>ERZ808035.3-NODE-3-length-504227-cov-18.712149_pt1 | contig 504227 bp, 406 predicted proteins | sample MGYA00380189_ERZ808035 | MGnify/ENA primary metagenome ERZ808035 (study PRJEB31490, sample SAMN06133407) | mouse gut metagenome | isolation source: M5_1 | host: mice | place: China: Chengdu | collected 2015-05 ... | reverse complement strand
CACTCCTTCTTCTTCGAGAAAAATCTTCTAAAAATTTTCCTCGGATAAATATTAAAATAATTTCGACCAGTTACTTATTGCTTGATTATAAGCCGGTATAGGTAGAGGGGGAGAGGGCTCGGAGCTCCGCCTTGACGGAGTCGCTGACCTCCAGGGTGCCGATGAACTCGGCGATGCTCTCGGCGGTGACCTTCGAGTTGGTGCGGGTGAGCTGTTTGAGAGTTTCGTAGGGATGGGGGTATCCTTCGCGGCGGAGGATGGTCTGGATACCTTCGGCTACGACGTTCCACATCGCGTCGAGGTCGCGGGAGATCGCAGCCTCGTTGAGGAGGAGCTTGCCGAGACCTTTCAGAGTCGAATGGATGGCGATCACGCTGTGGGCCATGGGAACACCGATGTTGCGGAGGACGGTCGAGTCGGTGAGGTCGCGCTGAAGTCTTGAAACGGGGAGCTTCTGGGCGAGGTGGGCGTAGACGGCGTTCGCGATGCCCAAGTTGCCTTCGGAGTTCTCGAAGTCGATAGGGTTGACCTTGTGGGGCATTGCCGACGAGCCGACCTCCCCGGCCTTGATTTTCTGCTTGAAATACTCCATCGAGACGTACATCCAGACGTCGCGGTCGAGGTCCAGGATGATGGTGTTGACGCGGCGGAGCGCGTCGAAGAGAGCGGCGAGGTTGTCGTAGTTGGAAATCTGGGTGGTATATTCCTCGCGCTCGATGCCGAGGCGCTCTTTCAGGAAGCCGGCGGCGAAGGCTTTCCAGTCGATCGAGGGGTAGGCGGCGTGGTGGGCGTTGAAGTTGCCGGTCGCGCCTCCGAACTTGCCGGAAACGGGAACGGCGGCGAGCTGGGCGCGCTGCTGGCGCAGGCGGTAGGCGAACACCTCGATTTCCTTTCCGAGGCGGGTCGGGGATGCGGGCTGTCCGTGGGTTTTGGCGAGCATGGCGATCCCCTTCCATTCCTCGGCGCGGGTTTCGAGCGCCCCGATCAGCTCGTCGAGGAGGGGGAGGAAGACGTTATGAAGCGCGTCCTTGACCGACATTGGGACAGAGGTGTTGTTGATGTCCTGGGAAGTGAGGCCGAAATGGATGAACTCCTTCCAGCGGTCGAGGCCGAGGAGGTCGAAACGCTCCTTGAGGAAATATTCGACGGCCTTGACGTCGTGGTTCGTTACCGATTCGAACTCCTTGATTTTAAGCGCGTCGGCCTGGGTGAAATCCTCATAGATTTTCCGCAGTCCGGGGAGCGCGGCCGCGGGGACATCCGCCAACTGGGGGATTCCGAACTCGCAGAGCGCGATGAAATACTCGACCTCGACCTTGACCCTGTAGCGGATCAGGGCAAATTCCGAAAAATACTCGTCGAGGCCCGATGTCTTCGACCGGTAGCGCCCGTCGACCGGCGAAATCGCCGTAAGCGTTGTCAGTTCCATATCAGTCAATTCTTGCTATTCGATTATTAGAGTGCAAAATTACAGAAAACTCTTGTCCGCTCCAAAAAACTTTCGTATCTTTGCGGCGCCTAAGAAGCTCCCGCGTAGGCGGAGAGGGCTTTTTGGCAGAAAAGGATTGTCTTATGGTGTAATGGTAGCACTGCAGTTTTTGGTTCTGCCTGTCTTGGTTCGAATCCAGGTAAGACAACCGCGCCGAGGGGCCGCGTCGAGGACGCGGCTCCTCTTTTTTAGCGGGATGGGAGATTTGGGAGGACTGGGAGGGATGGGAGGACTGGGGAGAGGGAACGCGCCGCTCGCTAAAGCTCGCTCCACCCGACAGGCTGCGCAAGGGGGGCCGGGGACAGGCGGGGAAAAGGGGGAAGGCGGGGAGGCCGCTCGCTTACGCTCGCTCCACAGAACGGGAATACTTTCGGCTGGGGGAAACGAGGAGGAGGCTATACCTTAAACCGGGCGGGGCTAAACCTTAAACTATAAACCTTAGACCCAGGGAGGAGGCTACGGGGAAGGACGGGAAGGAGGCTACGGGGAGAGGAAGAGGCGCAGGTTAGGGGGAGAGGAAGGAGAGGAGGGCGGGGTCGGGGGGAAGGGAGGGGGGCGGAAGGAGGGAGCGGCAGGCGTGGAGGCCGATGGCACGGGTCATGAGGATGTCGTCGTGGTGGCCGGAGGCGGCGGCGTAGGAGCCGTTGGGTAGCTGCTCGTAGACTGATAGCTCGTTGCAGGCTTCTTCGTCGCGCTCTTCGTACAGGCCGTCGCGGACGGCGGCGACGAGCTCGTTGATGATCATCTGCTTGGTGGAGCGGTTTGTGTGGAAGCCGGGGAGGGGGGAGGTCCCGGTTGCATCCATGCGGTAGTAGAGGTTGTCGTAATGGTCGAAGAGCTCGTTGAGGATGTAGGCGCCGTGGAGGCCGTCGGGGGTGGAGGACTCGAGGGTGTTGCTCTCGAAGACGAGGAGGGCGCGGCGGTAGAAGGTCGCGAGCTGTGCGGCTTTCCAGGTCAGGAGGTCATGGTCGATATGGCCTCGCCACTGGGCTACTATTTTGGGATGGGAGGACTGGGAGATTTGGGAATTATGGGAGGGGAGGGCGAGGAGGGAGATGACGGAGAAGTCGGAGCGGGAGGAGCGGCCGCCGACGTCGACGGCGGCGACGTAGGAGAGGAGGGGGTCGGGGAACTCCCAGATTTTGAGGAGGCCGCGGGTGTCGGGGCGGAAGGAGAGGTCGAGGAGGGAGGCGGGGCCGTTGACGCGGCCTGTGGCGGAGGCTACTTCGCCTATTGCGAGGGGAGGACGGCATCCGGCGCGGAGGCGCTCGACGGCTTCGGGGGAGAAGACGTTCGCGCCGGTGTTGGAGAAGGCTTCGGCGGGGGTTGTCGGGAACTCGGCCATCATCTGGTAGTGGTCGGGGTATTCGCGGCGTTTGTGGTGGTACCAGTTTATGCGCTCGAGGGTCAGGCGGCGGGAGTGCCAGAGCTCTCGCTCGTAGGCGTCCATCGAGTTCCAGAGGGAGGCGGGGTCGGCGACGGGCTTTGTGTAGAGGTCGATTTCGTACCAAGGGACGAATACGGCTCGCTTGTCGGACTTGCCGGCTTCGGAGCGGAGCCACTCCTTATGGAAGAAGCTGCCGACGCCGTTGGCGGTGGACTCCATCGCGATGAGGGTCATGGGGGAGGGGTTGACGGCTCCGTAAATCGAGCGGATGAAGTCGGCGGCGGAGGCCTGGGGTGTGTCTTTCCAGAAACCGACTTCGGAGAGGTGGGCCATGGCGTAGTCTGAGCCGCGGACGGAGTTTACGCTTTCGGCGGTTCCGAGGGTTATGTGGCAGTCTCGGCCGGGGATGCGGCGGATATCGGAGCGCCCCTGGTAAGGGAGGAGGTCGGCGGGTTTTCCGTCGCCGTCCCACAGTTCCTCGGGATAGTTGGTGAGGAGTGTCGAGAGGGAGCCGCGGATGTCGGCGGCGGTTTTGGCGCAGTGGGCGGTCAGGAGGGAGTGCCAGTTGCGGGCCTGGGTGAGCTGTATCCAGGCGATGTACATGGCGATGACGGTAGAGGCGCCCCACTGGCGCGCCTTCAGGACGATGAGGCGCATAGGCTCCCCTGCCCTACGCTGCTCCTCGAGGGCATTGACTACTCGGCGCTGGCCGCGGTTGAGGATTAGTTTTACGAGCCTTGGGCTCTCCTTGTCCTTTATGCTGACGCAACGGGCGCACCAGTATTCGAAATCATAACGGCAGCGGAGCCGTGCCCACTCGTCGCGGGTGCGGACGCCTCGTAGCCCCTTGTCTTCCATCAGTTCGGCTGGTACGAACTCCACGCCGTCGGTGAAGACGTCGGGGCCGAATTTGACGCGTCTGCCGGAGCTTCCGACCCCTTTGAGAGGGTCGAAAGCGTTCAGCTCCTCGTCGCGCAGGCGACGGCGGCGGTTTTCAGCGATAATTTCCTCGATATTCATAAGTACTTAACCATCAAGAGTAAAACCTGTTATTCGGAGGTCGGGGGAAGCGGAGCCTTCGGCAGAGAGGCGGAGGAACCGCCTCGCGGGGAGGACGAGAGGGAGGCGGAGGGGCGCGTTGAGCTGTCCGCCGAGCCTGAATCGCTCGAGGCGGCCGAAAATCCCGGAGCCGTTATGGCCGTATAGGAGCAGCTCCCCGTCGACGGATTCGGCGAAGACGGAGGCGCGGAGGGCGCGGGGTTTTCGGTCGACGGCGGCATCGAGCGCGATACGGAAGGGGAGCGAAGGGGCCGGCAGTTCATCGGAGGCATCGAAGAGGCGCCCCGCGGAGCCGACCAGGAGCCTTCCCCTCCATAGGCGGCAGACGGCGGAGGAGTCGAAGCCGTCGAGTTCGGCCGCGATTTTCTCCCCTTGCGCGGTAAGGCGGTGCGGGGAGCCGTCTCCGCCGAAGAGCCATATTTCGGAGAACGCGGGGCACCATCCCGGGCGCGAGGCCCCGCATCGGGGGAGCAGGGTTTCGACTTTCGAGGCGGAGAAGCGCAGGAGGTCACCTCCGGCGACGGCGAGGAGGGAGGCTCCGGCATCCGTGCCGGCGGGTGCGACGGCGAGCGGGGAGGTTACCGGGCGGCGGTCGACTACGGAGCGGGAACGGACCGCGCCTTTGGCGTCGATTATCAGAATCTCGGAGCCGCCCGGCCCGAAGCAGAACACGCGGCGGCGGGAGAAATCCCAGGCGGAGCGGACGCGGGGCGCGTCGGCCATCGCGAGGAGGCCGGAGTCGAAGCGGGCCGTGTCGGCGGGGAGTTCGGAATCAGCGACATATACCTCCAGCACCCTCTCCTCCGGGGAGGATTCAAAGGACTCCATCGGTACTTCGTAGCCGAAAGGAGCCGCGGGAGGGGCGACCCTCGCGAGCGCCGGGTCGATCCAGTAGGATAGCCCTCCTTCGGGGAGCGGGGTCATGGGGAAGGTCCGGGCCAGGGCGGAGCCGTCGGGTTTCTGAATGTTGACCGACAGTTCGACAGCATTGGAATCGGGATATACCAGGAGTGGTCCGAGGGTCAGGGGAAGAGCGCGGCCGGAGGAGGTCTGCCGGACGAGAGTCTCGGGGAAGGCGCCCCTTTTGACCGTCACGGCGACGGCGGCTTTCCAGGAGCCTTCGGTCGATGAGGCGGCGGCAGTGAGAGTCGCGGCGGCCTCGGGGCGGGGAAGGTCGCGGGCCGGGTTTGCCCGGAGGGAGACGCCGTCGGAGGAGAGGCGGGCTGTATGGGTCGCGCCGGGGATGAAGATGGGGGTGGCGGGGATAGCCGAGAGCGCATCGAGGCCGATATATTCGGAGGGGGTGGTTACATATTTGTCGGAACCGGGGGTACCAAGGGTTCCGCCGAAGGGGCAGCCTATTTTAGCGACCGGCTTCAGGAGGTTTTCGGCGCGGGAGAGGGCCGCGGTGACGATTGAGCGGAAAAGAGCCTGGCGTGCGGACTCCACGCGGGGTATTCCGGGGAGGGAGACGGAGGCTTGGGCCGTTGTGCCACCCATGAGGGTAAAGGCCCCCTGGCATACCCCGTTGCTGTCGACGGGGTCGAGCTGCGGGGAGACTTCGATTTCGGCGGAGGCGAGGATCGAATCCCAAGGCGCGGGGAGGGATTCGGGGGCGGTGACGGCGATATGGTAGTAGTCGAACTGGAAGAATCCGGGATATAGGGAGCCCATGGAATCTGCGGAAGATAGCTTTATATCTCCGGTGGCCTGGAACCCGCCGGGAGCGGCGAGGAGGACGGGGGCGGAGAGATAGACAGTCTGGCCGAAGATGTCGCGTAGGCGGTAGCGGGCGAGAACGGGCTGCGCGGCACCGCCTACGTGCTTGGCGGTGAGCTTCATCGAGGTATAGCCGAGGAGGAGCTTAGGGGTGATGATCGAGAGGTCGTAGTCGGCGATCGAGGAATCGGTGCGGCCGCGGGTCGCGCCGGTGAGTTTCGTTCCGGAAACATCGATATACCTGGTCGAGCTTTCGGAGGCATGGACTGCCAGCGGGGGGAGCTCGGGCAGGGGGCCTCGGAGGGAGAACTCCCCGGCGGGGGTATAGGTGACGTATTCGGGGTCGGAGCGGCGGCAGTAGAGCTTCACGACGCCGCTGACGGAGGTATCGGCCTCGAGGGGGTCGCCACCGAGCATGCCGAGGAAGAACCTCGGGGCGGCCAGGGGGTCGGCGGGGGCTTCGGCGGAAGCGACGTAGAGGGCGGTTCCGGCGGCGAGGAGGACAGCTTTCGCGGAGCCGGCGAGGGGGATTTCGGCAATCGGGAGGGCCTCGGAGGTCGCGAGCTGCCGGGGAGAACCCGCGCGGCGCCATTCGGCGGGGCTCTCTGGGTCGCGGCGCAGGTTGGCGGCCGCGGATATTGAGAGTGTGTTCTTCATAAACATTTATTTTTTTCGGCAAAGTTAAGGGGCGGGGGAGGCGGGGAGTGTGCGATAATGCAACTTTCGTACCGAAATAATTGCTTAACTTCGCGGGAAAGACACAACTGCCATGAAAAGAGGATTACTGCTTATAGTACTGCTCGGCGCTGTTCTCGCCGGACGGGCTCAGGAACCGACGGCTGCGGAGCGGCTGGTGCCGCGCGACACGACGTTCGCGCTTTGGTCGACGTACAAGAAGACGCTTAAGAAGCACCCGGAGATTTCGATTCTCGAGGAGAGGGTTCCGAAGGGGGTGCGGGCCATTGAGGATGTTCCCTATACGACGCTGGAGACGGCGAACGGGGCGCGGCCTCTGCGGTGCGACATCTACCGGCCCGACAACGACAGCATCCTCCCGGCGGTGATCATGATTCACGGCGGGGGATGGAACTCGGGGAACCGGGGCTTGCAGAGGCCGCTGGCGCAGCGGCTCGCGGCGGCGGGGTTCGTCGCGATTCCGGTGGAGTACCGGCTGATTCCGGAGGCGCTGTACCCGGCGGGGCTGCACGACATCAAGACGGCGATACGGTTCGCGCGGGCTAACGCGGGGCGCTACGGCATCGACCCGGAGCGGATCGCTGTCGCGGGTTGCTCGGCTGGGGCGCAGCTCGCGACGCTGGCGGGGGTTACGAACGGTTCGGCGCTCCACGAGGGGAAGGGGGAATACGGGGGGTATTCGAGCGAGGTACAGGCGGTTGTCAGTATCGACGGGATTGCTACCTTCCTGACGGACAGCAACCTGCAATCGGTTGAGGAGCATATCGCGAAGCGGGGTGAGCAGCCGGTCAACGCGCGGTGGCTCGGCGGGGTCTACGCTGATTCTCCGAAGCACTGGGAGGAGGCTTCGGCGCTGAACTGGATAACGGAGCGGTCGGCGCCGGTATGCTTTATCAACTCGGAGCTTCCGCGGTATTCGGAGGGGAGGGATGTACTGAGGGCGCGGTACGCGGCGCTCGGCATCGCGACGGAGGCTCACCGGGTAGGGGCGCCGTTCCACCCGTTCTGGCTTTTCCACCCGTACGCGGAACGGACGCTGGGGGCGGCGATTCCTTTCCTGACCAGGCAGCTTCGGGGCCGCGCCGCTCGCTAAAGCTCGCTCCACCCGACAGGTCGCGCACGGGGGAACCGGGTACAGGCGGGGAGGCCGCTCGCTTACGCTCGCTCCACTGAACGGGAATACTTACGGCTGGGGGAAAGAGGGGGGAAGGGGCCTCCAAGGAGGCCGCACCGGGACAAAAGCCATTCGGAGGGGAAAGAGGAGAAAGAGAGGGAGGGAAAGAGGAGAAAGAGAGGGAGGGAAAGAGGAGAAATCGGGAGGGAAGGAGGGGAAATAGAGGCAGGGAGCGGGGGGCGGTAAAATGGGGCTTTTGGGAGATAGTTGGAACTTTCAGGGAGATTGGTTTGTTAAAAAATAAGTATTGAGTATTTTTGCAGTCCGGGAACGGCGGGGAAGGCTAACTTTGCCGCCGTATGCTCCAGAAAAAGCTTTTTTCGGCTATTGTTTTTATGAGAAGAATAAGTTATAGAATGGCGGCCGGGGCCGCTTTGGCCGCGGTGGCTCTCGCGGGAGGAACCGCGAGGGGCGAGGTTTACTCGCTTGACTCCTGCCGGGCGCTGGCGCTTGACCACAACAAGCAGTTGATGATCAGCGCAGAGCGCGTGAAGAAGGCTTCGTACCAGAAGAAGGAGGCGTTCGCGGCGTATCTGCCGGCGTTCGATTTCCAGGGCGCGTATTTCTACAACCAGAAGGGGCTTTCGATTCTGAGCGAGGACCAGCACCTGCCGGTTCAGAATTTCAACCTTCAGACGCAGAAGTACGAGTTTTCGGTAGTGAAGAACCCGATTACGGGGGAGCCGATCAAGGGCCCCGGGGGTCAGTATATCCCGGAGCAGACGGCCCTGCTGCCGAAGGAGGCTCTGGAATATGACATACATAATGTTTTCTTCGGGGCTGTCACGCTTACGCAGCCGATTTTCATGGGGGGCAAGATTGTCGCCATGAACCGTCTGACGGGTTACGCGGAGGAAATCGCGCGGAAGCAGCAGCTTTCGGAGGCTCAGAACGTAGTCTACGCGGTAGACGCGGCGTACTGGACGGTAGTTTCGCTTCACGCTAAGCACGAGCTTGCGACGAGCTATGTCAATCTGCTGGACTCTCTGACGCGGAATGTCAGGCTGATGCTTGACCAGGGAGTCGCGACCCGTAGCGACCTGTTGAGCGTGGAGGTTAAGCTGAACGAGGCTAACGTCGACCTTCTGAAGGTCGAGAACGGTCTGGCGCTTAGCCGTATGGCGCTGGCGCAGGTGTGCGGGCTTCCGGTAGACTCGCAGATGGAGGTCGCCGACGAGGGTCCCCGGGGGATTGACGCGTCGGAGGCTGTTCCGGCGAGCTACGATATGGAGAGCGTGTATGCGAACCGCCCGGACTTGGAGGCGCTCCGGCTGGCGGGTAACGCCGCAGAGCAGCAGGCGCGGGTAGCGCGGGCCGACATGATGCCGCAACTGGCGCTGATGGGGATGTACTCTTTCAGCAACCCGAACCTGTTCGACGGCTTTCGCAAGCGTTTCGACGGGGCTTTCTCCGTCGGGGTTATGCTGAAGATTCCGATCTGGCACTGGGGGGGCAACTATAACAAGTACCGTGCGGCGAAGACCGACCGCACGATCCGGGAGCTCCAGCTCCAGGACGCGAAGGAGATGGTTGACCTTCAGGTAAGCCAGGCGGCGTTCAAGACGCAGGAGGCACTGAAGACCTATGCGGCGACGCGCTCCAACCTGTCGAAGGCCGAAGAGAACCTGCGTACGGCGCAGGTAGGCTTCAAGGAGGGGGTAGTCACCACCGACGACGTAATGGCTGCGCAGACGGCGTGGCTGAAGGCCCATTCCGAGGAAATCGACGCGGAGGTAGAGGTACAGCTCTGCAAGGTCTACCTGTCGAAGGCTCTCGGGACGCTCGACGTACAGATTCCTGAGAATTAACCAACATAAGTAACTTATTAACATACAAGCGATATGTCAGATAAACTCACCCCGCGGGAAAAGAAAGAGAACCGCCTGCTGCTGGGCGCTGTCGGCGGCGTGGTGGTAGTAGTGGCCGCGCTGGCCATAATCGGGTTCCTGTTTTTGAACAAGCCGGAAGAGCTGCTGGAAGGGCAGGCAGAGGCGACGTCGGTTCGCGTCAGCGGCAAGCTGCCGGGACGCGTAGCGGAGTTCTTCGTGCGCGAAGGGGACATGGTACACAAGGGTGACACCCTGGTACACATCCATTCGTCGCTGGCTGAGGCGAAGATGGAACAGGCGACGGCGATGGAGACGGCGGCTAAGGCGCTAGACCAGAAGGTCGACGCGGGAACCCGCTCGCAGATTATCCAGAGCGCCCATTCGGTATGGCAACAGGCGCAGGCCGCCGAGAGCATCACCAAGAAGACCTACGACCGCATGCAGCGGCTTTTCGAGGAGGGGGTGATTTCGGAGCAGAAGCGCGACGAGGCGAAGGCGGCTTATGACGCGGCGGTAGCGGGGTCGAAGGCAGCGAAGAGCCAGTACGAGCTCGCAAAGCAGGGCCCGCAGTCGGAGGACAAGACCCAGGCCGCGGCGATGGTCAATGTCGCGAAAGGCGGAGTCGCCGAGGTAGAGGCTGTTCTTGAGGACCAGTACCTTACAGCACCGTGCGACGGGCAGATCGACGTTATCTTCCCTCACGAGGGGGAACTGGTAGCGATGGGGGCCCCGATTATGAACGTTCTGAAGATTTCCGACAAGTGGGTTACCTTCAACGTCAGGGAAGAGCTCCTCAACAAGCTGAAAATCGGGGAGGAAATCACGGTAATGATTCCGGCGCTCGACAAGAAGGAGGCGAAGGTAAAGATTTACTATGTGCGCGACATGGGGGCCTACGCTACCTGGCACGCGACGAAGACCACGGGCGACTGGGACTCGAAGACATTCGAGGTCAAGGCGCGGCCTACGGCTGATATTCCCGACCTCAGGCCGGGGATGACGGTTATTTACAAGGATTAAGGCCTTAGGCCGGTTTAAGGTTTAGGGTTTAGGCCCGGCAGGAGCCGGGCGGTTTAGGAGATACCTTGGCTTAAGGAAGGCGGGGAAGCCGCTCGCCTTCGGCTCGCTCCACCCGACATTCAAGGACAGGCAGCGGAAGGCGGGATACTTTCAAGAATTAACCCTTTTAAAACGAACAATAAACTCTCGAAATAATGAAGGCTTTGTTAGCAGTGGCGCGGCGCGAGATCCGCAGGATTTGTTCCAGGCCGGTTTATCTGGTCGGGATGCTGCTGGTGCCGCTGTTTATGGCGTTCTTCTTCCTGTCGCTCCTCGGGGAGGGGCTTCCGCGGCGGGTACCGGTGGCGATTGTCGACCTGGACCATTCGCAGATTTCGCGGCGGATCACCCGGCAGCTTGACGCGACGGAGCTTTGCGACATCACTTGCCACAAGGAGAGCTATTCTCAGGCGATGGACGCGGTGCAGCGCGGGGAGATTTTCGGGTTCTTCGTGATTCCGGCGGAGTTCGAGAGCAAGGCTCTCGCCAACCGGGCTCCGACGCTGACGTTCTACTCGAACCTGACATACTATGTTCCGGGGACGCTGATTTACAAGGGTTTCAAGACCCTGGCGGTAACGACTTCGGGGCAGTTGGTCCAGCAGGACCTGGTGTCGAAGGGGGCGTCGAACCGCGCCGCGGGGCTGATCCTTCAGCCGATGGTGCTCGACAACCACCCGATGGGGAATCCGTACCTGAACTATTCCTACTACCTCTCCTCGTCGTTCCTGCCGGGTATTCTGCAGCTTATGATTTTCCTGATGACGGCGTTTTCCATCACGCAGGAAATCAAGCGGTCGACGTCGGTAGAGTGGCTCGCTACGGCGGGTAACCGGATCGGGACGGCGCTTGTCGGGAAGCTGCTGCCGCAGACTGTTATATTCTACATCCTGGGTCTTGGGATGAACGCCCTGATGTTCGGTTTCCACCATTTCCCGGAGAACTCGCCTTGGTGGCACATGGCTCTCGGGATGCTGTTGTTCGTGATCGCGAGCCAGAGTTTCTCGGTTGTAGTGTGCTCGGCGATTCCGAATCCGCGCCTGGCGCTGTCGGTGGTATCTCTGACGGGCATCCTGGCCTTCTCGGTAGCGGCTTTCTCGTTTCCGGTGCAGGCGATGTACGGCTGGATCGCGATATTCGCCGACCTTCTGCCGGTGCGCTGGTACTTCCTGATATATATCGACCAGGCGCTTAACGGGGTACCCCTCTATTACTCGCGCCTGTATTACGCGGCGCTGCTTGGTTTCCCGATAGTTGCGACGCTCTGCGCTCCGCTGATGAAACGGGCGCTGAAGGATCCGGTATATGTGCCATAATTAATTAAACGACAATTCTTTGCAGCAGCGATGAAAATATTCGGCGACATAAAGCAGTGGTTTCTCGAGACGGCCATGGTGGTCCGGCGCGAGACGGCCCGCGCGCTATCCGATGTCGGGGTGCTTATTTTCTTCTTCCTCCTTCCGTTCGCCTACCCTCTTGTTTACTCGGCAATCTACAACCCGGAGGTGACGCGCGACATGCCTGTGGCGGTGGTTGACGAATGCCGTACGGCAGAGTCTCGGCGCTTCGCCCGGGAGGCAGACGCGACGCAGGCGGCGAAGGTCTGCGGCTACGCGTCGGACATGGGGGAGGCTCGCCGCTGGATGGCCGACCACCGCTGCTACGCGATCATCCATATCCCCTCGGACTACTCTGAGCGCCTCGGGCGGGGGGAGCAGGGGGTTATTTCGATCTACTACGACCTCGGGCTGCTGCTTCGCTACCGCACGTTCCTTTCGTCGTTTACGGAGCTTCAGATGGCAACGGACACGCGCCTGCGCACGGAGCTGCTTAACACGGTAGGGTTCGTTTCGGACGCGCCGTCGAACGTTCAGACGGAGGCTTATTTCTTAGGGGACCCGCAGCAGGGTTTCGCGTCGTTCATCCTGATCGGGATTGTGGTTCTGATATTGCAGCAGTCGATGCTGCTGGGGATTGTGCTGCTGGACGGGACGGAACGGGAGCGGCGGCTGGGATTCGACTCCTACGGGCTTGCGGAGCTGCGGGGCGTCGCCCCCTCGGCGCTCATCACGGGGCGCACTCTGAGCTATACGTTCCTGTACCTGCCGGCGACGGTCTATATCCTGCATTATATCCCTGAGTTCTTTAATTTCCCGCATCTGGGGAATATGTTCGAGGGGTGTCTGCTGATGATTCCGATGCTGCTGGCGACGGCGATGCTCGGGCAGGCGGTGAGGTTCATGACCTCTGAGCGCGAGAGCGCGTTTATAATCGTTGTGTTTACCTCGGTGATATTCCTGTTCCTGTCGGGGCTGACGTGGCCGCGGTTCGCGATGTCGCCGCTGTGGTACGGGCTCGGGAGCCTGGTACCGGCAACGTGGGGAGTCGAAGGGTTCCTGCGCATCAACAACAACGGGGCGACTCTGGAGCAGCAGACGATTCCTTATCTGGCTCTCTGGGGGCTGTTTGTACTTTACTCTATCCTGGCCTATATCAGCGCCCGGCATTACAGGAGGCGCTGAGGGGCTGGCCGCGCCGCTCGCTAAAGCTCGCTCCACCCGACAGGCTTCGCGAGGAACGGGGCTTTAAGCGCCCCCTAGGGGGCGGCACCGGGACAAAAGCGCAAAAAAAGCCGCGCCCGGGACGGGGCGCGGCTTCGTTATATAGGCCGTGGTATTTGGCTTAGCATCAGAAGGGGCGTCAGTCGGCGAGGTCGAGGGGGATCGCGACGATGCGGGAGTTGTTGGAGCGGATGAAGTTGAGGATTTCGGAGCGCACTTCGGAGGGCTCGATGTCGGCCTCGATGCGGCGCATGGCGTTGTAGAGGGAGATACCGCTCTGGTAGATGTTGCGGTAGGCTTTCGCGATGTCGTCGATCTGCTGGTCGGTGAACTCCTTCTTGCGCATGATGTAGGCGTTGATACCGAAGTATGCGGCGGGGTTGTGGGCGATGATGACGTAGGGAGGTACGTTTCCGGCGATACGGCAACCGCCTTTGACGAGCACCCATTTTCCTACTTTGGAGCCTTCGTGGAGGACGCAGTTGGAGGAGAGGATCGAACACTCCTCGACCTCGCAGTCGCCGGCGATTGTCACGCCGTTTCCGATGACGCACTGGCCCATGATTTTGGTGTCGTGGCCGATATGGGCATTCGCCATAATGAAGGAGTCGCTTCCGATAGAGGTCGCGCCTTCGGAGCGTATGCCGCGGTTTATGATCACGTGCTCGCGGATCGTCACGTTGTCGCCGATTTCGCAGCGTGTCTCCTCCCCTTTCCAGCGGAAGTCCTGGGGCTCTGCCCCGACAATCGCGCCCTGGAACACGCGGCAGTTGCTGCCCATCGTCGTGCCGCTCATCACGGAGGCGTATGGGAAGATTTCGCAGTTGTCGCCGATCACGGTGTTCTTGTCGATATATGCGAAGGGGTGGACAGTTACGTTGTTTCCGAGCTTTGCGGAGGGGTCAACGTAGGCAAGAGAGCTTATCATAATATTTTATTTAAGTTTAATATTAGCGGCCTCCGCCGAGGGACTGGTAGAGGGAGATCAGGGCGCGGTCGCGGGCGAGCTCGGTCGAGAGGTAGTTCATCTGGGCCGAGAGGAGCGACGACTGGGCGGTGAGGACTTCGAGGTATGTCGTCGAGCCTCCGTTGTAGGCGAAGAGGTCGTTGGTGTAGTCAACGGCTTTCGTCAGGGCGTCGACCTGCTTTGTCAGGAGGGAAGCCTTCTGAGTCTGCTTGTCGTAGCTTACGATGTTGTCCTGGACTTCGGCGGCGGCGCTGAGGAGCTTGTAGCGGAAGTTGTTGAGGGCCTGCTGCTGCTGCGCCTTGGAGCCTTTGAGGTTGGCGATGTTCTGGCCGCGGGAGAAGAGGGGCGCGACGAGGGAGCCGGCGAGGTTCTCGAACCATTTTCCGGGGTTCATGATGAAGGAGCCGACGGAGTTTGTGAAGCCTCCGTTGGAGGTGAAGGAGAGGGTCGGGTAGAAGTTGGCGCGGGCCGAGTTCGTGGCGTAATACGCGGCGGCGAGGCTCTCTTCTGCGGCCTTCACATCGGGACGCTGGGCGAGTTCGCGCATGGGGACTCCGTCGCGGAGAATCTGCGGGGCGTTGAGATGGGCGTTCTCGGGGATGGCGTATACGCGGGGTCCCTCGTTGAGGAGGAGGGCGAAGGTGTTGTTGGCGGCGTCAAGGGAGGCTTCCAGCTCTTCGATCTGGGCGAGGATGCTGTAAAGCTGCCCCTCGCTCTGTACGACGGCGGCCTCGGTCGTGCGTCCGGCCTCCTTGAAGTCCTTCATCGTCTGCACGCTCTGCTTCCACAGCTCGGCTGTCTCGCGGGAGAGGGTTAGCTGGGACTCGAGGCAGGAGATTGAGTAGTAGGTAGTCGCGACGGCGCCGATAATCTGGGAGCGCACGGCCTGCTGGTAGTCCTGCTGTAGGCGCAGGGCGGCTTCCGAGGCGCGCTTGCGGTTGAGGGTCTTTGCGAAGACGTCGAACTCCCAGGAGATTGAGAGGGGGATGTTGTAGGTCTTCGACCAGTCGGTAGCGCCGGGGACGTCGTGGAACTTCGAGAGGTTCCCCTGGGCGGAGAGGGCGACGGAGGGGAGGTAGCTCAGCCGGGCGCCGAGGACGTTTGCTCGGGCAACCTCGACGTTGAGGCGGGCGTTCTCGAGGTCGTTGTTGTTGGCGAGGGCCTTGGCGATGAAGTCCTGGAGGAGGGGGTCTGTGAAGACTTCCTGCCACTGGAGGTTGCCGAAGGCTGCCGAGTCGGGGGCCTGTTTCGATACCTCGGCATACTCCTGGGTGTCAGGAGTATCCGTAGGCATCTCGAATTTTTTGTAGATGTGGCACGACGAAAGCATGGCCAGGGAGAGGCCGGCAGCGAGGGTCAGTGCTATGTTGTTGGATTTCATCTGTATGGTTCAGGATAAGTTATCGTGAGTACTGTTCGATTTCGCTCTCGATCGCGTCGTTGTTTGTGTCGCGCCACTTCATCGGGGTGAACTTCTCCTGGATAAGCTGGAATGCCACGAAGAGGGCGGGCACGAAGAAAATCTGGAGAAGCATGCCGATGAGCATGCCTCCTACGGAGCCTACGCCGAGGGCGCGGTTGCCGTTGGCGCCTACGCCGGAGGCGAACATCATGGGCAGAAGGCCGATGATGAGGGCCAGGGAGGTCATCAGGATCGGGCGCAGACGGGCTTCGGCGCCGGAAATCGCGGCGTTTACGACGGACATGCCTGTCCTGCGGCGCTCGAGGGCGAACTCGACGATAAGGATGGCGTTCTTGGCGAGAAGGCCGATCAGCATGATGAGGGCGATCTGGAGGTAGATGTTGTTTGAGACGCCGAACATCGTCGCGAAGAAGAAGGAGCCCATCAGGCCGAAGGGTATCGAGAGGATAACGGCCCACGGGAGGATGTAGCTCTCGTACTGGGCTGAGAGGAGGAGGTAGACGAACAGGAGGCAGAGGCCGAAAATCATGGCTGTCGCGTTGCCCGACTGGCTTCCTTCCTCACGGGTCATGCCGGAGTACTCGTAGCCGTAGCCCTGGGGGAGTGCCTGGGAGGCCACGCGCTCGATGGCGGCGAGGGCCTGGCCGGTGGAGAAGCCGTCGGCCGGGTTACCGGTAACGGAGATCGACTGGAAGAGGTTGAAACGGTTCAGGAGGTCGGGGCCGTAGACTTTCGACAGGGTGACGAAGTTCTCCAGGGATGCCATCTTGCCGGAAGCTGAGCGCACCTTTATGTTCTTAAGGCTCTCTTCGGAGACGCGGGACTCTGGGGGAGCCTGCATCATGACGCGGTAGATTTTGCCGAAACGGTTGAAGTTGGAGACATACATCGAGCCGTAGTAGCCCTGCATCGCGGAGAGGATGGTGGATGTGCTCAGGCCGGCCTGCTGGGCCTTCGCGGCGTCGATGTCGATTTTGTACTGGGGGAATGTGGGGTTGAAGGTAGTGTAAGCCACCTTGATTTCGGGCTGCGCGTTGAGCTGGGCCAGGAAGTTCTGGACGACGGCGAAGAAGTCGTCGATGGAGCCTCCGGTCTTGTCCTGCATCTTGAGCTCGAAACCGTTGGTCGCGGAGTAGCCGGTGATCATAGGGGGCGCGAAGGCAACGACGCGTCCGTCCTTGACGAGCATGTTGGCGGCGCCGTAGACCTGTCCGAGTATCGCGTCGACGTTTTCGGTTTTTTTGTCGCGTTCGGCCCAGTTCTTGAGCTTGACGATGAAGGTGCCGTAGGTCGCGCCCTGTCCGGCGATGAAGCTGTAGCCGAGGATTTTCTGGCTGAACTGGACGGCGGGAATCGACATGACGATTTTGTCAACCTGGTCCATTACCTCGGCGGTACGCTCCTGGGACGTTCCGGCGGGCATGTCGACCATGACGAAGAAGACGCCGGTGTCCTCGTTAGGCACCAGGGCGGTAGGGGTCACGGCCATACGCCATACGAGGATTCCGATCGAGAGGGCTACGCAGACGAAGCTGGAGACCTTGTGGCGGGTGAAGAATGCGACCCACTTGTTGTAGCCGGCGAGCACTTTCGCGTATGCTTTCTCGAAGGCTTCCTTGAAGGCTTTGGTGAAGAGGCCCCAGACGGCGAGGACGCCGCAGACAATCGCTATGACACCTTTGAGGATGTTCTCGAAGTCGAACCAACCGAGCACCATGAAGGTGATCGTGGCGGCGAGGAGGGCGAAGGTCCCGAGGGGGAGCCAGAGGCGGTTCCAGCGGGAGGCTACGCTCTTGGCCATTGCCTGTCCGGCGGCCTTGTAGGCTTCGCCCACTCGCTTGGCGAGGGGTTCCTGGTGGCCGTCGGGGGTATGGGGTTTGAGGAACACGGCGCAGAGGGCCGGGGAGAGGGTCAGGGCGTTCAGGGCCGAGAATCCGATGGCGATTGCCATTGTGATACCGAACTGCTGGTAGAAGATACCGGCGGTACCGGGCATGAACGACACGGGGATGAACACGAGCATCATCACCAGGGTTATGGAGATAATCGCGGAGCCGATTTCGCTCATGGCGTCGATGGCGGCCTTACGCGAGCTCTTGTAGCCCGCGTCGAGCTTGGCATGGACCGCCTCGACGACCACAATCGCGTCGTCGACCACAATCGCGATGGCGAGCACCAGGGCCGAGAGGGTGATCAGGTTGACGGAGAAGCCGATGATTTTCAGCACGAAGAAGGTACCGACCAGGGCCACGGGAATCGCGATGGCGGGAATCAGGGTCGAGCGTATGTCGCCCAGGAAGAGGTAAACGACGAAGAACACGAGGATGAAGGCTTCGATCAGGGTATGGATTACCTTGTTGATCGAGGCGTAAAGGAAGTCGTTGTTGTTCATCGGGATAGCGAAGTTGAGCCCCTTGGGGAGGTCCTTCTTCATGATTTCGACCTGCGCGAGACAGTCGTTGATAATCTGGGTGGCGTTGGAGCCGGCGGTCTGGAACACCATGCAGACGGAGCTTGGGAGGCCGTTGAGGGTGTTGGCGAAGTCATAAGTTACCTTGCCGAGCTCGACGTCGGCCACGTCCTTTATGCGGAGCACCTCGCCGTTGGCGCTTGTGCGGATTACGATATTCTCGAACTCCTCGGGGGTCTCGTAGCGTCCGCGGTATTTAATGGTGTACTGGAAGCTCTGGTTGCCCTGGGCGCCGAAGGAGCCGGGGGCTGCCTCGACGTTCTGGTCGCGGAGGGCGGCGGCGACGTCAGAGGGGTTGAGGCCGTACTGTGCCATTACTTCGGGCTTGATCCATATGCGCATGGAGTAGTCACCGCCGAAGCTCATCACGTCGCCGACGCCCTGCACGCGCTGGAGCACCGGGATGACGTTGATTTTCATATAGTTGTCGATGAACTCCGAATCGTATCCGTCGGGGGTCTCGCTGTAAAGGGCGACGCCGACGAGCATCGACGACTGGCGTTTCTGGGTCAGCACGCCTACCTGGGTGACTTCGGCGGGGAGGAGGTTCTGGGCCTTGGCGACGCGGTTCTGTACGTCGACGGCCGCCATGTCGGGGTCGAAGCCCTGCTCGAAGTGGACGTTGATGTTGGCGGAGCCGGTGTTGGTGGCGGTTGATTCGATGTATGTCATACCCTCGGCGCCGTTGATTGACTCTTCGAGGGGGGCGATCACGGAGTTGAGCACGGCCTGCGCGTTGGCTCCGGAGTATGTCGTGGAGACCGAGATTGTCGGGGGGGCGATGTCGGGGTACTGGGTCACCGGGAGCGACGCCAGGCCGATCAAGCCGAGCAGGACGATGAAGATTGATATAACCGTCGATAGTACCGGGCGGTTAATGAATGTATCGAGTTTCATCTGTGATGTTGATGTTTAATGCTTTTGTTACTTCTTCTGGGCGGCAGCCTGCTGCTGGGCCATTGCTGCCTGCTTGGCGGCGAGCTCGGCGGCGTCGACGGGCTTGATCTGCATGTCGGGCTTCACTTTGTTGCCGACGCCTTCGACGACGATTCGCTGGCCGGGCTGGAGGCCGGAGGTAACTACGAAGTTCTTGCCGTCGTTTAGCGCGTCGACATTGATCGGGGTGCTGACGGTCTTGTTGGAGTCGTTTACGACGTAAACGAAGCGGAGGTTCTGGATTTCGTAGGTGGCCTTCTGGGGAATAATGATTACGTTATCCTTCACCACGGGTACGATAATCTGTCCGGTCGAGCCGCTACGGAGCATGCCGTTGGTGTTCTTGAAACGGGCGCGGACGTTCGCGGCGCCGGTGCTCTGGTCGATGACTCCGGAGACGGTCGCGACCTTTCCGGCTTCGGGATATATCGAGCCGTCGGAGAGGCGGAGCTGTACGGCGGGCATCTCGGCGATTGCCTGTGCGATGCTCTTGGTGCCGTTGTCGGTCATTTCGAGGAGGTCTTTCTCGTTGATGGAGAAGTAGGCGTAGATGTCGGAGTTGTCGCTGACGGTGGTCAGGGGCTGGACCATCGAGGGGGACGCGAGGGAGCCTTCGCGGTTGGGGATTACTCCGACGAATCCGTCTGAGGGGGCGGTCACGACGGTGTAGCTGAGGTTCTTTCGGGCGTTAACGACGGCGGCTTCGGCTGTGCGGAGCTGGGCCTCGGCCTGCGCGAGCTGGTTCTTGGCGAGCTGGTTCTCGTATTCGCTTATGATGTTCTTGTCGAATAGGCGCTGCTTGTTCTGGGCTGTCAGGCGGGCTGTCTCAACCGAGGTTTTGGCGGAAGCGAGCTGGGCTACCGCCTGGTCGACGGCAGCCTGGTACTGCACCTGGTCGAGGGTGAAGAGGGGCTGTCCTTTCCTTACGGCCTGTCCTTCGTCGACGTGTACCTTGGTGATGAAGCCGGAAACGAGGGGCCGTACGTCGATGTCGGTGCGCCCCTTGATAGTCGCGGCGTATGAGTGGGAAAGGTCGGAATTGCCCGGCTGCACGGTCATGACCGCGATTTCGGGAGTCTGCTGCATCATTGCTGCCATTTGGGCCGCGGCGTCGTCTTTCTTGCCGCACGATGTCAATGCCATTACCGCGGCCGCTCCGCCCAGGAACATCCCGCGGAGGGCGAGTCGCTTGCTGTTGTCAGTCATTGTCTTACGCTTATTTTTATGATGTATTTTTTATAATTTCAGCAATCAGCGATGAATATTCGCTTGGAAACCGAACGCAAAATTAGTCAATAAATTAGAGCTGAAATATGATATATGTCATACTTGTTGCCGCTTTAACACTATTTAATTATAGTGGCGGCGGTATGCCGGGTTTTGTTTTTTTTTATTACATTTGCCGCCAAGAATGAAAATCCTGCATATAATATTCACTTTCCGCACCGGGGGGGCGGAGACGATGCTGGTCGACATGATGAACCGGCAGGCCGCGCTGGGCCACGACGTCGCCCTGCTGATAATCAACGACGGGGTCGACCGTAACCTCCTGTCGACCGTCAGCGACCGGGTTGAGGTGTTCCACTGGCCGCGGCGTCCGGGTACCGGGAAGCTGCGGCTCGCCCTGCGCCTCAACGCCTGGGTAAGGCTCCGGCACCCCGACGCGGTTCACCTCCACGACCCTAAGCTCCCGGGGCTTCTCCGGGGGATGGACCGGAAGCTGGTCTACACGGTTCACGCCCTGGGGCTGTCGCAGCGCTATCTGCGCCCCACGGTCAGGCAGTGCGCGATCACCGACGCGGTAAGGGAGGATGCGCTCCGCCAGTATCCGGGTGCCGACGTTCGCGTCATACCCAACGGCATAGACACAGACAGCATACGTCGCCGCGACTATGAGCGGCTTCCTGACGGCGGTAGGTTCCGCGTCGTGCAGTCCGGGCGGCTCGACACCGCCACCAAGGGGCAGGACATACTGGTCCGCACCCTGGGCGTTCTGTCCCGCAGGGGGATAAGGGACGTGTATGTCGACTTTATAGGCGAGGGGGCCGACCGGGGTATGCTCGAGGAGCTTGCCCGGCAGGAGGGGGTGGCCGACCGAGTTACCTTCCGGGGGCTGATGACTCGGAAGGAGGTCTACGACGCTTACGCGGACTACGACCTGATGGTCCACCCCTCGCGCTTCGAGGGGTTCGGGCTGATTATCGCCGAGGCGATGGCCGCCGGGCTTCCGGTGGCGGTCTCGGTCGGAGGGGGCCCCTACGAGGTGATTGACCGGGGGCATCTTGGCGAGACGTTCGAGCCGGATGATCCGGAGTCGTGCGCCGATGCTGTCGAGCGCGTCCGGGCCGATTACCCAATGGCTCTTATGCGTGCCGAACTGGCGCGGTCGCGTGCTTCGCTGAGCTACTCGCTCAAAGGGATGGTCGACGAATATGTGCGCCTCTACGAAGAGCTGAATAAATGAGTTTTTCTGCTGTAAAACATAACTGCAAAGCCGCTTTCGGGCGGCTTGTTTTGTATCTGAAAAATTTTTGTCAAGTTTTGCGCGAAAAATTTGTAACTCTATGAAAAACGCGGTACTTTCGTTGAATATTTACCTTAACAGACTAATAACATCTAACATAATACACACTGCATCATGAGTTATCTGAAGTTTGATAAAAACCTGATGATTAACCTCGAACAGTCGCTCCCCAAGGAGATGCTGCGGACTAATCAGGCGGGCGCTTATCACTGCACCTCGATCGTTGACTGCAACACCCGCAAGCAGCACGGGCTGCTGGTGGTGCCCATCGGCGACGAGGAGTATGACCCGCACGTGCTGCTGTCGTCGCTCGACGAGACCGTCATCCAGCACGGGGCGGCCTTCAACCTGGGGCTTCACCGCTACCAGGGGGGCGTCTACAGCCCCAACGGCCACAAATACATCCGCGAGTTCGACTGCGAGGGGGTGCCCCGCACAACCTACCGCGTCGGGGGCGTGATTCTCACCAAGGAGAAAATTTTCATCCAGAACGAGAACCGCATCCTGATCCGCTACACCCTCCTCGAGGCCCACTCGCCGACAACCCTCCAGCTCCGCCCGTTCCTGGCGTTCCGCTCCAGCAACGCGCTCTGCATGGCCAACGACAAGGCGAACACCGACTGCCAGCCGGTGCAGAACGGCGTCGCGTGCTGCCTCTACGAGGGTTACCCCAACCTCTACATGCAGCTCTCCCGCAAGCCGGAGTTCGTCCACGACCCGCACTGGTACAATAATATAGAATATGTAAAGGATATGGACCGCGGCGTGCCTTACGTCGAGGACCTGATGGTGCCCGGCTATTTCCAGGTAAGCATCAAGAAGGGTGAGTCCATAATCTTCTCAGCGGGCCTCTCGGAGGTTTCGCCTCGCTCGCTCAGCAAGATGTACGAGGGGGAAATCGCCTCGCGCACCCGCCGCACATCCTTCTTCAACTGCCTCAAGAACGCCGCGAAGCAGCTTTACCTCAAGAAGGGTGACGCGGAATATATGCTTTCGGGCTATCCTTGGGGTAAGATTCTGGCGCGCAACACGTTCATGTCGCTTCCGGGCAACACGATCGCCATCGGCCACCGCGAGGACTTCGAGCTGATTATGGCTACCGCCGCCAAGGCGCTCGAAAACTTCATGGCTACCCTCGAACATTCCCGCATGATCCACGGCATCGCGGAGCCTGACATCCCCGTGTGGGCCATCTGGGCCATCCAGCAGTACGCCAAGAGCTACGGGATGGACGCGGCGCGCGAGCGCTACATGGGTCTGGTTGCCGCGCTGGTCGACTTCATCATCTCCGGGGGGCACCCGCGCCTGACACTTGAAAGCGACGGGCTCCTCTCTACCGACGGCACGATGACTCCCGCCTCGTGGATGAACTCCGTATGGGACGGGCGCCCCGTGGTTCCCCGCACCGGGAAGCTGGTGGAAATCAACGCCCTGTGGTACAACGCGCTCCGCTTCGCCGCCGATATGGCGCAGGGGGACGGGAACCTCGAGGAACGCGCGCAGGCATGGACCGACACCGCCGACAAGGTTAAGGAGGCTTTCGCCCCGACTTTCCTCAACGATTACGGCTACCTCTACGACTACGTGGCCGGGACATACGCCGACCCCTCGGTGCGCCCCAACATGGTGATCGCGGCCGGACTTGACAACTCGCCCCTCGACCGCCGCCAGCGCAAGGGGGTTCTCGATGTCGTTACCCGCGAGCTGCTGACCCCCAAGGGGCTGCGCACCCTCTCGCCGAAGAGCTACGGCTACCGCCCCTTCTACCTCGGCTCGCCGCAGGAACGCGAGATCGCCCTCCACAACGGTCCGGCGCGCCCCTGGCTGATCGGCTTCTACGCCGACGCGTACCTGAAGGTGTTCGGCCTGAGCGGACGCAGCTATATTGACCGAATGCTGATCGGCTTCGAGGAGGAGATGAGCCAGGGATGCATCGGCTCCCTGAGCCAGCTTTACGACGGCAACCCGCCCTTCTCGGGCCGCGGCGCGATTTCCCACGCGACGAACATCGCCGAAGTGCTCCGAACGCTGCGCACCCTCAAGAAACTTGACTCCTGAACCACCCTGAAACCAAATACCATAGAATGAAAGCATTAATGTTCGGGTGGGAATTTCCACCTCACATCCTCGGCGGCCTCGGTACCGCCAGCTACGGCCTGACCCGCGGCATGTGGCAGTGCGGCGACATGGATATAACCTTCGTGATCCCCAAGCCTTTCGGCGACGAGGACAAGGAGTTCGCCCACATTATCGGAGCCTCCCAGACCCCGGTGGCCTGGAGGGACGTATCGCGCGACTACGTAGAGCAGCGCATCGGCAAGGTGATGGACCCCGAGCTTTACTTCCGTCTCCGCGACCATATCTACGCCGACTTCAATTATATGAGGCTCAACGACCTGGGTTGCATCGAGTTCTCAGGCCGCTACCCCGACAACCTGCTGGAGGAAATCAACAATTACTCGATTGTTGCCGGCGTGATCGCCCGCACGGTCGACTGCGACGTGATCCACTCGCACGACTGGCTGACCTACCCCGCGGGAATCCACGCCAAGCAGGTGACGGGCAAGCCGCTGGTGATCCACGTACACGCTACGGACTATGACCGCTCCCGCGGCAACGTAAACCCGACGGTGTTCGGCATCGAGCGCGACGGCATGATCCACGCCGACCATATCATAACGGTCTCCAACCTTACCCGCCAGACCGTCATCGAGAAGTACGGCATCGACCCGGCGAAGGTAACGACGGTCCATAACGCCGTAACCCCCCTGAGCCAGGAATACCTCGACGTGACCGTCACCAAGCCGAAGGACAAGATCGTTACCTTCCTGGGGCGCATAACGATGCAGAAGGGCCCCGAATACTTCGTCGAAGTGGCAGCGAAGGTGCTCAAGCTCGACCACAACGTGCGCTTCGTCATGGCCGGTTCGGGCGACATGATGGACAAGATGATCAACCTCGCCGCCGAGCGCGGAATCGCCGACCGATTCCACTTCCCCGGATTCCAGAAAGGGAAGCAGGTCTACGAGATGCTGAAGGCTTCCGACGTCTATATGATGCCCTCCGTTTCCGAGCCTTTCGGAATCTCCCCGCTGGAGGCGATGCAGATGGGAGTCCCCTCAATCATCTCCAAGCAGAGCGGATGCGCCGAAATCCTCGACAACGTGATCAAGACCGACTACTGGGACATCGACGCCATGGCCGACGCCGTCTATTCGATCATCACCTATCCGGCGATGTACCAGCAGCTCCGCGAGGACGGCCTCCGCGAGGTAAACCAGATTACCTGGGACAAGGCCGGCCGCAAGGTCATCGACATCTACAACAAGGTTCTCGGCCGCTCCTGACACTCTAACCCTTCAACCTTAAACCTTCAAATCACCAAAAGATATGAAAGCGATTTGCTTCTATTTCCAAATCCACCAGCCTTTCCGCCTGAAACGCTACCGTTTCTTCGACATAGGCAACGACCACTACTACTACGACGATTTCGCTAACGACGACATCATAACCCGCATCGCCCACCGCTCCTACATCCCCGCGGCTGAGACGCTGCTGAAGATGATCCAGGACACCAACGGCGCCTTCCGCTGCGCGATTTCCGTCTCCGGCGTGGCCCTGGAGCAGCTCGAAATCTACGTCCCCGAGTTCATCGACATCCTGCGCAAGCTCGCCGACACGGGCAAGTGCGAGTTCCTGGCCGAAACCTACGACCACTCCCTCGCATCCCTGGCCGACCCCGAGGAGTTCCGCATCCAGGTTAAGCTCCACGACGACAAAATCCGCGACCTCTTCGGCGTAACCCCCAAGGTGTTCCGCAACTCCGAGCTGATTTACTCCGACGAGCTGGCCCCCCAGATTTACGACATGGGCTACAAGGGGTGCATCACCGAGGGCGCGAAGCACATCCTCGGCTGGAAGTCGCCCGACTACGTATATTCCGCGGCCTCCTGCCCCAAGCTCAAGCTCCTGCTGAAGAACGACAAGCTCTCCGACGACATCGCCCGCCGCTTCTCCGACACCTCCTGGAACGAGTTCCCCCTGACGGCCGACAAGTATGTCAACTGGATCGCCGACACCCCCGCCGACGAGCAGATCATCAATCTCTTCATGAACCTCGAGACCTTCGGCGAGTTCCAGACCCGCGAGACCGGCATCTTCCAGTTCCTGGAGGCGATCCCCCGCTTCGCGCAGGAGCGCGGCGTGCAGTTCGTGACCCCCTCGGAGGCTGTCAAGCTCTTCAAGCCCGTTGCCGAGCTCTCCGTTGTCCACAACATCTCCTGGGCCGACGAGGCCCGCGACACCTCCGCGTGGCTCGGCAACAAGCTGCAGAACGAGGCGTTCAACAAGCTCTACTCCGTAGCCGAGCGCGTGCGCCTCTGCGACAACCGCCAGCTCAAGCAGGACTGGGGCCGTCTGCAGGCTTCCGACCATCTCTTCTACATGTCGACCAAGCACCTCGCCGACGGTTCGAGCCACGCCTCCTTCTCCCCCTACGAGACCCCGTTCCAGGCCTTCACGAACTACATGAACGTCCTGTCGGACTTCATCGTTCGCGTAGAGGAGCAGTACCCGATGAACATCGACAATGAAGAGCTTAACTCGCTGCTGACGACCATCCGCAACCAGGCCCGCGAGATCGAGACCCTCAACAAGGAAGTCGAGTCGTACCGCACCGACCTCGAGCACCTCAACGAGGAGCACCTCCTCCGCGCCCCCAAGGCCGAGGCGAAACCCGCCGGGGAACCCAAGCCCGCGAAGGCCGCCAAGGAGGCCAAGCCCAAAGCGGAAAAAGCCCCCAAAGCTCCTAAGGCCAAGGCAGAAAAGGCTCCCAAGGCAGAAAAAGCTCCCAAAAAGGCCGCTAAGGCGAAGTAAGGCCCCCGCGCCGCGGCGCATCCCGGCTCCTTTTCCCTCTCATCCGCGAAATTAAGACAAAACCGACCATCCCCGGCTGCGATAATACAACTATCGCAGCCGTTTTTTCGCGCCCCCGCCCCGCGTCCATCCTATACTCTGGTTCTCTTCTCCCCCTTCTTTCTACTTCTCCCCACTGCGGTGCACTTCTTATTGGAATCTTTCCTTCCGGGTTTTGAAAAAATAATTCCCTGAAATTTGGCAGATTCGCGCAAAACCCTTAACTTTGCATCGCAAACAAATCGGGGTACTAGCTCATCTGGCTAGAGCGCGACACTGGCAGTGTCGAGGTGAGCGGTTCGAGTCCGCTGTACTCCACCCAATATGGTTAAAAGCTTGATAATCTATTGATTATCAGGCTTTTGCGTTTTTGGGTCGGACGGGATTCGGACAATTTCCTTCGCTCGGCTTACGCCTCGCGCACCAAGAGGGGAACGGATGGACTGGGATAGAAGGGGATTGGAGAAAGCGGGGAGGCCGCTCGCTTACGCTCGCTCCACTGAACGGGAATACTTTCGGCTGGCGGAAACGAACGGATGATGAGGGGCGGATAATGAGATGGAGAGGGAAGAGAGAGGGGGGAGAGGGAGGAAAGAGAGAGGGGAAAAGGGGAAGAAGGGAAAACAAACGGCCTCGCGAGCCGGAGGGGCGGCGAGGCCGGGAAAAGGGGGAGAGGAGGCCAGAGGGAAGAAGCGGCTTCGGGGCCGCGGCCCCTCACACCGGGACCAAAACCCATTCGGAGAGGAAACGCGGGTACTGGCGGGGAACGAGGGGGTTATTTTGTGGAGAAGCGGTAGATGGTGCGGGAGGCGTAGGTGTCAGCGGGGCGGAGGGTTGTGGAGGGCCAGTTGGGTTTGTTGGGAGAGTCGGGGTAATGCTGGGTCTCGAGGCAGATGGCGGTGCGTTGCTGGTATTTGACGCCGTGTTTGCCGGTGGCGGTGCCGTCGAGGAAGTTGCCGGAATAGACTTGTATGCCGGGTTCGTCGGTATATACGCGCATGAGGATTCCGGTCGACGGGGAGTAGAGGGAAGCGGCTTCGACTTCGATGTCGCGGTTGGTCGAAAGTACCCAGTTGTGGTCGTAGCCGTTGGCGTTGCGGATCTGTTCGTAGTCGACGCGCTCGATGTCCTGGCCGATGAGTTTCCCGGTGCGGAAGTCCATCGGGGTTCCTTCTACGGAGATGATTTCGCCGCTTGTCATGAAGGTCGAGTCTACGGGGGTGAATTCCGCGGCGTTGATTGTCAGGAGCTGGTCGGTGATGGGTTTCGAGGGGTCGCCGGAGAGGTTGAAGTAGGCGTGGTTGGTCATGTTTATGATAGTCGGGGCGTCGGTTGTGGCGCTGTACTGTATGTCGAGGGCGTTGTCGGCGGTGAGGGTGTACTTGACGGTGGCGTTGACGCGTCCGGGGAATCCGTTGTCGCCGTCGGGGGAGTCGATTGTGAGGGTCAGGGTTGAATCCGTGTGCTCGGCGACGCTGTAGGTTCTGTACTGCCATCCGCGGGTGCCCATGTCGGTTCCTCCGTGGAGGCAGTGGCCGAAGTTGTTGCGTGGGAGCTGGTATTCTTTTCCGTCAAGGGTGAAGCGGCCCTGGTTTATACGGTTGGCGTATCGGCCGATTGCTGCTCCGAAGTCGGTCTGGTTGTTTTCGGGGAAATATGCCTGGACTGAATCGAATCCGAGCACGACGTCCCGCGGGGTTCCGTTCCTGTCGGGTACTGTCAGCGATACGATGCGGCCGCCGAAGTTTGTGACGCAGGCCTCCATCCCGGAGTGGTTTTTGAGCACGAAGAGGGCGGTTGTGTCGCCGTCGTAGACGGCGTCGAAGTTCGCGGGGTCGAGCCCGGAGAGGGTGGTTTCGGTCTGGGGGGCTTTTGAGCCGCAAGCGACGGCGAGGGCTCCTGTGAGGGCCGCGGCGATGTAGAGTCTGATTCTTTCCATGATTGTTTTATGCCTGTGTTTTAGGGTAAGTTTGGGCAAAGGTAATGATTTTTTTTGAAAAAGCGCCGCGCCTTGATTAAGGCGCGGCGCTTTTACGGGGGGTGTTTGCTTACTTTCTTTTCCTTCGCTCGGCTTACGCCTCGCGCACCTACAGGGGGATGGGAAGACTGGGAGGGATGGGAGGATTGGGGAAGGGGAATCAGAGGATTACTTTGGCGGCGGTGTTGCCCTGGCGGCGGATGACGAGGGTGCCGGGGGCGGGGTTCGCCAGGCGCTGGCCCTGGAGGTTGAAGTACTCGGCGGGGAGGGTCGCGTCGGGGGTGTCGGCGGCGACGTTCTCGATGCCTGCGAGGCCAGTGATCGCGGCGGAGGGGAGGAAGGCGGCGTTTTCGATCGCGCCGGTCTTCTTGTTGAGGAGGTAGACTACGACGTTGACGCGGTTGATGTCGCGGATGGCTGATACGGGCTTGATTGAGCGGGAGTAGCTGTATTCCGCGGCGGCGGTTATTTCGGCGGGGACGCTGCCTTTTACGCCGGTGAAGGAGTCGAGCTGGCGGGCGACGTCGTTATATACGAGGTCGATTTCCGAGGGCTTGCTCTGCCAGCCGAGGTAGTCGCCCTGGGCGCCGGCGTAGCCGTTCTGCTGGGTGTACGGGCCGACGTTGTTTTCGGTTACGGCGTATGAGAGGCCGAACTGGCTGTCGCCGTCGGTGTAGTCGAAGGAGAAGGAGGTCTTGGTGTCGACGGTTATTGTTCCGGCGGCTTCGTCATAAGCGGCTTCGGCGGTCACTTTGGCGATGGCGGGGAGGGAGCGGATGCCCTCGAACGTCTCTACCAGTTCTTCGGGGGTCGGATAGACGTTGTAGGTGCGGTTCATAATCGCGCTGGGGACACCGGCGGTGCAGTAGCGGGAGTATACGTTGTTGAAGGTCATGGCTGTCATTGGGTCCTTGCCGGGGGAGTTGACGTGGACGGCCACGGGGATGAGGTCGCCGGAGGTATAGTTTTCGCGGACGTACTCCATTCCGGTATAGCCAACGGGGCAGTATACGCAGGAGGTGCTTGTGAACTCCTCGACGACGACGTTGCGCTCGAATCCCATTCCGGTCGGGATGACAGTCACGGGGTATGAGCCGGAGTTATCAGCGCAGGTGTTGGGCTCTCCGTTGATGTGGGTTACGCGGATGTTGAGGGCCGCGCTCTTGGCGGGCTTTTCGCAGGTGAGGCCGGTAAGCCGTACGCCGGAGGACTGGTTGAAGGGGAGGGGTGTCTTCATCGCGACGATTCCGCTCTCGGTACCCTCGCCGTCGATGTCGTATTCGACCGTGATGTTGTTAACGTCGTTGGTGCCGTTGTTCTGGAAGAGGAATACGGCTTCGAAGGGGGAGTTCTGGTAAAACGCGGGCATGGCTTCGACGGCGGTCACGGCGACGCTGTTCTTGGCGAAGTTGTCCCCTTTCACCATAGCTCCGACGCAGACGAATCCGAAATCCGAGGCGATGTTGTCCCAGGACCAGTTGGCGGAAGGGGTTGAGCGGATGCCGACCCAGCCGCCGTAGTCGTTGGAGTGGGCGGTAAAGTCGGTAATGATGGGAAGGTTTTCGGGGCTGTTGAGGGTATAGTACACGCCGACGTAGACTTTCTTGCCGGCCTCGATGGTATAGGGGGTGTCAAGGTCGACGACGACTTGCGAGGCGCTCTGCGAGGGGCATGCGGTCTGCTGGGTTATGACGGGTTCGGCGGTGAGGTCGTTAGTGATGAATACAGTCGCGCGGGTAAGTTTGTTGACGTTGACGCTGTAATCCCGGCCGGTGTAGAAGGAGATTTTGGTGATTTGGTTACCCACCATCTGGCTTACGAAAGTCGGGTCCATCTGCATTGCCATAGCCATCTGCATGCCTGCGATAGCCTCGTTATATCCGAAAATCTGCGCGGGGTTGCCGGCGAGGGTGTAGAGAACTTCCTCGCTCTCCGCGCGGGATGCGGGAAGGGGTGCGGGAGCTGTTTTTACGAACTCGGCGGGGATTTCCACTGAACGGAACGCGGGATTGAGGGGCTTTGTTATTTTCCCCGGCTCTTTAAGCTGGAAAGCGGAGGCAGAGGCCACGGCGGCGAGCGCCGCGAGGCTAAGAAGCAGTTTCTTCATATGTGTCTGAGTTTTATTTTACGAGGAGTTTGGTAGTTTTGGAGGCGAGGGTCGCGATGTAGAGGCCGGAGTGGAGGGATACCGCGCCGGTGCCGGAGACGGTTGCTGAGAAGGCCACGGTTCCGTCGGGGGTTACGACGGTCAGGTTGGCGGGGGTATCGGTCGAGTATGCGATACCTCCGGCGACAGCGGCGAGGGTCGCGCCTGTCGATTCGACTTTCGCGAGGGAGGCGCCCTTCTCGCCCATGACGAGGATGAATTCGACGCGGCTTCCAGGCTCGGTCTTGTCCTCGGCGCTGAGGGTGGTTGTGACTACGGGCACCTCCTCGTCGAGGTCGAGTTCCCCCACATAGTCGAATTTCAGGGGGAATTTTTCGCCGGTGCGGACCGTGACGTTGGATTTCGTCACTGTCTCTCCGCCGTTGCAGAGACCTCCGGCGCACATCTGGATTGACTGGCCGCTGGTGCACGCGGCGGTGATTTCGATTGAGGAGGAGTAGATGTTGGTTGTCAGGTAGACTTCCGGCTCCATCCTGACTTCTTTGTAGGTACCTTCGTCGGTGACGGTTATGTCGTTGAACTCGATGGTTTCCCCGGGGGCTATAGTCCGGTTTCCGAGGAGGAATGAAAGCTCGATGGCGTCTGCGGCGAAAGCGCAGAGGCCGGCGAGCGCGAGGAGGTAGATTTTCTTCATATGCTGTAGGTTTTGATTATTCGTTTGTTTCGGGGATGGTGACGGGGCATTTCGCGGCCTGCATGACGCTGCTGCCTTTCTTAACGAAGGCCACTATGGCGAGGTTTTCGGGCTTCCAGGTCTCGGTTTCCGTGGCGCGGAGTGGGACGCGGCAGGTAACGGTCCGCGGCTCTCCGGGGTTGAGGCTGAGGCCCAGGCCGTCGATGCCGTTGGCGCAGGCGCGGAAAACGTTGTTGTGGGGGTAGTCGGGGATTCGCCCGCGTTCCTCGTCCTCCTGGCGGGCGATGATTCCGCTCTCGATAACCCACAGGGAGAGGTTCCCGCTGAGCGCTGCGGTCGACTCCACTTCGCAGTCAATCGCGATTTCCGTCCCGTCGAGCGCGGCGGAGAGGCTGATTGTGAGGGGCGTAGTCTGCTCCACGGCATCGTAGACGGCGGTCGCCCACTGGTCGGAGTTCATCGGCCCGCGGCCGTCGACGACACCCTGTGGGTACTCGCTGATTCCGTATCGGTCGTTGAACACCTGCCCCTCGGGCTGCATGAGGCCGGTATAGCGCTTGTTGTCTGCGGGAACGCCGAATGTTCCGGCGTGGATACTGACGGCCACCAGGCGGTCGCCGTACTGCCTTTCCAGCTCCTCGATTTTGCGGTGGGCGGCGGGGCAGTTGCTGCATCCCTGGCCCGTGAAGTCCTCGAGGAGCACTGTGCGGCGCGCCTCCGCCGGGGGCACGTCGATATACCGCTCGTCGGGGGCGATGTTGCCGCAGGACGAGGCGGCGAGGAGGAGCGCGGCGGGGAGTATGCGGGTTAATATTTTCTTGAATATCATCATCTTATCCTCTTAGAAGGTATAGTTGTAGGCTACCTGGAAGCCACGGGTCGCGGGGACGTAGCGGCAGACACCTCCGGCGCAGTTGAATCCGGCGCGGGTGCGTCCGTAGCTGAGGGCGAAGCGGTTGGCGCGGTAATTTCCGGCGATTCCGAAGTTGTAGTAGTGGGTGCCGCTTCCGCCGCAGTTCCACATATCGGCGGCCGTTACCATCAGGTAGGGGGCGATTGAAAGCTCCAGCAGCCCGTAGACCCAGTCCTTCCGGTCCTGGCGGGTCTGGAGGTATTGCAGCTCGTTGCGGAGGGTGAAGCGGCGCGAGATTTTCCATTTCGTGTCGAGCACGAAGATGTTGGCCTTCACCTGCCCCTCGCCGGGGTGCCCTTCGAGGAGCTTGTCGTAGAGCTGGTTCATGTACATGAAGGTTTGGTTTACAGAGCGGCTCCATTTCTTTTCGAGCTGGATGTTGAAGTCGTGGTAATACTCCTTCCCCATCCCGAAGAAGTCGGTGCCCTGTCCGTCGGAGCCGATCAGGATTCCGTCGGTCGCGCCTCGGAGGCCGGTCGTATGGAGCCCGCGGATATAGCTGAGGTTAACCTTTACCTTCGTTCCGTAGCGCCCACCAATGGGGGTTCCGCGCTTGAAATTGTAGGCGAACTGCCCCTGGAAGGCCCATTCGCCTGGCGCGGCCTGGGTTGCGTAGGGGTACATCGCGGCCAGGGCGTAGGTGTGGAGGTAGGTGAACACCGGCATGTTGTTTAGGAAGGCCGAAGTGCCGCTCATCGAGCGCTGGGAGCGGAACGCCATGTTCTCGCTCCTCTTTGCCTGAACCAGGGCGCTCAGGCCGCTGCGGGAGTAAGAGCCTGTGAGCATCAGCGCTGTGCCCTTGCCGTATGTGTAGTTATTGTCAAACGAGGGGTCCTGCCCTTTCCAGGCGAACTCCGCGCCGAGGGTCCATGGACCTTTCTGAAATTCGGAGCGGGCGTCGAAGGCGCTGACCCCCTTCGGGAGGTTGAGCCGCCAGTCGCGGCCGTCGACCATAATGTCCTGGCCCTTCTCGTGTTTCAGGACGTAGGAGAGGCCGAAAGTCCAGGAGAGGTCGCGTCCGCGCAGCCCTTTGAAGATGTCGGGGAGGGCCAGCTCGGCGTCGGCGCCATAGACCTGCGAGGAGGTCTTCCAGTCCCAGTAGCGGCGCTGGAGTCCACCTAAGGCAGTGATCCGCAGTCCAGAAACGGCGGTGATTTTAAGCCGTCCGCCTCGGATGGAGTTGTCGATTCCGAGCGAGCGCTCCTGGTAGGTGCGCAGGATGAAGCCCGCGCCGAACTGCTCGTAGAAGTCGCCGGCGGTAAGCTCGAAACCCTTGTAGCGCCCCTTGACGTAGATATTGGGGACGCCCCACCCCGCGAAGTCATCCTCGTAGCCGGGGAGGGGCCACTTCATGAACTCGACGCGTAGCCCCGCGTCGACATAGCGGCTGATCATGTGCATGTCGGCGTAGGTGTTGAAAAGCACCTTGTCGTCGTACTCGCCGGTGCCGATTTCGCTGTCCTCCTTCGGGAAGAGCACGTCGGCCTGGACGCTCCCGTGGAACGCCACGCCGTTCTCCCCCGTCGAGCCGAATCCGCTGGCCGAGAGGGCGGCGAGGACCGCCGCCAGTATTGCCGAAGCGCGCCTCATGCTACTTGCCCTTGTTGAGTCCGCGGATTATGTCGATCAGCTCTGTCTCCGCCCCGTCGGTGTAGCCCGAATGGGTGTGGACGATTTTGCCGTTGCCGTCAACGACCATGACGTGGGGGACGGTCTGCAGCCCCATGGCGCGGAAAAAGTCGCTGTTGGGGTCGAGAAGCACGTCGTAGTCCCACCCCTCGGCGTCGACCAGCGGCTTCACTTTGGAGGTGTTCTGCGCGTCGTCGATTGAAACGAGGTAGAGCTTCATCCCCGTCTCGTCGCGCCAGTCGTCGTAGACCTCTGAAATCGCGCGGAGCTCGCGGAGGCAGGGCTTGCACCAGGTCGCGAAGAAGCTGATTACGAACGGCTTGCCATCGTTGGAGAGGGTCGCTGCGTTGACGGCGCGACCCTTGGTGTCCTTTACCTGTACCTGCGGGAGCTGGGCCGAAACCGCCAGTGTGGCGGCCAGGAGTCCGAGCGCTAAGAGTATTCGCTTCATACTGAATTAATAATTACTTGAAAACCACGGCACGGAGAGCGCCCGAAGGCGCTCCCGTGCTGTGAGTTCCACATAGGTATGAAAGAAAGTTGGTATGAAAGTCAGGAGGGTTTATTTAGCCACCTTGGCAACCTCGGCAGTTCCGTCGGAGAGGGTCGCTTTGACGACGTAGACGCCGCTGTTGAGGCCGAGGGCCACGGTTCCGGCGGGGTTCTCCACGGATGCTACCGTAGCTCCGGCGAGGTCGTAGACGGTCACGCTCACGACGTTCGCGCCTACCGTAAGGTTGCCGTCGGCGTCAATCGATACCTTGGCAGCCTTGTCGGCCTCCGCGGCGGAGATGCCGGCTTCTTCTGTAAGGTCAATGACAACGCTCTGTGCGAAGCCCATCATATCCCAGGGGCAGTCGTTCCAAAAGGCGAGCACTTTCATGTCGGGGGTGGCTACCGGGATACCGGTAAATGTGACCTCTTCGTAAACCTCGACATAATCTTCGAGGTCCTCGTCGTATACATAGTCGGTCATTACCTCGTGGGTCATGTTCTCCTTGAGCCAGACGCCGTATTCGGGAGAAATGGCGTTGAGATAGTCAGTCAGCGGGGTAATCGTTCCGTCTTTGATAATGAAGCCCTCCGAAGGAATCGAGCCTTGCTCGGTGGCGGCCATAATCGTGCCGTCGGCGGCCATGCAGGAAACGATTATCGACTTTTCGCTCTCGTGCTTGGTGAGCGTGCCGGTCGCGATGTCGATGGTAGCCGGGATGTAGACTTCAAAGAACGGGGGCCAGACCAACGGGTCGTCTGTCTCCTTCGTCTCTATCAGAGTCGAGGCGATGGTCTTTCCGTCGGGCGACACCATGATGTTGTTGAAGACGAAGGAGGGGGAGGAGGCGAGTACCTGGTCGAAATACTCGTACCAGGCATCTGACTGCTCCTGCCAGGCAGCCTGCTCCGTCTCCCAGGCAGCATAGGCTTCGTCGAAAGCAGCTTTCTCCTCGTCGGTCATATAGTCCTCGTATTTGGGATAGAGCTCTTGATTGTAGCCGCTGTCATAATAAGCCTGTAGCGCTTCTTGGTAAGCGGCTATCTCCTCCTCGGTCATGAACTGCTCCTCGGAGGGCCTCATGGGGCCGTCGCCGGGCTTCACCGCGGCGGGGAGGTTGTCGGGGTTGAAGAGGTCCTTGGTCGGCAGGGAGTAGCTCCATTCGCCGTTGTCCGCCTGGGTGTAGACGATGGGGTACAGCATGGCGCCGGAGCAGTCGGTCACCAGTCCGACGATAACCTTTCCGTCGTCGCTGAGATTGATCGCGGTCACATACTGCGGGGTCTCTCCGAAAAAGTCTTTTTCGGGATAAGGGAGGAGGTGGTATTCGCCGTATGTGCCATCCTCCTGGCGGTCCCAGTAGACCGGCGCTTCCATCAGGACATCCTCGGAGATTGTCATCTGGTGGTTGCCGATTGTGCCGCAGATTCTCTTTCCGTCGGGGGTGACGGCGTTAGAGAGGTTTGTCTTCTCGGGGTCGGGGACGTTAAGCTGCTTCCATTCGCCGGCCTCGCAATATGCGGCGTCGCAAGCCTGGGTTGTGTTGCCGATGATGATGTTCCCGTCTGCAGTCATGCATCTGCCGTGGCCTACGCCGTAATAGTGGGTGTCGTCGGCCTCGTAGGCTGTTTCGGAATTGTTCTTAAGGTCGTAGACAACGAGGGTGCCGTAGATTTCCGATAAGCCGTATTGCCCGTTTGCGGAAATGAACTGGAAGGTCGCGTTGTCGTAGATTACCGGGGCTTTTATTGCTCCGAACGCGGGTGTTGCTACCGCAGCCGCGGCAAGAAGGAGTAAAGTTTTATTCATGCGATAACGGTATGAATGATATTGAGATATTGGAGTATAAAATGTCAAAAAATACCGGACCGTAATCCGGTGGTTACCGCTGCGCCGGGGATATTGATTTGGGGATTGAATTAATTGATGGATCGCGGTGTCCGGCAATAAAAAGCGGCGGCATAACCTGTATGCCGCCGCAAAGTTAATATATAAATTCCGAAATATGCAAATATTTGCCAAATAAATTTTCTGTTATGTGGATTAATGTTATAAATATGCAATTATACATTACATATTGAAATTTTATAAATTTCGCATAATTATTATCGGCGTATCGTCAGGGTTTGCGGGAGGGGCGAGGGCGGGAGGGTGACGGTCAGTGTGCGGGTCGCCTCGGAGTAGTCCCCTTTGAGGGCGCGGCCGTCGGGGAGGAGGATGGAGCGGGGGGCGTCGATGTTGTGGATTACGAAGGTCAGGCGCCGTTTGGCGGGCATGCCGGGATACGCGCCCTCCGCGCTGACTTTCAGGGTATAGGCTTCTGGGGTGTTGGAAGCGTCGACGCGCAGCAGTGCGTACTTCCCCTCCTCGATGGCGCGGGGGTTGGCGCGGTCGTCCTCGTAGAGGGTACATTCGCTGTCGGCTACCCCTTCGGCGGGGTAATAGTCGAAGGTGTAGCGCGAGGGGTCGTAGTCGCCGACGTTGCGCATCTCGTAGGGCGCGGAGGGGATTATGGCTCCGGCGCGCACGAAGAGGAGGATTCTGTCGAGCGGGGCTTCGACGATTACCGAGTCGGCCGGTCCTTCGTAGCTGACGGAGGGGTCGTTATAGTCGATCCAACGCCCTTCGGGGAAGGTGACGGGGCGGCTGACCGAGCCTTGCGTGAGCACGGGTGCCACCATCACGTCGCGGCCCCAGAGGTACTGGTCGGTGATATGGTCGTAGGCTGCGGGGTCGGGGGAGTAGGTGCCGAGGGGGCGCACTAACGGCAACCCCTTGGAGGCGTTCTCGTAGGCCAGGGTGTAGTTGTAGGGGAGCCATTTGTAGCGGGCCTTGACAAGGGGGAGGATGATGTCCTGGTAGTCGGTATAGAGGTACGGTTCGGCGTAGTGCTGCGAGTGGGTTCTGAGCACCGGCGAGAAGAGTCCGAGCTGGAGCCAGCGGACATACAGCTCGGGGTCAACGGGGTTGGCGGGGTCGATGGCGAAGCCCCCGACGTCGTGGCTCATATACCCCAGGCCGCTCTGCCCGGCTCCGAGCATGATCGTCACCTGCGGCCGCAGCCCTCCCCAGGAGCGGGAAACGTCGGTGCTCCAGGGGAATACGGAGAAGCGCTGAAGCCCGGTGGTGCCCCCGCGCATAAGGGTCATCAGGCGCGTTCGGGGGTACTCCTCGGCGTAAAGTTCGGAGATAATGCGGCTCCAGTCGTTGCCGTAGAGGTTGTGGTACTGGCGGGTTGTCAGGCCGTTGGCGTGGCGGAACCCTTCGGGATGCACTTCCGGCTCCCCGAGGTCGCCCCACCAGCCCCCCATCCCCTGGTCGGTCAGGCGGCGGTAGGTGTCGCGGTACCAGCGGGCCGCCTCGGGGTTGCTGACGTCGATCATGCCCCCCTCGCCGACCCATATCTTTACCTCCGCCGGGTTGCCGACGGAGTCCTTGGCGAAGAGGCCCTTGGAGGCCAGGAGGTTGTAATTGTCGATTCCGCGTCCGTTGCGGAGGACGTAGGGCTGCGTTATGGCGACCATGTTGACCCCCTTCTTCTTCAGCGAGCGGAGCATTTTCTCGTGGCCGTGCCACTGCTCCGGATCCCAGTCGAGGCGCCCCATATCCTGCTCCTTGCCGTACCAGTAGAGGTCGAGCACCATGCCGTCGACGGGGTAGCCCGCGGTTTTCAGCGAGTCGACAACCTGCTCGGCCTGTCGGCGCGTCTTGTAGCCGTATTTGGAGGTTATGTAGCCGAGGCTCCAGAATGGGGGGAGGGGCTGACGCCCGGTCAGCGAGGTGAGCTGCTCCGCGACCCCCTCGAACCCGTCGGGAGAGGAAACGAAATAGTATGATACCGCTTCCGGGCTTTCAGTCTCGTAGACGAGGGGGGACCCGGCGACCAGGCTCGATGCCGCGAAATCGTCGAAGAGCACGGCGTAGCCCTTCGGGCTGACCAACAGCGGCATGGTGATGTTCATCTGCGAGATGCGCGGGTCTCCGGCGGTGTAGCCGTAGTTCTGGCGGTTGTACATCACCAGGGTGTCCCCTGCGAGGTTGAACGAATGGCCGCGTTCGCCCGCGCCATAGAAGGCGTCGGCTCCCGCGAGGGGCATCAGCCGCATCGAGCGCTTCCCCTCCCGCGACGCGCGTTCGCCGCTGTCGTAAAGGCCGTTGCGGCCCCGGTCGGAGAGGGTCAGCGACCCGTTTGCCGGGTCGAACACCGCCCGCAGTCCGGTAGCGGTAGTCAGTACCGCCAGCCCTCCGTTGTCGGAGAGGGAAGCGTCAGCCTCCCCTTTCGGCCTGACGGTCACTTTCGAGGGCGAAACCTTCTCTGAGCCGTCGGTGTTGGTGACTTTCAGGATGTTGTCAGTGACGGCCTCGACCTTTATTTCGCGCCCGTCGGGAGTCCTCCCTCGGAGCACGGGGGCTTCCGCCGCCACGCTGAACACAGCCCCGGCGACCGCTGCCCCCAAAAGAACAGCTTTCATAAGTATCCGATTCAAATGTAAGTAAGTATCTCTTTCTTTAATTAATTTCTTCTCTTGGGAGGCCGCTCGCTTACGCTCGCTCCACAAAACGGAGTTACTCCCGGCTGACGGAAGCAATGCGCGCGATATACTTCCCTATTATGTCGAACTCGATATTGACAACCGAGCCGACACGCAGGTCGCCGATATTCGTCAGTTCAGCGGTATAGGGGATGATCGCTACGCGGAACGAGTCCGCCTCCGAGTCGCAGACCGTAAGGCTGACACCGTTGACCGTCACAGAGCCCTTCTCGACCGTCACATACCCCTTCCGCGCCATCTCCGGCGATACCTCGTAGCGGAAAAGGTACATATTCGAGCCGTCCTCCGGCGTGATTTCCTCGCAGCGGGCCGTGCAGTCGACGTGCCCCTGGACGATATGGCCGTCGAGGCGCCCGTTCATCACCATGCAGCGCTCGACATTCACCCGGTCGTCGACCTCCAACAGCCCCAGGTTGGAGCGACGGAGCGTCTCCTCTATGGCTGTCACGGTGTACGACCCGTCGCCGTGGATCGCGACAACCGTCAGGCATACCCCGTTATGGGCCACCGACTGGTCGACGTGCAGCTCGTCGGCAAACGAGCACTGGAGCGTTATATGGAGGTTCCCCCCCTCGCGGCGCAGCGATTTCACCACCGCCGCCTCTTCTACGATTCCCGAAAACATATATGTTTTGTATTATTTGAAGTAGGGACGCGGCGTGCCGCGTCATATTTGGCAAATCCGCCGGGCACGCCCGGCGTGTCTGACGCGAATTTACAGAAAATAATCCGCCCCGCAAAACGTTAACGAATCTATAATATCGCCCCTGTAAATCCCTAAATTGCAAAATAAGGTTAAATATATGCGATTTTTCTGCCCGAAAATATGTTGTAAAACATAAAATGCGTACCTTTGCATCAGTTTTTCATGGTATTAGATTTAAGGTAAGAAGATTATTCGTCGTGATGACGGGTAATTTTTTTTGTCCTTAACTTTCCCGCGGGGTTGCGCCGCTGGAAAAAATCCCGTACCTTTGCCCCGCAAACCGCCCCCTGCCCTATCACGAGGGCAGCGGAATATCAGCCCTGATGGCGGAATTGGTAGACGCGACGGTCTCAAACACCGTTGGAGCAATCCTTACCGGTTCGATCCCGGTTCAGGGCACAAAGAGGAATGGAAGCCCCCGGCTTCCATTCCTCTTTGTTTATTCAGCCTTTTCTTTCGAGCTTGCCCCCTTTCCAGGCAATTGCGCGCCGCTTGCTAAAGCTCGCTACACCCGACAGGCTGCGCGAGCTTTCATCCTCGCTCCCCCCTTGCTTCCTCCAGCCGGAAGTAACTCTGTTCAGTGGAGCGAGCGTAAGCGAGCGGCCTCCTCTCTTTCCCTGCCAAAGTATCTCCTTAACGGAGCGCGGGCCAGAGGGCGTGGAAGTGGTGGACGGGGCCGTGGCCGCGGCCGATGCGGTAGCGGGAACCGGCGGCGATGGCGGCGGCGATGTAGGCCTTGGCGGCGGCGGCGGCTTCGTCGAGGGGCTTGCCGAGGGCGAGCTGCGAGGCGAAGGCCGAGGAGAGGGTGCAGCCGGTGCCGTGGGTGTTGCGGGTGTCGACGCGTGGCGCCGCGAGGCGGGTCATTCGGCCTGTTTCGACGTTGTAGAAGATGTCGACCAGTTCTGTCTCGGTCGCGGCGAGGTGGCCGGCCTTGAGAAGCACGGAGGCCCCGAGGCGGCCGAGTTCGCGGGCGGCGTCGGGAAGCTGGTCCTGGGAGTCGATTTTGCTCCCCAGGAGGAGTTCGGCCTCGGGGATATTGGGGGTTATGACGCGGGCTCGGGGAATCAGTACCTCCCGGAGGGTCGCGACGGCGTCAGCCTCGAGCAGGGGGTCGCCGGAGGTCGCGACCATCACCGGGTCGAGCACGATGTCGCGCAGCGAGGGGTATTCGTCGAGGGTGCGGCGCACGGCGCGTATCAGCTCCGAGGAGTGGAGCATGCCGATTTTCACGGCATCGGTGCCGATGTCGTCGAGAATCGAATGGATTTGTCCGACAACGAAGTCGGCGGGGATGGGATGGACTCCCGTTACGCCGACGGTGTTCTCGTCGACCACAGCGACAATAGCCGAGGTCGCGAAGCATCCCAGGGCCGAAATCGTCTTTATGTCGGCCTGCACGCCGGCGCCCCCCGATGGGTCGCTCCCGGCGATGGTCATCACTCGTTTATAGCTTTTTTCCATATCAATAGGGCAGCATTTCGTCGAGACGGTAGGCGCTCTCCCAGAACATCTGCTCCATGCGGGTAGAGCGGAGGTAGGCGGAGGTCATCTCCCGGCGGGTCTCTTCTGAGGCGCGGTCGGCGAGGTTGTCGCAGATTTCGATCGCCCGGCGGGTCGACGCCTCGAACGCCGGGTCGCCGTAAGTCTCTATCCAGTGGTAGTAGGGGTTATCTTTCGCGGCGTTGGCGAGAATCGATTCCCCGACCTTCTGGTACACCCAGAAGCAGGGGAGGACGCCGGCGGCCTCGACTTCCACGGGGGCGAGGCCCAGGGAGGTCTCGTGGTCCATGTAAAGGAGGTTGACGGCCGTCGGGATCGCTCCCGCGAGGCCCTCCTCTCCGAGATATGACTTGTGGAGCGCCTGCTCTACCATCACCCCGTCGAGGGCGAATTTCAGAAAGTCCTCGACCATAGCGGTTTCGGGAAGGCGCGAAGCGACATGGGCCAGCACCCTGATATAGTTGTCGACATACATCGCATCCTGGCGCAGGTAAAATAGGAACCGCTCGCGGCTGAGGGTTCCCGCTGCCAGCTCGCGGACGAACGGCAGTCCGGTTATCGCCTTGTAGATCGGTTCGCCGAGGCTCCAGGCCTCCTCGCTCCATTTTTTAGCGGCCATAATTGTCTCTTAGCGTTTGTATCCGATTACCGCGACGTAGTCCCCTTTGTCGGAGCCTGGGGTCGGGTCTTCCAGGAGGTTGTTCGACACTAACGGATGGGTCGTGAGGGTCTGGAAGCTCTCCAGGTCGGCGAATCCGGCCTCCGTCATCAGCGCGACCTTCTCGGCGGTGGTGCGCCAGTTGGCGGCCTCGACGAGTTCGATGGGGTAAGGATTGGGGGGATAGACACCCTTCAGGAGGGGATGGTCCCAGGTGCCGACAGCCTTCGCCAAGTTGTACATCAGGCCGTAGCCGCTTTCCTTGGGCACGTCGATGAGCACCGCGCGGCCCCCGTCGGGGAGCGCTTCGTATGCCTTGCGCACTACGGCCGCGAGGTCGGTTATATAGCTCGGAGTGCCGTTGAAGAGGATTGTGTCGTACTCGCCGCGGCCGAAGTCGGCCTCCTCGGCGGTTGCGATGGCGACGTTCAGTCCGCGGTGGCGCGCTATGTCGGCCATTCCGGTCGAGGGTTCGATGCCCTCGGTGATGTCGATGCCGAACTCTTCGCGGAGAATCTTCTCGAAGAGTCCGCTTCCGCATCCTACGGAAAGAATCTTGCGCGAGCCTTGCAATGTGCGGGCCACGAGGCGAGCCTCCGACATAAGCACGTTCATGTTTTCCATGAACCAGGCGTCGTAGAGCGAGGCGTATTGGTCGAAATGTTGTTTCATATGATTGTAATTCAGAGTTCTAATGTGTTGAATCGCATTGTCGCGAGGTCTACTGTCAGGAGCCGCCCGGCGAGGGTTCCGTCCATGCCGAGGAGCACTTTCAGCGCCTCGGCGGCCTCGAGCGCCCCGACAACGCCGGGCACGGCCCCGAGGACACCCCCGGCGGCCGCGGGACGAGAGGCCATCTCCTCCCGGTCGGGGTAGAGGTCGGCGTAGCCTGTCGGCGCGCCGGGCATGAAGGTCGCGACCTGGCCGTGGAACTGCCCGATCGTGCCGTGGACCCAGGGTTTTCCCAGTTCACGGCAGGTGTCGGCGATGAGGTAGCGGGTCGCGAAATTGTCGCAGCAGTCGACTACGACGTCATACCCCTCGATAATCCGGGCCGCGTTCTCTGCCGTCAGCCCTTCGGAGTACAGATTGAAGGCTACCTCGCTGTTGAGGGCCGAGAGCCGCTCGCGGGCAGCCTCTGTTTTCGGCCTTCCGACCTGCGCCTCGGAGTAGAGGGTCTGGCGCTGGAGGTTCGACATGGAGACCGCGTCGGGGTCGCAGAGGCCCAGCCTTCCTACCCCGGCTCCGGCCAGGTACAGCCCCGCGGGACATCCGAGCCCTCCGAGGCCCACAATCAGAGCGGCAGACGCGGCGAGGCGGCGTTGCCCCTCCTTCCCAATCTGGGGGAGGACGGTCTGGCGGGCGTATCGTCCGTTATCCATAGTAGTCGGGTCTGAGGGTCAGTCGAATACCTTGTCCCAGTCCTTCCATACCGCTTCGTAGCCGTGGGCGCGCACCGAGGCGGCCACTTCGGCAGGAGTGCGCTCGTCGCTGACGGCGAACTGCTCGAGCGACTGCGGGTAGGTGCGGTAGCCTCCCGGGTCGGTTTTCGAGCCGGCCGAAAGGGAGGTGGCGCCTAAGGAGAGGATGTTGTCGCGGAAGTCGGGGCGCTCGCGGGTCGAGAAGGAGAGGTCGACGTCATGGTCGTAGATGCGGAAGGCGAATGTGAGCTGTGCCAGTTCGCGGTCGCTCATGACGACATTGGGCTGGAAGCCTCCAGCCGCCGGGCGCATGCGGGGGAAGTTGACGCTGTATCGCGTGCGCCAGTAGCGTTTGCGCAGGTAGCGCAGGTGGAGGGCCATCATCGCTACGTCGGTGCGCCAGTCCTCGAGGCCGATCAGCACCCCCATGCCGATTTTGTGGACCCCGGCCTGCCCCATGCGGTCGAAGCCGTTGACGCGCCACTCGAAGTTGGACTTCATCCCGGCGGGATGGTAGGTCTTGTATTTCTCGCGGTGGTAGGTCTCCTGGAAGCATACCACGCCGTTGAGGCCGGCGTGGGTCAGGCGCTCGTACTCTTCCGCTTTGAGGGGCATGACCTCGATTGTCAGGTTGGCGAAGTAGGGACGGCAGACGCGGAGCGCCTCCTCGAGGTAGTCGACACCGGCCACGCGGGGATTCTCCCCCGTAACGAGCAGGAGGTTCTCGAAGGGTCCTAACTCCTTGATAGCCTCGCACTCGTCCTTGATTTGTTCAGGGGTCAGGACAACGCGGTCGAACTTGTTGTGGCGGTTGAAGCCGCAGTAGACGCAGGAGTTTGTGCAGGAGTTGGTTATGTACATCGGGATGTACATCGAAACCGTCTTGCCGAAGCGCTCCTGGGTGTAATGGCGGCTCAGGGCGGCCATCTCTTCGAGGAACGGTGCGGCAGCCGGGGAGACTAACGCCAGGAAGTCGTCCCATTCGCAGTGGGGCTTGCGCAGGGCGCGGCGCACGTCGGCCTCGGTTTTGGCCATAATCCGCGCGGTAACCGCGTCCCAGTCATATTTCAATAACTCGTCAGAAAACATAACTTAATTTAAGGTGAAGGGTGAAGAGTGAGAGGTGAAGGGAATACTCCTTCATAAAAACTATTGTCTTCACTCTTCACTTTTCACTTAATTCACTATTAATCGAGGAAGGAGGTTAAGGGGCTGCTGGCTACGGCGATACGGGAGGAGCTTCCGAGACCTGCCTCGTAAGCCTCGCGGCCGGCCTCGACACCCTTGGCGAAGGCGCGGGCCATGGCGACCGGGTCGCCGGCTACGGCGATGGCGGTGTTGACGAGCACTGCGTCGGCTCCCATCTCCATCGCCAGGGTCGCATGGGAGGGCGCTCCGAGTCCGGCGTCGACAACGACGGGCACGCGGCTCTCCTCGATGATGATTTCCAGCAGGTCGCGGACCACGATTCCCTTGTTGGTGCCGATGGGCGCTCCGAGGGGCATCACTGCCGCGGTTCCGGCCTCTTCGAGGCGCTTGCAGAGCACCGGGTCGGCCTGGATGTAGGGGAGCACGATGAAGCCGAGCTTCGCCAGCTCCTCGGTGGCCTTCAGTGTCTCTACGGGGTCGGGAAGGAGGTATTTCGGGTCGGGGTGGATTTCGAGTTTGATGAAGTCGGTCTCGAACGCCTCGCGGGCGAGCTGGGCGGCGAGGACAGCCTCACGGGCGTCGCGCACGCCGGAGGTATTGGGTAGGAGCTGCACTCCTGGGCGCAGGACGTGGCGCAGCATGTCGTCCTCGGCGCTGTTCTCGGCGTCGACGCGCTTGAGGGCCACCGTCACCATCTCGGAGCCGGAAGCGTTGATTGCCTCGCTCATGACGGCGTTGGAGCTGAATTTGCCTGTTCCGACGAACAGACGGCTGCCGAACTCGCGGCCGCCGATTACAAGTTTTTCCATATGGTAAGTATCTCTTTGGTTGTCAATGTTTTGTCTGAAGAGTTGCGAATCAGGCCGCTAACGGCGGTGCCCGTTACGCCCGTCGCACGGATTTCCGGTAGGTCGGGGAGCTCGATTCCCCCGATCGCTACGATGGGGACGCGGCTCCCGGCGTTCCGTACCGCCTCGACCACCCGCGCTATCCCCTCAGCCCCGAGCAGCGGGGCCAGGGCTTTCTTTGTGGTCGTGAAGCGGAAGGGGCCTACCCCGAGGTAGTCGGCTCCGGCCTCCGCGGCGGCGAGGGCATCGGCGGGGGTGTTGGCCGTGGCTCCGATAATCTTTACCGGGCCGAGCACGCGCCTCGCCTCGGCGACCGGCATGTCGTTTTTTCCGATATGGACCCCGTCGGCGTTGAGGGGGGCTACGAGGTGTACGCGGTCGTCAAGGATGAAGGTCGCCCGGTATTTGCGGCAGAGGCGCCCTACGGCGAGCCCCGCGGCCGCAAACTCCTCGTCGGTCGCGTCCTTCATCCGCAACTGCACCCAGCGGCACCCTCCGCGGAGTACCTCCTCCACCCCGTCGGGGCGGTCGGTGATGAATTGCAGCCGCGATTTCTCCGGGTCGGCCAGCGGTTCCCAGGCGGCGGAAAGCATCGCGCCACCCCCGAAACCGAGACCGCGCAGACGAGGGAGGTTCGAGGGGGTGACACCCCCGAGGGCGAACACGTCGGGTCCTAACAGGCGCGACGCCGCCAACTCCTCCGGCGTGAAACGGCTCTGGTAGCCGGGTTTCGATATGGAGTCGAAAATCGGGCTGAGGAACATGTAGTCGGCCTTTCCGCGGTGGTATTCCACCTCGTTGAGCGAATGGCAGCTCCATGAAACCATCCCCTGCCATCCGGCGGGAGGCTCCGGGTTGCGGAAATTCAGGTGTACGCCACCGACACCGAGCTGTCCGGCCAGCTCGAAATGGTCGTGGAGCGACAGCCTGGGGCGCAGTTCGGCGGGAATCTTCCCTACAAGATCCGCGACAGCCGCGGCAGGCTCCCCCGGCTTGCGGATATGGACGCGCCACCATCCCCTGCGCAGCAGCCGCTCGATTTCCGTGGCCTCCCCCGAGGGGAAGCCGCCGTCGGTTACAGCCACCAGGCGGAACTCTCCGCTGTCGGTCAGCCCCCGCATACGGCAGTGATTACCATTACTTTGTCACCATCCGCGAGGCGCGTCTCGCCCCACGTGGCCTTGCGTACCACGCGGTCGTTGACGGCCACGGCGACCCCCGTCGCGGGAACGCCCCTCGACGCGAGCAGGTCGGCCACCGTCGCAATATCGCCCGGCAGCTCGATTTCAACGTTGTTAAAAAGAATATTCATAGCCAGCGGTTTGCTTGATCAAGGGGCTGCGAGGCCCGAAACCGATAGCTATGAACGCCAAGTCTCCTGAATCCCGGCGGGCTCTCCGGCCTCTTTTTGCCGGAAGCCGGGCCTTCAGAGGCCCCGGCGGTCGCCCTGCCGCGACAAAATCCTTTCGGCGGAATTGTCCGCATCAAGTTCATAGGGTATGATCTCAGCCTCTCGGCACCCCTTCTGTCGTTTCTCCCGCAAAGTTACCTCATTTCCTGCGAACTCCCAAAATAATTTTTATCGCTCGTGGTTGTATAGGCTTTATAATTACAAATATTTTTCAAGCACTGCTTGTATCTCATCTGCCGCCCTCTCTATTGTTATGCGAGCGGTATTTATATGCGTTTCCCATACCTCGATCTGGGACAGTATGCGCTTTTGCTCATTAAGAGAAGGTAAGGGGATTCTATATTTTAGAATATCGTCCTTATTGCCTCTGGGCATCTTGATTCCTTTCTTACCTTCCATTACATAGTCAAAGAATGCGTCTCTACGAAGCATATAGAAAATATACTTTGGAAGATATTTGTTCGTGTCGGTAGATCTTATCACAATGACGTCTTTCGAGCATCCTCCGTCTTTATCCGCACACCATATTTTCTTTAAGTAAGGGCGGATGTTAGAAATCAGTATATCATTCTTTTTATACTCCGTAATTGATGAAATGAGTGCGTCCCCTTCAAATGGCACAATTCCTAATTTGTTCTGAAGCATATTATCAGTTGTGACATATGTTTCTGACTTTATTTCAGAGTACTTAATCGATTTAGTGACAAGTGTGGCAATACTGTTTAGCGTGCTATCTGCAAAATTTATTGAGGATAGCAAACTTTCAATATCACTCTCACGCTCTTGAATCTGCCGATAAGAATCCGTGACAGACTGATTGATTTGGCTTATTTCTTTAACAATCAGTTCTTGTACATCTATAGGGGGAACTGGGATTTTGAAAGGTGATAATTTTTCTCTTGTTATTTGCGGCTGAGCAGTTCCCGTTATTACGCCGGCATTTTTTAAATCAGCGCTATTAAGCAGAATGTATAAAAATAGTTTGTTTAGGTCATTACGTTTAGGGGAGACAACCATAGCATTACCTGTAATCCAGCTTTGCGGTTCAGTATAATTGACACATCCGCAAGTCGCCCCGCGGCAAGTCAGGGCAACCTCACTATACTCATGGTTGTAAACATTATGATACCCAATAACGCCATTTGCGCCATACACCTTATATTTGCCGCTTTGGCTGATGGCTTGTCTCGATATCGTTTTAGGCTGATATATCTCGCACAAATCACCCAATGGTAAAAACTCATATCGGCTATTGATTAGAGTTTTTTTTTTCGCAGTTAATGATATGTTCTTTTCAAAAATGCTTCTATCAAAAGTAATAATATCTATTAAGGATGCTCGCGACACGTGCTGGCGCATTGTTTCAGAAATAGAAGAAGTATAATCTCCTTTAAACGCACGATAAATATAGGTGCTTGCCTTTTCCGGATTGTTGTAATCATCTGGATCAAAGAGCTGCGTGCATTCGTCGATAGGGCTGCCTCTGTGAATGGAATGAATTCCTTCTTTGCCGCGGCGATTTGAGAACTCATAGCCTAAAAAGCGTTTTTCAACATCTTTCTCCCCACTTCGTACAATAACTACCTGCTGAGGATAAGCTAATATAAAGTACAAAAGTTTGTCGGCCTCCACACTTAATATTTCCTCAAATAGCTGTGCGTCGCTTTTTGCGGAGCTTTTCTTTCTATACTCCGCATATATCTCATGTGCCTTTACCTTGGCATCGGGCTCTTTTTGCAGCAATTTAACATAATCCGTATAATCAAGTCCCTTCCAAACATGGGCTACATATTTCGATACGGGGGTCTCTATACCATTAATGGTAACATCGTTAAAGGTGCGAAAAAAAGTAGTGACGGCACTCTTTGTATTGGCTGCAAAATAATTATCCCTACGGCGTAAGAACAAGACAACCGTATTTGTATTAGTCGCCATAAATGTATTGCCACCCAATTCCGCAATAGCGACAATCTCAAAGTATCGGAGTATGATTTCGCGAGCCTTGGTGTATATGCCTGAATTACTCAAAATAGAACTTGGTAAAATTACACCGGCTATGCCACCGTCCTTGAGCAATTGTTTCGTGCGCTCAACAAACAAGCATTCAATTTCAGAACTATTGTCTGTAAGTGAGTTATACAATTCAAAATCATGCTCTGTATAATAATCCCGAGTTGTTTGGCGGAATGAAGACACTGAGTATGGTGGATTACTCAATAAAATATCAAATTGTTGATTGTCTTTTTGACCGTCATCTGCTTTCTTATGCAGTTTATCCCTATATTCTTTGTTATCGCAGAAGTTGGCAAGGCCATCGCTTAGAATAACATTAGCCAAACCATCACCGTGCAGATAGCAGCCTACCTTGCCTACTTTTACAAGTCGGTAGTCTTTTTCGATGCCGTATACGTAGTCTGTTGCCCAATCAAAATGGCAATTTTGCCAATTAAGAAGGTGCTTTTTTGTTTCTTCGATATATTTTGAGGTGTCACAGTCGTTTATGATATCCTGAATTTCGTGCATAAACTCAGTGATAAAATGACCGCTACCAGCAGCGTAGTCAATCATATATGGCAAAATCTCACCATCCTTACGAGATAGTTTTTCAGCCACAATAAGATCTAAAGGCAGGCTCTTTATAATGAATTGTGCGATAGGTACAGGCGTAAAGAACTGTCCAGCCTCTTGCTTGAGGCCGGTAGTGAGTAGTAGCTCAAAGAAGTCTGACAGATATTGCTGGCGTTTGTTGTAGCGGATTCTATAGCCTTGAATCAATTCTACAACTTCTTTTACAACCCGGGCATTTTCTTCAAAAGAAGCATTGTCATACACTTCTTTGATTGCGAACTCGTTGTTTTTTTCCAAACGAAGTTTGTTGACCTCTTTAAGAAGATATTGCCTTGTGTCTTCGTTTAGATTAGCGCATCGCTTGTCAAAGTCTTCATTGTTGAAATCGCTAACGGTTCTATTCAAGAACTTTTTCATACCTTTGCTATAAAGGTCTGTTAAGCGGAGTTGGAAATCGACATGATTATCTCTTCCTTCAAGCCATTGGAACTTCAATTCTTCATCATCACCGGTAGTTGTCTCATCATAAACCTTGCACAGAAAGAGGGTAAAGATCTTGTTGAAGGCGTTACCCTTATCAGAAACAACATTGTGACGCAGTATTTCAAGAAAGCGGTTAAAGATAAAACTTGAATCTTCTGCCTTAATTTCCTTCAACTGATTTTTTGTCAAAGCCTTGCTTTGGAAATTATATGGCAGTACCCAAGAATCGAATATACCGTTATCTTTAGTAAGTTTATTCCATTTTTCGTAAATGTCTTTTACATCACCATTGCGATAATCATCTTCGATCTTTATAATCTCATTGGCATAGGTAAACTTGTTACTTTCCAATTCTGATGCGTAGAGCATTAATACATCAGCTTTGCCACCGGATAATTGGAAGTATGTAAACAGTTGACCTCCGTCTTTGTGAATTTTAGCAGATTCCTTATTAAATTCTTTACCATATGTCTTGCATTCAATGAGCATATAAGGCGAACCATCTTCACGGTTTATACAAATATCCAATCGACCTGATGTTCCATGCCCGGATGGCCAGGTTTTCTCGAGAATGATATCCTGTGGCTTATATCCTTTTGTTAGCAGTCTGTCGACACATTCAAGTACCACAAAATTTTCCGGTTGCGAAAAATTTTGTGTAGTTTTGCTTTCGGCAATGATAGCATTGCCATAGTTAATACTCTGTTTTTCAAAGTCAATTTCTATGGCATAATCAAGATATATTTTATGATAAATCCCATTCGTCCCGTTTTTGGGGACAAATCCTAATGTAGTAATATATTTTTTGATATCCATAGTACTTCTCCTGTGTGTGCAAAGTTAAGAAATTAATTAGAAATCAACCTGATTAAATTTGGTTTTCTCGCAAAAAACATTAAAAGGAAACTTCCCCTATTTAAACAACCTGATGCTTGAGATATTATCATAGAGGTCAATAATATTTTAATAAAGCTATCCAGATGAGGTGAAAGGATATTGTTAAAGGCTTGAGAAATAGATTGATTTTACAAGCAGAGGTTGCGGAGGAGGGTCCAGAGGAGGATGGAGGCGGCCAGGAGGTAGAGGGCGGCGGGGGAGGTCAGAAGGTCGCGGAGGCGGGGACTGAGGGGCTGGAGTATGGCGGCGAGGTAGAGGAGGTAGAAGGGGATGGCGGGGTTGGCGCGGAAGGCTTCGGCGGGGTTGCCGTCGAGGAGCGCCATGAGGGCTGTCTGGCTGCCGCAGCCGGGGCATTTCCAGCCTGTCAGCTCGCGGAAGACGCAGCGGGGCATGAACCCTGTCGCGGCGTGGAGGCCGTACCAGAGGGCAATCAAGGCCGCGGCTCCCAGGAGGATTGCCGCGGCCTTGGCGTATCGGTTTGTGGCGGGGTTTCTCACCAGTTTGCCATGTCGATTATTCCGAAATAGATGAGCTGGAAGGGGATTGCGAGGATTCCGAGGACTATCGCGGCGATAATCCACGCCTGGGCGCGGGATGAGTTGCGCTGGGCCTTCATGTAGTCGCCGCGGTAGTAGGCGTTCTTGATGTTGGCGGCGTAGATGATGGCGACGATTCCCAGGGGCGTGCAGCAGCAGACGGTCGCGATGATGGCCCACACGAGGTAGGTCGGGGGGCAGGGGGGCACGCCGCCGTTATAGGGCTGTTGCCCGGGGGCGTACTGGGGCTGCTGCGGGCCGTACGGCTGGTTGTAGGGAGGTTGCTGTTGGCCGTAGGGAGGCTGCTGTCCGTAGGGCTGGCCCGGTGCCTCGTAAGGGGGCCGCGGGGGCTGCTGGGGGCCGTAGTTTCCGCCGTAGTGGAACTGCTCGTCGGGCGCAGGGGGACAGGGGTCGGCTGTCGCCACCGGTTCGGGGGCGAAGAGTTCGGCCAGGGCCGGGATGTCGCGGGCCGGGGTCCAGTCGGTCAGTCCGTCGTGCCATATCAGCCGGTCGGGGGTGATTCCCTGCTCGCGGAGTTGCTCGAGCGAGAATGGCCCGGCGTGGCGCTGGTCAATTATAATCCAGAAATCCATAGTTGCTTAGAAGAACTTGGTCTCGGTGCCCCAGATGGCTGTCAGGAGGTTGTTGGCCAGGCCGGAGGCTCCGAGGCGGAAGTATTCGTTGGTGAGCCATTTCTCGCCGAGGACGCTCTTGACGACGCAGTAGTAGGAGACGGCGTCTTCGGGGGTGCGGACCCCTCCGGCGGGCTTGAAGCCTACCATGCGGCCGGTCTTCTCGTAGTAGTCCTTGATGCAGGAGCACATCACGTACGCGGCGTTGAGGTCGGCCCCGGGGTATTCCTTGCCGGTGGAGGTCTTGATGAAATCGGCTCCGGCGTACATCGAGATTACGGAAGCGGCCTTGATTTTCTCGGCGGTCTTGAGGGCACCGGCTTCGAGGATTACTTTCAGACGGGCTTCGCGGCAGGCATCCTTTATTTCGGCGATTTCGTCGGCCACGCTCTCGTAGTCGCCGTCGAGGAAGTCGCCGAGGTTGAGCACGATGTCGATTTCGTCGGCTCCGCCGTCAACGGCGAGGGCTGTCTCGGCTACCTTTACCTCGGGGAATGTCTGGGAGGAGGGGAATCCGCCGCTGACGCAGGCGATGTCGACGCTCGAGACTTCGAGGACGGCGCGGACCACGGGGGCGAAGTTGGGGTAGACGCAGATGGCGGCTACGTTCTTCATCTCGGGGTGCTCGGCGTCGAAGGCGTTGACGCGCTCGGTGAAGTCGGCGACGGAGGCGGGGGAGTCGGTCGAGCGGAGGGTCGTCAGGTCGATGCAGTTGAAGAGGAACTTGTAGACCTCCTCGTTCATATTCTGTTGGAGGTTTTCGGCAAGAATCTTGTCGACAGCCTCTTTTACTTTCTGGTCGTCGGCGATGAACGCGCAGTCGGCGATCGCCTGGTTGTACTTGTCCATATTCAGGTAGGTTTTAGATGTTCAGAGTTCCAGGTCGCCGTTTATGACCTCGTGCCAGGGGAGGCCTTGCGCCGGGAGCTGCTCCATGAAGGGATCGGGATCAAACTCTTCAACGTTGTGGACGCCCGGTTTGTTCCATTTCCCGGTAAGGAACATCATGGCGCCGATCATGGCGGGGACGCCGGTGGTATAGCTTACGGCCTGCATCCCGGTCTCCTCGTAGGCGGCGTGGTGGGAGCAGTTGTTGTAGATGTAGTATGTCAGGGGCTTGCCGTCCTTGTCCTTGCCGGAGATGCGGCATCCGATGGAGGTCTCGCCGGTATAGTTCTCGCCGAGGTCCTGGGGGTTGGGGAGGACGGCCTTGAGGAACTGCAGGGGGACGATTTTCTGGCCGTTGTAGTCTACCTCGTCGATGCGGGCCATTCCGATGTTCTGGATTACGCGCAGGTGGGTGAGGTATTCCTGGCCGAAGGTCATCCAGAAGCGGGCGCGGCGGATGGAGGGGAAGTTGAGCACGAGTGACTCCAGCTCCTCGTGGTACATCAGGTAGCTGTCGCGGGGCCCGATCGCAGGGTATGTCAGCTCCTTGTGGATTTCCAGGGGGCCGGTTGTGATCCATTCCCCTTCCTGGTAGTAGCGTCCTTTCTGGGTAATCTCGCGGATGTTGATTTCGGGATTGAAGTTTGTGGCGAAAGCCTTTCCGTGGTTGCCGCCGTTGCAGTCGACGATGTCGAGGGTCTCCATGTCGGAGAAATAGTGTTTGGCGGCGTAGGCGGTGAAGACGCCGGAGACTCCCGGGTCGAAACCGCAGCCGAGTATGGCGGTCAGGCCGGCTTTCTCGAAGCGGTCGCGGTAGGCCCACTGCCAGGAGTATTCAAAATGGGCCTCGTCGCGGGGCTCGTAGTTGGCGGTGTCGAGGTAGTTGACGCCGCATTCGAGGCACGCGTCCATGATTGTCAGGTCCTGGTACGGGAGGGCCAGGTTGATCACGAGCTGCGGCTTGTGGGCGCAGAAGAGGTCGCAGAGCTGCTCTACGGAGTCGGCGTCGACCTGCGCGGTTTCGATCGCGGGGAGCGCGCGCCCTTCTTTTTCGGCAGCCTTTACAATCGCGTCCTTCACGGCCTCGCATTTGGAGCGGGTGCGCGACGCGATTACGATTTCAGAAAACACATCGGCGTTCTGGGCGCACTTGTGGGCGCATACTGTACCGACGCCACCGGCGCCAATTATGATCACTTTTGCCATTTCTAAAACTTTATCCTTCGTTGGGGTAAATGCTTTTCCTTGTGAAATGCAAAAGTAATAAATCCGCGCCAAACTCCCCAACGAAATCCCCGGAAATCGCATATTTGGCGCCAGGGAGCGTTATAATGCAGCGTTAAAAGCCGGGATTACAGGACCTCTTCGAGGCCCGCGCCCATACCACCGGCCACACACCGCACCTTCGCGGCTCCGCCGCTCGATACGGTGCTATAATTACCCCGCGGCTCCGCCGCTTGAATATGTGGGTTAGCGGCGTTCTTTGAGGAGGCCGTGGCGTTGAGGGCGTCGGAGATGTCCTCTAACTCGTATTGCGAGGCCTGAAGGGTCAGTCAGCCCAAGTGAAGTAATAGCGTTCGTGCCCGGAGGGGTCCCAGTCTGTTGTGGCGGCTCCGGGGAGTCCGTTGTTCAGATTTTCCCAATTGAAGCGATGTGTTACTGTGCCTGAGTTCGAGGTGTATTCAATTTTACTCCACAAGTTCTTGACCATACTGTTGCCATAATACCCTTCTTCAACGAGCACGGGATCGATATGGTATAGGATTGAGTATGGACTCATGAGGATATAGCGTGTATCAGCTAAATAGCCCATGCACATCATCAATGATTCACACGGAATATCGGAATAATGAATCTTATACGACTGAGTAATCTTTCCGGTAGCATCTGATGTGTATGTGACTGCGGTTATGTTTCCGTCAGTCCATTCAATATTGTAAGTCGCGCTTCCGGAACTCATGGGCGCCCTTTCAATAGCGATAAGACGATTCTTGGAATCATATCTGCATAAGCCGGCAATCCTGCCATTTTTGAGGGGGTAACTGCGTTCGAGTCCTTTTTGATCTGATTGGGTTGACCCGATTATTATTTCGATATTGTCCCGGTTGTATTCGTAGCGGTAGAATCGGCTAAATCTGGTATTGAAGCTCGTTAACCGATTCTCTTTGTCATAAGTCAGGTTTGAGAACGGGGTCTCAAGAGCACCGTTGTAACCGTCTTTGTAGTCGATTTGCTGGAGTTTGTGTTTTACCCCGTAGTCGGTTTTGCCGGAAGCTGAGCCGTCGGATGGCTGAGATGGCTCGTCTTCTCCGCCGCAGGAGACGATGAGGAGAGCTGTAAGCATGATTGCCGAACTACGGATGAAGGATGATAAGGAATATTTTGTTATAGATTTCATTTTTGAGTAATTATCAGGTTACGTGTTTGTGTAAAGGGGGTTAGCGGCGTTCTTTGAGGAGGCCGTGGCGGTAGGCGTAGAGGAGCTGGGCGAGCTCGTCGATCTGGGCCTGGAGCTCGGCGCCTTTGTCGGTGTCGCGGACTCGCTGGCGGTGGTTGGAGAGCTCGACGATCTGGGTGGTGCCGACGATGTCGGTGCCGAGGCGGATGGCTTCCTCGGCGGAGGTGAAGGGCTCGTGCTCGACGAGCTGGAGGCCGCGGCTGTGGTAGACGAGGGTGAATCCGGCGATTCCGGTGGTGCGGTGGTAGGCTTTCGCGAATCCGCCGTCGATGACGAGGAGCTTCCCGTTGGCGCGGACGGGGTTCTCTCCGTTTCCCACGCGTACGGGTACGTGGCCGTTGATGATGTGGCGGTGCTCGCCGGTAACGCCGAAGGCGTCGAGGATGCGGTCGCAGACGGCCTCGTCGTTGCGGAGGGTGTAGTAGGCTCCTTTTTCCTCGACGTGGGTCTCCTTGTCGGCGATGAAGTAGCGCTCGAAGGTCGCCATTCGCGATTTGTCGAAGAGGGGGGAGTCGGGTCCGCACCAAAGATACCAGAAGTAGTCGGTCGCGAAGTCGCGCTCGTCGGCGGGGGTGTCGTCGTTGAAGGCGGAGCGCATCGTCATTCCGATCCGGTGGAGCAGCTCGCGTCCGGCGTAGCGCCGGCCTCCGAGGTCTACTTCTTTGAGGGAGCCGTCGGGGTTGAGGGGGACGGAGGCGTGGAAGAGGAGGTTGGAGTTTACGATGGTGTACATGCATCCGTGGGAGAACATGCAGGCTACGTGGCGGCGGAGTTTGTCGCTGACGAGGAAGGAGTGGCGCAGGCGGTCTACGAGGTTCTTCTCCTCGGGTGAGAGGCGGTAGGGGTCGGCGGGGTCGACGGTCGGGAAGTTGGTGTCGAGGAGGGGGTATTCCTTCCCGGCGATGGCGATTGTTCCTTTCGCGGGGTCTATCGCGTTGAGGAGCAGGCGGTCTTCCATCCGCCATTCGGGGCGCTTGCGTATCATCGCGCCCTCGAGCTTGAACTGGATGATGGCGATTGCCTTGTGCATGCGCGCCAGGAGCATGCGGGTCTTTTCGTCGGCTCCCTTTTCGCCGTCGGCGAGGAGCACGCGGAAGCGCTCGCAGGGGTCGTCGCCGTAGGCTTCCATCGCGAGGGTCGCGAGGGGTACGAGGTTTATGCCGTAGCCGTCCTCGAGGGTCGCCATGTTGCCGTAGCGGAGGGAGAGACGGAGGACGTTGGCGATGCAGCAGTCGTTTCCGGCGGCGGCTCCGATCCATAGGGCGTCGTGGTTGCCCCACTGCATGTCGAAGCGGTCGTAGTCGCAGAGGAGGTCGAGGATGCGGTGGGCTTCCGGGCCTCGGTCGAAGATGTCGCCGAGGATGTGGAGCTGGTCGATGCTGAGGCGCTGGATGACGTTTGAGATGGCGGCGATGAACTCGTCGGCCTGCCCGGTCGAGATGATGGTCTCGATGATGCGGGAGAAGTAGGCCTGCTTGTCGTCGTCGGAGTGCTCTTCGTGGAGAAGCTCCTCGATGATGTAGGCGAACTCGCGTGGGAGGGCCTTGCGGACCTTCGAGCGGGTGTATTTCGACGAAACCGAGCGGCAGACGCGCACGAGGCGGTGGAGCGTGGCTACATAGAAATCCGTAAGGTCGGGCTCCTGTTCCTTGATGAACTCGAGCTTCCGCTCGGGGTAGTAAATCAGGGAGCAGAGCTCGCGCATCTGGTCGTCGGAGAGCTCGTCGGCGAAAATCTCCCTTACCTTTCGGCGGATGTTGCCGGAGGCGTTGCGGAGGATATGCCGGAAGGCCTGGTATTCTCCGTGGAGGTCGGCGACGAAATGCTCGGTGCCTTTGGGGAGGTTGAGGATCGCTTCGAGGTTGATGATTTCGGTAGAGGCGGCGCTGACGGTCGGGAAGCTCTGTGAGAGGAGTTCCATGACTCGCCGGTCGGCGGCGTAGTTTCGCTGGTCCATGATAGCAGATGCGGGTTTTGACTTCTCACGCGAAAGTAACACTTTTCCGCGTAGAATCGCCGCGCCTGTTATGAAATTTTCGTAAATTTGCCCGATATGGGAAGAATACAGGAAAACACGGAAGAGCGCGACAGGCGCTACGCGGGGCGCTGGCTCCGCGGCATCCCCTACGAGGTCGCGTTCTGGCGCAGCTATTACGGTTCGCGGCGCAGGCGCCGCGACCTGTTCGGATGGTCGCTCTACGGCAAGGAGTGCGTCCTTGACAATTTCGACGCCGCGGGATATGTCGGCTCCCTCCCCCACCCTGCGCCGGTTGTCGTCGACCTAGGGTGCGCCCTGAGCTACGCTATGGGGAATCTGTTTCCGGGGCGCGACGACGTCGGGGTCGAATACGTCGACCCCCTGGCTCCGTTCTACAACCGTATTCTCGAGCGCTACGGGATTGACCGCCCGGCGATACGTTTCGGGATGATCGAGAACCTGTCGGCCTGCTACCTTCCGGGGAGCGTTGACCTGATCCACGTCCGCAACGCGCTGGACCACTGCGCCGACCCGATGCGGGGCATAATCGAGGCGCTTTCGTGCCTGAGGGCCGGGGGCGTGCTATACCTCAACCATTTCCGCGACGAGGCCGAACGGGAAGGGTACCGCGGCTTCCACCAGTGGAACATCGACCTCCGCGACGGGAGGCTCTTGCTTTGGAACCGCGACGCGGAGATCGACGTCGCATCGGTGCTTGGCGGCTGCGCGTCGGTCGAGCCTTCCGTGACGCCGGAGGGGCGGATTGTGGCTGTCATACGCAAGACCGGGGAACTTCCGGCGAGCCTCCACGACCCGGCGGAATCGGCGCTCCGCGCCTCGCGGATGCTGATGGCGACCGTCGAGCATTTCCATTCGCTGCCTCGGAGCGCGGCCTACCAGTTCTCGCGCCTATATTCGACGGCGGGGCACCGCCTGATGCGCCTCCTACCCTACTCCCTGATGAACCGCGTCAAGGCGCTCCTGGGGAGGAAGTAGCCGCTTCGGGGCCGCGGCCCCTCACACCGGGACCAGAACCCATTCGGTCCGAACTGTCTGGCGCGTCTGGCTAAAACCAGTTAAGACGCTCCCGTCCCAAACAATTAAAGGCGGTTCTGGTCCCGGTGCGAGCCGCCGCGGCGGCGAGGGGGGAAGCCGAATCTAACCCCTTAAACATTACTTCAACACCGGGAAGAGGGAGCCGGGGAAGGTGGAGGCGGGGCCGGTGGTGAGGGTGGAGGCGCGGAGGCGCAGGGCGGTCGCGGAGGGGACGGGAGAGGGGAATGTGACGGTCTGGGGGATGGGGTTGTTCTGGATGTTGGAGAACTCGCCGGAGAGGCCGTCGACGGGGTGCCAGGTCTGTCCGTTGTCGGTAGAGACTTCCGCGACGTAGTTGAATACGGCGGGGGCGTCGGCGGGTGGAGCGTAGGTGAATCCGGCCAGGGTCGCGGGGCTGGGGAAGCTGAGGGTATAGGTGGTTCCTGATACGGAGGAAGTCACCCCTTCGGGGAGGGCGAGCCGGGTTTCGGCGTTCTCTTCGGGGGGAAGGTTGACCATCAGTCCGCGGAAGCCGGCGATTTCAGGAAGCCGGCGGCTCTGCCGTACGTCTAGACGCAGGGAGTCGACCTCCACGGGGTCGAACATCAGTATGCGCTTCGCTCCGACGGTGGTGCCGGAGGCGAGGGGCTTCCATTGTCCGTTGACAAGGCCCTCGACGGCGAACTCCTCGACGCGCTGTCCGTTGGATATGTCCTCCTCGATAACGGCGCAGTTGACGGTCTTGGGGTAAGGAAGGCTGATTGGCTGTCCCCCGACCTGTTCGGGGAAGTTTTCGCCGAGCCATCTGCCGAACTCCGCGAGGCGGGTGGAGTCTGCGGCGGCGATTAGTCCGCGCCGGTCGGGAGGTATGTTGAGGAGGAGGACGGAGTTGCGTCCGACGGACTGCATATAGATTTCGGCGAGCTTGCGTAGGCTCTTTGGCTTCTCGGTATCGTGGTAGAACCATCCCGGACGGATCGAGACATCTACCTCGGAGGGCCACCAAACCACCTTGCCGGCTTTTTCGAGCATCGCGCGGCTTCCGAGGTCGGGAGCTTTAGGTCGGAGCTGCAGGCGGGCGTTCTGGCTGTCCTTGTAGCTGTCGGGGAGCATAACGGTGCAGCTCCATTCGGTTTCGCGTCCGAGTCCCTTCTCATTGCCTACCCAGCGCACGTCGTCCCCCATGATGGCGGTGACGGCTTCGGGCTGCAGACGGGCGATTACCTCGCGGAAGCGGTCGAGGTCGTATTCCTGCTTCTTGCCGTTGGGTCCTTCGCCGCAGGCTCCGTCAAACCATACCTCGTCGATTTTGCCGTAGTTTGTAAGCAACTCGGTGAGCTGGGCGACGAACATGTCGTTGTATGCCGGGGAGTCGCCGTAGCAGGGGGCGTTGCGGTCCCAGGGGGAGAGGTAGACGCCGAGCTTCATGCCGTATTCGTCGCACGCCTCGCGGAGTTTCCTCATGACGTCGCCGTTTCCGCCGAGCCAGGGGGATGACTTTACGGAGTGGGGGGTTGTCGCAGTCGGCCACAGGCAGAAGCCGTCGTGGTGCTTGGCTGTGAGAATCACGAGCTTAACCCCCGCGTCGCGGAGCGAGCGGACCCACTGGCGGGCGTCGAGCCGGGAGGGATTGAAGAGAGTCGGGTCTTCCTTCCCATCGCCCCATTCGCGGTCGGTAAAGGTGTTCATTCCGAAGTGGAGGAAGGCTGTGAGGCCGAGTTTCTGCCAGGCGAGCTGCGCGTCGGTCGGGACGACTCCTCCGGCCATTTCGGCCTTCTGCTCGATGGTCGCTCCTTCCGGGAAAGTTACTTCCTTGACGAAGAGTTCATCGTTTGCGGCGGATGCGCCGACGGAGGCGGCGAGCGCGAGGGCGGCGATATATAATTTCTTGTTCATAAACAGATGAATTTGCTTATAAGAATGGGGCTATGGATTTTATCTGAGGGTTATTTCGTCGAGGAACATGTGGGCCGGTTTTCCAGCTCCGCGGTGCCAGGCGGGGAGCGAGCGGGTCGACTTTACGGTAAGGCGCACGCGGTCGACCTCTACGGGGGCGTTGAAGCGGATTTCGTGGGTCGAGACGTCGGTTTTCTTGTCGCTTTCGAGGCGTTCGGGGATAATCCCTTCGGCAATCGGGAACCAGGCGCCGTCAGCGCCGAGTGCTCCCTCGACCCTGTAGCCGGTAGCGTCGGCAACCCACTCGCCCATATTGATCGAGTTGTTGAAGGTCAGGGAGCTTACGGTGGCAGTTTCCGGGAGGGAGAGGGTTATTACCGGGTCCTGGTTGTTGAACCCGACCCAGCGGCCTGTGCGGAAGTTGGGATTGCCTGAGAGGCCGTCGGTAAGGGTCTGCGGGCCGTCGTAGGAATAGTTGCGGGCGAAGGGCGCGTCGATTTCCACCTTCGCGAACGTAGCCGGATTGACGAATACCTCGTCGGTATTAATCCGGCCTACCTTTCCGAGGGTCTTGGCGGCGGTCTTCAGGGTGCATGACGAGGCGATGGCGAACGGGCCGGAGTAGAGCCGCGAAGCCGGGGCCGGGTTCCCCTTTTCGTCGAACGGGTCGGAGCCGTCGAGGGTGTATCGTATTTCGGCTCCGCCGATGGAGGCGAGGGAAACGCGGAGCTGGCGGGCGTCGATGTCGGGCTTGAAAGTCGCGGTCACGTCGGCCAGATGGCGGGCGTAGTTGTAGCCGAACCGGTCGTATGCGCGCCACATATAGGGCATGCGGTTCAGGAATCCGGCATAGTCCTTGCGGTCGAGGGGGGTCCAGGCTACTTCGGCGAGGGCCGACATGCGGGGGAGCTCCATGTACTCCACATAGTCGAAGTCCTTGATGTATTCCGTCCAGAGGTTTGCCTGGGGGCCGAGGACGCGGGCGGCCTCCTCGGGGGTCATCCCCTCAGAGGGGTCGAACGAGTAGGCGCGGTCTACGGGGTTGTAGCCGCCGAGGGCTTCCGGCTCGCGCTCCGTGTCGCGGCTCTGGTAGTAGTCGAAATAGAGGTAGGTGTTGGGCGACAGGATTACGGGGTGCCCTTTTCTGACCCCTTCCTTCGCACCGTCGATTCCGCGCCACGACATTATGACGGAGCTTTGGGGTATCTCGCCCTCGAGGATTTCGTCCCAGCCGATCATCTTGCGCCCGCGGTCGCCGATTGTCTTGGCGACATGGGAGGTGATGAATCCCTGGAGGCGCTGCTCGGCGGTGAACCTGTCGGTCGGGGAAATCCCCTGTTCCTTAATGCGGCGCTGGCATTTGGGGCACTCCTTCCACCGGGACTTCGGGGCCTCGTCCCCTCCGATGTGGATGTATTCCGAGGGGAATATGTCCATTATTTCGTTGAGCACGTCGTCGAGGAACACCAGCGTCGAGTCGTTGCCGGCGCAGAGAATGTCGTCGGAGACTCCCCATCGGCCCCAGACGCTGTACGGGCCCCCGGTGCAACCGAGGTGGGGGTATGCCGTGAGGGCGGCGAGCATGTGGCCCGGGAGGTCTATTTCGGGAATTACGTTGATATGCCTTTTTGCGGCGTAGTCGATGATTTCGCGCGCCTGTTCCTGAGTGAAGAAGCCGCTGACGGGGACGCGGTCGTACCGGTCTGTGTGCCCTATGACCGTGCTGTCGCGGCGGGAGCCGATTTCCGTCAGGCGGGGGTATTTCTTGATTTCGATACGCCATCCCTGGTCCTCGGAGAGGTGCCAGTGGAAGGCGTTGAGGTTGTGGAGGGCCATCATGTCGATGAAGCGCTTGACCTCGTCGGGGGTGAAGAAGTGGCGGCATATGTCGAACATGGCGCCGCGGTAGGCGAACCTCGGGGCGTCGCTGACTGTTCCGGAGGGGATGACCGCCGGCTCATCTTCGGGGGCGCCGAGGGCGGCCTTGCGGATTGTCTGGATGCCGTAGAACAGACCGGCGGGTGAGGCGCCGTTGACGGTTATCCCGTCGGGGGTCACCCGCAGGGTGTATGCCTCCGGGTTGTCGGAGGGGAGGTCGGCGCGGAGGGTGATTTTTCCGGAGGGTTTCGCGGCGGGGAGCTGCGAGAGGTATTCGCGGAGGAGTCCGGCCTCGTTTTCAAGTCCGGGGACGCCGAGCACGGGGGTGTCGGGTGCGAGCGTGAAGCCTTCGGCGGCTTTCTGCTCCGAGACTTCGCGGGGGAGGGGGATTACGGATAATGATGTGTTCGGGAGGGCTGCATAAACTGCGGGGGATAGCGCGGCGAGCATGGCACCGGCTATAAAATACTTGATATTCATGGATATAAGGGTGAAACTTGTATTTGGCAGGTTTGTATTCATCGCGAAGATAGGGATTTTCCGGCGTAAAATCGCTATTTTCGCGCATAGTTTTTTCATAACCATAAGAATCATAACATGAAAATCCAAGCATTATCACTAATTCTCGCCGCCGCGCTGTCGGTAGCCGCCTCGGCGCAAGGCCAGTTGCCCATACCCGTTCCCGAACCTCCCCGCCCAGCCGGGCAGACCGACATGGTAGCCTTCGCGGCCGCGCCGATTGACACGGTGCGCGTGGGGTTCATCGGGCTTGGGATGCGCGGTCCGAGCGCCGTCGCGCGCTTTACGCGGATTCCGGGGGCGAAGGTGGTGGCGCTCTGCGATATAGACTCCGCCTCGGTAGCGCGCTCGCAGGAGATTCTGTCGAAGGCCGGTGCTCCGGCCGCGGCGGGTTACTGGGGGAGCGACACCGCGTGGCGCGCACTGGCGGAACGCCCCGACATCGACCTGGTTTATATTGCGACCGACTGGAAAAGCCACGCGCCTATGGCCCTGTATTCGATGGAACGGGGAAAGCACGTCGCGGTGGAGGTGCCGGGGGCGATGACCCTCGACGAGATTTGGGCGCTGATCGACACTTCGGAGCGGACGCGCCGCCACTGCATGATGCTCGAGAACTGCGTCTATGACTTTTTCGAGATGAACACCCTCCACATGGCCCAGGAGGGGCTGTTCGGAGAGGTGCTGCACACAGAGGGGGCCTACATCCACAACCTGCGCGACTTCTGGGGGCGCTACTGGAACAACTGGCGCCTCGATTATAACCGGGAACACCGCGGGGATGTCTATCCCACGCACGGGATGGGCCCGGCCTGCCAGCTCCTCGACATACACCGCGGCGACAGGATGACGACCCTCGTCGCGATGGATACGAAGCCGGTTGTCGGGCCGGCCGACTGGGAGCGCCTGAAGGGGGAGAAGCCGGAGACGTTCCTCAACGGCGACCACACTATGACGATGATCCGCACGGCCAACGGCAAGACTATCCACATACAGCACGACGTCGTTACCCCACGCCCCTACAACCGCATGTACCAGTTGACGGGGACGAAGGGGTTCGCCAACAAATATCCCGTCGAGGGGTATTCGTTCGAGCCGGAGCAGTTGCCGGAGGGCGCGGTTCCTGACCACGAGGACCTTAACGCCCACGGTTTCCTTTCCGCGGAGCAACAGAAAGCCCTCGTCGAGCGCTACACCCACCCGATAGTCCGCGAGGTCGGCGAGGTCGCGAAGAAGGTCGGAGGCCACGGGGGCATGGACTACATCATGGACTACCGCCTGGTCTACTGTCTGCGCAACGGGCTTCCGCTCGACATGGATGTCTACGACCTGGCGGAATGGTGCTCGCTGGTTCCGCTGACGGCCCTGTCGCTGGAGAACGGCTCTGCTCCTGTGGCTGTCCCCGACTTCACCCGCGGCGCCTGGCGCAAGCTCTCCGGCTACCGCCAGCATTACAAGTGATTAAGGGTGAAAGGTGAAGGGTGAAAGGGAGCGGGGAGGCCGCTCGCTTACGCTCGCTTCACTGAACGGAGATACTGGCGGTTCCGCGCAGCCTGTCGGGTGGAGCGAGCTTTAGCGAGCGGCGCGAAGAAAAAATAATACTCTGAAAGGGGATTATTTGCGGCGTTTTTGTAATTTTGCCCCCGAATTGAAAAACCTCCTCTACACCTTATAATAGGAAATGCCGGGGCTATTCTACTCCGGCATTGAGCAATGTTATTAATAGCCAACGAATTATGTTGAAGAATCTCGTGATTGTCGAATCGCCAGCCAAGGCGAAAACCATAGGGAAGTTCCTGGGTCCCGACTTTAAAGTGATGTCGAGCTACGGCCACATCCGCGACCTGCAGAAGAAAAATTTCACGGTGGGGGCCGACAAGGGTTTCGAACCGGTCTACGAGATTCCCGACGACAAGAAGGCCCTCGTGGCTGAACTGAAGGCTAACGCGAAACAGGCGCAGACGGTGTGGCTCGCGTCCGATGAAGACCGCGAGGGAGAGGCGATCGCCTGGCATCTCTACGAGGTGCTCGGCCTGAAACCGGAAAACACGCGCCGAATCGTGTTCCACGAAATCACCAAGGAGGCGATTCTGGCCGCGATCGAGCATCCGCGCGACATAGATATCAACCTCGTTGACGCGCAGCAGGCGCGCCGCCTGCTGGACCGCATCGTGGGGTTCGAGCTCAGCCCGGTGCTGTGGCGCAAAATCAGGCCGTCGCTGTCGGCCGGCCGCGTGCAGTCGGTCGCCGTGCGCCTGATTGTGGAGCGCGAGAACGAAATCAAGAACTTCAAGCAGGAGGAGAGCTACCGCGTCGTGGCCGAGTTCCAGACCGCTGAGGGCGCGCCGGTACGCGCCGAGCTTAACCACCGCTTCGCTACCGAGACGGAGGCCGCGGAGTTCCTGCGGGCGTGCGGCGGAACGGACTTCACCGTCGGGAGCGTCAACGTGCGCCCGGTGAAGAAGGCCCCCGCCCCACCCTTCACCACCTCCACCCTCCAGCAGGAGGCTGCCCGCAAGCTCGGTTTCACCGTCTCGCAGACGATGATGATCGCCCAGCGCCTCTATGAGGCAGGACATATCACCTACATGCGAACCGACTCGCTTAACCTCTCGTCGCTCGCCGTAGCCGCGATGCGCAAGGAGATTACCGCGACCCTCGGCACCGAATATTTCAAGGAACGCCACTACCATACCTCATCGAAGGGGGCCCAGGAGGCCCACGAGGCGATACGCCCGACATATGCCTCCAACCACACCATCGACGGCACCCCGCAGGAGAAACGCCTCTACGGCCTGATCTGGAAGCGCGCGATCGCCTCGCAGATGGCCGACGCGGAAATCGAGAAGACGACCGTCGACATTCTCCCCGCCTCGCGCCCGGAGCATTTCGCGGCCTCGGGCGAGGTAATCAAGTTCGACGGCTTCCTGAAGGTCTACATGGAGGGGAGCGACAAGGAGGAGGGCGCCGAGCAGCTCGAAGGGATTCTGCCTGCGATGGCCGAGGGGGAGAAGCTCCGCCTCGCGTCCCTTACAGCCATGCAGCGCTTCACTCAGACCCCGCCCCGCTACACGGAGGCGGCGCTGGTGAAGAAGCTCGAGGAGCTTGGCATCGGCCGCCCGTCGACCTACGCCCCGACAATCTCAACCATCCAGCAGCGCGAATATGTCGAGAAGGGGGAGAAGGAGGGAGTGCCCCGCGAGTTCCGCGTGCTCTCGCTCCGCGAGGATGGCGGAATCGACACCCGCGTCAAGACCGAGACCGTCGGTTCCGAGAAGGGGAAACTTATCCCGACCGACATAGGGGAAATCGTAAACGACTACCTGACAGAATACTTCCCGAACATCCTCGACTATAATTTCACCGCCCAGATTGAGGAGAAGTTCGACAAAATCGCCGAAGGAAACCTCCCCTGGCACCAGGAAATCGAGAGCTTCTACGAGGGGTTCCACCCCGGAGTAGAAAGCGCCCTCAACACCCGCCTGGAGCACAAGGTCGGGGAGCGCTCGCTCGGCACCGACCCCGCGACCGGCAAGCCCGTGACGGTGAAAATCGGCCGCTTCGGCCCGATGGTGCAGCTCGGCGACAGCGAGGGGGACGATAAACCCGAGTTCGCTTCGCTACTCAAAGGGCAGAGCGTCAACACTATAACCCTTGAAGAGGCTCTGAAGCTCTTCGCCTTCCCCCGCCATATCGGCGAGTTCGAGGGGAAGGAGGTGACGGTCGCGATCGGCCGCTTCGGCCCCTACGTCAAGCACGACGGGAAGTTCGTCTCGATTCCCAAGGAGATGTCGCCGGCCCATATCACGCTCGAGGAGGCTGAGGCGCTGATCGAGGAGAAGCGCAAGGCCGAGGCAAACCGCCTGGTTAAGACCTTCGACGAGGACCCCGAGATCCAGATTCTCAACGGCCGCTACGGCGTGTATATCGCCAAAGGGAAGTCGAACTACAAGATTCCCAAGACCATAGAGAATCCCGCGGAACTGACCCTCGATGAATGCCGCAAGATTATCGAGGAACAGGACGCCAAACCGAAACGGACAACAACCACCCGCCGCCGCAAGTCATGAAAAGATATACCGCGAAACCGGGAGCCGAAAAGAGACCTTTCCGCCCCGACGTGATTCTGACATTCTCCCCGGCAGAGGACACCCCCCTGCTGGAATACCTCTTCCAGGCGATGCCCGACCGCAAGCGCACCAACGTCAAGGAGCTGCTGAAATACGGCCAGGTGATGGTCGGCGGGGAGGTGCAGCGCCAGTTCGACCTCCCGGTCGAGGCCGGGACGGAGGTGAAGGTTAACCTCACCCGCCCGTTCGTGACGTTCTACGACCGCCGTCTGAAGCTCGTCTACGAGGACGACGACATAATCGTAGTCAACAAGGGTTACGGCCTCCTCTCGATGGGTAACGACAAAATCAAGGAGGGGACGGCATACTCCATCCTCCGCCAGTACCTCAAGACCAAGGACCCGCGCAACAAGCTGTTCATCGTCCACCGCCTCGACCAGCATACCTCCGGCCTGATGCTCTTCGCGAAGAACGAGAAGGCCAAGAACGCGATGCAGCACAACTGGAACAACATGGTGCTCAAGCGCCAGTATGTCTGCGTCGTGGAGGGGAAGCTGGAACCCGCCGAGGGTGAGGTCAAGAGCTACCTGGCCGAGAACTCGCAGCATATCGTCTACTCCACCGACAACCCGGAGGAGGGACAGTTGGCCTACACCCGCTACAAGGCCGTGCGCCAGGCCAACGGCTACACTCTCGTGGAGGTTGAGCTGGAGACCGGCCGAAAGAACCAGATCCGAGTGCATATGAAGGACCTGGGGCACCCGATCGCGGGAGACCGCAAGTACGGGGCCAAGTCCTCCCCTATCCACCGCCTGGCGCTCCACGCCCGGACGCTCCGGTTCGTTCATCCGACTACCCGCAAGCTGATGGATTTCTCCACGCCGGTGCCCGTCCCCTTCCTCAACTGCGTCACAAGAGGTTAAGGGTGAATAGTGAAAGGTGAAGGGAAATCTGTTGTTGAAACAATTATTAAAAAATACATATGGCACTTTTCGATCAAATCTCAGATGATATCAAGAAGGCGATGCTCGCCCGCAACGCTGTTCGTCTGGAGGCCCTCCGCGGCATAAAGAAGGAGTTTCTTGAGGCTAAGACCGCCAAGGGCTCCGACGGTACCCTTTCCGACGAACGGGCTACCCAGATTCTCGCCAAGATGATCAAGCAGCGCCGCGAGAGCGCCCAGATTTATACCGAGCAGAACCGCCCTGAACTCGCCGAGGCCGAATTGGCCCAGGCGGCAGTCATCGAGGAATATATGCCCCGCCAGCTTTCGCAGGAGGAGCTTGAGGCCCGCCTGCGGGAGATTATCGCGCAGGTAGGTGCTACCTCTCCCCGCGACATGGGAAAGGTTATGGGCGTCGCTACCAAGGCCCTCGCCGGGGCCGCCGACGGCCGCGCCATCTCCGCCACCGTGAAAGCGTTGCTGACCGATTAAAGTTTAGGGTTTAAGGTTTAGGCCCGGCTGGGGCCGGGCTGTTTAGATAATACTTTCTATTTAAAGCTGTTCGCAGAAGTTCGCTCCACCCGACAGGCCGTGCGGACGGAAGTATCTTCTAAACCTTAAACAGACCGGCGGAAGCCGGCCCTAAACCTTAAACCAGGATTACAAGAACTAACGATTATGTTAACTTTACAGCAAATAAAATCCAACCCCGCGGAGGTGGTCGAGCGCCTCGCGATCAAGGGTTTCGACGGCAAGGAGCCTATCAACCGGGTGCTTGCCCTCGACGAACAGCGCCGACAGCTGCAGCTCGACAACGATAACAAAGCCGCCGAGCTGAACCGCATCGCCGCGTCGATCGGCGCGCTCATGAAGCAGGGAAAGCGCGAAGAGGCCGAGGAGGCCAAGAAGGAGGTCGCCGCCCTCAAGGAGGCGCAGCGCGAAATCGCCAACAAGCTGGCCGAGACCGAGCAGGAGCAGCACGAACTGCTGGTGACCATCCCCAACCTCCCCTGCCCCATGGTTCCCATAGGGACCTCCGCGGCCGACAACGTGGTCGAGAAGACCGGCGGCCCGATGCCCGACCTTCCCGAGGACGCCCTGCCCCACTGGGACCTCGCCAAGAAGTACAACCTGATTGACTTCGACCTCGGAGTTAAGATTACCGGGGCCGGGTTCCCCGTATATATCGGCAGGGGAGCCCGCCTGCAGCGCGCCCTGATCCAGTTCTTCCTCGACCAGGCAAACGAGGCCGGATACACCGAAATAGAGCCTCCCTACGTCGTCAACGAGGCCTCGGCCTACGGTACAGGCCAGCTCCCCGACAAGGAGGCCCAGATGTACCACTGCGAGCTTGACAACCTCTACCTCATCCCGACCGCCGAGGTGCCCGTTACCAACATCTACCGCGATGTCATCATCCCCGAGGACGCGCTCCCCAAGAAGAACTGCGCCTACTCGGCATGCTTCCGCCGCGAGGCCGGCAGCTACGGCAAGGATGTCCGCGGCCTCAACCGCCTCCACCAGTTCGACAAGGTCGAAATCGTGCGCATCGAGCGCCCCGAGGACTCCTACGCCGCCCTGGAGGAGATGAAGGACCACGTACAGGGGCTTCTCGAGAAGTTAGGGCTCCCCTGGCACATCCTGCGCCTGTGCGGCGGCGACATGAGCTTCACGTCGGCAATCACCTTTGACTTCGAGGTATGGTCAGCCGCTCAGAAGCGCTGGCTGGAGGTTTCCTCCGTCTCCAACTTCGAGACCTACCAGGCCAACCGCCTGAAATGCCGCTACCGCGGCGCCGACAAGAAGACGCGCCTCTGCCATACGCTCAACGGCTCCGCCCTGGCGCTCCCGCGCATCGTTGCCGCCCTCCTGGAGAACAACCAGACCCCGGAAGGCATCGTCGTTCCCGAATGTCTCCGCAAATATACCGGCTTTGACATAATCAACTAATCCTCAGGATACAACACGGGAGCGCCCCCTCGATCTCGAGGGGGCGCTCTTGTTTTATCCTGAGGCGGTTTAAGGTTTAGGCCCGGCAGGAGCCGGGCTGTTTAAGGTTTAGAAGATATTTTGGCTTAGGGAAAGCGGGGGAAAGGAAGAGGAATTTGGGGGAATATAGGAAGCTCGCCTTACGGCTCGCCACAGTACAGGGAGGGAAAGAAGGGAAAAGGGAGAGGCGAAACTGAGCAGAACCCAAACAGAAAAAGATTTATCTAAACAGCCCGGCTCCTGCCGGGCCTAAACCTTAACCCCTAAACTGGTTTAAACCAGCAGTGCGGCGGCCTGGGCGGCGATGCCTTCGCCGCGGCCGGTGAAGCCGAGGCGTTCGGTGGTGGTGGCCTTTACGGAGACGGCGTCGAGGGGGAGGGAGAGGTCGGCGGCGATGTTGGCGCGCATAGCGGGGATGTGAGGAGCCATTTTCGGAGCCTGGGCTATAATCGTAACGTCAACGTTACCAACGGAATATCCAGCCTCGGAAAGGAGTCGGGCGGTCTCGCGGAGGAGCACCCGGGAATCCGCGCCCTCGAAGCGCGGGTCGGTGTCGGGGAAGTGCTTGCCGATGTCTCCCAGGGCCGCGGCTCCGAGGAGCGCGTCGCAGAGGGCGTGGAGTGCGACGTCGGCGTCGCTGTGGCCGAGCAGTCCGAGGGGGTGGGGGATTTCTACCCCGCAGAGGACGCAGCGCCGCCCCTCGGCGAAGCGGTGCACGTCAAATCCGTTGCCGATTCTGAGTCTCATATTGAAAATTAGCGTCTGCCGCCGAAAATGTCGCGGAGGCCGTCCATGTCGAAGGTGAGGGTGAAGCGGAGTGTCTGGTCGAGAGGGGAGGTCTGGGCGGTCGCGAGCATGTAAGAGGCGTCGAGGCGCACCACGTTGAGCGAGAAGCCCGCTCCGAAGCCGAAATACTGGCGGTTACCCTTGTACTGGCTCTCGTGGTAGTAGCCGGCGCGGAGGAAGAACTGCTGGTTGTAGCTGTACTCGGCGCCGATGGAGTAGTTGATTTCGCGGAACTCCTCCTTGGCTCCGCCGGGAGCGTCGGTGAAGGACTTGAAGATACCGGTGATGGGGGACATCGCCTCCCATTTGTCGTAAGCTTCCTGCCAGGCTTTCGTATCCTCCTGGCCGTCAGCGTCGAGGTAGTCGCTTTGGCGGGGCATGGAGGGAACGAGGAGCTTGTTGAGGTCGACGGAGAGGGCGAGGGTGTGGTAGTCGGCCAGGGGGAACATGAAGGTAGTTCCGATTTTGAGGTTCGTCGGGAGGAACGCCGGGCGGTCGCCGTTGTCATAGGAGACCTTGGAGCCGATGTTGGAGATGTTCCAGCCCCATGACCACTGACATTCGTTCTGTCCGATGATGGGGTAGGTGGTGTAGTATCCGGCAATGTCGGCGGCGAAGGCGGAGGCCCCTGTCACCTGGCTTCCGGCCTCGGAGGGGCTGAAGCCCAGGGCGGAATAGATATAGCGGAACACGACGCCCATCGAGAATTTCTCGGAGAGCTTGCGCGAATAGCCGACGTCGACGGCCATCTCGTAGGGGTTGACGCTGTTGGAGACGCCGTCGATGCCCGTCGCGTTTACCTCGCCGAGCGAGAAGTAGCGCAGGGAGGCCGAAATCGCTTGGTTGTCGCCGCTGCCGAGCTTCCAGTAGCCCGAGAGGTTTGCCAGGAATATGTCGTTGACGAGTTTGCGGAGCCAGGGGGTGTAGCTGAGCGACACGCCTCCCTGGGAGTAGGCGAAGGCGTATTTCGAGGGGTTCCAGAACTGGGAGTTCACGTCGGGGTCGGTCGCGGCCCCGAGGTCGCCGAGGGAGGCTCCGCGGGCGTCGGGAGCGATGCTCAGGGAGGTCACGCCGGTCTGGATCGGGTTGAACTCGTTCTTGATGTCGGCGGCCGCGGCGCCGAGGGCCGCGGTTACGGCAACCGCCGCGAGAATCCCCCTTTTGCCGGAGAGCGCGTATTTCAGGAAGTTGGTTTTCATCGGAGTAATTAGGATACAATAGAATAACTCCGATTCGGCTGTTTTATTGTGCCGGGGCGGGTTCAAAGGCGCTCGAGGCGCCCGAGCAGCTCGACTACGCGGTCGCGCTCCATCGAGCGCTCCTGGCGCAGCGTCTCGGCAAACTCGCCTACAATCGACGCGACGGCGGGGTAGGCGAGTACCTGGGAGAAATAGCCGATAATCTTGTCGGCGACGGTTCTGACTTCCCCTTCCTCGAGCCCGCAGGCTTCGCTGCCGCTGTCGGCGAGGGCCTTGACAATCAGTTCGCGCGTCTCCCGGTCGATGGGCTCTCGGCGGCCGATGTATGCCCGGCTGGCGACGTTCGCCACGAGCATCCCGGCCTCGGTCTGGAACATCTCCACGTCGCGGGTCCATACGGCTTTCGCCGAGGCCCGCTGGTTGCGTTGGAGGAAGAAGTCGGGGGTCAGCGCCACCCCTTCGCCGACGGGGGCGTCGAGCGACAGGCGCTGTAAGTATCGCGCGTTTTCCCACATCACCAGGCTGACGGCCATTCCGCCGAGGCCCAGGGCGCGGTCCTTTTCGTCGTTGTATTTGAGAGTCAGCATACGCAAAATCTTTCTTGGCGCGAAATTAGCGAAAAATAGCGTTAATAAATGCTAAATAAGCCCCGGTGATTAAACCTTGGGGCGCTTCCAGCCGTCAGAATAGTAGAAAATAATAAAGCAATAGCCACCTCGAAGCGGAGCCGCATCCCCCTGCGGCTCCGTTTTGTATTAGAAGGAGTCGAAGGCGAGGGGTAGGGTGCTCTTGACAGATTCCAGGACGTAGATTTTGTCGCGGCCGGCCAGGAGGATTTCAACCGGCGCCCCGGCGAGGGTCTCGTATTCCAGAAGCGCCTGGCGGCACGCGCCGCAGGGTGCCGCGGGCTCGTCGACAAACTCGCCGTCGGTGCCGCGGGCGGCGATCGCTACCTTCAGGAACCTGGCCTCGGGGTAGCGGGCGTGGGCGTAATAGCAGGCCGAGCGCTCGGCGCAGGTGCCGGAAGGGTAGGCGGCGTTCTCCTGGTTGGCGCCGGTGATTACCTCCCCGTTGCTGAGGAGTATCGCGGCCCCGACGCGGAAGCGGGAGTAGGGGGCGTAGCTGCGGAAGGTAGCCTGGCGGGCCTGTTCTACGAGTTCGGCGTCGGCGGGGGAAAGCTCGTCGTAGGCGAGCTGCTTGATTCTTACGGTAATGTCGCGGTTAGTCATGGGGTCAGGTTTGTTTTGGTATGTAAAGTTACGGCTATTAGTCGAAAAAAGCCGAAAATCGCCTGAATTTTTTTGCGGTTTGCGCTTAAATCACTAATTTTGCGCTTCAACGGCGGCGCGCCCTCGCGGGGCGCGCCCGATAACAGCGCTTATAATAACAACACTCATAAAAAGACAATGTCGAAACAGAACCCCGTAACCGAGCAGACCGGGCTTGAGGAAGTCAACGACAACCTCACCAAAATGACCCAGAAAATGCAGGACAACAAGAAGATGATCGCCATCTGGAGCTGCGTAGTAATCGCGGTAGTCGTCCTCATCCTCGCCTACGTTTACTTCTTCCGCAATCCCCGTATCATGAAGGCCGACGAGGCAATCGGCAACGCCGACCTCGAACTGGCTCTCGGCAACGACTCCACCGCCCTGGCCCAGTACAAGGTGCTGGCCGACGACGGCGCTTACGAGGCCGGCAACCGCGCCGCCCTCCAGGCCGCCATCATCCTCTACAAGCAGGGCAAGTACCAGGAGGCAATCAAATACCTCGACGACTACTCCGCCAACGAGAACATCATCGGCCCCGCCGCCTACTCGCTTAAGGGTGACTGCTACGTCAATCTCGACACCCCCGACTACGGCAAGGCCGCCGACGCCTTCCAGAAGGCTGTCAGCGAGAGCGACGCCAACCCCGCCTACACCCCCTTCTTCATGATGAAGCTGGCTCGCGTCTACGCGGCCCAGAAGAACTACGCCGAGGAGGCAAAGGTCTACGAGAAGATTCTCGCCGAATACCCCCTCTACGGTTCGGCCCACAACCTCGACGTCGAGAAGCTCCTCGACCGCGCGAAACTCCGCGCCGAAGGGAAGTAATCCCCGCCGGGTCAATCTCTTAGCCGTCATTATTAACCCTGATACCGTGAAGCTGTGCCCCCGCTGGCACAGCTTCTTTCACAATAGCCTGTAATTATGTCTACAAACACTATTGACAAACCTAAGAAAGTAACTACCGCCACCGTGCGCAAGATGAAGGCCGAGGGGCAGAAAATCGCTATGCTGACCGCCTACGACTACACTACCGCCCGCCTCGTCGACGCCGGAGGGGTTGATATGATCCTGGTCGGCGATTCGGCCACCAACGTCATGGCCGGAAACGAGACGACCCTCCCGATGACCCTCGAAGAGATGATTTACCATACGCGGTGCGTCGTGCGCGGCGTCGAGCGCGCCATGGTGATCGCCGACATGCCCTTCGGCTCCTACCAGGTAAGCGCCGAACAGGGTGTCGCCGACGCCATACGCGTGATGAAGGAGAGCGGCGCGCAGGGTGTCAAGATGGAGGGTGGCCGCGAAATCTGCGACACCATCCGCCGCATCACTGCCGCCGGAATCCCCGTATGCGGCCACCTGGGGCTGACTCCCCAGTCGGTCAACCAGTTCGGGGGCTACGGTGTCCGCGCCAAGGAGGATGCCGAGGCCAAGCGCCTCCTGGAGGATGCCCGCGCCCTGGAAGAGGCAGGGTGCTTCGCCATGGTGCTGGAGAAGATTCCGGCCGCGCTTGCTGAGGAGGTCGCCAAGTCGGTATCCATCCCTGTTATCGGCATCGGGGCCGGAGCCGGGGTCGACGGCCAGGTTCTCGTCGTTACCGACATGCTCGGCATGAACGACGGCTTCCGTCCGAAGTTCCTGCGCCTCTACGCCGACCTCGCCCCGGTAATCACCTCCGCGATTGGCAACTACTGCGCCGATGTCCGCGCCGGAACCTTCCCCTCCGCCGCCGAGCAGTACTGAAAAAAGCCGCCCATAAAAAAGCCGCCCGAAGGCGGCTTTTTTTGGTTTTCTACCCTCGCCGCCGCGGCGGCTCGCACCGGGACCAGAACCAATCTGGCAGGAAAAGGGGAGCTACGAGCGCTTTCGGCCCGAATGGGTTTTGGCCCCGGTGTGAGAGGCCCCGGCCCCGAAGCTGCTTAAACCTCCTCCAGGGAGAAGCCCAGGGCGCGGAGGGCGTCCCAGTAGGCGGGGAAGGATTTGGCGACGGTCTCGGCGCCGCGGACGACGGCGCCGGGGAGGTAGACGGCGGCTGGGGCGAGGGCCATCGCCATGCGGTGGTCGCCGCGGGAGTCGAAAACGGGCACTTCAAACACGGGGTGGCGGCTGCCGTCCCATTCCAGCCCGAAGTCGCGGATTTTCTCGACCCTGGCCCCGACTTTCTCCATCTCCTCGACGAGGGCCTGGAGGCGGTCACACTCCTTTATCCCGAGGCTTTGAAGCCCTGTCAGGCGGAAGGGGACCCCTAAGAGCGAGGCGGTGACCACCAGCGCGGGTGCGAGGTCGGGAGTGTCGCTTAAATCGGCCTCTAAGCGCCCGAAAAGGTCGGGGGAAGGTTGGAGGTCAACCGCGCCCTCGATCTCCTCTGACGGGGCTGTAATGACCCCCAGGCGCTCGAAATACTCCGCCGCGCGGCGGTCGCCCTGCCGGGAATCGGCGCGGAGGTCGCGGAGCGTGAGCCATCCTGCCGAGAGTGCGGTTATTTCGTAGAAGAAGGCGGCGGCGCTCCAGTCGGCCTCCGCGTCGTCGGACGCCGAGGCGCGGTAGGGGCCTGGCGCGACGCTTATCGTCAGGGGAGAGCGGTCTATCTCCGCGCCCCTGTCCTCCATCATTCCGGCGGTCAGGAGGATGTATGGCAGGGATACAGGTTCTCCGTCGAGCTCGAGCGTAAGCCCCTCCTCCATTGTCGGGGCAACCATCAGCAGCGCGGACACGAACTGCGACGAGACTGTCGCGTCGACCGTCACGCGGCCCCCCTTTAGCCGTTTTCCTTTTATTTTCAGTGGTGGGAATCCCTCCTCACCCGCGTATTCTATTTCCGCGCCGCAGGCCAGGAGCGCGTCGACAAGCTGCCGTATGGGGCGCTGGCGCATCCGTTCGTCCCCGTCGAGGAGGATGTCTGCCCCCGGGGTCGCGGCGTAGTAGGCGGCGAGGAAGCGCATGGCCGTGCCGGCGCCCCCGACGTTCACCTCCCCGGACAGTCCCTGTCGCAGGGCGGCGGCAAGCGCCTGGGTGTCAGAGCAGTCGGCGAGGCGGGGAGGGTAGGGGGCGCCTTCCGTCAGGGCGGCAAGAATCAGCGCCCGGTTGGAGATGCTTTTCGACAGGGGGAGTTCAATGAACCCCTCCTCTATGATTTCTTCCGGGGGAAATACGCGGTAGTCCATTGGAATTTAAGAATTTAGCGTGTTACCAGCTCCGCGACCACGGTTTCGAGGCGCTCGAGGGCGGAGCGTAGGCAGCAGCGCGGGGTCGCGATATTGACGCGCATGAATCCGTGACCCTCCGGGCCGAACATCTCTCCGTCGTTCAGGGCGAGCCCGGCGCGGTTTACTACGAGGTCGACCAGCTCTTCGTGGCTCAGTTCCAGGGCCGAGAAGTCCATCCATATCAGGAAGGAGGCCTCAGGCTCCACCATGCGCACGCTCGGGACGCGCTCGGCGAGGAACGAGCGGGTGAAGCGGATGTTCTCCTCGATATACGCGAGGGCTTCCGCCAGCCACGGCTCGCCGTAGGTGTAGGCGGCTTCGGTGCCGATTGTGGCAGTGAAAGTCGGAGCGTCGAACTCGTTGGCGGCGAGCCAGTTGAAGAACGGGCGGCGCAGCTCCTCGTTTTTGACCACGCACCAGGAGCTTACCAGCCCGGGGATGTTGAACGTCTTGGAAGGCGCGCCGAAAGTTACGGCTACGGCTTCCGCGTCCTCCCCGGCCATCGCGAAGGGGATGTGGGGCTTTCCGTGGAGCATCAGGTCGCCGTGGATTTCGTCGGAAACGACCGTAACGCCAGCCGCGCGGCATATCCGGCCCACTTCGGCGAGGGTCTCGCGGCTCCATTGCAGTCCGATCGGGTTGTGGGGGTTGCAGAGAATCATCATCGTCGGGCGCTCCGTCTCGACTACCCGGCGCAGCCCTTCGAGGTCCATCTCGTAGCCCCCTTCCGGGGTACGGCGGAGCGGGTTGGGGGCGACAATGCGGCCGTTCCCCTCGATTACCATCTTGAACGGATGGTAGACAGGGGGCTGGATCACGATTCTGTCCCCCGGGCGCGAGAAGAAGTTTATGGCGAAGGCTATCCCCTTGACCACGCCGGGGACGTAGGTCAGCTCCCCGCGCCCCACTTCGAAGCCGTGGCGGCGGCGGAGCCAGGAGGTGATTGAATCCCAATAACTTTCGGGAGGAATCGAGTAGCCATAGATCGGGTGCTCGAAGCGCTTCTGCAGCGCCCTGGTGATTTCGGGGCACACGGGGAAGTCCATGTCGGCGATCCATAGGGGGAGCAGGTCGCGGCGCCCGAAGAGCGCGTCCAGTTCCTCGAATTTGGTACAACCGCTTCCACGGCGGTCAATTTCCTGGTCGAAGTTATAGGTTTTCATGGTAGGAGGGATTATTAAGCTCGGCTTACGCCTCGCCATGGTAATAATTGGATTTCCGGGTTATTCAAATTTCCAGGTAATCGTGCCGGTGGCTTCGGGGGAGCCTTCGAGCACGGAGAAACGGCTCTGGCGGGAGGCTTCGACGCAGCGCTGGCGCATCCGGGTGTCGGCCGCGGCGGCTCCCGAGGAGCGCGAGGGGTCGTATGTCGCGGAGGTTACGCGCCCCTGCGAGTTGACGCGCACGCGGATGGCGATGGTGCCGGTCTTGGTGGAGCGGACGCTCCCCCAGTGCTCGGCGGTGCGCCCTTTCAGGCCGTTGCCGGGCTTGCCGGAGAATGAGCCTGTCGGGGAGTTCCCGTCGGCCTGTCCGGGGGTACCTTTCCCCTTGCCTCCGAAGGCTTTCGCGGTGGCTGCCTCGGCCTCTTTTTGGGCTTTCTGCTTCGCCCGGGCTTCTTGGCGCTTCTTTTCGGCCTCAATCTGCTCTTTCGTAGGGCCTTTGGGCTTGGCCTTCTCCTTCGCGGGGGAGGGCTTTTCGGTTGTCACGGGGGGAACCGGGTCAGCCTTGGCCCCGGCATCGGCCGCGTCGGGCCCGGGAGATGGCTCCGGGGCGTTGTCAGCCGCGGATGGCGCGGCCTCGGAAGGCTCGCTGACCGGGGTAGGGAGGTCGCCGGTGCGCACGTAGTCTCCCGAGGCGTAGAGGTCTTCCAGCTCCTGCATCTCGACCGTTCCCTCCTCTTCGGGGGGCCATTTGTCAACCCCCTTCGGCGGAAAGCGCAGAACGGTCGCGAGCAGCGCTCCCACCAGCAGAAGGTGGAACAGCGCCGCTACCGCCGCGGCTGTTATTTTCTCACGGTAGCGCATTGGTGTTCACGGGCTTGGTTGCCAGGATCATTTTAGCGTTCTGCCGCGCTCCGGCGTTCAGCACCTCCACGATGCGGCCGTAGCGCACCTCCTCGTCGGCGTAGAGGGCGATGAAGCCCGTCGTGTCCTGCTCCTGGGCGAGCTTGAGGAACACGGGGAGGGCCTGCAGCGACATCGGCTGCGGCTCCTCGTCGGCCGTGGCGGCGAAAATCGAGTCGTTGGCGGCGATATAGACGCGGGTGGAGGGCTTGAGGGCGCTCTGCTCGTGGCTCTGCGGTAGGTTCACCTCGATTCCCGAGGGGAACACGAAGGTGGAGGTAACCATGAAGAAAATCAGCAGCAGGAAGATGACGTCGGTCATCGACGCCATCGAAAATTCCGCCATCATCCGGTTGGGTCGTTTCAGCATAGGTCAGGCAGGCTCGTTGAGCAGGTCCATAAATTCCATCGACTTCTGTTCCAGCAGGTTCATGACGGAGTTGACGCGCGCCACGAGGTAGTTGTAGGCGAAGAGCGCGATCACCCCGACGACGAGCCCGGCGACGGTGGTTACCAGCGCCGTGTAGATGCCGGAGGAGAATGTCGCGATGTTGGCCGAGTTACCGGCGGATGCTATGTCGTAGAAGGCCTGCACCATGCCGATTACCGTGCCGAGGAAGCCGAGCATCGGGGCTCCGGCGGCGGTTGTCGCGAGCCAGGGGAGCCCTTTCGAGAGGGTCGCGACCTCGATGTTGCCGGTGTTCTCCACGGCGGCGAGTATGTCGTTGACGGGGCGCCCGATACGGCTCAGGCCGCGGTCAATCAGGCGGGCATAGGGGGAACCGTTCTTCTTGCAGAGGTTGTGGGCGCTTTCAAGCTCCCCTTCGTGGACGTAGTCGCGGATGCGGCGCATGAAGGTCGCGTCCTCGCGGCTGGCGCGGTGGATTACCATGGCGCGTTCTACGAAGATGTAGACGCATACCAGGGAGAGGAGCGCGATAGGGATCATCAGCGGCCCTCCGCGGAGGCAGAGGTCCCAGAGCGAAAGTTCCTGTACGGCGGATGCCGCGGCCTGCGCGGCGGGCGCGCCGGTAAGGGGGGCGTCAAGTAAAAGCATGGCTTCGGTGTTTGCGGGGCGTTATGTCCCTTATTCGTTGTTTAATTGGTTCTTGTACTGGCGGATGGTCTCCTCGATTCCGAGATAGAGGGCATCGGAAATCAGGGCGTGCCCGATCGATACCTCGTCGAGGTTGGGAATCGACGAGCTGAAATACGCGAGGTTCTCGAGCGAGAGGTCGTGGCCGGCGTTCAGCCCCAGGCCGGCCTCGGCGGCGGCTTCGGCGGCGGCTTTGAAGGGGGCGACCGCTCCCTCGCGGTCAGCGGCGTAGCCGTCGGCATACGGCTTGGTGTACAGCTCTACGCGGTCGGCTCCCGCCTTGGCCGCGAGCCTAACCTGCTCCGGGTCGGCATCAACGAAGAGGGAGACGCGTATCCCCTTCTCTTTCAGGCGGGAAATCACCCCGCGGAGGAAGTCGAAGTGGGCGCCGACGTTCCATCCCGCCGAAGAGGTCAGGGCGTTGGGGGCGTCGGGCACGAGGGTCGCCTGGTCGGGGACTACCTCCAGCGCCAGGTTCAGGAATGTCTCGTCGGGGTAACCCTCCATGTTGAACTCGCGGGTCAGCAGGGGGCGGATCTGGCGCACGTCGGAGCGGCGTATGTGGCGCTCGTCGGGGCGGGGGTGGACTGTTATGCCGTCGGCTCCGAAGCGCTCGCAGTCCAGGGCGAAGCGCGCCACGTCGGGGTTGTTTTCCCCGCGGGCGTTGCGGAGGGTGGCAACCTTGTTTATGTTTACACTAAGGTTGGTTTTCATCTTTTAATCAATTTTGGCACACCTTTTGTTATATTAAAAAGCGAGTGGCCCGGGATTGTGTGGATGTTTCCCGAAAATTCGTTACCTTCGCGGCGGAAGGCCCGGTATGGAGCACAAAATTAATTAGAAATTTCCAAAACTGAAAGCATTTGGCAGCTAATAACAGCATATTGACCAAATTTATGGCGGGAGAGCTTTCGAGGCTCGAACGCCTTGAGGCGCTTCTGGCGCAGGACAACGGGGCGGCGGAGCTGCTTGTAGCCGTTGATCCGGCGGAGTACAGCGCCTCGCGGATCGCCCGCGCCGTCGAGGACTGCGACTCGCAGCTCCTGGCGCTGACGGTCACCTCCATGCGCGACTCGCTGGGGAGGCTGGTGGTCATGCTACGCGTCGATTCCGCCGCGGGCTCGGCCGTCGCGCGCTCCCTGGAGCGCTACGGCTACGAGACAATCCATACCCTCTTCCCCGAGGACGACATCTCCCGCCGCCGCGCCATGGACCGCGCCAACGAGCTCCTGAGGTACCTTACGGTATAAGCGCCCTTTCCTGGCTGCAAGAACCGCTCGCCTTCGGCTCGCTCCACCCGACAGGCCGCGCAGGCTTTTTCCTTTCGTTTCCGCCAGTGGTAAGTATCTCCGTTCTGTGAAGCGAGCGTAAGCGAGCGGCCTCCCCGACTCCCCTTTTGAATCTGTTCCCCTTCATTATCAACCTTTCACTGCAAAGATATGCGAATCGCCATCAACGGTAACAAGCGGCAGGACGGCCATCTGGACCATATCGCCCGGCTGGTCAGCGCCTTTATCGCCGCCGACCACCAGGTCGTAATGGCCCGGCCATTCCTCGAATACCTTACAGACCGTATCGGCCCCCGCTTCGCACTCGGGATTCTCCCCCTGGAACTGTCCGAGAAGCCGTTGGCCGACCTGGCGGTCAGCATCGGGGGGGACGGGGCGTTTCTAAAGACCGCCCGCTGGGTGGTCGACGGCGGGGAGCCTGTCGCGGGAATCAATACCGGCCATCTCGGCTTCCTCTCGGCCTTCACCTTCGACCGCCCGGAGGAAATACGCTCCTGCCTGCTCGAAGGGCGCTTCGATACCGACACCCGTACGCTGATCGAGGTCTCCTGGGACGCCGACACGGCCCCCGGTGGCAGGCCCCGGCGCCAGACGATGACCGCCCTCAACGAGGTTGCCATAACCCGCCCCGATACGGCCTCGATGGTGCGCCTCCCGACCCGCGTCAACGGGCGCGACTCCCTGACATATTCCGGCGACGGCCTTATCATATCGACCCCGACCGGCTCTACGGCCTACAACCTCTCGGTCGGGGGGCCGATTCTCGACCCGCGGCTTGGCGGGTTCGTGCTGTCGCCGATCGCGGCCCATTCGCTCAACATACGTCCGGTAGTGTTCAGCGATTCGGCGGAAATTGAGGTCTTGTGCGAGGGGAGGGCCCCGATGCTGCGCATGGCCGTCGACGGCCGGGCGATTACCCTCCCGACGGGGACGCGCGTCACCCTGCGCAAGGCTCCCTACACGCTCTCTATCGTCCAGAATCCGGGGCATTGTTTTTCCGACACTCTGCTCAACAAACTCGGCCTCGGAGGCCTGATGTGACATCAGCGATATGGTACTCGGCGAACTCACACACGACACTCTCGGACGCGTGGTAGTCACCATGCGCCGCAACTCCTCCCGCGCCTCGGCAAGATGGCGTGGAGGGGTGGTGCGCCTCAACGTGCCGGCCGGAATACGCCGCTCCCGCATCGTTTCCATCCTCGACGAGCTCGCCCCGAGGCTGCTCGCCGTGCGCCCGGCGCTTTCGTACTTCGAGGGGCAGACACTCTCGTTCCCCGGCATCAAGGTTGAAATCAGCCGCCAACGCCTTGTGCCCGACAAGGTTGTGGGGCGTGCCTCCCTCCCTGTTTCCACAGTCGGGGTCGGTTCCGCGCTGGATTTCGACCTGTCGTCCACGACGAGGGCGATTAGCGACATGCTGCTCGGGATAGCGAGGCGCGTGGCCGCCGATGTGCTGCTGCCGGATGCCAGGACCTGCGCCGACCGGCTGGGAAAACACCCGACCGGCTGGGCGATTTCCACCGGCCACCGCGTGCTGGGAGTATGCGACTCCCGCGGCACGGTCTCGCTGAGCTATATTCTCGTGTTTCTTCCTGCCGAACTGCGGGAATACGTTATCTGCCACGAACTCGCGCATCTCTCCGAGCTGAACCATTCGCCCCGGTTCCACGCCCTGCTCGACGGGTACCTGGGGGGGCGCGAGGCGATCCTGTCCGCGAGGCTGAAGAGCTACCGCTGGCCGGTGTTTTGTCGCTAAAACGGCCACAGATGCGCCACAGGCTGTTTTCTGCCAAATGTGACACCCCGGAAACAGGGGTTAAATTGCAGCCACAATGTCAATACAAAGTTGTTACCGCGGGATGGCTTCAATAATTCCATTGTACTTTTGTCGTGTGTAAGCAAACGACCGGAGCCGTGTTAATATTACCAGTCAAACCAGCGTCATTCTGTCTTCCGTCGGTTGCTTGCTCTAATCTAATCGGTTAATGCCCTCGCGGCATCGGTTAAATATGGCGGTTTAAACGTATAAGTATGAATACTGACGGAGTTCATCCAAAATCATGTCCGAACGGTCGTATCCTCGTCGTTGATTCCGACGAGGCGTTCGTGGATATGGTGCGCGCCCAATTTGCTGGTAACGGGTTCGCTGTTGACTGTTGCGATTCGAGCGAAGAATTGTACAATACAGAGCTTGAACAGTACAAACTCCTTATTATTGACCTCGGGATTGACGATAACAGCGGCCTGGGCGTGATTGCCCAGATCAAGCAGGCGGAAGCGACATACGACATTCCGGTGATTGCCTGCTCGACCCGCATGTCCCCCACGACCATCATCAACGCCCTCAACAACGGGGCCGACGACTACCTTCTCAAGCCCGTCTCCCTCCGCGAGCTCCTGGCCCGCGCCAACTCCCTTCTGCGCCGCCACCGCTCCTTATAGCGCGCCGCTTCGCTCCGCGCTGGTTTAGGGCGCACGGCGCCGTTTAGGTTTAGGAGGGTGTATCATAATGGCCCATCTGGGTCGTCGCTTGCAGGATTCGGCCTCGGTCACAATCTTCAGATTGCTCCCATCGGCCTCACCTCCAAGCTCCTACCATCTGGACCATTCTGATAGCACCCTCCCATCCGGGTACAAAATGGGGGTGTATCGGAATTTTGATACACCCCCTGTTTAGATAAATCCTTTTCTGCTTGCGCCCTATCCCAGTCCTCCCAAAATTCCCAACTCTCCCATAACTCCCATCCCTAAATCTGCGGCGGGAAGGGCTCGGCGGCGATGAGCCGGGCCTCGGTTATTGTGCCTTTGCCGTCGCGGGTGGCGTGGCGGAGGCCGTCGGAGATGACGTAGACCATCGGGGTGCCGTCGGGTAGGGTGAAGCGGAAGGCGCGGTGGCGCTCGGTAGTCTGATAGCCGGAGGAGAAGCGGTAGGCGATTGTCAGCCAGGCTTCCGAGTACCTGCCTGCGGAATAGCTCCGGGAGAATACCTCCGGGACGCTGTCGAGAAGCAGATGCCCCTCGAACTCGGCCATATGGGCGCTCCCGGGTATATGCCGGGCGGCTTCAGGGGTATAACTCTTGACAGCCGCCGGAACTACGACAAACACCTTCCCCTCCGGCGCGTTGAGGTTCAGCGGGCCGTAGGATACGCTCAGGTTCCCCTGGTCGTTGGCAAGCCTGGCGAGCGACAGTTGCGGCAGTTCGCGGGCATCAACGCGGTCGATAAAGGCCGTGCCGTCGGGGGAGGCGGCGAGCGCCGCGAGGATTTCCCGGTCGTTTTCCGCGACAACCCTCTGCCATTTCGCCACATACAGCGCCAGGGCGCACGCCCCGGCTGTCAGGAGTGCTCCCGCGGCCAGGTTCAGCCACGCGGGGAGGCGCGTCAGCAGCGGCCGCGAATAGGCCATCAACAGTCCGAGCGCGGCGCATCCCGGGAGCCATCCCTGTCTCGCCTCCAGTCCGAACGGCAGGAAGAGGGCTATGCTGAAAAGCCATATGAGGGCCAGAATCAGATTCCCCGGCCAGCTTTCCTGGGCCTGATTGCCCCTCTTTTTCCTGATTACCAGCAGCGGAATCAGCAGCATCGGGAGGAATACCGCGGGGGCGAATTTCGCCATCGTAGCAGCGCTGACCATCAGCCCTTTTCCCCCGATCGCACCCGCCGCGCGGCTCCATTCCGCCGGGGCGGTCACGGGAACCAGGGCACCCGCGAGGAGCGACAGCCCCATCGCCCAGCACGCCGCGGGGAGCCTCAGCTTCCGCCACAGCAGCGCGTAGCAGCCGAACACCGCGAGCAGCGGTAGGGCGAAGCCGTCGTGGTTCGCTCCCGCGAGGAGTCCGGCGAGGCATACGGCCGCGGTTTCCCAGCGGCCGCGCCGGGCTGTCAGGGCGCGGCAGGCTCCGTAGCAGAAGGCGAGCGCCAGCGCCCCGGAGAGGATGTAGTTGAGTACATAGTCGAAAACCACCATGTTGTCGCGGAAGGGGAGGAGGAAGAAACCCGCCGCGGCCGCAGCGCCGAACAGCGGCAGGTCGGCGCTGCGCAAGCGGTCTTTACCCTTGGCTATCAGCACCAGGAAGAGGCTCGTCGCGCTTATTGCCAGCCCCCCGGCAATCCCTTTCAGTGCGGCACCGCCGTAGAGGGTCGCGAGCGGGGAGAGGATGTTGGCCACGCGGCCGTTGTCGACCCTCCGCTGGCAGAGGATATAGTCCCATAAGGCGCTGAGGGAGAAGCTGTCGCTCCCCCCGTTGAAGTAGCGGTACATCTCGCGGAACGCCACGTCCTCCTTCATGACCGGGGCGCACGCCCATATGGCAGCCGCGGCAGCCGCGAATAGCGCGGCCGCCGTCCAGATAAGGATGTTTGCCTTGCCGGTTGTCCCAGCGTTTCCTCTGTCGGTTTTCGCCATAATGCGCGAAAATACTGATTTTATTCCGTCGGGCGCGCTCGTCTGCCCAAAAATCACTAATTTTGCCCTTAAAATCAGTAATTTCTTATGAAACAGAATATCAAAGAGCGGCTCGCGGCCGCGCCTTCCGCCATCAAAGGCGCGTTCCGTAACCCGCAGGTATGGGGATTTTTCGTGTCTATGGCTGTCGCAGCGGTGCTTGCGATCGCGTTCTTCTATCCCGACGCGTCGATGGGGAACCAGTTGCGCCAGCACGACATGCAGCAGGGCGCCGCGATTTCCCACGAGGTAAAGGCTTACGCCGAGGCCAACGGCGGGGAGGAACCGCGGTGGACCAACGCCCTCTTCTCCGGCATGCCGACCTTCCAGATTACGCCGACCTACCCCTCCGACTCCCTCTTCTCGTGGATTACTAAGGTCTACGGGCTGGGTCTTCCCTCCCCGTCAAACCTGCTGTTCATGATGATGTTCGGCTTCCTGATTCTGATGGCGTGCATGAGGGTGCGCTGGTACTATGGGCTGATTGGCGCCGTGGCCTGGTGCTTCTCGACCTATTTCATAATCATAATCGGGGCCGGGCACATATGGAAGTTCGTGACCCTGGCATATATCCCGCCGACGCTCGGGGGCATCATCCTGGCATACCGCGGGCGCTACCTCGCCGGCTCTGCGATCGCCGCGCTGTTCGCGATGATGCAGATTATCAGCAACCACGTACAGATGAGCTACTACTTCCTGTTCGTGGTGCTCGCCCTGTCGGTTGCGTTCCTGGTTAACGCCATACGGGAGAAGCGCGTGCGCCGCTGGCTGGCCGCCACAGGGGCGCTGGCCGTCGCCGCCTGTCTCGCTGTATGCGCCAACCTTCCGAACCTCTACAACACCTATAAATATTCAAAGGAGAGTATGCGCGGGGCCCATTCGGAGCTTTCCGCCGACCCGGCGAAGGCTTCCGAGAAGACCGCCGGACTTGACCGCGACTATATCACCCAGTACTCTTACGGGCGCTCTGAGACCTTCTCCCTGCTGATTCCCAACATCAAGGGGGGCGCTTCGGCCAAACCCGTAGCGGGGCAGATGGTCGCGACCTCCGTAATGGACCTCCCCGGAGCCGACGAGGCCGCTACCCGTATCGGCCTCAACGAGGCGGAGCGGCAGTATGTCGCTGGGTATGTCGGCCAGTATTTCGGGGAGCCGGAGGGAACGAACGGCCCGGTGTATGTCGGGGCGATTATCTTCACGCTCTTTATTCTCGGTTGTATCATAGTTAAGGGGCCTGTCAAATGGGCGCTCCTGGTTGCCACACTCCTGTCGGTGTTCCTCGCCTTGGGGCGCAACATGCAGTGGTTCACCGACCTGTTTATCGACTATGTTCCGATGTATTCCCGGTTCAGAACCGTGGAGAGCATCCTCGTTGTCGCCGAGTTCACAATCCCGCTGCTGGCGATTCTCGCGTTGCAGAAGCTATTGACGACCCCCGGAGCGTTCGACAAATACAAGAAGGCTCTTTACGCCTCATTCGGGGCCGCGGCGTTCTTCTGTCTCGTAGGGTGGCTCTTCCCGCAGCTCTACGGCCCGGCAATCAGCGAGGGGGACCAGCAGCTTTCCGACATGATCGCGTACCAGCTTCAGCAGGGTGGCTATCCCGCTGATGCGGTAGCGATGTTCTCGATTGACAATCCGGCCATCGCCGCCGTTGTCGAGAACCTGCGCTACGGGCTGGTGAAGGCCGACTCGCTCCGCTCGCTGATATTCATCCTGCTCGCTTTCGGGGCGCTGATGCTCTGCCTGAGAGGGAAGGTGATGGCCCGGATGGGGGTTACGGTTATCGCCTTGCTGGTGTGCGCCGACCTCTACACCGTTGACAAGCGCTATCTCTCGCACGACAGCTTCTGCTCGCCGGAGCTGTCGGCTTCCGACCCCTTCCCGATGACCCCCAACGACCGCGCGATCCTGGCCGACACGACCATGAATTTCCGCGTGATGGATATTCCCGGATTCTACCAGGCCGCGCCCTCCTACCGCCACAAGACAATCGGCGGCTACCACGCCGCGAAACTTACCCGCTACCAGGACCTGATTGACCGCCACCTCGGGAACATCGCCCGCGGCGCTGCGACCGAGGCCGACATGCGGGTGCTCGACATGCTCAACGCCCGCTACATCATCACTCCCGACGGGCAACTTGCCTTCAACGACCAGGCGATGGGTAACGCGTGGTTTGTAGATTCCGTTGTTTATGTGCCGAACGCCGACGCCGAGATGGCGGCCCTTTCTCAAATCGACCTGCGGCATGTCGCCGTGGCCGACGAGAATTTCAAGCCCGTTCTCGGAACCGCCGCCGCGCCTGCCGCGACCCCCGGCGAACCGATTGTCGAGACTACCTACGCCCCCGGCCGCCTGACCTATAAATACAGCTCGGAGATACCCCGCGTGGCGGTGTTCTCGGAGGTCTATTTCCCCTGGGGCTGGGAGGCTGAAATCGACGGCAAGCCGGTCGAAATCGGACGGGTCAACTACCTGCTGAGGGCTGTCAAAGTGCCGGCGGGCACCCACCGGCTTGAGATGCGTTTCGCGCCCCGTTCGGTTACTGCTACTGTCGCGACGGCCCGCGTCGCCGTTATCCTGATTTACGTTCTCTGCCTCGCCGCGCTCCTCTACTGGCTGATCGGTCGCAGGACCCCCGCGGAGGAAAAGAAGGACTCGGCAGACGTATGAATTACTTCCTCGAAGGGGTGCTGAAATGGCCATTCCGGGCGCGCCACTCGTTCGGATTCGGCATACATTCCCCATACGGTTTCTCTTTTATCACGGGCGTTCTCCGCGACGCGTCGTCGGGCTATTACGCCTACGATGAGTTAGGGGAGGTAGCTTCCCGCCACGGGCGCTCGGAGCGCGAGGCGAGGGGATTGTACCGCGTCCTGCTGCACCTCCGGGGGGAGTTCGGATGCCCGGCGGAGCTGTCGTCGGAAGGTTCTTCTGAATCGACGGGAGAAGCCCGGTCGTTCCTCTCGGAAATCGCCGCTATGGCTATCCTGGAACAGGAGCCGGAACGGCTCCCGTTGCTCCTTGCCGACTCCTTTAAAGGAGAGGCGGAGGGGGCTGCGGAAGTGGTCCGCGAGAGGCTTGCGGGGAAGGGAGGGGCGTTTCTCCTGACGGGGGTCAACCGCTCCCGAGAGGGGAGGCGGCTTAGGAGGCTGCTTCTAAATAATCCTCCAGCGGGGATGGTTTTCGACGGGTGGCATTCGATGCTCGTTGTCGCGCGGCGGGGACTCCCGTCGCAGGTTTTCCAGGTGCTTTTCCCCCGCTGACGATATGCGACCGCTACCCGATTTTCCCAAGTTGCGCGAGTTTTACACCGCTTTTCTGAGGCTTCAGAAGGGGCTGTCGCCGCAGACTGTCGAGGCGTACGGCTTCGACCTCGACAAGCTGATGAACTACCTCGAAACGGAGGGAATCGGCTTTACGGAGGTAACCTACGCCGAGCTGCAGAGCTTCCTGGCGGACCTCCACGACCTCGGAATCTCGCCTACCTCGCAGTCGCGGATTGTGTCGGGAATCAAGAGCTTTTTCCATTTCCTGAAGATGGAGACCTTCATTGAGGAGGACCCGACAATCCTGCTGCAGACTCCCCGCACGGGGCGCAAGCTCCCGGAGGTGCTGACGGTCGAGGAAATCGACTCGATGATTTCCTGCATCAACATTGACGACCCCCTCGGGCGCCGCAACAGGGCGATTATCGAGACGCTGTACGGGTGCGGACTCCGCGTCAGCGAGCTTGTCGACCTGCAGCTCTCGCAGCTCTTCCCGGAGGAGGGTTATATCACTGTCCGCGGCAAGGGGGAGAAGGAGCGCATCGTTCCTATTTCACCTCTGGCGACGCGGCTTATCGCTGAATATGTCGCGACCGACCGCGGCGATGTCAAGCCGAAACCGGGAGATGAGAATACCCTTTTCCTTAACCGCCGCGGGAAGCGGCTGACGCGGCAGATGGTGTTCATGATTATCCGCGACCTGGCGGCTCTCGCGGGCATCCGCAAGACAATCTCCCCGCATACGCTCCGCCATTCTTTCGCGACGCACCTGCTCGAAGGGGGAGCGAACCTCCGCGCGATCCAGCAGATGCTCGGCCACGAGTCCATCGCGACAACCGAAATCTACCTCCATCTCGACCGCACCGCGCTCCGTGCCCAGATCCTCCAGCATCATCCGCGCAATCAGCGGCCCGCGGGCCGCTGATCGCGGGCGATAGGGTAGGGGAGGGCCGGCTTCCGAGCGGGGCGGGCGCGGTTTGGCGTTTTTCAGCGCGAAATTCGCGGGCAGCTACCCGGCTGAGATGAAAAATCGCGGCCATTTCGGCCTAAATCAGGCTTATTTGGGTTTTAAATCTAAGAGAATTAGGGAGTTGCGCTTGTTTTTCGGCTTTTCGGCTTTTCTGCCGGAAAAATGGCTTGCGAGGAGAGGGCGGGGATGAGGGCCGATTTTGCCGTTGATACTGAGGAAAAAATTTTATACCTTTGTAGGTATTTTTCGATTTTGCATGACAACGAATTTTCAATGGCTTGCGCAAGGGTCGGCGGAGATGCCACCCCTGAATTTCGCGCTGATTGAGAAATGGGTGCGGGCTGTGGCCGAGAGCCGCGGGCGCATCCTCGGCCCGGTCACATATATCTTCTGTGACGACGAGCGGATCCTCGAGGTCAACCGGCAGTTTCTCAACCACGACTACTACACCGACATCATCACTTTCGACGACTGCCGGGGCAAGCTGCTCCGCGGCGACATATTCATCTCCCTCGACACCGTAGACTCCAACGCGGCGCTCCAGGGGGTGAGCTACCGGCAGGAGCTTCTTCGCGTCATAATCCACGGCATTCTCCATCTCTGCGGTATCAACGACAAGGGTCCCGGTGAGCGTGAAATTATGGAAGCTGCTGAAAACCAGTCGCTTGACCTACTGAGTGAAATTGCGGAGAAGACCGGGGTGACCCCTTTTGCCGATAAGAAAGAGAACCGGCCTTCCGAACGGGCTTATATGGCTGATAATGAGAGGAGTGCCGACAAGGAGCTTTGGCATACCGCTGACGATGCCGACAAGGAGGTCTGGAAAACTGCCAAGGAGGCCGACCGCGAGTTGAAAGATACAGAAAAGCATTTTTAAGAATCTGACTGATATGAGATTCGACTACGACGTAATTGTTGTCGGAGCCGGGCATGCCGGTTGTGAGGCTGCCCACGCCGCGGCGCGTATCGGAGCGTCCACGCTCCTCATCACGATGGACCTTAACAAGATTGCCCAGATGAGCTGCAATCCCGCCGTCGGCGGAATCGCGAAGGGGCAGATTGTGAGGGAAATCGACGCCCTGGGGGGCATGATGGGGATTGTCACAGACCGCACCGCGTTGCAGTTCCGCCTGCTCAACCGCTCGAAGGGCCCCGCGATGTGGAGCCCGCGCGCGCAGAGCGACAGGATGCGTTTCTCGGAACTCTGGCGGCATATACTCGAGAATACTCCCGGCCTTTACCTCTGGCAGGACTCCGTGGTCTCGCTCGTTTTCGATGAGGAGAGCAAGCGAGTGAAGGGGGTGAGGACGGCCCTCGGAGTAGAGTTCAGTGCTAAGGCGGTAGTGCTCACAAACGGCACCTTCCTGAACGGCCTGATGCATATCGGACGCACGCAGCTCCCCGGAGGCCGTTGCGCGGAACCCGCCTCGCACGGCATTACCGAGCAGCTCCGCTCCCTCGGCTTCGCGACCGACAGAATGAAGACCGGCACCCCGGTGCGCATCGACGGCCGCTCCGTCAAATGGGAGCTTACCCAGCCCCAGGAGCTGGAGGAGGATTTCCATAAGTTCTCCTACCTTCCGGAGGTAAGGCGGGAGCTTAAACAGCGCCGCTGTTTCACCGTCTACACCAACGAGCGCACCCACGAGGTACTGCGCCGCGGCCTCCCGGATTCCCCCCTCTACAACGGGCAGATCCAGAGCATAGGGCCGCGTTACTGCCCCTCGATCGAGACCAAGATTGTCACGTTCGCCGACAAGACCGAACACCAGCTTTTCCTGGAGCCGGAGAGCGAGGAAGGGCAGGAGTTTTACCTTAACGGCTTCTCGTCGTCGCTTCCGATTGACATCCAGATCAAGGCCCTGAAGACGATTCCGGCGTTCGCCGACGTTCAGATCTACCGCCCCGGCTACGCCATCGAATATGACTTTTTCGACCCCACGCAACTGCGCCATACCCTCGAGACAAAGCTCGTCGACGGCCTCTTTTTCGCCGGACAGATTAACGGCACGACAGGCTACGAGGAGGCCGCGGGGCAGGGGCTCGTGGCCGGTGCGAACGCCGCTCTCAGCGCCCTCGGGCGAGGAGAGGAGCTGCGCCTTTCCCGCGACGAGGCGTATATCGGGGTGCTGATTGACGACCTCGTGACAAAGGGGGTTGACGAGCCTTACCGAATGTTTACCTCCCGCGCCGAGTACCGGATTCTGCTGCGCCAGGATGACGCCGACGCGCGCCTTACTCCCCGCGCCGCCTCCCTCGGGCTGGCTTCAGCGGAGCGCCTGGAACTGCTCCGTACGAAGCTCTCGGCGAGGGACGCGCTTATTGATTTTGTAAGGAACCACAGCGTCAAGGCGGCGGTTATGAACCCGCTGCTGGAGACCCTCAACGACGAGCTTGGCATCGCCGACACCCCGCTGCGGATTATGCCGCTCCGGGAAGGTTGCAAGCTCGAGGCGCTCGTGCTTCGACCCCAGCTCTCGATAACCCTTCTCGCGAAGGTCTACGAGCCGCTGCGCCTCCGTCTGGAGGAGATTGAGGCGGAGCGCCGGAGCGAGATTGTGGAGTCGGCCGAGGTGCTGATCAAGTACGACGGATATATCAAGCGCGAGCGGCAGACTGCCGAGAAGCTGATGCGGCTCGACGGCATCCGTATCCAGGGACGCTTCGACTACAAGAGCCTTACATCCCTCTCCACCGAGGCTCGCCAGAAGCTTGAGAAAATCAATCCCGAAACTATCGGCCAGGCGTCGCGCATCCCCGGCGTTTCGCCCGCCGACATCAACATACTTCTCCTCCTCAGCGGTCGCTGACGCGAATGGCGGCTACGCTCGGTTGTTCCACGTGGAACATACGCAACCGCCGCGGTCATAGCGAGTTGCGCGGGCGGCGCCCGGGAAACAAAGACAGAATAAACAACTAAAACGTAAAAGATATGGAATACATCAAATCAAGAATCCGCGACGTCTACGACTTCCCGAAAAAGGGTATCGTGTTCAAGGACCTGACAACGGTCTTCAAGGATCCCCGCGCGCTCCACATCATCGGCTGGGACCTCAGCCAGCTCTACCGCGACAAGGGGGTGACGAAAGTCGTCGGCATCGAGAGCCGCGGCTTCATCGGAGGCTCCATCCTGGCCTTCGAACTGGGCGCGGGATTCGTGCCAGTGCGCAAGCCCGGCAAGCTCCCCGCCGACACCCTGACCGCCTCCTATGACAAGGAGTACGGGAAGGACGTTATCGAAATCCACCGCGACGCGATCACGGAGGACGACATCGTCGTCATCCACGACGACGTGCTCGCGACCGGGGGCACGATGTCGGCCGCCGTCGAGCTGGTGAAGCGCATGAATCCCCGCAAGATTTATGTAAACTTCATCATCGAGCTGTCGGCCCTCGAAGGGCGCAAGAACCTCCCCGCCGACGTCGAGGTGACCTCGCTGATTACATACTGATTCAACTTTCACACACCAATCATAACACACAACTATGAGAAAATTCAGATTCTGCCTTATGGCGGTGCTCTGCGTAGCAGGGCTGACTTTCGCTTCCTGCGGGGGCGACGATGACGAACCCGAATCGACCGAACAGGGCGGAGGCAACTCCGGCGGCTCCGGCAATACCGGCGGCTCTTCGACCGGCAAGAACCCGGTAGCGGGGAAGACCTTCAGCTGCGTTGAAAGCTCGAACGACGGCTACATGAAAATCAGCACCAACTTCAAGCTCTCCTTCACGGCGAAGAACTTCACCCGCGTAATGAAGCAGACTGCCGAGAGCAAGGACATCGCGACCGGAAAATGGGAGCTGATCCAGAACCTCGACAAGACGGAGACCGGGACTTACGAGTACACGGCTGACCGCATCGTGCTCCATCCGAGCGACGGCGGCTCGGTAACCCTCACCAAGTCGGGCAATGGCTGGAAGGACGGCAACTATATTTACAAATAAACCGAGGTTGCATCATGACTTATTGTCGGCGGTGGTCGGGATTTCCCGGCTGCCGCCGATTCTCTATTGCGCTCCCTCGCTCGGGTCCCTCACTCAGCTCCCTCACTCGGCTCACGCCTCGCGCACGTAGCGGCACGGTCCCTTGGTGACGGCCCCCGGCAGGAGCTCTCCGCTACGGCTCTTGGAGGGGCTGTTAAAAAATTATTGCGTTAACATTGATTAACGGACAGGGGCTGCGGATATGTGAAAATTTGTATAATTTTGCGCTCAAATTCAAGAGGATAAAACGGGGCGCATGACCCCTCAAAAGGACTTTAACCGACGAACTTTAACCAAATCATACACTATCTAACATGAGAAAAATCTTTACTCTCATGCTGTCGCTGCTGGCTCTCTGCCTCCCGGCGGCAGCGCAAACCGCACAGCCCGATGTGACGCTGGAGTTCACAGGAAAAACGGGATCTGATGAAACAAATGACATCACTTTAGATAAGTTTAAAAGTAACTTATCTTCCACCTCAGACGCCGCTTATGTTGCAAGCATTTCTGTGAATAAATGCTATCTTGCCGGTAGCAATTATGGCCTAAAACTAGGCTCAACTAAGGCTCAGGGGTCGTTAACAATTAACGCTAACCAAGACTATCAAAAGGAAATAGATAAAGTCGTGGTTAAAGCGGCAGTTTATGGTTCTGATAATACTTCCATTTCAGTTAATTCTATACCATCAAACGATAAAATCGGAACAACCTCTGCCTTCAGCGAGATGACCTTCACTGGATTCAATGGCAAAGTAAGCTCCTTGAAAATTGAAGTTACGACTAATAAAAAAAGAGCCTATATTCAGTCGATTTCGATTTACTTCAAGCCGGAGGTTGTTCTCGACCCGGTTGCGCAGCCGGTAATCACCTGCAGCGACAACATGGTAACAATCGCCTGCGATACAGAGGGAGCGTCGATTGTTTACTCCCTGGACGGTGGCGAGACTTGGCTGCCTTATGATGGGGAGTTCTCCATCACTGAGAGCTGCACCGTAAAGGCCAAGGCCACGAAAGATGGAATGGCCGAAAGCACCGCAGAGAAGCTTTGTGAATATGTTGCTCCCGCAGTGAAGCCCTCCAAGCCGGTTGTGTCGGTCGAAGGCGAGGTTCAGGCTGAGGAGGAGTTCGCGGTTGACTATGGAACGAAGATTGCTGTAAGCTCTGAAAACGCGACCTCGATGGTTGTCGCGTACGGCAACGAGGATGTGCCTGTCGAGGGAAATTCTTACGAGTTCGAGGCGACAGCCAACGAAACCTATATTGTTACCCCGGTTAACGACAAGATGCCCGAAGGGGAGAAGGAGGGTGAAGCGGCTATGTTCACCGTTGCAATCAACGCGCCCGAGATTCTGTCGGTGATGAATGGCGACGAAGCTATCGAGAAGTTCGGTTCGATTGTTGCCAAGGCGGGAACTGAAATCACGGTTACTGCAAAGAGCTATGCGGAAATCGCGGTTGAAAACGAAGGTCTCGCCGTTGACGTTACCGACGGCAAGTTCGTCATCGGTAACGAGAAGAGCTATGTAATAACTGTCTCCAACCCCGCTTGCGAGGAGAAGGCCGAGATGATGTTCTCTGTTACCCACCCCGAGGAAACGGAATACGAGGCCAACGAGACGCTGAACTGGGAATTTACCGGCGTTGCGACTTGGAGTAAGGACAACAATGGTATGTGCGATACCGATATCAATAATGATGAAAATAGCGCATCAGGAATTTGGCATGCCTACAAAGAAGGAGTATGTAATGCCGGCTCATATAACGGTGCCAATTTTGGCTCAGGCGCTACATCATCGTTTAAAAACGGTACTGTTACCCTGACTGAGTCAAATATTCCTGAAAATGCTAAAATTACATCTGTAAGTCTTAAAGGAATACCTGTTAAGTCTGCAGGGACAGTTGTAAAATGGGGCGTTTCGGTTAACGGAGCCAATGCGGAGGGAACCTTGGACTTCCCCGCAGATGGTAGTAATTATTCTAAGTCAAGCCATCTGACAAAAACCATCAGTAATTTAAATCTGACAGGCAATCAGATTGTGTTTACAATGCTTGAATCTACAGATCAAAAAGGGTTCTATCTGTCGGGGATTTCTGTAAACTACCAGGTTCTCGCGGAGCCGAGCGCGCCGGAGTTCGAGAAGCCCCAGACGATTAGCGATGGGACTGAGATTGTCTATACAGTCAAGCACGGCAAGCTCCATTACAAGATTGAGGATGCCGGGGCCGCGAAGAGCCCGATGATGCGTGTCAGCGAGCCTACGGCAGACTGGACGGTAGCCTGGGAAGACGCGGGCAAGAAGTTCGTCTACACCTATGCCAGCGGCAACAACCACAACATCTATGTGAAGAATGTTGTCAACGGCAAGGAGGTTGAGGGCGAGGCCATCAATGTCAAGGAGGGAGTGCTCACCGGCGTTGAGGCGGTAGCTGCCGAGGGCGCCGAGGGTGTGCGCGAGCTGTACAACCTGCAGGGCGTGCGCATCAGCGAGGCCGAGGCTGTTCCGGGTGTCTATGTGGAGCGCCGCGGCGGCAAGGTCGCCAAGGTCGTGATCCGCTGACGAATATTTTCAGACAAGCCAACGAGGGCGCGCCGACCGGTGCGCCCTCGTTTCGTTTGACGGGGCATTTTCGAGGCGGTTTAGGGAATTTTAGGGGGGATGTTTGTTATATGAGAGGAATAATGGCTAACTTTGCCGATTAACAAGGAAAAAAAATTAAGTTAAGAAAGATATTATGGAAAAGATTGAACCTGGAAAGTATGTGGAGATGGGCTATGACCTCTACCGTGTCGATGCTGACGGAACAGAGACGCTTGTTCACCAGACCGACACGGAGGATCCGGAAAAGATTGTTTTCGGCGTTACGCGCGGCATGATCGTGCCGCTGGAGAAGGCTATCGAGGGGCTTGAGAAGGGGGGCGAGTTCGACGTCAAGGCGAGCGCCGAGGAGGCTTTCGGTCCTTACGACCCCGACCAGGTCGCTGAACTTGAACGCGACATTTTCCTCGTCGACGGGAAGTTTGACGAGGAGGTTATCAAGCCGGGGGCGGTGCTTCCGATGATGACTGCCGACGGCTACCGCATCAGCGGGCTCGTCAAGGAGGTTACGAAGACCCACGTCAAGCTGGACTTCAACCACCCGCTGGCAGGGAAAGATGTCCGTTTCCGCGGGCGCATCCTGGAGGTGCGCGACGCGACTGCCGAGGAGCTCCACCCCGCAGGGGGTTGCGGCTGCGGAAGCGGTAGCTGCGGTTGCGAGGGGGGAGACTGCGAGAGCGGTTCCTGCGGTTGCGGCGGCTGCGAATAAGCGGCTCCGCACGGGCCTCTTTGATTCACGAGGGGAGGCCGCTCGCTTACGCTCGCTCCACTGAACGGAGACACTTTCGGCTCTCGGAATCGGGGGCGAGGCTCTCGGAATCAGGGGGAAGACTCTCGGAATCGGGAGCGAGGTATTTGAAACGCGGCACGCCGCGTCCCTACAGAGGGGGGCTTGCCTGCCTCTTGGATTTATAAGGATTTGTTTATGAGAAAGTTACTGATAGCGATAGCCGCCGGGGCGGCGGTGGCGGGAGTTGCCGCCACCGGGGCCACGCGGAGCCCCAAGGGGGAGATTTCGCGGAACCTGGATATTTTCGCCTCGGTCTACAAGGCGTTGCAGACGAGCTATGTCGACACGGTCGACGCGGAGAAGTCGATCAACACGGCTATCTCTGCGATGCTCGACGAGATCGACCCGTACACGGAGTATTTCCCGGAGAAGGAGCAGGAGGAGCTTCTGACGATTTCCACCGGGGAGTACGGGGGCATCGGTTCCTACATCCAGCAGCGCGACTCGTTCACGATTATATCGGAGCCGCGGGAGGGCTCTCCGGCGCAGCGCGCGGGGCTTCTTCCGGGGGACAAGATTCTGATGATCGACGGGGACAGCGTCAAGGGGATCGGGAGCGACAAGGTGTCGAAGCGCCTGAAAGGGCAGGCCGGGACGGAGGTCAAGGTGACCGTCATCCGGCCTTACTCCGGGGAGGACTCCGTCAGGACGATTGCCGTGACCCGCGAGAAGATCGAGGTCGACCCGGTGCCGTACTACGGCGTGCAGCGGGGGGACATCGGCTATATCCAGCTTGTGACTTTCAACGAGAAGACCTACGAGAAGACGCGCGACGCGCTGCGGGAGCTGAAGGCCGACCCGCGGGTGAAGTCGATCGTCCTCGACCTGCGGGGCAACGGGGGCGGGCTGCTTGAGAGCGCCGTCAAGGTCGCGAGCCTGTTCGTGCCGAAGGGCACGGAGGTTGTGCGCACTCGTGGCCGCGGCCTGCTGAACGAGAAGATTTACAAGACGACGACCAAGCCGGTCGACACGGAGATTCCCCTGGCGGTGCTTGTCAACAGTTCTTCGGCGTCGGCCGCGGAGATTGTCAGCGGCGCGCTTCAGGACCTCGACCGGGCTGTTATTGTCGGGGAGCGCTCGTTCGGCAAGGGGCTCGTGCAGTCGACCTCGCAGATTCCGTACAACGGGCTGCTGAAGGTCACGATCGCGAAATACTACATCCCTTCGGGGCGCCTCATCCAGGCAATCGACTATTCCCACCGCAATCCCGACGGGAGCGTGGCGCGCATCCCCGACTCGCTGACGACCGTCTGGCACACCCGCGCCGGGCGCGAGGTGCGCGACGGGGGAGGCATCACCCCCGACGTGAAGGTAGAGTACCCGGAGGGGAACCGCCTTGTCTACAATATCGTCCGCGACAACTGGAGCTTCGACTTCGCGACACGCTACGCGACGAAGCACCCGACGGTGCCCTCGCCGGAGGAGTTTGTCGTGACGGACACGATTTTCAACGAGTTCAAGTCGTTTATCGACCCGAAGAAGTTCGAGTACGACCGCCTGTGCGAGGTCGTCATGGAGCAGCTTGAGAAGGCTGTGAAGAACGAGGGGTATATGAACGAGAAGGTACAGGCGCAGCTCGACACGCTGAAGGCGTCACTGCGCCACGACCTCGACCACGACCTCGACCTGAACCGGGAGCTGATCAGCCGCTACCTCGCGGGGGACATCCTGCAGCGCTACTATTTCAGCCGCGGGGCGACGATCGAGGCGCTCAAGCACGACCAGGACCTCGACAGCGCGGCGGCGGTGCTTCAGGCTCCGGCGCGCTACAAAGGGATTCTCAAGAAATAGGGTTAAAGGGCCTTCCCTTCGCTCGGCTTACGCCTCGCGCACCAAGAGGACGGGAGGCAGCGCGGCAGCATCGGGGCCGCGGCCCCTCACACCCGGCACAGAACCCATTCGGCTTGAAATCCAGGAGGGCGCAAGCGGAAAAAGATTTATCTTAACAGCCCGGCGAGACCGGGCCTAAACCCTCAACCCTAAACACCAAACTTGCGAAAGCGACCCGAAAAGGGTCGCTTTCGCAAGTTTGGAGGGGAAAAGTTCGCGGGATTAAGGGGAGAAAGAGGGGAAAAGTTCGCGGGATTAGGGGGAGAAAGAGGGAAAAGTTTGCGGGATTGCGGGGAAAAACGTATCTTTGCGCGCTAATATGCTTATATTGACGAAATAATATAAAAAAACAAAATAAACCGTTTGTCATTAGATGTCAACACTTGAATCAATCCGCCAACGGCCCGTCCTGATTATCTCGATTCTGGGCGTCGCGCTGTTGCTGTTCATCCTGACGGCTGTTGACCGTCCGCAGGAGCTCTTCTCCGACAACCACACCGTCGTCAAGGTAGACGGCCAGAAAATCGACTACATGGAATACCAGCGCCGCGTGGAGGAGCAGCAGGAGCAGCTCCGCCAGCAGGGTTATACCAACCTTGACGCGGCCCAGGTACAGCAGTACACCCTTCAGCAGATGGTCAACGAGACCCTGATGAACCAGGAAATCGAGCGCCTCGGCCTGAAGGTCACCGACAAGGAACTTACCTCGGCCCTGATGGGAGAGACTCCCCACCCCTACGTTGCCCAGATGCTCCGTCAGATGGGGGTACCCTCGGCGCAGATGCTCTACGACTACGCCTACAACCCCTCGAAAAACGGCGTTGACGCGCAGCAGGCGCAGCAGCTCCAGCAGATGTGGAAGGCTCTCGAGCAGGATACCGAGAAGCTCCTGTTGCAGCAGAAGTTCATGAGCATGTTCACCGGCGCTCTTACCGCCAACAAGCTCGATGCGCAGGCCGTCTACGAGGACAACGCCTCGACTTCGACCATCGCCTACGCCAAGGCTGACTTCTCGCAGCTCAAGGACGACGATTTCCCCGTCAGCGACAGCGAAATCAGCGCCCTCTACAACCAGGAGAAGAACCGCTACCGCATCATGGAGCCGCAGACGGTGATTTCCTACGTCACTGTTGACATAGCTCCCTCCGAGGCCGACCGCCTCGCTGCCGAGAAGGATGTCGAAGGCGCCGTAGCCGCCCTCAAGGCCCAGGAGGGTACGGAGGGTATCGCCGCCGACTCGAAGTTCTACGTCAACCGCGTCAGCGCTACCGCCTCGAAGCTCGCGACAAACCTCAAGAACAACCTCGAGAAGCTGCAGGCTGACACCGTAAGCGTCATTTCGACCTACGACAACCGATATACTATCGCGAAGCTCCTCGGCACCACGACCTCCGTTGACTCCGTGCTGCTCGACCTCGCCTACCTCAACGAGGGGGTTAACGCCGACAGCATCATCGCCAGCCTCAACGCCGGCGTTGACAGCATCGCCGAGGTAGCCCAGAAGAACGACAGCGTCTGGGTATCGCTCACCGACCCCTCGATGACTATCCTCCGCGACGAGATTTCCGCCGCCGAGACCGGCCGCTTCTTCGCTCCGAAGAGCGCGGGAGCCAACCCCAACATGGGTATCCGCGTCCGCGCCAAGAAGGCCCCCGTCACTGTCTACGACATTGCCGAGGTAACTTATGACGTGCTTCCGAGCAACGCGACCGTCAGCAAGCTGAACGACGACCTCCGCAAGTTCCTTGCCGAGAACAAGACCACCGCGGCTTTTGAGGAGAACGCCACCAAGGCGGGTTACAGCGCCCTGACGGCCGTGGTTACCCCTTCGAGCCTTTCGGTCAACGGTCTGCCTGAGAGCCGCAACGCGGCGAAATGGGCGATAGGGGCCAAGAAGAACGAGGTTTCCGGCGTGTTCAAGGACGACAAGGACAGCCGTCTGATGGCCGCAGCCGTCAAGGATGTCTACACCGGCGACTATGTTCCCGCCACGAACCCCGAGGTCCGCACGTACCTTACCAACAAGATCCGCAACCAGAAGAAGGCCGAGAGCCTCGTTGCCAAGTACCAGGGCAAAGGGAAGAGCGTTGCCGAATATGCCGCCGCGATGGGCGTGAAGGCCGATACCACCCAGGTTACCTTCGGCCAGGGCTATATCCGCAACTTCGGCATGAACGAGCCGGCGCTCGCGGCCAACGTTTCCGTTGCCAAGCAGGGCGCTCTCTGCGGCCCGCTGGCGCTTAACAACTCGGTAGTTGTCTTCGATGTGGTTTCGGTTGCCAACCAGGGCCGCGAGTTCAACTACGAGAACGACGCGATGGTGTTCAACCAGCGCGAGGGCGTCCAGACGTTCCAGAACCAGCTCTTCAACGTGCTGCTCGGGAACAAGAAGATCGATAACAGGATACAGAAGTTCTATAGCGAACGATAAAGCGATAAATAAAGGCTTTCGAGAGGAGGCCGCTCGCTTACGCTCGCTCCACAGAACGGAGATACTTTCGCACCGCCTCCATCCGGGCGGAAAGCGGACGAGAAGCGCTGAAAGCGCGGAATAATAACAGACCCCGCCAACGGCTGCGCAAGCGGCGGTTGGCGGGGTTGGCTTTATAAGAAATTATAAGAACTTAGAAGGAATTTTGAGCTGAAAAGGCTTATTGGAAATAAAGGCTGAATGGAAGATATGGAAGAGGCTAAGCAGGCGGTTTTCGAGGAGGAGTATTTTCTGACTCCGGCGGAGTGCAACCCGCAGGGGCGGATGCCAATCACGCTGCTTATAAACCGGCTGATCGAGGTCGCGACGCTCCACGCCAACCAGTTGGGAATCGGTTTCGCGTCGCTTGTCGACCGGCATGAGACGTGGGTGTTGTCGCGTGTGGCGGTCGAGATGAGGCGCTATCCGCGCTGGAACGAGCGCTACCGGATCGCGACGTGGGTCAACTCGATCAACAGGCTTTTCTCGGAGCGCGACTTCGAGATTCTCGACGGAGAGGGGCGCGTCATAGGGCATGCGCGGACGGTATGGGCGGTGATGAACACGGACACGCGCCAGGTTGCTGACATAAGCCATATGGAGTGGGTCAGGGAGTTTATCCCCGAACGGGAGTGTCCGGTCGCGAAACCGGGGCGCCTGCGGCCTCTGACGGCTTTTGAGAGCCATCCCTACCGCTTTACCTATTGCGATATGGATTTCAACCGCCATGTCAATTCCTCGCGCTATATCGAGCTTCTGCTGAACCAGTGGGACCTGGCGTTCCACGACTGCCACCGCCTGACGCGGTTCGAGATTGCCTACGTCCGCGAGGCGGTCTACGGGGAGGAGGTCGAGGTCCGCATCTGCCCGGCAGATGCGGAGACCTACCTGGCGGAGCTTGCGCACGATGGTGAGGGGCTTTGCAGGGCGCTGCTGCGCTTCCGCGAGACCGAGGGGTATGTTCCCCGGGTCGGGGGCTGAAACGCGGCAGAGGGCTTGGGAACCCCCTCAGACAGCGGAATTGAAATAAAGAAAACGCATAGAGCCAAGCGCCCTATGCGTTTTCCGCGTTTATCGAAGTTGAAGTATCTGTCGCGGTTTTGGTCCCTTTGGATTCTTCAGACGGGGGCTATTCTGTCAGGGGTGTGTAGCGGCAGGGGCGCACCGGGAAGCCGTCGCGGGTCACGAAAGCGTTGTCGGGGCGTATGTAGCCGGTTGTATTCGGGGTGACGCCGTGAACCATGTTTCGGGAGAACTCGAAGTTATATGCCGCGTCGATACTCCCTTTCGTGCCTGTCGCTATCAGGATCTGGCTCGACCATGCGTATCCGATAGAAGAGGCTGTATTATCGTCCGGGTTTCCGAAATATGTTATTGCCGCGCTATTGTCCCAGTCGCGGTAGCCCGACAAGGGGAAGATGATGGACTTTATCTTTTCGGGATTGGTGTAGAATTCAAAGAGGCAGTTCTTGTTGGCGGGCGTGGTGTAATTTTCGTCCGGAATGTTCGTGTACCTTACGTCGTACCAGGTTTCCTCTACTTTCAGGTCTCCGTCAACTTTGGGGTCGTAGAGGCGTCCGAGGGTGGTGAAGCCGGAATAGACCTCGTTTCCCCCGACGTGGTACCCGACAGGGCACGGGTCGTAGACGGTCTTGATGTTTCTGTTCCCGTTGCCCCAGAGGTCAGCGTAGGTGGATTCGAGGCTGGTGTACGCGCCGGTTATCGAGTCGCGCGGCGGGTTGTGCCACAGGTCGGGGTGCTGGATCAGGCGCGGCAGGATTTCGCGGGTGGTCTTTCGTTCCTCGCCACTGAAGAAACCAAGCGTGAGGACTCCGTGTCCGTCTTTTTCGAACTCGTCAAACATTTTTGCCGGATGGCTTCCGCCCCATATGCCTGCGACCTTCGTTTCGGAGCTTGCGGGGCCGAATTGCCTGGTTTTGTTAGTCCATTGCCCGACAGCGCCGATGAAGGGGTCCTTGCGCCCCCACTGGTAGTAAGGGTTGTTGCCGGAGGGGAAGGCGGTGTGGGATTCCTGGACGATTGTTATGGAGCTTGTCATCTTGCGGGCCTTGAATGTCACCTTGCACTCGCGTCTCTTGAAGTACTTGATCGCCTCGCCGTGCTTGGAGCACCAGCCGAGGTTTACAGACATGAGGTCGAAAAGAGTGTTGTCGTGGGCGGTCACGGTTATGTCCTGCTCCATCGCGGAGAGGATGGTTACCCATATGTGCCAGCTCCATACGACGCGTTTCTGGGGGTCGAGGAGAGCGATTACTGCGTTGCCCTGCACGGCCCTGGCGACCTGGAACGAGATGCCCCCCTTTTTGCCGTACGCGTCGGGGAGGAAGGTGATTCCGGTCACGAGGCCCTCCTCGTCCTGCCATACGAGCGCGGCGTCATAGCCGGTCTTGTTCGCTATGCCGTTGAGGATGTATGGGGATGAGATTGAGTTTCCGAGATAGTCGACGCAGTTGCCGATTCCGTCGGTAACGGCATCCAGTTCGTAGGCGTCGGAGTTATCCTTGTTGTCTTCGCGGGCGTTACCGTAGACGAGCGGGATGGAGAAATAGCCGGTTCCGCCCACCATATAGCAGTTGGCGGTGTTTTCCACCGCGTCGGCCGAGGAGCCGGCGAGGTTGTGGGGGCTTCCGACCCCGCCGAAGGAGTTCTTTGTCAGTTCGTTGTCGATATTGACATCCACGGAAGCGATTTTTTCGGCTTTGGCGTTTATGGTCGTTGAGCCGTCGCCGGATGAGGGGAACCCGGGGAGCCATGCGGGAGGATTGTCGGAGGTCACGGGGTTGCCGTTGGCGTCGAGGTATTCGAAGGTGGCGGTCCAGGGTTCCTCGCGCCGGCTGCTTTCGCCGGTGCGGCTGTCTTCGAGGTAGCTGTTAACCCTTATGGGGTTGTCGGGTTCGAAATCATGGTCGGCGTTGGGGATTCCGGCCGTCGGGACGAAAACTTTACCCTGGTAGTTGAATACCAAGGGTGTAGAGACTTCGAGAACCTGGCGGTCGTATTCGATGTGCCAGTCGGGGTCGTTGGCGAAATATTTCAGCAGGAGCGTCAGCTTGTAGTGGTGGTTTCGTTCCGCGTCGTAGTCGGAGATTTCGTCTTTTCCGAGCATGAAGCGGTAAGTGATTTCCCCTCTGCCGGGGCGTTTGGGGTTGGTGGAGTTGTAGTAAGCCTTTACTTCGATGAAGGATCCGAAGGGCTTGTCGTCCTTTACGATGTCGGCGTTGTCGGGCTTTCCGTCCTTGTCGGCGTCCTGCTGCCGTTTGTCGCGCCCCTGTCCCTGGAGGTTCTCATAGAAGTAGAGGGCCGGAGTGAGGTCGGTATGGGCCTGTTCGAGGTCGGAGTTTCCGGTTTTCGCGGCCCCGTCGCCGTCGGCCGAGGTCAGGTAGAGGTAGGGGGATGCGTTGGTGACCGACGGGCCCTCGTTGGACATGGTCTCGTCGATTACGAGGCGCTCTCCGTCGATGATGTGCCCCTCGGTCGCGGTGTTGTCTTTGCCGATATGGCAGGAGTCGGGGATGTCCCTGACCTGCACGGACTTGATGAATACCTCCACACCGTCGTACAGTCCGGAGCCGTCGATGGCGACGGTTACCTTCGACGCGGCGCGGGAGAGCCACGCGTGGAGCGTCGCTCCCTTTTTTATCGTTATGGGTGAAGCGGCGAAGCCGTTGTCGCGGTCCGTAGTCCTGTCGCCGTTGACGAACCATCCGAACATCGCGGCGTCGCGGGAGATGTCGTCGGGGTCCCATGCGGCGCTGACGGAGCGCAGCTTCTCCTCAGTCGACACGTCGACACCGGCCAGGCTCATGTTAGCGATGGCGTAGGCGCGGTATTGTCCGTTGGGGAGCGTAAGGTCGAATGTCGCGCGGCCGGTCTCGCTTTCGGAGGATGGGTTTCCGTCGGGGCGCGTGTTGGGCTGCCGGCCCGAGGCGAAGTTATTGACCGGTTCGGAGGATACGAGGGTGCCGTCTGTGGCGTAAACCACGAGCCAAAGCGAGTTTATGTCCTTGATCGCGTCACCCGCGGCGCGGGACAGGGCCGGGGCGAAAGATTTGAAGCCGACCTCGACTTTTACGGTCGAGGTGCCTTCGCCGGGGCGCGCCGGGTAGTCGAGCCGGTCCTCGCATGAGGAGGTGACGCCGAGCAGCGCGAGCAGGAGCGCGAGATATGTGATTATATTGCGTGTCATAGGAACAGACTTTGTGATTCGGCCGCGGCCGTCAGGGAGCTTCCGTTTCCTCGCCGTCGATAATCGGTTCGAGTCCGAAACTCGGGTTAAGGGAAACGGCGAAATATGGGGTCACGTCGACTTCGACCGGGATTACGGCCTGCTGCGACAGTTCGAGCTTGATGGATACGTGGGTGTTGCGGAACAGCGCCCTGAGGTTGGGGAAAGGCATGTCGCGGAACTCTTTCGTTTTGCCGTCGGGCGATGTGAAGGCCACGGTGTAGGTGTAGCTCTGTTCGAGGCCGTCGGCGGCGCCGAGGCCGAAGTCGGAGGACTGTATCAGCCCCGAGCGGCTTTCGGCGAAGTACTGGCCGGGGAGGGTTATCGAAGCGCCCTGCCGTATCAGGGGTGCTTCGGAGAAATCGAAGTTCCTGATGGTGTGGCCGGCGTTGTCGGGTACGGCGTACTTCATTATCCAGCCGCGGTCGTCGGCCAGGAGCACGTCGGAGGGGGTGTTCTGCGACTCGTCGACGGCGAGGCGGAGCCAGTCGCTCCAGTGCAGCCCGGAGGCGGAGCCGAAGTCGAATCCTTTGAGGCCCCGGTTGCTGACGATGTTGAGGCCCTGGTCCCCGGTGAAGTGGGGCATTAGGTACTCGCGCCCCGCGAGGGCGCTGACGGAGAAAGAGCGGAGGGTCACGTCCTCGTCGCGCAGGTTCTCGACCGTGACGGAGAATTTTGCCGCGACGCGTACGATGTTAAGCCCGACGTCGGTCCGCTGGCCGGGGAGGAGGGTGGCGGCGGGGATGTCGCGGGAGTCGGTCATCGGTATGGGGAGCGAGGGCTCGAACTCGTAGGCGTACTCCTCGAGGGCTTTCTCGATACCCTTTGAGCCTTCGGGGTATGAGTCGAATGGGAATCCGGTGGAGGCGGGGTTGGCTATGGCGTAGATTTTCTTGTCCTCTCCGGGGCGCAGGCGGAAGATGCCGAAATAATCGCGGGGGGAGGTAGTGCCGAAGTCGGCGAGGTAGTTGACCTCTACCTCACCTCCGAGGCGCAGGATGACGACCCTTAGCTGCCTCATGGCCTCCACGGAGGAGGCTTCTGGGGCGCGGGAGGCCGCGTCGGCGATTCCGACCCTCAGGGAGAGCACGGCCCGGGCGTCGCTCGTTTCCGGGCGCGGCTCATCGGCGCCCCTGTCGGGGGCGCAGGCGGCCGCGAGGAGCGCGAGCAGCAGCGAGGCGGTTATGCGGAGGATCAGTTTCAAATCAGTGTATGTCGATATGGTTGAAAACGATTCGCCAGGAGAGAATCTGGAGGCGCACCGCCTGCCAGTCCTTCGAGCGGTCGAGGAAGAAGGTGAGGGTGTAGGAGTCCTCTCGGTCGAGGTATTCCTGCTGGCCCATGGCGTAGGGGCGGCCGTCCTTGTAGAAAGTCTCCCCCTCGGCTGCGAGGAGGGCGTAGTCGACCAGGGGAATCCGGGCGGAGACTTTGCCGTCGGGGGCGTAGATGGTCAGAGTGACAGGGTTGTCCTTTACGAGGCGGCCGATTGAGAGGTCGGCGACGGCGACTTTGACGGGCTTGATGCCGTCGAGGGTCTCGTCGCGGGAGAGGAGGCCTGGAAGCCCCACGCCGGCGATTCCGGAACCTACGCGGTGGGGATGGTAGGTGATTTTCGTTTCGGGGAGTAGGGAGTTGTCGTGGGCCATGAGGCCGTTTTCCGCCTCGATGGTATAGGAGAAGTTCTCGGCGTCGATGTCCTCGCCGGAGAGCTGCTGGAGGATTACGCGGACGCGGTTGGTGTCCTTTTTGAGGCGCACGGTGTATTCGACGGTCTGTCCGTCGGTCTGGAGGGACTCGGGGTCGATGATTTCGACTATCTGCTCGTTCCACTGCTCGTCGGCGGGGAAGCCGTGGAAGAGGTTCCACAGGTCACCGCGGGAGTGATGGGAGCCGTCGGGATCGGTTTCGCGCTCGAGGCGGCAGCGAAGCTCCTCGCGGGTGGAAACTCCGGGGGTCAGCTTCGGGAGGGTGAAGGATTCGGGCTTACCGCCTATATGCGCGTTGTCGAGGCCGCACCAGGCCACGAGGCGGTATCTCCCCGGCTCGACGCCGTCGAGGTTCATCTCGTAGCCTGAGCGGGCGAGGGCTTCGCCGCTTTCGAGGCGCTGCCAGGCGAAGAGGCCGGTCTCGGCGTCGAAGGCGTAGACCCCGACGGAGGTTACCTGGGAGTTGAACGCGTCGGCGAACAGGAGGTTGTGGTCGAAGCGGAACCGTAGGCGGTAGTGTATGTCGCAGTCGCCTTCCTCGTCGTAGATGGCGGAGTCGCAGGCCGCCAGGAGTGGGGCCAGGAGACAGATGGCGAGGAGGCGCCGTAGATGTTTCTGAAGGAGGGTTAACATATTTGCCTTATGCTAAATATATTTGGGAGAGATGGGAGGAATGGGAGGGTCGGGAGATTTGGGTAGCTCGCCTTACGGCTCGCCACGGTAGGGGCGGTTCGCGGGAAATAGAAGGGAAAGGGAGAGGGGCTTCGCGGGAAATAAAGGGGAAGAGGAAAGGGCCGGGGCCTCGCGGGAGACCCCGGCCCGGGGTCTGTTTCAGTCAGCAGGATGAATGGGGTTTACCATTCGAGCTTTACGTTGTTGGGAACTACGCGCCAGGAGAGGATGTTGATCTTCGCGCCGATGAAGGTATCCTCTTCTTTCGGCTTTTCGGGATAAACGACTTCGGTCGGGTCGTATACGGGGGTTCCGAGACCGGCGATGTTATCAATCACGCAGTCGTAGATGTGGTTGCGGACAACGCCGTAGTAGCCGATCTTGCCTTCGTCGCCGAGGTGCTGGAGGGGGAAGAAGTAGTAGGTGTTGCCGGATTCGTAAATCTGGGCGGAACCGAGCTGCTTCATGAGGTATGAGTTGATGTTCGCTACGGAGCTGAGTTTGTCAGCGCCGGTCGTGTTGTCCTTGTCGGCGGAGAAGTTCCATACGTTGTTGGCGTCAACCAACACTTCGGGAGCGAGCTGCATGTAGACGTAGTAGCGGCCCACGGTCTTTTCGGACTGGTCGACAGAGGTGTCGCCGGCAGCGAGGGCGGTCTTGAATACAACGTCGCTCTCAGTGAGGCTGGCAACTTTGTTTTCGCCGTTAACGACGGTATGCTTGTAGATCATGCCGTTCTGCTTGAGCTGGTCGAGAAGCGCTTTTTTGAGGTTCTGCTGACCGGCCATCGTGGTTCCGGCATATTTGCAAAGCTCTACGGGGGTGCCGGAGGAAGTTATGAGCTGGCCTTTGAGGATGACCTTTGTGAACTTCTCGACATTGGCGGCAGCGGATTCCTTGGAGGCTGCGATGTAGGGGGCGTTCTCGTTTATGTAGATGCTGTTGTCCTGGTCGCCGGAGAAATTCTTGCCGCCGGTCATGATGGCGTCGTAAGTGTGCCAAGCCTGGGCGATGTCAGCGGGGTTCTGCGCCCAGTAGGAACGGAAGTAGGGACCCCAGTTCCACTGTTCGGTTCCGAAGAGGTTTGAGCCGGTTCCCCAGGTCGCGGGGTCGATATGCTTGCCGAGGTATCCTTTGTCGGTCTCGCCGGTAACGTTCCAGCCGAACATACGGACATAGAGCTGCTCCTTCTTGCCGTTGATTTCAACGGTGAGGTTCTTGCCGTCCTTGTCCTTGAGAAGCGCTGCGGAATAGCCGGTCTCTTCGCCGCCGACTTTGATATATGTGATTTTGGTGTCCTCGGAGTGGTCGAATTTCACGCGCACCTTTGCCACGTTGCGCTCAACGTAGATGTTTATGGGGTTGTTCTTTGCCAGCTCCTCGGTTGTCTGATAGGCGCTTTCGGGAACCTGGTTGGCTACGACAGCCTGGGTGTTGTTGGCGTAAGCGGAGTTCATCATCACGAACGCTCCCTGTTCTTCGGTCGAGCTTTTGGCGGAGGCCACATAGTCCTCTTCCTTGTCGCGAAGGTCGTCGAGGTCCATAGCGCCGTCGCCGAGAGCGGAGGTCGGGTTAAGCACGGCTACGATCTGGGCGGGGAGGGAGTGGTTGTCGGGTGAGCCTGTGTGGATTACGATGGTGGCCGCGAGCTGCTTCTCGACGTTGGGCATGTCGTTGCCGTCGGTTGCGGGATTCTCCCAGTCGTAGAAGTTCACGTTGGTCGCGGTTCCGCGGACGTTAGCGGCATTGCCGAGGGCGTCGAAGAAGTAGAAGCGCACTTTCTTGACGGCGTTCTCGGAGGCGTAGCCTTCCTCGTAGGTCGCGTTGCCGTCGGGGTTGCCGGTTGTCTGGTTGCCGGCGGCCTTGCTGGAAGCGAGGGCGGGGGATGCGGGGGTTGATACGATGTTGACGGAGAGGTACTGGACTTCGCCGTTGGAGGTACCGTTGCCGTTACCGCCGTTGTCGGAGATAGGCTCGTCGGAGGAGCAGGAGGCGAGAGCCATGGCTCCGAGGATGCCTAAAAAGAGATGTTTTTTCATCTGTTGATAATGATTAGAGTTATTATTGTTGTTAATTGTTTTCTTTATGGGAGTTATGGGAGTTATGGGAGTTATGGGAGGGGTGGGAGGAATGGGGGTCAGTCCTGGCGGATTGAGAGGTTTGTCCAGCCGCGGGAGGTGGAGGAGTCGAGCTGGCGGAGTGCGTCGGCGGCCTGGGGGATTCCGGCAGCGGCGGCGCGCTCGATCAGGGGGCGTGCCGCGGCGTAGTCGCCGCGGAGGGCGAGGAGGACGCCGCGGTCATAGTCGGCCTGGGGGTCGTCGCCGGCCTTCTCGAGGAAGCGGGCGGCCAGGTCAAGGTCTCCTTTCTCCATCGCGGTAGTCGCGGCGTTGAGGTTGGCGACGGGGTTGTCGGGGTACATCCGGACGGCTGTCGCGAATACCTCGTTGAACTCGTCGGAGCCGGGAGCGTAGCTGTTGGCGAGGACGAAGAGCTCGTTGAGGGAGAGTTTCGAGGGTTGGGTCGCGAAGACGCGGCGGATTTCATCGAGGTCGTTGTACTGCTTTATGTTGTAGTCGATACGGTAGTCGGTATGTCGCAGGGCGGGATAGTACTGGGCGAGCATGAACTTGTACTCGGCGGGATATAGTTTCTTGATGCGGGCTTCCTTGGGGTCTGGGGCCATGTCGGAGTCAATCAGGGCGAGAATCTGCTCCTTGTGCTCGAGGTTGGAGCCCTCGACGAAGCGGCGCAGCCCTTCCCAGTCCTCCGGCTCGTTGTCGGTCTCGATTATTCCGGGCGCGAAGTGGTAGAGGCGCTGTATGTGCTCTTTAAGGGCCTTCACGCGGCCGATCGAGAGGTCGGTGTTGTGGGAGTAGGGGGATTCGGGGGAGGCGAAGCCTTTGAGCCATAAGCGGGTGATTGTGACGTCGCGGTCGTTGCGCACGGAGTCGATGGTCGCCTGGATTTTCCCTAACTCGGTTGTGTTGCGTCGGTAGTCGGGGTAGATTACGGTCTGGTCGACGGGGAAGTCGATGTACGCCCTGCCGGAGAGGGCGCGGGTCTTGGGACCCTCCTCGCGGGGTCTGACGAAGAGCCACTGCGGGCTGAAGCGGAACTCGCGGAAGAGGCCGAGGGTGTCGACCTGCTGGTTGACGAGGGTGTGGCAGCAGCCGTATTCGCAGGTCGTGAGGGTCAGGGCGGCTCCGTTCATCCATTCCTGCCAGGGTAAGACGGCGCGGTAGGCGACGGTGTCGGGAGCCTGGGAGCGGCGGTACGTGCGCTCCTCCGGGCCGGAAATCATCGTCTTGGGGTAGTTGCGCTGGTAGTAGATATAGCGGCTGCGGCCGTAGAGGCCGAGGGGGCGCAGCTCAACGGAGTCGTTGCCGTTGACGAGGCGCGGGGTTATTACCTTCGCGCGGTTTGTGCCGACCTTGAGGTTCTCGAGGTCGAGGTCGAGGCTGACGGTAAGGAAGTCGCCCGCGCGGTCTATGGCGAGGGAGTCGGCTTTCAGTCCGCGTGCCGGGGCACCGGCGGCAGCGGTGAGCGCGGCCGCGGCAAGCAGCAGTATATACAGGGATAATCTCCTCATAACGGATATTGGAGGATTACGGGTTGGGGTTTTAGAAGAGATAAACGAGGTTGAGGGCTACGCGGGTTATTCCGACGTAGTTGTGGGGAACGTCGACGCGCACGCGTCGGCCGCATCCGGCGCAGCGGAACTGGTCGAAGCGGGTGTAGGAGTATCCGAGGCCGATTTCGGCCTCGAAGTTCCAGTGGTTGTTGATCATCCAGGCGTAGCCGTAGGCCACTCCGGCCCCGACGAACCATCCCTGGAAGCGGGAGTCGGAGAGTTTTGAAAAGTCGGTTCCGAGGAGGTTGAGGGAGTTCTTTATGCCCCCGATGTTGAACTGGCCGCCGTGGATGTGGGCGCCGAAAAAGTGGCCTGAGAACCTGTCGCAGAGCCAGTAACGGATTTCGGGCTGCACAGCCCAATGCTTCCAGCGCTTGTCGCCGGAAAGGGTCCAGAGGTTAAATTCCCCTTCTGCCTCAAGAGTCCATTTAGGCGCGAGACCGATCTCAGCCCCGATGTTGGGGTTCAGGAAAGCGTCGGCGGCGAGGTTCGTCTTAATAGCGGCCTTTTGCGCGTCGGCCTTCCAGGAGAGGGAGGCAAGAAGAATCACAAACAAAAGAAACAATGATCGGTTGTTCATTGGCGCTGTGTCTTGTCATATAGTTAAGATAGTCAAGATGCCGATAAATGTTTCGGCGAACCGATGAAGACGGGTGTTTTTCGACAAAAAACTCGCCCTATCCCGGCATCTATACCAACTTTCAAATGATTTTTAGCGCACAAAATTACTAAAAAGGAGAGTTTTACCCCCCCATTCGTGTTAAAAAGAGTTAAATATTGCTAAGAGATTTCGGATTGAAAGCAAACCCTGATTGGGGAGGTTAAAGGTTTAAAGGCATATCAAGACAGGCCGGGCTTTTACTTCGCTCGGCTTACGCCTCGCGCACAAAGCAGGGGACAACTGAGGGGGATGGGAGGGCTGGGAATTATGGGAGGATTGGGAAGACTGGGAGGGCAGGGAGGGGAGGGAGGGGAGGCCGCTCGCTTACGCTCGCTCCACAGAACGGAGATACTTCCGGCTGGAGGAACCAGGGGGGAACAAGAGGAAAAAAGAGGAAGAAAGAGGAAGAAACAAGAAAGAAGAAAGAAGAAACAAGAAGAAACAAGAAAAGGAAGAGAGGGGAGGGCGCGAGCGGAAATAGATTTTTCTGAAGCGCGAGGCGCAAGCCGAGCCTAAACCTTCAACCTTAAACTTTTTGTTTTGAATCAGGGCTGACGGGCCCCGATTCAAAACAAAAACGGTTATTTCTTTTTCTTCTTGCGCTTGGCGTCGAAGGAGGCGGGGTAGTCGACGGGGTCGAGGATGGTGCCGTCGGTGAGGCGCACGGCTGTTGAGAGGGCGCGCTCCCCCTCGCGGAGGGTTATGATGCGGACTCCGGGCTTGCCGAGGTGGGTGTAGACGGTCTTTCCGCCGGAATAGCGGCCGTAGGCGAGAAGGATGTTCCAGTAGGTTGTGGCGTAGTCGTTGTCGTGGTCGTGGCCGAAGAATACTCCGAATACGTCGCCCTGCTCCTTGATGGCGGTGAACATGCCGGAGTTCATTTTGGGGCAGCAGATGTCTTCGCCGTGTGTTCCGGCGATGTAGGAGTCGGTCTGCGACCAGGCGTATTCCATCTCGGGGAGAGGGATATGGAAGAACATCAGGGAGGGGATGGGCTTGCCGCCGTTCAGCTCGGTGTATTTGGTCGAGTTGGCCTTGTACCAGACAATCTGTGAGGTTTTTAGCCAGTCGTACTTGCCGGTGTTCTTTATCTTCGATCCTTGATGGGAGTCGAGAAGGTAGAGGACGGAGGCGACGCGGGAGGAGTCGGCTGCGGAGCGGATTTCGAGGGTGTAGTCGGGGGAGGGGATGCTACCGCGGTCGGGGGCGAGGCATCCGGGGAATGAGCGCATCAGGTCGTAGCTGTCGGGGAGTGTCATGTCGAACTGGTGGTCGTGGTTGCCGAAGACGAATGCGAAGGGGACGCCCCGCTCGACGATGGGGGCGGTCAGGGCGCGCAGGGCCTCGGCCACGCCGTCGGCGTAAACCTGGTCGCCGGTGAAGATCACGAGGTCGGGCTGCTCGGCGTCGAGGGCGGAGGTTATGTTCTGCACGGCGGCGCGGGAGGCGGACTTGCCGGTTTTGTAGTGGGTATCGGTCACCTGGAGGATCTTGAAGGTCCCGTCGGGGCGGAAACGCAGGGTAGAGGCTTCCTGGGCGGCGCAGGGGAGCGCCGCCAGGAGGCATATCAGGAGGGCTTTAAGCAGCTTCATAGGGGAGGGTCGGGAATGGGAGGGGTGGGAAGACTGGGAGGGGTGGGAAGACTGGGAGGGATGGGAGAGCTTTTAAGGCTCCATTACGACGCGGAGGCCGTTGTTGGAGTCTTTGGCGCGCTCGGGTGTGCGGCGGCGGTAGGCGCAGCGGAGGGCTTCGGCGGAGTTGTCCATCCAGGAGCCGCCGCGGCGTACGCGGTTCTCGGTGCGCTTGGTGTCGACGGGGTTGGTTTTAGGGAGCTTGTCGTAGCTCCCCTTGAAGTCCTGGCAGTATTCCCAGACATTTCCGCTCATGTCGTAGAGGCCGATTTCGTTGGGCTTCTTTGACTTTACGGGATGGGGCCGCGAGTTGGAGTTCGTCATGTACCAGCCGACTTCGCCGGCGGTGTTGGAGCCTGAGAATTTGGTGGGCTTGAGGTTCTGGCCTCCGCGGGCGGCGTATTCCCATTCGGCCTCTGTCGGGAGGCGGAACTTGCGGCCGGTCACGTTGCTGAGGGCCTGTACGAACTTGACGGCGTCGAGCCAGGAGATGTTCTCGACGGGATTGGAGGGGTTCTTGAACAGGGAGGGATTCTCGCCCATGACTTTCTCCCAGAGGGCCTGGGTGACCTCGGTCTCGCCGATGTAGAAGTCGTTGGTGAGGCTGATCCAGCGCACGGGCTGCTCGTCTTTTTCCTCGCTATGCTGCTCCTTGGTGGCACCCATCTGGAAGCGGCCGGAGAGGACTTTCACGAGGGTCAAGGGGACACCGGTCGCGTCGTCGGGGACGTTGATGGTGATTTTCTCCACGGGGAGGTCACCGGCGGCTGCCTCGTCGCCCGCGCCCTTGGGGGCGACGGTCATATGGTAGGTGAAGAGGCTCTTTACGGGGTCGAACTGAAGGCGGAGGGGGAGGAAGTTGGAGGTCTGGATTGTCAGTTTGTCGGTACCCTGGGGGAGGTAGAGCCAGTAGACCCCACCCTTGTTTTCGGATTTGACAACGTCACCCTCGAAGACGGGGTCGTTGGCCACGAGGCCGAGCTTCACCAGGGCGCACGCGTTTCCGTTGGCGTCGTATTCCTTGAACTGGGCCGCAGAGAGCTCTGAGGTCTCGTTGAACCCGATCATCTCAAGCTCCTGGGCGTTGAGGGATAGGGCGGCCGCGGCCGCCAGGAGGGTTAAAACTATATGTTTTCGCATGATTGTATTGGAGTTATCTTTCTTGGATCAGAGCACCGGGATGTCCTTGGGGCCGAAGGGGGTCTCGCCGTAGGGCTGCCAGGTGCGGACGAGGATCTGGGGATGGTCTTCGTCGGTGAAGTCCCATACGAGGACCACGATACCCTCGTCGGAGTAGCCGGTGGTATGCCATTTCTGCGAGAGGGTCACGTAGTAATAGTCCGGCTTGGCGGGGTGCTGGAGCACGCGGTAGTCGTCGAAGACGACGTTGATGTAGGAGTTGCGCTTGAATACGCGGCGGAGGCCGTCGAGGTACTGGCGCTTGTTCTGCTGGGTGTAGACGACCTTCGATGTCGCGGGGTATTCGGGCCCCTTGCGGCGCTCGGTGATTACCTTTCCGGTGATAATCAGGGCGTAGTCGGAGAAGATGTCCTCCATGAAGGGGAGGTTCTTGGTGTTGTAGGCGTTCTTGAACTTCTCGCACCAGTCGAGAATCTGCATTCGGCGCTCGATTTCGCCGACGGTGTTCCCCTCGGCGAGCATACGGGCGTATTCGGTGTTCTCCATCGCGAAGTTGATGTCGTCGATACGACCGGCCGGGGTGAAGTCAATAACGAGCTCGCGGCGCGAGCCGGAATCGTAAGAGTCGTCGAGGGGGAACATAGTCAGGCCGATGTTGCGGAGCTGGAACCCCTTGACGGCGCCGGAGGGGCGCTTGCGGGAGATGCAGTGGTCGACGATGAAGTCGTCCTCGGTGGAGAAATGGACGGTGTTCCAGGATGAGGCGAGGGACTCGATCGCGGTGTCGGAGATGTCGATGCCGGAGAAGTTGATGTCGGTGTTCTGCGCCTTCGCGGCGTTGATGGCTGTCAGGAGCTTGGAGACGTTCTGCTCCATCTTTGTCTTGAGCGCGCCGGAGTCTACTCCGTCGGAAAACTGAAACTCCACGACGCCGGCGCTGAGGGAGACAGCGCAAATCGCGGCGGTCAGGAGGCTGAGAAGTTTTTTCATATAATGATTGGTCTTTGTTTCAATATCTTAGGGGGATTTTCAGAAGGCGAACCATATCGCGGGGTTGCCGGAGAAGGAGGCGAGGGTCGCTGATGAGCCGTCGCTGAAATTATGGCGCGAGCCGTCGGGGGATGCCGGGGAGAGGGCGGCTTTTATTCCTCCGGCGGGGTTGCCGACAATCCAGTAGACCGTGTCGCGGTCGGGGCAGTCGGTGACGATTCCGAACGACTTTACTTTCTTGATTTGCTGGAAGAAGCCGAGGAGGGATGAGGCTTCGGCGATGTCCTTGGCCTTCAGCAGCTCCTGGATTACCTCGAGCTGCCATTGGGGGAGGGAGGAAGGCTGGGAGTTATGGGAGGGGTGGGAGGACTGGGAAGGCTGGGAAGGCTGGGTCGGAGCGGGGGCCGGTTCCTGTTTGGTGGCTGCGGGAGTTGGGGCGGGGGCCGGAGTCGGTTCCGGGGCCGCGGGGGCGGGTTGAGCTTTTGGAGCCGGGGCGGGAGCCGCGGGGGGAGCGCCGCCGGTGACTTCGGCGATGGAGATGTAGGAGAGGACGCGGGTGTGGTCGCCGCGGAGCATTGTCAGATGCTTGATGCCGGCCAGGACGGCGGGGGAGAGGGGTGTGCCGGGATGGTTCTGCGCGAGGTATTCGTTTACGCGGTTGATCAGGAGCAGGTCGGCGTTCTCTAGGGCCTGTTTTGGGTCCTGGGTGGTAGATTCCTCGCAGAGGTAGTCTTTGTTTAGCTTCATCTCGGCGAACTCGCGGGCGGTGTTATGCGCCTCGGCACGGAGGGGCAGGAAGGCCAGGAGAATCGCGGCGAGAGTATGTATGATTGTTCTTCCTTGCATAGCGTTTTTACTGGGCGTTTTCGTCGAAGAGGGAGAGGATTCGCGACAGGGGGACGAAGGCGGTCAGCCGTCCGTCCACAGGGCCGGAGAGGGAGTCGATTGTCTCGCGGGAGAGGCGCAGGCGGAGGGAGTGGCAGTAGCCTTCGGCGGGGTTCGCGGCCATGAGGAGGCAGGTGTGGCGGCCGTCGGGGCGTGCCTCGGAGAACCCGAAGTAGAGGGTACACCCTTCGTCGCGGAAGTAGCGGAGGAGGGGGTTGAGGGGGACCGGGAGGATGATTTTCTCCCGGTCGAGGGAGATATAGGCGAGGTCGACCGTCAGGTCGTTGGGGATTTCTGCGGTGGTGATGAGGTTCGAGAGGGTCTCTACGGGGTATAGGGCAGGGGAGACCAGGGGGAGGGAGTCGAGGGGGGAGAGGTAGAGGTGGTTGTTGATGTCAGGGGAGAAGAGGCAGTCGCCGGGGACAATGACAGGGGGAGAAGGGGTTAAGGTTGAAGGTTTAGGGTTTAGACCTTCGGAAGGGGGCTGATTCTTCGCTCGGCTTACGCCTCGCGCACCTTGTTCGAGGGGCTGGGAAGGCTGGGAGGGCTGGGAGAGATGGGAGGGCTGGGGGGAGTTCAGGGAGCGGAGGGCGGAGAGGAGGCGGGTTTCGCGAAGGGCGGGGGTCTGGCGGGTCAGGAGGAGGTGGTCGATGGGGAAGGCGAGGGCGAATACCTGGTTTCCGAGGGTGTCTCGCCATTCGACGCGGTAGTGCTTGCCGAGACGGGTGGCGACGGAGACGGTCAGCGGGGAGCCGTCGGGCGCGGTAAGGGGGCCGGCTGCGGCGACGCGGGCCGGGAGTTCGAGTATCGAGCCCCCTTCGACTATGACTTCGTCCTGAAACAGCTTCTCCTCCAGGGTACGGTCGGCGGGGATGCCGGCCGCGGCTTCGGCTACGTAGCTCTCGATGAAGCGGTAGGCTGCTCCGGTGACGGAGTCGGGGAATAGGGAGACGGGGGCGGCACAGGAGGGTTCCGCGGCCCAGGAAAGGAGCCGCGGAACCAGCAGTGCTGCTAATAAGAGGGTCTTTTTCAGGATTCCGTACATAGGAGAGCGGTTTAATAGAGATGGCTTTCGCTTCGGGGCCGCGGCTCCGAAGCGCCCGGGTCAGACGCCGATGTTGAACTGGCGGGCCTGGCCGTTGGCGAACCTCACGAGGCCGGAAACGAGGCGTCCGTCAGCGAATTTCGCGTTGAGGATGGTGTCGCCGGTAGTGATGTCGATTGTCTCCTTGCGGGCGTTGTTGAGGTTGATGGAGTGGGAGCCCTGGACCTTGATGGTGCCGAGGCCTCCGCCGGGCTTGCCGTTGACCGCGGGACCGGTGTAGAGGCCGTATTCGCAGCGGGCGTTGGTCAGGTAGTTGGAGGGAGCGACTGGTTTCTTACCGTTGGCTTTGGCAGCTTCCTCAGCGGCCTTTATGGAGTCCTCCTTGGCTTTGGCCTCTGCTTCGGCGGCAGCGGCAGCAGCGGCGGCAGCTATGGAGTCTTCTTTTGCCTGCCGGGCGGCAGCTTCGGCGGCCTGAACGGAGTCTTCGGCGGCGACGGTCGCTTCCTCGACGATTTCGGTGGTTTCCTCCTCCTGGACCTTCTCTTCCTTGTCGGAGCCGCGGAGGAGGGCGACGGCTGCGACCGCGAGGGCCACGACGGCTGCGACGATGATGGCGATCATCATCCCGTTGGAGGACTTCACCTCCTGGATCATCTCGGAGCCGCACTCGGGGCACTTCATCTCGCCCCCTTCGGGGATTTCAAACTGTTCTTTCTTACCGGCCTTCTCGCAGTTGCCGAAGTTGAGGCAGCGGTATTTCTTTATCTTAGCCATTATGGGTTATGGTTTATGGGTTATGGTTTATGGTTTATTCTGGTTTGTAGGCTTTGAGGATTTCGAGGCCCTTTGTGAGCCAGTTGACGAACTGCTGGTAGCGGGGCTTGGGGGTGGGGTTCTCAACCTTGATTACGGCGGAGACAGCGGCCACGACCTTCTTCTGCAGCTCGTCGAGCTTGGTTTTGATTTCGAGCAGGGCGGTGGGGTCGATTTCCTTGAACTCCTCCTCCATCGCGTCGCGGTAGAGGCGCTTGATTTCGCGGGCGCGCTCCTCGATAAGGCGGTCGTCGAAGGGCATCTCGATGAACTTGGCGTAGCCCCACGGTGCGATTTCGGCGTTGCCGAAGATGTCGACGCCGTCGGAGGCTCCGTACTGGCCGGATGTACCCTCGTCGAGGAGTATGCGTCCCAGACCGAGGTCGAGGAGCATGTAGGGCATCACCTCGTCGCGCAGTTCGTCGGGCTTCTTGGCGGGCACTGCGAAGAGCGGGCGGTAGTCCTGCGCCTTACCCTCGGAGACGAGGACGATGGCGTTGGAGGGGTTGGCGGCAACGAGCTGGTCGAACTTGGCCTTGAGCATCGGTACGGAGTTGATGGCTCGCATCGGGAAGTTGTTCTCTATGATCGAGATAGTGATTTCGTCGGCTTCTTTCCCTTCGGTGCTGACGGTGATGGATGCACCGGTCCCGCCGGGGATGGCTCCGCGGAGGGCTGCTTCGAGGTCTGCGGCGAAGGAGACGAGTTCGGGGCTCTTTACCTTCGGGAGGATTACGAGGATTCGGGTAATCAGGATGTTGGTGCCGATCTGGGGCGCGTCGGTGTTGGCGTTGTTGAGGCGGATTTCGTTCATGTTGATTTCCGTGAACACGCCGGAGGCTGTGATGAGCTGGCGGGCGAACTCGTTCAGTTCCTCGGTCTTGCCGCGGAACTTGTTCATCAGGCGCTCCATGATGGGAACCTGCAGGACGCGCTTGCTCTCTTCGGAGCAAAGCTCGTTATGGAAGGCGAGGATTTCGGGATATACGTTGTCGAGGAGGATGTGGCTGATCGAGGAGCGGTTGAAGGCTCCGACGTTCAGGAAGCGGCCGTCGGAGGCGAGCTGCTCGGTGATGGCGCCGCGCATCGTCTTGCAGATTTTGTCCATCTTGTTCTCGTTGCCGCGGAGGCGCTCCTCGAGGTCCTTGAGGCGGCCGCGGTGGTAGAAGTCGACCACGGGGTCTGTGAGGTCGGCGAGGCCGTCGTCGGTAGTCTCGTAGAGGTCGGGGAGGAGGTTGGCCATGCGCTCCTTGTTGAATTTGAGCACGTCGTCAATCGCCTGCTCGAATCCCACGAGGCGGTGGGCCAGGTCGGCGAAGGAGTTCTCAAGCGACTGCGCCAGGGGCACGGCGAAGAGGCGCACGGCCTCCATCTCTGTCTTGCGGCAGTAGAGCTGCTTGCAGAAGTTAGTGACGCGCTCGAAGCGGTTGCCGAAGATAATCGGGCGCTTCAGCATTCCGGCGGCGAGGTACTCGTTCTTTACGAGCTGGATATCCTTCATCAGGGCGTCGCACTTCTGGGCCAGGTCGGGAAGGAGCTTTTCCTGGAGCGCGAGGGCCTCGTTGGAGATGTAGGTTGTCAGGCGGTCGACAACCTGGCGCGCCTCGGAGATGCTCAGGCGCCCTTCCGTCCATTCCTTAAATATATACTTCTCGACGGTCTGGGCGATCTGGCGCACGTAGCTGTCGAGCGAGGAGGCCTTGTCGGTGTAGAAGTTCTCGACACCCTTGTTGCGGAAGCCGTTCTCGAAGCCTCCGCGGCAGAGGTTTACGAGCTGGTCGAAGGGGTGGTCGGTGCCTTTCGCGGCCGCCGCCCAGTTGTCGACGCAGGGGTCCCAGTAGGAGGTGAACTCCCCTTTGCGCCACCCCTCCTTGGAATCCCCTTCGAGAATGAAATCCTTAAGCATAAGGTGGTTGCGGTCAAGATTCCAGGAGTCCTGGCGTCCGGGCTGCGCGAGGTAGCCCAGGGGGTCGAAGTTCTTCTGCTCGTCGCGGAAGCCGGAAGTCGAGCTCCAGTTGTCGTATTTGAGCTGGAGCATGGCGGCGGTTCCGAGGGTATATGTGATGTGCTCGGAGATCGCCTGTTCGGGAACGACTACGCGCTTGATGCCGAAGGATCCGATGGCGCGGGTGCGCACCGGGACGGGCGCTCCGTCCTCAGGATCGGCGGTCTCGTCGTACTCGTCGCGGGAGTTGGCGAGGTTCTCGGAGGTGTAGAAGCGGTGGAACTCGTTGTGGATCGGGCCGCCGGGGCAGAATATATATGTGTAGATGAAGTCGGATACCATCCGCGCCAGCTCGTTGGGATCGGTTATTGTGAATCCGAAGGAATTGGTCGAGCTGTAGAGCATCAGGCCGTTGGCGATTTTGAGCTCCTGGGGGATCGCGCCGGCCTTGACGTTTTCGGCCGTGGGGTTTTCAAAGGTGAGGTACGTGCGTCCCTTCTCGACGTTGGAAGTGATGTCGAAGGGTGGTACGGAGCCTTTCCCGGCCCATTCCTGGTTGTGGTGGGAGGTGAAGAGGTTGTTAAGCTCGAGGAGCGCGCCGTAGCCGTTGGCATGGTAGCGGCCGTTGTCCCAGGACGGGTTGGGCTGGGTCTCGGGGAGCTGGCAGAAGACTGTGAGGTTGAAGCCGGTGCTTTCGGCCTTGGTCTGGTCGAACATCAGCTTTCGGGTCTGAACGATCGCGTCGACGATCGCGCCGGAGCCGGTGCCTCCCGCGAGACCGCAGAAGATATGGATGTTGACGGGCTGCCCCATCTCGCGCTTGTTCATCTCGGTAAGCTCGGTGCGGAGCTTGTGGAGGTACGCGTCGATGTTCGCTCCGAAGAGGAGGCGGCCGGCGCGGCGCTTCTGGTCGGCGGCGGCTCCGACGGGGCATGTCGCGGTCTGCGTCTCGCCGACGTTTCCGAGGACGCCCATCAGGCGGGTGAATCCCTTGGGGTTGTTGAAGATGGCGTCGATATTGGAGTTGGTCTTGATGTCGACGAAGTCGCTGGCCGTGAAGCAACAGTTGCCGTGGATTGTCTGATAGGAGGGGTCGGAGGGGTTGAGCATCGCCCTGTCGGTGTCGACGTAGATGAAACCGATGGGGAGGTGCTTGCGCTCCTCTTCGGTGTATTCGTTCCAGAGTCTCTGGCGGAAGGCTTTAAGGATTTTGCCTCCGGTACCGCCGATACCGATAAGAATGTGTGACATTTGGAAAAAGGTATTTTGGAGTTATTGTATTCGATGGGGTTAGAAGTCAAGGTCGTATCCGCCGCCGGAGGGGGATGAGCCGGAAGGGTCGCCGTAGGATGGCATCGGGGCCGGGCGGCGCGGGCGCATCAGGGCGGCCAGCCCCAGGGCGGCGGCGCAGAAGGCGGCGAGCCATAGGGCGCGGCGTAGCATGTAGTCGCCGATTGATTCGTCGATACGGCGGGCGATCGCGGCAACGGTGCCTACCGATGCGGCGGTCTCGTCGCTGAGGAAGGCCGACGCGCCGGGGATGTCCTCCAGGAGTGCCGCGGCGTCGACATTGTCGGAGATGGCCTCGGTAGTGATTTCGGCGGCAGTCGCAGCCTGGTCGACGAGCCCCCTTACGGAGGATGCCCCGACGAGGAGCACCATCTGGTACCCCCCGAAAATCAGGAGGAAAAGCGCGAGGAGGCCCGTGCGGAGATAGTCGAGGCCGAACGCCTTGACGAAGAGCACCGCGCCGGCGGCCGCTAAAAGCAGAGCGGCACCAAGCCCCAGGAAAATCGACGAAAGGAAGTTAAAGATAAAGTCCACTTTGGCGGTTTTGATAACAATTGTTAGCGGGGCGGAGGCCGCTGCTTAACTTTTGTTGGTAAAGGTTGCAGGTCAGACTACGGACATAGCGGCGAATTAATCGTAGTTAAAGCCGTAATATGCGCAAAGTTAAGGAAAAAGCGAATAAAAGCAAAAATATCGGCGCAAAATTAACAAAGGCAAAAAAGGGTTAAGGTTTATGGGATGATGTTTGGGGCGCTTGGGGGCGGGAAGGGGAGGACGCGAAAAAAATAGACAAGGATAATCTCACGACTTTCCTTGTCCCAGATACGTAGTAATATTACCAGTCAATATATGTGTAAATAAGCAATGGATATGCGTTGTCGGGGGCTCCGGGAGGGAGCGCTGGAGGAGACCGCGGTGGCGCCTGGAAAGCTTGGCTTACGCCTCGCCGCGGTAGGAGGGGGATAGGGGTTAGGGTTGAAGGTTTAGGGTTTAGACCTTCGTGAGAGAATTGGGAACTTTGGAAGCCTTTGGTTTCGGGCTGCCGGGAGGGGGGAGGGGGGATCAGGACAGAGGGTAGGGTTGGAGGGAGCGGGGGCGGGGCGCGCTTGAAAAAGGGGTGCGGACGGGTTGTCGCGCATGTTCCGATTCCAAGCCTATCTGAGGCACCGCCAAGCGCCCGGTCCAACGTTTGGAATTGTGGCACGCGCACCGTTCGCACCCCCGAAGTCTATGGAGTCGGCGAAAGATGGCTTTTCTTTCCGTGGACGGATTTTTATTGATGGCGGCTCTCCGGGTTTTGAGGCCCGGGTGGGTGGCCTGGCGGTTTCCAGACAGGGAAAAATGGGAGCTTCTCGCGCTTTCCGGGGAGTTTAACGCATCCGTATTTCACAATTTGCTCTCGGCGGCAAAGTTACAACATATTGCGCGCCGTTCCAAACTTTCCGGCGAAAATGTTTGGGGAATGTAACAATGATTGTGTTAAAAGATTCAAAAATCAAAATTTACCATTGGTAAACAGCTCTTTGCGGGGCTATATAATCCAAAAGTTGCATTATCGCATACGGGAGGGGGTCGCGGCGTCGTAACTTTGCAATGCGTTCGGAAAGAATTGCAATAGATATTTTATAAAATTTAAATTCAATTGTATGAAAACTGAGGAAATTTTGCAAGAAAACCGCGTAGCGGATGTGGCAACACCCGCCGAAACCCCTCCCCGAGAGGCCGCGGAAGGGCCTGAAGTGGAAGCCGCGGTAGAGGAGGAAACCGCGCCGCCGGTTTCTGAAGCTCCGGCGGAAACGGTCCCGCTATCCGCGGCGGAAATCCCGTCGGTTTCGGAAGCTCCGCTACCCGAAGAACCGGCCGCGGAGCGGGGCGTTCCCGCCGAGGAGGTCGAGCGGCTTGTGGCCGAGGCGTACCGCCGGGGGCGCAATGAGTCGATCGCGGAGCTGATGGCGCGACCCGGGATGTTCGAGGCTCCCGCCGCTCCACCCGAGGCCCGAATCTCTTCCGCCGACAGCGGGTTCCTGGCGAACCGGCGCCCCAGCATATGGGACCGATAAAGAGGGCGTGTCATAACGGCCCATCTGGGTCGTCGCTTGAAGGTTCTGCCTCGGTCACAATCTTAAGATTGCTCCCATCGGCCTCACCCCCAAGCTCCTACCATCTGAACCATTCTGACAGCGCCCTCCCATCCGGCTTCAAATCTATAAACTATTATTTTCACCTTTCACTATTCACCTTTCACTATTCACCTTTCACTATTCACCTTTCACTATTCACCTTAAACCATAAACCTTTAAATTACAACTGCTATGTTAAAGATGCTTTTGAAGAAACTTGTCGATTATCTGCGCAACCAGGAAGGTTGCAAGTACAAATGGATCCTGTGGCTCCTCGGAGTGCTGGGAATCCTGGGGTTCACCGACGCTCCCGACGCGGTGGCCTCGGCCCTGGGCGGGGCCGGAGACGCTCTGGCGGCGCTTGACGGCCGCACGCTGGCCGACGCGTTCGAGTCGTGGCTTTTCGGCGCCGGTGGCGCGAGTGTGGCCGCTGTCGGCGGCGTCGCGGCGCTCGGAGTCCACACCGACGGAGTCCCGGTGACGACCCAGCTCGCCGACGAGGTCTCCCCCGGCCTCCTGCGCAACGAGATTGACGACCGCATCGTCAAAATCCGCCCCATGTCGACCCCGCTCGACCAGATTTCGCGCTACGGCGGGAGCCGCCTCTGCGGTTCGATGAAGGTCGACTACTATTCGGTCGACACCCGACCCGTCATGGCCGAGACCACCGCGGCCTTCGCCGGGGACAACGACCGCAACCCGACCGTCGAGAAGCCAGCGAAAATCATGCTGGCGAACGCCGATGCGTTCCAGCCCTCGACTACGGTTATAGTGCCGTCGGTCGCGAACGCCGCCGGGGAACCGCTCGTGCTGTACGTCATGGAGTGCGACTCGACCTCGATCACGGTCGTGGCGGTCAACAATACCTACGCCGGCTCCGAAATCGGCTGTGTTCCCGCGATTCCGTCGGGCACGAAGGTTGTCCGCATGGGCCGCGCCGCGGGGGAGCTTGACGTGACGACCTCCCAGAGCGGGGCGCTCCCGGTGAAGAGCACCAACTTCTGCCAGATTTTCAAGGCCCAGGTCGAGCAGTCGACCTTCGTAAAAATCGCCAACAAGGAGGTGGGCTGGACCTTCTCCGACCAGGAGGAAGCCGCCATCATCGACATGCGAATGGGCATGGAGAAAAACTTCCTCTTCGGCCACAAGAAGCGCCTGACCCTCCCCGGCCGCCCCGACGAAATCCTCCTTACCGGGGGTATCTGGAACCAGACCGGGAACACCTTCAGCTATTCCGAGCTTAAAGGGGAGGAGACGCTGGTAGCGCTCTGCAAGCAGGCGTTCGCCAACAACGCCGGGTCGTCGCGCAAGATTCTCCTGGCAGGTACCGGCCTGATCGAGAAGCTGCACAACCTGGAGCACAAGCGCGTACTGATGTCCGACCAGGCCGTCACGAAGTGGGGCCTCGACTTCACCGAAATCCACTCCAAGTTCGGCACCCTCTACGTCATGATTTCCGAGGTGTTTGACCAGTGCGGCCAGCCGAACAACGGGATGGTGATCGACCCGGAGTACATCACGAAGTACTGCCACGTCCCCTTCCGCACCGAGCGCCTGGACCTCCGCTCCGCCGGAGTCCGCAACGTCGACGCGATCGTGATTACCGAGGCGAGCTGCCTGGTGCTCCGCTACCCCCAGTCCCACATGCGGGTGGTGTTCGAGGAGAAGAAGGATTCCGAGACTCCCGAAACCAAAGCCTGAGCTAACCGATGAAACTGGAACTCAGCAAGGCAGAGATGCTGGCGCGATGGATGTCGCGCCGGTATCTCGAGCCGGTGCGGGCCGACTGCCAGGTAGAGCGTAGCGACGCCGTGGACCTCGCGGCCCTCTGCGCCCGGGAGGCGCGCGACTGGTATCTCGAACTGCTCGCCACGGCCCCGGCGGAACTGTTGTCGCCGGTCGATGTAGCGAAGGATTGCGAGGCGGAGGCTGCGGCCGACGGGTATTCCGTCGACGTGTGGATGCCGGAGAACGTCGTCCGGCCCCTGAGCGTCAGGCTCGCGGGATGGTACCGTGCCGCGACGGTGGTAGCTCCCGATTCCCCCGCGGGCCGCCGCTGCGCGAGCCGCTTCGGGGCGGGAGGGGTAGCCGAACCGGTGGCCGTTCTCGAACCCGACGGGAGGTTGCGCCTCTTCTCGCGGCCGACGTCGCGGCGCGCCCCGGTAGTGGAGAGCCTGTTGGCAGCCGTCGACACCGGCGAGGAGCTTTACCGCTTCGACGAGCGAGCCCTCTCCCTGATCAAAGAAAAGTATTAATCAAGTGAAAAGTGAAGGGTGAAAGGTGAAGGAAATAGTTAAAGTTTAAGAGAAAAGAAGTATTATCTTCACCTTTCACCCTTCACCCTTTAAACTTTAAGACAATGAAAAACCACGAGATTTTGAGACAGGCGCGCGGATGCTGGGAGGCGATGGCCCCCATGCGCGCGGCCCGTCGCAGGCAGCGGCGCTTCACCTACGGCGACCAGTGGGGCGACCCCGCTACCGACATTCACGGACGGCGCACGACCGAGGGGGCGCTCGCCGCCGTCGGAGGAAGGTCGCCCCTGAGCAACAACCTGATCCGGCGCCTGGTAAAGAGCGTTGTCGGGCGCTACCGGGCGGAGCGTGCCGAGGAGCCTGCCAAAAGCGGCGAGCTGGCCTCGCGCTACGAGCGCAACCGTCTCGACGAGCTTGACGCGCGGATGCTGGAGGAGTTCCTGATTTCCGGCATGGCGGTGCAGAGGGTAGGGTCGGAGACGCGCCCGGGAGGGAGCGGCGCGTGGGTCGACAATATCCAGCCCGACTACTTCTTCATCAGCCGCGTGCGCGACCCGAGGCTGACCGACGCGGAGCTTGTCGGATGTCTGCGCGACATGAGCCTCCAGGAGCTGCTGGCGCGGTTCGCCGCCGGGGATGCGGAGCGAGCCAGGGCGCTGCGGGAACTGTACGGCGCGATGGAGGGGCGGGGGAGCCTCTTCGAGAGCGCCGCGCAGGGGGATGTCTCCTTCTACCACGCGCCTAAGGGGCTTTGCCGGGTAATCGAGGCGTGGACGCTCGAATACCGCCCGACACTCCGCTGCCACGACCCCCTGGAGGCTGTCTACCGAGTGGTTCCGGCCGCGGAGGCCCGGCGCGTCGAGGCGGAGAACCGGCGGCGGGCGAAGGCCGGGCTACCCGCCGTCCAGGCGCGGCCCGACTGCGCCCCGGTATGGCACTGCCGGTGGCTCGCGCCCGACGGCACCCTCCTCCGCGAGGAGGATTCCCGCCTTGACGGAGGCTCACATCCATTCGCGGTCAAGCTCTACCCGCTGATTGACGGGGAGGTACATTCGCTGGTCGAGGACGTGATCGACCAGCAGAAGCACGTCAACCGCCTGATTACGCTGATGGACAACATGATGGGCGCGGCCGCCAAGGGGGTGCTCCTCTTCCCGACGCGCTGCAAGGCGGAGGGGATGAAGTGGGAGGACATAGTCGACCGCTGGGCCCTTCCCGGCGGGGTGATTCCTTACAACGCCGTCCCCGGCATCGAGCCTAAGCAGGTCGTGACCCCGGTCGGCAACAGCGGCGCGGCAGAAATGCTCGAGACCCAGATTCGGCTTTTCGAGGATGTTTCCGGCGTAAGCTCCGCGCTGATGGGGAAGAGTGTCAGCGCCGCCGTAGGCCACGAGCGCTATGAGAGCGAGGTGCGCAACAGCGCCGTCTCGATCAACGACCTCCTCTCGACCTACCGCGATTTCATCAACCTGCGCGACAGGCTGTTGCTTTCGGCCTGAAAAATTTTCTGAAAAAAGTGGCGGGGTGGGAAAGGTTCTTGCCCAACCCCGCCATTAACTTCGCGGTTGTTCAGTCAAATCAAAAAACACACGAGAGAAAATGCTAAATGATGTGAACAGGCGCGACCGCGACTTCCTGAGGGCGGTGCGCCGGGAGGCTGTCCGGGGAAGCCGGGAAGGGAGGCCGATGACCGTCAGGCAGGCTGTGAGCCTGGCGGTGGCCTCCCCGGCTCCCTCCTACTATCTGTCGACCGAATACGCCTGGCGGAAGCTCCGCTACCGGAGGGAGCTGCGGAGCGTACGCCGCCCGCGGCGCGCGGGGATGTGGGAGGAGCTGCGGGAGAGGTACGAGCGCGAGCTGGCGGCCAGGCCCGGAGAGGACCCCTACGCGGTTCTCGACGAGCTGCTCAACCGAGGGGAGGCGCCCCGCTTCTTTATCTCCGAAGCAAGGGGAGTGTCATTGTATTTCAAACTTTTAACCAACGGAAGAAATGGAAATAAATCTAAACAGTAACACGATAATAGACGAACTCATGGCGGTAGCGGCCCTCAGGGCGCGCTCGGCCGAGGGGCGGGGCGCGGCGAGGGCGCTCCTGACCCCCGACCAGCTCCCGGCGCTCCGCAACATCGTGCGCATGGCGTTCGCCGAACTCTGCATGCGCCTCGGAAACGCCGTCGAAAGCTCCGACATGGACTTCGACGACCCGAAGCCCGACGAGCCATATTCCGCCGCCGCGACTCTGCGGATGGCCATTACCCTCTCCTCCGGCGCTCCGAAAGGGCGCGAGCTGGCGGTCAAGCGCTCCCTGGAGCACGCTGTCGCGATGCTCGCCGCGGCCTTCGCGCTGGGCGAGCCCTCCGACGGTTCCGCCGACGGGCTGCGGGCCGAGGGGCTGGCCGCGGCCGACGCCGTCCGCGAGTGCTCCCTGGCCTCCGCCGACGGTGGGGATGCCGTCCCGCAACGCGTAACGCCGTTTTTCTTCTAAGGAGTTTTTGGCCCGAATTGGTTGGGGTTTGCGAGATTTGTTGTAACTTTGCGGTTTGAAAGATACATCCCGACTAAGTAACTGGTCGAAATTATTTTAATATTTGTCCGAGGAAAATTTTTAGAAGATTTTTCTCGATGAAGAAGGAGTGTAGCGAGCTACACGACTGATGAAGAGAGGAAAAGATTCAAAAATTTTGCCGGAGAAATATTGAAATAATCAGACCCGTTAAGAAAATAATTTTGAACAGTTACTTATGAACATTTCTTACAATTGGCTCAAAGAATATATTGATTTCGACCTCGCGCCCGAAGAGGTGTGCGCCGCCCTTACCAGCATCGGCCTGGAGTCCGACGGCGTCGAGGAGGTCGAATCGGTCCGCGGAGGGCTTCGCGGACTGGTGATCGGCAAGGTGCTCACCTGCGAGGCTCACCCCAACAGCGACCATCTCCACATCACTACCTGCGACCTGGGCCAGGACGCCCCGGTGCAGATTGTCTGCGGCGCGCCCAACGTCGCCGCCGGCCAGACTGTCGTCGTGGCGACCGTCGGGACCACCCTCTACGACCCCGAAGGGAACTCCTTCCAGATCAAGCGCTCCAAAATCCGCGGCGTCGAGTCGCTCGGAATGATTTGCGCCGAGGATGAAATCGGAGTCGGTGAATCCCATGACGGCATAATCGTGATTGACCGCGAGGTAGCCCCCGGCACCCCCGCCGCGGAGTTCTTCAACCTCCGCAGCGACTACCGCATCGAGGTCGACCTTACCCCGAACCGCGTCGACGCCGCCTCCCACTACGGAACGGCCCGCGACCTGAACGCCTACCTCTGCCGCCACCTCAAGGACGGCAACCTGCGCCGCCCCTCGGTAGAGGCTTTCGCCCCCGACACCGACAAGGGAGCCGCGACGGTCGAGGTGCTCGACAAGCAGGGATGCCCCCGCTATTCCGGACTCACAATCCGCGGCGTGAAGGTCGCCGAAAGCCCCCAGTGGCTCCGCGACCGCCTGACCGCCATCGGCCTGCGCCCGATCAACAACATCGTCGACATTACCAACTACATACTCCACGGCTTCTGCCAGCCCCTCCACTGCTTCGACCTCTCGAAGGTGAAAGGGGAGAAGATTGTCGTCCGCACCTGCCCCGAAGGCACGAAGTTCACGACCCTCGACGGGGTAGAGCGCACGCTCCGCGCCGCCGACGTGATGATTTGCGACGAGGAGAAGCCGATGTGCATCGCCGGAGTGTTCGGCGGCCTCGACTCCGGCGTGACGGAGCAGACTACCGACATCTTCCTCGAAAGCGCCTGCTTCCATCCCACCCGCATCCGCCGCACCGCCCGCGCCCACGGCCTCTCGACCGACGCGTCGTTCCGCTACGAGCGCGGCGTCGACCCCAACGGCACGATGTACGCCCTGAAGCTCGCCGCCCTGATGGTCAAGGAACTGGCCGGCGGCGAAATCTGCGGCGAGCCGGTCGACATCTATCCCGAACCGGTAGCCCCCTATCCCGTGGAGTTGTCGCTCAAATACCTCGACTCGCTGATCGGCAAGCATATCCCCGCCGAGGAGGTTGAGGCGATTCTCGCTTCGCTCGAAATCGCGGTCGAGAAGTGCGTCGACAACGACGACCTCCTCCACCTGAAGGTGCCGACCTACCGCGTCGACGTGCGCCGCCCGTGCGACGTTGTCGAGGAGGTGCTCCGCGTCTACGGCTACAACAACGTAGAGTACTCGACGACAGTCCATTCCTCCCTGCAGTTCAAGACCATCACCGACGCTTCCGACGACCTCCAGCGCCTGATTTCCGAACAGCTCACGGCCCAGGGCTTCAACGAGATTCTCAACAACTCGCTGACCTCGAAGAGCTATTACGAAGGGCTTGACCTCTATCCCGCCGACCGCTGCGTCGAGCTCCTCAACCCTCTCAGCTCCGACCTCGGCGCGATGCGCCAGACGCTCCTCTTCGGGGGCCTCGAAAGCATCGCCCACAACGTCAACCGCAAGTCCGAGGACCTGATGTTCTACGAGTTCGGCAACTGCTACTTCCGCGACCCCGCCGCCGAGTCGACCGCCGAAGCACCCCTGGCCCCCTTCAGCGAGCGCCAGCGCCTCGCCCTCTGGATGACCGGCAACACCCGCCCCGCCAACTGGGCACGCCCCGCCGAGGAAGCATCCTTCTTCGACCTCAAGGGAGCGTGCGCCAACATCCTCGCCCGCCTCGGAATCGCCGCCGGGGAAATCGTGCTGTCGCATACCGAGGGTAACAACATCTTCGACGCCTCCCTTACAATCGCGACCCGCGACGGGAAGGTGCTCGGATATATGGGCCAGGTCTCCCGCGCGATTCTGAAAAAGGCCGACATCGACCGCCATGTATATTTCGCCGAACTTGAATGGACGGCCCTCGTGAAGCTCGCCTCGAAGAAGAAGGTGACCTTCGCGCCACTCCCCAAGACGCAGCCCGTCAAGCGCGACCTCGCGCTGCTCCTCGACTCCGCCGTGACCATGGAGCAGGTAGAGCAGACCGTGCGCCAGGCAGAGCGCAAGCTCCTTCGCGGCGTCGAGCTCTTCGACGTCTACGAAGGGAAGAACCTCCCCGCCGGGAAGAAGAGCTATGCGATCTCGATTACCCTCCAGGACCTCGAAAAGACCCTCCAGGACAAGCAGATCGAGCAGGCAATGGGCCGCATCGTCGCAAGCCTCGAAAAGAACCTCGGCGCCCAGCTCCGTTAACTGAAAGCATAATAAATCATCATAATATAAAACTGAATCACTTCCATGGGAAGAGCATTTGAATACCGCAAGGCCCGCAAGCTCAAACGCTGGGGCAATATGTCGAAGACCTTCACCCGTATCGGCAAGGAAATCACCATCGCCGTTAAGGCCGGCGGTCCCGACCCCGCGACCAACCCCCGCCTCCGCGCCCTGATGCAGAACGCCAAGTCCGAGAACATGCCCAAGGACACCGTTGAGCGCGCAATCAAGAAGGCTACCGACAAGGACTCCAAGGACTATAAGGAAATCACTTACGAGGGATACGGACCCCACGGAATCGCTATCTTCGTTGAGGCCGCGACCGACAACAACACCCGTACCGTCGCAAACGTCCGCTCCTACTTCACCAAGCACGGCGGCTCCCTCGGCACCCAGGGCTCCCTTACATTCCTCTTCGACCACAAGGTTGTGCTCAAAATCCAGGCTAAGCCCGAAATGTCGCTCGAGGATCTCGAACTCGAACTGATTGACTGCGGCGTAGAGGAGGTCGAGGCCGACGAAGACGGCGCCATCATCCTCACAGGCGTCTTCGAGGACTATTCCAACATCCAGAAGTACCTCGAGGAGAACGGTTTCGAAATCATCAGCACCGAGTTCGTCCGCATCCCCAACGACCTCAAGGAAATAACCCCCGAGCAGCGCGAGAGCATCGACAAGCTCCTGGAGAAGCTCGAGGAGGACGACGACGTTACCCAGGTCTTCCACAACATGCGCGAGGACGAGGAATAAGAGTCTGTTTGAAAACTATTATATAGCTATTCGTTAATGCGTTACGCTCCTCATAAGGTCGCCGTCGCGCTCGCGGCGGCTGCCGTTGCCTATGCCTTTGCTCCTGCCGGGGCAAAGGCACAGTCGCTTTTCGACGAGACCTATGCCAACGGTGAGGCCATCGACCTCGACGACGAGGATGAGGCATCACCCCGCGACCATGAGCCGCTACCCGTCGGCCCCTGGGAGTTCCCTGTCGATACCAACCTGATTGTGGAGGACTTGCTCCTGCCGCGAACCGCCTTCATGCCGGCGATTTTCGACACTTACTCCCTCCAGGCTCCGGCAAAGGCCTTCAACCCCCTCGAAGAGCGCTACAACGACAACTGGGACGCCACGACTTGGGCCGACCGCACTGTCGCGCGAGACTCCCGCGTCAGGGCTTTTATTCAGCAGTATATGATCGCCCACCCCGAGCTGGTGCGATACAACCAGGCGACACTCCCGAGGCCCCCCAAGGAGTTCAAGATGACCGTCGACCCCGAGCAGGCCAAAATCCACGTAACGGAGTTCGAGCGCGACAAGAAGCAGATGGTGACCCTCGTCGGAGAGGCTCCACCAGTGAAGAAAATCCACTGGCTCAAGACCTTCGACGCTTCGTTGCAGTTTTCCCAGGCGTATATCTCCCCCAACTGGTACCAGGGCGGTAAGTCGAATCTCAACATGATAGCCAACGTGGTTTACAACGTGAAGCTGAACCCGGCGTACCATCCCAACCTGATTTTCGAGACTTATTTCGCCTACAAGCTCGGCGTCAACAACGCCCCGGAGGACAAGGTCCACGACTACAATATCTCGGAAGACCTCCTGCAGATCAACACCAAGTTCGGTTACAAGGCTGCAAAGCGCTGGTACTACTCGCTGACCGCCCAGTTCAAGACGCAGCTCCTGAACAACTACAAGGTCAATTCCGACGTGATGACCGCCTCTTTCCTCTCTCCAGGCGACCTGACCGTCGGCCTCGGTATGACGTATGCCTACGAGAACCCGAAAAAGACCCTTCAGTTCAACGCCTCGATTGCCCCCCTCTCCTACAACCTCAAAACCTGTATCAACGATACAAAGCTGGATCCCAAGAGCTTCGGTATCGAGGAAGGGCGCAGGACGAAGAGCGAGTACGGTTCCTCCTCGGAGCTGACCCTGCGCTGGAAACTGGCCTACAATATTGAGTATTTCTCGCGCCTGTTTGTGTTCACCGACTACGAGCAGCTTACCGGCGACTGGGAAAACACTATTACCTTCAACATCAACAAATTCCTGTCTACCAGGATTTTCGCCCATCTGCGCTACCAGTCGCTCCAGGCCCCGGAGGTCGAGGGATGGCGCCACTGGCAGTTGAAGGAAATCCTCTCGATCGGCTTCTCCTACAAGTTCAACCGCTCCTGAGCGGCCGGTTCATCCCAGCTCCTCCCTGATTTTCCTCTCTAACCGCCAATGTTCGCGATTAACCTGATAATAAGGCGCTTGTCTCTGACCGCTCTTATGTCCGCCTCCTTTTTCCCTGCCAATGGGGAGACGGAGGCGGAGATGCGGGCCGCGATTGCCTCGTCGGGCATCCCCGTCGCGGGGATTTACCGCGCGACAGAGGGCGAGGAGGCTGTGGCCGTTATCCCTTCCGGCAACGGCGGTGAGCTGCTGCTGAAGGTCGTCGAGGCGCGGACTCCGGCTGTGAGGCCCGGGACGGTCATGGGGCGCATGCGCCCCGCCGGGGAGCCTGACACCTATGTCGGCGAGCTGTTTACCAAAGTCGACGGGGCGGCGCTGACCTCCCCTAAGAAATTTACCTTCAAGGCCTCCGACGATTCCAGGCTGCTGATTCTCCCTAAAAGGGGAAAGCTGAGGATACGCCTCTGGAAGCTCCTGCCGTATATGTTCCGCGCTCCTCTGACTGTCGACCGGCAGGGGGCCGAGGCGGCCAACGAGGGGCTGCTCCGCGTATGGCCCCAGTCCCCCTCCTCCCCTCCACCCATACCCCGCGCGCTATGAAACCGCTTCTCCTCCTGATTCTTCTCGCCGCGACTTCCCTCCCGCTGGGCGCCCAGCGGACAACGGCCCGCGGTCTGCGCCCCGCGGAAATCCCTGCCGCGCCCTCCGAAGTTACGGCTCTCGATACCCTCTCCCTCGCGGCCGATTCCTCCGCCCTCCGTTTCTACGGCTACGAGAAAACGCTCCGGGCTGCGAAGGAGACCATCTTCCTTCAGAACAATGCTCCCCGCGAGGCGGCCGAGGTGCGCTTCACGATTCTATACCTCGACTCCGCGGGCCGGGAAATCCACCGCCGCAGGGTCGTCCGCAGGGTCGCGGTGCCCTCCGGCAAGACCGTCAGGCTCGACCTTCCCTCCTGGGACACGCAGAAGACTTTCTATTACAGCGGCGGTCCGCGGCCGAGGGTTTCCGCGACCCCGTATTCGGTCAAAATCCGCCCTGATACCCTCATTCTCCTACCCTGATGAACCATCCTATCGACATCATAAAACGCTTCGCGACGCTGACCCCCGAGGGGGAGGAGCGCCTCAGAAACGCTATGCGCGAGCGCTCTTTCGCCCGCGGCGAGCGAATTACCGGCGCGGCTACGCTCTCAACCCGCGCTTTCTTTATTATTACAGGGGCCGCGCGGGTCTGTTTTATGCACGGAGGTAAGGACCATACGGTGTCTTTCGCTTTCGACGAGGAGTTTGTGCATCTCTCCCGTGTCGGGCTGACCAGGGAGCCGGAAACCATCGCCATAGAGTTCCTGGAGCCTACCCGCCTCCTTTATATCCCCCCGTCTGTCAAGGATATTCTGAAAGAGGAAGGAACGATTATCGAAAGCGAGGCGATGCTGTTCCTGAACGTCGCTCTCGCGATGCACTGCTCCCTCCTCGAGGAGCGGCTCTATATGAGCCAGACATGCAAGGCCCCGGAGCTGTACCGATGGGCCATTACCCGCTTCCCGAAGCTCCCGAAGGTGGCGAACCTGACCCAAATCGCTTCCTTCCTGGGTCTTACCCGGGAAACGGTCTACCGAATCCATTCCGGAAACTATAAGAAATGAAAGAGACTTATGAAGTAGGGGCGCGCGGCGGCGCTCCCCGCGAACCGCTGAATATCAAGGCCGCCCTCATTGATATGGACGGCACGCTCCTCGACTCGATGCCCTCCCACGCCCGCGCCTGGCAGCGCATGGTGTCGGAACTCGGAATCGACTGCGGGCTGGATGAGTTTTTCGGCTACGAGGGGATGACCGGCGCCGCGACAATCGACCTGATTTTCCGCCGCGAGCTGGGGCGCCCCGCTACCGAACAGGAAAAGACAGAACTTTATGCCCGCAAGACTGGTTATTTTAATGAGTTGCCCCGTGTCCCGGTGATGCCGGGAGCCGCCCGGATGCTTGAAATTCTGAAAAAACGAGGGATAAAGCGCGTCCTGGTTACCGGGTCGGGCCAGAAATCCACAATCGGACGCCTCGCCGAGGAGTTTCCCGGAGCGTTCGAGGAGAGGATGATGGTAACCTCCCGCGACGTCAGCCGCGGCAAGCCGGATCCGGAGCCTTATCTGTTGGCTATGAGCAAGGCGGGTGTTCTCCCCTCCGAGGCGATGGTCGTCGAGAACGCTCCGCTGGGGGTGAAGGCGGGAGCCGCTTCCGGCGCCTTCACCGTCGCGGTCACTACCGGCCCTATTCCCGAACAGGATATGTGGGATGCCGGAGCCGACATGGTATTCCCCTCCATGGAGGCTTTCGCCGACGCGCTCCCGGGGCTGCTCGGAAACTGAAATTCTGCGTATTATGAAGAAGAACCTGCTCTTTACAAACCACGTTGCCCAGGCGATTGACGAAATCGCCGGGAAGATGAACCCCTCGTCGGTGTTCGTACTGGTCGATGTCAATACAAAGTCGTTCGTGCTTCCCCGTATGCTGGAGGAGTCGAAGACCGTCAGCGACGCCCGGATTATCACAATCCGCGCCGGTGAGACTTACAAGACCCTCCCGACCCTTTCGGCGGTCTGGAAAGAGTTAGGCGACGCGGGAGCCAACCGCAACTCACTCCTCATAAACCTCGGCGGTGGCATCGTCTCCGACACCGGCGGCTTCGCCGCCGCGACATTCCGCCGCGGAATCCCCTTCCTGAACGTCCCTACGACCCTTCTCGCCGCCGTTGACGCTTCTGTCGGGGCAAAGACCGGCATCAACTTCAACGAGCTTAAAAACGAGGTAGGGGTCTTCGCTGACGCGGAGATGGTGATTGTCTCGACTACCTTCTTCCGTACTCTCGGCTCCGAGGAACTGCTCAATGGCTACGCCGAGATGCTGAAACACGCCCTCCTGACCTCCCCGGAGATGACAGCCCGCCTCCTGGCCTACGATGTCACCCGTTACGAGCCGGACCCTCTCCTGAAACTGATTGAGGAGAGCGTAGAGGTAAAAATCAGATATGTTTCCGAGGACCCCGAGGACCGAGGCCTGCGCCATGCCCTGAATTTCGGCCATACCTTCGCCCACGCCTTCGAGGAGCTGGCGATGTGGCGCAAGTCGCCCCTCTCCCACGGCTACGCCGTCGCGCAGGGGATGGTGGCGGCCCTCGTGCTGTCGCATATGGAGCTTGGTTTCCCCTCAGACGAGCTTCACAAAATCGCCGCTTACATCCGCGAAAACTACGGCGCGTTCGAGTTTACCTGCGACGATTACCCCCGCCTCCTCGGCTACATGGAGCGCGACAAGAAGAACACCACCCAGGGCATCGTCAACTTCACCCTCCTCCGCTCCATAGGCAGCCCCGAAGTCAACCTCCCCGTCTCCGCCCCCAACATCAAGGCCGCCCTCGATATCCACCGCGACCTCCTGGGCCTCTGACCGCCCCCTTCGGGCGCTCAAAACCCATTCCTTTCCTCGTTTCCGTCGGCCGGAAGTATCTACGTTCTGTGGAGCGAGCGTAAGCGAGCGGCCTCCCCTCTGTGGCCCCTTTTCCCGGTCTTCCCGGCTTCCCTTAATTCTTTTGGATGGTAATCAGCTCCAGGCGGGTAGCGCTCTTCTTGGTGATTTCCAGGCGGAGGTCGTTGAGCTCGATAACGTCCCCAGTGTCGGGAATTTTGCCCGTCGAGAAGAGGATATAACCCGCGAGGGTCTGGTATTCCTCATCCTCGGGGATGTCGAGGTGGTATTTCTCGTTGAGGTATTCGATTTCGATGCGCCCCGAGAACTCCCAGCGGTTCTCTCCCAGGCGGCGTTCTACGAGCGAGGTAGAGTCGTGTTCGTCCTGGATGTCGCCGCAGATTTCCTCTACGAGGTCCTCCAGGGTAACCATCCCCGCCGTGCCCCCGAACTCGTCGACTATGACGGCGATCGAGCGCTTCTCGGCAAGAAGACGGCGCATCATCTTGTTGGCCATAAGGGTTTCCGGGGCGAAGACAACCTCCTTTACCTGCTCGCGCCATTCGACCCCGGGGCGGAACAGCTCGCTGACGTGGATATAGCCCACGACGTTGTCTATGTCCCCCTTGAATACCAGTATCTTGGAGCGCCCCGATTCCGTGAAGAGCTTAGACAGCTCCTCGCGGGTTGTCCCCTCGATATCGACCGCCACTATTTCGTTGCGCGGCGTCATGCAGTCGCGAAGGTGGGTCTGCGAGAAGTCGAGCGCGTTATGGAAAATCTTGACCTCGTTCTCCACTTCCGCCTTCTTCTCGGCGTTCTCGTCGATTGTCTGTTCGAGGTAGTCGTTGAGGTCGGTCATGCTCAGCAGCCCGAGCTTCCCCGAGCCGCTTTTGATGCCGCAGAGGCGCATCAGCGTTTTCGACAGCCAGGTAGTGAAGAGGGAAATCGGGTAGAGCAGCGTGTAAACCAGGGCGGTGAAGGGCGCGACCATCTTCAGCGAGCGGTTGGGGTTGATGCGGAAGATGGTTTTGGGCAGGAACTCCCCGGTTATGAGGATGATACCGGTGGAAATCAGCGTCTGGAACAGCAGCACGAGCGCCTCCGACGACAGGTTGGCCATCAGCCACGGCTCGATGAACTTGGCGGCTCCCATGCCGTAGACGACAAGCGCTATGTTGTTGCCTACCAGGATGGTGGAGATGAAAAATTCCGAATTGGAGTAAAACAGGTCGAGCAGCCGGCCGGTAAAGCCCCCCTGCTGAACGTCCAGCTCCACCCGGACGCGGTCGCCGGTGACGAACGCTATTTCTATCCCGGAAAACAGCGCAGAGAATGCCAGCGACACAAGCGTGATCGCCAGCCAGACGGGGTCGAAGGTTATGGTATCCATTTTTCGCTTATTCTTTTTGTACTCCCTCCTTTTGTACTTCCTGTACCTCTTCCTTTCGCGTTTCCTCTTTCCGCGTTTCCTCCTTCTGCGCTCCCTTTTCCTTGCGGAAGGCGGAGGTCGGGAAGATGCCAGAGGGGCGGTGGACGGTGTAGTCGCGCATATTCTGGTCCGCCTCGAAGCCGTACCCCTCGATTGTGCGGTCGGCGCGTTCGAGGTGGATGAACGAGTCGGAGTAGACCTTCTGCTTGTTCTGGTCCCAGAAAAGCTGCTGGGTCAGGAGCCGGTCGCCGTCGACGGAGCGGTAGCGCACGTTGCGGTCGAAGCGCCAGAGGCGCTTCTGGCTGAAATAGGTCGCGGTATCGGCTGTGAAGGTGCCGTTCTCCTTCATGTCGTTGTCGAACTTCACCATGTACATCCCCTCGGGGAAAACCCAGTGGGGCTCGCGGGCCTCCTCGAACATAAGCCACAGCGGGGCTGTGATATGGTAGCGCGTGTAGCCCGAATCGCTGATGAGGGTCGAGACGTTGACGGTGCGCATCGTCGGGAAAGTCTCCGGGTCGGCCGAGATGGCGATGGTCTCCCGCTTGTCCTCCCGGCATCCGGCCATAAGGAGAGCCGCCGCGGAGGCCGCGGCGAAAAACAGGCTTCTCATTCCGAAATTCCCGACATTCATTGCGTCAGCCGATTTAGCGGATTTTGCTCTGCCAGAACCAGAGTTCGTTGAAGTTGATGCCGAGGGTGATTACGAAATAGTTCTCCTTGACCAGGGCGGCGGGGGTAGCCTGGCGGTTGCGCCATTCGAAGGCGAGGTTGACGAGCGTCTTCTGCGACGGGGCCGGAAGCCCGACGCCGAGGCTCACGCCGCGCTCGAAAACGTTGTTGCCAGCTACCTGGAGATAGTCGTGGCAGTAGTAGCCTCCCAGACGGAAGTTCATGCGCTGCAGGTAGTTGCCGCGCGGGTTGGTGATCCACTGCGCGCCGGCTCCTACGCGCCAGCGGTTGTCGAAGCGCGTTCCGTCCTCCCCGAACGCCGGCTCGTAGCCCGGCAGGGAGGTGTATTTGGCGTTCTTCCAGGGCTGGTACGAGAAGTCTACCTCGGCAATCAGGCGGTTGCCCCATTCGACGTTGACTCCCGCGCCGTAGGTCGCCGCCTTGGTGTAGCGCCCGTTCATCTTCTTGGTGCCGTCGATTTCCTCCTCTGTCGGGGCGGTGTCGGAGCCTACGTCGTACTTCGTCCCGTAGGAGTTGCCGTGGAAGTCTTTCTCAGGCTCGTAAATCACGCCGAGGGTGAGGCGCGTGTCGCGGCTGACGTTGAAGCCGTACTGCACTCCGGCGCGGATGTTCCAGTCGCGGATTTCCATCACGCGCTCGAAGAGCGATGTCGAGCTTGTCGTTCCGTTCTGCGCCAGGACGTAGTTGTCGTTGAGCAGGGTGCCGAACATATAGCTGATGTTGACGCCCAGGGTGAAACCCTTGAAGGGGCGGGCGCTCAGGCCGAGGAACAGCTCGCTGACCGTTCCCGAGCCCTGCCGGGAGTTCTCGCCGTTGACAATCTCGTTGCCGAAGCTGTATCCTACCTGAGACCAGGGCACCAGGCCGATGGCCGCGCCCCCGTACTTGGTGATCGGGAACTGCATCACGGCGTAGTCCAGGCCCCCGGTGAAGTTCTTGCCGCTCTCGGCACCCTCCTCTGTCTTGAGCATCTTCGTGTTGGCGGCGATGTCGAAGAGGAACGTCAGCGAGTCGATCGTGGCGTACGAAGCAGGGTTCATGAAGTTGATCTGGCGGCCGGAGCGCATCGCGATGCCTACTCCGCCCATGCCGCGCTGCTGGGTGTTGGCCTGCTGCTCGAGCACGCCGTAGCCGAAGCGCGAGTAGGGGGTCATGGTGGAGTTCTGGGCCGCGGCGGAAAGCAGCGCCGCTCCGGCGAGGACTAAGGCTGAAAGCCTACTGGGAAAGCTTATTTTCATTGTAAAGCAGGATACTAAGTAAGCCCTTGGTGACCAGGCAGGAGTCGATGGTCACAGGGAAGTCGAGGAACTGGCCGACGCGCTCGGCCCATCCCCCGGTGAGCACTACCCGCGCCCCCTGCGGGAGCTGCGAGCGGTAATAGGCGATTTCGCTGACCACGCCGCGTATCGCCCCGGCGCGCATGGCCGTCACCGTGTCGGTTCCGAAAACGGGGGTCTCCCCGTAGCCGCCGACCTCCGGCAGGCGCGCCGTGAAGCTGCGCAGGGCGCGCAGGCGCATCCCGACCCCCGGGGCGATGTTACCCCCGAGGTAGACCCCCTCGGCGGTCACTACGTCGTAGGTGACCGCGGTACCCATGTCGACCACCAGCGACATCTCCCCCGGAAAGAGGCTCCAGGCTCCGGCGGCCGCCGCGACGCGGTCCTCGCCCAGGGTCTGCGGGGTAGAGTAGCCTATCTTGATCGGGAGGGGCATCCCGGCGGTAACCTCCCGAGCCTCGACGCCGCGCTCGCCGAGCCAGCGGGCCATGCGGGGGCCGTTACCGGTGACGGAGCACACCAGCGCCCTGGCCGGGCGGCAGCGTTCCACCACTTCCTCAAGCGTTTCGCGGGTCAGTTTTCCCACCGTCAGCTTCTCGACGGCCTCCAGGCCGTCCCACAGCACGATTTTTGCCGAGCTGTTACCTTGGTCGATAGTCAGGTTGAGTTCCATTGTCGCGGATTGTCGGGCCCGTTGACGGGCGCGGGGTGCGCGGTTGAACGGCAAAATTACAAAATCTCATCCATTTACGCCCTCTCCCCTCGGCTTAAAATTTCCAAGTATGCTTAAAAAACATAAAAGAGGCTCGGATGCGCGGCGCGGGCGCGGCTTTTTTTGTATTTTTGTGGTTTAAAACGTCAACATACTTTTTTGTCATGTCAGAAATCAAGTGCATAGGCATCCTGACCTCCGGGGGCGACGCTCCCGGCATGAATGCCGCAATCCGCGCCGTCACCCGCTCGGCCATCTTCAGCGGATTCAAAGTCATGGGCATCTACCGCGGCTACAAGGGTCTCATAACCGACGAGATCGTGGAGTTCTCGACTGCCAATGTGTCTAACATCATCCAGCGCGGCGGCACGATTCTCAAAACCGCCCGATGCAAGGAGTTCCAGACTCCCGAAGGGCGCCAGCTCGCCTACGACACTCTCCGCTCCCACGGCATCGACGCCCTGGTGGTGATCGGCGGCGACGGCTCCCTGACCGGCGCGCGCATCTTCGCCAACGAGTTCAATTTCCCGATCATCGGCCTTCCCGGCACCATCGACAACGACCTCTACGGGACTGACCACACGATCGGCTACGATACGGCGCTGAACACCATCATGGAGTGCGTCGACAAAATCCGCGACACCGCGACCTCCCACGAGCGCCTCTTCTTCGTCGAGGTGATGGGCCGCGACGCCGGCTTCCTGGCCCTCAACGGCGCGATTGCCGCCGGTGCCGAGGCCGCCATCATCCCCGAAATCTCTACCCAGACCGACCAGCTCGCCGAGCTGATTCAGAACGGCTTCCGCAAGAGCAAGAACTCGTCGATCGTGCTCGTGGCCGAAAGCCCCGTCACCGGGGGCGCCATGGGAATCGCCAAACGCGTGGAGGAGGAGTATCCCGCCTACGACGTGCGCGTCTCGATTCTCGGCCATCTCCAGCGCGGCGGCTCGCCGACGGCCTGCGACCGCATCCTCGCTTCCCGCATGGGCGCGGCCGCGATCGACGCCCTGCTCGACGACCAGCGCAACGTCATGATCGGCATCAAGAACGACGAGATTGTCTACGTCCCCTTCTCGAAAGCCATCAAGAACGACAAGCCCATCAACCAGGAACTGCTCAACACTCTCCGCAGACTGTCTATCTAAAAATACCAATCTGTAACTGTTAAATGTCTATCGACCAGATTATCGCCGAAGGCGTAGCCAAAGCCGTCAAGGCTCTCTACGGCATCGACGCCGATGCCGCCACCATAGTTCCCCAGGCCACCCGCAAGGAGTTCGAGGGGAACCTTACCGTAGTCGTTTTCCCCTGGGTTAAAGCCGCCCGCAAGGCCCCCGAGGCCGTCGGAGCGGAAATCGGCCAGTGGCTCGTCGAGAACGAGCCGGCGGTCGCCCGCTTCAACACAGTCAAGGGGTTCCTCAACATCGTTGTCGAGCCTACCTACTGGAACAAAGTGCTCGCCCATATCGCCGAGACTCCCGACTACGGCTCCGTTCCCGTCACTGACAAGTCCCCCCTGGTGATGGTCGAATACTCCTCGCCCAACACCAACAAGCCCCTCCACCTGGGACACGTCCGCAACAACCTCTTAGGCTACTCCCTGAGCCGCATCCTCGAGGCGTGCGGCAACAAGGTGGTGAAAACCAACATCGTCAACGACCGCGGAATCCATATCTGCAAGTCGATGCTCGCCTGGCAGAAATGGGGCGACGGGGCGACCCCCGAATCGACCGGCAAGAAGGGTGACCACCTGATCGGCGACTTCTACGTGCTCTTCGACAAGCACTACCGCGCCGAGGTAAAGGAAATCGCCGAGCGCGAGAACATCCCCGCCGAGGAGGCCGAGAAGCGCTCGACGCTGATGGCAGAGGCCCGCGACATGCTCCGCCGCTGGGAGGCCGGCGACCCGGAAATCCGCGGCCTCTGGGAGCGTATGAACTCCTGGGTTTACGCCGGATTCGACCAGACCTACAAGCGCCTGGGAGTCGATTTCGACAAAATCTACTACGAGAGCCAGACCTACCTCGAAGGGAAGGAAAAGGTGCTCGAAGGGCTTGAAAAGGGTCTGATGTACCGCAAGGAGGATGGTTCGGTATGGGCTGACCTGACGAACGAGGGGCTCGACCACAAGCTGCTCCTCCGCGCCGACGGCACCTCGGTCTACATGACCCAGGACATAGGTACCGCGAAGCTCCGTTTCCGCGACTATCCCATCGACCGCATGATTTACGTCGTTGGCAACGAGCAGAACTACCATTTCCAGGTGCTCTCCCTGCTGCTTGACCGCCTCGGCTTCAAGTGGGGCAAGGACCTCGTCCACTTCTCCTACGGCATGGTTGAGCTCCCCGAAGGGAAGATGAAGAGCCGCGAGGGCACGGTTGTCGACGCCGACGACCTTATGGAGGAGATGGTGACCGGGGCCCGCGAGGTATCCCGCGAGATGGACAAGCTCCAGGGGCTCAGCGAGGAGGAGGTTGCCGAAATCGCCGAGACCGTCGGTATGGGCGCTCTGAAATACTTCCTGCTGAAGGTCGACCCCCGCAAGAACATGCTCTTCAACCCCAAGGAGTCGATCGACTTCAACGGCAACACGGGGCCCTTCATCCAGTACACCTACGCCCGCATCCGCTCGGTGCTCCGCAAGGCCGCCGAGAAGGGTTTCGCGATCGGCGACTACTCCTCCGTCGTCCCCAACGACAAGGAAATCGCCCTGATTCAGACGCTGGCCGACTTCCCCTCGACAGTGCAGGAGGCCGGACGCACATTCTCTCCGGCGCTCATCGCCAACTACGCCTACGACCTGGTGAAGCAGTTTAACCAGTTCTACCACGACTACACCATCCTGGGCGAGGAGGACGAGCCGACGCGCTCGCTCCGCCTGACCCTCTGCGACCAGACCTCCCGGGTGGTCAAAGCCGCTATGGCGCTGCTCGGCATCCGCGTCCCGGAACGTATGTAAAGCCGCGAACCAATGCGCGACAATGTTTGTATTTAATTGTGAAATAATTTTATTCGGAATATGAGTTACTATCAGACTGACTATTACGACGGACGGAATCCGCAGTCGCTCGACGCGAAGGTGTCGAGCGTCATGAAGTCGGTTTACGTCAAGATGTTCATGGCGCTCCTCGTTACCGCCCTGACCGCGTGGCTCGCCGCCGCATGGGGCACGGAAGCCAACGTGGCATACTATATCGCTACCCACCGCTGGGTTTACTGGGGTCTCGCGATCCTGGAGCTGGGCCTGGTGTTCTTCATCACCGCCCGCCTCAACAAGCTCTCCCCGGCGATGTCGACCGGGTTGTTCTACCTCTTCGCGATTGTCAACGGCCTTACGCTGTCGATTATCTTCCTGGCGTTCAGCTTCGCGAGCATCTTCAAGACCTTCCTGATTACCGCCGGGACCTTCGGCGCGATGAGTGTCTACGGGTACTTCACCAACCGCGACCTTACGAAAATCGGCTCGCTGCTCTACATGGCGCTCTTCGGGCTGATTATCCTCTTGGTTGTCAATATGTTCTGGGCCAACTCGACCCTTGAATGGATTGTCAGCGGCCTCGGAGTGCTGATTTTCATCGGCCTTACCGCCTGGGACACTCAGAAAATCAAGCAGATGACCCAGCAGTACCCCGCGATGGCCGACGGCCGCCTCGCTACCTGGGGCGCCCTGAGCCTCTACCTCGACTTCATCAACCTCTTCCTCTACCTGCTCCGCTTCTTCGGTTCCAACCGCGACTGATAACGGGGCAATAAGCAAAGGCGGCCCTCCCCGCGCAGGGAGGGCCGCCTTTGTTTTCTGCCTCTTCGCTCGGCTTAGGCCTCGCGCACCAAGAGGGGAATGGGAGATTTGGGAGAGATGGGAAGACAGGGAGGACTGGGAGGACTGGGAGCGAAAGGCGGAAGCCGTCAGTATCTCCGTTCTGTGGAGCGAGCGTAAGCGAGCGGCCTCCTATCTTTTCAAAAGCCAGAGTATCTTCTAAACAGCCCGGTGTAAGCCGGGCCTAAACCTTCAACCTTCAACCTGCGGCCTGCCGACCGCCTGGGCCGCCCGGTAGGGTTTTCCGAGGTCGAGGTAGTAGAAGCGGTGCTGGTGGCGCTTGTCGGCGGGGGGGAGGGTCATGTAGTCGCCGTAGGTGTAGGCGAGGTATTTCTCCGGCTCGGCGAAGGTCTTGAAGGGGATGCCTTCGAAGAGGATTTCGCGGGCGGGCTCGACCCACTGCTTGGGGAGGACGCCGTGGGAGCCGTTGTCGTGCTCGACGACGGAGGGGGACTCCTCGTAGGGGTATTCGCGGAAGATGCGCTGCAGCTTGGCGTGGAGCCCGGCGCGGGTGAAGAGGCGGCGCGTCAGCAGGGGGAACCAGCTTGAGGGCCCGTGGCCGTGGCGGTACGGGTCGCGGTATATAAGGTAGAGCGCCCTGCGGTAGAACTTGTAGCGGGCGAAATGGGAGCGGCGGGCGGGGGCGCTGTCGGTCATCCCGTCGAGGGGGAATACGTCGAGATATACCCCTCCGAGATACCCGAAATGCTTGCTCTCGATAAGGGTTGTCTCGGCGTCCTGTATCTTGCTGAACGGGAAGGGGTAGTCGGGGTCGCTTTCCGGGCCAATCAGTTCGAGGTGCTTCGGGAGCCATTCCTTCCAGTTGGCGAGGAGCCGGTCGTAGTCGGGGCGGGGCATGCCGATGTCGAGGTCGTCGTCCCAGGGGATGAAACCGCCGTGGCGTACCGCTCCGAGGAGGGTGCCGGCGATGATGTAGTATCTGAGGCCGTGCTCGCGGCACACGGCGTCGACAGCCTGCAAAATCTTCAGCAGGCGCAGTTGCAGGGGGCGTATTTCGTAATCCATTAGGAAGTTACAAGTTCATCGGGTTGAGGCGGTAGAGCAACACCGGGGAGCGGAGGTCGGAGCTGCGGCGGGGCCAGCGCATGACGACGCGGCGCGGCAGGTCGGCTGGTAGCATCCGGTTGAAGGCCGCGGAGTCGCGTCGGGCGACGAGTACGAGCCCCTGGGAGGGGGTGTGGCGCGCCACGCGGGCGCTGTCGAGCACGGTCAGGCCGTCATTAGTGTAGAAATTGACCTGGTAGAAGCGGAGCATGCGGTCGTCGACATAGCTGTAGACCGGCTCGCCGGGGAGCGCCCGGTCGGCTACGGCCTGAGCCAGGGGATAGTCGCTCTTGGGGTTGAGGGCCGCGGGCTGTATGGCGGCGGAGAATACCCAGTAGATGAGCATCACGTCGATGAGGGTCCACTGGATAATCTGGCGGTTGTCGCCCCGCGCCATGACTTTGATTGTCGAGAGGCACACGAGGAAGCAGAGGCAGCAGGTCAGCGGGGCGGCGAACCGCGTCCCGAGCATCCGCAGCTCCCCGAGGGAGGCGTCGACCGCCGGATGCGACGCGGTTTCGGGGAGCCAGCCGAAGAGGGCGCAGAGGAGCAGCAGGGGCACGAGGGTGCCTGACAGGGCGATAATCCACCCGAAGGCTTTCAGGACGCGGGTAGTCTTTCCGGCCAGCCAGCGCATGTAGAACGCCATCCAGTAGGCCAGGAAGGGGTACATCGGCAGGAGGTAGACCCCCCGCTTGCTCTGCGGGACGCAGTAGAAAAGGAACACGATCACGCACGCGCAGAGCGCCAGCAGTCCCGCTGGGTCGTTGGTCACCAGGTCGCGCCATTTGAGTTTCAGTATGCCGTAGCGGAACTTCTTCCAGGCGAAGAGGGAGATGATCGCCAGGAGCGTCCAGGGGGCCATACCGGCGGGGAGCATCGCGAAGTAGTACCAGAGGCCGTTCTTGTGGGAGTCATAGGACATCTGCCCGGTAAAGCGGCCGAAATTCTCTTCCATCGCGAGACGCAGGAACTCGTCGCCACCCTGCCGGTAGGCCGCGACGTACCATAGCGCCGGAAGCACCAGCGAGAGGAGACCGCTCAGAAGCAGGGTGATGAATGTGTGCCAGAATGGGTCGCGCTGCGCCAGGCGCCATACGCCGATAACCAGGCAGGGGATAATCATCCCGACCGGGCCTTTCGTCAGCACCCCTAACGACATCAGCAGTATGCCGGTCCAGGGTAGCTGCCAGCGCCCCGGCTGCCGCTCCCAGTGGCGCGCCATGGCGAGAATCGCCAGGACGGTGAAGCAGCAGAGGAGCATGTCGACGCGGCAGGAGGTCGCGGCGCGGTGAACCTCGAAGGCCGTCATGGTTATGAAGGCCGTCGCGACGGCCAGTCCGGCGGTAGTCCGGCGGCTGTAGAAGCGGAAGACGCAGAGAATCATCGCCGTCGCGGCGAGCGCCGACGGGAGGCGCGACAGGAACTCCGTGACGTGTCCGCCGTTGAGCCAGCCGAAGACCGCGATAATCCAGGCGAGCATCGGGGGCTTGTAGGGAATGTCGGCCCCGACGCTGACGGGAAGGATCCAGTTCCCCTGGTTGAGCATCGAGACGGCCACTACCGCCTCCCTCGGCTCCCCTTTGGAGTAGAACATGGTCTGGCCGAGGAAGGCCGCGAACGTAACAAGGAGCAACCCCGCGAGAACCAGGGTTGCCCCGTTGAAGGAAATGCCGGCGGAGCGTTTCATTTACAGGTATTTGTACAGATAATGCGATGAAGGGTGTCTGCGGAGAGAGACAGGGGGCTACATCCCGTAGGAGAGGGTCGTGTAGTAGTTGCCGTAGCTGCCGTTGAACTCGATGGTGACGAAGCGGTTGTCCCCTCCGAACCAGGTGGCGGAGACGATTCCGCCGCTGTTGCCGGTGCTGACGGGCGCTCCGTAGAGCTGCACGAAGCGGTTGTAGAGCGTGTTGTAGCGGCTCATGTCGTAGTAGGAGGTGGGGTAGGTGAACTGCGAGCCGCAGAGGAGGCCGTTGTTGTAGTACATCGCCGCGTCGGGCCACATGAGGTTCATCTGGGGGACATTCGACAGATATACGACGTCGGAGCCGTAGTTGCTAACCGTGTAACCGTTGGCCGCCAGGGAGTTGAGCGAGGAGGCGATTGTGGCGCCGATCGCGACTCCGAGGATTGTCGAGAATACGGGCCCCACGCCGGCGGTATAGTGCCAGCGGGGAGGGGGCACGGGTCTGTGCCAGTGGCCGAAGAAGGGCACTGGGTGGCGGTAGCCTGGTCCCATCGGGCGTGGAGGGAGCCCGTGGGGAGGTCTGCCGGGACGCGGAGGCCGGTGGCCGTAGTCAGGGCGTCCGGGGCGGGGCGGATGCTGCGGGGGGCGGTGTCCGTAGTCGGGGCGTCCCGGGCGGTTGTTGCCGGGATAATGGCCGTTGTTACCGGGGCGGTTGTGGTTCCCGTTCCCGGGGCGGTTCATCGGCGGGTTGGTGTTTCCGGGGCGGTTTCCGTTCCCGGGCCGGTGGGAGCCGCCGTTGTTGCCAGGATTTGAGGGCCGGTTATTGTTTCCGGGGGTTGAGGGGCGGTTGCTCCCTCCCGGATTGGAAGGGCGGTTGCCAGTGCCGGGCCGGTGGTTGGCGCCGGGATTGGAGGGGCGGTTGCCGTTCCCGTTGTTGCCGGGGCGGTTGCCGTTCGAGGCTCCGGGGCCGCGGGAAGAGCCGCCTCGGTTGGAGCCGTTGCCGCGCTGCGCGCTCGGAGTTGACTGGCGGGCGCGCCCTTGCGCTTCGGCCACGGGGGCGAATACCATCGCCGCCGCTACCATTAATGCCGAAATCGTTGTCGCAAGCTTTCTCATAACCGTTCTTTTCCTTATTAGAGCGTAAATTTAGCCAAAAGGTTTAACAATCCGGCCCTTTTCGCGGATTTTTCGTATTTTCGCGGTATGATTTACCAGTATCGCACTCAGGGGACCTGCTCCCGGATGATTACCCTCGACGTCGAGGAGAACGGAACGATAAACAAGGTTGAATTTCTCGGAGGATGCCCCGGAAACACCGTCGGGGTATGTTCCCTGGCCAAGGGCCGCAAGGCCGGCGAAATCGCCGACCTCTGCCGCGGCATCCCGTGCCGCGACAAGGGCACGTCCTGCCCCGACCAGCTCGCGCGCTTTATCGACGGCCTAGTGGAGGAGAAGCGCATCCAGGGGTAACCGCTCCAAACCTGTATAATTAGATGAAAGCCAGAATATTTCTCGCGGGGGCGTTGTGCGCCTTGGCGCTCGCTTCCTGCGGCTCGCGACACAGCAAGGTACAGCCCGTTGTCGACGCTCTCAATTCCCCGGAGTTTCGGGCCAGGGAGGTCGCGACCGGCCTCTTCTCCGGCTCGGAGGCTAAAATCGAGGGGGACACCCTCGTCTTCACAGTCGATTGCACCGACAAGGTCTCGATCAGCGCCCTTCCGTCCCGCAGCCGCGAGTTCCTGGAACAGTCGGCGACCCTGGAGCTGTCGAACCTCTGCTCCGACAAGGGGTTTCGCGAAGGAATCGAGGCACTGCGCGACGAGCGCATGGGGCTCAAGATTGTATGGCGCGACACCAGCGGCGCGGAAATCGCCGTACCTCTCTCCCCGGCGGCAATCCTGGGAGCAATTTAAGGGTTTTAGCCCCCTTGTTTTCCGGCAACGAGGGGAGGCCGCTCGCTTACGCTCGCTCCACAGAACGGAGACACTTCCGGCTCTGAAAGGGGATACCGCCGGCTTGCTGCTATCGGCCTCCGTGCTTGCGGTAGGCGGCGGCGAGGCGGGTGTGGTAGCGGCGCGACTTGGCTTTCGGGCCGTTGTATTTCAGGGCGAAGGCGAGCCAGTTTTTCTGGCGGATCGCGTCGACCATCCCGCTGTTGGTTATGAACTTGGCGAAGAGTTCGAGTTGGTCGCGTTCCGAGCGGCTCATCAGGTCGACGAACTCCCGTACCGAGGAGGTCCCGCATTTCTTCCAGTTAAAGCCCCCGATCTGAAACATACCCCAGAATGTGGATTCCAGGGCCGATTCCTCGTCAATCCCCTTGGCGGCCTCGAGGCGCGCCTGCTGCGCTGCCTGGTAGGAGCCGTGGCGGCGCGTGTCGGGACGGCGGAACACTTCCGGCGCTTTCTTCTTGGCCTTGGCGAGGTTTACCCCGTGGCGCGGGGCAAACTTCTGATACATCGAGAGGTCGAAGTTAATCAGCGGTTTCCCCTCGTCCCAGAACCCTTCGTGAGAGGCTCCCGCCTCGATATCCACCACCGCCTTTATAGCGGCGACCTCCACGCCTAACTCCTCGGCAACCTCGCGGTAGTCATCCTCCGTCAGGTCGCGGTAGCGCCCGGCATCGTCGAAGGGGGGTACGACGAACGGGGTCAGGAACATCGTCGTGTCATGGGCGGCGAAGGATTCCGTATGGGGCCTGAGCAGTGGCTGCGCGGAACAGCCGGGTGCGAACGCCGCGAGCAACAGTGCCGCGGCCAGGGGTAGAAGTCTTTTCATGGCATATACAACAAAAAAAGGGGCTGTTTCGGTCGGAAACAGCCCCCGGATATGGTCATCTAAGCGGGAAGCCGCGGGGCCGCGGGTCAGGCCTTGAGGTCGGCTACCTTCTTGATTGTCAGCTTAAGCTGCTCGTAGAAGCGCTCAACGGCGGGGATGTGCATGCGCTCCGAGGGGGAATGGACATCGCGGAGGGTCGGGCCGAAGGATACCATGTCGAGGCCCGGGTAGTTCTGCTGGAAGAGGGCGCATTCGAGTCCGGCGTGGATTGCCTTGACGGCGGGACGGACTCCGTAGAGCTCCTCGTAGGCGTCGGACGCGATTTTCATGATCGCGGAATCGAGGTTGGGGGTCCAGGCGGGGTAGCCGTCGCCGTGCTCGACGGTAGCTCCGGCAAGGGTGAAGCAAGCCTCTACCTGGTTGGCGATGTCGTACTTGCGGGAGTCTACGCAGGAGCGCTGGGAGGTGGTTACCACGATTTTCTCGTTCTCCTTCATCTTGACGGAGGCGAGGTTGGTGGAGGTCTCTACCAGGCCGGGCATGTCGCGGCTCATGGAGACTACTCCGTGGGGGGCGCAGTAGAGGGCGAGCACGAGGTTGCGGGAGGTAGTCTGGTCGACGGTGAAGTCTGGCTTGTCGACACTCTCCAGCTCGAGTTTCATCGTGGTTTCGAGTCCTTTGTATTCGGCCTCGATGTCGGCGGCGTAGCGGTTGAAGGCGATGCGCACGTCCTCCTTGCGGGAGGTGTGGACGCCGAATACGGCGTGGGCGGCGCGGGGGATGGCGTTGCGCAGGTTTCCGCCGTCGAACTCGGAAATCACGACCTCGTGCTTCTTCATGAGGTTGAAGAGGAAGCGGGCCACGATTTTGTTGGCGTTGGCGCGCCCGAGGTGGATGTCGCCGCCGGAGTGGCCTCCGAGGCCGTCGCGGAGGTCGAGCTTGAAGTAATGGTAGTCGGTCGGGGCGAAGGAGCGGTTGTACTGGAAGGTGGCGACGGTGTCGATTCCTCCGGCGCACCCTACGAACACTTCCGCGTCGTCCTCGGAGTCGAGGTTGATGAGGATGGTGCCTTTCAGCTCCCCTTTCTCGAGGTTGTTGGCGCCGGTCATACCGGTCTCCTCGTCCATCGTGATGAGGGCTTCGAGGGGTCCGTGAACCAGGTTCTCGTCAGTCATGATGGCCAGCGAGGCTGCGACACCGATTCCGTTGTCGGCGCCGAGGGTAGTGCCGTTAGCGCGCACCCATTCCCCGTCGACGATAGTCTCGATCGGGGAGTTCTCGAAGTCGAAGCTCTTGTCGTTGCTTTCGCAGACCATGTCCATATGGCCCTGGAGGATAACCGTCGGGGCGTTCTCGTGGCCCGGGGTGGCGGGCTTGCGTATGATTACGTTACCGATTTTGTCGGCGTGGGCGTCGAGGCCGTGGCTCTTGCAGAAGTCGAGCAGGAAGGCGCGTATTTTTTCCTCTTTTTTGGAGGGGCGGGGAATCTTGGTGATCTGGTCGAAGATTTCGAACACCTGTTTCGGGTTGAGGTCTTTTACTTCCATGATGGGTGTATTATTGTGTTCGTTAAATTAGCTTTTAAAAAACGGGGGCTATCCTAAATATCTGTTAAAAGTGACGCTCCGATGCCGCTAAGTTACAAAATAAAATCGAGAAACTACGAAAAATTGCCCCGACTTTCTTAAATTTGCGGCAAAATTTCAAGGAGCCGAGGATGTACGCCACAGTCCTGATAACGGTCGCCCTGCTCGCCCTCGCGGTGGTGCTGATGGGCGTGAAGGCGCTCTTCGTCAGAGGGGGCCGTTTCCCGCAGGCCCACAGCCACGAGCTCCGCGACATACCCCGCCGGCAGAAGGCTCTCCGCGAGAAGCTGCGCGACGGCCGCTGAAAGCCTTAAATCCCGTTCATTAACCCGCAAAACATCACCTATATCGAAATATGAAGAAATTCTTCCTGGCAGCCCTCGCCGCAGGGCTCCTCTGCGGCGCTTCCGCATGCTCGAATACCGACAAAAAGGCCGATGCCGCGAAGGCCGACGCTCCCGCCGCCCCGGCCGCGAAAGCCGATGCCGAGTCGTTCGCCCCGACAACCAACATCCGCTACTACAACATGGACTCCGTCATGGCCAACTACGACATGGTAAAGACCTTCAACGAGGCCAACCTCCGCGCCATGACCGAGCTGCAGAACGCCCAGCGCTCCCGCGAGAGCGAGCTTAACCGCCTGGCAAGCTCCATCCAGCAGAAGGTGCAGAGCAACGGATACCTCTCCGAGGCTTCCTACAACGCCGATATGCAGGACCTCAACAAGAAGCAGCAGGCTGCCCAGAACTACCTTGGCTCCCTTCAGCAGAAGGCCGAGATGGAGGCGATGCGCCAGCAGCAGCAGTTCCTCGACTCGCTCAACAACTTCCTGAACGACTACAACAAGACCCGCCACTACGACGCGATCCTGATTTACGCTCCCGGCGAAATCTTCAACCCGGCGCTCGACATCACCGCCGACGTCATCTCCGGCCTCAACAGCCGCTATACCGCCGCGGCGCCCGCCAAGAAATAACCCGGGTTTTCAACCCGCGGGTAAGGGTGAAAGGTGAATAGTGAAGGGAACACTCCTTACGCTGTTATCTTTATCCGACATCGCTCAGTATACCATCTTATTACTACCGTAAAAATTTAAAGCCGCCTTAGGGCGGCTTTTTTTATGTCCGGCTTGGAAAAGGTTAGCGGCGGTTGAGGCCGCGGCGGAGGGGGGAGCGGCGGAGAAGGGTGGCGCGGGCCTCGGGGGAGAGGGTGTCGAGGGCTTCGCGGGTGAGGGTGAGCAGGGCAGGGCGGGGGAGGAACTCGGGGAGGGGTTCGGCGGTTATGGCGCGGTTAAGGGGGCAGCACTCCTGGCAGCGGTCACAGCCGTAAATAACGTCGCGGAGGAGTTCTGCGGATGGTCTGCCCCCGACTGTCTCGGGGATCGGGCCGCGGTGCTCGATTGTCAGGTAGTTGAGGCAGAGGCGGGCGTCAAAGGAGCCGTCGGGCCGGAGCGCCCCGGTAGGGCACGCCCTGGCGCACGCTCCGCATCCGGTGCAGCGCAGTCCGGGGTTGACGTTGTCTGAGGTGCTTTCATCCCCCCGGCGACCTTTCCCTGCCGTTTCGGCGGCCGCTAATGCCTCATAGGGCGCGTCGGTAACGATTTCCGCCAGGAAAAAGTAGCTTCCAAGGCCCGGAATCGAGAGCTGGTGGTTCAGCCCGACGCTTCCCAGCCCGGCGCGTCGCGCCCAGTAGCGCTCCTGAATCGGGGCGGAATCGACGCATACGCGCCCCTGGAACCCTGCGGCGCGGAGGATGTCAGCCGCGGGCCGGAGGCGCTTGCGGAGCACGTCGTGGTAGTCGTCGCCGAGGGCGTAGCGGGCTATGCGCCCGGCACCCGGCGCGGGGCGGTAGTCGGAGGTGTAAGGGAAGGCGCAGGAAATGACGCATCCCCGCGTCGGCTCCCCTTCGAGCAGCCGGAGCGGGTTGGTGCGTATCTCGCGGTAGCGCTCGAGGTAGTCCATCGAGGCGTGGAGCCCCCGGGCTATGAAGCTGTCGTAACTGTCGATTACCGCCGGGTCGACCTCCCCGGCCTCGGCAACGCCCCACGCCGCCGCTCCGGCGGCTTCAAGTGCCTCCGTGAGGGCGCATAAAAGGCCGGAGCCGCCGTCGGGGGCGGCTCCGCCATTCTTTTCGTTATCACCTTCTTTCATTGTCACATGGGGAGCACTGCGAACTCATAGCCTCTGGCTTTCAGCCATTCGATTGCCTGGGGTAGCACCGCCTTCATGTTGCGCTCGGCTTTCAGCGAGTCGTGGAACACGATGATCGAGCCGTTGCGGGCGTAGCGCCGGACGTTGGCGAAAACCTTCTCCGGGGTCAGCTTCTTGGAGTAGTCGCGGGTCACCAGGTCGTACATAATGATATTGTAGCGGTCCTTGATGATTTTCGACTGCTTCCAGCGCAGAAGGCCGTGGGGAGGCCGGAACAGGGTGCTGTCAATCAGGTCGTTGGCCTCGGTTATGTCGTGAAGGTAGCGGTAGGTCGAGACGTGCATCCCCTGGAGGTGGTGCATCGTGTGGTTGCCGTAGGAGTGGCCGCGGCGCTTTATCTCCTCGAAGAGCTCCGGGCTGCGGGCGACGTTGTCCCCCACCATGAAGAAGGTCGCCTTCACGCCGTAGCGGTCGAGGGTGTCGAGCACCCAGGGGGTGACTTCCGGCACCGGCCCGTCGTCGAACGTCAGGTAAATCACCTTGCGCTTCTTCACCTTGAAGCGCCAAAGCCCTTCGGGAAAGAGGAGGCGGTAGAACAGGGGCGGTCGTTCAATCAGCATATTCTCGCGTCGTTCAGCCGGTTATTTCTTGGGAAGGAACCGCGCCAGGTCGTTGATGTTCACCCCTTCGGCCAGGAGTTTCTCCTGGAGGAGCGCGTTGTCGCCCCCCTCGCTGTTATAGGCGTCGAGGAGCACGTACAGGTAGGTCGGGATATAGCGGTCGGCGTAGGTGAGGCCGGAGAATCCGCTTCCCGGGAGGGTTCGCTGCAGCTCCATGAAGTAGGGGATATACTGGCCGTAGCGCAGAATCTCCTTCTCGAGAATCGCCATGCCCTTGGCCTTCAGGTTGGTGTCGCCCGTAGCCTGGGCGAGGCGCAGGTATGTGTCGGCGATCTGGTAACCGATTTGTATGCTGTACGGGGCAATCTTCTCGGGGAGCTTCTCCTCGATCATGTCGAGCACGCGGGCGGCCTTGGTGAAGCGGTCGGCGGCATATACAGCGTCAGGCTTGCCGTTGATGGAGTCGAGGGGGTGCATCGCGTCGTACCCCTCGAGGAAGAGGGCGTAGGCCAGCTCCGACATCGCGGAGCGGTGGGTGGTTACCATGCGGCGCACGGTCTCGTCGAGGTAGACTTCCTGCCCCTCCTTGAGGTTGTCGAGACCACCCCAGCGGAACTTGTTGGTCACGTTGTCGTACATCTTGTCGGTCGCGATCCAGGTCGACTGCCCGTCCTCGGGATTGCGCAGGGGTGTAACCTGGTATGCCAGGCCTGTGTTGCGCAGGTAGGGGGAGAGCGACAGGTAGTATTCGTCGGGAACGGTCATCGCGAAGTATGCCGGGCGGTTCCATCCGTCGCGGGCCTGGGAGGCGATCACGTCAAGGCTGAGGGCCTGGCTGAGGGTCACGCCCCCGGCGGGATTCTTCGGGTCCTTGTAGAGCGATACCTCGATTGCCTCCTCGGCGGCGGGAAGCTCGGAGGGGAGGATTACCCCGGCCTTGGCCGCGGCCTCGGCGTTGGAGGGGATGTACATATAGGGGTAGCGCATGACGCGCGAGCCCTGCCACATCGCTTTCGGGTTATGGTAGAGGTCGTCGAGCGAGTTGAGGGCGTTGACGCGCTCCTGGCTCATGTTCTCCTGGTCGAAGTAGCTGTATTGCAGGCGGTCCTGGGCGTAGTCGGCGGGAACTGCCGAGGTCGGAAGCCCGGCGGCTCCGTCGGTCGCGACGCGCATCTGGTTGGCGTACCAGTCGGTCGTGAGGTACGAGAGGTTGACGACGCGGACGTCGGTGCGGTACCCTTCGACCTCCTGGGCGTACCAGAGGGGGAAGGTGTCGTTGTCGCCGTTGGTGAAGATAACGCCGTTCGGGTCGACGGACGAGAGGTAGTTCATTCCGAAGTCGCGGGTCGTGAAGCGGCCCGAGCGGTCGTGGTCGTCCCAGGTCTGCGAAACCATCTGAAGGGGCACGGCCAGCCCGACGGCGCATGCGGCGCAGGCGACGTAGAGCGCCTTGCGGCGGTCGGCGCGGGTGTTGATGCCGTTGTTATCCTCCCCTTCGGGGGCCACGGAGTTCTTCATCAGGCGGTTTACGAGGGCCCAGAGGGCGGGTACCCCCATGCCTACCCATATGGCGAAGGCGTAGAAGGAGCCGGCGAAGGCGTAGTCGCGCTCACGGGGCTGCAGCGGTGGCTGGTTAAGGTAGAGCACGATGGCGATTCCCGTCATGAAAAAGAAGAAGAAAATCACCCAGAACTGCTCGATGCCCCGCTTGGAGTGGAACGCCTGCCAGGTAAGTCCGAGGATTCCGAGAAGCAGGGGGAGCATGTAGAATACGTTATGCCCCTTGTTGTTCTTCCCTATGTCGTCGGGGAGGAGGCTCTGGTCCCCCAGGCGGGGATTGTCGATGAAGGGGATGCCTGAAATCCAGTTGCCGTGGTTGGCCTCGCCCTGCCCGGCGATGTCGTTCTGGCGTCCGGCGAAGTTCCACATGAAGTAGCGCCAGTACATGTAGTTCAACTGGTAGTTGAAGAAGTAGCGCATGTTCTGGGCGAAGGTGGGCTTCTGCATCATCATTGTGCGGATGGTGTTCCCCTCCTTGTCGACGATAACGGGTGCCTCGACGTTGTCGAGGTCGGCCTCTGTCGCCCCGATCCATTCCATGTAGGCCGCCGGATGGGAGGCCGAGGTGGAGTACATGCGGGGGAAGAGCATCTTGGGGGTCATCTCGTAGGAGAAGGCCTCTTTGGCGATGTAGCGGTCAGGCTCCGAGGGGTCGCTTTTGACGACCTTGCTGTAGACATCCTTGACATCTTTCTTTTTGAAGCCGTAGCTCCCGTAGTCGTCGGCCTCATACTGCACGGACGACTTGAAGGTGTGGCCGTAGAGGAGGGGGGTCTCGCCGTACTGCTCGCGGTTGAGGTAGGAGGAGAGGGCGAACACGTTGTCGGGGGCGTTCTGGTTCATCGGGGGATTGGCGTGGGAGCGTATCAGCAGCAGGGCGTAGCTCGAATATCCGGCGAAAATCACCAGGACGCTCAGGGCGCAGACCGTCAGGATGCGCACCGGGAGCTTCTTTGCCATCCACAGGAAGGCCCCCAGGGCGCCAATCAGCACCACGGGAACGAGCCATCCCGACCCGATGAAGGGCATGCCCGAAAGGATTATGGCCAGCAGGAACGACACCCGGATTTCGGTTGCCGACTTCTGGCGGTAGAGGGCCGAGACGGCCCATATGGCGGCGGCGAGGAACAGGATGGTGTAGGCGAGCACGCCGGTGTTGTAGCCCATCCCGAAGGTGTTGACAAACAGCAGCTCGAACGACTGGGCGACCTCGATGAAGCCCGGAACCAGGCCGTAGAGGATAAGCGCCACGATGGCGGCAGCAACCGCCAGGGCGATCAGCGAGCCGGTGGCCGTGGTGTCCTTGAACTTGCGGTAGTAGAATACCAGCACGATCGCGGGGATGCAGAGGAGGTTGAGCAGGTGGACGGCGATGGACACGCCGATAATGTAGGCGATTAATACCAGGTAGCGGTCGGAATGGGGCTGGTCGGCGCGGTTCTCCCATTTGAGAATCAGCCAGAATACCAGCGCCGTGCAGAACGACGAGAAGGCGTAGACCTCACCCTCGACGGCGGAGAACCAGAAGGTGTCGCTCCAGGTGTAGACCAGCGCGCCGCAGACTCCCGCCCCGAAGATCACGAGCATCTCCAGCAGGCTCACGTCGTCGGCGTCATCCTTGACAATCAGTCGCTTGACGAGGTGGGTAATGGTCCAGAACAGCAGCAGGATGGTGCCCGCGGAGAGAAGCGCCGACATCGAGTTGACCATCAGCGCCGCCTTCGTCACGTCGCCTCCGGCGAAGTTCACGAAGAAGCGGGCCGCGAGCATGAAAATCGGGTTGCCCGGCGGGTGGCCGACTTCGAGTTTCGTGCCTTGCGCGATAAATTCGGGGCAGTCCCAGAACGAGGCGGTAGGCTCGACTGTCAGCAGGTATGTGACAGCGGCGATCGCGAAACACGCCCATCCGAGGATGTTGTTGAGGAGGTTGTACTTTTTCATTGCGGAAACGTGGGGGAGCGCCGCGGCGCCCTTATGATGCGCGAAATTACGCCAACTTCGCCTATTCACCAACTTTTTAAGGTTTATTAGAACGTTAGGGCCATGGAGAATCCGACCGCTCCGCCCCCCGCGAACGGGGCGCCGAACCCGGTGACGGAGTTGCGGCGGCGGGGAAGGTCGAGACCGGCGCACTCGCGGGCCAGCCGCTCCTCGCGCTCCTTCATATGGCGTTCGTAGCGTTTGCGGAAAATCTTGGGGTAGAGCCAGTAGGCGAGCGTCGTCGAGAAATAGCCGACGGCGGCACCCCCGACCACGTCGTTGATCCAGTGGCGGTCGTTGTGGATGCGCAGGTATGCGGTAGTGAGAGCCACGGCATATCCGGCGACCCCGATCCAGGGGGAGGTGGACCAGTACTCGCGGCGCAGGAACTCGGCGCCGGTGACGGCTGTCCCCGTGTGGCCCGACGGGAAGGAGTTATGGGCGTTGCTGTCGGGGCGCTTCTCGTGGAAGGCGTATTTCATTCCGGCGTTGATCGCGACGAAGATAGTGTAGCTCATCGCGGCGATGATCGTGCGGTCGAGCAGTCCGTTTTCCCCTTTGAGACCGCAGGCGTAGAGGCCGTAAGAGGCAACAATCGGGGCGTACTGGAGGTAGTTGTCGACCGTTGTCTTGTGGTTGCCGTGCTGCGAGAGGTGCTTCTGAACGTATTCGCGGGCCTGGACCAGCTTCGGGGTCCTGACGAACAGCGAGGCCGCGGCCCCTACGACGACCGGGGTGCCGAGCTGCCAGTAGTTTACCTTCATCCCGTCACGGAAGGTGGGGCACGGAACCGCCGGAACGCTCTCGTAGACAATCTCTTCCGCCTCGAAGAGCGGCGCGGTTTTTGCGGTGTCGGCCGGGTTGAAGTCAGTGAAATCCAGCGGCGCTGTCGCGCCCGGGGCGACAGCCGGACCCTCGCCGAAGGCGGCGAGGCTTATCGAGACCGCCATCAATATTGTCAGTATTTTTCTCATCGCTTAAACATATAGAACGCGAAGTTACACCTATTTTTTGTTTTAACGGGATTTAACCAGCCTAAAATCCCTGTTTGGCAACATAGAAGATTAACATAAACGGCATACTGATTGTTTTTGTAATACAAATGATATAACTTCGCGGTATAAGTAAATATGAAGAAGATGGAACTCGCTGTACAGAAAAAGAATCAGAGCTTCAGGTTACCGGTTGACCTGATTGAGCGCCTTAAACTGCTGGCAAAGCGGCAGAACAGAAGTCTGAACAACTTCGTCGAGACGTTGCTTCTCGGAGCGGCATACAACGAACCGAACGAGGAGACGCTTGCCGCGATGGCGGAGGCGCGTAGTGGTAAGTTGCGCGACTCCGAGCCTCTTGACCTCTCGTCAATCGAGGCAATGGAAAAATCAATGGGGCTATGAAGCGGCTATACCCGACAACGCAATATAAAAAAGACTATAAGCGCATTCGTCGCAATCCGGCTAAGGTTGCCAAGTTGTTCGCAATCTTGCAAAAATTGCAGAATGAGGAACCGATTCCGGCTGAGTTCAGCCCGCATATGCTTACTGGTAATTATGCCAATCATATGGAATGCCATATAGAAGGTGATTTCTTGCTGATTTGGTTTGACCGGGAGGCGGATGTTATTGATTTGGTAAGGCTTGGCTCTCATTCGGAGCTGTTTAAGAAGTAAATCGATAGATGCTTATATGGTGCTGAATTATATTTGGGCGGCGTTTTTCCTGGTGGCGTTCGCGGTGGCGCTGGGGCGCACGGTCGTGACCGGGGATGCCGGGGTGTGGAGCGAGATGATGCAGGGCTCGTTCTCGGCCGCTGCGCTCGCGTTCGAGGTGTCGCTGGGGCTGACCGGAATCCTGGCTATGTGGCTGGGGCTGATGAAGATAGGGGAGCGGGCCGGCGTAATCGGCTTTTTCGGCCGGTTGGTGTCGCCGCTTTTCTGCCGCCTGTTTCCGGGGGTGCCGAAGGGGCATCCGGCGATGGGCTCGATATTTATGAATGTCTCGGCCAACATGCTCGGGCTGGACAACGCCGCTACTCCGTTGGGTCTCAAGGCTATGCAGGAGCTGCAGTCGCTCAACAAGGAGAAGGACACGGCGACCGACGCGATGATTATGTTCCTTATTCTCAACGCTTCGGGGCTATGCTTCATACCTATTTCAATAATGATGTACCGCGCGCAGGCGGGGGCGGCCAATCCGACCGACGTATTCCTCCCGATTCTGCTCGCGACATTCGTCTCGACGCTTGTCGGCATCGTCGCGCTGTGCGTCAAGCAGCGCATACGGCTTGCCGACCCGGTGCTGCTTGGATGGCTCGGGGGGATGATGGCCGTGATCGCCGCGATGGTGTGGGTTTTCTCGGGAATGGACGGGGAGCAGGTCGAGCGCTATTCGGGCTTTATCGCCAACTTCCTGTTGTTCAGCGTTATTGTCGGATTCCTGCTCGCGGGGATGCGCAAGCGGCTGAATATGTACGAAACGTTTATCGAGGGGGCGAAAGAGGGGTTCAAGACCGCCGTGACGATTATCCCGTACCTTGTCGCGATTCTTGTAGGCATCGCGGTATTCCGCGCCTCCGGGGCGATGGACATGCTGACGGCGTGGACCCGCGACTTCGTCGCTTGGCTCGGGTGCGACACCTCCTGGGTTGAGGCGCTTCCTACCGCACTGATGAAGCCGCTGAGCGGCAGCGGTTCGCGCGGTCTGATGATCGACCTTATGAATACCTACGGGGCCGACGCTTTCGTCAGCCGTGTTTCGGCCGCGATCCAGGGCTCTACCGACACGATGTTCTACGTCCTGGCGGTCTATTTCGGTTCTGTCGGCATCCGCAAGACGCGCTACGCCGTCGGCTACGCACTCCTTGCCGACGTCAGCGGTTCCGTCGCCGGGGTCCTCGCCGCCTACCTCTTCTTCGGATAGCAGAAGGGTTAAGGAGATACTTATAAGTTCTTATAAGATTTATAATTTGTAGGGCTTGGCGGGCTGGAATCAGAAAGGGAGGGCGGGGCCGAGGGGGGATGCGGGGGACGCGGAGGGCGCGGGGGCTTCGGCGATGGATTTGGAGAGGAGGCGGCGACCGAAGCGGCAGTAGATGCATTTCTTTTTCTCGCAGAACTCGCGGCGCAGCTCCACGAGGGCCTGCGAGGCGAAGGCGTCGCGGCAGGGGATGCCGGCCTCGGTGAACAGGCGCACGACGGAGTTCTCCTCCGGCGGGAGGGAGCAGAGGAGGTCGAGGGCGCGCTCCATCGCGGAATCGTCGCCCCGCGAGGCGGCGCGGGCGTGGAGCAGCGGGACGGCGACGTTGATTATCAGGGAGTCAACGGCGCTCTTTCCGAGGACGCCCGGAAACGCCTTTGCCCGGGAGGGGGCGAAGGTGTAGTGCGTGGCCCAGAATCCTTCGGGGGTGACGCTCAATATGTCGCAGACGCGCTCGGCGGAGCCGTCGGCCGCGGCGAGGTCCCCCATCAGCCCGAACCCGTCGGCAACCTTTTTCGCCAGGAGCGCCAGGCGGCGGTAGGGGAGGTTCTGCGGGCGGGTGCGGGCCATTTTCCATTGCGGCCGCAGGGAGCGCAGCGAGAATTTGGCCGCCATAAACTTGTATTCCTGGCGGAGTGCTTCGACGTAGGGGTCCTCGTCAATCGCCGGGTCGGGAATCAGCCCGGCCTGCCCGAACACCATGGCCTCGACCGAAAGGGGGTTGTCGCGGTGTTTCAGCAGGATGTTGAGGGGGAGGGAGCGGGCTGTCAGCTCGAAGGGCTCGCTGTTCAGCCCGAACCCGAGCGCTCGGGCGAAAGTTATATAGGCAGCCTCCTCCCAGTTGCCGCCGGTAGCTTCGGCGATCGCGGCGGCGCGCTCGCTTTTGGCGAACACGCGCTCCACGGCCAGGGCCGTCAGCCAGTCGGATACATAAATCGAGGGGATTGACCGCAGCCCCTCGGCGCAGGGGAGGCCTGTGTCGGAGCCTTTGCCGAACGCCTCGTAGCGCTCCCTCGCGCCTGAGCCGATTTCCATCACGGCCTGGGGGATGACGAAGCCGTCGGGGCGGCGGATTTCGGCGTCGTCGACCGCGACGACGTGGAGCACCACCGAATCGTACGCCCGGTCGGAGTCGTGGCCGTGGCGGTGCCAGTCGGAGGCCCGGACGTGCATCTCGACGTTGCCGTGCCAGGTCTGGTCGCCGATTTTCAGGGCGGCGTTGAAGAAGTCGGGCCCGGCATCGGTGTTGAGCCTTCCGGGGTCGAGCACGCGGAGGGGGAGGCCGCGGGTGGTCGCGGCGTCCTTAATCAGCCCCAGCCGGTGCTGCCAGACGAACTGCATTAGCTTCTCCATACGGCAAAATTACAAAAAAATCTTAAACAGGAAAGCCTAACGCTTGCGGAAAACGCGGAAAATCAGTAACTTTGTGGGCTTTTTGGCCGAAACGGGCTTACCAAGCAGCCAACCGAGGCTCGCCCGACGGCATAACCTTATACAAATCAATAGTTTAATGTACGCTATCGTAGAAATCCAGGGACAGCAGTTCAAGGCCGAGGCCGGCAAGTTCCTGTATGTACACTATCTCGGCGACGAGCGCAAGGAGGGTGAGACCCTCGAGTTTGACCGCGTCCTGCTCGTTGACGCCGACGGTGCCGTGAAGGTCGGCGCGCCCACCGTAGAAGGGGCAAAAGTTGTTTGCGAGGTTAAACGTCCCCTCGTGAAAGGCGACAAGGTGATCGTGTTCAAGAAGAAGCGCCGCAAGGGCTATCGTCGCAAGAACGGCCATCGCCAGATGTTCTCCCAGGTAGTGATCAAAGACGTAATCGCATAACCCATTAAAAATCTAAGACAGCAACATGGCACATAAGAAAGGTGTAGGCTCGTCGAAGAACGGCCGTGAGTCGGAAAGCAAACGACTCGGTGTTAAGATTTTTGGTGGCCAGTACGCCAAGGCAGGCAACATCCTCAAACGTCAGCGCGGAACAGTGCACCACCCGGGCCTCAACGTGGGCATGGGCAAGGACCACACCCTCTACGCGCTCATCGACGGCACCGTGGTGTTCACCAAGGGCAAGGAAGGCCGCCGTTTTATCAGCGTGACCCCCATCGCCGAGGCATAACCATACCCTCCTCAGCGAATACCGCTCCGCATTCAGGCGGCCGCCTCTGAGCGCTTGGCGCGCAGGCGCGGCCGCCTAAGTTTTATCCAGTCAACCAACTCTCTAAAAAGCAAAACCATGGCAGACAATAACAACAAGCAGCAGGAAATCAAAATCGAGCTTACCCCCGAAATCGCCGCCGGCCACTACGCCAACCTTGCGGTCCTCTCCCACACTCCGGGCGAGTTCTTCCTCGACTTCATCGCCGTGGCTCCCAACATGCCCCAGGCACGCGTCCAGAGCCGCATCATCATGAACCCCGAAAACGCCAAGAACCTCCTGTTCGCCCTCCGCGACAACATCCAGAAATACGAGAGCACCTACGGCGAAATCACCCGCAAGGCTCCCAAGAACGGCGCCAACAACGGCGGCATCCCTAATCCATTTCAAGCCTGATGGATTTACAGATTTATAACTCGCTCAAGCGCGACAAGGAATATTTCCGGCCGCTCCACGAGGGGAGGGTCGGGATGTACGTCTGCGGCCCGACGGTCTACGGCGACGGCCACCTCGGCCACGCCCGCCCCGCGATTACCTTCGACGTCGTCTACCGCTACCTCACCCACCTGGGGCTGAAGGTGCGCTACGTGCGCAACATCACCGACGTAGGCCACCTGGAGCATGACGCCGACGAGGGAGAGGACAAAATCGCCAAGAAGGCGCGGCTGGAGCAGTTGGAGCCGATGGAGGTGGTGCAGCACTACCTCAACAGCTACCACCGCGACATGGAGCGCCTCAACGTGCTTCCTCCCTCGATCGAGCCGCACGCCTCGGGCCATATCATCGAGCAGCAGCAGTATATCCAGGCAATCCTCGACGCGGGCTACGCCTACGTCAGCGACGGCTCGGTGTACTTCGACGTGCGCAAATATAACGCCGACCACCACTACGGCAAGCTCTCCGGCCGAAACATCGACGAGCTCTTCTCCGAGACCCGCTCCCTCGACGGCCAGCAGGAGAAGCGCTACCCGGCCGACTTCGCCCTCTGGAAAAAGGCGGCTCCCGAGCATATAATGCGCTGGCCGTCACCCTGGAGCGACGGCTTCCCCGGGTGGCACCTCGAGTGCTCCGTCATGAGCGAGAAATACCTCGGCGAGCAGTTCGACATCCACGGCGGCGGCATGGACCTCAAGTTCCCCCACCACGAATGCGAGATCGCGCAGAGCGTCGCCCACAACGGCCACGACAGCGTCCGCTACTGGATGCACAACAACATGCTGACAATCAACGGCGAGAAGATGAGCAAGTCGAAGGGTAACTTCATAACCCTCAACGAGTTCTTCACCGGGCAGCACGAGCTTCTCCAGCAGCCCTACTCGCCGATGACAATCCGCTTCTTCCTCCTCCAGGCCCACTACCGCTCGACGGTTGACTTCTCGAACGAGGCCCTCCAGGCTTCCGAGAAGGCCTACGCCCGCATGATGGAGGGGTGGAAGCGCCTCGCGGGCCTCAAACCTGCCGGGGAGAGCGACATGGCCGGGGAAATCGAGAAGATACGCCAGGCGTGCTACGACGCGATGAACGACGACTTCAACACCCCGGTGGTGATCGCCCACCTCTTCGAGGCTCTGTCGCTCATCAACAAGGCCCGCGACGGACATATGCGCGCCACCCAGGCCGACATCGACGCCCTGAAAGCGCTATTCGACACCTTCCTATTCGAAATCCTCGGGATGCTCCCGACCGACGGCGGCGAGGCCGGAGAGGGCGCGCTGGAGCCTTACAAGGAGGCGGTGAACCTTCTCCTGGAGGTACGTTCCCAGGCCAAGGCGGCGAAGGACTGGACTACCTCCGACCTGATACGCGACCGACTGGCCGCGATCGGCTTCGCTGTCAAGGACACGCGCGACGGCTCCTTCGAGTGGTCGCTTAACAAGTAAACGCTCCGACCGGATGGACCTGCAGGGCTTCGGCGAGCTGATGATGGAGAACCTGCCGTTCGAGCCAACCGACCAGCAGATTCAGCTGATCGCGGCCCTGACGCGCTACTGCTCGGCGTACACCGCCGGACAGGACCGGGTCTTCATCCTCAACGGCTACGCCGGAACGGGTAAGACCTCCGTCATGGGCGCGCTCGTGCGCTCGCTCCAGGCGGTCGCCATGCCGACGGTGCTCCTCGCCTCGACCGGCCGCGCCGCGAAGGTGCTCTCAGCCTTCACAGGCAAGCCCGCGTTCACCATCCACCGATACATCTACAACGCGCCCGCGGTGACCCCCGACGGGCGCGTTTACGCTTCCGTCAAGCATAATCCCCACCGCAACACGGTCTTCATCGTCGACGAGGCGTCGATGATCGGCGACGACGAGTACGGGGCGCAGGGGAGTCTGCTGAAAGACCTCCTGCTGTATGTCTTCTCCGGCGTCAACTGCCGCCTGATTCTCGTGGGCGACACGGCGCAGCTCCCCCCGGTAGGGTTCGAGGAGTCCCCGGCCATGACCCCCGAGGCTTTCAAGCGGATGGGGATGAGCGTGACCCGCGCCACGATGACAAAGACCGTGCGCCAGAAAGCCCGCTCGGGGATACTCTACAACGCGACGTCGCTTCGCCGCTCGATGCTGGAGGTGCCGCTGCCGGTTCCCTCGCTGCGCGTCAGGGGGGTCGGCGATGTGGCTGTGGTCGAGCCGGAAAGCCTCCAGGAGGTACTCGAGGACGAGCTTCGCGAGCGCGGGGCCGACCAGGTGCTCCTGATTACCCGTTCCAACCGCCGGGCGGTGGACTTCAACCTCGCGATCCGCTCCATAATCTACGAGCACGAGGAGATGCTCGCGCCGGGCGAACGCCTGATGATCGCCAAGAACAACTACTACTGGACCCGCGGCCACGAGCAGATTGACTTCATCGCCAACGGCGAGGTGGCTGTCGTCGAGAAAATCTACGGCACCGAGGAGCGCGCGGGGTGCCTCTTTGCCAACGTCGAGCTGAACCTGCCGGAAAAAGGGTTCACCATCGACGCCAAACTCTCGCTCGACTGCCTGACCTCCGACCAGGCGGCCCTCGGCCGCGAGAAGCTGCAGGCGCTCGCCAACCAGGCGCTTTACGAGGACGGGCGGCTCCAGGCCTCTCCTACCGCGCAGCGCGACACCCTCCGCAAAGACCCCTATTACAACGCCTTGCAGGTAAAATACGCCTATGCAGTCACCTGCCACAAGGCCCAGGGCGGCCAGTGGGCCTCCGTCTTCGTCGATATGGGCTACATACCCCCCGAGGCGTACCGCACCCTTGACCTCTACCGCTGGCTCTACACCGCCGTCACCCGCGCCACCACCCGCCTCTACCTCATCAACCCCACCATCCCCGTCGACGGCGCCTGAACCCCTCCTCTGCCTCTTGCCGCCCCGCTCCCCCCTCTTTTCTATTTGGTTGATGAGCCACTCGCCTCCGGCTCGCTCCACCCGACAGTCGCACCAACAGCTCTTTCTTAACTACGAGAGAGACAACTTTGTCAAAGGTCTCCTTTGCATAAGGCACGGCAAAAATACAGCCGCGAACCGATGTCGCGGCTGCGATAATGCAACTTTATGCCAAAAAGAGTACTGAGCAGTACATCAGCGATCTCGTTTTATTATTTGTAGAAGTGCGAATCATCTTATGCTCTCTTCTCGGCTTCACGCCATTATTCCGCGCTTGAAAATCTGACGGATTGGAAAAATTGTTTTATCTTTGCGGACAAGCATATGAGAGATATGAAAACTGCCAGAGACAGGAATAGTTTGGAGAGGCTCGTATTCGATAAGATTGAGTACGTTGTCGCTTGCGTAGGTGCCTTCGCCCAGCGGCACGGGCTTTCCAATGCGCAAGCCTATGCTTATTTGCGGCGGTTTGCGGGTATCGATTTTTTGCTTGACTGCTACGCCGCGGAACATACGCTCTCCATAGATGACGCGGTGACAGACATGCAGGTGTTATGCGAACGTAACGGTGGCAGGATTTATGGCTAAGTTATATCACGGCTCCAATGTCCCGATAGAGCAGATAGACCTTTCCCGAAGCCGCCGTGGCAAGGATTTCGGAAAGGGCTTTTATCCAGCGTAAGAAATTATGACACAGGATATTCAGTTTCAGGTGGAATGTCTCGCTGCTGAACTTGCGGAAATGCTGATGTCGGAATACGGCTGGGACATACGCCGTGCCCTTGACGAGCTGTATCGTTCCCAGACATTCGCGAAACTCAACGACCCGGAGTGCGGCCTCTACTACCAGGGGGCTGTCTACATCTTCCAGTTCCTCAAGAACGAAATCGAAACAGGCAAGCTCGCCTGAGAACTGACTGAAAATCCGCGCCGGGGAAAGGGGTAAAAATAGGGCCGCCCCGCGGGTTGGAGTTCGCAGGGCGGCCTGTATGAGGGGGAAGGGATTGGCGGAATCAGAGGCGGGCCTTGATGGCGGCGGAGGCTTCCTCGTAGCCGGGCTTGTCGAGAAGGGCGAACATGTTGCGCTTGTAGGCTTCGACGCCGGGCTGGTTGAAGGGGTTCACGCCGAGGAGGTGGCCGGAGATGCCGCAGGCATTCTCGAAGAAGTAGATCAGCTCGCCGAGATATTCCTCATTGAGGGCGGGGATGGTGACGCGGATGTTGGGGACGCCGCCGTCGACGTGGGCCAGGCGGGTTCCGAGCTCGGCCATCTTGTTGACCTCGTCGACGCGCTTGCCGGCCAGGAAGTTGAGGCCGTCGAGGTTGGCGGGGTCGGTGGGGATTACGGTCTTGTGGGCGGTCGTGTCTACGGAGAGCACGGTCTCGAAGATGGTGCGCTCGCCTTCCTGAATCCACTGGCCCATGGAGTGGAGGTCGGTTGTGAAGTCAACGGCTGCGGGGAAAATGCCCTTTCCGTCCTTACCCTCGGACTCGCCGTAGAGCTGTTTCCACCATTCTGCGAAGAAGTGGAGCTTCGGGGTGAAGTTGACGAGGATTTCGATTTTCTTTCCGGCGCGGTAGAGGGCGTTGCGGGTCGCGGCGTAGATGGCGGCGGGGTTGTTCTCGACGCCGTCGGCGGTAGCGGCTTCCATACGGCGCGCTCCGTCGACGAGGGCGCGGATGTCGAATCCGGCCACGGCGATGGGGAGGAGTCCGACGGGAGTCAGCACGGAGAAGCGGCCGCCGACGTTGTCGGGGATGACGAAGGTCTTGTAGCCTTCCTCGGTCGCGAGCTGACGGAGGGCGCCGCGGGCCGCGTCGGTGACGGCCACGATGCGCTTCGAGGCTTCGGCTTTGCCGAGCTGGCTTTCGAGCTGCTCCTTGAGAAGGCGGAAGGCGATGGCGGGCTCGGTGGTGGTTCCCGACTTGGAGATTACGATGATTCCGAACTTATGGCCCTTGAGGAGGTCCTGGAGCTCGTAGAGATAATCCTCGCCGATGTTCTGTCCGGCGAAGAGCACGCGGCAGCGGCGCGCGTCCCCTTCGGGGCGGAGCTGGGCGAAGGTGTCGCTGAGGCCCTCGATGACGGCCTTGGCTCCGAGGTAGGAGCCGCCGATGCCGATCGCTACGACATAGTCGCAGTTCTCGCGGAGGTTCTTGGCTGTCTCCTCGATGTCGGCCAGGTGGGCGTCGGTGATTTCAGAGGGGAGCTTCACCCATCCGAGGAAGTCGGAACCGGGGCCTGTGCCCTCGACAAGCATTTTCAGCGCCTTTTCGGCTTCGGGATAGATCGCCTGGATCTGCTCGCCGGTTACGGCGCAGAGGGTTTCCTTGACGTTTACTTCGATGTTCTTCATTGATGTATGTTGTTATTAATATGAGTTTCGCAAGTTTTCAACTTGCTCACCGTGGAAGGTGAAGGGTGAAAGGTGAAGGAAATACTCCATTCAAATAAGCTATTATCTTCACTCAGGCGAAGCCTGATTTTCACGTTTCACTTCTTTCACTTCGACTTGAGCTTGCGAAAGTTGAATATTTTATAGTTCTCCCTGCTCGACTCCGACGCAGACGCGCTCGATGATGGCGTCGCCGGCGTCGCGGTCGGGCTTGTACTCCCCTTTGAGGCTCACCCCGAAGAGCTTGCCGAACCCCTGCCAGAACGTGGCGCGGAAGGAGCCGAGGAAGGCTTTCACGATGTCGTAGCCGCTCTGGTTCGTCTCGCGCTGGATGAGTTTTACGAGCATCCGGGCCTGCCCCTTGGTGAAGCGCTTGAGGGCGGGCTTGTACTGCTTGAAAATCGCCCCCTCCATCTCCTTGAGATACGCCTCGCGCTCTTTCTGAGTCGGGAAGGTCTCGATATACTCGTAGGTCTCGAGCAGGGTCGCGCTGATGAGTTTGGCGTATGGCAGGGCTTTCTTGACGTCGCGGACGGTGCGCCAGTAGAACTCCTCCTGCTTGCGGTTCTTGAAGCGGAGAGCGGGATAGACGGTGATGTCGTTGAATATCACCACGAGGACCGTGTCCCCCTCCGGGGTCACGGTATGGTATTTGCCGCGGTAGACGGGCCGTCGGCCGCTGCCGGGGTTCTCGATTGTCGGGGCCTGGGTTTCCAGTTCCTGGAAGTCGGCGCCCCGGGCGGGGAGGATGGCTCCGGCGAATATTACGGCGAGCAGCAGCGGGATATGTCGGAACAGCAGGTTTCGCAATTGGAGAGAGGTTTGGGGGTCCCAATCCGTTAAACGGACGCGGACGCGGTTTTGTTTTCGGGAGAGTGGTCGACCGGGGGATAGTCGATGGTGTAATGGAGGCCGCGCGACTCCTTGCGCTCCTTGGCCTGGCGCATGATGAGGTAGCCTACGTTGATGATGTTGCGCAGCTCGCAAATCTGGCGGGAGGCTTTCGACGACTTGAAGAGGCGCTCGGTCTCCTCGTAGAGGATGTCGAGGCGGTTCCAGGCGCGGTCGAGGCGGAGGTCGGAGCGCACGATTCCGACGTAGGTGCCCATGATCTGGTTAACCTCGCGGATGCTCTGGGTTATGAGCACCATCTCTTCGGGGTGGCGCGTCCCCTCGTCGTTCCAGTCGGGCACGTCGGAACGGAGCTGGTAGTGGGGCGCGTTCTCGATCGCATGGCGGGCGGCCGCGTCGGCGTAGACTACCGCCTCAATCAGCGAGTTGGAGGCCAGGCGGTTGCCGCCGTGGAGCCCGGTGCAGGAACATTCGCCGACGGCGTAGAGGCGCTTGATCGAGGATTCGGCGTTGGTGTCGACCTTGATTCCGCCGCAGAGGTAGTGGGCGGCGGGAGCCACGGGAATCGGTTCGCGGGTTATGTCGATGCCGAGGCTGAGGCAGTGGGCGTAGATGTTGGGGAAGTGGCGGCGCGTCTCCTCCGGGTTCTTGTGGGTGACGTCGAGGAAGACGTGGTCCTCTCCCCGCTGCTTCATCTCGGAGTCGATGGCGCGGGCCACGACGTCGCGGGGCGCCAGCTCCATGCGCTCCGGGTCGTAGCGCTCCATGAAGCGCTCCCCGGCGAGGTTGCGCAGGATGCCTCCGTAGCCTCGCATGGCCTCTGTAATAAGGAAGCTGGGGCGGTCGCCGGGGTGGAAGAGGGCGGTCGGATGGAACTGGATGAACTCCATGTCCTTTACCGTGCCCTTGGCGCGGTAGACCATCGCTATGCCGTCGCCGGTCGCGACGAGGGGGTTGGTGGTAGTCTGGTATACTGCTCCTACGCCGCCGGTCGCCATCAGGGTGACGCGGGCCAGGAACTTGTCGACTCCCCCTTCGGGGTTCAGGACGTAGGCGCCGTAGCAGGTGATGTCGGGGGTACGGCGGGTGACGACCTTCCCCAGGTGGTGCTGGGTGATGATTTCGATGGCGAAATGGTCCTCGTAGATGTCGATATTCGGGTTGGCGCGTACGGCCTCGATCAGGCCGCGCTGGATTTCGAAGCCGGTGTTGTCGGCGTGGTGCAGAATCCGAAACTCCGAGTGGCCCCCCTCGCGGTGGAGGTCGAAAGAGCCGTCGGCCTTGCGGTCGAAATTGACGCCCCATTCAAGGAGCTGGCGTATCTGGCCGGGAGCGCCGGTCACCACTTTTTCTACCGCCGCGGGGTCGGATAGCCAGTCTCCGGCGACCATCGTGTCGCGGATATGCTTCTCGAAGTTGTCAACCTCGAGGTTCGTCACCGACGCCACTCCCCCCTGGGCCAGGGCGGTGTTGGCCTCTTCGAGCTTTGTCTTGCAGACAAGCGCGACCCTCCCCGTATGAGCTACTTTCAAGGCGAAGCTCATTCCGGCGATGCCGCTGCCAATAACTAAATAGTCGTATTCCTTGGTCATTGCTTCGATGTAGGTTGCAAAATTAGCTTTTTCCCCGCTCAAACGCAAAAAAAATATGGGTGCCGGGGCGCTTTTTCGGTCACTGCGACAGATTTTCGCCCCTCGGGGCAGAAAAATCAAGCTGTTAATATGTTAAATCGAAAATTTGTTATTACCTTTGTGTTTTGGATGCGAAGTCAATGGCAGATTTTCCCCGTTCCGGCTTCAATATATGAGGAGACAGCCCCGCGCTGCCGCCTCTTTCCTGATAACCGCTAACCTCTGAAACCGAGCATAACAAACTGAAATGAGAGTAAAGATACACCGCGAAGGCACCCATGTGCTGACAGTCCTTGCCGCCGGGCTGCTGCTCGTCAACATCCCCCTGTGGGCGTGGCTGCCGGAGCCCCTTCGGTGGATTGCCGCTGCCGTCAGCCTGGTGTCGGTTGTGCTCTTCCTTCTGGTTGTGAACTTCTACCGCTCCCCCCGCCGCCATTTCCCCGGCAACCCGGTTAACGCCGTGGTGTCGGCCGCCGACGGCAAGGTGGTAGCCCTGGAGGAGACCTACGAGGGGGAGTACCTCAAATGCCGCTGCATACAGCTCTCTGTGTTCATGTCGCCGCTGAACGTCCACGCCAACTGGTTCCCCGTCGACGGCGAGGTGATATATTCCAAGCACCACAACGGGCGCTGCCGTGCCGCCTACCTCCCCAAATCGAGCACCGAGAACGAGCGCTCGACCGTTGTCATCCGTACGCCGGAAGGGCAACTGGTGCTCATGCGCCAGGTTGCCGGGGCAATGGCCCGCCGCATCGTGACCTACGCCCACCCCGGCGTCGAGGCCTCGATCGAGGACCATATGGGCTTCATCAAGCTCGGCTCCCGAATCGACCTCTACCTCCCCCTCTCGACCGAGATTTTCGTTAAAATCGGCGACCCGACCGTGGGCGGCATTACCCAGGTCGGGCTGCTTCGCCCCGAAGCCTCTGAAACAAAATGAACGTAATCACCCGCTCCATACCCAACACCATCACCTGCTGCAACCTCATCAGCGGCGTGCTGGCGATTACCTTCGCCTTCCATCCCTTCGACTGGTTCGGCTCCCTGCAAGGCTACCAGTGGGTCTGGATCTGCATCGGCGCTGCCGCCGTGTTCGACTTCTGCGACGGCCTGTCGGCCCGGCTGCTGAAAGCCTATTCGGCGATGGGGAAGGAACTCGACTCCCTCTCCGACCTGGTAAGTTTCGGAGTGGCCCCCGCCATGCTCCTCTTCAACCTCCTGCAGGCCTACGGCGAATCCTCCTGGCTCCCCTACGCCGCGATTCTGATACCCGTGATGGGGCAGTTGCGCCTGGCGAAGTTCAATATCGACGATTCGCAGACAACAGTTTTCCGCGGCCTCCCCATCCCCGCCGAGGCTATCTTCTGGATCGGCGCGACCGCGTGGCTCGCGGAAAATCCCGGGCTCGCGGCTTTCGGTCCGCAATGGCTTGCGGAGCTGCTGTGGTGCGCCCTGATCGCGGCCGCGGCCCTGATGATGGTGGCCCCGATGAGGATGTTCTCGCTTAAGCTGAAGAATTTCAGCCTCGCGGCGAATCTTACGCGCTACCTGTTAATCCTCGGGTGCCTGGCGTTTGTTATATGGTTCGGAGTGGCAGGCTTCGCCCCCGCCATCATCCTCTACATCCTCCTGGCCGCCGTCACGCCTAACCGCTGACACCATCGCGGCTCCAACTAACACCCTCTCTATGATCTGGATAATTGTAGCCCTTATACTTTTTTACTTCATACTGCGCCCGGCCTGGCGTGTCTACAAGGCTTACCGCGACCCTCAGAAAGCGATGGAGGATTTTCTCCGCCGCAACGGTTTCACCGCCGCCGGCGCTCCCTCCGGCGATGACGAACAGCCCCGCGGGCGCCGTTCGAAAGGGGGCTGGAGCGCCCCGCGCCCCCGCAAGAAGAAAATCGACCCCTCGGCCGGCGACTACGTCCGCTTCACCAACCTTCCCCCCGAGGACCCCGCTCCCGGCACCCCCTCCGACACCACTTCCTCCGCCACCATCGAGGTCGAGCAGCAGACCGTCGATGTCACCTGGGAGGAAATCCGCGAGTAACCCCGCCTCTGTCATTAACCTCCTTTTCCGCAACGTAAACGTATGGATTTAAGCGAACAGCTATCTCTTTTCAATGAGGAATATTCGGAATCAGACGGATTTTCCTCGCTTGAAATATGCGCCGGAGCCGGAGGACAGGCTTTAGGGCTGGAGATGGCCGGCTTCAAGCATCGGTTATTGGTGGAATACGAAAAGGATTATTGCCAGGCGATAAAGCGCAACCGCCCCGAATGGGATGTGCGTTGCGCGGATGTAAGGAACTTTTCCGGCACAGACTACCGCGGTCAGATCGACCTGCTGTCGGGAGGAGTGCCGTGCCCCCCGTTCAGTGTCGCCGGCAAGCAGCTCGGCCAGGATGATGAAAGAGACCTGTTCCCGGAAATGCTCCGCCTCGTGGACGAAATCCGACCCAAAGCGGTGATGATTGAAAATGTCAGGGGACTGCTTGACCAAAAATTCACGCAGTACAGGGAAGCGATATTGAACAAGTTGAATGTCCTGGGCTATAACACGCATATCAAACTGCTTCAGGCTTCGGATTTCGGGGTCTCCCAACTTCGTCCAAGGGTCATAATCGTCGGAATCAGAAAGGATCTTGAAGACACGTTTGAATTTCCCCTGCCGGATAACCGCGCTACGGCATCCGTGGGCGAATTGCTTTGCGACCTGATGGGAGTGAACGGATGGGAAGGAACCGGCGAGTGGAAAGCGAAGGCCGCTAAAATTGCCCCTACCCTTGTCGGGGGGAGTAAGAAACACGGCGGTCCTGACCTTGGCCCGACGCGCGCCAAACGGGAATGGGCTAATCTCGGCATTGACGGCAAAGGTGTCGCTAATGAGGCCCCCGAAAAAGGCTTCGACGGATTGCCCCGGCTGACGGTCAGGATGCTCGCCCGTATCCAGGGATTTCCCGATACTTGGGATTTCGGGACAAAAAAGACCCTTGCCTGCCGTATGATAGGTAACGCTTTCCCGCCTCCTGTCGCCAAAGCGGTTGGAGAACAGATATTTAAAATCTTATTAAATAATGCTTCCTTTAATCGCGTCTCAGAGAAAACTGTATCATGAGGCATTGGTTCGCCTTGGCGTTCTTTCAATTGATTCGCACGGCGTGGCAAGTAATGCCGACAAGTCTTCAAAATTATCGTGCGCGATAGCGAAATCTATAGCGATGGAGCTTATCGGAGAAGTCGGGATACAGGAAAAGAATGTCGGACAGACGCTTGGAGGCCAGTTCGAGGTAGAGACGATGAAGTTTGTTCGGGAGACGTTCCTCTCACTCGGCAATCTGCGCCCGGGTAAATGGCATGTCGAGCGCCTTGGGAATAGAAGCTCGGTGAAAATATCATCTTTTGTGCAGTACCAGCACTTGGATTACCTCAGGGAGATTACAAGCAAAGACCCGATGCTGGCATCAACCCTTGGGAACGATTATATGGTTGCACCCGACATAGTGATATTCCGGGAGCCGGAATCTGACGAGGTTATCAATAACCACCAACTCATTGTTGATGATTCCGTAAGCCATAATTCGGTTATAAGGCTGAAGGACAATCAGCTGCCGATAATGCACGCCTCTATTTCAGCCAAATGGACTATGCGTAGCGACCGCGCCCAAAACAGCAGGACAGAGGCGTTGGGGCTGATTCGCAACCGCAAAGGGCATCTGCCTCATATCGCTGTAGTAACCGCCGAACCGCTGCCCTCGCGCCTGGCATCCCTCGCATTGGGCACGGGCGACATAGACTGCCTGTACCATTTCGCTCTTGATGAACTAATCAAGGCTGTACAGGCCACAGGAGCAGAGGATTCCATCGAGATGCTTAAGATACTTGTTGACGGGAAACGTCTGAAAGACATAAGCGACCTGCCGCTTGACCTGGCGGTTTGACTATCTTAACCCATATGAAAATGGAAACGAACACGCCAAAGCGGAAATCAGCCCCAAGAAGGTTGGTTAAGCAAGATAGCAATTCTTCGTTGTCAACATCCAGCGAGACAATAATAAGGCTCAAGGCTGTCACAGAGGAAGAACGGAATAGGTTTCGTGTACCTTCATATAATTACATTCTTCCGTAGTTTCTGAATGTCCTCCCCCGTATTATGGGGGAGGGGTCAGCGTTTTTTGGCGGGGTCGCAGGTGAGGCCGACGCCGAGCTTGCGGAAGATTTTGTGGTCGACTTCGCCGAGCATGACGGTGCAGTGGGCCTGGCACCCGTTTAGCTCCGGGAGCTTCTCCAGGGCGCGGCGGCAGAGCTCGTCGCGGGGGGAGAGCACGGAGAGGGCCACGAGTACCTCGTCGGTATGGAGGCGCGGGTTATGGCCCCGGAGATAGGTGAGCTTCGTGTGCTGGATCGGCTCGATGAGGGCCTGGGGGATGAGTTTCACGGAGTGGTCGATTCCTGCGAGATGCTTTATGGCGTTGAGAATCAGGGCGGCGCTCGGGCCGAGAAGCTGCGATGTGCCGGCGGTGATGATAGTGCCGTCGGGCAGCTCGATTGCCGAGCAGGGAACCCCGTCGCGTTCGGCGCGCCGGCGGGCGGCCGGAATCGCCTTGCGGTATTCTGGGGTGATTTCCGCCTGGCGGAAGAGGAGGGCGATTTTGTTGACCTCTGCCTCGTTGCCGTCACCCTGCGCCATGCGGTTCAGGGCGGTGAAGTAGCGGCGGATTATTTCCTGGCGCGACGCCTCGCGGCACACCTCGTCGTCGCTGATGCAGAACCCTACCATGTTGACCCCCATGTCGGTAGGCGACTTGTAGGGGTTGCTGCCGTATATCCCCTCGAAAAGCGCGTCGAGGACCGGGAAAATCTCTATGTCGCGGTTGTAGTTGATCGCCGTCTTTCCGTAGGCTTCGAGGTGGAAGGGGTCGATCATGTTGACGTCGTTGAGGTCTGCGGTAGCGGCCTCGTAGGCGATGTTGACGGGGTGTTTGAGCGGGAGGCTCCATACGGGGAATGTCTCGAACTTGGCGTATCCGGCCTCCACGCCGCGCTTGTTCTCGTTGTAGAGCTGGCTGAGGCAGACGGCCATCTTGCCGCTGCCGGGGCCGGGGGCGGTCACGATTACCAGCGGGCGGGTGGTCTCGATATAGTCGTTGCGGCCGAAACCCTCGTCGGAGTCAATCAGGGCTACGTTGTTGGGGTACCCCTCGATGGTGTAGTGGCAGTAGGTGCGGATTCCCATTCGGTCGAGGCGGGCGCGGAAAGCGTCGGCGCTGCTCTGGCCGTTGTAGTGGGTGACGACTACGGAGCTTACCAGGAAGCCGCGGTTGCGGAACTCGTTGCGGAGGCGCAGCACGTCCATGTCGTACGTGATTCCCAGGTCGGAGCGCACCTTGTTCTTCTCTATGTCGCGGGCCGAGATAACGATTACGATTTCGGCTTTGTCGCTGAGCTGCTGGAGCATGCGCAGCTTGCTGTCGGGCTGGAACCCGGGGAGGACGCGCGAGGCGTGGTGGTCGTCGAAGAGCTTGCCCCCGAGTTCGAGGTAGAGCTTGTTGCCGAACTGCGCGATACGCTCCTTGATATGCTCCGACTGAATGCGGAGGTATTTCTCGTTGTCGAAACCTTGTTTCATATATCGTTTTGCCTTAGATGTTAGCCTTAGATGTTTGTCTTTCGTTTGTTGAGCCGGCGCCGTACTGCGCGCCAGGCGACGCGCGAGCGGGAGCGCAGCGAGTGCCACAGTCCGCTGACTGGAGCGTCGAGGTCGGCCTGCAGGGGGTCGGTGAACGTCGGCAGGACGGGCGCGTCGCCGAATTGCTCGGGATAGACCACCAGGAGGTTGTTGCGCTCGCAATGCTGCTGGAGAATCATCGGGATTTCCGCCATGTCGGCCGAATGGCTGACGGAGTTGGCCCTCGCGCCGATAACCACCATCAGGTCGTCGTCGAGCACCCGGCCCGCCAGGAGGATGAAGTCGTCAAGCCCTTCGAGGAGGCGGTATTCGTGGCGCACGCCCATTCCGGCGGCTGCGATGACGCCCCGGATGAGGCGCTGCTGCTGTCTGTCGCAACAGAAGATTATGCGGCACCCGACTTCGCGGGCGAGGGCGCAGAGGGTCTCTACCCAGCGCGAGAAGCCGGTCTCGTATTCCGCCTTGGCGGGGACGAAGACGGCGATGCGCGTCAGGGTGTTGAGGGGTATGTAGCAGCGCGATACGAGCACCATTCTGTTGGTCTGGCGCAGAAGCTGTTCGATTTTCGAGCCGAGGAAGGTGTCGATGACTGTCCCCTTGCGGTGCATCCCGAGGACGATTTCGTTTATGCCCCGCTCCTCGACGGTGTTGAGGAGCCCCGTGACGGTGTTGAGGTCGTAGCGCTCGATGGTGTCGAGCGTTGCTCCGGCGGCCGCAGCGGCGTCCTGGGCCAGCCGCAGGGCGTTGCGCCCCATGGCGCGGGAGGCGGGGGTCGTGTCGTTGCGGACATGGAGGGCGTACATCAGGTCGGGATAGCGCCCCTCGCGGCTGACCCTGGAGAGCATCGCCAGCTCTACGAGCGACGCGGCGGTAATCGGGTTGGCGACCCCGACGAGGGTGCGGTACTGGCGGGTCTCGGCGGCTTTCTCCTGGGCTGACTCGGGGCCCATCGCGTTGAGGATGCGCACCTTTATCTTCGCGGCGGCCTCAGAGGTTACCACGGGCGCGATCGCGCAGGTGACGAGGATTACGAGCACCGTCCCGTTAAGGATTGTCTCGTCCATCATCCGCGAGCCGTCGGGGAGGATCATGTTGTAACCGATTGTGACTACGGCGAGGGCCACGGCGGTGTGGGCCGTCGTCAGGCCGAACATCATACGCCGGTCTGCCCCGGCCATCCCGTAGAGCTTCTGCGCCCCCCAGGCGGCGAGCCATTTGCTCGCCAGGGCGACCGCCAGCATTATCGTGGCGACCCAGAGAGTGTTACCTTTGACGATTACACCGACGTTGATCATCATCCCGACCCCGATCAGGAAGTAGGGGATGAACAGGGCGTTGCCGACAAACTCTATCGAGTTCATCAGCGCGGAGTTGGAGGGGATGTAGCGGTTGAGCACCAGCCCGGCGAAGAAGGCTCCGAGCACCGGCTCCAGGCCGATCGCCCCGGAGAGCCACGCCGACAGGAAGACCATTGCCAGAACGAAGACGTACTGCGTCACGCGGTCGCTGTAACTCTTGAAGAACCAGCGGGCTACCCTCGGATAGGCGTAAAGCACCGCCCCGCAGTACATCGCGAGCTTCGCGACGAGCCATCCCATCGACGAGAGCTGGAACTCCCCTGTGGCGTGGATGTTGACGCACGCCGCGAGCACTAACAGCGCCCCGATTACGGCGATAATCGTACCGACGACGGAAATCAGCACCGCCGGGCTTTTCGTGACCCCGAAACGGGCTGCGACGGGGTAGGCGATCAGGGTGTGGGAGGCGTACATCGACGCCAGGAGGAAGGCCGTCAGCCAGCCCGTATTGAGGATATAGACGCTCGCGAGCACCCCCATCGCCATCGGCACGAAGAAGGTAAGCAGCCCGAAGCCGAGGCCCCGGCGCAGGTTAAGCCGCAGGTGGAACATGTCGATTTCCAGCCCGGCGAGGAACATCAGGTAGAGAAGTCCGACCTGACCGAAAATCGCGAACGAGGAGTCGCTCGCCAGGATGTTAAGCCCGTAAGGCCCGACGATTATGCCCGCGACGATCATCCCGACGATATGGGGGATTTTCAGGCGGTTGAGCAGCACCGGCGCGAGCAGGATAATAACCATCACGATGAGGAAAATCGTGACGGGACCTGTTACTAATGGCGCCGAGAGAAGATGCATCGGGGGCGGTTTTATGAGGGAAGGGCTATTTCTTGCTTATGAGGAGTTCGGCTATCTGAACGGCGTTGAGAGCTGCGCCCTTGCGGATCTGGTCGCTGACGGTCCAGAACGTCAGCGCATTGTCATCGGCCAGGTCCTGGCGCAGGCGCCCGACGTAGACGGGGTCGCAGCCGGCCAGGGTGTAGGGCATCGGGTAGACGCGGTTCGCGGGGTCGTCCATCAGCTCCACGCCGGGAGCGTCGCGGAACGCCTGGCGCGCCTGTTCGAGCGTCACCGGGCCTTCGGTCTCGACCCAAATCGCCTCGGAATGGGCGCGCATGACCGGGACGCGGACGCAGGTAGCGCTGACGCGGAGGCCCGGGGCATGCATGATCTTGCGGGTCTCGTTGACCATCTTCATCTCCTCCTTGGTGTAGCCGTTGTCGGTGAAGATGTCGATATGGGGGATGAGGTTGAAGGCGAGCTGGGCGGAGAATTTCTCGACCGTCGGCTTCTCGCCGCGGAGCACCTGCCCGGTCTGCTCGCGCAGCTCCTCCATCGCGGCCGCTCCGGCCCCGGAGGCTGCCTGGTAGGTCGCGACGCGCACGCGGCGCAGCGGCGACAGGTCGTTGATCGGCTTGAGGGCCACTACCATCTGGATTGTCGTGCAGTTGGGGTTGCCGATAATGCGGCGCGGGGCGTTGAACGCGTCGTCGCCGTTAACCTCGGGAACGACCAGGGGCACGTCCTCGTCCATGCGGAAAGCCGACGAGTTGTCGATCATCGTCGCGCCGTGGGCCGTGATTACCTCCGCGAAGCGGCGCGAGGTGCCGGCCCCGGCCGAAGTGAAGGCGATGTCGATACCGCGGAAATCCTCGGGATTCTCTGTCAGCTCCTTGACGGTCAGCTCCTCGCCGCGGAACGTGTACTTGCGCCCGGCGCTCCGGCTCGAGCCGAAGAGCGTGACCTTCTCAGCGGGGAAATGGCGCTCCGCGAGCACCTTCATGAGCTCCTGGCCGACGGCCCCGGAGGCTCCAACGATAGCGATATTCATTTTGCGGGACTTGCTATGTTAAACCTTTAACTTCAGCTTTTCTAATTCAACCGCGAATTTAGCAAAAAATCCCGAAATACCGGGCTGCCGTTTTTCCGGGAAGAGGGCTGGAAACAGCGCTTCCCGCCAACGGGCCGGGAGGGCGCGGTCGGCGGGAAGCGCTGTCGTAGGAGATATGTTATGTTTTGAGGTCTAATAAACGCAGAAATTGTAACCAACAGAAACGTTTAGGAACGAAGAACGAGTGGTTTGTGAAATCTTAGGTCCATGGCCGATATTGTATGCTATCCCGAGGTTTATGTGCCGGAACTGGGCGTTAACGCCGATGTGCAGGCGGAACTGAAAACGCCGCCAAACCTCCTCTCCAAGTTTATCCTCGTCAAACATTGTTAGAAATTGCCACGTACCTGTTTTGTCATGAAATTCGCTTGGCGATAGATGGTCTAATATCTCTTGCCCTTCTTTCGAATCGCAGTGAAGTTTATGGGTATAGTCGGCAAGCAGATTGAAACGGGCACTAATACCCATAAATGGTTCTATGCAGAACTCGCTGCCTATGCCGAATTTGTAGGCGAGAGATACAGGCAACGAAATGCTGAAAAGATTGCCGCTTTGCTTTAGATTGCCGGGATATGCGAGAATATCATGCGAAGGTACAAGCTCGAATAGCAATATTTCGGGATACTCCTGGCGGTCGAAGCCCCAAAGTCCTGTAACACCGGCTTCTATGAAGACAGGGGCGGTTTTGGAGAGGCTGAATCCGTGGGTGTAGCCGATTCCGAATCCGTGTATGTGCTCTGCTTCTTTTAGCAGATAGTGTTTGTAAAACCCCAGCTCGTATGAGGCGGAAATGCGGTTATATGACTTCGTCATAGGGTCTCGGACATCAAACGTCGTTTCAGACGGATTTTGTCCGTAGAGGTTCGTGAAAAGAATGCCGAAGAAAGCAAGAACCAAATGTCTTAATTGCATACCGTTGTTAATTTTGCGATGGTTTATTATATATCCGATAAAGGATAATTGACTAAATCCGCGCAAAGTTATGCAAAATAGAAATAATTACCCCCCCCGACGGTTAAATATTGTTAATAGGTGCCAAATAGCATCCATTTTACTCATTCGGAATGATTCCTACGGTTCTTCCCAACGATTTTTCCGGGTTGGGCGTTTACTATTCAGAATTATTCGTTAAATTTGCCCGTATGAGATTGATTGAACTGAATCTGCAACGCATACTCGACTTGTGCCGCAAACACAAAGTGAAGACGCTGTCCGTCTTTGGCTCTATCCTGACAGATAGGTTCAACGACCAAAGCGATGTGGATTTGCTCGTGGACTTTGAGCCGATAGACCATGACAGGTTTGATTACGTCGCCAACTATTTTGAGTTAAAAGCCTCATTGGAGCGGCTGTTCGACAGGAAAGTAGATTTGATAGAATACGGGAAAAACCTCAATCCGATTTTCAAAGCATTGGTCGACAGGAAAAAACAGTTGATTTATGGATGAGTACATAGCTGTATATCTCTACGATGTGAAACAGGCCATTGAGGAAGTCGAAAGTTTCTTTGTCGGCTACCCTATGCGTTATGAAGTCTTTGAGAAAGACTACCTTCGCAGAAGTGCGGTTGAGAGGAAAACAGAAATAATGGGCGAGGCGATAAATCGTATTCTGAAAATCCAGCGCGATTTCCCGCTGCCAAACGCGAAAGCAGTGATTGACACCCGCAATCGCATCATTCACGGCTACGATTCCGTAAAACCTGAATTTCTTTGGAGCTTGGTCATCCGCCATATTCCCGAACTCAAAAAAGACGTTGAGCGTCTAATTGAGGAGTATGGAATATCTCCCGAAACGGTATGATAGAAATAGCATAAAATAATATTGAAAAGCCCGGCACTGTGAAGTCGGGCTTTCATATTCAGAAACCATTCCTCCATTCAATAGAACTTTGAGGATGTTTTTGAGCCGCTCGCCTCCGGCTCACTCCACCCGACATTCCCGCCGCGGCCATAATGGGCTGGAATCTTGACGCTTATCCTTTGCCGCGATTCCGGCTTGCCGTTTTTCCAAGGGATTTTGGCGGATTTTTGTCTTTTTTCCAGGGGTAAAAGGGGGTGGTTTGCCGTTTTTCCAGGAGGAGGGCTGAAGACAGCGCTTCCCGCCAACGGGCCGGGAGGGCGCGGTTGGCGGGAAGGGATGATGGCCTGTGGGTAGGGAGGGTCAGCGGAGGAGGGCTTTGGTGACGCGGGTGCCCTGGCGGAGGAGGTAGACGCCGGAGGGGAGGCCTGTGCTCCAGGCGCCGGATCGTACTTCTTTGAGAAGGAGGCCCTGGAGATTGTAGACCTCGACGGGAGTTTCCGACGGGTCGGCCAGGGATTCTTCCACCGATGCGGGGTCTCCCTTGTGGATTCGGCTGGTCTTCACGGAGAGGGCTTTGCCGGCGGCGTCTGTGAACTTGACAATCAGAATCAGGTCGCCGTCGGCCAGGGAGGAGACGTCAATCGAAGCCGAATGGTTGTCGGCGAGCTTCAGTCCGCGGCGGGCAGGGGCGGAAGTCCGTCCGGAGCCGTCGCCGGAGAGTTCGGCGCCGCTCTCCTCGTGGATCACGCGCCAGGTGAAGCCGAACGTTTCGCCGGAGTTGCCCCGGAGGTCGATGTCGAGGATGTTGTCAGAGCCGAGTTCGGAGAAGAGCACATAGTCCGACTCCGAGTCGTCAGGCTCGAAGATGAGTGTCTCGACGAAGTTATATGTTCTTGCGTTGCGAACCTTGTCCTGCGGCGAGAGTTCGGAAAGCCCCCAGATGCCCGGCGCGCTCCCCTGGGGCAGCACGCAGCGGATTGTATAGCGCTCCCATGCCGTCGGGTCTCCGTCGAAGAAGAGGGTCGAGGAGTTGCGATGGTGGAAATAGTTGAAGTGGTCGATACCTTGAGGGTCTCTCAAGCGGTATGCGCACGCTCCGAAGCCAGACTTGTCGTCGCGGGCGTAGAAGTTGATGGTGACGAGCGTCTCGCCGTCGGGAGCCTCGGGATGGGTCGGCTCGGCGTAGACCGTTATGCGGTCAAGGTCTACTTCCACGGGGGAGAGGTCGGGATTCGCCGTTGTTATATGTATTTTCTGGATAGGGTGGTCGAGTGAGGAGTCACTGAAGATAATTTGGGTCCCGGTGTCAGCAAAATCGGTGAAAATGACTGTCTCGACCCAGTAATCGCCTGTGGGGAAGAACTCCGTCACGAGGATGTTGACGTAGGCTTCCTGAGCCTCAGCGTTGTATTTCCCGTAGGCCTCGTGGGAATATTTGGAATCAGCGCGCCTGAGGTTGCAGTAGACCGATTTTATGCCGATATTGTCGCTTACGGAGTAACGGATCTGGAGGTTTTGTGCCTTATGTCCCTCCACAATGGTGTCGGTCAGTATGTAGCGGAGGTTGCCGTTGTATTTCGGAGCCTCGAGGTCCGCCAGGGAGTTGTTGACGTAGAAGTCGGTAACACAGTCGTTTCTCCCTGCAAGACGCTGGTTCTCCTGTTTGTCTGTGAGTCTGATGTCGCCCGCTACCCAGTGGCCGGCCTTGCTGTAACGGCTGATGTCGACGCTCCCTCTGAGGCGGTGTTCATCGCCGTCGACGGGATACATAAAGATTTCTGCGATATGTTTGCGCGATCCTCCGTCTGTGGCCTTGAATTGTGGGCTGCTAAGGCTTACATAAGCCTGTACCGCGCCGTCGTCGAATCCCTCGAGGTCGTTGAGGGTGATTTCCATGGTCACGACCTTGTCCTGGTCGGGCGCTCCGGCAACGGTTATGTCGACGCTCTTGATTTTTCCGGGATAGTCGTAGTCGGGGTTCAGGTTGAGCACCTCGAAGGTCAGATGGTCGGGGATTTTGGAGATATAGCGGGTGCCGTGCATTATGCGGTCGCGTATGAACTCGTATTTTCCCAAGGCGCGGGAGCGCAGTTTTTCGGGGTCTTTGAGGTAGAAGGCTACCGATTCGGCCATGTCCTCGTCGGGGCTTATGGCGTGGGCGTACGCGGAAACGAACTCCACATCCTTCGTGGTGGCCCAGGTGTTTGGCGCTCCGGGTTCGGCTCCCGGCACCTCGTACCATCCCCCGAGCTCGATCCAGTCCTTCTTGATCTGGTCGGAGAACACCGAGGCCCAGAGGAAGTGGGTCTTTTCGTGGAGGATGAGGCGCAGGGTGTCAAATGCCTGGTTGTTCCCTCCGAAGGCGCTCTCCATAAATTCGATATATCCGTTTTCCACCGGCCAGGAGACAGCCGCGGCGTTGCCGTAAAGCGGGTGGGGCATGCCGTTGATGCGCCTTATAAGGTATTTCAGATTCGGTATTTTATGGAAGCCTTCGGGCATCTCTTCGAACATGTTGATGATGCTGACCAGCTCCGAGGGGACGAACTCCTGGAAGCGGCCCGCGTCCTCGTCGGTTATGCCGCGGGTCAGCTCCTCGTAGTCGATATCCCTGATCTGGCATCCGAAACGCTCCCGAAGGATGAAGTCAACGCGTTGGGAGTCGCGCCCGAAGTCGGTCAGGTAGCAGGTCATGGCGTGGTGGAGGCGCTTAGAGAAGAGGCGTCCGCGCACCCCGTCGAGGTTCACCAGGAACGGGTTGGCGTAATAGAACGCGTCCTTGGAAATCCTGACCGCGAATCCGTCCCCGGCTGGGGTTACCGCGATGTCGTCGGCGATATGGTCGGCGGTCAGGGTGAAGCGGGCGAATTTAAGAGCCGAATAGTTGTCGACCGGGAGGGTTTTCAGGGTTTCGACCAGGCGGTAGGCGTATTCCTGGGTCCAGGTCTCGCCGTCGTCGGCGAGGACGATATGGTAGGTGTTTTCGAGGATTCCGGCCGAGGGAACGTCGGAGGGGACGATTTTCTTTCCGAGGAACTCGATTTCGACGGGCTTGTTGACGTAGGAGGTTGTCGTGTATCCGGCGGGGCTGTCATCCTCCTTCCAGGAGAAGTTCCATTCGTCGGGGTTGGCCGACTGTTTTGTCAGGGCCACTCTCAGCGGTTCGCTCGGAATGACGGAGCCGTCGGCGTTCACTATCACCGGGAGCGCCTCGGGGATGTTGTAGCCGGGGATTTCCGCCTTCACGCTGTGGCGCCCCTCGGGAACGTCGGCGAACTGGTATTCGCCGTCGGCGGTGACGTCGATTGTCGACAGGTAGCCTGACGAGGCGACCGACAGCGCGGCGCGGTCGCCGTTCTCTACCCCGGTGACCTTCACCTTTACCACTGCCGCCTCGGCCATAGGCACGGCGCAGGCCAGTAACAGAGAGAGTAATAATGATTCGCGGTTCATTGTTGGTGAATCTTGCCGCTCCGCCGTTCCCCCGGAAGCGATGAATGTGGTTATGAAGAAGGCGTGGAACGATGTTCGGTTTATCCCATACCCGGCATCGCCAAACGCCGCAATCCGAAATAAACAGTCCACTCCCACGCCTGACCGGTATACCGATTCCCCTTGCCGGGGAGTGGATATTGCGGCAAGCAAGGAGCGTTTCTGACTGCCCGGTCTCTCGGATTGTTGAAATTGGCGATTTCGGTATGAAAGACAAAGCACAAAACGCTTCTCAATATGTTTGGTTCCGCGGCGGGCTGGCGACTCTTCGCCGGAATCACCGTCGCGGGCGCGCCCGGAAAGCCGGGCGTTTGATATTCGCGAAGATAGCGGTTTTTCCCGTCATTGCAAGCGGGAGGCCGGAGATTTTTCTCGGGAACGGCGCCGGGGGTTCAGAGGCCCATGCCGATGCCGAAGAGGGCGTAGTCGTAGAGGACGGGGTCGGCGGGGTTGAAGCGGCGGAGGGCGGCGGTCAGCTCGACGGTGGCGCGTCGGTCGTCGGCGCGTCGGGTCAGGAGGCCCAGCTCGCGGGCGGTGTCGCCGACATGGACGTCGAGGGGGATGTAGAGCTGCGAGGGGCGGATGGAGCGCCAGAGGCCGAGGTCGATGATTCCGTCGTCGCGGACGAGCCAGCGGAGGGCCATGTTGACGCGTTTGAGGGCCGTCGTGGCGAGGTTCTGCGGCAGACAGCGCGAGAGGTTGGCTTCGGGGTGGTCGCGGTTCTCCTCGCGGAGGATGGCATTGAGGGCTTCTACGAGGGCCCACGACGGGGTCTCCGACTCCCCGGCGCGTATGGAGGCCGAGAAGGCGTCGAGGGTGGGGTGTTTGGCGTAGACGGCGCGGAGTCCGCGTAGGAAGGCGCGGAGGTCGCAGGCGAAGAAGGTGCGGTGGATGTTCATGTCGGGCAGCTCCTCGTAGCCCCGGTCCATCATATAGTTGTAGGGCTGGTAGTCCATCAGCCGCAGCATCTTCTCGCAGTTGGCGCATATCATCTTGCGGTTGCCCCAGGCGATTGACGAGCATAGGAGCGCGGCGATTTCGACATCCTCCTGCCGCTCGAACCGGCGGGGGAACTGCACGGGGTCCGCCTCGGCGAACTCCGGAGAATTGATACGCGCGGCCTCCCGGTCCAGGAGGTCGCGCATGTCGTTGTCAGTCATATAGGGTTTAGGGCCTTCGGCCGGTTTATGGTTTATGGTTTAGGAGATACTTCACCTTTTTCACCCCTTCTTCTTGCGGAGCACCATCGCGGAGCGGGCCGGGATGTAGAGTTTCAGCCACCCTTTGCCGTCGGGGGCATAGAGGGGGTCGAACTGGGTAAGGTGCTCGACGGTCTCGTCGATGTTGCCGAAGCCGCCGAAGGCGGGGTTGTCGGTCGAGAGGACGGTGCGGTAGCTACCCTGGGGTGCGAGGAAACCGTAGTCGGAATAGCTTTCCGTCGGGGAGAAGTTGAAGACGAACACCAGGTCGCCGCGCATGAAGGCGAGCACCTGGTCGGAGTCCTTGTCCCATAGCTTCACGATCGGGAGCTTCTGGAAGTCGCGTACGCCTCCGACCAGTTCCACCATCGCGTTGTCGAAGGCGTTGAGGTACTTGTACTGGAGGTCTTCGCGGTCTACGAGGTCCCACTGGCGGCGGGCGTACTTGTAGCTCCAGCCGTTACCCTCGCGGGGGAAGTCGATCCATTCCGGATGGCCGAACTCGTTGCCCATGAAGTTGAGGTAGCCGCCGTTGATTGTCGCGCAGGTAACGAGGCGTATCATCTTGTGGAGGGCGATTCCGCGTGTAACGACGGAGTTCGTGTCGCCGACCATCATGTGCCAGTACATCTCCTTGTCAATCAGGCGGAAGATGACCGTCTTGTCGCCGACGAGGGCCTGGTCGTGGCTCTCGACGTAGGAGATTGTCTTTTCGTCGGCGCGGCGGTTGGTCAGTTCCCAGAAAATCGAAGTCGGATGCCAGTCCTCGTCCTTTTTCTCCTTGATGGTCTTGATCCAGTAGTCGGGGATTCCCATCGCCATACGGTAGTCGAAGCCGATGCCTCCGCTTTTGAAGGGGAGGGCCAGGCCGGGCATGCCGCTCATCTCCTCGGCGATCGTAATCGCGCGGGGATTGATTTCGTGGATGAGCTTGTTGGCGAGAGTGAGGTAGGTGATGGCGTTGACGTCCTGGCCGCCGTCGTAGTAGTCGGCGTAAGAGCCGAAGGCCTTCCCCAGGCCGTGGTCGTAGTAGAGCATCGAGGTCACGCCGTCGAAGCGGAAGCCGTCGAACTTGAACTCCTCGATCCAGTATTTGCAGTTGGAGAGGAGGAAGTGGAGCACCTCGTTCTTGCCGTAGTCGAAGCAGTAGGAGTCCCATGCGGGATGTTCGCCGCGGGAACCGGGATAGAAGTAGAGGTCGCGGTTGCCGTCGAGGCGGCCGAGCCCCTCGTTCTCGTTCTTTACGGCGTGGGAGTGGACGATGTCCATTATGACGGCGATTCCGAGCCGGTGGGCTTCGTCGATGAGGCTTTTAAGCTCCTCGGGGGTTCCGAAGCGCGACGAGGGGGCGAAGAAGCTGCTGACGTGGTAGCCGAACGAGCCGTAGTAGGGGTGTTCCTGGATCGCCATGATCTGGATGGCGTTGTAGCCGTCCTTGGCGACGCGGGGAAGGATTTTGTCGCGGAACTCGGTGTATGAGCCGACCCCCTCGGTCTGCTGCGCCATGCCGATATGGCACTCGTAGATCAGCAGCGGGCGCGTGTCGGGCTTGAAGTTTGCGACGGCCCATTTGTAGGCTTTCGGGTGCCATACCTGGGCGGAGAAAATTTTTGTTTCGGGGTCCTGGACTACGCGGGTCGCGTAGGCGGGGATGCGGTCCCCCTCTCCGCCGGGCCAGTGGACTCTCATCTTGTAGAGCTGTCCGTGCTTGATCGCGTCGGTCGGGAAAATCCCCTCCCACACGCCCCCGCCAACAGGCTTCAGGGCGTACGCGGGGTTCTCCCTCCATTTTGAGAAATCGCCGATCAGGTAGATGGCCGTGGCGTTGGGGGCCCATTCGCGGAAGGCCCATCCGCCGCGCACGCGGTGCAGCCCGAAATACTTGTGGGCGTTGGCGAAGTCGTTTAGCGAGCCGGCGGCCTGGGTCAGGTCGGCTTCCTTGCTGACGGCGTCGGCGTGGCGGCCGTTGATGGCTTCGGCGTAGGGCTTCAGCCAGGGGTCATTCTTGTAGATGGCTAATTTCTTCATGGTTTCAGAGGGGGGATTAAATTATACCGTCGGACTGGGTCGGACGAGTCTGACTTGTCCGACCTGTCCGACGGCTGTTTTTTTGAGGAAATCGGGTTTATTCGGGGTTGACGTCGAGGACTTCGATGTCGAACACGAGGGTCTCGTTGGGGGCGATCACGCTGCCGGCGCCGTCAGCGCCGTAGGCGAGTTCGGAGGGGATAACAACGGTTACCTTGCCACCCTTGCCGACGAGCTGCAGGGCCTCGGTGAAGCCGGGCACGAAGCTGTTGGCCGCGGAGGTGTAGGGGTGCTCAGGCTGGGTCTGGTCGAATACCTCGCCGTCGACGTGCTTGCCTACGTAGTTGATTTTAACCTTGTCGGTAGCCTTAACCTTGTCGCCGGTTCCGGGGTTCTCGATTTTGTAGACCAGGCCGGACTCGGAGCGGGTGTAGCCCTCCTTTGTCATCTTCTCGGCGTAGGCCTTTCCTTTGGACAGTGCTTCCTGGGCCTCGGGGGATTCGGCGCGCTTGGCGCCCTCGCGGGCCTTCATGCGGGTCTCGGCCTCCTGGAAGAGAGTGGAGTAGGCCATGTAGTATTCCTGGCCCTTGGCCTGTACGGAGTCGGCGGGCATGTCGAACACCTTCTGGAAGGCTTTGAGGACTACGTCCTTGTCTACGGGGTAGCCGTACTGGTTGGTCATGCCGTTGATGGGCTGCATGAGCTGCAGGCCGAACATCAGGCCCTGGTAGTAGGCGAGCTTCGAGGTGTCGGCGGCCATGACGGTCTTGAGGCCGCGCATGAAGTCCTCGCGGCTGTATTTCGCGGCCTCGGCGGAGTCGAGCTGCGTAGTCATGCGGTTGAACTGGCTGTTCTGCTGCGCGCCGGCAAATTCGCCGAGCGCTACGGCGATGGAGTCGCCGAAAGCCTTGTCTTCAGAGGAAACCTTTGTGTCGCCACCCTTGTTGCAGGATACGACCGAGGCGCCAACGATAGCGGCGGCGCCGAGTGTGAGAAGAATCTTTTTCATATCTGAGGTTTGTTTAATGTGATTTGCGATGGTTTTTTTCAGGGAAGGATTTCGAGGAGCTGTACCTGGAAGTCGATCGCGGCGTTTGGGGGGATCGCTCCGGCGGCTCCCTCCTCGCCGTAGCCGAGGGCCGGGGGGATGAAGAGGCGGTAGGTTCCTCCGGGCTTCATCAGTTGCAGGCCCTCGGAGAAACCGGGCACCAGACCGCGGAGGGGGAAGTCGACCGGGCGCTCCGTGCGGTCGAAGACCGTCCCGTCGGCGAGGCTGCCGGTATATAGGAGCCTGACGCGGTCGTCGATTCCCGGATGCTCCCCCTCACCCTCCGTTATGACCTCGAAGAGAAGCCCCGAGGGGAGGCGCTGCACCCCCTCGCGGGCGAGCTGCGCGTCGAGAAACGCCTGCTGCGACTCATCGCTCAGGCGCTCGGGCGCGGGGTACATGCGGTTCATGAAGGAGTGGAGGTATTCGTCGGCCTCGCGGTTGGTGAAGCCGGTGGAGGCGGAATCTGCCAGCGCCTTGCGGAGCGCCGCGAGGTATTTCTCCGGGGTCACGGGGAAGCCCATGTCGCGCATCTGCTCCAGGCGGTCGATCATGAAGGCGAACCCGGCGCGGACTCCCTGGTAATAGGGTGCGTCGAGGTTCTTTATGTCGAACGCGTGGGCCATGCCGTCGACGAACTCCCCGGCGGCTTTCCTGTCGCCCGGGAAGCGCTTCTCCAGGTCGGGGGCGAGATAGTGGGCCATCGTCGCCGCGAAGGCGGCGTTGACAGAGTCGGTCTCCGCCTCGGAGGGCACAAACGACGGCTCCGCGGCACCGCACGTCAGTGGCGCGGCAGCCGCGGCGAGGCCGAGGATCGCTTTCGCAAGGAGGTTCATCCGCCTGTTATTTGCCGAGGACCTTGATAAGCTCGACGTCGAAGAGCAGGGTGCTGTTCGGGCCGATGGGGCCGCCGGGGGTGCCGGTGGGGCCGTAGGCGAGGTTCGAGGGGATGAAGAGGCGCCATTTCGAGCCGGCCTTCATCATCTGCAGGGCCTCGACCCAGCCGGGGATTACCTGGTTGACGCCGAACGTAGCGGGCATGCCGCGGTCGACCGACGAGTCGAAGACGGTCCCGTCGAGCAGCTTGCCGGTGTAGTGGACTTCCACCTGGTCGGTAGCGGAGGGCATCGGGCCGTCACCCTCGGCGAGCACCTCGTACTGGAGGCCGGTGGGGGTGGTCTTCACCTCGGCGCGTTTGCCGTTTTCGAGCAGGAAGGCTTCCCCGGCCTTGAGGTTTTCCTCGCCGGCCTTGGCAGCGGCTTCCTGCTGCTTCTTCTCCATTTCGGTGAAGAAGGCCTGGATTTCGGCCTTGGCCTCGTCATAGGTCATCTTGGGCTGCGAGCCGTAGAATACGGCTGCCACGCCGTCGGCGAAGTCCTGCACGTTGAGCGACTGGATGCCGGAGGCGCGGAAATTGTTCCCCATGCTCAGTCCCAGAGCGTAGGAGATACGGTCAATATTCTTGTTTTCTTCCATAGTCTTTTGTTTGTAAACGCAAAAGTACGCATTAATTCCTTGTCTACGCCATCATTTTTAACAAAAAATATTAAAAAGAGGGGACCGACGTAGCCCCGCGTAGGGACGCGGCGTTAATATTGGAGCGCCGAAGGCGCGGGGTAATTGTAGCACCGTATCGAGCGGCGAAGCCGCGATGGTGCGGTGTTTCGTTCAAGCGTATGGAAACGGCTTCGGAGAAGTCGTATAATTTCCAACACACCGGGAGTAAAATCTGTGTGTCAAAACATTCAAATCCTTGCAATAAACGACATTCAAGCCCCTTATTATACGACTTCTCCGAAGCCGTTTCCCTCGCGACCGACCAAACACCAGGCCTTCGCTCCCTGCGGTCGCTCGACCTGGTGCTACAATTACGCCGCGGCTTCGCCGCTCCGCTGTCCACATACGCCGAGAACTGAAAAGCCGCGCCCGGAGGTGGGCGCGGCTTCTATCGTTGGCCGCGTTGGCGGCTGTTGTCGCAGGTTTACTTCGCGGTGAGTGTCAGGGTCGGGGTGTTGCCTGCGAAGGAGAGGGTTACGGTATAGTCGCCGTCGTAGCCGCTGATGTTGCCTCCGTCGAAGGTCAGGCCTTCGATGTCGCCGCCGTAGTTGCTATCCCAGGAGTGGTTGATGATGATCTTCCACGAGTCATGGAGGTTCGCGTCAACTGTCCAGGTCAGATAGTCAGCAGAAGGGGTCATCTCGAGTACGTCGGACTCAGGATTCCAGTCTCCAAGACCGATGATGCCGAGCGAGGTCACTTCAGCGATGGTGTAGGAGGGGGCGTCGGTGTCAACGGTGAACCAGTAGAGGCGGGTGCCGTCGACGGGTGCCGTGATGTTGTCGCTGCCCGGGGCTCCGGGGAAATCGCTCACGCCGTGCCAGTTGCCGTCCCATACCAGTTTGAAGCCGCCGTCGTTGTTGTTGGCCACGGAAGCGCCGCAGAAGTAGGGCTTGTCGTCTTTGCCTGACCAGTAGAGCATCGATTTGCCGTCGGTGGGGCTCCAGCCGTTGGCGTTGCTCGCTACAACGACATAGTCGGGACGCTCGAAGACGTAGTACGGGGTCTCGGTGATTTCGCCCTGGGCGTAAACAACAGGGGCGACGTTCTGCGAGCCTTCGGGGTCGGCGTTGGCGATGAGGTAGCGCGAGTTGTCAAGGCTGATGTAGCCGTAGACGCGGTAGTAGACCTTTACGGGGTCTAGGCCCTTGCCGAAGAGGGCGCGGTGGGCGTTGTTCCAGTCCTCGGTGAATACGGTAGCCTTGCCGTCGGTGGTGGTGGCGGTGATAGGCGCGACGTTCTCAACCGCGAAGTTCTGGTCGGGGGAAATCTGAAGCTCGAAGGTGACGTCGGAGCCGGCGGGGATGTTTGCGGCGTTGACGTCTTTCATGATTTCGATTACTCCGGCTTCCGTGTATTCTTCCAGCTTGATTTCTGCGGCCTGGAGCGGGGCGGCGGGGGCGGCCGTCACGTCGGCGTTGGTGAAGAGCGCCGGCTGCGGGTTCTTCTGGGGTTTTGGAGCTTCGGGCGCGTCATCGCAAGCGGTGAACGCTGCCATGGCGAGTACACCCGAGAGAAGTATGCTAAGTTTTTTCATTTTCTTTTCGTGTTAGGAAAGTTTCGTTGAGTCCCCGCGGGGCCTCCCGCCAGTGGCGGCGGGAGGCTGATGGGGAATCGGTGGTTGCTTAGAGGGTGTATTCGAGTTTGTCGGGGTCGTATTTGCCTTCCTTCTGGAGGCATGCGCGCCATACTCCGCCCTTGTTGATCAGGAGGATTCGGCCTTCGAAGTCTTCGGGGCAGGTAAGGTTGCCGCTGCCGCCGCCGTTGTCGAGGCGGAACGCTGTGCCGATCACGCAGTTGGCGCCCGCGCCGAGGTTGGGACCCTTGTCCCACGGATCCATGGCGAACTTGAAGTTCTGCCCTTTCGTTATCTTGATGTTGCTCAGAACGTAGATGCCGCGTTTGGCAGTGGTGTAGAACTCGCCTTCAGCAGGAGCACCCCAGCCGTTCATGTCGCCGCGGATAAATATGCCCGACTGCAGACCGGGAACCGAGGCAGCGTAGTAGGTGACGCGGATATGCTCGAACGATTTGGGTTCGGAGTAGATTGTCGTCAGTTCCTCGTCTTCGGGAATGAAGGCGCGCAGACGCACATACACTTTCGTATACTCCTCCGCCTGTACCATGGTCTCGTCGGTCCATCCTTTGAGCTTGCAGATACATTCGGCGATTTCGTCGGCCACGGGGTTAATCTGGGCGCAGTCGGTGAAGGGGTATTCGGTCGAGTAGTAGTCGCCTGCTTCGGGCGCGGTGCCGTCGACGAAGGGCTTTTTGAAGTCGGGAGTAAGGCAGACCTCGACGATGTAGTTGGCGATCGCGGCGTAGCCGAAATCGGGCTGCGAGCAGGTCATATGGAGCGCGGCTTCTTTGTCGGCTCCTTCCTTGGTGATGGTAATCCAGGTTTCGCGGAGTTCCGGCTCGTTGAGGAAGTCGGTGTACTCCTTGTTGGGGGCCTTCAGGGTGGGGTTATCGTCCCAGGTTTCGTTGCATGCGGAGAACCCTAAGGCGACAGCCGCGAGGCCGAGCGTTAATGCTATCTTTTTCATTTCAGTCGGATTCTAAAATTATGTTTTGGAAAGCTGCGGCTTAGTAGCCGGGGTTCTGCTTGAATTCGGGCTGGGCTGCCAGGGTGTTTGTCGGGATAGGCATCAGGTCGTAGCGGTCGGCGATGCGCGAGCCGCTGAGGGTGTTGCCTTTCCAGGCCCACATCGCCTGGTTGGGGCCGGTGAATTTGTGGTGGCGCACCAGGTCGGAGCGGCGGGTCAGCTCCCAGTACATCTCGCGGCAGCGCTCGTCGAGGATGTTGTCGGCGGTAAGGTCGCCGTTGCCCCAGGCCTTGATGCCGGAGCGCTGGCGGACGTAGTTGACGTAGTTGAGCGCCTTCTGCATGTCGGCAGCCTGGGCGCCTCCGAGGATGTAGCTCTCGGTATAGTTGAGATACATTTCGGCGAGGCGGATCATAGGCAGGTCGGTGCTGGCAAATGCGCTGGCGTAGCCGTCGGCGAAGGATGCCGCGTTCCAGAACGTGCCGCCGAAGTCTTTGGGATCGCCGTTGCCGTCACCCTTGAGGAGGTTCGTGAACTTGATAACGGCGTAGCCGTTGGTCCATTCGGAGAACTCGGTGTTTTCAGCGGTGTAGTTCGCGGATTTCTGCTCTTCCTCACCCTTGTCGTTCTTTTCGGTCCATTTCTGCTCACCCTTTACCCACATCGCGTCGCGGGCGTCACCTTCCTCGAACTTTTTGGAGAACTGGAGGGTGGCGTGCATGCACTTCCAGGCGGAGGAGAGGCCGTAGTTGGTCTGGCTCATGCCCAGCTCGTTGGCGATTGAGGCCGCGATCAGGAAGGTAGTTCCGCCGTAGCTCTGGATCTGGTCCTTCTCGTAGGGGATGGCCCAGAGGATTTCGCCGCTGGCCCCCTGGTAGTCGCGGTTGGAGGCGCAGAAGAGGTAGAGATAGTCTTCCGCGAGGCCGGAACCCTGGAAGCCGCCGCTGTGGCGCGAGATCACGAAGTCGCTGACGGCGGCGCATTTCTTGTACTGGGGAGTGCCGGTGTAAACCTCGGCGTTGAGGTACAGGCGGCTGAGGAGGCCGAGGGCGGCGTCGCGGCCGAGACGGCCGTAAACGCCGGAGTCGAGCAGGTTGGTACCTTCGGAGATAGTCCCGTCAGCGGCGATTTCGATACCGGCTACCTCGCAAAGCTCGCTCTCTACGAAGTCGAAGAGCTCCTTGCGGGTCGCCTGGCGGGGATCGGGCTCTTTCTCGGTAACGAAGGAGCCGTTGCCGAAGATGTCAATCACCCAGTAGTAGCTCATGGCGCGGAGGGCGCGGGCCTCGGCGCGGAGCTTCGCCATTGCTTCGCCCGGAACGTCGGCGGTCATCGTCAGGAAGTCGTTGCAGGTCGCGATATGGGTGTAGAGGCGCGAGTAGGTGCCGTAGATGTTACCGTTGGACGCGTCCCAGGTGTTGGTCACCAGGTCGACCACTCCGGCGTCCTTCCAGATCCAGATGGCTTCGTCGGTGGGGAAGACGTTCATCATGAACAGTGCGCGGGAGTAGCAGCCGGTACCGTTGTCGAGGCCGGAGATGTCGGAGCTTCCGGCTCCGTTCTGGCCGGAGACGGCCATGCCGGAGTAACATTTCGCCAGCGCTCCCAGGTAGAACTGCATGGAGCCCGTCTGGCTGGTCTGGTTGGGGTCGTTGGGTTCGAGGTCGAGGTCGCCCACGCAAGAAGTGGTTACGCCAAGGCCGAGAGCCACACTGCCCAACAGGAGATATTTTTTGAGATTCATGTTGATTCTGTGCTAAATGGTTCTAAACGATGATGGTTAGAAAGTCGCTACCAGGCCGAGGGAGTAAGTGACGGCTTTGGGGTAGACGCTGTTGTCGATACCGCCGTCGACCTCGGGGTCGAGGCCCTTGTACTTGGTGATCACGAAGGGGTTCTGCACGCCGGCGAAGATGCGCAGGCGCAGGCGGTCGCGCAGGAGGTTCTCGAAGGTGTAGCCCAGGGTGATGTTGTCGCAGCGCAGGAAGGAGCCGTTGCGGAGGTAGTAGTCGCTCATGAGCTGCGCCTGGTTGAAGTAGACGTCGTTTACAACGAGGTTGTTAAGCCCGTAGCCGAAGAGGTCGGCGTAGACGGCCTTGGTCGAGAGTACGTTGTTGTAGACGTAGTTGCCCAGGGAGGCGCGGAGGTTGAACCCGAGGTCCCACTGCTTCCAGCGGAACTGGGAGCCGAAGGTCATCGTCACCTTGGGGGCGGCGGAGTGGTTGAGTACGCGGTCGCTCTCGTCAATCTTGCCGTCCTGGTTCTGGTCGACGTAGCACCCTTCGATGGGCTTGCCGTCGGCGTCGTAAACCTGCTGCAGGAGGTAGAAGGAGTAAGCTGGGTAGCCTACGGCGTGGGCCTGTACGGTGTTGCCCGTGCCGCCCGAGATGCCGCCGACTTTATAAATCGCGGCGTTGTCGTTGAGCTTGGTGATTTCGTTGTGGTTCCAGCCGACGTTGTAGGTCAGGGTCCAGGTGAAGTCCTTGGTTACGACGGGCTTCGCGGCGATGTTGAACTCGACGCCGTAGTTCTTCATGTCGCCGATGTTGCGGTTGAGCATGTTGGTTGTCGAGGAACCGGCGGGGACTGTCACGAACGACAGGAGGTCCTTGGTCTTGCGGTAGTAGTAGTCGATGCTGCCGTTGATGCGGTTGTTGAGGAACCCGAAGTCGAGTCCGGCGTTCCAGGTTACGGTCTGCTCCCATTTGAGGTCGGGGTTGTAGCCGATCAGGAAGTAGGTCGACTGGTAGCCGTTGCCGCCGAGCATGTCGGGATAGAGGGAGCCGGGGGCGGCGATGGAGTAGAGCGGGAGGTAGTTGCAGGTCGAGCCTACTTCCTGCTGGCCGGTGACGCCCCAGCCCAGGCGGAGCTTGAGGTCGCTGAGCCAGCCGGAGGCGGGCTGCAGGAAGGCCTCGTCGTTAATCTTCCAGCCCAGGGCCACGGAGGGGAACACGCCCCAGCGGTTGTCCTTCGAGAAGCGCGAGGTGGCGTCGCCGCGGACGGTGACGGTCAGCAGGTAGCGCTCGTAGAGGGTGTAGTTGACGCGGCCGAAGAACGACAGGAGCTGCAGGCGGTTCTTCCAGTGGTAGTTGCCTTCGGGGTTGACTACGTCCTCGGCGAAGTTCTTGCCTACGAGGTCGGTGGTCTTTTCGTTGACGTTGAGGTTCCAGCCCCCTTCGGGGTTGACGGTCGGTGTGAGGTACCCTACGCCGGTGCGGTAGCCCGAGTTGGAGTCGGCGCCGCGCTTCCAGCCGGAGTCCTCGAAGCGCTGCCAGGAGTAACCGGCGGTAACGTCGAAGTTGGAGTGGATGCTCTCTACCTCCTTCTTGTAGTTGAGGTAGAAGTCGAGCAGGTAGTTGTCGCGCTCCTGGTGGAGGCGGTCCATGTAAGAGCCGGCGTAGTGGTCGTGGCCGCGCCAGGCCATGATGGAGTTGGAGGCCACCTCGTTCCATTCGTCGCCGCGCTGGACGTCGATGCCGAGGTTGATGTTGGCGTGGAGGTCTTCGAATCCGTGGATGGCGTAGTCGAGCTGGAGGTTTCCGTTGAAGCGGTTGAGCTTGGCGTGCCAGTCGCGGTCCTTGAGCATCTGCACGGGGTTTTGGGTAGCGTTGTCGTTGACGGCGGTCTCACCCTTGTCGTTGGTGTTGTCCCAGTTGAAGTAGCCGTTGTAGAGGTACTTGTGCTGGTCCATGGCTGTTCCGCCGGTGATGGGGCGGTTGTCCTTGACGGCGTGGGTCGGGTCGAAGTTCATCGCGGCGTTCATCGCGCCTTCCTCTACGCGCTTGTTGTAGATGTAGGTGTAGTTGCCGTTGAGGTTGACCGACAGATGGTCGTTGAAGAACTTCGGGGTAAGGGAGAGCCCGGCGGTCACGCGGTCCATCTTCGAGTCGAGCAGGATGCCGTTCGAGCCGGTGTAGCCTACGTTGACGCGGTAGGGGAGCATGGCGGCGGTGCCGGCCACGGAGAGGTTGTAGTCATGGGAGACGGTAGTGCGGAGCACTTCGTCCTGCCAGTCGGTGTCGGCGTCGCCCATAGCCTTGAAGGCGCCGGAGTCTTCGCCGTACTTCTTGGCGATCAGCGAGCGGAAGTCGTCGGCGGAGAGTACGTCCCAGGTCTTGCGGGCGTGGTTGACGTACATGTTGGCGGCGAAGTTGACCTGCGGCTTGCCTGCCTTGCCTTTCTTGGTGGTCACGATGATGACGCCGTTCGACGCGCGCGAACCGTAGATGGCGGTCGCGGAGGCGTCCTTGAGGACGGTCATCGACTCGATGTTCTCAGGCGAGATCAGCGCCAGGGGGTTGGTCATGCCGACGGAGGTGGAGGATTCGATGGGCACCCCGTCGATCACAATCAGAGGGTTGTTGGAAGCCGACAGGGAGGAGCCGCCGCGGATGCGGATGGTCGCGTTTCCTTCAGGGCCGCCGGCGGTGGTTACGACCACGCCCGGGGTCTGGCCGACGAGCATGTCCTGCACGGAGGTCGCGAGTCCGGCCTCGATTTCGTCGGGCTTGATGACGGCAACGGAGCCGGTAGCGTCGCTCTTCTTGACAACGCCGTAGCCGATTGCCACTACTTCGTTAAGCATCACGGAGTTTTCTGTCATCCTTACGTCGATGGTCTGCCGGCCGTCTACGGGGATGTTCTGGGTGTCGTAGCCCACATAAGAGAACACGAGCACGGCGTTGGAGGGCACCGTGATGGCGTATCGGCCATCGATGTCGGTAGCGGTACCGGCCCCGGAACCCTGCGCGATAACACTCGCACCGATCAGCGGCTCACCCGAGGGGTCGGTGACGGTACCGCTGACGGAGATTGACTGCGCGTTGGCGCCCATGGCGCAAAGCAGTCCCACCATGAGAAACAGAAGTTTCCTGGCGATTCCTGTTTGTGAATGTTTCATTTAATAGATGTTTGAATTTGATGTTGCGTTCACGGTTGATGTAAGTTTTTCTGGCAGCTCGGCGAGGTAACCGCGGTTACCTCGTAGTACGCGCCATGGCGCGTACTAATAAAATCTGTTACGAGTTCTTGTTAATCAATAATCTCTAAGTCACGCGGGCCCGGGAGGGGACGCCGGGGGGACGGGAATCGCCGTTTCTCATGGTATCCCTTTACGGCTTAAGAGCGGTTTTTCGTCCCGGTTGACATGTTTTCGTTTAGAATCAGCCGCAAAATTATTGAAAATCCCCAACAAAGCAATTTTTTCGCGTTCCAAAACACCATTTAACACAGTTAATAAACGTTAATCGTAAGAGCGACAGCGCATTACCGTAATATGTTATAAAACATAAAAAGCCGCGCCCCGGGGTTCGGGGCGCGGCGCGAGCAAAGTAAAGAGGTCGTTTATTATTTAACGAGACCTTTACAGGATTGGTGTCTTGTCTGGTTTAGAGCGCTACCTTGGTAACCTTGTTGCCCTGGCGGCGGATGAAGATGCCGTTGGCGGGCTCGGCAACGCGTACGCCCTGGAGGTTGAAGTACTCGACGGGGGCGTTCTCGTTCTCTACGACGATGGTATCAACGCCGGCGCCGTCCTGCTTGAAGAGCATCGGGAGGTTGAACTCGGTCGGTTCCTTGGCCGGAGCCAGGTTAGAATACCAGGAGGTGCTACCCTTGGTCTGGGAGATGATGCAGGTGTTGTTGAGAACGTTGGTGAACTTCACGGCTTCGCCCTCGACAGCGTAAGTCCAGTAGCAGCCTTCGTTAACTTCGGTGTAGAACTGGAAGGAGGTGAAGTGGCTGTTATCCATGCCGTAGAATCGGCCGTTGGCATCCTTGATGGTAACCTTGCCGTCGGCTACGGCCAGTTCGAAGGCGTTCTCTTCGGCTGTGGAAACGGTATTGCCGGTGATGGTCGCGCCGAGCGATATGCGGCCGTAAGCCTCGCTCGCTGCTGCCGGTGTGCCGAGTTTCACGGTTCCTTCCTGGTCAACGGCGAAGACATACTTGCCGTTATCGACAGTGGTGGTCTTGGTGAAGGTGGCCTGGGCCGGAGGAGTGGGGATGTCGCCACCCTCGGTGCTTACCACCATCGACGCGATGCGGAAGTTTTCGGAGAAAGTAAGGGTTAATTCGGACACAGCTTCGGTATTAACCCATTCCATTGCGGTTGTTGTAACGCCGGAAACGGCTCCTGCGGAAGCTGTTACGCTGGCGTTGGCTTTGCCGTTTGAACCCGAGAATGAGATCTTACCCATCTTGATGCCTTCGGGCGCGGTGATGGTCAGGGTGTTCTGCTTGTATAAGCGGAGAGTGTAGACTGGATTGGTGGAGGTCGTTGTGGGGTGATAATAGGCAGGATCAGTAGTGCCTGACCCTTTCGTAGTTGCGAATGTGAATCCGTCAACGGTCAGGCTTTTCAGCGGCTGGTAGTGGGCTGCGGTTACCTGGCCTTTGTCGCTTGTCTTTTCCTCGGTGAAGGTGCCGTCGATGTTTGCGGCATTCTTCATTTCGAGCGTGTACTCGGTAGCGCTTACAGAGGCGCAGGCAGCTACCGCGAGAGCAGAGAGTAAAAGTTTCTTCATAAAATGCGATAGATTATTAGTTAATTATTGTGGATAGTTGATGGTTGAAAGGGATTGGCCGACATTCGTTTCCGGCGGGGGAACGCTGCGCGGCATCCACGCCTCAAAGTTAGCGATTATTTACCAAACCGCCCTCCTTTTTAACAAAAACTTAGCAAATTTTATCCCCGCCGCTTGTCAATCGCTATCAGCCCGAAAACCGCCAGCCCGCAGATGACCCAGAAGAGCGTCTGCGCGCCGATCAGCAGGTTGCCGAACGCCGCGGCCTCGGTTAGGAACGCCTCGCGGGCGGGGCCGGCGACCAGTGCCGCGGCGGGGGCGAAGACGCTCAGGCCGAAAATCATCGTGGCCTGGTAGGGGCCGATGCCCCCGTTGGATGGAACCCCCATCGAGATGCTCGTCAGCACGAAGCAGACGAGCGGCGCGACAGCGCCGTAGCGCTCCAGGATGCCGTCGGTCATCGGGAAGGCGCGGAAGGCGACGTAGAGCTGAAGGAAGTAGCACCCCCATACCCCGGCGGTGTAGAGGAGCCACGCCCCCTTGTGGTCCATCCGGGCTATGGCGGCGAACCCCTCCCATAGTCCCCGGAAGAATCCCTTGATTTTCAGCGACAGCCCCCCGTTGCCCCGCTTCATGAAGAGCCACGCCAGGAGGATGAAGGCGGCGACCGCGCCCCACGTCCAGGGGGAGGAGAGGACGGCGGAGATAGCCCGGTAGGCGTCGGGGTACTCGCGTACGAAGTCGGTCAGCGGCCCGGAGGCGATTATGAAGGTGAAGAGGGTCAGAAGCGCCACGGTGCACGTGTCGGCCAGGCGGTCGGCGACCATCGAGCCGAAGACGGCGGGGAAGGGGGTATCCTCGCGCCCGGCGATGTAGCCCGTGCGCCATACCTCCCCCAGGCGCGGGAAGACGAGGTTCACGGCGTAGGTCCCGAACATGCTGTAAACCAACACCCGCAGCGGTGGCCGGCATCCGATCACCCGCAGTTGCAGCCGCCAGCGCATCGCCCGGAAGAACATCGGGAGCAGCCCGATCGCGAGATTAAGGGCGATCCACTCGAAGCGGCAGTCGCGCTGGATAATCTCCATCATCGCCCCGAAGTCGATGTCGCGGAACATGACGACGCACAGCCCGACGCTCACAACCGCCGGAATGGCGATCTTAAGCAGCATCGGGAGCCATTTGCGCTTTTCTGAGGGGCGCTGGGCGGGCGCTGAGGGGTGTTCCATGCGGCAAAATTACGAACTTTTTTCGTAAAATCTGGCACATAGGGAGGGTGTAGAACCGCGGCCGCGGTTTTTTTGTTAATTTTACAGACGGAAACCGACGCCGCTCTCTCCGCGAATCACAGTTCATCACCTCTGACGACAATGAAACCGCTCCGCTTCATACTGACGCTCCTGGCCTTCCTGGCGCTCGCCGCGCCCCGCGGGGAGGCCCAGATCATATCCGTGGCCGACGAGCACGTCAATGTCGACTCGGTGCGCCGCTCCTTCGCCGACCAGCATTATTATTTCGGCCTCTACAAGGACAACTACTTCATCTTCGGATGCCCGATCGGCTACCGCCCGACCCGCGCCAACTCCGACGTCAAGTTCCAGGTCTCCGTCGCCCAGAAGCTGACGAAGGCCACCCTCCCCCTCGGGACATACCTATATTTATATTATACGCAGAAAGTATTCTGGAGCGTGCTCGAGAACTCGATGCCGATGACCGACCTGAACTTCAACCCCGGCATCGGCCTGGCGAAGCCGATTTTCGTCAAGGGGCGATTTCTCGGAAAGGTGACGCTGACGCTGGAACACGAGTCGAACGGCCGCGACTCGATCCAGTCGCGCTCGTGGAACAAGGTTTCGTTCGGCGGCTCAATAATGGTCGACCCCAACCTGATGGTCTACGGCAAGTTCTGGATTCCGATTGTCGACGGCAAGAACAACCGCGACATTCTGAAATACAGCGGAATCTTCCAGGTAGGGTGGGACTGGCGGTCGAACAACCGCCGCCTCGGCGCGTCGATGAACCTCGTCAAGCGCAAGACCAAGTTCTTCCGGGGCTTCTTTGACTACAATCTGACGGCCGAGTTCTCCTGGCGCCTGTCGAAGACCGCCAACCAGTTCCTCTTCGTCCAGTATTACAACGGCTACGGCGAGGGGCTGCTCGACTACAACAAGTACCATTCGATGCTGCGCGTCGGAATCGTGATAAAGCCGACGCTCTTCTCCGAGTTCTGATGTCTGCCGTACGTTTTTAGTGGTAGAAATGGCTTAATTTCGGCAAATATTTGTGAGATGTTGGGATTTTTGGCTAATTTTGCCGAAAATTGCCAGCGATATATGACTAAAAGCCGTTCACCTTACGCCGGACAAAGCGACGAACCGATACGCCTGGAGCAGCTCGAGCCGCTCCGGGTGCTCGGCGAGGGATACTCCCACCTCAGCGAGGACTACACGCTGCTGCGCATCACCCGTCCGCAGCCGCTGCTGCGCACCCCTGTCGCGCGCCGCTTCGACGGCATCACCTGCCTGATATGCATCAAGGGCGCGATGAAAGTCGCGATTGACACTAAGGAATGTGTCGTCGAGCCATCGTCGATCGTCATGGTCCCCCCGGAAACAGTCTTCACCCCGATCGAGTGGGTCGGCGACGAGATGGTATTCTACCTGCTGTTCCTCTCCAACCGCTTCATCAACGACATAAACATAGACCTCAACGCCGTCAACTCCGACATATTCGCGACCCGCGACATGGTGCTACGGCTGACCCCGGAGAAAACCACCCAGCTCGTGCGCTTCTTCGACCTCCTCCACTACAACGCCGAGACCCCCAGCGGCTACAGCCGCCATATCGCCCGGGCGCTCCTCGCCGCCGCCGGATACCAGATGATGGCCTACGCCGAGGAGGCTGCCGCCGCGCGCCGCGAGAACGAGGCCCACAGCCATTCGCGGCGCCTGACCTACGTTCGCAACTTCCTGCGCCTGGTCCGCGACAACCACCGGCGCGAGCGCTCCCTGGCCTACTACGCCGACCGTATGTACATCTCCCCGAAATACCTCTCTCTCGTCATCAAGCAGTCGACGGGGCGCTCCGCCGCCGAGTGGATCGACCATTACGTCCTCCAGGAGGCCAAGAACCTCCTCCGCTTCTCCGGCAAGAATGTCCAGCAGATTGCCTACGAGCTGAACTTCGCCAACCAGAGCTCCTTCGGCAAATACTTCAAACACCTTACCGGGATGTCGCCGACGCAGTTCCAGAGCTCCTGAGAGGTTTGCGCCCTGTTTGCTTTTGTTAACAAAAGCACCCGCAAATGCCCTTGCATTTCGTGAATATTAACTAAAAAGGCGTATATTTAACCTGAATTAAATTTATTATACATTAATTTCACCAATTAACCCTTTGCTGTTTGGAAATATGTGTGTACTTTTGAGCCGAGTTTCGCCAATAGCGCCCGAAAAGCGCCACGGACTCTCAGGAAAACTAATTCCAACTGCGAACATTTCATCAAACAGACAATATTGTAATGAGCAACGTTAAGAAAGCCGAGGGTAAGCTCGGCGTGTTAGTCGTCGGCCTCGGTGCTGTCTCCAGCACCTTTATGACCGGCGTGTTGATGGCCCGCAAGGGGCTTGCCAAGCCCGTGGGCTCCATGACCCAGTACGACAAAATCCGCGTCGGTGAAGGCGCCGATAAGAAATACCTCAAATACAACGAGATCGTGCCCCTGGCTGACCTCAACGACATCGTATTCGGCGCGTGGGACGTTTATCCCCAGAACGCCTTCGAGTCAGCTATGTACTGCGAGGTGCTCAAGGAAAAAGACATCCTCCCCGTTAAGGAAGAACTCGAGGCTATCAAGCCTATGAAGGCCGCTTTCGACCATAACTATGCGAAGCGCCTCGACGGCGAGAACATCATGAAGGGCAAGACCCGCTGGGAAATGGTTGAGGCTCTCCGCGAGGATATCCGCAACTTCAAGAAAGAAAAAGGCGTTGACCGCATAGTTGTCCTCTGGGCAGCTTCCACCGAGGTTTACGTCCCCGTCGACGAGAAGGTACACTACACCCTCGAAGCCCTCGAGGGCGCCATGAAGGCCGACGACAAGGAGCATATCGCCCCCTCGATGTGCTACGCCTACGCCGCCCTCACCGAAGGATGCCCCTTCATCATGGGCGCCCCCAACACCACCGTCGACATCCCCGCCATGTGGGAGCTCGCCGAGAAGACCAAGATGCCTATCGCGGGCAAGGACTTCAAGACCGGCCAGACCCTCGTTAAGTCGGGCTTCGCGCCCATCATCGGCACCCGCTGCCTCGGCCTGAGCGGCTGGTTCTCGACCAACATCCTCGGCAACCGCGACGGCCTCGTGCTCGACGAGCCCGCAAACTTCCGCACCAAGGAGGTTTCCAAGCTCTCGACCCTCGAGTCGATCCTCGTTCCCGAAAACCAGCCTGACCTCTACGGCCACGGCAACGACGAGGACAACCAGTACTACCACAAGGTGCGTATCAACTACTATCCTCCCCGCAACGACAACAAGGAAGGATGGGACAACATCGACATCTTCGGCTGGATGGGCTACCCGATGCAGATCAAGATCAACTTCCTCTGCCGCGACTCCATCCTCGCAGCTCCCCTGTGCCTCGACCTGGTGCTCCTGAGCGACCTCGCGGCCCGCAACGGCCGCTACGGCATCCAGCGCTTCCTGAGCTTCTTCCTCAAGAGCCCGATGCACGACTACACCAAGAACGAAGTGCCTGTCAACCACCTCTTCCAGCAGTACGTAATGCTGAAGAACGCCATCCGCGAGATGGGAGGCTACAAGGCTGACGAGCTGATTGACTAATCGGACCTCCGGACCTCCGTCAATCGTCTCTGACGATAATGCCGCGCCCCGGTTTCCCCGGAGCGCGGCTTCTTTTTCCCCTGCCCCCGGGGCTTTCCCTCTCCTTCCCCTCGCCGTCTTTCCCTCTCCTTCCCCTCGCCGCCGCGGCGGCTCGCACCGTGACCAGAACTGCGATGACTGTCGGGTAGAGAACAGGAGGCGGCTGCTTCCCTCGTTTTCCTCGCTGGGAGCCGTAGGATGTTGGGTGGAGTGAGCCGAAGGCGAGCGGCTTCCCCTCTCCCTCCTATCCTCCTTTTTTCTTTCCCTTCTTCCCTTCCTTTCCTCCTTTTCTTCTCTCCCTTTTCCTTCCTCTTTTTCTTTAACCGGAGTATCTCCTTAACAGCCCGGCTTCCGCCGGGCCTAAACCTTCAACCTTAAACTCCCCTGATAAAAACCAAAAGGCCGCGTTTCGGTTGTCCGAAACGCGGCCTTTTGGTTTTTATCAGGGGCTTATTCCTCGTTGGCGAGTTTTTCCTTCAGGGCCTGGAGGGCGCCGAGGTCGCCGAGGGTGGTCTTCTCAACGGCGGGCAGAGCGGCTGCGGGAGCCTCTTCGCGGCGGGGTGCCTGGCGTTTTGCCTTGCGGGCCTCGTTGCGTTCAGCCTTGTTGGCATCTTCGAAGATGCGGCTGTGGGAGAGGATGATGCGCTTGCTGTCCTTGTTGAACTCGATTACCTTGAAGTCGAGCTTCTCGTCTACCTTGGCCTGGGTGCCGTCTTCCTTGACGAGGTGCTTCGGGGTAGCGAAGCCTTCGACGCCGTAGGGAAGAGCGACAACAGCGCCCTTGTCGAGCATCTCGATGATGGTTCCGGGGTGAACGGAGCCGACGGTGAAGATGGTGTCGAACACGTCCCAGGGATTCTCCTCGAGCTGCTTGTGGCCCAGGGAGAGGCGGCGGTTCTCCTTGTCGATTTCGAGAACGACAACGTCGATGTCTGCGCCGAGCTTGGTGAACTCGCTGGGGTGCTTGACTTTCTTGGTCCAGCTCAGGTCGGAGATGTGGATCAGGCCGTCTACGCCCTCTTCGATTTCGACGAATACGCCGAAGTTGGTGAAGTTGCGTACCTTGGCGGTGTGCTTGGAGCCGACGGGGTAGCGGACTTCGATGTCCTCCCAGGGATCCTTCTTAAGCTGCTTGAGGCCGAGGCTCATCTTGCGGTCCTCGCGGTCGAGGGTCAGGATTACGGCTTCAATCTCGTCGCCGACCTTCATGAAGTCCTGAGCGGAACGGAGGTGCTGCGACCAGGTCATCTCGCTGACGTGGATGAGGCCCTCTACGCCGGGGGCAACCTCTACGAACGCGCCGTAGTCGGTCATGACGACTACCTTGCCCTTCACCTTGTCGCCGACCTTGAGTGTCTCGGCCAGGGCGTCCCAGGGGTGCGGCATGAGCTGCTTGAGACCCAGGGCGATACGCTTCTTCTCGTCGTCGAAGTCGAGGATTACGACGTTCAGCTTCTGGTCGAGCTGAACGACCTCCTCGGGATGGTTCACGCGGCCCCAGCTAAGGTCGGTGATGTGGATCAGGCCGTCTACGCCGCCAAGGTCGATGAATACGCCGTAGGAGGTGATGTTCTTGACGGTACCTTCGAGCACCTGGCCCTTTTCGAGCTTCGCGATGATTTCTTTCTTCTGCTGTTCCAGCTCAGCCTCGATGAGGGCCTTGTGGCTGACAACAACGTTCTTGAATTCGGGGTTGATTTTCACAACCTTGAATTCCATGGTCTTGCCAACGAATATGTCGTAGTCGCGGATGGGCTTGACGTCGATCTGCGACCCGGGGAGGAAGGCCTCGATGCCGAACACGTCGACAATCATGCCGCCCTTTGTGCGGCACTTGATGAAGCCCTTGATGATTTCGTCGTTTTCCATTGCCTGGTTGACGCGCTCCCAGGAGCGGGAAGCGCGGGCCTTGCGGTGGGAGAGGATGAGCTGGCCCTTTTTGTCTTCCTGGTTTTCGATGAACACTTCAACGACGTCGCCGACCTTGATGTCGGGGTTGTAGCGGAACTCGTTCATCGGGATGATGCCGTCGGACTTGTAGCCGATGTTAACCACAGCCTCGCGCTTGTTGAGGGCGATGATGGTACCTTCGATTACTTCCTTGTCTTTGACGGTGTTGAGAGATTCGTCGTAGGTGCGGGTAAGCTCCTCGCGCGATTTCTCGGCCTTGGTGTCGCCGTTTTCGTAGGCGTCCCAGTCAAAGTCGGCGATTGGAGAGTTTTTAACTTCTTCAGTCATTTAAAAAATGGTTAATAAAATAAGTATTTAATTGTCTCGCGCTCAGGCGTTGCCGCTTCCTCGCGGGCGCGGGGCGGCCAAAGCGCCGCAAAGGTACGTCTTTTTTTCTTAACTTCCAAATTTCCAGCGCCCCTAAATGGTTTTAAAGTTTAAGGTTTAGGCCCGGGGAAGCCGCTCGCCTTCGGCTCACTCCACCCGACAGCTTGCGGCTCAGCCAAAAGAACAATCAGACTGCCGGGAGGGTATGGCCGTTAAGGCGGCGGTAGAGGTTGAGGGCGTAGACGTCGGTCATGGCGGAGACGTGGTCGACGACGGCCTGGAGGCGCCCGTAGAGGGTCGGGGCCTCGACGTCGTACTGGCGGGGCACCTGCGAGAGGAGCAGCCGGGAGTAGTTGAGCGAGGGATTGCGCACCGCGTCGACGAGCTTTTCGAGGAGGAAGGTGATGATGCGGTTACCGGCCAGCTCGATGTCCACGACCTCCGGGGCGCAGTAGAGGCGCTCCCACGAGAGGGTGTTGCAGCGGTCGAAGGCCTCGCGCTCCAGGGGGGTGATATGGTCGAGGAGGGAGCCGGTGAAGGTGCCGCTGAGAATCGCCTCCTCGTTTTCCGCGAAGGCGGCGGCGCAGCAGCTTACGAGTATCCCTATGACGGAGGAGCGCAGGTACGCGACCTGTTCGTTGGGGTCTTCGATCGCGGCCATTACGCGCAGGGCGCGCTCGCGGCGCTCCCGGTCGAGGAAGCCGAGAAGGAGGTCTTTTACCTGGTGGGTCGGGAGGATTTTCAGCTTGTGGGCGTCCTCGATGTCCATCACCTCGTAACAGATGTCGTCGGCGGCCTCGACGATGTAGACCAGCGGATGGCGGGCGTAGCGGAGGGTGCCGTCGGGGGAGGGGAGGCGTAGGATTCCCAGCTCGTCGGCCACGCGGCGGTAGCTCTCCTCCTCGGAGGTGAAGAAGCCGAATTTCCCCTTTTCCCCGGCGAGCGACGACGACCAGGGGTATTTGACAATCGAGGCGAGCATGGAGTAGGTCATCGCGAAGCCCCCCTCGCGGCGCCCGTGGAACTGGTGGGTCAGGAGGCGGAAAGCGTTGGCGTTACCCTCGAAGCATACCAGGTCGGCCCACTGCTCCGGGGTCAGGCTGTCGCAGAGGCCGGCTCCGGCCCCTTCGGAGAAGAAGGTCGAAATTGATTTCTCGCCGGAATGGCCGAACGGGGGGTTGCCGAGGTCGTGGGCGAGGCATGCGGCGGCGACGATTTCGCCGATGGAGTCGAGGGCCGCGCGGTCGGCCTCGTCGGCGTGGCGCGGCGCGAGGAGTATGGCGATTTCGCGGGCCAGGGAGCGCCCGACGGAGGCGACCTCCAGGGAGTGGGTCAGGCGGTTGTGCACGAAGATGCTTCCCGGCAGGGGGAACACCTGCGTCTTGTTCTGCAACCGCCGGAAGGGGGAGGAGAACACCAGGCGGTCGAAGTCGCGCTGGAACTCGGAGCGGTTGCCGCGCCGGGGGTCGTGGTAGTGTTCGAGCCCGAAGCGCTTGTCGCTTACGAGGCTGCTCCATCGCATAGTCCGCATTGTACTAAAGGTGAATGGTGAATGGTGAAAAGTGAAGAAGATTGTTTTTTGAGAAGGGAAAAGAAGGACTTTGGGCTGAAAGATATAAAGCGATTCTAATTACCTATATATAAGTATTTCCTTCACTTTTCACCTTTCACCCAGGGCTTTCCCATAGGAAAGCCATATTCACGCCTCGGAAGGAGTTTCTCCTTCCGAGGCTGCGTTTTCTTCGTAATGGTTGAAGAGGAAGTCGTTGTAGGGGAAGCGCTCGGTATGGATTTCCTTGGCGCGCTGGTAGATTTTGTCCTTCAGCTCGTCGATGTTGATTCCCTTCTTGGCTGAGATGAAGACGCAGTTGTCAGGCTCCAGGCGGTTCATCCAGGTCTGTTTGAGTTCTTCGAGGGGGATGTTCTCGCGGGTGCGGGGCGAGAGGTCGTCCTCGTCCTTGGGGACGTGGGAGTAGGCGTCGATCTTGTTGAACACGACGATTACCGGTTTCCCGGCCGAGCCGCAAACCTCGGCGAGGGTCTTGTTGACGACCTCGATCTGCTCCTCGAAGCCGGGATGGGAGATGTCGACGACATGGACCAGCAGGTCGGCGTCGCGCACCTCGTCGAGGGTCGACTTGAAGGATTCAACCAGGTGGGGCGGGAGCTTGCGTATGAACCCTACGGTGTCGGTCAGCAGGAACGGCAGGTTGTCGATGATTACCTTGCGGACTGTCGTGTCGAGGGTCGCGAAGAGCTTGTTTTCGGCGAACACGTCGCTCTTGCTCAGGAGGTTCATCAGCGTCGATTTCCCGACGTTGGTGTAGCCGACGAGCGCGACGCGGGTCAGCTTGCCGCGGTTCTTGCGCTGGAGGGTCTTCTGGCGGTCGATGTCGGCCAGCTCCTGCTTGAGCAGGGAGATGCGGCGCTGGATTATACGGCGGTCGGTCTCGATCTGCGTTTCGCCCGGGCCGCGCATGCCTATACCACCCTTCTGTCGTTCGAGGTGGGTCCACATGCGGGTAAGGCGCGGGAGGAGGTACTGGTACTGCGCCAGCTCGACCTGCGTCTTGGCGGTCGCCGTCTGGGCCCGCTTGGCGAAGATGTCGAGAATAAGGCTCGAGCGGTCGAGGATTTTTACCTGGAGGGCCTTCTCGATGTTCGCCACCTGCTTTGTCGAGAGGTCGTCGTCGAAAATCACCATCCCGATGTCGTTTTTCTCAACGTACTGGCGGATTTCCTCGAGCTTTCCCTGTCCGACGAATGTGCGGGGATTGGGGTATTCGAGTTTCTGGGTGAAGCGGTCGACGACCTCCGCTCCGGCGGTCTGGGCCAGGAAGGCGAGTTCGTCGAGGTATTCGTTGACTTTCGCCTCCCCCTGGCGGGGCGTGACGAGGCCCACGAGCAGGGCGCGTTCGGTTGTTTCGCGGCTTATAACGAGGTCTTTCATTCTGTGCTTGATGTGTTGCGGTTGCAAATATAACAAATCCCTGCCATTTATGGCGCAAAAAAAGCGGTCGCCAGGGTTGGCGGCCGCTCTTTTCTTTCTTTTGGGCAAGCGTTATTCGTTGACGGTGCAGACTGCCACGCGGTTCCAGGAGTTCTCGGAGAAGAGGTCGCCGATGCCCTGGCCCTCGGCCTGCACGCGGTCGGAGGCGATGCCGTAGCGCTTGACGAGTTCCTTCTTGACAGCGTCGGCGCGGCGCTGCGCGAGCTTCTGGTTGAAGGCGAGCGAGCCGTCCTTGGAGGCGTAGCCCTTGACGGAGCAGGTCGCGTTGCCGTTGGCCTTAAGCGCGTCTGCAACCATCGCGATGTTGGGCTGCTGGTTAGCCTGGATTGTCGCGCTGCTGAGGTTGAAGAAGACGTAGCGGATGTTGTTGAGGTCCTTGACCACCTTCTCTACGGCCGCGGGACGGCGGTTGCATGCGTCGAGCTGCGCCTGGAGGTCGGCGAGCTGGGCCATGAGGGCCGCGGAGCCGGCGCCACACGCTTCGAGTTCGCCGCGGAGGCCGTTGATCTGGTCGTTGAGGGCGTCAATTTCAGCCTGGTCGTAGGGGCGCACGATCGTGAAGTGGTGCGTGCCGTTGGAGTTGCCGAAGTGGTAGGTTACGCCGGCCTGGAGCTGGAATACGCATGCGTTGCCGTTGTAGGTCGCGTCCATTCCCATGGGGCCGAAGTCGCCGTTGGTGTTCATTGCCCAGAGGAAGGCGGGTTTGAGGGAGAGGGTCCAGGCCTTGGCCTGTCCGAGGTTGAAGTTGAAGTTCAGCCCGGCCTTGGTGCCCCAGGTGTTGGAGTCACCACCCTGGGTGTGGGGGTAGTAGGCGTGGAGCCATCCGGTTCCGGCCGCGATTTCCATCTCGAAAAGGCGCGGAGCGCCGGTATATCCGGCGAAGGCGTTCATGAGGTTGAGGGTTCCGAAGACACCTACATACTGGTGGTCGAAGGCGTTGTTCGACTTATATCCGCTCCAGGCGGAGGTGTTGACGGTCCATTCCCCTTCAACGCCCAGGCCCAGGCAGGGGGTAACCTGCTTGCGGAACTCGGCGCCTACGATGCCGCGGGCCGATTTGATGAAGCTGTGGTTCTTCAGCGGGGTAACGGCGCCACCTTTGATGGTGAACGACCAGTTGTCGGTGAACTTGCTACCGGCGACCGTCACCTGCGCAGCCGCGCCGATTGTTCCGGCGGCAAGGGCTGCTATGAGTAATAACTTCTTCATAAAGATGAAATTTTGATGTTTGCGTTGAAACGTTGGACTACAAAGTTAACACTTATTTAACAAATCACAAAACCATTTTGTTTATTTTGGCATTATTCAGCTAATTTAAGCCTCCATTTGCCGGTTATAACCGGCAAAAACCGCGGAATTTGCGCAAAACCCCGGTTATAACCCGGCATTAACACAAAATTAACAAATGCTTCGGTCGCGGGGGCCGGAGGGGGTGGGGGAGGGGGATTTGTCTGAATTTCGATATAGTTAGGCAAAAATGCGAAATTATGCTTAACTTCGCGTTATAAGAATGTAAGTGTTCTATGATAAATTTCACTGTCGGCCCGGTGCAGTCGTCTGACGCGGTCCGCGCCGTCGGCGCGGAGCAGGTGCCGTATTTCCGTACCCCGGAATTTTCGGAGCTGATGCTCGAAAACGAGCGTCTGATGCTCCGTTTCGCCAAGGCCCCGGAGGGGAGCCGCGCCGTGTTCATAACCGGCTCGGGAACCGCTTCGATGGAGGCAGCGGTGATGAACCTCCTGACCCCGTCCGACAAGGTGCTGGCCATAAACGGCGGCAGCTTCGGCCATCGCTTCGTGGAGCTGCTCGAGCTCCACGGCATACCGCATACTGAAATACGCCTGGCTCCCGGCAAGGCTCTCCGAAAGGAACAGTTGGAGCAATACGCCGGTCAGGGATATACGGCGCTGGTGGTGAACGTCCACGAGACCTCCACCGGCGTGCTCTACGACATTCGCATGATTGCCGACTTCTGCCGCCGCGAGGGTCTGTTCCTGATAGTCGACGCGATAAGTTCATTCCTGGCCGACGATTTCGACATGGCGGCTCTTGGTGCCGGGGCGATGATTACCGGGTCGCAGAAGGCGCTCGCGTGCCCTCCCGGAGTCTCGATCATAACCCTCTCCCCCGAAGGGGTGAGCCGCGCGATGAAGGCGCAACGGAAATGCATGTACCTCGACCTGCGCGACGCGCTTGTCAACGGTGAGCGGGGCCAGACCCCGTTTACTCCCGCTGTCGGAATCCTGCGCCAGATCAATACCCGCCTGCGCGAGATTGAAGCCGCCGGGGGAGCGTCTTCCGAGAATGGGTCTGTTGCGGCCATAGCCGCCGACTTCCGCGGCAAGCTCGCGGGGCTCCCCTTCGAGATTGTTTCCGAGAGCCTGTCGAACGCCGTCACCCCCCTCCACCCTCTGACCGCCTCGGCCTACGATATTTTCACCACCCTCAAAGACGAATACGGCATCTGGGTGTGCCCCAACGGCGGGGAGCTGCGCGACAGCGTTTTCCGCGTCGGACATATCGGGGCGCTCTCGACCGCCGACAATGACGCTCTGATTGCTGCCCTGCGCGACATGCTACGCCGCGGGCTGATTTGACACGAAAACACTCCTCCCCCGTGAAGAAAGTCATTACATACGGCACCTACGACCTCCTCCACCACGGCCACATACGCCTGCTGGAGCGCGCCAAAGCCCTCGGCGACTACCTCGTCGTAGGAGTCACCTCCGACGCCTTCGACCGCGCCAGGGGGAAAATCAACGTGCGCCAGAGTTTCATGGAGCGCGTCGAGGCGCTCAGGGCCACGGGTATCGCCGACGAGATTATAGCCGAGGAGTACGAGGGGCAGAAAATCGACGATATACGCGGCCGCGGAATCGACATTTTCGCCATCGGAAGCGACTGGGAAGGGAAATTCGACTATCTGAAACCATACTGCGAGGTAGTCTACCTCGAGCGCACCGCCGGGGTGTCGAGCACCGAGCTGCGCTCGGCGCGCCGCCACGTCGTCATCGGCGTGGTAGGCCAAAGCTCCGTCACGGAGAAGTTCATCGCCGAATGCGGCTACGTCGACGGCGCGACCGCCAAGGCTCCCGCGCCCGGGCAGTCGTTCGAGGAGCTTGTCGGGGAGGTTGACGCCTTATATATTTACTCCCATCCGCGCGACCATTACCGCCAGGCCCGCTATGCCCTGGAGCATGGACGCCACGTACTGCTCGAACTCCCGATGACCCTCAGCGAGGAGGAGACCGCGGAGCTGTTCCGCGTCGCCGACGAGCGGGGCCTCGCGCTTATGGCCGGCTGCAAGACAGCCTACGCTACCGCCTACCGCCGCCTGGTGCTCCTGGCGCTCGGAGGGCTGATTGGCGACGTAGTGTCGGTCGACGCGACCTGCACCTCCCTCCGCCCCGTCGACTACTCCGACGCGGCGTCCGTCGAGCTCCAGTGGAGTTCCCTGGCCGACTGGGGCCCCATCGCCCTCCTCCCGGCCTTCCAGATTCTCGGCACCGAATACAGCTCCAAACAGATTGTCTCCCGTCTCGTCGGCGGCTACGACGAGTTTACGAAAGTCTCACTGGTCTACCCCTCGGGATGCGCCTCGGCTATGGCCGCGAAAGGGGTCAAGAGCGAGGGGGAGCTTGTCGTTTCCGGCACTAAGGGCTACATCTACGTCCCCGCCCCCTGGTGGAAGACCGACTATTTCGAGGCGCGCTTCGAGAACCCGCAGGACAACCGCCGCTACTTCTTCCAGCTCGACGGCGAGGGGATACGATACCAGATTCTCGCCTTCCTCCGCGCCATTGCCGACGAAAGGCGCGGCGATGCCTCCGCCGGAGGGGTGAGCCGCGGTATATGCCTCGCCCTCAGCCGCGTGATGCGGGACTTTATCGACAGGACTGACACTGTCGCGCTTTCCACAAAATAACACACCACAACCTGCTGCCACATACAATGAAAGAACTGACACTCCGCGAAATACAGCTCCTGTCGCTCGACCTAATGAAGGAAATCCACGCTTACTGCGAGGCAGAGGGGATACGCTATTCAATGGCCTACGGGTCGCTGATCGGAGTGGTGCGTCACAAGGGGTTCATACCCTGGGACGACGATATAGACATCGTGATGCCCCGCCCCGACTACGAGCGCTTCATCCGCGGCTTCCGCTCCGACAGGGCCAAGGTCGCCATTCCCGGCGAGGACTCCTGCCAGCCGATCGCCCGCGTCTACGATACCCGCGACACCGTGGCCTATACAAAGTACCCCTTCCTGACGAAAGGGGAGCGCCCCGGCCTGTGGATCGACGTGTACCCGATTGACAACGTCCCCGACGACCCCGAGGAGTTCGACCGCCACGCCGAGGAGTGCCGCCTTCTCTACCGCCGCATGGTGCGCCGCCGCAAGATGCTCGCCAAGGCCGCCGACCTGCGCAACGTGCCTCCCCGCTGGCATTTCCCCTGGCGATGGGTGCGCGCCCAGTGGTGGAAGATACGCGCCGGATTCCCCGACCTCATGAAGGAGAGCGCCCAGCAGCGGGAGCTGATGGAGAAATATCCCTGGGGCTCCACGGGCCATGTCTCGCAGCTCGGAATCCGCAACTGGGTCTACCGCGACCATCTCCCGGCCGACCTGTTCGACAACAACATCCTGATGCCGTTCGAGGATATGGAGGTACGCGTGCCGAAGGACTACCATACCTTCCTCATACCCCAGTATCCCAACTATATGGAACTCCCGCCGGAGGACAAGCGCGAGCAGCATACCCTCTCGGCCACAAAGTTCTACTGGAAAAACAAGAAATGAAAGGACTTACACTGAGAGAACTGCAATTGTTCTCGCTCGAAATATTGAAGGAAATCCACGCGTTTTGCGAGGAGCGTGGAATCAGGTATACCGTCGCTTACGGAACCCTCATCGGAGCCTTGCGCCACAAGGGATTCATTCCTTGGGACGACGATGTAGATATCGTGATGCCGCGGACCGACTACGAGCGGTTCGTACGCGAGTTTCGCTCTGACTGGTTGAAGGTTGCCGTTCCCGGCGAGGACTCCTACCAGCCCCTCGCCCGCGTCTATGACACGTGCCATACGGCGGCTTTCTGCAAATATGGCTGGAAAACCGGTGAGCGCGGCGGCGTATGGGTCGATGTGTTCCCTCTCGACTTCGTGAGCGATGATCCCGAAGAGTTCGACCGCGACGCCGAGGAGTGCCGGACGGAGTATAACAAGCTCGTGCATATGCGTAAGGCGCTTGCTACCTTTTCCGACCTGAGCCATCTTTCTGGCGGGAAAAAACTATGGCAGCGCTGGGCGCGTGCCTTGGCAAAGCGGCTGAAATACTCTAAGGCCGACATTATGGCACAGAACAACAAACTGTTGCGAATGATGCGCAAATATCCCGTCGGGGCGACAGGCCACGTCTCCCAGCTTGGTGTGAGAGGATGGGTCTACCGCGACCATTATCCCGCCGACATCCTGGACGAAACGATGCTCATGCCGTTCGAGGACACCAAGGTGCGCGTGCCGAAGGACTACCATACGTTCATGATTCCGCAGTACCCGGACTATATGACTATTCCGCCCGTGGAGAAGCGCGTCCAGCACACGGGCAGCAAATTCTTCTGGAAAGACAAATAACCCCCCTCCCTTATGAGCCGACCTCTGATACGAATAGCCCCTGAGTACGAGCACCTGCGCCCATACCTCGAGAATATCGAGGAGCATTTCGCCGGAGGCCGCGTCATCCATTCAGGGCGCAATGAAATCCGGGCCGTCACCCCTCCCGGGGGGCCTGAACTGAACGTCAAACGCTACCGAGTGCCTATATGGATTAACCGCGTCGCGTACACCTTCCTCCGCAAGCCCAAGGGGGTACGCGCTTTCGAGTATCCGCGCGTGCTGCTTGAAAAAGGGTTCGATACCCCGGCACCCGTGGCCTATATCGAGCGGCGCGAGGGGGGCCTGATTGCCTTTTCTTATTTCGTCAGCGTCCAGAGCGGGCTGCGCAGGCGCTTTTTCGAGTTCGGCGATGCGACGGAGGAGCAGTTCGGCCCGGTGATGAAGGAGTTCGCACGCCTCACCGCGCGCCTCCACGAAGCTGAAATCATCCACCGCGACTATTCCCCCGGCAACATCCTTTTCGACAGCGACGGCCGCGGGGGGTGGCTCTTCTCGCTGGTTGACATCAACCGCATGGAGTTCCGCCCCGTTGACTTCCGCGAAGGGCTCCGCGGCTTCGTGCGTCTCTGGGGGCAGCCCGAGATGTTTGACCTCCTGGCCCGCGAATACGCTCTGGCCCGCGGCGCTGACCCCGACGCCGCCAGCGCCGAGCTCCTCGCCTACCGCGAGCGCTTCTGGAAGCGCTGGGCCCGCAACCACAAAATCAAGTTCAACCTCCGCTACTGACTATTCAACCTGCGCAAGCTCAATCCTTCACCTTTCACTCTTCACCTTAAAATACTTATTTGTCGTTGTAATGCCCTTCCAGTTCGATAATCAGGACATAAACCTCCTCGTCGTGGATGCGGTATATGATTCTGTTATGGGCGGATATGTGTCGGGAATAGGTTACGCCGCCACCGCCGACCATAGGTTCGGGATGCCCGATTCCGTGGCGGGGATTTTCGGCGATAGCGGCAAGAATTTTCGACAGTTTTTTGAAAAGGATAGGATTGGATTTCTTCCATTTGGCGATTACCCCGGTTACCTTTTGGTCGAATTTAAGCGTGTACATCACAGGGATTCAAGGAAATTTTCAAGTTCCTCTTTCGACCGGCAGGAGACGCAACGCCCCTCTTTGCAGGCATTCTCCGCCTCGGCGATCCGGGCCTGAAGCTCAGGTGTGACCATCAAGTCCTCGCGGCCTACGCTTACCAGGGCGTAAATCTGGTTTTTCCGGCGGATGAGGACGGTCTCCCCTCTGTCAGCCCTGGAGAAGGAGGCGGCAAGGCTGTTTCTATAATCTCTTACTGATAATGTTTCCATAATGCTTGTTCTTTCTTGCGCGAATATAACTTATTATCAATAGAATAACAAATTTGCGCGCAAAAAAGTAGACACATCGGAGACCGCCGCGGAATTTTCTGCGGGAAAACTGCCGGAAAAGGTGTTAAAATCCGCGAAAAAGGCGTAACTTCGCGGTTGAAAAACGAATTTATTTAAGGTACTGTTTTTTAAGGCACTAATTATTTATGGATTTCTTTTCTGACCTGCTCCTGCCGGGGAACACGTCGTTGGCAAGCACTCTGGTGCTGCTGTCGTTCGTGATTGCCGCGGGCATCTACCTTGGCAAGCTCCGCGTCGCGGGGATTTCGCTGGGCGTAACATTCGTGCTGTTCGTCGGCATCCTGATGGGCCATTTCGGCTATACGGTGCAGCCCGACGTGCTGAAATTCGTCCGCGAGTTCGGCCTGATTCTGTTTATCTTTGCGATCGGCCTCCAGGTGGGCCCGGCCTTCTTCTCCTCTTTCAAGGAGGGTGGCATAAGGCTTAACATGCTGGCCGTCCTCGGAATAGCGCTGAACGTCGCGATCGTGCTAGCCATTTACTATATCGACGGCAACACGTCGATGGAGGCCCTGGTAGGCGTCATGTCGGGTGCCGTCACCAATACTCCCGGTCTCGCCGCCGCGCAGCAGGCCGCCGGGAATCCCGAGGCGGTCAACGTGATGTCGATGGGCTACGCCGCCGCGTATCCCCTTGGCGTGCTTGGCATTATCATGGCGATGCTGATTATCAAGGCTGTCTTCGGGGTCAAGACCGAAAAGGAAGTAGAGGCGATGAACGCTGAGGCCGAAGACGGTCAGGGCAAGCCTTTCCTCGCTTCGTTCGAGGTCACGAACGCGCTGATTAACGGACGCACCCTGGTGCAGCTCCACCAGATTATCCACTGCGAGTTCGTCGTGTCGCGCCTCATGCAGCAGGACGGTTCGACGATTATCCCCAAGTCGACAACCCAGATCCGCGTCGGCGACAAGCTCTATGTCGTAATGAACGCCGTCGACCTCCCCAGCTTCGAGGCTGTCGTGGGCCCGGCGATCGAGATGGACGACGAGGACTGGAACGAGGTCGCTCCCGAGCACGTTGTCAGCCGCCGAATCCTGATTACCAACAACTCCTATAACGGCGTCGCCCTCGGAAAGCTCCGGCTCCACAAGGGTTACAACCTTAACTGCACCCGCGTGAACCGTGCCGGTGTCGACCTGCTCGCGACCCCGGGCCTCCGCCTCCAGATAGGCGACCGTATTACGATTGTCGGCGACCTTAACGACATCGACCGCCTCTCGGCCAAGCTCGGCAACTCGATGAAGCGTCTCGACCATCCCAACCTGATTACAATCTTCGTCGGCATCCTCTTCGGTATCATCGTCGGCTCGATCAACGTCGGTTTCGGCATGAAGCTCGGCCTGGCCGGAGGTCCCCTCGTAGTGGCTATTCTCCTGAGCCGCTTCGGCTACAAGTTCAAGTTAGTCACCTATACCTCCTCTTCAGCCTCGCTGATGCTGCGCGAGTTGGGAATATGCCTGTTCCTCGCCGCGGTAGGCATAGGCGCGGGAGCCAACTTCGCCTCCACGGTGTTCAACTATACCGGTATGTGGTGGGTAATCTGGGGCTTCATCATCACTTTCGTGCCCCTGCTGGTTGTCGGCCTGATCGCCCGCGGCGTCTACAAGATAAACTATCTGACCATCATGGGACTTATGTCCGGCGGTTACACCGATCCCCCCGCCCTGGCGTATGCCGGCAACTCCACCGGTTCCGACGCTCCGGCGGTCGCCTATTCGACCGTCTACCCGCTGACGATGTTCCTCCGCGTGGTCGCCGCCCAGGCCCTCATCCTCTGCTTCATGTAGCATTGCTTGCCTCACAACCCCCTATAACAGCGCGCCGCGTCAGTCCCTCTGACGCGGCGCGCTGCATATTCGGAGCGGCGCAGCCGCGGTGTAATTATAGCACCGTATCGAGCGGCGTAGCCGCGAAGGTGCGGTGTTTTGTCGTAGGCGTGGATGTGGGCCTCGAAGAGGTCCGCTAATATCGAAATCGGGCAACTGGATGAAAATTACCGGACCTCTTCGAGGCCCATTTCATCGGCCCGATATAACACCAGGCCTTCGCTCCCTTTGGTCGCTCGACCAGGTGCTATAATTACACCGCGGCTCCGCCGCTAACGGATGGTTGCTTTTCCCCCTATGCTATGTTATTCGGCCGCTTCGGGAGCGGTCTGGTAGGCTCCCAGGTCGGGGGCGGGGAGGCGCGGGGTGCCGTAGATGTCGGTCGAGGCCGCGGGGTCCATGAGGTCGATGGAGGCGGCTCCGGCCGCGGGAGAGTCGGGACGCAGACGGTAGTCGAAGATGTATTCCGGGCGCTCGGTGTAGTACATCGGGTCGGTGTCCCAGAGGCAGTCGATGAAGTTGTCGTCGTCGGTCCCGGCGGATTTCAGCAGGCAGCGCCGGAAAGTGATGGCGGTCCCGGTAAGGTCGGGGTGCGACAGCTCCGTGCCGTTGCCGTAGAGGATGCAGTTGGCGAACTCGGCGGTCATCATAGGCCGCTCAGGGTCAGCCGGCTCCTCGTCGGCGAATCCCGTCTGCGCGAGCTGCACTGCCGGGCCCCCCAGGGCGGTAAAGAGATAATAGTTGGCTATCGTGCACTGGTTGAAGCGGTGGTTCCCCCCGGTGAGCGACATTATCCCCGAGGAGGCTTCCGCCAGCTCGCAGCCGATGGCCGTAACGTCGGTGAATCGCGTTTCGAGGATGTATCCCTGCGAGTTGCGCACGACGCAGTTCAGCATGTAAAGCCCCGGCTCGGAGCCGGTGGATTGGACGTTGTCGGCCGCGATGCCGTATTTCGTGTTGCGTATCGAAGCGTGTACCAGGCGGTTGGCGGTTGAGGTCGGGCGGAAGATGATGCCGTCCCACTGCCCCGACATGATTTCGTACGGAATCTGTGCCGCGACGAAGCCCCGGCGGTCGCCGGTCATCTGCACCGGCTTTTCCGCCGTCCCGCGGACGTCGAGGGTGCCGTCGACCCTGAGCGAGGCCCCGTCGTGGAAGTACAGCCGTGCCCCGGCCTCGATCGCGAGGGTGGCTCCCTGGGCCACGACGATGCTGTCGCGCACCAGGTACGGCTTCTCGGCGGTCAGTACCGCGTCTGTGTCATATATTGTGCCTCCGTGGAGGCGCACCGCGTCCTGCCCGGTGACCTTCACCGGCATTTCCGATGCCACGCCGTTGGTAATGAACTCGATATGGGCCAGTATGTCGACCGGTTCCCCGTTGCCGTTCTCCGGCAGCGTGGCCTCCACGAACACGAAAATCGAGTCCTTGGCGCGGATTTCGACGTTGGAAAACTCGCGCCCGGCCATCCCGTCGACATTCATCCTGAAACGCCCCTCCGGGTCGTCCGTGAACCTTACGGAGCTGATGTTAAGCCCCTTGTCGTGGCGGTTGTAGACGATGAAGCGGTTTGTCGGGGATGCCTCGAGAGTGAAAAGGTCGGCCATGCGGAGCGTGTCGGTCGAGAAGGTCGGCTGGTCCGACGGGGAGGAGGTGAATCCGTCCTCGATGCACGAGCTCAGCGCCCCGGCCAGCCCGAAGGTGGCGGCGACCCAAAATAATATCTTGTATGCGAGGGGCGCGAACCGCCCCCGGGAAAGAGATTTTGCCATCTGTAAGAAATTTCTACTAAATAACGGATTTACCGCCCTGATATTGCGCGGTTGAATTTCAGCGACCCCGCGGGGCAATAAACCGGGCTTATTTCAGTTATATTAATGTATTATTGTGTACATTACCCCAATGAAGCATATCATCGCGTTCTCGATATCCGCCGCGGCCGCTTTATCGGCTGTCGCTCTTGACGTTAACTCGACCGCCGGAAAGCTCGCCGAGGCTGTCGGCTCCGCTACCGACGCCCCCTCGCTGAAAGTCAGCGGCTCGGTTAACGCCGCCGACCTCATGTTCATCCATTCCGAGATGGGGGCGCTGACCTCCCTCGACCTCTCCGGGGCCACTATCGACGAGTACGACGGCGAGCCGTTGCTTAACTCCGTAGCTTATTCCCCGGCTGGAGCCATACCTCCCGCGGCGTTCCTCGGGATGAAACTGTCGAGCTTCGCGTTCCCCTCCAATACCGCCTCGATAGGGGAGGGGGCCTTCGCGGCTACCTCGCTCGAATCCGTGGCCGTTCCTGCGGGAGTCGCCTCCATCGGCAACTCCGCCTTCGCCGACGCACTCCGCCTCGCCTCTGTGACCCTCCCCTCGACCGTAAGCCGCCTTGGGACAGGGACCTTCCGGGGTTGCTCTTCGCTCGCCTCCGCGACGCTCTCCGCTCCCCTCGCCGAGATTCCGGCCGCGACTTTCTGCGGCTGCTCCTCCCTCCGCTCCCTGGCGATTCCGGCTTCCGTACGCGTTATCGGCGAGAAAGCGTTTGCCAACAGCGGCCTTACTTCCGTGACACTTAACGACATCGACTCGGTAGCTCCCTGGGCCTTCCTCGGATGCGCCGAACTCGGAGTCGTCACATTCTCGGGCAACCTTCCCCGCGCGATCGGCCAGGGCGCTTTCTTCCGCGACGCCAACGCCGAAGTGGGAGCCGCGGGCCTCCCCGGTACCCTCTCCGAGGTCGCGCCCCACACCTTTACCGGCGTGAAGGCTGTCAGCGGCCTCGGAGCGGCCGAAGCCTCCTCCATAGGGGAAATCGGCGAATACGCCCTTGCCTATACCTCTGTGGGAGAGTCGGTCTACCTCCCCGCCGAGCTTCGCAAGGTCGGCGACTCCGCGTTCGCCAACTGGACTGGGGTACGCTCTATTGACGCGACCGACCTCTCCGACCTCCCCGAAATCGGCGACGACATCTTCGGCAGCCTCGACAAGCCCAACACCACCCTCTACGTCGCCCCCGATATGCTCGATACCTTCAAGGCCGCTTCCCAGTGGAAGGAGTTCAAAATCGAGGCCAAAACCAGCGGCGAGACCGGCATCGACGCTCCCGCGACACCCGAGACCGCCGAAGTGACAGCCCGCTTCGAAGGCACCCTCCTGCGCCTGACCTCCACCTTCGAAATTACCGCCGTAGAGCTTTACGACCTCTCCGGTCTGCGCCTCGCCTTCATCCCCGCAGTCGCCTCCCTCGCCTTCACCCTCGACACCGCCCCCTTCTCCTCTCCCGCCTACATCCTCCGCGTCCACCTCGGCCCCTCCGCCGTCAAGCTCCTCAAGCTCGCCCGCTGATCATCAAAAGTCTGCTGTGGCGAGGCGTGAGCCGAGCAATCCCCTCCCGGGTGTTTTGTGCGGGAAACCGCTATAAAACAGGACGCGCAAGTGTGAAGAGAGGTTAATTCGGGTGGGTTTTGGGCTTAGAGTGCTGAAAATGGGGTAACTTCGCGGCACTCAACAGCTCATAGACGAACTCTAAATATGGCTAACGTTTTAACTGGACTTGTCGGGAAACAGGCTGCGAAATACGGCGACCGCGCGGCGCTTTACCATCGCGAGGATGGTGGCCGGTGGATTCCGACTTCGTGGCAATCGTTTGAATCCCAGGTGGAGAACGCCGCATGCGCGCTTGCCGCGCTGGGTGTCGGCGAGCAGGAGACCGTGGCGGTCTTCTCGCCCAACGACGTGAAGATTCTGATTACCGATTTCGGCGCGTTCGCCAACCGCGCAATCCCTGTCTCGATCTACGCGACATCCTCTCCCGAGCAGGTGGAATATATCGTCCGCGACTCCGGCGCCAAAGTGCTTTTCGTCGGAACCGCCGAGCAGTACCTGATCGCGCGGAGGGTGGCGGCCTCGGTTGAAACGTTGGAGCGGATTGTCGTCTACGATGACATACAGCTTGAGCGCACAGATGATACAACGCTTAAATTCAGCGATTTTCTCGCCCTTGGAGATGAGGCTTCCGGAGAGTGCCGCACGGAGGTGGAGCGCCGCCGCGCCGCCGCCGGTCCCGACGACACGGCGACCCTGTTATATACTTCCGGCACTACCGGCGAGCCGAAGGGCGCGATTCTGACGCACTCGAATTTCTCCGCAGCCCTCGACATCCACGTCGAGGCGCTTACCTCGCTGAGCGACAGCGACACCTCCCTCTCCTTCCTCCCCCTGAGCCATATTTTCGAGAAGGCGTGGACCTATCTCTGCCTCTATATCGGGATGCGGGTCTACGTCAACCGCGACCCGCACGTGATACAGGACACACTCAAGGAGGTGCGTCCGACCTGTATGTGCTCCGTTCCCCGTTTTTGGGAGAAGGCTTACGCCACAATCCAGGACAAGATGACGCGCATGTCGCTCTTCAACCGTTGGCTCTGTGCCCGCGCCCTCCGCATGGGGCGCAAGCGCAACCTCCATTACGCCCGGCAGGGACTCAAAGCGCCGTTCTTCCTCGAAAAGGGGTATCAGTTCTATTACAGCCGCGTTTTCCGCAAGGTACAGCGCATAATGGGTATCGAGCACGGCAACATATTCCCTACCGCCGGAGCCCCCCTGAGCGCCACCATCGTGGAGTTCTTCCGCTCGATGGGGGTGCCTATCGTGATCGGCTACGGCCTGTCTGAGACCACGGCGACGGTAAGTTTCTTCCCCTATGTCGGTTACGAGATAGGGACAATAGGCATGCCCCTTCCCGGCCTGGAGGTGAAAATCGGAGAGGAGAACGAAATCCTGGTCAAGGGCCCCAACGTCATGCGCGGCTATTACAACAAGCCCGCGGAGACCGCCGCGGCCTTCACCCCCGACGGATTCTTCCGCACCGGCGACGCCGGCTATCTCGACGAGAGGGGCGCGATTGTGCTGACCGACCGCCTCAAAGACCTCTTCAAGACCTCCAACGGCAAGTATATTGCCCCCCAGGCTCTCGAGAGCCGCCTGGGCGAAGACCCCTTTATCGAGCAGGTAGCGGTAATCGGCGACCAGCGCAAGTATGTGACCGCCATTATAGTTCCCGCCATCGAGGCTGTCAAGGAGTATGCCCGCGAAAAGAAAATCAAGTACGGCAATATCGAGGAGCTTGTCAAAAACTCCCGCGTACGCGAGATGATCCAGCGCCGCATCGAAAAGCTCCAGGAAGGGCTCGCAAGCTTCGAGAAAATCAAGAAGTTCACCCTCCTTCCCCGCGAGTTCACGATGGAGGCCGGCGAGCTGACAAACACCCTCAAAATCCGCCGCCCGGTAATCAACCGCCGCTACGCCGCCGAAATCGAGGCGATGTACAAGTAAGGTTTAGGGTTTAGGCCCGGCTGGAGCCGGGCTGTTTAGGGTTTAGGGAATACGATCTTTCCTCCTGCCGGATGGGTTCTGCTCCCGGTGTGAGGGGCCGCGGCCCCGAAGCTGCCGCTTGGTGCGCGAGGCGTGAGCCGAGCGAAGGGAAAGCCCCGCCCGCAATCAGATCGCGCAGAGCCTCAGAATCGCGGAGGGGACTTCGATAATGTTGTCGGCGCGGTATTCGCGCAGCTCGGCGACCGGGCGGAAGCCCCAGGTAACCCCCGCGGAATCAACACACGCGCGGCGGGCCGTCTCCATGTCGACCCCCGAATCCCCGACGTAAAGCACCTCGGCCTTCGGCGTAGGGCATTTCCCCAGAATCTCGAAGACAATCGACGGATCCGGCTTCACTGGTACCCCCTCTTTCTGCCCCTCTACCGCCGCCCAGGCGATGTCTGGGAAATAATGGTTTATGAGCCGCTCGACAGCCGCCTGGTATTTATTAGACGCTACCGCGACCGCGATTCCCCGCTGCGTGAGCTGTTCGAGGAGTTCGGGAATCCCGTTGTAAGGGCGCGTGTCGCAGGTAAGGTGCGCGTCGTAGTATTCGCGGAAGTGGGCGAGCATGGCCTCGACCTGCTCCGGGGTGCGGGCGCTTTCCGGGAGCACGCGCTCCATCAGTTTGCGTACGCCGTTCCCCACGAATTTTGTGTAGGCGGGAACAGGATGCGTCGGGAAGCCGCACTGTTCCAGCGCGTGGTTGGTGGCGTTCCCAAGGTCGGCGATTGTGTTCAGCAGCGTGCCGTCCAGGTCGAATATAACCAGTTTCTTCTTCATTGTCGGTCTCTTTACCCGCGAAAATACGAAAAATTTCGGATTTACCGGCGTGCCCGTTCAATAAGGCGGACGACGGCATACGAGAGGGTTGCCGCGATGGCCACCGGGAGGAGTGCCGTAGGCTGCATCGTGGTCTCCGTGACGATGAACATCGCCATTAGCGGGGCGCGGATCGCTCCCGCCATGACCCCAGCCATGCCGTAGAAGGCGAAGTTCGCAACCGGGAGTTCCGCCCCGAAAAGCACCCCGGCCATCCTCGCGAAGAAAAATCCGAGAACCGCCCCGGCGAACAGCGTCGGCGCGAAGTCCCCCGCCACGCCTCCGCCGTTGTTGGTCGAGGCGGTGCCTATCGCCTTCAGGGCCAGCACGCCGAAACATACGAAAAGGAGCAGCGAGCCGGGGGGGATGCTCAGGTGGAGCAGTGGGGAGCGGAAAACGGTCGTCTCCGGGTGGCCGTCGAGAATGCCGCTGATTACCCCGTAACCTTCACCGAACAGCGCCGGAAAAGTGAACACGAGGATTCCGATTGTCAGGCCGCTGATTATGTTGCGCGCCCAGGGGGAGCTGACCCCCCGGAACAGGCGGCTGAAGACTCTCATCATGGTTGAATAATACGCCGAATAGATGCCGCAGAAGAGCCCCAGGGCTATCAGCGGAAGGGTTAGATGCCAGTCAAAGTTCGTGAAGGCCGGGAAGTTGATGTTGGGGGTCATACCCGAGACGGCGTACTCCGTCATCCCCGCGCAGACGCATCCGGCGAAAAGCGCCAGCGTCGTCATCAGGCTCGAACCGATTCCGAGACATTCCAGGGTGAACAGCGCTCCCCCGACGGGTGCCTTGAATATGGCGGCGATACCCGCTCCGGCCCCTATGGCCATCATCTTGCGCAGGCCCCTCCCCGATATTCCGAGCAGCCTCCCGACGTTGTCGCCGATCGCGGCCCCGGAGTAGGCAATCGGGCCTTCGGCTCCCGCCGAACCCCCGAAGCCGAGCGTCACGGCGCATCCGATGATTGGGGAATAGGTCAGTGCGACCGGCATAAGATAGCGCCCGCGGGCGAAATCGGCCCGCAGCCGGGCCTCCCCGTTGTATAGCTCGCGCCGGATGATATATCGCTGGAAAATCCCGACAATGAGGATGCCGGCAACCGGGAGAAGGACAACGCTCCACCACCCCAGGCGGTCGACCACGCCAAAAATGGAAAACCTGGAAATCGCAGCGATCAGCCATTTTAGCGCCCAGGCCGCCAACCCGATTATGACCCCGGAAAGCACCGCGGCGAGGAAAATCCACATATCTTCCCCGGCGCTCGCGCGCAGCCTGGAGAGAATACTCCCCGGGTGCCTGCAGGTGTCCCCGCCCCCCGCCGTGCGCGGTTCGGCTGGTAATTGCTGTTGAGACGTCTGTTCCGACATTGAGCGTTTATATTGGCCTATGCTAATATAAAACGCCCGGAACCCCCTTAGGGTTTTAACCGCGGACTATCTCAGAGTGCTGTTCGATCCCGGATGGTAGGAGCTTGGAGGTGAGGCCGACGGGAGCAATCTGAAGATTGTGATCGAGGCCGTTATCGACCTTTGGTCGCTTTGCTCCGCAAAGAACCTTCAGGCGACGACCCAGACGGGCCGCTATGACACACCCTTATGGGCGGCGGTTGCGCCGAAGCGTCAGCCAGTCTACAAAACGTATGGCGTAAGGGTCGAAGCGCGTCGAGCGGTAGACGAAATTTTTTTGCAGTAGGAAGTTCCAGAAAATCGACACGACGAGCGACACCGACAGGCGCGCGAACGCGAAAATACCGTCGGGCTTGATCCAGTCGATCCGCAGGATTGTCTCCCAATGCTGGAGCACGTGGTCAAGCCCGGTCGTGCCTCCCAGGTTCAGCAGGAAGCTCCCCGCCCATATCAGGAAGAACTTGACCGCCACCGCCTTGACGGCACAGTGCTCCGAGCGGAAAGTGAATTTGTAATTGACGACGGAATTTACTATTCCCCCCAGTATCAGGCCGATCGCCGTCGCCAGGAAGGAGCGCAGCGGGTCGCGCCCCAGTGGGAAGAAGACCCAGGCGTAGAACACGAACGAGGCCGCCATGTCGGTCCACGACGATAGTTGCGACGTCAGCCCGGCGCGTATCAGCGTGAACACCCCCTCGCCGTTGACAATCTTGTCGGCAGCCCGTCCCAGCACGCCGCCATTCCTGGCGCCCGGTGTGGCGTCGGCTCCGGGGTGCTTGCGGCGGTCGGTTGACGCGCGGCGGTCGGTGTTTTCGTGGTCGTTGATTGGTTCGTCCTTCACTGCTCGGGTTAGTGTCTGATGTAGTCTCCGCCGCGAAGTTACGACAATCTTCCCGAAAAACAAAGCGGACTGCCCGCGCGGTCAGTCGAGGCGGAGGGTGGCGGTGGAGGCGCCTTGGGGGGACCAGATGCCGTAGCCGCCGGTGATGTTGGAGGGGAGGGAGCCGGGGGCCCCGACGAAGACGGAGCCGTTGACGAGCGAGGCGTTGTCGAAGGCGCGCCAGAAAAGGAATACCTCGCGGCTGACCCGCGCGAGTGTGACCGTCACGGTCTCCCCCTCGGGAAAGTCGGCGTCGAAGTTCTCCCCCGGGCGCGTCGAGCGGTTGCCGCGGTAGACCGGCAGGCTCACCTCGGCTCCCGGCTTCAGCACTTCGTGCGCCCCGATCATGCAGGGGTATTCTCGGCCGTCGCGCGAGTGCGCCCGGGCGCTGAGGTGGTAGTAGGCCGGGGTGTCTTCCGGGGCTGTGAACGTCAGCGTCAGGTGGCGCAGGGTGTCGTTCCCCTCGACGGGGGTTGACGAGAGGGAGCCGATCGGGGTGGGGTAGGGCATTTCGGCAGTTGATGTGACCGTCATCCCCCTGTATGTCGCTTTCAGCGTGTAAGTCCGGCCCGGCACCCCCTCCATGTCGAACGTGTAATAATGGTACGGCGGAAAATACTTGTCGGAGGGCCCCCCGGTAAGAATCACCTCCCGCTCCCCGTCGCTGATGGAGACAACGCCCCAGCGCACGATGCTCTCCGCGACCGAGCCCTCCTCATCGGAAGGGACCATCGACAGGTTCAGCAGCACCTCCGGGTACGACCCGCTGTTGAACCATCCCTCTACGACGAGCCGTTGAGGGGCGGCTTCCCGCTCCCCGTCGTCGCATCCGCCAAGCAGCGCGGCACAGAGGGCAGCTACGGATATAGTTTTCAGTATGTTCATCAGAAACTTATGGTTTTAATTGAAGAAACTGACGAATTAGCGGGCTTCTTCGAGCAGCCAGCGTGGAATATCTGTAATGGCTATGCCCTCATAATCGCTCTCATCATGACCGGTGCTTGCAAGCAGCATCTTGGGATATGCGTCCCGGATTTTTAACAGGGGTTCTGTCTCTCGCCTGAATGTGTCATCGCCGGAGATGTCATCGCTGACCTGTATGTATATTTTCTCGCTCCCTTTCATCGCCACGAAATCAATCTCCTTTTGATACGACTTGCCAACATACACGTCATATCCCCGTCGCAACAGCTCAATGAATACTATGTTTTCAAGCATGCGACCCCAGTCCATGTTTCGCTTGCCAAGCACGGCATACCGGATTCCCGTATCGGCGAGATAATATTTGCTTAAGGATTGAAGATACGTCTTTCCCTTTACGTCATAACGCCCCGCCTCATAGAATACGAAGGCATTGCAGAGATGTTCTATGTAGCTGCCGACTGTCTTATAGTTGGTTTCGGTACCGGCTGCGATAAGGGCATTGCTTATATTCCTTGACGAGGAGGTGTTACTGACGTTATCCATCAGGAATTCCGCCACTCTCTTCAACACGGTCGCGTTTCCGAGCCGATATTTTTCGACTAAATCTCTGATAAGGATTGTGTCATATACGTCGCGTATATACCTCTCCTTGTCAGAGTCGTTTTTGTAAGTGTAGGAGCCGGCCAGGCCTCCGAGTTTTATATAACGTTCAAAATGAAGCTTGTAATCATCCTTTATTTCGAAATACGAGCAATACTCCTTGAAACTGAAAGGAAATACATGGATCTCCATATGTCGGCCCGTAAACAGAGTCGCAAGGTCACTGCTCAAAAGGAACGCGTTTGAGCCTGTAAGATAGATGTCGTATTTTTCTTCGGAGTGTAAACTGTTGATTACCAGCTCAAAGTTTCGGCAAAGCTGCACTTCGTCAATCATCAGATAATTGTTGACTCCCGTGCGATAGTTCTGTTCGATATAGTCATTGAGGGCATGGTATTCTTTCAGATTCTCGAACTTGATTTTTGTCAGGTCGATATAGATAATGTTGGAGGTCGCGTCGGTCTTAGTTATATAGTCTGAGAAAGCACTCAGCAGTTTTGATTTGCCGCAACGTCGTATCCCCGTTATTATCTTGATGTCGGGAGTGTTTATTAATCCTTCTAACTGGCGAAGGTACAGAGGCCTTTCTATTAGTTTCATTTGTCGCCGATTCCCAAACTTTAAAATTTTGTGATTTTGGGAAACATCGCGAAATTACAATAAACTTTTTCAAGGGACAAATGATGCGCCTGGAAAAAATGTCGCTGAAGCTGAGATTTGCGTTGCAAGGCGGCAGTTGTTGATTTTAGGCAATCTCGAAAATTTGCTGTTCAGAAACTTACGGTGTAGTTGAGGGACGGGAGGAAGCGGTAGAGCGAGCTGACGTCGCGGCGGTAGAAGGTGCCTTCCTCGGTGTCGAGGGCGAAGCTGCTCATCTCGACGTTGGCTCTGCCATAGGCGTTTATGACCGACAGCCCGACCTCGTGGCGCAGCGGGAAGCGGCCCCCGGTGCGGAAGCGGTAGGAGGCGCCGAGGTCGAGACGGTGGTAGGCGGGGAGGCGCGCCGAGTTGCGGGGCCCGTACTCCATCATAAGCTGCTCCCCGATAAAGTAAATGGCGGTCACCGGGGTGTACGGCCTCCCAGACGCGAGGGAGAAGGAGGCGCTGAGGGTCCAGTGGGAGCCGATGTCCCAGGACGCTCCGGCCCGCAGGGTGTGGCGCAGCTCGTTAGAGGCGCTGAACACCCCCGGCTCCCCGGCCATGCGGCGGCGCGTCAGGCAGTAGGCGTAGGCCAGCGACGCGTTGACCGGCCCGAACTCCCCGCGGGCCGAGAAGCTCCCCCCGATGTTGTGGCCCCGGGTGGATAGGACGTAGTTCTCGGCGACATACCCCGCGTTGAGTATGTCGAGAATCGCGCCGAGGTACTCCGGCTGGCGGCGTATTACCTTGTAGTAGATGTCGGCGCTGAGATATACTCCCCTTCCCGCCGCGAAGTTGCCCGCCGCGGCGAATGTCAGGCACTCCTGGGGCGGAACTCTCCGGGAAGCCGCGAGCTTGAAGTTCGACGACATTCCTAGGTCGGAGAACCCTACTTGGTGGAGGTACTGGTGATAGCGTCCGGCGTGGAGCGTCAGCGCCCCGCGCCGCCAGCGTTTCGCGACCGTGAGCCGCGGGTCGGGGTGGAAGCGGGTGTAGTTCCCCGCCGTATAGAGGTTTAGCGGCAGTCCGGCGGTGACGCTCCATCCCCGCGGCAGCTCCCGCCGCGCTTCGGCGTAGGCCGAGGCTTCCAGCGACCGTTCCGCCCCGCGCCGTTCCGCGCCACCCTGCCCGAGGCCCGCCAGCTCGACATACTGCGGAGTGACGCTGTAAAGCCGCAGGGAATACCCAGCCGTCAGGCTCCACCCCGCGGGGAGCGCCGCGAAGTCGAAACTCCCGGCCGCCCCCCATTCGTCAATCGCCGTCGGGGCTTGAAGTTCGATTTGCTCCATATTTAGCCCCAGGCGGTTGTGAAAGCTGGTGAAATACAGCCGGTTCGTCATTTCGAGCGCGTCGGTAGTCCGCTCCCATTCCGCCCCTGCGGCAAGGTTGTGCCATCTGAGGGCCGTCGTCAGGGAATAGTTGCGGTCTGTGTACTCCACGTTGTCGGCGTTGTAGTGCGCGGTGATTCTGATATTGTCGCGTCCGGTCGGGCGGTAACAGGCAACTATGTCGCAGTCCGCGAGATTGTACGCCGCCTGGGTCGAGCGGCTTCTGAGCAGCCCCGAATAGAGCGCGTCGATATAGCTGACCCGCCCCGAGGCCTGGAGCGCCAGGCGGCTGCCGAGCGGCGCGGCAACGTAGGCCGACGAGGCGAGCATCCCTGCGTTGACCGTCCCCGACAGCGAGTCGGTCGCCGCGGAGCCGAGGTCTACGACCCCTCCGAGCGTCCCTCCCGCGTCGGCCCCCTTGATGCTTTTCCGCAGCCTTGCGCGCGAATATAGTTCAGGCGAGAATACCGAGAAAATTCCCCCGAAATGATACGGGAAATGAACCGGGATTCCGTTCAGACGGTAGAGGTTGTGGGAATAGTCCATCCCGTCGACCGACATCCCCGAGGCGTAGTCGCTCGCCGCGCCGACCCCCGGCATCGAGGCCGCGAACCGCAGTGGGTCCGCCTCTCCCAACACCCTCGGAGCGCGCCGCAGAGCCTCCGCCGCGAAGCTCACGGATCCGTCGGCCGCCACCCGCGGGCGCCGGGTGGCGCTCCCCTCGACCCTTACCTCCCCCAGGCGCAGCGTGTCGGCCAGCGCCTCCGCGGGGGCCTGGGAAGAGGCGCGGCCGCCCGGCAGCAGGAGCGCTGCGAGGACGGCCGCGGTGTATGACGGTCTGATTTTCATCAACCTTGGCGGTTCGGTCGCGTGGGGTTAGAAAAGGGCGTTGAACATACGCTCGTAGGCGTACGCGAGGTTCTCGAAGCTCGAAATCAGGCTCGAGAAGTCGGCATAGCCGTAGTCGCTGATGCTGTAAGTCGAGCCGTCGGCGAAGGCGAGCGTCGGGTCGCACTCCCAGGATGTGTAGCTGCCCCAGTTATAGTTCTCCTCGTATTTGAGGGGCTGCCATTTCAGCGTGGCGGTTTCCTTGGAGTTGCCGGCGAGGTACAGCTTGGCTGCTACCGCCGAGTTGAGAATCGAGCATGCCTTCTTGCAATCCTTCTGGGCCTCTCCGGGCTCGTCGGAATCCTCCTCGAAGTAGGTGTCCTCTAATTCCAGGAACTTCTTGGAGTCCTTAGCCTGGGCTGTGAGGTATACGCGGCCCAGCAGCTTGACGTTGGCGCTTCCGCTGCGGAACATGTTGGCGGCCTTTTCGGGGTTGATTTCGTGATATGTTGCCTCCCAATAGTCGTATTCGCCGGGTCCGTAGTAGTATTTCTCGGTGTATTCCTCTTCCAGAGCCTCGATTGCGGAGAGGGTGACCATCTTGTTCCCCTTTATCTCGCCGGAAGCCTTGATAAGCTCGGTACCGTCGACATATACAGCGCTGTTGGTGGTAGCCGTCGAGTTGGTGGCGTTGATTTCAGCCGTAACGCGGATGTTCATCGCTGTAACGTCGGTCGAGAGGAGCAGTTCGCTGCCGTCGGCCCAGTTGGAGCGTACCGTGCCGTTGACGAGCTGGCGCGATGCCTCCGTGAGGGTGAAGGTGATGTTACGGGGAACCTTCACGGCATCAAACACGCTGTCGGTCAATTCGGCGGAGTCGAGCGTCCAGGTGTCGGAGGAGGGGGTTACTTTCAGCTCGCAGCGGCTTCCGTTGTGGAAGAAGCGCACTACCAGGTCGCTCCCCCTGCCGGTCATGACGAATGCCTGGCGACTGTTGTCCGGCTCGAACGTGCCGGTGAAAGTGCTGAGCTCGAGCACGTTCTGCGCGGCGCGGCTCAGGTCGGTATAGCGGCCCGAGGCAGTGGCGCGGCGGAGTTCCGAGAAGAAGCGTTTCAGAGCGCGCCTCTCGTTGCGGGGGGCCTGCTGGCCGTTGGGGATAATAATGTCGTAGTCGGCGTAATCGTTGGCGAAAGCCCTGGCAACCTCGATCAGAGGCTTCTGGTCGGCGGGTTCGATCATCCGCATCGCCATCTGGGCTGTCTCGCCGAGATATTCCTTGGCTTCCTCGTCGGAAGTGATTTTCTCAACGTTTTCTTTTTCGTCGGCTGACCATCCGGGACCGGTCTTGTCATCGGCCTTCGGTTCTTCGTCGTCCCCGCCGCAGGACACGACGCAAAGCGACAGGGCCGCGGCTGCGGCTCCGCCAATCAGAAACTTAATGTAATTCATAAGCGATAATGGTGTGTGTGTTGTTAATGATTGGCGCGAATATACGAATTTTTTCAGACCGCGACGCAAAACGGGACGTTAAATTTGGAGAGGTGCCGCGGATTCGGTAACTTCGCGGTCGCTAATCCGTTAAATAATACCTATGAAGAAACTTTTGCTTATGATATTCGCGGGTGCCGCTTGCTTTTCCGCCTCCGCCCAGGACCAGGTTCCCGCTTTCCCCGGAGCCGAAGGCCACGGGCGCTATACCGAAGGTGGCCGCGGAGGCGCTGTCAGAATAGTCACCAACCTCAATGACTCCGGCGCCGGCTCCCTCCGGGAGGCCGTCAAAGGGAACGACAAGAAGACCGTCGTCTTCAACGTCGGAGGCGAGATCAACCTTGAGTCCGACCTCGTGATCGGCGCCAACACCACGATCGCCGGCCAGACCGCCCCCGCCCCCGGAATAACCCTCCGCCACTATACCGTACTCCCCAACAACAATAACATCATAATCCGCTTTATCCGCGTGCGCCGCGGGCAGGAAAAGGATGTCAACGACGGCGCCGACGCCATTTGGACCCGCCACCATACCGGAATAATCCTCGACCACTGCTCTTTCAGTTGGTCGATCGACGAGGTCGCCTCCTTCTACGACAACAACAACTTCACGATGCAGTGGTGTACCGTCGCCGAAAGCCTCTGCAACGCCGGACACGGCAAGGGCGCCCACGGATACGGCGGAATCTGGGGCGGAAAGCTTGCGTCGTTCCACCACAACCTGATCGCCCACGTCAACAACCGGGGTCCCCGATTCAACGGTGCCCGCTATGAATGGTCAGGCTGGACCGCCAACAAGCGCGCCAAGGAACTCGGATGGAAAAACCACGTCCAGGCCGAGAACGTCGATTTCCGCAACTGCGTCCAGTACAACTCCGCCGGCTCCTGCTACGGCGCTCCCGGCGGCGGACAGATCAACATCGTCAACAACTACTACAAGCAGGGCCCCTCGGGCAACGGCTCATATAACCGCGTGACCCTCTGCTCCGTCGCCTCATCCGGCAACAGCTCCGGCCACGACAATATTTTCGGCATGGCATCCCGCTACTACATCAGCGGAAACACCGTCGCCAACCGCGCCGGAGAGGAAACCCCCAACCGCGACTGGGCCGGAGTAAGCTATGACAGCGGCGTGCAGAACATCGACGGCGACCGCTGGACCCAGGACAACGACAACTACTATGGCGACGAGGTCGAACACCGCGAAATCGACGGCAAGCAGTGGGTGCGCATGCGCCTCGACCAGCCCGCCCCCGCCGGGGAGGTGACGACCCACTCCGCCTCCGAGGCTTACAACAAAGTCCTCGACTTCGCCGGAGCCTCCCTCTTCCGCGACCCCTGCGACGCCCGCTATATGGAGGAGGCCCGCACCGGAACCGCCACCTATACCGGCTCCGTAATCAAAAAGCCCGGCCTCGTTGACCTCGTATCAGACGTCGAGTATGTGCCCCTCGAAAGCTCCCGCCGCCCAGCCGGGTGGGACTCCGACCGCGACGGAATCCCCGACGAATGGGAAATCGCCAACGGCCTCGACCCCGAGCGCATGGCCGACGGCGCCCGCAAGACCCTCGACCCCCGCGGTTGGTACACAAACCTCGAAGTCTACCTCAACTCACTGGTGGAGCATATCGTACGCTCCCAGAACGCCGACTCCGAGGAGGGGGTCAACGAATACTTTCCCTCCGCTCTCTCCTCCCTGACATCCGTAGCCGCCGACCGCGGCTCCGAAGTAACCGCCATCGAATACTACGCCCCCGACGGTCGCCGCCTCGCCGCCCCCGCCCCCGGCCTCACCATCCGCCGCACCCTCTTCTCCGACGGCCGCGCCGCTACCGACAAACTCCTCCGCTAATCCCTCCTCCGCCCAACTACTCCCCCTCCGCCCAACCGTGGCGAGGCATACGCCGAGCTTCCTCCTTCCCGCGCCTTTGGCCTTCCCCGCGGAGCGCCGAAGGCGCGTTGTTTATGTCGCTGGATGGCAACGGCCTCGGTGTTAACGCATTTTAACAATCGGGGGGGGGGTAAAACACGCTCTTTTCGCGTAAATTTGCATTTGCAAATCAATATGCTGTTCCCGCGCACAATCTGTTATCACATATTTTAAACCATTATAATGAATAAATTCTACTCGATGCTTACAATCGCGGCCGCCGCTGTTGCCTTAGCCGCGCCTGCGAGCGGTGCCCCGGTACCCTCGCCCGACCTGCTGAAGCCGGTCAAGCTCGCTGCCGACGCCCCGCGGATGGTTCAGGCCGACATCCCGGCCCCCAAACGCTCCGCCGCGAAGACCGCCGACGAGCAGTGGTCTGCCTGGGAGCAGATCGGAACCGCCTCCTTCGACCAGAACCTGATGGATACGTGGACGCGCCAGTGCGGCTGGCTCAACACAGCCATGCCTGAGTTCACCCAGCCCTTCGCAATCGAAGGGCGTCTCTCGCAGTCCGACGAGACCAAAGGGGAACTGCGTCTGCGGAACATATTCGGAGGGGTCGACATCCTCCTCCCTTACGATACCCGGACCGGCTACTTTGCCCCGGAACCCCAGTCGACCGGCATCCCTCTTAACACTCCCGGCTACTACGATAACATCATGCTGTCAGTAAAGGGGTATTATTATCCGGCTGCGAAAAAAATTGATCTCAGTTCGATTTTCTTCCTGGTATTTGGCACTACCGGTTATAACTGCGGCTCCTCCGCTCTGGTAATGGAGGGGGCGCAGGAGGTAAAGTTCTCGCTGGAAACCAGCCACTTCATCCCCAGCGGGGCTACTGCCCTGACCGTGAATGTCGACCGTTCCTCAAACGTCGCCTGGTACCGCGTCGTCAGCAACGAGAATCCGATGAGTTACGATGATCTGTCAGCCTACTTCGCAAAGGAACCGGTTTATGCGCCGAATGTCTATACCGACTATACCGGCGACTCCTTCACGCTCAGCCCCTGGGCTATGTCGGCAATCCAGTCGAGATATTTCGTCATCCCCTTCGGAGCCGACGACCATGTTATCGGCTCTTATGAGGCTGTCAATGTGTATTACAACTACAACTTCCATTACGGTTATAACACCCCCTGGAACAGCCTCGGACGCGGACGGATGGTCGAGGATGCCGTTTATTACGGCTATACCAACGATGCATATGAAGAGATTATGGTTGACGGTGTCCCGGTAGAAACCCCCTTCACAAGCACCCCCGAACTGGAGATGACGACCGACGGCTCGCTGCTCTGCGTGAAGAACCCCTTCGGCCCGGAACACCCTGCCTATTCAAAGCTGATCGAGAATTACCCCGAAGCGAAGAGCGATGATTTCTATATGGTATTCGACATCAGCGACCCTTCCCGCGTCCGCCTCTGCGAGACCCTTACCGGATTGAAAAATGTCGGTAACGGGCAAATGGCCTTCTACAGCGAGGCCGGTACTATGCTCGAAGATGGCATCACCATCGGCATAATCGACAGCCTCGAGGTTTGTCTGTGGGGCAAGTTCGCCGACAACCGCGTGACGATTCCCCGCAATTCTGCCACCATCGGGAGCTCGTATGGAGGTGACTTTGAAATAACCGTCGAGCTTCCCGGATATGTCGATTACGAGATTAAGGCAGAACCCGCCGTGACCTCCGACGGAACCGCGTATAACAGCCTCCTGAGCAACGTCTCCCCCAACATCGTTTCTGTTGACTACGCTCTGGTGCCGGAAAGCTACTACAAGGAGAACCGCAACTTCCCCGAGCGCATCCCCGCCGCCTTCGCCGAGGCCTCCGGCCCCTCGAGAGTCCGCAAAAGTGCCGCTACCGGCTTCAGCGTCCGCAACGTAGCGACCAACGGCGCTTCGTCCCTTACCCTCTCGATTCCCGAAGAGGAAGTCGGCTACGGCAACTGGGTGCTTGCCGCCGTCGGCCGCGATGCCAACGGCAACGCCCACAGCGCGTTCTTTGTGCCACAGGTAATCAGCAAGACCCGCCCCCTTTCGGAATGGCGTAACGCCGGGACAGTGAAGGTCTGCGACGGAATCGTAGGCAGTATCTACCAGTCCAAACCGACCGTCTCGTTTACTGTGGATCTCCTCGAGAATCCCGATGCCGAGGGGGTTTACCTCCTTCCCCATTACTATAATCTGGCCCTCGCTTCCCTGGGCGTGAACGGGACTTTTGACTCCGAGGTCGCCGACCCCTTCGTGCTCGACCTTCGCGGCGATTATCCCCTGCTGACCAACAGCCTGTCTGGCGCGAGATGCACCGGAGAGATGATGACCGGCATTGAAATCCCCGTTAACGAAGAGAGCACATGGCAGCTCCGCGTCATGAACGGCTGCGACCATTCCGCCGGTAACTACGGCTGGATTACGCGGGGTGACGACGGCTCGATTGAGAAGGTCGACTTTTCCAATCTGGGATTGGTCGTTATGATTTACGAATCGCATTCCGGCGACCAGCTCGGCAGCCTGGGTCCGGATCAGACTTGGATTGACTTCACATACGACGTCGCTACCGACCCCTATATTTTCGACAACTGGCGTCCCGTCGGGACCGTCACCGTCACGGAGAATATCGTCAGCGACGTTGTTGCCGAGGGGAGCGAATCCTCCTGCGAGGCCGAGATTTTCGCCCATCCCACCGAAGCCGGGATATATTGCGTGCCTGAGCCTTTGGGCGGCATGAAGTGGACTGGCTTATGCGACTCGTATGTGAACACCTCTTCGGACTATCCCTTTGTGATTAACGCTACCGACCCCTCGAACGTATTCGTAGCCCGAGACTTAGGCGGACAGCGGACCGGCGACATCTTATGGTTTACCGGATGGTGGCTGACCGCCGACACCCCCATATACCTTTGTCTGATGGCTAACGCTATCGAGTCCGGCGCGTTGCAGGGCGACGGATGGTCGGTTGACTCTGTACTCGGCACCTATGACGCTGAAGCCGCGGAATTCAACCTCGACAGATGCTTTATGACGAGCACTGACCGCAGTTCGCTCCAGTGCCCCCCCACTCCGAAGTTCCGCGTCAAGTTCAATACCAGCTCCGTAGACGAGATCCCCCTTCCCGCTGCCGGAGTCGTTTCCGTCGAATACTACACCGTTGACGGCCGCCGCCTCGCCTCTCCCGCCGACGGCATCACAATCCGCCGTACCCTCTACTCCGACGGCCGCACCACCACCGACAAACTCCTCCGCTAACCCCTCCGCCGCCAACCGTGGCGAGGCATACGCCGAGCAAAATATTGCGCTGTGTCAAAATAAATGACACAGCGCTTTTCGTACCCGGATGGGAGGGTGCTGTCAGATTTTTTGTTGCGTTATCGCATACGGGAGGAGGCTCGCGGAGCGTAACTTCGCGTTACTCGGCGGGAAGGAGGGTTATCAGCTCCCCGGCGGAGGTCGGGATGTCGTAGAGGAACGCCGCGGGGGCTTCCGCGGGTACTATCCGTTCGGGGGCTTTTGCCGCGAATTCGGGAGCCTCATAAGGCGCGAGGAGGGGGTTCGGGCAAGCGCCTTCGGCCGGTTTCAGGGCTTGCGGCGAATTTCCCGCGGATGCCCGTGCGAGGGGCACCGCGGAGCGCAGGCGCAGCGGAAGGCCGAGGGTAGAGCGGATTGTCACGGAGGTGATACGCCCATCCTTCCAGCTAAGGTCGGCGATTTCGAAGCCGCCGCGGGCGCGAAGCCCGCTGACGCGCCCCTCGGGCCACGCGTCGGGAAGCGCCGGGAGGAGCGTGACGGCCCCGTCGTGGCTCTGCAAGAGCATTTCGGCAATCCCGGCGCAGCAGCCGAAGTTGCCGTCAATCTGGAAGGGGGGATGCGCGTCAAACATATTGGCGTAAGTGCCCCCGTCCTGGTCGCGGATTGTAGCCAGCGGGTCTTTAAGTCTCAGTTGGTTGGAAATCAGGCGGTAGGCGCGGTTGCCGTCGAGAAGGCGCGCCCAAAGGCACACCTTCCATCCCATCGACCACCCGCGCGACGCGTCGCCGCGCCCGTCGAGCGACTTGCGGGCGGCTCCCGCCGCCTCAGGGTTAAGCCGCGGTGCGACCATGCGTCCGGGGTACAGGCCCCACAGGTGCGAGACATGTCGGTGGCCCGATTTCTCGCGGTCCCAGTCGTCGAGCCATTCCTGAAGCTGTCCGTATTTCCCCGCCATAATCGGCGGGAGCTGGGCGCGCGCCCTGTCGAGCGAGTCAGCGAAGGCAGCGTCCCTCCCTAATACCGCCGCGGCGCGGGATGTGTTGAGCAGAAGGTCGTAAATCATCTGGTTATCCATCGCCACTCCCGCGAAAATCGCCGGCTTCTGTTCCTTTTGGAATATGGAGTCGAAATATTTCCCCTTGCCGGGATTGTTTTCGGGGGAGTTCGAGGGGGAGGCAACGAGATAACCCGTCCGCGGCTCCCTGACGAGGAAGTCGAGGTAGAACCGCGACGCCTCCGCCATTACCGGATACGCCTCTTCGAGGAAACGGAGGTCGCCGGAGAAGAGGTAGCGCTCCCACAGATGGGAGCAGAACCAGGCGTTGCAGGTGGGCCATACGGAGCACGACGCGTAGTCTACCGCCCCGGTGGAGCGCCAGATGTCGGTGTTGTGGTGGAGGGTCCACCCCCTCGCGCCGTACATCTCGCGGGCGGTCTGCCGCCCGGTATGGCTGACGTCGCGAACCATTTGCAGGAAAGGCTCGTGACATTCGCTGAGGTTCGCTACCTCCGCTGGCCAGTAGTTCATCTCGACGTTGATGTTGGTCGTGTATTTTGAGTCCCAGGCCGGGTACGGACCGGCGTCAGGGTTCCAGATGCCTTGCAGGTTGGCGGTCTGTGTTCCGGGCTGGGAGGAGCAGATCAGCAGGTAGCGGCCGAACTGGAAATAGTCGGCTGCCAGCCCCGGGTCGCGGCTTTCGGCGAACTCCGCGATGCGGCGGTCGGTAGTCTTGGCCTCCTGCGCGGGGTTGTGCCCCAGGTCGAGGGTGACCCGGTCGAAATAGCTGTGGTATGCCTCTTTGTGGCGTTTGAGTGCTCCGGCGTACCATCCTTGCGGGCTTTCAGCCGACAGGACGCGGTTAACGGGGCCGCGGGCCTTTGATTCCGCATCCCCGGAGATGTCGTCGTAGCGGTTGAAGTTCGTCGCCGAGGAGACGAGAATCAGAGCCTCGTCGGCCCCCGCGACGCTGATTCCGGTGTCTTGCGAGGTCATTTTCCCTCCAAGCGGGATGACGCGGATAGTGGTCGCGCAGCGGAGCAGGTTGGGGATATCCTCGGCGGTTGCCTCGACAGGGCGGCTGGTTACCATCAGCTCCCCCGGAGCGACAAGGCGCGGGGTCGCCGCGACCCGTTTTTCCGGCGAGGCGAAAGAGAGGCCGAAGTCGAGCCCCCCTTTCCGCGACGACTTCAGGCGGATCATAATCAGGGAGTCTGCCAGCGAGGCTGCATACTCCCTGGTGTAGTCCGTGCCGTCGACGGTAGAGAAAGATACCTCGGCTACAGCGTCGTCGAGCGAGAGGGTGCGCGAGTAACCCGCGACGGAGTATTCCGGGAAGGTCAGCACCAGGTTCCCGACCGATTCGTACATCATTCCGTGGGCTGTGATGTCTTTGTCTGCGGTGATGTTGTGCATCGCCAGGAACTGCGCCCGGTCGTAATCCCCGCGGTCAATCGCAGCCCGGATTTCCGGGAGCGCGGCGAGAGCCTTCGGGTTGGTGTTGTTGTAGGGGGACCCGCTCCAGAAGGTGTCCTCGTTGAGCTGTATGGTGTCGGAGGCCACGCCCCCGTAGACCATCGCTCCCAGGCGCCCGTTGCCCAGCGGAAGAGCCTCTACCCAGTGGTCCGCCGGGCGGTCGTAGCGCAGGGTATGGGCGGAAACGGCGCTTGCCGCCGCTAAACACGGCAGCAAGCACAGTAACAGTTTGATTTTCATGATATGAACAGGTATTGTTTTTTGGAGGATGTTACAGAGTCGCTGATTTTGTGTAGGGACGCGGCGTGCCGCGTCAGGCCTGACAATCTACTGACTCTACTTCTTGAGGGTGAAGCGGCGCGACGCGAGGCGGTAGTTGTCGGCGAACAGCTCCACGGTGTATTCGCCGGGGGTCAGCGTGGCGTTCACGTCCCAGTAGATCTTTATGCCGCCGATTTCCTCGCCGGCGTATTCGACGCTCTTGCGGGCCGTGCACGCGACGTTGCCACCCTCGAAGGAGAAGGAGCCGCCGTTGCCGAGAAGTTCCCCCTCAGGGTTGGTGATTCGGCAGTAGATTGTCTTTTCACCTACCGGGGTGGAATTGTTCTGCGGGATGGTGAAGGTCACCATGAGCTGGCGGGCCTTGGTGACGTTCTTTTCCGTCTTCCCCTTCTTGTTGAGGGGGGTGAGGGTGACGCCGGTTACGTTGAGCTTTTCGGCCAGGGTCATGCGCTCGTTAAGCACCTTGTTGTTGGCCTGCACGGACTGCACCGTCTGGGCGAGCTGCTGGTTCTGCTGCTTGATATCCTTGTTTTCGGACATCAGCGCCTGGTTCTGCTTGCTGAGGGAGTCGATCTGCTCGACATAGGTGCGCAGAATCCCCTTCAGGGTCGCGATTTCCCCTTTGAGCTTGGAAATCTGGGCGGCGGATTTGTTCTTCTCGTTTTTGAGTTCCTGCAGGAGCTTCTCGACCTGGGCGCGGGCAGCGGAGTATTTCTGCACGATCGAGTCGTTGGCCAGCAGGGAGGTCTGGTTCTCATACTGGGCGAACTCGTTGTTAAGGCTCTCGTATTCGTTGGCGAGCTGGAGCTGCTCGTTGGCGAGCTGGAGCTGCTGGAGCTGTTCCTCGTGCTCCGCCTGCTGGCGGCTGTTGTTGACGAACAGGAAGGCGAGGGCCACTACCGCCAGACCCAGCAGGATTCCGAGCCAGAGGGCCGTCTTGGACTTCTTCTGCGGCTTGCGGGGCGGTTCGGTATAGTATTCCTCAACCGGGCGCGGACGGCGCGGCTCCCTGGGGGCCGCGGATTCGGCGGCTTTGGGAGGTGTCGGCGGCATCGGGGGATTGACTGGTGCCGTCGGACTTGTCGGACCCGTCTGACCCGTCTGACTTGTCCGACTTGTCTGACTTGTCCGACCTCCTGCCGGACCTTCTGTCTCCTGCGGCTCGCCGGACTGCCGGCGCGCCATCTCCGCGGCGCGGCGCAGACGCTCGTTGAGCGTCTGTCCGCCGGGATTGTTATTTGTTTCAGCCATAAATGATTAAAGCTAAAGCGTAATGTCTATGGATATAGTTGTCGGCTTCTGCGGAAGCCTTTTCATACCTGGTTCAGAGTCCGCGTCAGGCGTTTCTGCCGTGGCAGTTCTTGAACTTCTTGCCGGAACCGCAGGGACAGGGGTCGTTGCGACCCACCCGGGGAGCGGCCTTGACGGGCTGGGGGCGAACCGGGCCGCGGCCGGCTCCGGCGGCTGCCGCGCGGTTGGCGTTCTCGCCGGGGAGACCCTCCTTCGAGGCGGTGTACTGCGAATAGTCGTTGGGGCGTTCGGGCATCGCGCGGCGCACCTCCGGCTGAGCCTTCGGAGCTTCCTGCTGCTTGGGAGCGGGAGCCTCGGCGCTCTCATCGGCCGCGGCTGCCTTCTGCTCCGATTCGAGGGTCGCGTCGGAGGCGCGGGGTGCCTCCTGAACGAAGATATGGCCGCGCATGAGGGCCGCGAGGGTCTTGGAGTTGAGGCTGTTCAGCATTCGCTCGAAGAGGTGGAACGACTCTACCTTGTAGATTACCAGCGGATCCTTCTGCTCGTAGGATGCGTTCTGGACGCTCTGCCGCAGGTCGTCGAGCTCGCGGAGGTGTTCCTTCCAGAGCTCGTCGATTGTAACCAGGAGCACCGCCTTGTGCCATTCCTTGACAATCGAGCGGCACTGGGTGTTGTAGGCCTCCGTTATGTCGGCGCGGAGGTTGAAGATGCGCTTGCCGTCGGTGACGGGGACCATGATCAGCCCCGTCGCGCCGCGGTTCTCCACCCACTCCTTGATTACCGGCATGGCGACCTCCGTAATGCGCTGCGAGCGGCGGTCGAGGGTCTCGTTGGCGGCGGCGTAGAGCTTCTCGACCTTCTCTTCCATCGACATGTTGGTGAATTCCTCGGCGGTGAAGGGGGCCTCGAGGGTCAGCGAGCGCATCAGTTCGAGCTGCAGCTCCTCGAAGTCGGTGGCCTGGTCGTACTGCTGGACGAGGTTCTCGATCAGGTCGTACATCATGTTGGCGATGTCGATTCCGACGCGCTCGCCCAGGAGGGCGTGGTGGCGGCGGTTGTAGATGTAGGTGCGCTGCTTGTTCATGACATCGTCATATTCGAGCAGGCGCTTGCGTATGCCGAAGTTGTTCTCCTCGACGCGCTTCTGGGCGTTCTCGATCGCGCGGGTCACCATCTTGCTCTCAATCATCTCTCCCTCCTTGAGGCCGAGGGTGTCGAGCATCTTCATGACGCGGTCCGTCGCGAACAGGCGCATGAGCTGGTCCTCGAACGAGACGTAGAACACCGACGAGCCCGGGTCTCCCTGGCGGCCCGAACGCCCTCGGAGCTGGCGGTCGACGCGGCGGCTTTCGTGACGCTCGGTGCCGATGATTGCCAGACCTCCGGCCTCCTTCACCTCAGGGGTGAGTTTGATGTCGGTACCGCGGCCCGCCATGTTGGTCGCGATGGTGACGGTCCCGGCGCGGCCGGCCTGGGCGACAACCTGCGCCTCCTTCTGGTGGAGCTTGGCGTTGAGCACCTGGGCGTCGATGTGGCGCATCTGCAGCATGCGGTAGAGGAGTTCGGAGATTTCAACCGATGTGGTGCCGACGAGCACGGGGCGCCCGGCGTCGCGCAGACGCACGATTTCGTCAATCACGGCGGCGTATTTCTCCTTCTTGGTCTTGTAGACGCGGTCGTCCATGTCGATGCGCGCCACTGGGCGGTTGGTCGGGATGGTGACAACGTCGAGTTTGTAGATGTCCCACAGCTCGCCAGCCTCGGTCTCGGCGGTACCGGTCATGCCCGAGAGCTTGTGGTACATGCGGAAGTAGTTCTGAAGGGTGATGGTCGCGAAGGTCTGCGTCGCTGCCTCTACCTTGACCCCCTCCTTGGCCTCGATGGCCTGGTGGAGGCCGTCGGAGTAGCGGCGGCCCTCCATGATACGGCCTGTCTGCTCGTCGACAATCTTGATCTTGTTGTCGTCGATGACGTATTCGTTGTCCTTCTCGAAGAGGGTGTAGGCCTTGAGGAGCTGGGTCACGGTATGCACGCGCTCGGCCTTGACGGCGTAGTCGGCCATGGCGGCGTCCTTCTTCTCCTGGCGCTCGGCGACGTCGGGGATGTTCTCCAGCTCGGAGAGCTTGGCGGCGATGTCGGGGAGCACGAAGAACTGCGGGTCCTGGTTGCGGTCGGTCAGCACGTCGAAGCCCTTGTCGGTCAGCTCCACGGATCGGTTCTTCTCGTCAATCACGAAGTAGAGGGGGTCGGTGACAATCGGCATCTCGCGGGAGTTGTCCTGGAGGTAGTAGGCCTCGGTCTTGAGAAGGGCGTTCTTCATGCCCTCCTCGCTGAGGAACTTGATCAGCGGGCCGTATTTCGGAAGTCCCTTGTAGGCGCGGAACAGGAGCAGTTCCCCCTCCTTGCGGGTCTCCTTGTCCTCCGACTTGATTTTCTCCTTGGCTTCGGAGAGAATCTGGGTAACGAGGCGGCGCTGCGCCTGGAACACTTTCTCGACGTTGGGCTTGTACTCGTTGAACATCTGGTCGTCACCCTTGGGCACCGGGCCGGAGATGATGAGCGGGGTACGGGCGTCGTCGATGAGCACCGAGTCGACCTCGTCGACGATGGCGTAGTAGTGCTTGCGCTGCACCATGTCGGCGGGCGACATGGCCATGTTGTCGCGGAGGTAGTCGAAACCGAACTCGTTGTTGGTTCCGAAGGTGATGTCACATTCGTAAGCCTTGCGGCGCGCGGGGGTGTTGGGGCGGTGCTTGTCGATGCAGTCGACGGTCGAGCCGTGGAACATGTAGAGCGGGCCCATCCATTCGGAGTCGCGCTTGGAGAGGTAGTCGTTGACGGTCACGACGTGGACGCCGCGCTTGGAGAGGGAGCGGAGGAACACCGGGAGGGTCGCGACGAGGGTCTTGCCCTCGCCGGTAGCCATTTCGGCGATTTTGCCCTGGGTCAGCACCGTGCCGCCGATGAGCTGCACGTCGTAGTGTACCATGTCCCAGGTGATTTCGTTGCCGCCGGCCATCCAGTGGTTCTTCCAGAGGGCCTTGTCCCCCTCGATGGTTACGAAGTCGCGACCCTGGGCGGCGAGCTCGCGGTCCATGTCGGTCGCGGTCACTTCGACCGTCTCGTTGGCAGCGAAGCGCGCGGCGGTCTCGCGCATTGTCGCGAAGACTACCGGGAGGTGCTTCTCAAGCTCGGTCTCGAGGGTGTCGAGGATGTTTTTCTCGTGGCGGTCTATGTCGTCCCAGAGGGGCTGGCGCTGGTCGAAGGGGAGGTCTTCGACGCGGCCGCGGATTTCGGCTATGGCGTCCTCGTCGGCCTTTATGGAGGCGGCTATGTCGGCGCGCACCTCGTCGATTTTATGGCGGAGCTGGTCGTTGGAAAGCTCCTTGAGGCCGGGGCCGAGAGCGTTGATTTTATCTACGATGGGTTTGATTTCGCGCAGGTCGCGCTGCGATTTGTTTCCGAAAATTTTCCCTAAAAAAGAGGTCAGAGACATATTTTGATGATGGTTGAGATTACTTGATTGGCGACGCGGCGGGCCGCGCCCGTTAAAACAAAGGCCGCGGCTTCATTGTTCGCAGCCGCTCAGAGCCTGATCCGGGGAGTGGCGGAGGCGTTGGGGGCGCGGATGCGCAGTATGCCCGCCACGGAGGGGGCTATGGCGCGGGCGTCGACGGGGGTGTCGATTGTCCGCGGCGTCCCTCCCGGAACGAGGATGAAGGCGGGCGCGGTGGGGAGCACCGAGCGCACCGTCGTCACGGGGAGTTCCGTGTCGTTGTCGTCGTCAAGTTCCTGCCATCCCGGGGCGACGGTGACGAACACGTCGCCTGCCACCGGGAGGGCTATGTTGCGGCGCATGGCCTCGGCGTTACCCCCGGCGGTGTTGTCGAGGATTTCGTCGATAGTCCAGGCTTCGCGGACGCCGCTCATGCGCGTCAGGAAGCGCGCCGCCTCCTTGCGGAGCGCCTCCAGGTCCTTGGAGCGCTCCTTGATCAGTTTGCGGTTGAGGAAGAGCTGCCCGTCGTGGTACCCGTCGACCCAGTCGCCGTTGCCATGTATGGCCATGAGGTACATGTTGAGCAGCGACACCGCCTTGCGCGACGAGAACTCCCCGCCGGGGAGGTTCCACCGGTCGTCGTCGCGCCGCTGGCGCCGCGCCGCCGGGGTGCCCGCCACGAATACCAGGGTCTTGTCCATTCCGGGGCCCTGGCGGTCGATCGCGGCGAAAAGGCGCTGCAGGTCGCGGTCGAGGCGCAGGTAGCCGTCCATCAGTTCGGCCCGGCTGTCGGCCTCGCGTCCGTAGGCGTACGGGTGGAGGGTGTAGCCGAGCGAGAGCATGTCGGTCGCCTCGCGCTTGCCGAGTGTCAGGATTTTGATATACTCCTCGGCGAGCGTCGTTATGTCGGCGTTGGCGACGGGGGATGCCTTGTAGGCCTTATAGCGGGTGGCGCTTCCGCGGGGGAAAATCTGGCGGAAGGGGTAGAGCTTCTTGTATGAGGGTAGGTCGGGGAGCTTGTCTGTCGCGACCAGCGGGGTCCAGGAGAGGGTGTCGAGGCGGTATTCGAGCGCCGCGCGGTGGTTGATGTTCTGCGGGGGCGTCGGGAGGTCCTTGTAATGGGTCGTGGTGGCCCATTTCCCGGTGTCGTCCGTGATCCAGAAGGCGCTGTTGCCGGCGTGCCCGGCCATGATAATCGCCTGTTCGGGCTGCGCCGCTATGGCGTAGGCGTAGCCGAGGCCACCGGTGTCGATGCGAAGCTCGTCGGCCAGGGTGCTGACCGCGAGGTTCTTGGGTGAGAGGTTCTCCCCGGTATAGTTGCCGATGGTCTCCGCATCGAAAAGTACGGAGCGGGCGCGCCGCGTCGCCGGGTCGAACACCATACCGGCCGGAACGCCGTTGACGTAAGGCTCCGCGCCGGTGAACACTACCGCCGCGGAGGCTGCCCCGTCGAGGGGCGCGCCGTAGTCGAGGGCGCTGATTGTCACCCCGTTCTCCATCAGCCTGCGGAAGCCCCCTTCGCCGAAATGCCCCCGGAGGAGCCGGAGGTAGTCGTCGTTGAGCCCTTCGACCAGGATGCCCACGACGAGCTGCGGCCGCTTGGGGAGCGCGGCCTGGGCCGCGGCAATCTGCGCGACAGAGGCGGCGGCCACGAGAATGGCCGCTACCGAAGTGGAAATCCTGTTCTTCTTAGCGTTTCGCACGGGTAACGTATATGTTTGTCGCCGAACGGATTAGGTCGGCGGTCATAAGCAGCGGGAAAGCCGGGTTGAGGGCCTGCCCGAAGTAACGGTGGGCCGCCAGTAACAGCAGCACCGCCGCGAAGTTACAAAAATGGTAGCAATAAACCGCACGTTGGCAACATTTTATCCACGTGCCGACCGCGGCGAAGAGGCAGAGGGGGTTCAGCCACAGGTAGAGGAAGTTGGGGGAGGTGGCCTCGTGGCTGCTGACGAAAATAAGGAAGGTCAGCAGGCAGCCGAGAAGCCCGTAGACCCCGAACAGCAGCGCGTCGAACCAGCGGCTGAGGCTGTGGCGGCGTATGTCGCGGACCGACACAATGACCGCGGCGGCGAGGATGTAGGCGGCGACGGCGAGCGGGGTGAGGGGCCACGGGGTAGGGTCGGCGCATACCCCTTCGGGATTCCCTTCGAGAATCCTCCATTCGGAATGGACGGCGGGGCGCCGCGTACCCGCGGAGTCGGCGGGGAGGGTCGCGTCGCGCAGCAGCTCCCGGAGGTAGACCGGGGAGAACCCGCGCTCGCGGGCCGAAACCGGGCGGTCGATTCCCGCTCCGAGGGCCAGGTCGATTCCGAACTGGTACCAGGGGTAGTCGCGGTGGTAGCGCGTCATCTCGCGGCGGAAGGTCTCGGGCTTACCGTCGGCGTAGTCCGCTTCGGAAAGTCCGGTCTCGCCGTAGACGAACTCAGCCGGGGGGACAAGCGCGAGGGTGTCGCCGATGGCTTTCTCTACAATCGCCAGGGGACGGGTCGCGCAGTTGTCGAGGACGTAGTTGTAGCGGTAGGTGCGGTTCTCGGGGCGCAGGTTCTCCCAGACCAGTTGCTCGACGCGGGCCGCCTGGGCGGGGGTTAGGTCGAGCACCTGCTCAGTCACCCCGCGCCCCTCGCGGGCGTACTCCTCGAAGAAGAGGCGGGCCGGGTAGGCGGCGCACATATAGTCGGTCTCCCCCTTGACGAAGCGGTAGACGAAGTTAGGGGCGTTGAAGTCGAAGACACCCCAGTTCACGGCGATGTCATAGTCGCCGGGCCTGGTCAGCCGCAGGGCGGTGTGCCCCTCGAGCTGGTAGATGTCGGCTCCCGGCTCGGCGGTCAGGAGGCTGACGCGGGGCTGCGCGCCGGCGGGAATGGCGGCGAGAAGCAGCAGGGCGAAAATCAGTCGGACAGCTCTTTTCATCAGGATTCGCGGAAATAGACGCGGCGCACGCGGGGGCTTACCGAGGTCAGGATTTCATATGGGATTGTGTCGAGCTTTTCGGCGAGGTAGGCGGCGGGGTTCTCCGGGCCGAAAATCTCCACCTTGTCGCCGACCTTGACGCTTCCGCCGGCCCGCAGTAGGGGGCCGACGTCGAGCATGCAGAGGTCCATGCAGATGTTCCCGGCGGTGGGGCACGGAACGCCGTTGACCAGGAAGGAGCAGTTGCCCCGCCCGAGGTGGCGGTTGATGCCGTCGGCGTACCCGACGGGGATTGTGGCGATGGTGGTGTCGCGGTCGAGGATTGTGCGGCGGCCGTAACCGATGGCGGTTCCGGCGGGGTACTCGCGGAGCGAGATGATGACGGTCTTGAGGGCCGATACGGGTCGCAGCCCGTCCTCCAGGCCGTTCCCGACGACGGGGATGCCGTAGAGGCCGAGTCCGAGGCGGCACATATCGTACTGGTACTCGGGATAACGCACGATTCCGGCGGTGTTAAGGACGTGGCGGAGCACCTTCTGTTCCGGGAACGCGTCGACAATCCGCTTCGCACAGCGGTCGTAGAGGCGGAGCTGGGCCTCGGTATGGGGGTCCATGTCGAGGCAGTCGGCGGTCGCGAGGTGGGAGAACACCGAGGCGACGCACACGCGGTTCTGGCCCCGCAGCCTCTCGATCAGCTCCGGCAGCTCCTCCTCGAAGAATCCGAGGCGGTGCATCCCGGTGTCGAGCTTGATGTGCACCGGGTAGTCGGTGACCCCGAGCTTGGCGGCCTCGGCGATAATCTCGTCGAGGATTTCGAAGCTGAATATTTCCGGCTCGAGACGGTTGGCGAACAGGAGGGGGTAGCTGAGCACCTTCGGGTTGAGCACCATTATGGGGACGGTGATTCCGGCCTTGCGCAGGTCGACCCCCTCGTCAAGCACGGCGACGGCGAAGTAGGCGGCGCCGTGGGTCTGTAGGGTGCGGGCCACCTCGTAGGCCCCGGCCCCGTAGCCGGAGGCTTTTACCATGGCCACCAGGCCGGTAGTCGGTTTCAGCTTCGAGCGGTAGAAGTTGAAGTTGTCGACCAGCGCGTCGAGGTTCACTTCGAGGACTGTCTCGTGGGTGCGGGCTTCGAGCTTGTGGAGGAGGGTGGGGAACCCTTGTCCGCCGCGCCCTTTGAGGAGCACGAACTCGTCGTTGAAGTCGGAGGGGGTAAGGGCCTCTTCCATCACTTCGGCGGAGGGGAAGAAGCGCGCGTCGGTCCCCTCGAAGGCCGCGGCGAAGGCGGAAATCTCGCTGCCGGCCCCGATCAGGTGGTCTACTCCGAAGTGGCGGAGCATCCGGGCGATTCCGACGTAAGTGTCGGCGGGGGAGAGTGTCTCGTGGCTGATGTCGGAGAGCACGACGGTAGTGCGCTGTCCGGCGGCGCGGCGGCGCGCCATGAATTCGAGCGCGGGGCGCAGGGAGTGGTAGTCGCAGGTGTAGTCGTCGTTTACCACCAGGCAGTGGTTGACCCCCTCGCTGACCTCGAGGCGCGTCCCGACGCTCCGGGCGGAGCGCGCGCGGCGGTCTGCGTCGGCGGGGTCGAGGCCCAGGGCGAGCATTGCGGCGAGGGCAGATGCGGCGTTCTCCTTCTCCCTCGGGTCGGCCAGGGGGAAGAAGGAGGGCTCGCGGTAGACGGGGGCTTCCGGGTCGGTCATCGACCACCCGAAGAGGCGCGGGCGGCCGGGAAGAGCCTCGGCGGCGCGGCGTATGTCGGGGTCGTCCCAGGGGAACACCACTGCCCCGGCTCCTTCGGCAAGTCTCATTTTCTCGGCGAGCTTCTCGGCCTTGGAGGAGAATCCCTCGGAATGGTCGGACAACACGTTGGTAACCACCGCTATATCGGGGCGGAGCATGGCGCGGAGGCGCTTCATCTCTCCGGGGCGCGAGATTCCGGCCTCGAAGATGCCGAGTTCCGTGCCGGGGGTCAGTCCCCACAGGGAGAGGGGCACCCCGATCTGGGAGTTGTAGCTGCGGGGAGAGCGGGCGATGTTGTGGTCTTCGCGGAGCATGGCGTTAAGCATCTCCTTAACCTGGGTCTTGCCGCGGCTTCCGGTGACGGCGATGAGGGGCCCGGCGAAGCTGTCGCGTTTCCGCTGCCCGAGGGCCTGGAGGGCTTCGCGGGGGTCGCAGAGATAGAATGTCGCGCCGGGATATTCCTCCTGCGGCACGCGGCTGACGGCGAAGCGGCGCACGCCGCGGCCGTAAAGCGCCGGTATGTAGCGGTGGCCGTCGGCCATCGGGGTCTCGAATGCGAAGAACAGCGTGCGCTCCGGGTCGGCCAGGGAGCGGCTGTCGGTCAGGAGGTCTGTGTCGGCCTCAATAAGTGAGGGATCGAAGTTAACTGTTTCCATTGTCGTCAATGGCGTTTTTCAGTTGGGGATATTTCGCGAGCAGCGCGGCGCGGAGTTCTGCCACGGCGCGTGCGTGGCGCACGGGGTCCGCCGGGCGGTGGGCCTTCAGGAGGGAGAGCTTCCGCGCCTCGGCGGCTATGCGGAGGGTCTCTTTCGAGAAGAAGCTGCGGGCGAAGAGTTCATAGATATAGTCGGCGGCCTGTTCGGTCGGATGGGCCATGTCGGGGGCGTAGAAGCGGTAGTCGCGGAGGTCGTCCATCATGGCTTCGTAGGCGGGGAAGTAGACCGCCTCGCCGTTCTCCTCCAGGCGGCTGGTGGCGAGCAGGAGGGAGGCTTTGGAGAGCTTGTCGCGGCACTGCCCGTAGGCCGCGTGGCGCACTGGGCTGACCGTCACGACCGCTTTCAGCCCGGGGTTGACGCTTCGGAGCGCCGCGAGGGCGCGGCTGACGGCGGAGTAGGATTCGTCGGGGGTCATCGCGCCGAGGCGGAAGAGGGGGGCTGGCTGCTTGTGGCAGTTGGCGACCACGCGCCCGGTGCGCTCCTCGGTGAAGGCGAAAGCCGAGCCGAGGGTCAGGGTGACGCACCCCAGGCGGGGGAGCTCCTCCCGCATCGCGCGGATCAGCCGGTTGGCGTTTTCCGCGGCCTCCTCCGGGGTGGCGCCGGAAATCCGGGAATGGAACTCGAAGGAGCGCCATACCCCTTCGTGCTCGAAGAAGTCGGCGGGGGAGACCTCCTCGCCGGACGCGACGCGGGAGAGCACGCGCTCGATGCTCGCCGGGTTGAAGAGGGGGCCGAAGGGGTTGGCCCGCGCCTCGAAGAGGTCGTCGCGGAGGCGGCGGCCGATATTGTCGGCGAAGCAGGAGCCGATGGTCCAGACGGGGATGCCGTGGCCCAGCACCCCTTCAAAGCCTTTAAGCGGTTCGGTTTCGGTTCGGAACAACATATCGGGGTCGCGGTCAGAACATCTGGTAGTCGGTCGAGAGCACCTGGAACTCCGTGCGGCGGTTAATCTGGTCGGCGGCCTCGGCGTCCTCCTCGGAGAGGGTCTCGATGAACTCGGGAGTGAGTGTGTCCCCCTCCTTGAACTGCGGATAGAGGCGGGCGAGCTTCTTAGTGACGGTCTTCGGGCGGCTCTTGCCGTACCCCTGGCTCTGCAGGCGGTCGGGGGCGATTCCGGCCGCGATCAGATAGTCGATTACCGACTTGGCGCGGCGGGAGGAGAGGTCGATGTTGTACTCCTCGGAGCCCCAGCGGTCGGTGTGGGAGGCCATCTCAATCGTGATGTTGGGGTTGTCCTCCATGATGCGCACCATCTCGTCGAGCGCGTCCTTCGATTCGGGGCGCAGCGTTGCCTTGTCGAAGTCGTAGAAGATGTTGTCGACGACCACCGGCTTGTTGATGGAGGCGAGGATGAAGTCCACGCCGTACTCGGCATCCTCCTCGGCGGTGTCGGAGGTAAATTCCTGCTTGGCGTTGAGATAGCCGCGCGCTCCGGCGAGCATGACGTAGCTCACGCCCCTCTGGAGGGGGAAGCGGAAGGAGCCGTCGGGCTTGGCGATTGCTTTCTGGTTGGAGCCGTCGTTGCCGACGATGCGGATCACGGCGTCGGGCACCGGCTCCTCGTCCTTGTCGAGCACCCATCCCGAAATCCATATCTCGAGGTCGGGGAGGATGAAGGAGAAGATATGGTCGTAGCCTCGGCCGTCGTCGCGGTTGGAGCTGAAAAAGCCGTTTTCTCCCTTGCCGAAGGTGATTCCGAAATCATCAGCCGCGGAGTTTACGGGGCGCCCCATGTTCTCTACCGTCCATCCGCCCGACTTGGTGAGGGTGGCCTTGAAGATGTCGAGACCGCCGAGTCCGGGATGTCCGTCGGAGGCGAAATAGAGCACGGAGTCGGTGCGGACGTAGGGGAAGACCTCGTCGCCGGGGGTGTTGATGAACTCCCCGAGGTTTTCAAGCGACCCGGCGCGCTCCTTGAGGTTCACGCGCCAGATGTCCTTCCCCCCGGAGCCGCCGGGCATGTCGGAGGTGAAGTAGAGCCAGTTGCCGTCGGGGGAGACCGCGGGATGGCCGTAGGAGGAGATTGTGTCGGAGGTGATTTCGTATTTCACCGGGGCGCTCCATTTGGCGTCGGAGCGCTGGGAGGTGTAGATTTCGACGCCGGTGTTGGCGTTTGGCTCGCGGCGCGCTTTGCTGAGGTACATCGTGGAGCCGTCGGGGGAGAAGGAGGGGGTGCCCTCGTCAAGCTCGGTGTTCAGTTCCCCCTCTACCGGTTCGGGGCGCTTCCAGTTTCCTTTCTCGTCCTTGGTGGCGAACCAAATGTCGCCCTTCTTCATTCCGGTGATTTCGGAGCGCTTGTCGCCGGTCACCTTCTCGTTGGTGGTAGTGAAATAGAGCTGTTCCTCGGTCGAGGGGTCGAGGAACATCGGGGCGTAGTCGGCTCGGCGTGAGTTGAAGAGCTTCGCGGGCTTGACGACGTAGCGCGAGGGGTTCTCGCGGAGGCGCAGGGCGATGTCGCACCCCGCGAGGCCGTTGCGGGCGGCTTCCGACTTGGGATCCTTTTCGAGATATTCCTGGTAGGCTTTCTTCGCCTGGGGGTATTTCCCCTCGGCCTGGAGCGACCGGGCCATGAGGAGGATGGCGGTGGAGTCGGGGTAGCCGTAGCGGATGGCGTTGCCGAAGGCGGAGGAGGCGCGGGCGCTCATCGAGAGCTTGTCGTAGCAGAGGCCCATGAGATAGGCGACTTCGCCGCGCTGTGCGCGCTGCTCCTTCTTCGTCAGCTTGTTGTAGACCTTGCGGTAGGTCTTCGAGGCTTCGAAATACTCGCCGCGGAGGCGCTGCTCGTTGGCTGTCGAGAGCTTCGCGGAGCGGCATCCGGTCGCGGCGCTGAGGGCCGCGACGGCTGCCAGTGCGAGTATCGCCTTATGTATCAGTTGTTTGATTCGCATCGTTGTTTTATCCAGGCGCGGCGGTTGTTTTGGCCGCGCCTTATTTAAAAATTAACGAACCGCCTCCGCGTTAAATTGTATCGCGGAGCCGCTTTTTCGGCCCCACACCCTGAAACGGCCCCATCCGGCTCCTCGGCTGCTTTCCTGATTCGCGACCCTCGCCGCCGCGGCGGCTCGCACCGGGACCAGAACCGCCCCCTCCCTTTTTTCCCCTCATCCCCCTCTTCCCCTCAGCCTTGGTATCTCCTAAACCATAACCCGTAAACCTTAAACAGGCCCCGGGCTGAAAAGCGCGAAAGGCAGCTCCCGGGATGGGGAGCTGCCTTTCGCGTTTTTTCGCCCGGGGATTATTCGCCGGGGATGATAGCTTCGGAGGGGCAGACGCTGGCGCAGGTGCCGCAGTCGATGCAGGTGTCGGGGTCGATGTGGTAGATGTCGCCCTCGGAGATAGCCTCAACGGGGCAGTTGGGCAGGCAGGTGCCGCAAGCCACGCAGGAGTCGGTGATTACGTAAGCCATTGTAGTGAAAGTTGTTATTGTTGTTGTGTTGTGTTATTTGCCGTTTTCGGACGGTTGCCGCGGTCCCTCCGTGAGGGTGCGATGCGCTGCAAAATTAAGAGTTTTGGCTGTAAATAGAGCATCTTTTTGCCGCTTTTTTCGGGTCGGCGGCCTAATTCGCATGCAGTCCGAATAAGACAGGGAAGCTCGGCTTACTCCTCTCCACTGTGCCGGGCGGGGGTTATTTCGCGGCGGGGCGGGCGATTCCGTCTTTCTCGCAGCGGGCGGTCATGCGCTTGATGCGCTCGACGGTCTCGGGATGGGAGGAGAACATCTTGTTGATGTAGCTCGACTTGGCTCCCTGTTCCTGCTCCATCTTCTCGAATTTCTCGAAGGCGGCTACCATGCCCCAGGGGTTCTTGCCGTGGCTTTTGAGGAAGTCGTAGCCGTAGTCGTCGGCTTCCTTCTCCTGCTTCTGGGAGTATTTCGCGCTTATGAGGGATTCGCCGAGGGAGCCGAGCTGGGATTCGGTGAGGGCGGCTGCCTTCCCGCCGGATGAGGCGACGGCGTCTTTCAGGGCGCCGGTCAGGAGCTCCTGCTTGAAGGCGTTCTTGGAGTGGTGTAGGCCGACGTGGCCGACCTCGTGTCCGATGATTCCGAGGAGCTCGTCGTCGCTCATGATGTCCATCAGGGAGGAGAACACGCGCACGGAGCCGTCGGCGCAAGCGAAGGCGTTAACGTCGACGACGTCGTAGACCTTGAAGTTCAGGGGGATTCCGTTGACGTCCTTGAGCCCCTCGACGAGTTTGTTGAGGCGGATGGTGTAGGGGCTGTCGGCGGGGGTCACGGGGTTGTGGGTGTCCATCCAGTCGACCGATTCCTTGACGTATTCGGCCATCTGCTTGTCGGTGAGGGTCATGGCTTTTGCGGCTTTGGCTCCGGCACTGATCGCTTTCTTGAGGTTGAACTGGGCCTGCGCGGCAGGGTTGGCGACTGCCAGGCAGAGGGCCGCGGCGAGCGCTTTGAGGATTGTCTTTTTCATTATGAAGAGATGTGGGTTGGTTTTGGTTTGAATAGCACGCGAAATTAGTAATTTCGCGGTATATATTCAATTATTATTCATATGAAATGGAACGAGGTTAAAGGGACGCTGGGAATCATGGCGTGGGTGCTCGCGCTGATGGTTTTCGGAGGAGGGGCGGCTTTCTTCTACGCCAACACGCTGGTTGAGTGGTGGCTGCCGCTCGCGGTCGCTTTGTGCGCCGCACTGCTGGCGTGGGTTCTGATGAGGGGGTGGCTTGAGCGCCGCTGGCCCGACGCCCCGGGCTGGGAGCGTTTCGCTGGCCATTTCCCGCTCTCGCTGCTCTTCGCGGGGTTCGTTATCCTGGGAGCGAACTACGCCGGGGCCGACGACGCGACGCTCCACGAGGAGCAGGTTTCGGTCGAGCGGAAATACAGCGAGAAGCATTACCGCAGCCGGCGCGTGGGGCGCGGCCGCTATGTGAAGGGGGCACCTTATTATACATATAAGGTGGAGGTCCGCTTCGCCGACGGGCGGGGCAAGAGCTTCGAGCTTCCGCTTTCGGAATACAACCGCGTGCGCCGCGGCGGCTCGATGACGCTCCGCATGGAGCGCGGGATGCTTGGCTGGCCGGTAATCAAAAGATAGTTCGCTAATAGAAATTCGCTAATAGATAAAGGAGCGGCGTTGCCCGGGTTGGCTCGCTGCTCCTGTTCTGTCTGCCGCGGGGTGGCCGTCGGGGGCCGTTCCGCGTTCTTCTGCCGGGATGCCCGGTGTCGCTTCCAACACCGCCTTCGTGATTTCCTATCCGGCTCCCGGCCGGTTGGTGTCTTTCTACCTTAACAACGCTGCGGAAGGGGGGAAGGTTCGAAGCCCGCGCCTGGGGTGCTTAAACAATGGTAAAAAATATCGCCCGGAGCCGGGAGGGCTTCGGGCGACGAACTTTAACCAAATCGGAGAGAGATACCCCGGCGCGGCTGCTCGCGCGGCCGCGCCGGTATTTCTTTGGCGCTTCCCGGCATGGCGCTGTTGAGCGCCGCCGGGAGCGATGGGATTATCAGAGGATTACCTTGACGGCCTTTCCGGCGCGGCGCTCGATGTAGAGGCCGGGAGCGGCTGTCGCGCGGTTGACGCGCACGCCCTGCAGGTTGTAAAGCTCCCCTTCGCCCTCAGCCTCGGCCGCTACGGACTCGATGCCGGTAACGGTACCGCTCGCATTGACGCGCATTGCGTGAATCGGAGATTCAACGACGCGGTTGCCAGCGGCGTCCTCGCGGTATGCGCGGGTTTCAAGGATAATGTCGTTTGTGAATGCGGAATGGTCAAACACACCGTCTGCCATAGCGTTCCAGCCATCTGCGACAGCCTTGGGCGCATAATTCTGAGAGGCAGCCGCATCGTAATGCCTTTCCTCAAAAAGCACTTTGGTGTTAGAGCAGGTAAATGTTATTTTCTTGGCAGTAACGTCATGTTCAAAGTCGGGGAGGTCGAGGTATTCTTTGGTGGAATACTTTAAAGTTTCGTTCTGTTCAGGCTCGCCCTTTTTGTAAAGCTGAACAGCGATTTGGCTGGTTCCATAAGTTGCATACAGGTCTGAAGATGAATTGTGACGTATTGTACGGACATTGTTTCCACTCTTGTCCTTGCAGTTGACGAAAGATATTGTTGCATCGCCCGAAGGACTGATGGAAATAGTTGTCAATGCATTATCATAAGTACCTGATTTCGCACCAATATTTAAAGAGTTAGAGCTACCATTTACTGACGTCAGGTAATTGCCTTTAGAGGTATCGCCAAGGTAATTGGTGGCAGTCAGGTAATAATTCGATTCGCCTTCTTTTTTGATATTTATTATGAGCGGATGTTTTTCAGCATCTTCGGCGAGAAGGGATTTGATTTTAGAGTCGATAATGGTTACGGGAAGAACCTTTTTGTTATCATCTTTTGATTCGTTGGAAGCGACATCGTTCTTGGATTCACAAACGATGATATATTCTCCATCGTCTGTTATCTCATCTGTGGAAAGAACTTTTTCCCAAACGTCGGTGTAAGTAATAGTCTTTTCGGGGTCGATAATGTTGACGTTGAAAGAGAGCGTTTCGCCGTCATATTCGCCGTTAGTTGATTCAATGATGTATTCTCCAGAGGTTGTTATGTCGAAGGAACCTTTGTTCCCTGTTATCTCTTCTAAGCCATCTCCATTGTTGTAGAGTATGGAGATTGATGTTGCGTCGGCAGCGGAAACCTCAGCTTTGGAGTCTTTCGAGATATTGTAGAAACATCCTTCATCGATTGCAATACCGTTAATGGTTACCTCTGGCATGCCGGCAGGAGTGGTGATTTTTGCAGCTTCGTAGGAGATTTTTAAGCTCTTTACTTTGATAGTTGTGGATGTTTTGTTTATGAAAACGAAAGAACCATCTTGATTATCTGTGAAATCAGTTTCTGAGTTATCAGATTTAACCAATTTAGCACCCGTGATTGTAAAAGTGTTTTTGGACGGAGTTATTGTAATACCTCCGCCATTAGTTTTGCCAGAGCTGGGCTTATATAGTCGAACGCACTTGTCGCTGCTGACATTATATGCGCAGGCGGTAGTAGCATCGTTTTTTGCAAACGTTATTGTTGCATACTCTTCAGTGATAGTATTTGGACCGGATGTAGTGCCCCAAATGTCGCTAAAAATTATTGTTTCTGTTATGGTTTGGGTTTCGGCTGCTGCGGGGAGGGAGAGGGGGAGGAGGGATAGCAGCAGGGAGAAGAAGAGTAGTAGTTTCTTCATACTGTGAGAGTTAGATTGGTTAATTTTGTGGTAGGTTGATAGGTAAATTCAAACTGCAAAATTAAACAATACTTCACATTTTACCCCCCCCAATCAGTTAAAAGTTGTTAATATTTAGAGGTGAGCTTATGATTTAACAGACGGGGTCGCGGGGGCACACGGCTCCCGCCGTGCGCACGGAACAATTGATACTCTTTTTTGCGGGATGGGCTCTGGAAGCTGTTTCGGGAAAGGCTCCGGGGGCTTTTGCGAAAATCTTTTTGCCCTTTACTATTTAGCTTTCAATTCCGAAATCCGGCAAGGCTGGATTTCGGGGTCGGGGCAGGCGATGAGGCGGATGGGCGGGGTTGAGGCGGGATGGTAGGGGGGATAGGCGGTGTCGGTCTCGATGGTGTTGTCGAGGAAGCGGAGGCCGGCGGCGGACTTGGCGTATAGGAGGGGTGTGCCGAAGGTTATGAAGCGGTTGCCGGAGATTGTGACGCCGGAATGGAAGGGTGCTCGCTTGTGGTCGAGGTCGGGGATTACGGGGTAGACGGAGATTACGGCCTCGGTGAACTGGTAGGGGGTTGTGAGGGCGTTGAGGAATGTGTTGCGGCGGATTGTGACGTCGCGGCAGGGGCCGGACTCGTACCATCCGTTGCAGTCGCCGCAGAGGAGGATGGCGGCGCCGGAGGTGTGGTCGAAGAGGTTGTCTTCGCAGATGGTGGGGCGGGGGGAGCTGAACAGGGCGCCGCGGGCGCGGTTGTGGCGGACTGTGTTGCGGGCGAAGATGACGGCGGGGGTGCGGGTGAGGTTTTCGATTCCGACGGCGGGAAGGGGGGACGGGGAAGGCCGCTCGCTAAAGCTCGCTTCACCCGACAGCCGGGCTGAGGTAGGGGAGAGGAATCGGAGGAGGGAGTCGGGGAGGGGGGAGGAGAGGGTGACGATGAAGTCGCGGGATTGGGGGGAGAGGGGGCGGATGGTGTTGATTGTGGAGGGGGCGGCGAGGTAGTCCATCGTTGAGGAGGAGACGAGGCGGACGGTGTCGCCGGGGGCGCCCCAGGGGAAGCCGTAGGTCTGGCGGTGCATGTAGCGGGCGGAGATGGTCGCTGAATCTATTACTTCGGTGATTTTGAGGTATGTGCCGTGGACGTTTATGGCGTCGTCCATCATTCCTTCGAAGAGGCAGTCGGTGACGGCGACGTTGCCGGAGCAGGAGGAGAAATGGGTGGCGTCGGCCTGGGTGGTGAAAAAGCGGGGGTCGTCGTAGGAGGAGCGGCAGACGCCGGAATGGCGGATGTCGATGTCGCGACAGTTCTGGGCGAGGAGGCCCATACCCTCGGCGTAGTGGACGAGGACGTTTTCAATGGTGGTCGCGGTGTCGGCATCGAGGAATATCCCCGGGGCGGGGCGGCGGTAGGTGCGCATCGCGAGGCGGGTTCCGGGCAGGAGGCGCGGGTCCTTCCAGGGGGCGGAGACGGAGGTCGGGGAGACGCGTGTGACCCCTTTAACCCCGACGTTGATGTCGCCGGAGCGGTAGAGTACGCGGCCGGTATGCTCCTCGAAAGGAATGGCGGTCAGGGGGGTATGCTCCCAGCCCTCGCCTTTGACGACGAAGGCGCTGTCGCGCACCTCCCATTCGACCCACGGCTCGGGACGGTAGGTTATGACTCCCGCGGCGGTGTCGTTGCTTTCGACAATTACCTGGGAGATCTGGGGGTTGGGGAAGTCGATGCTGAAACCGCGGAGCCGGCAGCCGGAGGAGTTCAGGAGGGCTACGGGGAGCATGCGCCCGTTGAAGAGGAGACGGGCGTTTCCGCCGTCGAGGATGACGTTACGGGCGTTCTCGATCAGGATTCCAACCGCTTTGGGGTTGTCCTGGTCGTGGTTCGAGATGTAGAGCTGCCGGTGTTCCGCGTCGGCGGGATGGAAGTCGTATTGTTCGGCGAGCAGCCTGATTACCAGGGTGTCGGCGGGCGCTTTCTCCGCGACGGCCTTCGCGACGGCGCGGCGCAGTTCGCCCCCCGGCATATTGCCGAGTTCAACGGTTTTCACCGCGGCTTGCGCGGCGAATGCCGCGCAAGCCGCGGCGATAAACGATAGAAATGCTTTGTATCCGGCTTTCAAATTAGTCCTAAATCTTAATTTAAACTATAAACTATTATCTTCACCTTTCACTTTTCACGGCATGCAGCTCGCGGCGGCCGCGGCAAGCACCTCCGAGAGGGTCGGATGGGCGTGGACGGTAGCGGCGATGTCGGCGGCTGTCAGGTTGTTGGCGATCGCGAGGGAGGCTTCGGCGGCGATGTCGGCGGCGTGGGGTCCGCAGACGTGGCAGGCGAGGAGGCGACCGTCGGGGGCGGTGATGAGTTTCAGGAGGCCGTCCGGCTCGCCGAGGGCGGCGGCTTTGCCGTTGGCGCGGAAAAGGGCCTTGGAGGTCTTGAACTCAACACCTTGTTCCTTAAGCTGCTCCTCTGTCGGACCGGCCATTGCGGCCTCGGGCATGGTGAAGACGGCGGAGGGGATTACGGAGAGATTGACCCGCTCGCCCATTACGGCGCGGGCCTGGGCGGAGGCGGCGTGGGCCAGGAGGCAGCGGCCGTTGCAGTCGCCGATGGCGAAGACACCGGGCACGGAGGTTTCGAAGGAGTTGTTGACGGTGATTCCGCAGGGAGTGGCCGCGATTCCGGCGGCTTCCAGTCCGGCGGGGAGCGCGGGACGGCGCCCTACGGCCATCAGCACGGCGTCGGCCTCGACGGTCTCCTCTTTCCCTTTCTTGGAGAATTTAAGCTCGATGCCTCCATCTGTCTGCCGGAGGGAGGTCACCTCGGCGGAGGTATGGAAGGCGATACCGCGCTTCTGGAGGGCCATGCGCAGCCGCTTGGCGACCTCGCGGTCGAACGGGGGGAGCACTTCCTTGCAGTATTCCACGATGGTGACCTCCGAGCCGAACGCCTCGAAGACGGAGGCGAACTCCAGCCCGATCACGCCCCCGCCGATTATGGCGAGGCGCGGGGGTAGGCTGTCGATTTCGAGGAGCGCGTCGGAGTCGGCGGCAAGTTCGACGCCGGGAATCGGGAGCCGGGCGGGGACGGAGCCGGTCGCGATTATGATTTTGGGAGCTGTGAACTCCTCGCCGTTGACCTTCACGACGTTGGGGGCGGTAAATCCGGCCTCGCCGTTGACGACCTGTGCCTTGGCCACGGCGAGGGCGACCCCCTCGCGCAGCCCGGCGACGACGCGGTTCTTGCGGCCGATAATCGCGGGGATGTCGGCTTGCGGGGAGTCGTCGATGGCGATTCCGAACTCGGCGGCCTGTCGGGCGGATTCGATTACTTCGGCGGAGCGGCAGAGGCATTTTGTAGGAATGCAGCCGCGGTTGAGGCAGGTTCCGCCCAGCTCTCCGCGCTCGATCAGGAGGGTTTTCAGGCCCTTTCCCGCGCCGATCGCGGCGGCTTCGTAGCCGCCGGGGCCGGCACCTATAATAATTAAATCAAAAGCGTTCATCTTCGGATTATAATTCTTATAAGAGTTATAAGAATTATAAGATTTTATAAGAATTATAAAAGATTAATCAGGCTTCGAAGCGCACTACGGGGTGGAGGGCGGCCTCGGTGTCGTCGGGGTGGGAGATGGGGGTGTTGTGGGGGGCGGTTTTAACGATATCGGGGTTCTCGGCGGCCTCGCGGGCGATGTCGCGCATGGCATCGATGAACTCGTCGAGGGTCTCGCGGCTCTCGGTCTCCGTCGGCTCGATCATCAGGGACTCGTGGAAGAGGAGGGGGAAGTAGATTGTCGGGGCGTGGTAGCCGCGGTCGAGGAGGCGCTTGGCGACGTTGAGGGTTGTGACTCCGGTCGACTTGTCGCGGAGGCCGTCGAAGACGAACTCGTGCTTGCATACCCCTTCGATCGGTAGGAGGTAGCAGTCTTTCAGCGACTCCTTGACGTAGTTGGCGTTGAGGGTCGCGAGGGGTCCGGCCTGCATCAGTCCTTCGGAACCGAGGGAGAGGATGTAGCTCAGGGCGCGGGCCTGCACGGCGAAGTTGCCGAGGGTTGCGGAAATCGAGCCGAGGGCTGTCTCCGGGGCCTCTATGTCGAAAGAGCCGTCGGGGCGGCGGGTGACGCGTGGGGAGGGGAGGAACTGCTCGAGTCCGGCTCGCGCGCCTACGGGTCCGCTGCCGGGACCACCGCCGCCGTGGGGGGTCGAGAAGGTCTTGTGGAGGTTGATGTGCATGACGTCGAATCCCATGTCGCCGGGGCGGGCGACCCCGAGCATCGGGTTGAGGTTTGCGCCGTCGTAGTACATCAGCGCGCCGGCCTCGTGGACCAGGCGGGCGATTTCGGGTATGTTCTTCTCGAAGATGCCGAGGGTGTTGGGGTTCGTCATCATCATCGCCGCCACGGAGTCGTCGAGCAGGGGGCGGAGGTCTTCGACATCCACCGTACCGTCGGGGCGGCTCTTGACCTCGACAACCTCGAGGCCGCAGACGGCTGCCGAGGCGGGGTTTGTGCCGTGGGCCGAGTCGGGGACGATCACCTTGCGGCGCTTAGCGTCGCCGCGGCTGTCGTGGTAGGCGCGGATTACCATCAGGCCGGTCAGCTCGCCGTGGGCCCCGGCGAAGGGGTTTAGGGTGAACTCGGCCATACCTCCGATTTCGGAAAGCGCCTGTTGCAGTTCCCAGTAGAGCGCGAGCGGGCCTTGGGAGGCTTTCGCCGGGGTCGCGGGGTGGAGGGAGGCGAAGGCGGGGTGGGAGGCCATCTCCTCGTTGATTTTCGGGTTGTGCTTCATCGTGCACGAGCCGAGGGGGTAGAAGCCGGTGTCGACGCCGAAGTTGTTGGTCGACATATTGTTGTAGTGGCGTACCAGGCTCGGTTCGTCGCATTCGGGAAGGTCGAGGGGGGTCTCGCGGAGGAGGGTCGCGGGAATCGGGGCCGCTTCCGGCTTCTCAACTACGGGGATGCCCGATTTCGGGAGTCGGAATGCCGAGCGCCCGGGATGCGAAATCTCAAAAACCAGTTTTCCGTATAATTCTCTGTTCATTTTTCTTAGTTTTTGAGGGTTGCTGCTGTTTCGGCGAGGAGGTCGATCTGGCCGCGGGTCTGCATCTCGGTGGCGGCCATGAGGATGCGGTTGTCGGCGACCTTTATTCCGGCGAGGATTCCGCGGTCGAGGGCGGCGTCGACCAGCGCCTGGGCGGGGTAGTCGGTCTCCAGGAGGAACTCGTTGAGGAAGGGCTTGTCGGGGTATACGAGCCGTGCTCGGCCCCCCTCGGTCATCTTCCCGAGGAGGTAGAGGGCGGCGTTGTGGCCGGCCATGGCGATTTCGCGCAGACCCTTTGCGCCGGTAAGGCTCATGTAAATCGAGGCGTAGAGCGTCATCAGGCCCTGGTTGGAACAGATGTTGGAGGTCGCTTTCTCGCGGCGTATGTGTTGCTCGCGTGCCTGTAGGGTGAGGACGAACGAACGCTGGCCGCGGCTGTCGGTGGTGGCTCCGACGATTCTGCCGGGCATCTTTCTCATCAGCGCCTTCGTCGCGCAGAGGAAACCGAGGTAGGGGCCTCCGAAGCTGAGGGGTATGCCGAGGCTCTGGGCGTCGCCGCACGCTATGTCGGCGCCCCATTCGCCGGGGGTGCGCAGCACGGCCAGGTCGGCTGCGACGCACTGCATTACGAGCAGCGCCTTCTTCGAGTGGCAGAGGTCTGCCAGCCCGGTGTGATCCTCTATTATACCATAATAATTAGGTACGGGGACAATCACGGCGGCTATGTCGTCGCGGCCGGCGAGCAGCTCTTCGATATGGGCGCGGGAGGTAACGCCCCCCTCTTCCCGGATCTCCTCGAGGTCGATGCCGTGGTAGCGGGCGTAGGTCGCGACCACTCTGCGCACCGCCGGGGCGATTGTCGCGGAGAGGAGCACGCGGCGCTTCTTGCGGGAGGCGGCGACGGCCATCAGGGCGGCTTCGGCGGTCGCCGTGGCGCCGTCGTACATAGAGGCGTTGGAGACCTCCATTCCCGTCAGGCGGCACATCATCGTCTGGTATTCAAAGATGTATTGCAGCGTGCCCTGCGAGATTTCGGGCTGGTAGGGGGTGTAGGCAGTCAGGAACTCCGAGCGGCCGATCAGCGAGCGGGCGGCTGCGGGAACGGCGTGGTCGTAGAAGCCGCCCCCGGCGAAGCAGGCCGTCAGGGGGATATCGCGTGCGGCGAGGAGGTCGAAGTGGCGGCGCACTTCCGTCTCGCTCATCTCCTCGGGGAGATCGTAGGGGGCTTTGAGGGCCAGCTCTTCGGGGACGTCGCAGTAGAGGTCTTTAAGCTCCGCGACGCCGCAGCGGTCGAGCATGGCCCGGATATCATCCTCTGTATGGGGAAAATAGCGGTGCATCGTTGTTTGCGTTTAATGGAGGGAGGCGCAGTAGGCGGCGTAGCGCTCTTCGTCCATGAGGGAGTCGAGCTGTGAGGGGTCCTGGATGGAGACTTTGATGATCCAGTTGGCCATGGGGTCCTCGTTTACCAGGCGGGGATTGTCCTCCAGGGCGGTGTTGACCTCCAGGACTTCTCCGGAAACGGGGGCGATGAGGTCGGAAGCGGCCTTTACGCTTTCAATGGCGCCGAAGTCGTCGCCGGCGGTGATTTCGTCCCCTTCCTCAGGCATGTCGACGTAGACGACGTTGCCGAGCTGTTTCTGGGCGTAGTCTGAGATGCCGATGAAGCCTTCCTCGCCTTCAACGCGGATATATTCGTGGGATTCGGAATAGTAGATCATAATTTTCGGTGTATGGAGTGGGTTAGTTTTTGTATGATTTCTTGTAGAATTTCTTCGGGACGACGGTCGCGGGGAAGGTCTTGCGGCGGATGCGCACCTGCAGCTCGGTCCCCTGCTTGGCAAAGCGGCTGTCTATGAGGGCCATCGCTACGCTCTTGTCGACGGAGATGCAGTGGTAGCCGGTCGTGACATGGCCGATGACGTTCCCTTCCGGGTCGAGCACCTCGTAGCCGTGGCGGGGAATGGCGCGGTCTTTGAGTTCCAGTCCGACAGACTTGCGGCGGGGGCCTTCGGCCTTCTGCGCGGCGACCGCGTCGCGGCCGATCATATCGGTCTTGTCGAGCTTGACGAACATCGAGAGGCCGGCTTCGACGGGGGTAATGTCGTCGGCCAGCTCGTCGCCGTAGAGGGGTAGCCCAACCTCGAAGCGGAGGGTGTCGCGGCATCCGAGACCGCAGGGCGCGGCCTCGCCGGAAGCCATGAGTTTCTGCCAGGCGGAGCGGATTACCTCCGCGGGGGCGTAGAGCTCGAAGCCGTCCTCGCCGGTGTAGCCGGTGCGGCTGATAATCGCGGGCTTGCCCTCGACCTCCAGCTCCTTGAAGGTATAGAAGGCGAGGTCGGCGCAGGGTATGCCGAGCACGCTCTCGACTACCGATTCGGCTTTCGGACCCTGGATTGCCAGTTCGGCGGTGGTTTCAGAGAGGAGGTCGACTTTTACGTCGTACCCCTCGGCGTTGGAGAGAATCCAGGCCTCGTCCTTGGCGATGTTCGCGGCGTTGATTACCAGGAGGAAGCTGTCGGCGGCGCGCTTGTAGACCAGCAGGTCGTCGACGACGCCCCCGTCGGGGTGGAGCATCATGCCGTAGAAGCACTGCCCGACCGGCGCTCCGGCCACGTCGTTGGTGAACAGGCGGTTGACGAGCTTTTCGGCGTCAGGGCCGGAGATGTTCACCTCCCCCATGTGGGAGACGTCGAACACGCCGCACGCCTCGCGCACGGCCCGGTGCTCTTCCTCGATTCCGGCATACTGGATCGGCATGTCCCAGCCCGCGAAAGGGCTCATCTGCGCGCCAAGGGCCTGGTGCAGGTCGTGGAGGCAGGTTTTCTTGATCTCTTCCATTGTATAAATATTCAGGCGTTCCTGTATAAGAATCGTATAAAAATTACAGCCCCTAAGTTACGCCATTTTTCGCTGACGGCCAAACTCACGGGCATGTTAGAAAACAGAAAAACCGGATAAAAAAACATCGCGGCGCGGCGCAATCTTTCCGCGCCACGGAGCGTTATCCCTTTATAAAAGGTGAATAGTGGGAAGTGAAAGGTCAGGCTGCGCCTGAGTGAAGGAAATAGTTTATCTAAAGGAGTATTATCTTCACCTTTCACCCTTCACTTTTCGCATTAAATTTGCGCGTCTATATACTTTAGTGTACCAAGGATTCCGTAATATTCTGGTTTTACCGGAACCCAATGTGGCGTCCACATTTATTCCATCTTGCTCAAGATGCAACTTCTCACAAGAGTTGAGTATAATTTAATCAAACAAAATAACAAACGGAACAACTCAAGACGCCGATCATATGTCGGTCGCCCGAAGAACCAAATTGCTATTTATCGAGCCGAAGTTAATAAGCTGTGGGCCGTTCACTCAGGGCTGTACGATGATTGCAAAAGAAAATTCTTCGTTTCTTGGTTGTTCCGTTTTTAGTATATAAACGTGTATCTTCACATTTTATTGTGTCTGCCTAAAATAACAACGCCGCCACTGGTTCAACCCCAGTGGCGGCATTACATTTTGTGTAGTCGGATTACATGCGCTCGTACTTGATTTCGTACTGATAGTACTGAGAGAATGTCTGAACACGAGTCCAATCCTTTTCACCGATGTAGTTTGCTACGGCCTCACACATCGTCTGATGATTTGGATTTCCACAATTACGGTCTGTAACGAAGGTGATTACATCACCTTTCTTAATCTTACCGTTAGCCAAGTTTTGTTTGGCGGTAAGTTTGCATCTAAATGGCATACGCTTTGAGATTTAAGTTAAACATTGAGTTGGTATGTGTCTGAAATACGCTCCCAGACACACATATTCTTTTCTTTAGTAAGTTCGGGGTTGATTTGAAACACTCCTACAAAATCGTATGCCTCCAACACACCATAGGCAAAGTGTTTCATAAAAGTGATACGTTTCTGTTTGGAGTTTATCCATTGAGCAATATGTTTGGCTCGTTCCTCTTCCGATTTCTTATTGTACTCATAAATGTACATTCCGTCTTCAGATAGTTCATTGCTCCATGTCCTGTGTTTCTGTTGAGGCCACCAAACAATCTCATCTGTCTTGTTCGGAACGGCCACTCCCGATGCCCGAAGATAACCTCTATGTTTCGGCTTTGTGCCGAACACTGCAGCAATGTCATCAACATTGGTTAACCAATCCTCTGTCGAGACTTTGAAATATCCTCGTGATTTGTAATATTCGGGAGTGCTTCGGGTAATAGAATAGTCACACGTCAAGAAGTTCTCTCCTTGCTCCTCAATCCTCTTACGGATTTCTACCACAATGTCATCTACCTGCTGGTGGATTTCATCAAGGCTTCCCGATGCCTTTATTACAAAGACGTCTGCCTTTGTTGCATCCCTTACTTCCTTATTGCGGATTGCGTCACGCAGCTTTTGTTCGTCTGTTTCATGGTATTCCTCATTAACCTCAACTATCATATTGAGTTGAGGAAGATAAAGGTCTGCAAGGGCATACCCTTTTTCTCGTTTTACATATTGCTGGAGTACAAAACGAACACGAATGTCGTCAAGCCGATGCCAAATTCTACTGATAACGTATGACTCTGTCGGCTTGTGAGCCAACTTCGCCAACATTTGGGTTATGATTATTCTTTGAAATTCTTTCATATCTCTGTAGGTTTTACCAAAACAAAAAGAGCGACAGTCTAAACTTTTTTCCTTATTTGCTTTCGTGGGTTCTGGTAAACCTTTTGCCCAAATAAGTAAAAAGCAGTCTGCGCCCTTATCGGGTACAAACCTACCTTTCGACTTAATTATTTGGGGCTTTGAAATTTACCAGATTTACGAAAGCCAAATAACTTGTCTAAAAGTCGTTTGAAATATGTCTTGTTATCTTATGTTTCTGTTTCTTGCTTAATTTTTTGAGGGTTCTTAATCCACAAAGTAAGCAATTATTTTTGAAACACGCAAGAGCATATCGCAGAACTGCCTGAAAATATGTTGTATAACATAAAAAGACCGCCTTGTTGAGGCAGTCTCCGTATTATAATGATGTATAATTTATCAAACAAAAACAACTACCCGAAAGGGAAGATTGATGATTTTGGGAGCTACGCAAGAATCATTTATTGATTCTCGCCAAAGTTCTAAAATGAGCCCTTACGAGTTCCCATTTAAGATAACGGAAACGATCATAAGGACGCACATATACACGAGGTTTTAACCCGTGAGCTACTTCATCAAAAGTCGGTGTGAATAAGATTTCTACCATAATGAATAATATAATTAAGTTGTGTCCCTTATTGGGAGGTATTATTTGTTATGACAATCTTTTCCGCCGATTTTTTGAAGAAAATCATCAATTTTCTCTTTGGGGGTAGTTGTTTGTTTAATAACGTTTAAAAGCATACCAAGTTCTAATTTGGTATGCTTTTATTATGCAGACACAAAATGCCGACCTCTTATGTGAGATCGGCAAATTAATTTGGGAATATTCGTTAACTATTTTGTCTGTACCATGTTATTTCTGCAACTTGACCATTAGTCCTATCGGGCTCAAGAATATTCTTTTCTTTTACCCAAAGTTTAGCAATTTGTTCTATCCGATGAGCGTCAGTAGAAGTTTGCATCCCTCGGCCTTTTGTCTTTATAGAATGAAATGTACCGTTCATGTTCATTCTTATATCCCAACCATTTGCTTTATGCTTAATGTGGAAATGTGGATACTTTTTATATCCACCTTCACCCTTTACATACACATAATATGTGTTGCTGTCAAGATTTGATTTCTTTTTCCCAGTTTCTTTAAGATTTATTTGTGCCATTTCATTGAGGCACATTGCTTGATTAAGCATTGTTGATAAAGATGAGTTATCTTTATTATCTAACATTTCTGATAATGTTTCCATATTCTATTGTTTTATTTGTTTATATAATTATACTCCGAAAAAGTAGGATTGTTAAAATTAGACTGTTAATAATTCCTAAACCTTACTTCTCGTTCCCAAGCAATCCGCAATTTAGATTCTACATATTCAGGACTCATTATTATCTCTCCATAGTAGTATCTGTCGTGCTTGGATTTCAAGAACTCCTCAAACCGTTCTCCATCACTGAGGTCACGGGTGTTGTAGCGGTAAACAAACTCCTTGCAGTATTTGGGTAGATGCTTGGCGGTCACCAAATGATAAATTCCTATAATGCCTCTTTTGAGTAAAGACCAAAATCCCTCTATCGAGTTGGTGTGGTAGCCGTTCTTGTTTACATATTCATCAAGATGGTGAGCAACTGTTTCATGCAGATAGTTTTTCTGCACATCATTATAGCCTTTCCAACAATCAGAAATGATGCGTGTACCCGTTTGTACGAGTTCATCTATTATTGTTTGTAGGGTTCTTTTCTTGGCATCGGGTATTACACGGGCATGAACCTTGCCTTTCGACAAAAGACCGAATACCGGAGTTTTCTGCTTTAGAGAACGTCCTTGGCCTCCTTTGTTTCTCTTTGTCTTGCCACCCACATAGGTTTCGTCAACTTGCGTGTCCTCATTGAAAGTAACTTCGTCTTTTAGGTTCTCCCTTATTCGGCAGAGCATAAACCATGCAGTCTTTTGGGTAACAGAAATATCCTTGGCGAGCTGAACCGAACTAATGCCTTTCTTATGGGCAAGGAAAATGTAGATAGCATAGAACCACTTTTTGAGCGGGATGTGAGAACCCTCAAACATTGTGCCTACCTTTACATTGAACCTCTTTCTGCAATGAGGACATTTGTACATTCCACGGAACCGACCAAAAGAGGTGAGTAGCCACGGCTCCTGGGAGCAGGAACAATACGGACATTTTGGTTGTCCGTTCCAAACCAATTCTTCAAGATACTCCCTGCACTCGTCTTCGGTGCTTAGGGTATCTATCATATGGAGTAGAGATTTAAACGTGTTCATTTTGCCTTGTATTTGAGTATAGGGAATTAAATCCCATGAACATTCATTATGATTTTTAATCCTAATGAATTATACCGGCAAAATGAGGTTTCGTTAAACTTGAGATGTTAAAATTTTCATCAAAGATGAAATAAACTTGAGATGTTAAAATTTTCATCGGGTATGACACAAAAAATAGCGCACCATGTTTGGCACGCTATTTGCTTGCTATAAAAACAAGCAACTGCCCAAGAGAGGGTTGATGATTGGTCTAAATAAACGACAGGGTATTGTATTCACAAATTGATGCTCACTTCGGAGCAAACATAATTTTAACAAAATGAATATCAACAATCCTATCGCTTACACAGACCCTTGTTTCAGGGAAATGTATGTGTTGGTAAGAAGCCATTACCGACACCAGCGAAACGGTAGTTGGGTCTTTATTAAGGCTTACTTCCGTGCAAAGTGGGGTACTCGGTGTTAGTGCCCATAGTTCCCAACAATCATCAACCCTCCCTTTCGGGTGGTTGTTTTTGTTTGATATTGAATTATACTCAAGTTGGGAGCATCTGTTAAATATTAGGCCAATAAATATTCCAAACAAATCAAAAAAAAACAGATATGCCAACACTTACCGAACTTATCAAGGAATCTTTAGAGGGCAAACTCACCGACCAAATACAGGCATCTCTCGAAGCGGAAGACGGTGCGGACAACTCGGCTGACAACAAATCCGGCGAGAGCAAGCCGGAATAATACGGAATCCTTGGTACACTAAAGTATATAGACGCGTAAATTTGAAAGAGAGATGGCGATTGACTGCTTGCTGCTCCTTGTCGGGATTGTGCTGATTCTCGGGGGAGCCAACTTTATGACCGACGGGGCGGCCGCCTTGGCCAAGAGGTTCGGGATGTCGGACTTCCTGGTGGGTCTGACGGTGGTTTCGATGATGACGAGCGCGCCGGAACTGGTGGTGTCGGTTACGAGCGCCTTCAACGCCTCTACGGAGATGGCGATAGGCAACATCGTGGGGTCCAACGTGTTCAATATCCTTGTGATTGTCGGGGTCTGCGCGATGATTAAGCCTATAACGGTTGAGCGCGGGGTGCTTCTCAACGAGATTCCGCTGGTGGTGCTCTCCTCGGTAGTCCTGCTCGTCATGGGGAGCGCGCCGTGGCTCGACGGGGGCTCGATGCTCCTTACGCGGGTCAACGGGTTGCTGCTCCTGCTGTTTTTCATAGTGTTCATGCGCTATACCTTCGCGTCGGCCCGGCGCGTGGAGCCGGGGAGCGACCCCGCGGAGGCCGAGGGGGCGGCAATGAAGCGGATGCCGCTTTGGAAGGCAATAGGTTATGTGCTCGGGGGACTGGCGGGGCTGGTGTTCGGCGGCGAATGGTTTGTCGACGGCGCTTCCGGAATCGCCAAGTCGGTAGGATGGTCGGAAGGACTGATCGGCCTGACAATCCTCGCGGCGGGAACCTCGCTGCCCGAACTGGCAACCTCCGTGGTGGCGGCGGCCAAGGGGAATCCCGGAATCTGCATGGGGAACGTCATCGGGTCCAACATCTTCAACGTCTTTTTCGTGCTTGGTGTAACCTCTACCATCAAGCCCCTGAGCTTCGGCACGATAGACATTGCCGACCTCTTTGTGCTGACCGCTGCAAGCGTCCTCTTCTGGGTCGTCGGCTCCTTCTTCGGCCGCGCCCGCACCATCACCCGCCCCGAAGGCGCCCTGCTTGTCCTCCTCTACGTGGCCTACACCGCCTGGCTCATTCTCAACCTCCCCGCCTAACTCCCGGCGGACTCGAAAAGACGCAAGATAAACCAGGTAGTCAGAGCATAAAAAGGCGCGTATACGAAAATCGCCATGAGAAGCTGCCGGTAGTCTTTCGCCATCTTGCGCACGACGGCGAAGAATACCGCCTTGGCAAAATTGTAGGCGTAAATTACCCATAGCAGGATAATCATGAAGTTGCGGACGAGCCGGTCTCCCGCCGGGTCGCGGGGCGGCTTCGCGGCTTCGAGTTCCGCGGGATTCGTCAGCCACCCGTAGAGGAAATATACCCCGACCGCGCCGGCGACGAGCAGCAAGGCGGAAATAGCGATGCCCCGCTTGTCGCGGGCGAGCCATCTGGCCTTGGCATACTGAATCCAGAAAGTCAGGAACACCAGCAGCGGAATCCATAACCGCCACATCTGCCGCAGCTCGAAAAACTGCCTGATAACCTTAAACAGCCCGTCAAGAAACGCGCCCATAGCCAATTACGCTGTATTGTTTCAGATTGTCGGGACGAGGAGCCAGCTTATGTAGCTGACGGCGACTACGAGGCATACCGAAAGGGCGAGTTCGGCGTAGTCGCGCCGCCGGCCGCGGTGGATGCTTTTGTGGGTGCTGATGCCGAGGGCCGCGATCACGCGGCCCCAAAGAAGGGCGAAGAAGGTCATAAGCAGTACCTTGCCGACAGTCGCCGGTTCCTCCGGCCCTACGTTCGCGACCTCGACGGCGGCTTTCCATATTATGGAGGAGATTAGAAAGGCTATCGCGGTGGTAAAGAGGCAGATAACCGCCATCCCTATGAGGGCCGGCATATCCTGCTTGTTGGTGATTTTGCTTCGGATGCGTCTCACGCGCTTGAACACGATTCTCCAGATTACGGCGAATGCCGCCCACAGCGCAGCGATATACAGGGCGCCGAGAATCTTCGCACAGGTCTGCCATTTGATGCCGATTGATGTAGTTGCCAGCCATTTATAGAAAGCGGTATCTTCGATAGGGGGTAGTTTGGGGCTAAACTCCGCGAACAGGTCGTTGCACCAAAGCCAGGAAGCACTTACGGCGATTATGAAAATCACGGCAAATTTAAGCGCGCCTTTCCAGTCGCGGGCTTTAAGACGTTCCTTTGTATAAAACGAGAGTTCTCCCAACCCTATCAGTACGAACAATATTTTGAAGACGGCCCAGCCGTCGTGGAGTATGGGTTTTAGAGAGGTTAGAAATTCATTCATGATTGATTAGCCGCATTTATAAATTCGCTTTTAATAAAAGCTTTCTCGCAAAGTTAGCGAAAACATCCAAAGCGGCCAAATCGTGGTTAAACTTCACTGATGATTTTCCAGGTGGCCCAGCTTAACAACGGCAGGCTGACAACGGCGGTAAGCAGGAAGTAAAGCAGACTTTTCAGGTCATAGGCTTTTCGCAGTTTCCTGTAATAGAGGACAAGGTTGTAGATGACCGCGCCCCAAAACAGGAGCAGAAATGCTACGCCGACAATCATGCCGGTCGGGATAGCGCTGTCGGCAGACAGCTTCTCGTATAACGGCATCGCGCCGAACTCATAAAGACAGACAACAGCTACGGCGATTGCTGCCAGCCCGCAGGTAGCGATTATGCTCTTCTTGTCTCGGGACTTTATGGCTGTTATTATGGCTTTTATCCACCAGAAAACAAATAGTGCGGTTAGTGTCGCGAGGAGCGCATTGTCGAAAAAAGAAAGAAGTTTGTCTGTAATCATAATTAAATTATTTAAGATGGGTTCACCATAGCGTGAACCCATCTTAGCATTCTACATTTAGAAGTTCATACAAACAGCAAATTCTGCTACGGCTATAACAACGCCTACTGGTCCCAAGGCGCGTTTAACCACGGTTTTAAATGCGGTTTTGAGAAGAGCTGTTGTCCATAATTCGGCGGCTGCGCCTTTTATGGCGTATCTAATGTCGGCTCCGATTGCTTTCATTGCACAACGGCCAACTTGATCCCAATCGATCGTTTGAACATACTCTTCATAAGGCGATGAGAATATTGAAGGGTCAAGGTTAGAATGGAAATCAAGTGGATCGGCATTTGCTTGTTCTTCCTCTTCTTCTGCAAGCAATAGTACAAATGCGATTAGATCAGCGTTAGTCCCCTCGTTTTCGGTCATCATGGCTGAGATTTCAGTATCTGAAAACCCCTTTGAATGGAGGTATTGTTTGGCGCTTTCTACTAACGGTAAAAGGGATTCTTCCGCTTCTTGGTTAGAAAAGTAGAATACGCCTGTGAATGTGCCATCATCTGTCAAGCTAAGTTCTGTCCCGGTTTCTTGTACGAAATGCATAAGCTGCCGCGCTGTAATCGTTTTGCCCACAAACGCCGGGTAAACTTTTGTGGTGTCAAAGAACACGGGCGTAAAGCTGGGATTGGGATTACGCGGATTGAAACCACCGCTGTCGGCGACGATTACCCTGCTTTGCGCAGTTGTTAACGGATGATCGAGGAATGAACCGAGATTGGCATTAAACGAGGCCATAAAATCTTCCGCATCGTTGCTTTCTTGGGCCAGTTCCATCATAGGAGTGTCGGGTGAGTCACTTTGGCAAGCTGATATGCCGAGTGTGACAACTGCGGTGAAAAGTATCACCAGTGGGATAATGATTAGTTTTCTCATGAAATTTAATGTTGTAAATTAGATTGGTGTAAATGTTTTTGAGGTAACAACGCGAAGTTACGACGGGAAATTGGGCGGTAGGGGGCGATGGTTGGCGCGAAAACGGGACTGTTGGCGGGGATTCCACCGGACGGCGGTTTCTGCCGCGGGTTTCGTCAGGGGTTGCCGCTTCGGGCGGCGGAAAATAGTGGTCGGGCGGCGGAAATTACCCCTCGCAGGGCTGTTCTGAGGGTTTTGGACGGGGGTAAAAACAAAAATTCCACCCCGGAGCGGGGTGGAATTTACTCTTTTCTTGTGCGCGATGAAAATCGGGTTTAAGGTCGGGGACGATTGGGGAAGCCGCTCGCCTTCGGCTCACTCCACCCGACAGCCCGGGACACGAGGGCTTTTTCTTCGCTCGGTTTACGCCTCGCGCACTCTCAGGGGGAGCTGGGAAGACCGGGAGGAATGGGAAATTTGGGAAGATCGGGAGAGGTGGAGGGCTTTGACGCAGGGAGGCAGAATAGCGGCTTGGGGAGCGAGTCAGGATTGAGGGTGAGGAGTAAGGGTTGGGGGGATGGCGGGTCAGGGTTCGGGGCGGGGGGTGTTGTTGAGGTAGAGGCGGATGTCGGAGGGGGAGACTGAGGGGGGGAGGAGGGCCTGGATGCCGGCGTATCCGGAGGCGAGGCCGGCGCGGCTGACAGCGGAGGCGATCTGGGTGCAGACCGAGGGGGTCAGTATGTCGTCGACGGTCAGTTCGCCGGTGGGGATGAAGGTCGCGAGGTGGCCGGTGACGGTCGATACGGCGAGGTTGCGCTCTGATGCGATTTCGGCGCGGGTCATCCCCTGGCGGAACATGCGGTATGTCACGAGGTGGGATTTCTCTTTCTGTTCCTTTGGCTTCTTCTCGGCGGGGAGCTTGGCCTTGCGCCGGCGGGAGGCTTTTGGGTCGTCGGCGGCGGTTGCCTCGATAATGGCGGCCTGTTTGGCGTTGAGGTAGTTGGAGATTGTGAACCCCTCCTTGGCGATGGAGTCGAGGAGGGCGCAGCGGGAGGCGAGTGCGCCTCGGAGGTCTGCGTTAAGCTCCTGGAGGCGCTGGTTGGCGCGCTTGTTCTCGGTCTTGACGCGGGCTGTGCGGTCGGGAAGGTCGCCGAAGAGTTCTTCGAGAGTCTTTCCGAAATATACGGCGCTGCGTCCCACGCGGGCCAGGAGTTCCGGGTCGCGGAGCGCCGGGTCGGGGGCGGTGCGTAGGAGGGTCAGCCATTTGTCGGCCACGTCGATCACCTTTTCGCGGAGCGCGGTCTGCAGTTGCTGGTGGGCGGCGTTCTCTTCGGGGAAGGAGCGGGCGTAGGTCTGCGAGATATGGCGGGCGAGGCTCTGCTGGAGGTCGGCGATTTCGCGGAAGGTGAAGAGCTCGCAGAGGAGCTGGCGGAAATACGCGTCCTTGATGTCGGCGAGGCGCTGTATCGAGCGGGCGGCCTCCGCGTCCTGCCCGGCGGTGTATGCGGCGACGGCGGGGTCGGAGAGCACCTGCCCGGCGGTTATCGGGGTCGAGAGCACGATTCCTTCGAGGGTCTTGCAGCGGCTGAGGGCTACGTAGACCTGCCCGGGGGCGAAGGAGCGTCCGGCGTCGATGATTACCTTGTCGAATGTCAGGCCCTGGCTTTTGTGGATGGTTATGGCCCAAGCCAGGCGGAGTGGGATCTGGGAGAAGGTGCCCTGCACCTTGGTCTCGACCTTGCGCGTCTCCTCGTTGATGGTGTATGTCGCGTTCTCCCATACCTGTTCCTCGACCTCGATCGGCTCGGTGTCGCCGGGGCAGAGCACGCGGAGGGAGGTCGGGGTTATCTCCACGACGCGCCCGATGCGGCCGTTGTAGTAGCGGTGTTCGGGGTCGTTGCGGACGAACATCACTTGCGCTCCCGGCTTGAGCTGGAGCGCCGGGGCTGTAGGGTAGGCGTATTCCGGGAAGTTGCCCTTGACGGTCGCGGTATATACGCGGCTCTTTCCGGGGAGCATCAGGAGCTGGGTCGCGTTGTAGTCGTCGGCCTGCTGGTTGTGGGTCGTCAGGCGGATGTAGCCGCTGTCGGCGGCGGGGCGGAATGAGGGGTCGAGCCTCTCGGAGAGGGCCCGGTAGTCGGCGGGGGTAAGGGAGGCGTCGCGGACGTGGTTCAGCAGCTCGACAAAGTCGGCGTTCTGCTGGCGGTAGACCTTTGTCAGGCAGATGGTGACGTAGGGAATCAGCGCCAATGCCCGGCTTCCGAAGAAGTAGGGGGTCGGGTAGTAGCCGCGGAGCATCGCCTCGTCGGCGGGGGTTACGACCGGGGCGAGCTGCTGGAGGTCGCCGATCATCAGGAGCTGCACCCCGCCGAAGGGTAGCGGGGAGCGGCGCACGCGCCGCAGCACGTCGTCGATCGCGTCGAGGAGGTCGGCGCGGACCATCGAAATCTCGTCGATGACGAGCATGTCGAGGGCGCGTATGATGCGGAGCTTCTGCTTCGAGAAGTTGAATTTCTGGTCGGACTTCGTCCCGGGCACGAACGGGGTCGGGGCGATCTGGAAGAAGCTGTGGATTGTCGCGCCCCCGGCGTTGATGGCGGCGACGCCTGTCGGGGCCACCACCGCCACGGTCTTGGCCGTATGCTCTTTCAGCGTTTTCAGGAATGTTGTCTTCCCGGTTCCGGCCTTCCCGGTAAGGAAAATGCTGACTCCGGTGTGTTCGGCGAAGTCCCAGGCGGTCCGCAGCTCGTTGTTTGTCTCCATAATGACGCGAAGTTACTGAATTTCCGAACGAAAATGGCGCGTTTTGCGTTTTAATGGTTAAATTTGTGGTTTCAATACGTTTGTTTATGGGAAGGATGTTGATTGCTATGGCCGCCTTGTTAGGGGCGCTGTGTGCCGCGCGCGGCAGCGACACGGCAGCCGTTGATTCCGTGCCCCCGGCTGCCGACCCGTACCCTACGGGGCAGTCGGTGGGGCTTGTCCTCAGCGGCGGGGGCGCGAAGGGTATCGCCCATATCGGGGTTATCCAGGCGCTGGAGGACAACGACATACCGATTGACTATGTTGCCGGCACCTCAATGGGGGCCATAGTCGGGGGGCTCTACGCCTCAGGCTACACTCCGAAGGAGATGCTCGACATGATTCTGTCGCCGGGATTCGCCAACTGGTCTACCGGCCGGATTGACCCGTCGCTGACATATTATTTCGTGCGCGAGCCTAACACTCCGGCCTTCTCCCATATAAATATAAACCTGTCGCCGAAGGACTCGCTGAGCCGCGGTTCCGACATACTGCCTACGAGCCTTATCTCCCCGATTCCGATGAACTTCGCGTTCATGGACCTCTTCGCGGGGTACACGGCACAGTGCGGCGGCGACTTTGACCGCCTTTTCGTACCGTTCCGCTGCGTAACGTCCGACGTGATCCACAAGCACAAGGTCGTCTGCCGCGGCGGCTCGCTCGGCGACGCGATCCGCGCCTCGATGTCGTTCCCGGCGGTGTTCCAGCCGATCAAGATGGACGGGGTGTTCATGTACGACGGCGGAATCTACGACAATTTCCCCGTCGACGTCATGCGCCAGGATTTCGCCCCGGACTTCATGGTCGGAGTGGACGTTCATTCGCTCAATCCGCCCCCCTCTACCTCCCTTATGACCCAGCTCGAGGATATGATTATCCAGAAGAACGACTATTCGCTCCCGGCCGACGAGGGGATGAAAATCCACGTCGACGTAAGCCAGTTCTCGCTCCTCGACTTCGGGAAGGCCAGGGAGATTTACAAGATCGGTTATGACAGGGCGATGGAGATGATGGACTCGCTCCGCGGGCGCGTCACCAGCCGCGTGCCGCGGGAAGCCCGCGAGCTCCGGCGCCAGGTGTTCAAGTCGGCCTCCCCCTATGTGCGTTTCGATTCAGTGAAGGTTACCGGGGGCACGCGGGCGCAGAACGACTACCTCGCGGCGCTGTTCCGTCCGAAAAAGGGGGTCGACACGTTCGGCATCGAGCAGGCGCGGCTGGCCTACTACCGTGCGATTTCGCCCGGAAGGCTCCGCAACCTGATTCCGCACGCGCGCTACAACGAGCGCACGGGGCTCTTCACCCTCGACCTCGCGGCGCAACCCAAGAGCAATTTCTCGCTCGGGGCGGGTGGGTACCTCTCCTCGACCACAAGCTCGATGATTTTCCTCTCGGCGAGTTTCGCGACACTGAAGAAACATTCGTTTGATGCCCGGCTTATGGGGTGGATCGGCCAGAGCTACATGGCCGGAGAGGGGAGGGCGCGCCTCTATATGCCCTCGTCGCGCCCCTCGGCCCTAGACCTGGAGTTCGTCTATTCGCGAAAGAAGTATTACGAGAACGACAAGCTGTTCTACGAGGACAGCTCGCCGACCTTCATCACCCACCACGAGGGTTTCGGACGGCTGACCTACGGCTGGGCTGTCGGGCGCCGCGGCAAGGCTTCGGTCGGTATAGGTGGCGGCGTGGTCAAGGACCGTTTTTACGCCAATGACCGGGGCGACTTCACCGACATGGGCCGAGAGCGCACTACCATGCGCCTCGGGCAGGCAGTCGGGCGCCTGGAGTTCAACGCCCTCGACAACCAGAGCTATCCGTCGGAAGGATACTATATGAAACTGACGGCGATGGAGAATGTCGGAAATTATTATTACCGGCAGAACGATGTCGAGGATGTCGCCGACCAGCTCGACGAGGCGACCCACTGGTTCCAGGCCGAACTTGTGGCGGCCCGTTACTTCCCTATGGGCAGTAAGTTCTCGCTGGGGCTTTCGACGGATGTCCTCTTCTCGACCCGCAAGCTGCTCAACACGTATTACGCCTCGCTGGTTAACGCCCCGGCCTTCACGCCGACGCCGGCCTCCGAGGTGTCGTTCAACAAGGCGTTCCGGGCCAACTCGTTCGTGGCTGCCGGAATCACGCCGCTATGGAAGCCGTTCCAGCGGGCGCAGGTCAGGCTGACGGGCCACGTGTTCCTCCCCGTACGCCGCATCGAGCAGGACCCCGCGGCCCCGATGAGGGCCGTCAAGGGGCGCTGGTTCGCCAATCCGGAGTTTGTCGGGGAGCTTGACCTGGTCTACAACCTTCCCTTCGCCTCGATTTGCGGCTATGTCAACTACCTGACATTCCCGGCGCGCAACTGGCACGTCGGGCTGTCGTTCGGCCTGTACTTCCACGCCGCCTCGTTCCTCCGCTGAACCGGGGTTTTACCCCTGGGAGGAGAGGGTCAGCGAGCGGGTGTCGCCGAGCTTGGCGAGGGTGTCGAACAGCGGCATATAGTCGCGGTGCGAAGGCGCGAGGACAATCAGCGTCAGCGCCGTGGTGCGGAGCTCGTAATCATATGTGAGATAGAAGGTCGAGAGATGGACCCCGGCCTCGTCGAGGGCTTTGGCGTAGGGGGCGATGTCGGTGACTATTCCGCCGATTGTCAGCTTGATGGCGCGGTTCTCCTGCCCCATTCCGGCGCGGTGCTCGTAATATTCGAATCCGACGAGCACGAGGAGGGTCAGTACGGTGGCGACCAGTGAGCTGTAATACATCCCGACGCCGACTGCCATTCCGATTGTGGCCGTAATCCATATGCCGGCGGCTGTCGTCAGGCCCCTGACGGAGCCTTTCATATGTATCATCGCGCCGCCGCCGAGGAAGCCGACGCCGGTAATCACCTGGGCCGCGATACGCCCGGGGTCGCCGTTTTTCAGCCCGAGAAACTCCTGGGGGACGTAGATTGAGAGCAGCATCGCCAGGCACGCGCCCATGGAAATCAGGGCGAAGGTGCGCACTCCCGCGATCTGCCCCTTGCGCTTGCGCTCGGCTCCGACGACGGCTCCGAGGGCCATGCTCAGAAGCAGGCGCGCGACGGCGTTGACGACGTTGATTTCCGTCGCCGTCAGCATCTCCCAGAAGGTTTCAAGCGTTTCCATCAGATTTCATAGGGTTCGGAGCCGGGCTCGCTGTACCATTTTGAGTAGAAGAGGTAGTTGCGGGCGATTTTCTCGTTCAGCTCGCGGGCCTTCTCCGGTTCCGTCATCTTGACGAATTTCGCTGGTGCCCCGGCCCACATCTCGTGGGGGCCGATCTGGGTTTTCGACAGCACGACGGCCCCGGCGGCGACGAGCGCGCCTTCCCCTACGACGACGTCGTCCATGACTACGGCCCCCATGCCGATGAGGGCGAAGTCGCGGATTTTCGCGCCGTGGATTGTGACGTTATGCCCGATTGACACGTCGTTGCCGATTTCGATTGTGGATTTCTGGTAGAGGGTGTGGAGTACCGAGCCGTCCTGGATGTTGACGCGGTTGCCGATACGGATGGAGTTTACGTCGCCCCGCAGAACGGTGTTGAACCATACGGAGCACTGGTCGCCCATCACGACGTCGCCTATTACCGAGGCGTTTGGGGCCAGGAAACATTCCTGCCCGATTCGCGGGGTGAACCCGCGCAGAGGTATTATGAGAGCCAAGGGTGGTTTGGGTTTTATAGTTTAGTGTTTATGGCTTAGTGTTGAGGAAGGATAGGGCGCAGTTCTGCTGCGGCTTACGCCTCGCCACTGTAGGGCTTCTGTAAAACAGGGGAGCGGCCGGTTCTCGGGATAGGTTTTGACAAAATAAGTATTATCTAAACCTTAAACCTTAACCCTTAACCTTTTCCAATGGCCGCGTCTTTTCGGCGAGCCACTGGCGGGCGCTCTCTTCGAGGAGGGGGCTGACGCGGCGGGCGACCTCGGCGTGGTAGCCGTTGACCCATTCGATTTCGCGGGGAGTCATCATTGCCGTGTCGAACAGCGAGAGGTCGAAGGGGCAGAGGGTCATCGTCTCGAAGCGGTAGAAGTTGCCGAACTCAGTCGTGAAGGCCGGGACGGTCAGCACCAGGTTCTCGCAGCGGATGCCGTGGACCCCGGCGCGGTATAGCCCCGGCTCGTTGGAGGTCAGCATGCCGGGCTGGAGGGCGTAGGGCACGTCGTTGAGGCGGATGCTCTGCGGACCCTCGTGGACCGACAGGAAGTGGCCTACGCCGTGGCCCGTGCCGTGTAGGTAGCTGAGCCCCTCCCGCCAGAGGAACTGGCGGGCGAGCGCGTCAAGCTGTCCGCCGCGCGTCCCCTCGGGGAATATGGCGGTGGCCAGGGCGATATGCCCCTTCATGACGAGGGTGAAGTCGCGCTTCTCCTCGGGGGTGGGGGTGCCGAGGGCGATTGTTCGGGTTATGTCGGTCGTGCCCCAGAGGTATTGCGCGCCGGAGTCGATGAGGAGCAGCCCCTCCGGCTTCAGGGTAGAGGCCGATTCGGGGGTCGCGGAGTAGTGGACGATCGCGCCGTGGGGGCCGTATCCGGCGATGGTGTCGAAGCTGTCGTCGAAGTAGTAGGGCTGGGCGGAGCGGTGGCGCGTCAGAATCTCCTCGATGTCGAGCTCGGTAAGGGTGTTTCCGGCACCCATTCGGCGCTCGATTTCCATCAGGGCGTGGACGAGGGCCGCGCCGTCGTGTTCCATCGCGCGGCGCACGCCGTCGATCTGGACGCGGTTCTTGACGGCCTTCAGGGCGATGATGGGGGAGGCTCCGAAGACGGCCCGGGCGCCGAGGGCGTCAATGACGGCCTGCGAGGTGCGCGGGGCCTCGACGAGCACAGTCGTGCTGTCGGGCAGGGCGTTGAGCACCGGGAGCGCAGCGTCGTAGGGGCGCACGCCGACCCCGATCGCTCCGAGATAGTCGCGGACCTCGCGGCTTACCTTCTCCTCCTTAATAAATAAGGTGGAGCCTTTCGGCGAGAGGTAGAGGAAGGCGGTGGCCACCGGGGTGCGCTTCACGTCGGAAGAGCGGATGTTGAGCACCCAGGCGATTTCGTCAAGCCCGGAAACGAACATCGCCTCTGCCCCCTGCTCGCGTACCTGGGCGAGGGTGTCGCGTATCTTGTCGGCGGCGGAGCGGCCGGCGAATTTCTCCTCGTGGATGAAGACGGCGGCGGAGGGGAGCTCCGGGCGGTCGGTCCAGAGGGTGTCTATCGGGTCGAAATGGGTGTTGAGGTTGAGACCGTGCTTCTCGAGCTTTGCGCGGAGTTCGGCGATTTCCGTCGTGGCGAACAGTTTGCCGTCAAGCCCGACGGTAGAGCCTTTTACGAGGTTGTCGGCGAGGTAGGAGGCGATGGATGGGGTTCCGGGGAGGCCGTCCTTCATGAGGGTGATGCCGGTCCTTTCGAGCTGCTCGGCTGCCTGGAGGAAATAGCGCGAGTCGGTCCACAGGAGGGTTTCCGAGGGGGTGAACACGAGAGTCCCGGCCGAGCCGGTGAAGCCGCTGAGCCAGCGGCGCACCTGCCAGTGGTCGGCGATATATTCTCCCAGGTGGGCGTCGGTCTGGGGTATGATGGCGGCGGCGATGCCGGCGCCTTTCATCGCGGCGCGGAACTCCGCGAGGCGTTTCTTGATTTCTTCCATATGGAGGGGTGTTTTGTTGTTTGTCGCAAAATTAGCGAAAATTCCCCCAAAAAACAATTCAATCAGTTGGAATATAGCCGCGGAACCCATACCTTTGCTTCCGGAGGGTGTATCATAATGGCTCATCTGGGTCGTCGCTTGAAGGGTTCGGCCTCGGTCACAATCTCCAGATTGCTCCCATCGGCCTCACCTCCAAGCTCCTACCATCTGAACCATTATGATAGCACCCTCCCATCCGGGTACAAGCTGATGGGAAAACGATTCGCGACATATATAATTGGGGCTCTCCTGGCGCTCGCGCTTTGCGGGGCCGGGTGCCGCCGCGACGAGCCGGAGGCGGCTCCGCAGCGCCGCCCGGAGATGCCCCCTGCCGAGGCGGACCCCGGACGCGACCCCGAACCCGGCGACACCCCCGTGCCCGGCGCTCCCTCCGAAGAGGAGTGGCTCGCGATGGCCGCGGAGGCGCGCCGCTCGACTTCGCTTGACATATATTATGGCGGCTACCGTGTGAGCGCGTGCCTGTGCGGACGGCTGTCGGAGGTGTTCGGAGGGCGCGAGGCACGGTATGTCGCTGTGATGGGTTTCGAGGGCTCTGAAGAGACGTTCGCGCGCTGCGTGGCGGAACTCGACCGCTGGAGCGTTTTCTTCGGGGCGCATTCCCGCGGGGCGCTGCTCGCGGAGGAGGTGGCGCGGTTCGGGCAGACCGCCGCGGAGCGCCCCCTCTCGCCGTTGGAGGAGGAGCGGCTGGCGGAACTGCGCGCCGAGCTGGCTGCCGAGGAGCGGGCCGCGCTGTCGGAGTTCCGCCTGGAACTGTACGCCGAGGTTGCCGGACGGCGCTTCCCGATGGCCTCCGTCGCGCCCGGAGAGCTGCTTTCCGCGCCCCTTCCGCCCGACTGGTTCCCGCTCCTGTGAGCCTCCGAGGGGGCTTCCGCGGGCTTTTTCGCGGAGGGAGTGAAATTTTTTGGCGGAAATATTTGCAGATTCGAAAATAGTGCGTAACTTTGCAACCGCAAATGAGGCGGAACGCTGCCGAAGCCGTTAAGGAAGAACGCTCCGAGAGGGGCGGCGGTTCGGAAAGGTCGCCGGGTTTGCTTAGAACTTTGAAAGCTGCCTCTTTAGCTCAGTTGGCCAGAGCACGTGATTTGTAATCTCGGGGTCGTTGGTTCGAATCCGACAAGAGGCTCACAATTGATTTGGAGATTGTAGTTTTGCTATATAACGGGCGTGTTCCAGAGTGGCCAAATGGGGCAGACTGTAAATCTGCTGGCTTTGCCTTCGGTGGTTCGAATCCATCCGCGCCCACAAGATAATCCCGAATCGCGGAAGTAGCTCAGTTGATAGAGCATCAGCCTTCCAAGCTGAGGGTCGCGAGTTTGAGCCTCGTCTTCCGCTCCAAAGCGAAACGGGCCGCCGTAAACGGCGCTCCTCCTCGCGCTAAATTTTGCCAATGTAGCTCAGCGGTAGAGCACTTCCTTGGTAAGGAAGAGGTCCCGGGTTCAAGTCCCGGCATCGGCTCTGATTTCAGGCCACAGAAAAAGAAACACAGCCCCGGCAGTGCCAGTCATTGTCGTGGCCTGTCGGTTGAAATCGCCCCAGGGCTTCACCCCTTCCCGGGCACCCTCCCAGGCTCCGCGGACTCCGCGGCGGGAGAGCGCGGCGGCGGAGGGGCGCTGCGGGCAGAAACGACAACACTAATTACACTACAATAGCAAAGTTATGGCTAAAGAGAAATTCGAAAGAACCAAACCCCACGTCAACATCGGCACCATCGGCCACGTTGACCATGGTAAAACCACTCTGACCGCCGCCATCACCACCGTGCTGGCCAAGGCTGGTCTCTCCGAGGTTAAGTCGTTCGACCAGATCGACAACGCCCCCGAGGAAAAAGAGCGCGGTATCACCATCAACACCGCACACGTTGAATACGAGACCGCAAACCGCCACTACGCGCACGTTGACTGCCCGGGACACGCCGACTATGTGAAGAACATGGTTACCGGTGCCGCCCAGATGGACGGTGCGATCATCGTGGTTGCCGCTACCGACGGCCCGATGCCCCAGACCCGCGAGCACATCCTTCTCGCCCGTCAGGTGAACGTTCCCCGTCTGGTTGTCTTCCTGAACAAGTGCGACATGGTCGACGACGAGGAGATGCTCGAGCTCGTTGAGATGGAAATGCGCGAACTTCTCTCTGCTTACGAATACGACGGCGACGAAACCCCCATCATCCGCGGTTCCGCTCTGGGCGCCCTCAACGGCGAGCCCGAATGGGAAGCAAAGGTTATGGAGCTCATGGACGCTGTTGACAACTGGATCCCCCTGCCTCCCCGCGACATCGACAAACCCTTCCTGATGCCTGTCGAGGACGTGTTCTCGATCACCGGCCGCGGCACCGTTGCTACCGGCCGTATCGAAACCGGTATCGTGAAGGTTGGTGACGAAGTTCAGATCATGGGCCTGGGCGCCGACATGAAGTCGACCGTTACCGGCGTCGAGATGTTCCGCAAGCTCCTTGACCAGGGCGAAGCCGGCGACAACGTTGGTCTGCTTCTCCGCGGTATCGACAAGAAGGAAATCAAGCGCGGTATGGTAATCTGCCACCCGGGTGTCGTTAAGCCTCACTCGAAGTTCAAGGCTTCCGTCTACATCCTGAAGAAGGAAGAAGGCGGCCGTCACACTCCGTTCCACAACCACTACCGTCCCCAGTTCTACATCCGCACCCTCGACGTGACCGGTGAAATCACCCTCCCCGAAGGCGTAGAAATGGTAATGCCCGGCGACCACGTTGAGATCATCGTCGACCTCATCACTCCGGTAGCATGCGACCAGGGCCTGCGTTTCGCCATCCGTGAAGGCGGCCGCACCGTTGGTTCCGGTCAGATCACCGAAATCCTCGACTAATCCTCAGCGATTAGGCGAAAGGGCAGCGCGGCGCGAGCCGCCGGCCCGATAAACCACAAAAGCGCCGGCCCCGGATGCCGGACAAGCCGGCGCTTTTATCCATACGGGTTTAGCTCAGTTGGTAGAGCACTGGTCTCCAAAACCAGGTGTCGGGAGTTCGAGTCTCTCAACCCGTGCCAAAAGAACACTGATGAAAAAACTCAAATTACTCACGAACATAGAGGAGGCCTACGACGAGCTTCGTTACAAGACCTCCTGGCCCACAAGGACTCAGCTGATCAAGAGCGCTTGCATCGTGATGCTTGCTTCCGTTATTATCGCCCTGATAATATTTGTCATGGATCAAGTGGTCGACGCGCTGATGCACCTTATCTACAGTCTCGGAAACTAACCCCGTTCGTAAGCGGAAGAAGCTAAAAAGACATGGCAGAAGAAATCGCAAAACATTCGGCTCCCCGTCGGGCCTGGTACGTCCTGCGTGCCATTTCCGGCAAGGAGGCAAAGGTTAAGGAACTCCTCGACGGTGCGATCAAGAACACCGACCTGGGGAACCACGTTTTCCAAGTCCTGATTCCGACCGAGAAAGTTCTGACAGTCAAGAACGGCAAGAAGGTAGTCAAGGAGAGAAACCTCTACTCCGGCTACGTTTTCGTCGAGGCAGAACTCGTGGGGGAAGTGGTTCATGAGCTCACAAACACCACCAACGTCATCGACTTCCTGAAAGGACGCGGCAAGGACGCAAAGCCCGAACCGCTGCGCGAGAGCGAGGTGATGCGCATGCTCGGAACCGCCGACGACATCAACGAGAGTCTTGAGGAAGGCACCAACGACTATCTGGTCGGGGAGACTGTAAAAGTCATCTCCGGGGCCTTCGCCGGGTTCAACGGCAAAATCAGCGAGGTCTTCCCTGAGAAGAAGAAGCTGAAGGTGACCGTCAAGATCTTCGGCAGAGAGACTCCGATGGAGCTCGAAAACTCACAGGTCGAGAGGGAATAATTCCGAAAGGAACGCTTCCCCGCCGGCAGGTGGGATTTTTTTCGTTATGTTCGCTGGGTCGTTTGACCCGCTATGCGCTTTGCCGGAGGGCAGGGCCCGAAGCCACGGGAGTTTCCAGGCTCCCGGAACGCTGAAGGCCCGCGGTCGGTTACGCGGCCGAAAAGACGCCCGCATCACGGATAGGCGCGTTTCGTTAATCAAATAAACTTTTGAAACAATGGCAAAAGAAGTTGCTGGACAGATCAAATTGCAGATTAAGGGCGGTGCCGCGAACCCCTCGCCCCCAGTAGGACCCGCGCTGGGTTCCAAGGGCATCAACATCATGGAGTTCTGCAAGCAGTTTAACGCCCGTACCCAGGACAAAGCCGGTAAAGTTCTCCCTGTAATAATCACTTATTACACCGACAAGAGCTTCGACTTCATCGTCAAGACTCCCCCGGTGGCCATCCAGTTGATGGAAGCGGCGAAAATCAAGAAAGGCTCGGCCCAGCCGAACCGTCAGAAAGTCGCCGAACTCACTTGGGACCAGGTTAAGACGATCGCTACCGACAAGATGCCCGATTTGAACTGCTTCACCGTTGAATCGGCCATGCGCATGGTGGCAGGTACCGCCCGCAGCATGGGTATCACCGTTAAAGGGGCTTTCCCCGAGAATGTCTAACCCGTAAACTTCAAGAACAATGGCAAAACTGACAAAGAACCAGAAGTTAGCTTTATCCAAGATTGAAGTAGGGAAGGCATATCCCCTGCTGGAAGCCGCCGAGAAGGTCAAAGAGACTAACTACGCCAAGTTCGACGCTTCGTTCGACATCGACGTACGCCTGGGTGTAGACCCCCGCAAGGCCAACCAGATGGTCCGCGGCGTCGTTACGCTCCCCCACGGAACCGGCAAGCAGGTGCGCGTGCTGGTGCTCTGCACCGCCGACGCCGAGGCAGCCGCCAAGGCAGCCGGTGCCGACTACGTAGGTCTCGACGAGTACATTGAGAAGATCAAGGGCGGATGGACCGACATCGACGTCATCATCACCCAGCCCGCGATCATGGGTAAGATCGGTGCCCTGGGCCGTATCCTCGGTCCCCGCGGCCTGATGCCTAACCCCAAGAGCGGCACAGTGACCGTCGACGTCGCCAAGGCTGTCGAGGAGGTTAAGAAGGGTAAGATTGACTTCAAGGTCGACAAGAACGGTATCGTTCACACATCGATCGGCAAGGTATCCTTCACTCCCCAGCAGATGAAAGAAAACGCCCGCGAGTTCATCAACACTCTTATCAAGCTGAAGCCCGCCACGGCCAAAGGCACCTACCTCAAGAGCATTTATCTTTCGTCCACCATGGGCCCCGGCATCAAGGTTGACTCCAAGACCATCGACGACTAACCCCTTTCAGACCGAACCACAATGAAAAAGGAAGATAAAGCCCTAATCATCGAAAAAATAGCGGAGACCATCAAAGAGTACTCCTGCTTCTACCTCGTGGAAACCGCCGGCCTGAACGCTGAAAAGACCTCGCAGCTCCGCCGCGAGTGCTTCAACAGCGACATCAAACTGATGGTGGTCAAGAACACCCTTCTCCACAAGGCGCTCGAAAAGCTCGAAGGAGACTACTCCGAGCTCTACGGCGCTCTGAAGGAGTCGACTTCTCTGATGTGCTGCAACACGGGTAACGCTCCCGCCAAGCTCCTCAAGAAGTTCCGCCAGAAGGACGACGTTCTCCCCCGCCTCAAGGCCGCGTATGTAGAGGAAACCGTCTACATGGGTGAGGACCAGCTCGAGGTTCTCTCGAACATCAAGAGCAAGAACGAGCTCATCGCCGACGTCGTGGCTCTCCTGCAGTCCCCCGCCAAGAACGTTATCAGCGCTCTGCAGAGCGGCGGCAACACCATCCACGGCATCCTCGAGACCCTCTCCAAGAAGGAGGCGTAAGCCCCCGGAGAAGACCCTCCCGCTCTCTCCCGATTCAACTCACCAAAACAAAAACAACTACAAATTCATACTACAATGGCAGACATCAAAGCTCTTGCAGAATCTTTAGTTAACCTCACCGTCAAGGAAGTAAACGAACTCGCTACCATCCTCAAAGAGGAGTACGGCATCGAACCCGCCGCAGCCGCAGTAGCTGTAGCAGCAGGCCCCGCAGCAGGCGCACCCGCCGCAGAAGAGAAGACCGCCTTCGACGTAGTCCTCAAGTCGGCCGGCGCTTCCAAGCTCCAGGTTGTCAAGCTCGTCAAGGAGCTGACCGGTCTGGGCCTGAAGGAAGCCAAGGAAATGGTTGACGGCGCACCCAGCGTCCTCAAGGAAGGCGTTGCCAAGGCTGAGGCTGAGGATCTCAAGAAGAAGCTCGAAGAGCAGGGCGCTGAGGTAGAGCTGAAATAAGCATCCCCTCGCCAGGCACCCTCTTCTGCTTTGAAGAGAAAACGGTTAAGCGACCGGGCTTGTCCCGGACGCTTAACCTTTTCCGTTTATAAAGCGGGGCGTTAACAAAGTTTCCGCAACTTTCCGAAAGTTTAAGAAACTTTAACGGCGCTTAACGGCCCGCGCCCCGCCAGAACAAACCGATAGCTATCAACAATTCATTTTATTGATGTCAACTAACTCCAAACCCCGCGTTAATTTCGCCTCGGTAAAGAACCCGCTTCCTTACCCCGACTTCCTCGAGGTGCAGCTCAAATCCTTCCAGGACTTCCTGCAGCTCGACACCCCGCCTGAAAAAAGGAACAACGAGGGTCTTTACAAGGTGTTCGCCGAGAACTTCCCCATCGCCGACACCCGCAACAACTTCGTGCTCGAGTTCCTCGACTATTATATCGACCCGCCCCGCTACACCATCGAGGAGTGTCTGCAGCGCGGCCTGACATACAGCGTCCCCCTTAAGGCGAAGCTCAAACTCTACTGCACCGACCCCGACCACGAGGATTTCGCGACAGTGGTGCAGGACGTTTATCTCGGCCCCATCCCCTACATGACCGAGAAAGGCACGTTCGTCATCAATGGCGCGGAGCGCGTTGTCGTTTCACAGCTCCACCGTTCGCCCGGCGTGTTCTTCGGACAGAGCACCCACGCCAACGGCACGAAGCTCTACTCGGCCCGCATCATCCCCTTCCGCGGCTCCTGGATTGAGTTCGCGACCGACATCAATAATGTGATGTACGCCTACATCGACCGCAAGAAGAAGCTCCCCGTGACGACTCTTCTGCGCGCCATCGGCCTCGAGAGCGATAAGGACATTATCGACATCTTCGACCTGGCCGAGGAGATGAAGGTCACCAAGACCAACCTCAAGAACGCCATCGGCCGCAAGCTCGCCGCCCGCGTCCTCAAGTCCTGGACAGAGGACTTCGTCGACACTGATACCGGCGAGGTAGCGTCGCTCGAGCGCAACGAGGTCGTCCTGGAGCGCGAGGCCGTGATTTCCGAGGAGAACATAGACGACATCCTCGAATCCGGCGTCCAGACTATCCTCCTCCACAAGGAGGACGCTACCTCTTCCGACTACTCGATTATCTTCAATACCCTCCAGAAAGATACCTCCAACTCCGAGAAGGAGGCTATCCAGTATATCTACCGCCAGCTCCGCAATGCGGAGGCTCCTGACGACGCTTCCGCCCGCGAGGTAATCACCAACCTCTTCTTCTCCGAGAAGCGTTACGACCTGGGCGACGTCGGCCGCTACCGAATCAACAAGAAGCTCGGCCTGACGACCCCGATGGAGGTGCGCGTCCTGACCAAGGAGGACATCATCGAGATTATCAAATACCTCATCGAGCTGATTAACTCCAAGACCGACGTCGACGATATCGACCACCTGTCGAACCGCCGAGTCCGCACAGTCGGCGAGCAGCTCTACAACCAGTTCGGCGTCGGCCTGGCCCGCATGAGCCGCACGATCCGCGAGCGCATGAACGTCCGCGACAACGAGGTGTTCACCCCGATCGACCTGATCAACGCCAAGACAATCTCGTCGGTTATCAACACCTTCTTCGGCACCAACGCGCTGTCGCAGTTCATGGACCAGACCAACCCCCTGGCCGAAATCACCCATAAGCGCCGCCTCTCGGCCCTCGGCCCCGGCGGTCTGTCGCGCGAGCGCGCCGGCTTCGAGGTGCGAGACGTGCACTATACCCACTACGGCCGCCTCTGCCCGATCGAGACCCCTGAAGGCCCGAACATCGGCCTGATTTCGTCGCTCTGCGTCTACGCCAAAATCAACGACCTCGGCTTCATCGAGACCCCCTACCGCAAGGTGGAGAACGGCGTTGTCGACCTAGACAACAGCCACGTCACCTACCTCACCGCCGAGGTCGAGGAGGGTAAGATGATCGCCCAGGGCAACGCCCCGGTCGACGACAACGGCAAGTTCGTCAATCCCCGCGTCAAGGCCCGTCTCGACGCCGACTTCCCGATTGTCCCCGGCGAGCAGATCGAGCTTATGGACGTCGCTCCGCAGCAGATCGCGTCCATTGCCGCGTCGCTCATCCCCTTCCTGGAGCACGACGACGCCAACCGCGCCCTGATGGGATCGAACATGATGCGCCAGGCCGTGCCTCTGATGCGTTCCGAGGCCCCGATTGTCGGCACCGGCATCGAGGGGCAGCTCGTCCGCGACTCCCGCACCCAGATTATGGCCGAGGGTGACGGAACGATCGAGTTCGTCGACGCGACCACCATCCGCATCCGCTACGACCGCACCGACGAGGAGGAGTTCGTCTCCTTCGAGGACGCCGTCAAGGAATACCACATACCGAAGTGGCGCAAGACCAACCAGTCGACGACAATCGACCTGCGCCCCATCTGCAACCGCGGCCAGCGCGTCAAGGCCGGCGACATCCTGACAGAGGGATACGCTACCGAGAACGGCGAGCTCGCCCTGGGCCGCAACCTGAAGGTGGCCTTCATGCCCTGGAAGGGTTACAACTACGAGGACGCCATCGTGCTCAACGAGCGCATGGTGAAGGAGGATATACTGACCTCCGTCCACGTCGACGAGTACGCCCTCGAGGTCCGCGAGACAAAGCGCGGCATGGAAGAGCTGACCTCCGACATCCCCAACGTTTCCGAGGACGCCACCAAGGACCTCGACGAGCGCGGCATCATCCGCCTCGGAGCCCACGTCGTTCCCGGCGACATTATGATCGGTAAAATCACCCCGAAGGGTGAGTCGGACCCCACCCCCGAGGAGAAGCTGCTCCGCGCCATCTTCGGCGACAAGGCGGGCGACGTGAAGGACGCCTCCCTGAAGGCTTCACCCTCGCTGAAGGGCGTAGTCATCGGCACTACCCTCTTCTCGCGCGCCAACAAGACCGGCCGCAAGAACAAGGCCGCCCAGGCTATGCTCCCCCGCATCGACGAGGAGTACGAGCTGCGCCAGGCAAAGCTCCGCGACGTGCTGATCAACAAGCTGATGACCCTCACGGCCGACCGCGTTTCCGCCGGAGTCAAGGACTTCCTCGGAACCGACATTATCCCCAAGGGAGCCAAGTTCACCGCCGGGGCGCTGAAGGATGTCGACTACGACACCCTCAACCTCTCCAAGTGGACCGACGACGACCACACCAACGACCTCATCCGCCAGACCCTCGTCAACTACCTGCGCAAGTCGAAGGAAATCGACGCCGAGATGCGCCGTAAGAAGTTCGACATATCGATCGGCGACGAGCTCCCCTCCGGCATTATGCAGATCGCCAAGGTCTACATCGCTAAGAAGCGTAAGATCGGCGTCGGCGACAAGATGGCTGGCCGCCACGGTAACAAGGGTATCGTCTCCCGCGTCGTCCGCCAGGAGGACATGCCCTTCCTCGCCGACGGCACTCCGGTCGACATATGCCTGAACCCCCTGGGCGTGCCTTCCCGAATGAACCTGGGCCAGATTTTCGAGACCGTGCTCGGATGGGCCGGCCGCGAGCTGGGCGAGAAATTCGCTACCCCCATCTTCGACGGAGCGACCATGGATGACCTCAACGAGTGGACCGACAAGGCCGGACTCCCCCGCTACGGCAAGACCTACCTCTACGACGGCGGCACCGGCGAGCGCTTCGACCAGCCCGCGACCGTAGGCGTGATCTACATGCTGAAGCTCGGCCACATGGTCGAGGACAAGATGCACGCGCGCTCCATCGGCCCGTACTCGCTGATTACCCAGCAGCCGCTCGGCGGTAAGGCGCAGTTCGGCGGACAGCGTTTCGGTGAGATGGAAGTCTGGGCGCTGGAAGCATTCGGCGCGTCGCACATCCTGCAGGAAATCCTGACCATCAAGTCGGACGATGTCACCGGCCGTTCAAAGGCCTACGAGGCTATTGTCAAGGGCGAGCCGATGCCTACCCCCGGAATCCCCGAGTCGCTCAACGTGCTGCTGCACGAGCTTCAGGGTCTGGGCCTGAGCATCAACCTCGAACAATAAAACGCCTTTTCCGACGTTATATATAACCCGCGGCCGGCGGAGGCCCGGAAGCCCCCTTCCGGCCCGCGGAAATCCTTAACAAAAACATCGACCAAAACAACATATGGCTTTTAGAAAAGACACAAAGTCGAAGACCGGATTCTCCAAAATCTCCATCGGGCTCGCTTCGCCCGAAGAGATTCTCGAGAAGTCGTCGGGAGAGGTGCTGAAACCCGAAACCATCAACTACCGCACCTACAAGCCCGAACGCGACGGCCTCTTCTGCGAGCGCATCTTCGGCCCGGTGAAGGACTACGAGTGCCACTGCGGCAAGTACAAGCGCATCCGCTACAAGGGAATCGTCTGCGACCGCTGCGGTGTCGAAGTCACCGAGAAGAAGGTACGCCGCGAGCGCATGGGCCACATCAAGCTCGTCGTGCCCGTGGCCCATATCTGGTACTTCCGCTCCCTCCCCAGCAAGATCGGCTACCTTCTCGGCCTCGCGACCAAGAAGCTCGACGCCGTAATCTACTACGAGAAGTACATCGTAATCAATCCCGGCCCCTTCGCCGACGACCCCAAGGCGCCCCTGTCGCGCATGGACCTTCTCGACGAGGACCAGTACTTCGAATATATGGAGCGCCTGCCGGAAGGTAACGCCCAGCTTCCCGACGACGCCCCCAACAAGTTCGTCGCCAAGATGGGCGCGGAGGCCATCTACGACCTCCTGGTCGGCATCGACCTCGACGCTCTCAGCTACCAGCTCCGCGACATCGCCCACAAGGACGGCTCGCAGCAGCGCAAGACCGACGCCCTGAAGCGCCTCCAGGTCGTGGAGTCGTTCCGCGCGTCGGCCCACCGCAACAAGCCCGAGTGGATGATTCTCCAGGCTGTGCCCGTGATTCCGCCCGAACTCCGCCCGCTGGTGCCCCTCGACGGCGGCCGCTTCGCGACCTCCGACCTCAACGACCTCTACCGCCGCGTCATCATCCGCAACAACCGCCTCAAGCGCCTGATCGAAATCAAGGCCCCGGAGGTGATTCTGCGAAACGAGAAGCGCATGCTCCAGGAGGCCGTCGACTCCCTGCTCGACAACTCCCGCAAGTCGTCAGCCGTCAAGACCGACGCCAACCGTCCCCTCAAGTCCCTCTCCGACTCGCTCAAGGGCAAGCAGGGCCGCTTCCGTCAGAACCTTCTCGGTAAGCGCGTCGACTACTCGGCCCGTTCGGTTATCGTCGTAGGCCCCGAGCTGAAGATGCACGAATGCGGTATCCCCAAATACATGGCCGCCGAGCTTTACAAGCCATTCGTGATCCGCAAGCTCATCGAGCGCGGCATCGTGAAGACCGTCAAGTCCGCCAAGAAGATCGTCGACCGCAAGGAACCGGTCGTATGGGACATCCTCGAAAACGTCATGAAGGGACATCCCGTGCTGCTCAACCGCGCCCCGACGCTTCACCGCCTCGGTATCCAGGCCTTCCAGCCCAAGATGATCGAGGGCAAGGCTATCCAGCTCCACCCGCTGGCATGTACCGCCTTCAACGCCGACTTCGACGGAGACCAGATGGCCGTCCACCTTCCCCTGGGCAACGAGGCGATCCTCGAGGCGCAGATGCTGATGCTCGGCTCCCACAACATCCTCAACCCCGCCAACGGAGCGCCTATCACCGTGCCCTCGCAGGACATGGTCCTCGGCCTCTACTATATCACCAAGCTCCGCAAGGGAGCCAAGGGTGAGGGCCTGAAGTTCTACGGACCCGAAGAGGCCCAGATCGCCTACAACGAAGGGCGTCTCGACCTCCACGCCCCGATTTCCGTAATGGTCGACGACATCGACGAGAACGGCAACAAGGTAAAGCGCCTGATGGAGAACACCTCCGTAGGCCGCGTGCTCTTCAACGAGCATGTCCCCGAAGAGCTCGGCTACGTCAACCAGTTGATTTCAAAGAAATCGCTGCGCAACATCATCGCCGACGTAATCAAGAAGTGCGGTATCCCCCGTTCCGCCCAGTTCCTGGACGACATCAAGAACATGGGTTACTACATGGCCTTCCGCGGCGGCCTTTCCTTCAACCTCGGCGACGTGATCATCCCGCCCGAAAAGAAGGAAATCGTGGCCGAAGGTTACGCCCAGGTGGAGGAGGTGATGAACAACTACGCTATGGGCTTCATCACCAACAACGAGCGCTACAACCAGATTATCGATATCTGGACCCACGTCAACGCCCGCCTCACCGACGTGCTCATGAAGCAGATGACCGAGGCCGACCAGGGCTTCAACTCCGTATTCATGATGCTTGACTCGGGTGCCCGCGGTTCGAAAGACCAGATCCGCCAGCTCGCCGGCATGCGCGGCCTTATGGCGAAGCCCCAGAAGGCCGGTGCCGAGGGTGGCCAGATCATCGAGAACCCGATTCTCGCGAACTTCAAGGAGGGCCTGTCGGTGCTGGAGTACTTCATCTCCACCCACGGCGCTCGCAAGGGTCTTGCCGACACCGCCCTGAAGACCGCCGACGCCGGTTACCTTACCCGACGTCTGGTCGACGTGGCCCACGACGTGATCATCCGCGAGGAGGACTGCGGCACGCTCCGCGGCCTCGTATGCCGCGAGGTCAAGAAGAACGACGAGGTGATTGTCTCGCTCGGCGAGCGCATCCTCGGCCGCGTCTCCGTCCATGACGTTGTCGACCCCACCACCGGCGAAATCATCGTCGCCGCCGGCGAGGAAATCAACGAGGTCGCCGCTGACCGCATCGACGCCAGCCCGATCGAATCGGTTGAAATCCGCTCGGTGCTCACCTGCGAGTCGAAGCAGGGCGTCTGCGCCAAGTGCTACGGCCGCAACCTGGCGACCCGCCGCCCGATCCAGATGGGCGAGGCTGTCGGCGTGATCGCCGCCCAGTCCATCGGTGAGCCGGGTACCCAGCTTACCCTCCGTACGTTCCACGTCGGTGGTGTGGCCTCCAACATCGCCGCCGTCTCGACCCATACTTCCCGCTACGACGGTATCCTCGAAATCGAGGAGCTGCGCACCGTGCAGACCGACGAGGTCGGCGCCAACGGCAACCCCGTCGAGGTAGTCATCGGACGTATGGCCGAAATGAGAATCCTCGACCCCAACACCAAGATGATTCTCACTACAGCCAACATCCCCTATGGCTCGAAGCTCTTCTTCAAGGACGGCGCCCAGGTCAAGAAAGGGGACGTCATCTGCGAATGGGACCCCTTCAACGCCGTCATCGTCAGCGAGGTCGGCGGACATATCCAGTACCGCAACCTCGTCGAGAACGTCACCTACCGCAACGAGGTCGACGAGCAGACCGGAAACTCCGAGAAGATCATCATCGAGTCGCGTGACCGCAACGTGGTGCCCGAGGCCGACATCGTTGACATCGACGGCAACGTGCTGCGCACCTACGCCCTCCCCGTGAACGCCCACCTTATGCTCAACGACAAGGATTCCGTCAAGCCCGGCGAGGTATTCGTCAAGATTACACGCTCGACCAGCGGCGCCGGCGACATCACCGGCGGTCTGCCCCGCGTCACCGAGCTTTTCGAGGCCCGCAACCCGTCGAACCCCGCGGTCGTTACCGAAATCGACGGCGAGGTCAAGTTCGCCCCCAAGCCCAAGCGAGGCAACCGCGAGATTTCCGTCACCTCTAAGCTCGGCGAGGTCAAGAAATACCTCGTGCCCCTGTCGAAGCAGATTCTCGTGCAGGAGAACGACTACGTACGCGCCGGCACCCCGCTGTCCGACGGAGCCATCACTCCTTCCGACATCCTCAACATCATGGGCCCGACAGCCGTGCAGGACTACATCGTCAACGAGGTGCAGGACGTCTACCGCATGCAGGGCGTGAAAATCAACGACAAGCACTTCGAGGTTATCGTGCGCCAGATGATGCGCAAAGTCAACATCATCGATCCGGGCGACACCATGTTCCTCGAGCAGCAGGTTGTTGACAAGCGCGACTTCATGGAGGAGAACGACCGTATCTGGGGCAAGAAGGTAGTCGTCGACGCCGGCGACTCCGAGAACCTCAAGCCCGGCCAGATTATCACCGCCCGCAAGCTCCGCGACGAGAACTCGGCCCTCAAGCGCCGCGACCTCAAGGTCGTTACCGTGCGCGACGCCGTGCCCGCGACCTCCGAGCAGATTCTCCAGGGTATCACCCGCGCCGCCCTCCAGACCTCCTCGTTCATGTCGGCCGCTTCCTTCCAGGAGACCACCAAGGTGCTCAACGAGGCCGCCATCAACGGCAAGACCGACAACCTCGTCGGCATGAAGGAGAACGTCATCTGCGGACACCTGATTCCCGCCGGTACCGGTCTGCCCCAGTACAGCCGCCTGGTAGTAGGCTCGCGCGACGACATCGAGGGCGCTCTCGCCTCCGATTTCGCCGACCAGATGCCCGAACCCGAAAACATCGGCTGATCCCCTCAGCCTTCCCTATAACGAGAGCCGCGTCCCCCCGACGCGGCTCTTTTTTTATCCGCGGCGCGAGCCGGGGCGCCGCGGTAGGCAAGGCTTTCAAGCGCTGAGCGGCGCGAAAAAGGCCCCGGAAAGGAAAAATCGCGTTTTTTTAGCGAATTATCGCTTAAAAATGTTGCGGTTACGGAATTTTTCCTAACTTTGCGATTAGGAAGAAAAACCAATCCTTTCATCCCAAATAACATACCTATAACACTCAAAGCAATGAAAAACTTAGTAGAAAAAGTTGCCGAGCTGAACGCGGCCTTTATGAAAGAAGCAATGGCACAGTTAGAGAACGGTAACAAGGCTGCCGGAACCCGCGCGCGCAAGGTTTCCCTCGAACTGGAAAAGGCCATGAAGGAGTTCCGCAAGCTCTCCCTCGAAGCCGCGAAGAAATAAGAGCCGCCTCTTTCAACACACACCTTCGGCCTCTCTCCTCCCTTCAATCTCTAAACGCATTGTCACGCCCTGTGCCCCCGGCTCCGCCGGGCCGCATAGGCGTGTTTTGCAATCAGACTAATCCAATCAGCACACAGAATAAACGCACCTTTGAAGAATATGCTTATGAAGAAATCACTACTCCTTGTCGCCCTCCTCGCAGCGGCTGCGGCATCGGCCGGCCCACTCGACAATTACCAGCCCTCCGTGATTCCGCCGCAGGTTCCCTTTGAAACCGCCCGGAAATGGCTCACGGGCATGCGCACTGAATTCGACGGTACAGTGACCACAAGGACCTATACCTTCAATGAGTCCGGGTATCCGACCGGTTACCGGCAACTCGTTGCCGTACCCGGAGGAGAACCGTCTCAGTCGGAAGCCGATGTATGCGTATGGGACGCGCAGGGCCGCTGCGTGCGCTGGGTAAATGCAGGTAACCAGCAGCAGGAATACGGATATGACGGGTACGGCAGACTCGTTTCTTATAAAGAGACTACTTACGACCCCTCGGGCGGAAGCAAGGAAGTCTCCGATCTGAGGACTGTGGAATACGCTTATGACGACACGGGCAATATGACGCTCACCGCTATGAAAAGCGAGAGATTCCTCCCAAACTATTCAGTATATGGCTCGAAATGGGTAGAGTCTTCCGAAACTGCGGCCGATGGTGCCGTCGTAACCACTACGGTGACGTACCGGTGGGATACGGAAGCTGCCGACTGGATGTTAGCGGGGAAGACAGAGAGTAAGTCAACGTACGAAGGCGCAACCCGCACAATTACCTCGTATTCATACGGGTGGGATGCGGCTACTGCCTCGTGGAGACCTTCCAGAAAGGGCTTCTCCCGCTACAAGTCCGACCTGATTCCCGGAGTCGAAATGCCGCTTGTGGTTGAAAGCACTATAACTATCCTTGATGCGGATGGAAAAGAATTGTATCTGTATAGTTCCGTGACAGGAACCATGACCCCGAAAGACGGGGAATATGAGTATGAGTGCCACGAGTCGAGTTCCGGCCTCGATTCAGGCGGGAGCAGGATCGAGATTTTTTCGCTATCCCGTACCACCCTTTACGAGACGTATACGGCGGATGACGGCTCCACATGCGTGTTCGTGAAATTCAACGGTTCCGTTCAGAAAAACCGCGACGACAGCTCAGGCGAGATGGTAGTGACTTCCCGGACCACTGAAAACGCTTGCCGTTACGGGACTTTGAACCGCGAGACTATTTACTCCTTCATCGGCTCGATGCCGAACCGCCAACGCGATGAATATGCCTATGACGATCTGGGACGCCAGACCTCGTCAGCCAACTACAGCGCGATGGGAGATGAGGAATACCGCGAGGAAATGCGTACCGCGACTGAGTATCTTGATGACACCCGCGCGGTCGCGTCCTTCAAGAGATGGCGCTACTCGTCGTATGAAGGCGGCCTCGCTCTTCAGGAGGAGCATACGTACGAGTATGATCCATCGGTAGCAGCCGATGAAGTCGTGGCTCTCCCCCCGCAGATTTCCGGCGACGGAACTCTCTTCATGGTAGTGAAGCATACCGGCCGCTATGCCGGTCTGCCAGAACAGGTTGACGAATACACTTATGCCGACCGCTCCGAGATGGTAGGGGTGGAGAATGTCGCCGCCGACAGCGACGAGGCCGACTCCTCCCTTCCCGCTGAAATCTTCACCCTCGGCGGCGTGAAAGTCGGCGAGTTCGCCTCCCCGCGTGACGCGGGCCTCCCCACCGGCCTCTACATCGAGCGCCGCGGCACCTCCGCCCGCAAAATCCGTATGTAACTCCTCTCCGACGTGTTAAGCAATGGTGGGATGCTTCGGCATCTCACCGTTGTTTCGCAAAAAGCGGGGCGGGGAGGGGCGCTTTTTGGAGGGAATTTCGTAACTTTGCAATAGCCCGGCGGTGTCGGGCTTTTGACGCATTATGCCAATGAGCGAGGAAACAAGACGCGACGACGACCTGCTGAGTGTCCGGGACGACGAGGACATGGAGCTGACGGAGCCGACCGGCTCCGCCGAATACGACGAGGAGGACATCAAGACCCTCTCGTGGAACGAGCATATACGCCTCCGTCCGGGCATGTATATCGGCAAGTTAGGGGACGGCACTTACAACGACGACGGTATCTACGTGCTCCTTAAGGAGGTGCTCGACAACTCTATCGACGAGTACATGATGGGGTTCGGCAACAAGATTACCGTACAGGTCGAGGATGGCACCGTCAGCGTGCGCGACTATGGCCGCGGCGTCCCCCTGGGAAAGATGATCGACGTCGCGTCGAAGATGAACACCGGCGCTAAATACGACAGCAAGGCGTTCAAGAAGTCGGTCGGCCTTAACGGCGTAGGTATCAAGGCTGTCAACGCCCTCAGCTCGCGCTTCGTGATTCAGAGCCACCGCGACGGGCTGACGCGCCGCGCCGAGTTCGCCCGCGGCGAGCTGGTCAGCGAGACCGAGGAGACGGCTACCGACGAGCCTAACGGCACGTTCGTCGAGTTCACGCCCGACAACTCCGTTTTCCGCGACTACCGGTTCAACATGGAGTTCATCGTAACGCTCCTGAAGAACTACACCTACCTGAACACCGGTCTGGCGATATATCTCAACGGAAAGCGCTACGTCTCGCGCAACGGTCTGCTCGACCTCCTGAAGGCCAACATGACCAAGGAACCGCTCTATGACATAATCCATCTCAAGGGGGATGACATAGAAATCGCCCTCACCCACGCCAACCAGTACGGAGAGGAATACTACTCCTTCGTCAACGGCCAGCACACGACCCAGGGGGGCACCCACCTGGCGGCATTCAAGGACTCCGTTTCGAGGACAATAAAGGAGTATTTCGCCAAGAATTTCGAATACACCGACATCCGCAACGGCATGATCGCCGCTATCTCGATTAAGGTCGAGGAGCCGATTTTCGAATCGCAGACCAAAACGAAGCTCGGGTCGCGCGACATGGGGCCCGACGGCCCGACCGTCGCCAAGTTCATCAGCGACTTCCTCAAAAAGGAGCTTGACAACTACCTCCACAAAGACCTCGACACCGCCGAAATAATCCTGAAGAAAATCCAGGAGAGCGAGCGCGAGCGCAAGGCCATGGCGGGCGTGACGAAAATCGCCCGCGAGCGAGCCAAGAAGGTGAACCTCCACAACTCCAAGCTCCGCGACTGCCGCATCCACCTCAACGACCCCAAGGGGGACGAGGGGAAGAAGCTCGCCTCCTCGATTTTCATCACCGAGGGTGACTCCGCCTCCGGCTCCATTACCAAGATACGCGACGTCGAGACCCAGGCCGTCTTCTCCCTCCGAGGCAAGCCCCTCAACTCGTTCGGCCTGACCCGCAAGGTAGTCTACGAGAACGAGGAGTTCAACCTCCTCCAGGCCGCGCTCAACATCGAGGACGGCATCGACGGGCTGCGCTACAACAACGTGATTATCGCGACCGATGCCGACGTCGACGGCATGCACATACGCCTCCTGCTCCTTACTTTCTTCCTCCAGTTCTTCCCCGACCTGGTGAAGAAAGGGCACGTCTACGTCCTCCAGACCCCCCTCTTCCGCGTGCGCGACAAGAAGAGCACCCGCCGCAAGGCATCCGGCAAAGGGAAGAAAGCGGCCGAGGATGGAGCCGACCAGCCCCGCGACGTCTACTACTGCTACAACGACCAGGAACGTGTCGACGCCATCGCCGCCTTCGGCGAGAACGCCGAGATAACCCGATTCAAGGGCCTCGGCGAGATTTCGCCCGACGAGTTCCGCGGCTTCATCGGGCCCGACATGCGCCTCGACCGCGTCACCCTCCGCCGCGAGGACGCCGTCGGCGACCTCCTGGAGTTCTACATGGGCAAAAACACCTCCGACCGCCAGACCTTCATCATCGACAACCTCGTCATCGAGGACGACTCCGAAATCAGTTGACCTATGGGAGAATGCGCGTTTTTCGGGGGGTCGTTCGACCCGTTCACGGTGGCCCACAAGTCGGTGGTCGACAGGGCGCTCCCGCTGTTCTCTAAAATCGTGATCGGCATCGGGGTCAACCGGGCGAAGCGCCCTTGGCAGCCGGTCGAGGAGCGCCTCGAGGCGATCCGCCGGGTGTATGCCGGGGAGCCGAAGGTAGAGGTGGTGGTCTACGAGGACCTGACGGTCGACGCGGCGCGCCGCCACGGCGCGCGGTTCCTGCTCCGCGGGGCGCGCACTGTCGCCGACTTCGAGTATGAGCGCTCGCTGGCCGACATAAACCGCAACCTTTCGGGTCTGGAATCTGTTTTAATTTATACATTGCCCGAACACGCGGCAATCAGCTCTTCAATGGTGCGCGAGCTGGCGGCTTTCGGCCGCGACATCTCCCCCTATATTCCCTAACGCGACACACACGACAATGAGAAAATTCATCATAACGGCCTCTCTCCTTACCGCCGCGACCATGGCGTTCGGCCAGTTCTTTTCAAACCGCGGGAAACAGGAAATCCCGCAGATGCAGCCCGCCCAGAAGCTGGGTTACGCCGAAAAGATTATCGAGACGTATTACGTCGATACCGTCGACGCCGACCGCCTGGTGCAGGACGCGATTGTCGCGATGCTGAAGAACCTCGACCCCCATTCCTCCTACTCCGACCCGGAGGAGACAAAGGAACTGACCCAGCCCCTCGAAGGTAACTTCTCGGGTATCGGGGTGCAGTTCAATATGCTGAATGACACGCTGTTCGTTATTCAGACTACCTCCGGCGGCCCGTCGGAGAAGGTCGGCATCCTGCCGGGCGACCGCATCCTCCAGGCCGGCGACTCGGTGATTTCGGGTGTCAAGAGCCCCAACTCGCGAATCCTGAAGATACTCCGCGGCCCCAAGGGCACGCGGGTCAACCTCAAGGTGCTCCGCAAGGGGGTAGAGGAGCCGATAATATTCTCCGTCGTGCGCGACGACATCCCCATCTATTCCGTCGACGCGGCCTATATGGCCGACCCTGAGACCGGCTACATCCGCATCTCGCGCTTCGCCGAGGAGACAGCGGCTGAGTTCGACAAGGCTTTCTCCGACCTTAAAAAGCAGGGGATGAAGAACCTCATCCTTGACCTGGAGGATAACGGAGGCGGCTACCTCGGGGCGGCCCACGAACTTGCCTCGCGGTTCCTCAAACGCGGCGACCTGGTAGTCTACACCGACGGCCCGCAGACCGGGACCCAGGTCTACGGGGCCGAGCGCGACGGCTATTTCCTCGACGGGCGCCTGGTTGTCACCGTCAACCAGTATTCCGCTTCCGCATCGGAAATTACCGCCGGAGCGGTGCAGGACAACGACCGCGGCCTGGTAGTTGGGCGGCGCACGTTCGGCAAGGGACTGGTGCAGCGCCCTTTCCCGTTCCCCGACGGCTCGATGATACGCCTGACGGTCTCGAAATACTATACCCCTTCCGGGCGCTGCATACAGAAGCCCTACACTCCCGGCGACGAGGATGAATACCGCGCCGATATGCTCCACCGTTACCAGGCGGGAGAGTTCTCCTCCGCCGATTCGATTCATTTCCCAGACTCCCTCCGCTTCGAGACCCTCCGCAACCACCGGCCCGTCTACGCCGCCGGAGGCATTATGCCCGACCAGTTTGTCCCGATTGACACCACCGCCTATTCCGATTACTACCGCGACCTGGTGGCCAAGGGGATTCTAAACCGCTACTGCATCACATACGTCGACGACAACCGCAAGCAGCTCAAGAAAGAGTACCCGACCGAGCGCGACTTCCTCGACAACTTCCGCGTGAAGCCCGAGATGATGCGTTCGATAGTAGAGATGGGGGTAGCCGACAGCGTGAAGTATAACGACGAGGAGTTCAACCGCTCCCGCGAGATGATGGAGACCATCGTCAAGGGAATCATCGGCCGCGACCTGTTCGAGACCTCCACCTACTTCAAGGCCGTGAACCCCGTCCTCAGCCCGATCTACCGCCAGGCCCTCGACCTCATCAACGACCGCGAGCGCTACTCCCGCCTCCTCCGCGGCTCCAACTAACCCCTACTGTGGCGAGGCGTAAGCCGAGCTTGACGCAAGGAGTCTGTTTAGTGAGCGGCGCGGGGGTAGAGGAGGGTCTGGAGGGCGCCGCGGGCGAAGAGGTAGGAGATGAAGGCGAGCCAGAGGGCGTGGTTGCCGAGGGAGGGGAAGAGGAGGTACTGGAGGAGGAAGAAGATGGCTGAGGCTCCGGCCATGCTGAGCAGGAGGGGGCGCGTAAGGGTCGCGCCGATGAAAACGCCGTCCCAGACGAAGGCCCCGAAGCCGCAAAGGGGGATGCTGACAGCCCACAGGGCGTATTCGCGGCTTGCGGCGAGCACGTCCTTGTCGGAGCTTAGGATTCCGAGAAACGATTCACCGCCGAGGAAATATATGGCCGTGAAGACCAGTGCCAGGGCGAGGCCCCAGCCCATCGTGGCCTTTATCATCGCGTCGAGGCTGCGGCGGTCACGGGCCCCGGTGAAACGCCCGGCGAGGGCTTCCGCGGCGAAGGCGAAGCCGTCCATGACATAGGAAAAGAGGAGGAAGAGCTGCATCAGCAGGGTGTTGACGGCGAGAATCACCGATCCTTGCGAGGCTCCGGCGCGGGTGAACCACATCGTGACGGCCATAAGGCATACCGTGCGCAGCATCACGTCGAAGTTCACTTTGAAGAAGCGCCGCAGTTCATCCCATCGCGCGATTTCCCTCCATCCGCACCGTTGCAGGCGGTAGCGGCGCAGAAACAGTAATGAGACGGCCAGCCCGACCCATTGCGCCGTCAGCGTGCCGCACGCTACCCCCGGAATCCCCATCCGCAGGGCGTAGACGAGCGTCAGGCTCGCGGCGATGTTCGACAGGTTCACCGCCAGGGAGGTCCACATCAGCACCCGCGAGTTCTGCATGCCGAGAAACCAGCCTGAAAGCGCGTAGGTTCCCAGCATCGCCGGCGCGCCGTAAATCAGAATCCTGAAATACTGCCTCGCGAGCGCCTCGGCTCCCGCGTCGGGCGACGCGAGCCACAGCAGTCCGTATTCCAGCGGCCGTTGGAGAAGGATAAGCGCCACGCCCGCTCCGAAGGCTACCAGCAGCGAGCGCCGCAGAATCAGCGACTGGGCGCGGGTGTCGGAGGCTCCGCAAGCCTGCCCCGCGAGGCCCGAGGTCCCGGCGCGGAGGAAGGAGAAGAACCAGTAGACCATGTTGAACATTACGCTCCCCACGGCGATGGCGGCAAGAAACACGGCGCTCCCCATATGCCCTGCGATGGCCGTGTCGACCAGCCCCAGGAGGGGCGTGGTGATGTTGGCCGCGATGGAGGGTATGGCGAGCGCCAGTATTTTCCGGTTAAGGCCGGAGAGTTTCATCAGAGTTTTTTGGCTTTGAGGCTGTCGAAGTAGAGGTAGACAATCAGCAGGGCGTAAGCTACTACGCCGAGAATCTGAAGGGTCGTTACGTCAAGGCCGCATACATATTCGAAGCCGAAGAAGCGGGTAAGGGCGGCGAACACGCCGAAGAGCGCTCCGCCGGCAATCAGGCCGGAGGAAATCAGAGTACCGCGGTCGCGGCGGGCGTTGTTGACCGCCTCGTCCTTGGAGCTGTGGCTTACGAAATAGGCCACGGCACCCCCGACGAGCAGGGGCACGTTGAGCGACAGGGGTATGAACATGCCCAGGCAGAAGGCCAGGGCCGGAACGCCGAGCCAGTTGAGCAGCAGGGCGAGCACGACGCCGGTCATGTAGAGAATCCAGGGGGTCTCGCCTCCCATCATCAGCGGCTCGATAACCTTCGCCATGGCGTTAGCCTGCGGGGCGACGAGTGCGTTGGGGCCCGAGAATCCGTAAACGTCGTTAAGCACCAGAATCACGCCTCCGACGGTGGCGGCGGAAACCAGTGTGCCGAGGAATTTCCACTGCTCCTGCTTCTTAGGGGTGGTACCGAGCCAGTAGCCAACCTTGAGGTCGGTCACGAAGCCTCCGGCCATGGAGAGCGCCGTGCAGACAACGCCCCCGATTACCATCGAGGCCACGATGCCGGAGGTCCCTTTGAGGCCGATCGCGACGAAAATCGCGGAGGCCACGATGAGGGTCATCAGCGTCATGCCCGAAACCGGGTTGGAGCCGACAATCGCGATCGCATTGGCCGCCACGGTGGTGAACAGGAAGGCGATGAAGACAACGACAACCCACGCGACGAGCGCCTGCCACCAGTTATGGATCACTCCGAACCAGAAGAAGCAGAGAACTGCCACCAGGGCGATGGCGATGAAGAACACGATATGCTTCATCGAGATGTCGAGCTGCCAGCGGACGGGCTTCTCGGCTGCGGCGGCTCCACCCTTGAACTCTCTTCCGGCAAGTCCGACGGCCTGGCGGATGATGGGCCAGGACTTCACGATGCCGATCACGCCGGCCATGGCGATACCGCCGATGCCGATCATTCGGGCGTAGTTACTGAAAATCTCCTGCGAGGAGAGCGCCGCCAGTTCGGCGTTGCCGTAAGTGCCGAGCAGGGGGATGATTACCCACCACACGAAGAGCGATCCGGCGGTTATGATGAAGGCGTAGCGCAGTCCGATGATGTATCCCAGGCCGAGCACGGCGGCGCCGGTGTTGCAGCTCAGTACCAGGCGGGTCTTCTCCTCGATGGCCGCTCCCCAGGATGTGAGGGTCGTGTTGAGGGTCCCGGCCCAGAATCCGAAGGTCTCGACGATGTAGTCGTAGAGACCGCCGATGAGCGAGGCGATAACCAGGGTCTTGGCCTGACCGCCGTTCTCAGCCTTGGAGGAGGCGCCGGAAGCGAGCACCTGGGTGGTCGCTGTTGCTTCGGGGAAGGGGTACTTGCCGTGCATGTCCTTCACGAAATATTTGCGGAAGGGGATGAAGAACAGTATGCCGAGAACGCCGCCTAACAGGGAGCTGAGGAAAATCTGGAAGAAGTTGACGGTGATTTCGGGGTAGGTGTCCTGGAGGATGTAGAGCGCCGGAAGGGTGAAGATGGCTCCGGCGACAATCACGCCCGAGCATGCGCCGATCGACTGGATGATGACGTTCTGCCCCAGGGCGTTTTTCTTGCCGAGCGCCCCGGAGAGCCCGACGGCGATGATAGCAATAGGAATCGCGGCCTCGAACACCTGGCCTACCTTCAGGCCGAGATATGCCGCGGCGGCGGAGAAAATCACGCAGAGTACCAGGCCCATGATCACGGAGTAGGGGGTCACTTCGGCATATTCGCGCGCCGGATGCATCATCGGGCGGAACTGCTCGTCGGCTCCGAGTTCCCTGAACGCGTTTTCCGGGAGTTCGGCGGGGTCGGCGTCCTGCCAGACACCCTCGACCTTCGAGGTCGGAATCTTGTTGTCTTTTTCCATTTATCGGTTGGTTTTGTTTGTTGCGGGGTTGGTTTTTCGCCCGAGGGAGCTCGGCTTACGCCTCGCCATGGTAACTTAGGCGCCGGGAGCGCCGGCGCGGGGGCGCGAGAGGATGTCGAAGGTATCGACGTAGATTTCGGTAACCTGGTGCTTGATTGTGTTGCGGTCCTCCCATACGCGGGTGCGGAGCTTCCCTTCGACGTAGAGCTTCGTGCCGCGGGAGATGTAGCGCTCGGCGGTTTCCGCGGCGGGGCCCCACATCACTATGCGGTGCCACTCGACGCGCTCCGGGCCGCGGCTTCCGTCGGGAAGGGGCGCCCCCGGCTCGTTGGTGGCCAGCGAGAATGTCGCCAGCGGGCGGGAGTCGATGTAGGAAATCTGCGGGTCGCTCCCGACGTTTCCCACGAGTATCACTTTGTTGACCGACATAAGCAACAGTTTGAACTGGTTATCATGCGATTGTCCTTAAACGACTACAAGCAATCAGCCGGGGCTGACTGCTTGTAGTCAATTTTGAGCGGTAAACGAGGCTCGAACTCGCGACCCTCAGCTTGGGAAGCTGATGCTCTACCAACTGAGCTATTACCGCGTTCTTGCAGAATGTTGACGCAAAGTTACAGAATCTTTTCGATTCGGCAAATTTTTGGCCTTAAAATATGCGCCCTTGTTTTTCGGAGACGATGCCTCCGGGGCCCGGGAACGGAGGTTTTGGTCTGTGCGCAAGGGGGGACTCGAACCCCCACGCCTTTCGGCACCAGATCCTAAGTCTGGCGCGGCTGCCATTACGCCACTTGCGCTTGCGGGGCGGGTCCGATGTCGGGGCCGGACCGCTGCCGCCGGTAGGTTTTTATTTTATCAGACCGTGTTTGCGGAACACTTTCTGGAACTTGTCGAGGGCGAATTCAACCTGCTCCTTGGTGTGGGTGGCCATGAGCGAGAAGCGGATGAGAGTGTCCTGCGGAGCGACCGCGGGGGATACCACGGGGTTCACGAAGAGACCCTCGTCGAAGAGCTCGCGGGTGATATGGTAGGTCTTGTAGTCGTCGCGGATGAAGAGAGGGATGATCGGGGTGCAGGTTTTGCCGATTTCGCAGCCCATGTTGCGGAATCCCTCGAGGGCGAAGTTGGTTATTTCCCAAAGGTGTTCCTGGCGCTCCGGCTCCTGCTCCATTATGTCGATTGCCTTGAGGGCGGCGGCGGTGGAGGCGGGAGTGATCGAGGCTGTGAAGATATAGGAGCGGGAATGGTGGCGGAGGAAGTTGGTGATTTCCTTGTCGGTTGCGATGAAGCCGCCGAGGGAAGCGAACGACTTGGAGAAGGTGCCCATGACGAGGTCGACATCCTTTGTCACTCCGAAGTGGTCGCAGGTGCCGCGGCCCCCTTTGCCGAAGACGCCGATGCCGTGGGCCTCGTCGACCATCACCGACGCGTTGTATTTCTTCGCGAGGCGCACGATTTCGGGGAGGTTTGCTACGTCACCTTCCATTGAGAATACGCCGTCGGTGACGATGAGCTTCACCTTGTCCGGCTCGCAACGCTGGAGCTGCTTTTCGAGGCTCTCCATGTCGTTATGCTTGTATTTCAGGGTGGTCGAGAAGCTGAGGCGCTTTCCCTCGATTATGGAGGCGTGGTCCTGCTCGTCGAAGAGGATGTAGTCCTCGCGGCCTGTCAGGCAGGATACTACGCCGAGGTTCACTTCGAAGCCTGTGGAGTAAATCATCACATCCTCCTTGCCGATATACTCGGCGATGCGGCGTTCGAGTTTCTTATGCAGGTCGAGGGTTCCGTTAAGGAAGGGGGAGCCGGCGCATCCTGTTCCGTATTTGCGGGTCGCTTCGATTGCGGCCTCCTTGATGCGAGGGTCGCTGACCAGCCCCGAATAGCAGTTGCTGCCGAACATCAGGACCTTGCGGCCGTTAATGATTACTTCTGGTTCCTGCTCGCTTTCGATAGCGCGGAAGTAGGGGTAGACCCCTGCGGCTTTCGCCTCTTGCGGCGCGGTGTACTTGGCGAGTTTCTCTTGGAGTAGCTTCATTTCGTGAGATGTTGTCGATTGGTTGTCAGGGGGTAACGGCTGTTTTGGGCCTCATTTTCCCCCTGTCCGCTAAAATCAAGGCTACAAAGGTAGCGATTTTTTCCAAAACCAGCGTACTTTTCTCCAAACATTCCGCTTAAAATGGCCAGAGGAAGCGGCCGAGGTTGTCGAAGTCGCGGCGGAAGATGATGCCGACTCCCTGCGTGGTCGGGGAGGTGCGGAGATAGTAGTTCTGGTCGTTATAACGGTTGTAGGCCTTCAGGCGCAGGTTGCCTGAGCGGTTCAGCAGGTATTCGAGATCGAAATCCCCTACGAACTGCGAGGTGTTGAGTGTCTTGTCGCGGTAGCCGAAGTTGCCGTTGAAGAGCAGCCGGTTGTTGAGGAGGCGGGAGGATAGCGCCAGGTCGACCTCCACGTCGGAAAAGTCGCCGCGGTCGGAGCGGAACGAGGGCGCGATGTTCCAGTTGTCGGAAATCTGGCCCAGCAGCGAGCTGAGCTGCGAGGATATTGTCGACGAAGCGACCGATACCAGCTCGTTCCCCTTGGTGGTGGAAGCCATATAGTCGGGGGTATAGAATCGGTTGAGCGCCAGCAGGTAGATAATCTGGCGGTTCATCATGTCGTCGGTCGACACGATCGACCTCACCTTGCGATAGACGTCGGAGGTGAGCGTCGGGAACTCCAGGTCGAAGGTGACGTCGGGCTGCCGCATGTCGCCGGTGACGTTCATAAGGGCGTTGACCGGCACGGAGGTGCGGTTGAGGTCCTTGTCTTCAAGGAACGATTCGTCGAGGTCGGAAAGGTTGGCGTTTAGCTGGTATGCGGCCTTGATGTCGAGCTGCGCCGAGTACGGGTCCCCCTGGAAGGAGATTTTGCTCCCCTGCTTGATGGTGAAGTCCTTTATTATTATGTTCTGGAGGGTAAAGTTGTAGTCCCCCCGGTCGAGGGTGTAGGTGCCGTACATCTTGAGGTCGTTGTTGGCCGAGCCGTAGTCGAGCTGGAGCTGGCCGGAGCCGCGGGCGCGTATGCGGTCGCCTCCGACGGGGTCCATTACCAGCACGAGCTGTGCCTGGGGCGTGACGTTCATGACAAGCGAGATGTTGTAGTCCGACGTGCTCGCCGAATCGGCGGCGATTTTGCGCCGGAGGCTGTTGACAAGCTCCATCTGCTGGTCTCGGCGGACGATTAGGGTGTCGGTTTCCGCGGCCCTCGGGGTGCGGTCGCGGAAGGTGAGGAAGGAGTATTCTTCGGCGACCTGCCGGTCGGAGAGCACGAAGGTGAAGGTCGTGTTGGAGGCGGTAGTCATATCGACCTTGATGTTGACGATGCCCGGCTCGCCGTTGATTGACGCGGAACCGTTGCCGAACACGCGCCCGTACCATACCGGGCTTCGGGCTGCCGTCTCGTCGTAGCATAGGAAGTTGCGGGCCTTTGTGATCGCGAAGTTGAAGGTCGGCTCCTTGAAGAATTTGTGGCGCACCCAGCCGTCGAGTTTCGCGGTGTGCCCTCTCGCGTCCCTGATTGTTATCCCGTTGAGGTCGATGAGGCCTGGACGGAAGTGTACCGAGTCGGAGGTCGAGTAGACGGTGTTGGTGAAGTTGACCCTCATTTCCAGGTCGCTGGCCTTCACGTCCCCTTCCAGGTCGATGTATTTGAAGTTGCCCCAGAGGCGTGCGCGCCCAGATGCCTCTCCGGTAATGTCGGAGGCGAAGGCGGCCATGTAGGGCTGCATGAATTTTACCGGGATGCGGTCGGCCAGGAACGTGAGGTCGAGTGAGTCGGCCATCGGGAAGATTCCGCCGTAGACCTCCGACAGGCGGTCGTCGCGGGTTATGGAGGCATCGATGGTGACGGCGTTCCGTTCCGTGTCCCACCGCGAACGCACCAGTGCGTCGCCGAACACCGCCTTGTTGTAGCTTATGTCCTTTACGCTCAGGCCGGGGGTTAGCAGGGCCGGGCGCTTGGAGTACAGGCCGGAGGCGTGGAAGGTGCCGGTCGCGGAGCCGCCGAGGGCAACGTTGTCGATGCCGAGCGTCTCGAAGAGGTAGTCGAGGCTGAAGTCGCGCACGTCGACCGTCAGCGCCGAGAGGGGGTCGTCGCTGACTTCGCCGTCGATTTTCACGAACTGGCGCCCGTGGTGCACGTTAATCCCGTCGACCCGCACGGTGCGGCCGTCAAGGGTTACCGCCGCCGGATTGACCGTCCAGGTGGAGTCGTTGAAGGTCAGCGCGCTGCGGTGTATGTCGAACACGGCCCGCAGCCTGTCGTGGCCCAGAGCGCCCTCTTCCGGCGAGGCGCCTGTGCGCGAAAGGGTAGTCGAAAGGCCGATCGCGCCTTCGTATGCGTTGCGGCGGTCAATATGCCAGGAGAGGTCGGTCCGCACCTTGTCGGGGATGCCGTTGCTGTCGAGGCGCAGGGTCATCGGGCCGTTTTTCGTGGGCATCGTTGTCGCGAGGTTGAGGCTGTTGGTGCCCGCTGTGCCTGACATGCGGAATGTTACCGACGAGTTCTCGACTAATTTGTTACCCTGGCGGAGGTACGGGGCATCGACTGCCAGGGAGCCTTCCCTCGCCTCGGAGTCGAACTCCCCGGTGATTGTCGCTGGATAAATCACGCTTACCGGGAGTTTCACCAGCCCGGCGAGTTCTTCTGTCGATTTTATCTCGAGTTTTAGCTTGAAGGCGTTTCGGGTAGCGAAGGGGTCGGAGCCAGTCGGCGTTTCGGGAATGAGGGATGGTAGTGACGCCGCGAGAACGCTCTTCATCTGCGTCGGGAGTGTCTTGAAATCGAAGTCGCCGCGCAGCGAGCCGTTCAGATAGTCCGAGAGGATAACCGCCTCGACGCTCCCGTCGGCCGCATTACGGCAGGTTAGGGTGAAGTCCTTCATGAGGAACGGCTCCCCGTCGGCCGGGGAGAAGGAGAGGTTGCCGATTCGGGCATGCCCCTCCGGGTGGTTCCAGTCGGAACCACGGAGGTCTATGTCGATATTCCCCGCGAGGAGCGCGCCGGGAAATTTCTGCCAGAGGCCGAGCGCCTGCGGATAGCAACGGGCGATTTCACCTTTCACGGCCAGCGACCGTGGTTCCCCCTTCGGCGCTCCTGAGTACTTCCCTTCAATCCATAGCTGGAGGTCGGGGTCGTCGATTGTAAGATGGCCGGCGGCGTCCTCCCCGTCGAGGGAGGCTTCCGCGGCGAGGTCGTGGTAGGTCTCTCCCCGGAATTCTACCTGCGGGATGGAGGCTGAAATGCTCCCCGAACCGATTTTCCCTTTGGAAATCACGGTATTGGCGGTTATGTCGCAGTCGATATTCCCCAGTCCGGAGCGGGGGAACAGCGCCGCGAGGTTCAGGCGCGAGTCGGTCAGCGCGTGGGCTTCGAGCGAGTACCTGTCGGCCGCAAGCCGTTTCGCGCTCCCTTCGAGCGAGAGGGAGCCTACGGCAGTCGCGACTTCGGCTGTGATGTTTCCGCCCGGAGCGCCCCAGGACCCTGTCGCGTCAAGCCTGGTGTCGCCGATGACGGCGAGCAGCTCACCGGCCTTCGCTCCGAGAGGCACGAAGGCTTCTATGACCTCCGCCGCGGAGCTTCCCGAAGTTGTTACCGACAGCCGCTCGACTTCCACCGAGCGCTCCTCCGACGCGAGGCGGCTCCCCTCGGCTGTCAGGCTGACGGCCAGATGGTCGCCGACCGCCATAGCGACTCGGGCCGACGCCCGGTCGGCGCTCCCGTCGACCGACAGCTCGTCGATTACAGCGGCCATGGGAAGGCGTGAGAACTGCGGCACGAACGCCATCAGGTCGGGGAGCCAGATGGCGCTTCCCGGAGTGACTGACAGCCTGGCGGATGCCCCTTTTAACTGCCCTCCGAGGTCTTGCAGTCCGTGGAGGGGGACGGCGGTCGGTTCAATTCCTATTTTCGTGTCCGGAAGCTCAATTTCGAGGTGGCTGACGCGCAGCTCATTGCTGTTGAGCGAGGCGGTCAGCGCCAGGTTGCGCAGCGAGAAGCCGGAACGCTCGTCGAATCCCAGGCGCTTAACTTCAACCGCGAAATCGTCGTTGCGCACCCGCGGGGCCACAATGTCGGCCCGCAGCCCGCTGACTCCGATATGGTTTTTGTCGAATCCCGGTCTGGGAGGCTCGGAGAGCACGTCGTAGCTGAACGAGCAGGAGCGGAGGATGACTGTCGGGACGCGCAGGGAGAATTTCGTCGGGGGGCGGTTCTTCTCTTTCGGGCTGAGCGCGTCGATTGTGCGCTGGATGTTAAGTTCTCCGTTGGGGGTCTCGCGGTAGAGTTTTCCCCGCAGTCCGCTAATAGCCACGAAGTTGACAGTCCAGGTGTCGGAACGGAGCGCTCCGAGAAGGTCAACTCCGGCGCCGATGCTGCGGGCCGCGAGCGCCGTGTCGCCCGGGGCGGTCTCCACAGCGACGTTGGTAAGCACCACGCGGTTGAAGGGGATAATGTTGAGCCCCCCTATTGTGACCCTGGCGTCGAGGAGCTTCGACAGCTCCCGTTCCGCTGTATCGGCCACCCGCCGCTGCACCCCGCTAAGCGACAGAGCCACATAAAGCCCTGCCGGCACGACGAACACCAAAACGATGGCCGTCACCAGCAAACTCCTGAAAACTCTGTATATCCACTTCGACATAGCGGCTCCTTCTCTCTCTGATTCTCTGCAAAGTTACGCTTTTTTCGCGTTAAATAATATATTATTCCCGGGGGAGGGAGACGCGGCGTTTCCAGCGCTTGTGGGTCCAGAGCCAGAGGGAGGGGTTGGCGGCGATGTCGGCCTCCAAGAGGCGGGCGTAGGCTTCGGTAAGGGAGTCGACGGTGGTTTCGGCGGCATCGGGGGTGACCAGGCGGATTGCGACGCGGTAGTGGCCGCGGGAGGGTTTGGTCATCTGCCAGTATAGCACGGGGGTACGCATGCGGGTTGCGACTGTCGCGGTGCCGGTGATGAAGGCGGTCGGATGGTTGAGGAACATCGTTATGTGGCCCGGGTCGCCGTGGCTCGGTTTCTGGTCGCTCATGAAGCCGGTGATTGCCGCCTTCCCCTGTTTGCGCAGGCGCAGCAGGTCGAGGAACGCGATTTGCTTGGGGAGCGACTTCGCTCCGAAGCGGGAGCGGAGACGGAGCATCAGGCTGTCGAACCACTGGTTGCGCAGCGGCCTGTAAATCTGGCAGAAAGCGACGCTGTCGCTGTCGCGGAGCGCACTCCACAGGGGGAAGGATGAGGCCCATTCCCAGTTGCCCATATGGGAGAAATATGCCACTATCGACTGCCCTTTCCCGAGGTATTCGTCGGCTATTTCAACCCCCTCGAACACCATCCGGCGGCGCATCTCCGCGTCGCTGATATGCAGCAGCTTGATTGTCTCGACGATGTAGTCGGCGAAGTTGCAGTAGAAGCGTCGTTCGATGCTCCGTAGCTCGGCGGCGCTCTTCTCCGGGAAAGATTCGGCAAGGTTTTTGCGCACGACCTTGCGTCGGTAGCCCGTAAGGAGAATCAGAAGGTACAGAAGGTCGCTGAAACGGTAAAGCACCCACAGGGGCATGAGCGCCACGAGGTGTAGCGCGCCCATCGCGGCGCCCTGCCATACGCTGTCGAATATCTCGCGTGGTTTCTTCATCGTCAGAAGGCTATGCGGCCGTTAAATTCGGGCTCTCCCCCGCTGCCGGTGACAATCTCCTCCAGCAGTACGGGCACTATGCGGTTGTCGAGTTCCGGGGCGGCTCCGGCGACGTTGACTCTTAGATAGTTGTCGGTGAATCCGGCCATCGGGTGCCCCGGTTTCGGATGTTCGAGGAGTACGGGGCGCGTCTGGCCGAGGAAGCGGCCGGAAAACGCCCCTAATTTCCGCTCCGACAGGCGCATAAGGGCTGCCACGCGTCGCTGTTTCTCCTCCCGACTGACCTGGTGGGGTATCTCCAGGGCTTTCGTTCCGGGGCGTTCGGAATAGGGGAACACGTGGAGGCGCGTTATGTCGAGCGATTCGACGAACCGCAGGGAGCGTTCGAACTCTTCCTCTGTCTCGCCTCGCGCTCCGGCGATTATGTCGATTCCGATAAACGCGTGGGTCATCGCGGCCCGTATCCGGGCGATTTTCTCGGCGAAAAGTTCGGTGCCGTAGCGTCGGCGCATCAGCTTCAGCACCGCGTCTGAGCCGCATTGCAGCGGGATATGGAAGTGGGGCATGAAGGCCCTGGAGCCGGCAACGAAGTCGATGATTTCGTCGGTCAGCAGGTCAGGCTCAATAGAGGAGATGCGGTAGCGCTCGATGCCCGAGACGCTGTCAAGCGCCTTTACCAGTCCTAAGAAGTCTTCGCGGCTTTCCGCGGGGAGGCCGTCGGGCCCCCGTTTGCCGAAGTCGCCGATGTTCACGCCGGTAATTACGATTTCGCGCCCACCCTCGGCGGCGGCTTTCTCGGCCTGTCCTACGAGCTGGCTGATTGTAGCGGAGCGGGAGCGCCCGCGGGCCGCGGGGATTGTGCAGTAGGTACACCAGCAGTCGCAGCCATCCTGTACCTTAAGGAAATAGCGTGTGCGGTCGCCGCGGGAGCAGGATGGGGTGAAGCGGCGTATCTCCTTCGCGGGGATTACCTCCCGGCGCGGCGCGCGGTCGGCCAGCCAGCGGTCGAGGTATTCGAGAATCAGCCCCTTCTTGTCGTTCCCGGCGACCACGGCGACCCCTTCGAGTGAGGCCGCTTCCTCCGGTTTGAGCTGCGCGTAGCATCCGGTGAGGATAATCGCGGCTTCGGGGTGGCGGCGGTGGAGCGAGCGGACGGTCTGGCGGCACTTCTTGTCGGCTTCCTCCGTCACGCTGCATGAGTTGATGAGGATAATGTCGGGGCTTTCCCCCTCCCCGGCACGCACGATTCCGCGGGATGCGAACTCGGCGGCAATCGCCGAGGTCTCGGCGAAGTTGAGCTTGCACCCGAAGGTGTGGTACATGGCTGTCAGCGAGCCGAATGTGGAGTTGTCTGTCATCGGTCCGCGGAGGGTTTACTTTGTCTCTGAGATATATGAGTCCTTGAAGCCGAGGAAATAGAGCACGCCGTCGATGCCGATTGTCGAAATCGACTGCTTGGCGGTGGCCTTTACTTTCGGCTTGGCGTGGAAGGCGATTCCGAGTCCGGCGGCGGAGAGCATCGGGAGGTCGTTGGCACCGTCGCCTACGGCGATTGTCTGCGCGATGTTGACGTTCTCGACCTGCGCGATCAGGCGGAGCAGCTCGGCCTTGCGCTTGCCGTCGACCACGTCGCCGACATAGCGCCCAGTCAGCTTTCCGTCCTCGATTTCAAGCTCGTTGGCGTAAACGTAGTCGAAGCCGTATTTCTGCTTGAGGTAGTCGCCGAAGAAGGTGAATCCGCCCGACAGAATCGCGGTTTTGAATCCAGCGCGCTTCAGAACCGACATCATGCGCTCGACCCCCTCGGTAACCGGGAGCTGTTCGGCGATTTCGCGCATCACCGACGCGTCGAGCCCTTTGAGGAGTGCCACGCGCTCGCGAAAACTCTCGATGAAGTCAATCTCGCCGCGCATCGCCCGCTCGGTAATCGCTGCAACTTGGTCGCCGACCCCGGCGCGGGCGGCGAGCTGGTCGATACATTCGGTCTGAATCAGCGTCGAATCCATGTCGAAGCATATCAGGCGGCGGCAGCGGCGGAACATCGTGTCCTCCTGGAGGGAGACGTCGAACCCTTCGGCGGCCGAAATGTCGATAAAGCGGCTCTGCATTTCGGAGCGGTTGGCCGGGGTGCCGCGCACGGAGAACTCGATGCACGCCTTGGTCTGGGGCAGCGTCCCCTCGCCGAGGGGCTGTCGGCCCGTGAGGCGCTGTATGGCGTCGATGTTCAGTCCCTGCGTCGCGATTACCTCCGCCACGAGGGAGATATGGCGGGCGGTGAGCTGCCTTCCAAGCAGGGTGATGATCCAACGGTTCTTCCCCTGACGGCCGACCCATTGCTCGTATTCCTCCACCGTGATCGGGGTGAAGCGGATTTTTACCTGGAGATCGTATGCCTTGAAGAGAAGGTCCTTCATTATGTCGCCGGAGCGTTCCGGGGTAGTCTGGAAGAGGATTCCGAGCGAGAGGGTGTGGTGGATGTCGGCCTGGCCGATGTCGAGCACCATCGCGTCGTAGCGTGCGAGGATTTCGGTAAGGGCGGCGGTGACGCCGGGGCGGTCGTGGCCCGATATATTGATGAGGATAAGTTCCGGATTTTCCATATACATAGTTCCGCGGACTGTTCCGCGGACTGGGTTATTTAAGTTTCAGCTTCTGTCCGGGATGGAGTTTGGAGTTCTTTTTCAACCCGTTGGCTTTCAGCAGGGCGCCGACGGTGGTGCCGTTCTTTTTGGCGATGGACCATAGGGTGTCGCCGTTGCGGACAGTGTATGAGCGTTGTTTCTTCTCTTTCTTGGCCTGCTTGGTGGTCTCCTTGCGGGGCTGCTCTTTTTTTGCCGGGGCTGCTTTGGGAGCCTCCTTGGCGCCGTCTGCCTTGGCGGGAGCGGCGGTCTTGGCAGGAGCGGCTCCGACAACGGCGCCGAGGCTCAGGTTTTCAGAGTCGGCATTGTCGGTAGAGTCGGCATTGTCGGACGGGTCATACGAGTCGGACTGGTCGGACAGGTCTGACTTGTCCGAAATGTCCGACGGAGCCGCCTGGTCTGAGTTGGTTTCAGCCATTGCCATATCGGTCGAGGCGGCGGGGCTGGGAACCAGGAGGTTGTCCCCTTCGGGCGGAGTGTTGGCCGCGATTTCCTCCTGGGGCCGCGGCTGCCATACGCGTTCGGTGGTAACGATTCTGAGACGGGTGCCGCGGGCCGGTTTGCGCACGCCGCCGTTGGCGTTGCGCAGCGAGCGGAGGGAGACTCCGTATTTTTTCGCGATGGAGGCCATCGTCTCGCCGCGGCGTACCTTGTGGTACTTGACGGTTTCGGAAATCACCCAGTCGCCGTCCTTTCCGGCGACACCCCCGGCGGGGCCTTCTCCGGCCGGTTCGACGGCGTCGCGGCGGGCATACAGCGATGCGTTATGTCCGGCGATCGCGTCCTCGCTCATGATAAAGGCGTAGACCTGGTGGGCGGGGAGGACCAGTGAGTATTCCCGTATGTCGCCGGGGATAATCTGCTGGCGGTACTGGGGGTTGAGGATTTTAAGCTCGTCTACCGGGATGTTGAGCACATCGGCGATCTGCTGGAAATGGATGCGTTTCTTGACGTGGACCGAGTCGGTCAGAATCGGGCGCTTCGCCAGGGCGGGGGAGATGTTGTGCTTGTCGTAATGGTTCATCACATAGGTAGCAGCGATGAAGCAGGGAACGTAGCCGCGGGTCTCCTTCGGGAGGTAGGGGTAAATAGCCCAGAAATCTTTTTTCGGGGTATCGGTCTGCGCTGTGCCGTCGGGGAGCGAGGGGGTCGCGGCCTGGGCGCGGCGGAGCGCCTTGTTGACGTTGCCGGGGCCGCAGTTGTATGCGGCGATGGCGAGCGACCAGTCGCTGTAAATGTCGTAGAGCTGTTTGAGGTAGGTTGTTGCGGCCTGGGAGGAGCGTACCGGGTCGCGGCGCTCGTCGACGAGGGTGTTGACCTCCATTCCGAGGCCGCGGGCGGTCGGGAGCATAAGCTGCCACAGGCCGGTGGCACCCGCGCGGGAGACTGCGTCCGGGTCGAGGGCGCTCTCGATAATCGGGAGGTATTTCAGCTCGTTGGGGAGCCCCTTGCTTTCAAGCTCCTGCTCGAAGATCGGCATATAATAGAGGCTCATTCCGAGCATGCTCTCGACGAGGGAGCGCTTTTTGGAGGTGTACATCTCGATGTACGCCCGGACTATGGAGTTGAAAGGCAGCTCTATTATGGTCGGGATGGATTGCAGGCGGTCAATCAGCTCCTGGTCGGAGACCTCCACGTCGGGGCGTTGGTCGACGTCGCGGTCGAGGGCGGTGTAGGTGGTCAGGTACCAGTTTTCCATCAGCCGGCGGGTGTCAGTCTCGACGCTTTCGGGATAGACGATAGTCGAGTCCGGCTCGTGGCTCCCCAGGGAGAGTACTGTCGGCCTGGCCCAGGAGGGGAGCGCTGTCGCCGCCGCGAGGCAGACCGGGATTAATATTTTCCTTGCAAGATTCATCAGTTCAGAAGTTTAAGGCCCAGACAAGGCCGACGGAGGGGTAGCGTTGTCGCCCGTCCTGAAGGAGGGCGGGCTGCACGTCCATCGACAGGTCGGGGGAGATGTCGAAGTGCGACAGGGAGGCGTCGACGTAGGCGTCGACCATCGCCAGGAGATATACCCCGACCATGCAGATTATGCACAGGTCGCGGTTGCGCCGGAAATAGTTCTTTTTCGAGCGCAGCACTCTCTGCAGCCAGTCTTTATCGATATCCTCCTCCTTGACGTTGGGGGCGAAGAGGTCCATGTAGCTTTTCGACGAGGGGTCGTTGTCGAGCAGGTCGGCGTAGGCGCGGGTGTAGTCGGTCAGCATGGTGTTGTTCCAGCTTACGGCGTAGCCGAGGCCCATATATCCGCCGACGATAATCGGGAGCTTCCAGTAGCGCCGGTTGTAAATCTGCCCCAGGCCGGGGAAGAGGGCCGAGAGCCATACGGCGCGGGTGGGGTTGGGGGTGAACTCGACCTCGCGGCGCACCCATTCGTCGGGCTTGGCGTTGGCGGCTGCCGCTACCGAGTCGGCCGCGAGGGCCTCGCCGGGGGTGAGTTCGGGAATCGGTTCCGGCATGAGGTCGGCCACCGGGATTGTGTCGGCGGCGACGGTCTGCAGCGAGTCGCCGACGGAGCGTATCTCGTCGGTTACCACTTCCGAGCCTTCCGGCACAGGCGCGCCGACATAAATCGAGTCGGGAAGAGCGGCGGCGGGAATCTGCTGCGGGCGGCGAGCGACCCCGTGCTGCCCGCCGTTACTCTGGGCGGCGGGTTCGCGCCGCGCCTCGGGAATCGCCTGCTGGGCAGACACGCTTAGCGCTCCTCCGGACGGGAGAAGGGCGGCGACCCATACCGCGGCCGTCAATATTTTATTTCTCAGTTGGCTGAACCTCATAATCTTTAGCGCGTCGAACCGATTCAACGCGCAATGAACCGCAAATTTAGCCATTTTTGCCAAGTCTGCCAAATCCGCCTCCCCCTTTAACGCTCGTTAGCCGACCGACGGGCTAAAAACAAGCGCGTTCGGAAAATTTTTGATTGCGGGTGCAACAGTTTTAGTTAAATTCGCGTCATAGTAACAGAGTTTTTAACTGATGTTTATGAGAGGACTGTTTTTGGCCGCTGTCGCGGCGGTTGGAATCGCCGCACCCGGAGCGGGAGCGGAAGATATAAAGAGTGGCGCCGGTATGCCGGTGCTTCGTACGGCAAACGACCGGGTGTCGATGTGGATGGACGGCAGGAAGAAGAATGCCGACGAGTGGACCCTCGACCCCTCCGCGCGTCCCGACGTGCTCGAGACTACCGCCGCTACGGTTACGTTCGCGTCGGAGTGCGACACGCTGACCGTCAGCCCCAAGGTATGGGAAAGCGTCGACCTGGTAATCGTTACAGCAAAGGGGGATTCGGCGTTCGCCCGCGTCACCCGCCAGTCGGCCAATCCGTTTGAGGAACCGTCCCCCGCGATGCGTAAAATCGCGCCGTCGGGACTGCTCAGCAGGGAGCAGGCGGAGTTCGACATCCGCGCTTTGGTCTACTCCCTTAGCGAGATTCACCCCGACATATATTCGATGTGCGACCAGGAGGCGTTCCACCGGGCCGTCAACAAGGCAATCCGGGAACTCCCCGATTCTGTATCCATACCGCGGCTATACCTGGCCGCCGCGCCCCTGGTGGCGATGATCGGCGACGGGCACACCAACCTCGGCTTCCCCTTCAACGATGTGTTTACCGAGGAGCTCCCCCGCCGCCCTTATACGGTTGATATTACCGGCGACGGCAGGATGGTCTGCTCAGGGTCGGTTGACGGGCGGATTCCGGAAGGTTCCGAAATCCTGGCCGTCAACGGTATGAGCCGCGACTCGATTCTGAACTCCATGCTCCCGTATGTCGCCGGTGAGCGCCGTCATTTCCGCCTGGCGCGCCTCGCCGGGGTCTATTCCGGACTCGACTACCTGCTCTATCCCGCCGACAGCTACACGGTCGAGTTCCGCGCCCCGGGAAAGAAGAAAACAGAAACAGTCAGTTATCAGCCCGTCACCTGGGCCGAGCTGAATGAGCGCCTCCCTCGCAAGGAGGAGAGCAAGCGGCCCCCTTACTCCTACACGGTCAACGAGAAGGATAATGTGGCCATAATGGACTTCAACTCGTTCAGCGACCAGGAGAGGATGGGGCATTTTGCCGACTCGATGTTCCGCGACCTGCGCGAACGTAACATCGGCAACCTCATAATAGACCTGCGCCAGAACGGGGGCGGCAACAGTAATGTCGGCGACACGCTGCTGCGCTATATCTCCCCGATTCCGTTTGACCAGTTCGACAAGTCGCTCGTCCGCGTCACCCCGCTGTCGGCCAGGATGAGGCGCAACGCTAACATCACCCCCGGCCTTTACTTCTTCGAGGCTGACACGGCGGACTACATCAATCCCCGCTCTCCCGAAGAGGGGCACTACGCCGGCCGCGTCTACCTGCTGACCTCCAACTATACCTTCTCCTCTGCCGCCTCCTTCTCCTGGACGTTCAAGGAGGCCGGATGCGGCACGGTTGTCGGCGAGGAGACCGGCGGCATGAACGTGGCTTACGGCGACATACTCTCTTACCGCATGCCCGTCTCGCGCCTGCGCGCCTCCGTCTCCTTCAAGCGCTTCTGGCAGTTCCGGGCCAACGAGAACGACATTCACGGCACCCTCCCCGATGTCGCTGTGCCCTCCTCAGCCGCCCTCGACGAGGCCCTCCGCCTCGCCCGCAAGCGCCGGTAGTCCGGCCCAACGCCTGTATCGCGAAATTACGGCCTGGCGGCTTCTCCCCGGTTGCGATAATGCAACTTTCGCGGCAAAAAAACGCCCCCGAGTAGGCGGCACCGGGACAAAAGCCCTCCGGCGCCCCGAACGTTCGAACCACTTCCACCAGCGGAGCGTTCACCCCGCCGTCTACTCCCGAGCGTCCGTCCTACTTCCAAAGTAGCTTTTCTTCCGCCGCCCCCTCCACAAACGGAGCGCCCGGAGGGCGCGCGTCCGTGAGTAACACCGTGTCGAGCCTCGGAGAGGCGAGGCGCGGTGGTTCAGGGCCACACACCTGGGGAGTGCCCGTAGGGTACGGGTCTGTGGTTGCAAAAGGGGGAAAGATGATTTACACACAGATTTTTATGGTCGCTTCGCTCCCTGCGGATGCGACGGATTGACACGGATTTTCTTGATGGGATGAGTAAGGGTTATTACCACGGGCCCGCACCCTACGGGCGCTCCCCCCCCTGGTCAGCGACTTCCACCGCGCCTCGCCCCGCCGGGGCTCGACACGGTGTTACTCACGGACGCGCACCCTCCGGGTGCTCCCCACGGATGCGACGGATAAACACGGATTTAGGGAGGGCGAACCTCCATCTTTCACATTCTCCTTCACCCTTCACTATTCACCTTTCACCTTTCACTTTTCACTCTTCATCTTTCACTTTTCCCCTTCATCTTTCACTTTTCACCCTTCATCTTTCACGTCGCGACTGACGCGGGAGGGGTCAGTTGTGGCGGGTGAGGATGCCGTCCTCGAAGATGAGGTAGCGGCCGTCGGGGTAGGACCAGCGCTCGTAGGCGGTGGAGTGGGAGCGGCCGCGGTCGATTTCGGAGGTGGGGCCGAGGGCGAGGCGCGCCTCGGTGCGGGTCATGCCGTTGGTGATTCGCGAATCGCAAATCAGGGCCCAGTGCTCGTCGGAGATTTCGGGATAGCGGCGGCGCGGGTCGGTGAAGGAGAATAGGGAGTCGAAGCTGCGGGAGGTCGCGGCGCCTGGGCTCATCAGCAGCTCGCCCCGCTCTCCGTCGGCTGCGGCGAAACGAACGCGGAGGGGATGGGTGGCGTTGCCGGGGAGCACGGCCTCGATTGTGACGGGGATGAATTTGCGGCCGCGGGTATAAGACTCTTCCGCAGGGTTGTTCCAGAGGTTTGTACGGAGGTAGACGCGGCGTCCGGCGAGGGCTTTGTCGACATTGTCGACAAACCGGGAGTCTATCAGGAACGGGATTTCGGGTGGCGCCGGGCGCTGGAGGAGCGTCGGCAGGGGGATGGAGGAGGTGTTGACGAGGGTGTCACCCGCGGGGTTCGCGAAGAGAAATTCCGCGACCGAGTCACCGAGAACCCATACGCGTTCCCTCGCGCCGAGGTAGCGCAGTTCCGTCCCGGGGGCAATCGTCGGGGAGCCTGTGAATCCTTTCCCAGCCTGCGGTCCGGCGGCGATGAATATGTCGCCCGGATGCCACTGCCGCAGGGGCCTGGGTGCGAAAGTTTCGGCGAGGCGCTGTTCCTCCGAGGCCGCGGCATTCTGCTTCTCGACCTCCTTGTAGGTTATTTTCGGGGTCGATTCAACGCCAGTAAAGCACCCGGCGAGGAGTATCGCGGGCGCGGCGAGGAGGAGTATATGTCTCAGGGAGCGCTTTGTCATTTCTTTTCGCGGCGGCGCTGCGCGCGGAGGAGGTTGAGGCGCAGGAGCCAGATGCACACCAGTGTTACGGCTATCCCGCCGAAATAGAGGGTCGCGGAGATGCCTCCCGCGCGGTAGTTGGACCATCCGAGGACGGCCATCACTATGAGGTAGACCAGGAGGAGGGCCGGGATGATTACCGGGCGTGTCAGAAATCGGTTTTTCATACGGCTGCGGGTTCCTGGTTTTCTCCCTCCGGCTTGTCCTTCCCCTTTTTGCGGGGTCGGCGCGCCGCGGTTTTGCGCGGGGCGGTTTTGCGGGGCTTGCGTACGGCTTTCTTTTTCTCGGGGGCCGGTTTCGGCGCTTTCGGGCGGGGCGGGTTTTCCTCGACCGTCACGGAGCCGTCGTCGTGGGTTTCAACGTGGATTCCGACGCTTCGCTGGAGCGCTTCGGCGGTTTCGTCGTCGATGCTGTAAGGGCACTTGTCGGGGTTGAATCCCCCGGCCACGAGGTGGTTATAGAGCTTCAGGCAGGCCCAGGCGTCGAGTGCGGCGTAGCTCTGCTGCGAGGGGGTGAGGGTCGGGGCTTCCCAGTTGGTGAGCCTCTGCGACTTGGAGATTTTCTCGTTGAATACGAGGCCGTAGATTTTCTGGAGGCTGTTGTCGGCAATCCGGAACTGCTTTACGAAAGTCTGCAGTTCGACGAATCCCCGCGGGTTGAACCCCTTGAACTCGGGGAGCCGGGCGAGGGAGTGGAAGTCGTCCTTTACCGAGAGGCCGATTTTCTGTATCGCGGGATTCTCGAACAGCTCGACAAGCCCCTGGAGCGAACCCAACTGCTTGAGGCGGAAGAGGAAACACTCGTCGAAGGTCGAGAGCTGCACGAGCGAGACCTTGTAGTGCTGGTCTTTGCGGAAGCTGGGACGCGTCTCCGTGTCGAAGCCGATCTGGGTCAGCTTGTTCAGGTAGATGAGGGCGTCGCGGGCCTTTGCCGCGGAATCGACAAGCACCACCTTCCCCGGGAAACGTATCTCGGGGAACTCGGCGAGCTGTTCTTTTGAAATTCCTAACATAGGCGCGAAATTACGAATTTTTTCTCTAAATTTGTCTGTAAGTTAGTCAACATTATGAAAGAAGTATTAGACCGGGGGGAGATATTCAACCGCACGGAGCGGCTGCTCGGCGGCGAGGCGCTGTCGCGGCTGCGGGAGGCCCGCGTCGCCGTGTTCGGAATCGGTGGGGTAGGGAGCTGGGCCGCCGAGGCGCTGGCGCGCACGGGTGTGGGGGCGCTGACGCTCGTCGACGCCGACCGCGTGAGCGTCACCAATATCAACCGCCAGGCTCCGGCGACGACCGCCACCGTCGGGATGCCGAAGGTGGAGGTCATGGGGCGCCGACTGCTGGAAATCAATCCGGCGCTGGAACTCGAACTGGTCGACAGGCGCTATACGGCTGAGACCGCCGACGGCTTCGACCTCGGCGCGTACGACGCGGTTATCGACGCGATTGACTCCCTGGCGGACAAGGCGCTGCTGATTCTGCGGGCCACGGAGGCCGCCGCCCGCAGCGAGGAGCGTCCCCGGAGGCCGCTGTTTGTCAGCTCGATGGGGGCCGCTCTGAAGCTCGACCCGACGAAGATTTCGGTCGCGGAGTTCTGGAAGGTCAGCGGGTGCCCGCTTGCCGCGGCGCTGCGGCGCAGGTTCAAAAAGAGCGGCGCGATGCCGGCCCGCAAGTTCCAGTGCGTCTATTCCCCCGAACTGCTCTCCAACCGCGGGGAGGCCCTGGCCGACGACCCCTCCATGAGCTACGGAAAGGTGGCTGTCAACGGCTCCCTCTGCCATATCACCGCCATCTTCGGGATGATGCTGGCCGGGCTGGTCGTTGAGAAATTGATTGAGTATTGACAGGGTATTTACTCGGCTTACGCCTCGCCACAGTCAGGGATATTCGCGCTTGCGAGAATAAAGAGAATGAAAAAGCGCTGTATCTGAATTGGATACAGCGCTTTATGCCATCAGGGAAAGGGGCGGGGTTCAGCCCTGGACGAGGGTGAAGAGGAACTCTTTCTCGTCGTCGGGGTTGGTCTGGATGGAGACTTTGCCTTCGCGGGCGAGCCAGCCGATAGCTGCGAACACTTCCTTGTCTTTGAGCTTTGTTTCTTTCTTGAGCTGTTTGAGGCCGAGCACGTCAGCGGTCGAAAGCGCGTTCCAGACGAGGCCGGCCCATTCGCCGATTGTTTCTACGTTCATAGTCGAGATATTGATTAATAGTTAGACATTTCAAAAAAATTGGAGTCTGTCAAAAAACTTATCCAACGCTTATTCGTCTGCAAAGATAGTTAAAATTTTGATATTTGCGCAACTAAGCCGCGTTTTCCGCGTTTTCTTCACGCTCCTTATACCGTAAAACAAAGGACAATATGTTGGGGTTCAAAGAATTAACAAAAATTTGCAAAACCAACTTTTTCTTCCCGGTGTTTTGGAGGAAACACCCTAAAAGTCGTAACTTTACGCCAAATTACCTGAAATGGCCAAGAAACAGAGCCGAAAAAACGCCGCCGCGCCGGAGGTGGGGCGCTTCAAGGGCCTGGTTGTCAAAAACACCGGGGCCTGGTACACCGTGCTCCCCGACGGCGAGGAGCCCGGCTCCCCGACTGTCAACTGCAAAATCAAGGGGGCCTTCCGCCTCAGGGGGATCCGGACCACGAACCCCGTCGCGGTCGGCGACCGCGTCGAGGTAGCCCGCGCGGCGGACGGCAGCGCCTGGGTGACGGATATCGAACAGCGCTCCAATTATATAATACGCCGGGCCTCGAACCTTTCCAAGGAGGCGAGCATCCTGGCGGCGAACCTCGACCAGGCCGTGCTGGTCGCAACCCTGCTGCATCCTACAACCTCCACTACCTTTATCGACCGCTTCCTGGCGACGGCGGAGGCGTACCGGGTGCCGGCAATCCTGGCGCTCAACAAGGTAGACCTGTTGGAGGGGGAGGAGGACCGGGAGCTGCTGGAGGGTGTCGACAATCTCTATACGTCGATCGGGTACCGCGTGATACCCCTCTCGGCCCGCACGGGGGAGGGGCTTGACACGCTCCGGGAGGCGCTCGCGGGAAAGATTTCCCTTTTCAGCGGCAATTCGGGGGTCGGGAAGTCGACCCTCATAAACGAGCTGATTCCGGGGCTCGACCTGCGCACGGCGGAAATATCCGACATCCACGACCAGGGGATGCATACGACCACGTTCTCCGAAATGTTCCCGCTTCCGGGGGGAGGATGGATTATTGACACCCCCGGGGTGCGCGGCTTCGGTACGATAGAGATGAACCCGAAGGAGGTAAGCCATTATTTCCCTGAGATTTTCGCCGCATCGGCGGAGTGCCGCTACGGCGACTGCTCCCATACGATCGAGCCTGGTTGCGCCGTTCTCGAAGCGCTCCGCGACCACCGCATAGCCCATTCGCGCTATGCGTCGTACATGAGCATCCTGGCCGACGCCGCCCCCGACAAATACAGAAAACCTTTCTAACCAATACCCCCCTGCCGTTATGACCAACAACACCGACAACAGCCGGCGAGCGATGCTGATTATAAACCCCATTTCCGGAACCGGCTCGAAAGAGGGGGTCGAGGAACTCGCGCGCAAGCGCCTGGGAGAGGTCGGTATCGAGGTCGAGACGCGGTTCACGGGGGCGCGGGGCGACGCGACGCGCATCGCGTCGGAGGCCACGACCCGGGGCTTTCGGTCGGTGCTTGCCTGCGGGGGTGACGGAACAATCAACGAGACGGCGCGGGCCCTCTGCGGAACCCAGACGATTCTCGGAATCCTCCCCGCCGGGTCGGGCAACGGGCTGGCGCGGCATGTCGGGGTGCCGGTAGACATCGCGAAGGCGCTCGACATAATCGCCGATGGGAACGTCATGCAGGCCGACTACGGCACGACGAACGGCAATCCCTTCTTCTGCACCTTCGGCCTCGGTTTTGACGCCGCGGTATCCCACCGGTTCGCGCGCCAGAGCCGCCGCGGGGTGCTGAGCTATATCAAAAGCACACTCGAGGAGTATCTGCGCTTCCGCCCGCAGACCTATACTATCTCGGCCAACGGCAAACTGCTGACCGAGAAAGCCTTCCTGATTGCGGTATGCAACGCCTCGCAGTGGGGCAACAACGCGTATATCGCCCCTGACGCGAGTATAACTGACGGGCTGCTCGACATCGTTGTCGTCCATTCGGGCACTCCGATTGACGCCGCCGTGATGGGTATGGACATCTTTACCGGGTTTATCAGCAAGAACACGATGGTGCGCGCCTTCCGCGCCCCGGCGGCGGTCATTTACCGCAACGCTCCGGGTGAGGCGCATATCGACGGGGAGCCGGTGTCGATGGGGGACATCCTCGACGTCAAGTGCCACCGGCGGGCGCTGCGTATCTTCGCCCCGCAGGACCGGGGCCATTTCCGCCCGCTGATTACCCCCGTCAGCGAGATGGTGCGCGACCTGCGCCTCCACTTCAACCACCGCTTCCGCGGGTGAAAACTTGAGGGTAGAAAATTCGACCAGTTATTTCCGTTGTCAGCGTCGGCGTCGCGGAGTTAGGCTCTGTGCGACAACCGGCTGGTAGGCTTTTAAGCCGACGTCGCCCGTTAAAATTTCGACCTCGGCGCCGAGATTATGATAGAAATCCGCTATTTCAACAATTAACGCGTCGCCAAGAGACTGGCCGCCTACGGCAGTCGAACGCCATTTCGCCAACATCCTGCGAAGCGCGTCCCCGGTCATCAGTTGCGACTGCTGGCTGAAACTTACCCAGGGAGAACTGCCGTCGATTGTGTCCTCTATATGGTCGGCGAATCGCTTTACAAGTTCGTGTTTGTCACCGACCGACTGGGCTATATGGTTCCCGGATTCGATAATGGTGGTCATCGGGAGGACTAACAGAGCGCCTTGCTTGATTTCCTCGTCGATTTTATCGCGGGTGCGCTGATAGTCCCATCGGTCGTTATCAGGCCCGCAAGTTTCTTTACCGGGGACGCGCAGCCATGCACAGAGGATACTTGTGTCGATAATTACAACTTTCTGCTTCATTTCAGGCGAGGGGATAAAAGTCCGTTGGTCATAATGCCTCCGGGGGTATAGTTGGAGAGAAGTTTAAGCAGATGGGGCACTTCCTCGAGGAGCTTTATCTCACTCGCTCCGGTTTCCGTTGAGCGGGTGACGTAGCTTATGAATGGCAGCATCTGGGGCCCGAGCGCGTCAATCAGGACCGGATTGTGGGTGGTGCAGATAATGTCGATATTGCGTTTTTCCCCGATTTCTTTTAGGGCAATGACAAGTTCCCCTGTTCGTGAAGGATGCAGGCCATTGTCAATTTCTTCAACAACAATTGTAGAACCCTCAGGCATCGTAAGCAGGGCGGAGACAATAGCAACAAAGCGAAGTGTGCCGTCAGACATATATCTCGCGTCAAAAACAGCTTTTGAGCCGGGAACCCACTCCTCTTCGCAATACAGCATCGCGTCAGTCTTGAACAAGCCTACGGGTTCGGCCCAAATCCTGATCAGGTCGCGCTCGGGCAAAGGGCGTACGTAATTGGTCAGTTCTGTTTCAAACTGCTCTTTCCCCTCTTCTGACATTCCGGCGATTACCCCCGCGATGTTTGACCCGTCGGAAGCGAGTCTGTCAGCCAGGGGAGTATAGTCCCTCATTTTTTCTGGCTTTGGGTCAAGCACAAAGATAGATAAAAGTGCGCCACAAACGGCGTCGGCTCTGTCTTTAATGCTTTTTAGTACATTCAGAGTCGCTACCTGTGACAATATCGAAATATCTCTTCTGACATCCAGTCCTTTCCGAGGTCCTTTTTTGTCTTTTTGGAATCTCGCTGTAATTTGGTTAGTCGTGGTTTCAACAGCGTCCGTATAGAAAAGGACGTTTTCCTTGCCGGTAGAGGTTTTTACAATAAGGCTCTCTCCGCAAACAAGTAATTCCTTCCCTTCCAGGCCAAACGTGATTTCATATGTGTACTCGTCTTTACCTATCAGAAGAATGATTTTAAGGGTGCACTGCTTTTCTCCTCTACGAATCACGCCCTCGATACCACCTCTTATTTCTTTTTCAGAGAAATCAGACAGTCGTTTGCTTTGGGCGATTAGGTTGAGGAAGGCCATCGCGTCGATAATGTTGGATTTCCCGGCCGCGTTTGTGCCGATGATAAATGTCAGGGGGTCAACATACAGTTGCGCGTGGCTTATGCTTTTCCAGTTTGTTAAAGAGAGCTGTTTTATCATAATGGTAAAATGTTTCGCAAAGATAGCTAATTATTTTTTAAGGTGTGATTTTGCAAGAAATTAAATGAAGGACGCCCTTCATTTGAGTTATTATAACAAAGTTTAACGTTTATCCCCCCCGATGGTGGCGATTCTCAATATTTGTTGAGGGAAATGTTGGGGAAATGTGTTAACTTTGCGGCGGAATCAATACAATGGTAAATCGCCGTTGGCAATTGTCCGTAATCGTTCATCCCCAATTCGTCGAAACGTTATGCTCAGAGGTGTTATAGCTTTTGTCAAGGCAGTGCTTGTGCTGGTCGCGTCTCTGCTCGGTGCGACCGTACAATTCGTATAACCAATCATACACTTTTGCATGAACATACCCCTCGCAGCGACTGCCGGGGGTGTGTTTTTTATCGTGTTTACGGGGTAAATTTGACTATCGGCGTTTTTTGGGAGAGTAAACGCAATGTTTTAGGGATTAATGTGTTAAATTCGCCGCATGGAAAACCCATACATCGGAATCCTTAATTTATAATACCAACTACCAATCTTTTTTCACACCTATGACAAGGACTTTTATGAAAGTTGTCCTGGTGCTCGCGTGCCTGCTGGGAATCCCGGTGGCCCGTGCCGAGTTCCGGGATATCAGGATTGACCTGACCAACGGCAATCTTCTCGAGAGCGCCGAAAAGCCTACGGAGAACAGCCCGATGGTTTCGTTCGGGGTCGCCGTGGCGGCTGACGGGAGCGTCAGCCGGGTTGCCTCGGACGACGCGTCCGCGGCGATAGTGCTTAACGGCCAGTACCATTCCAATGAACACGGCTGGGGCAATTTCAGCTCTACCGTCAAGGTCGACGGACCCGTCAGAATCTCCATGGGCACCTGCGCCTGGGGCGGCGACGTGACCGTCAAGAACGCCGCCGGAGAGACGGTAGCTACCTTCAACACCAACACCGGTGTCTGCTACCATCAGAACAAGGCGGAAAACATCGCGTCGACCATCTACAAGGGTGACGCCGCGACGCTGACAATCAGCGGCGGCTCATATACCCCGTATGTCGCGGTCGAGGCGGTAGATCCCTCGGAGCTTGTCGAGGATGTGACCGTCAGCTATTCTCTCGGAGAGAGCGGGGCGGTCGCTACCCTTCTGCCCGCTGACGAGACCGTCGAAAAGGGCGCTACGGTCACTATCCCGGCCAACAAGACTGTCTATCTCGCAGGCAAGACGCTTACGGGCTGGACCGACGGGACGAACACCTATCCTGTCGGCTCGGAAGTGCCGGTAATCGAGAACCTTACCCTCACGCCGGTTTTCGCCGACAACACCGTTTCGCTGGCCGACCGCACGGAGGCGCTGACCCTTCGCTGGGACTTCCAGCGCTGCAACGGCGCGCCCTCTACCGGCGGCATCCAGAACAAGGATGGGCTCGTATGGGTGACCCAGGCTGTGATCGGGGGTGAGACAATCGACGTCGCGCTCCCCTTCTCGACAACCAACGGGGGCAAGTTCGCCAACGCGAGCTGGACCGACTGGGCGCAGCTCAACGCCGGAACCGCCTTCCAGGTACCCTCCTGCAAGGGCGCCGTGGTTTCCCTCGAGTCTTACAGCCCGACCACTACCACCACTATCGACGGCCAGGTAATCAACCAGGGACTGAACACCGCCTCGTTTACCTGCGGCTCCGACGCTGACCCGGTAGAGGTCGTGATCGGCGACGGAAGCTACTTCCGCTATATCCAGGTAGTGCTCCCCGTAGTTGCCGCTCCCAATCCCGGCGGCGAAACCTTCACCGATGCGCCGGCATCGGTAGTCTGGGCGTTCAACTCCGCCAATTATATGGAGGATGTTACAGCCACCCCCGAGAATGGCTTCTCAGTCAAGGCTTTCGACCTGGGCAACTGCGCATTCAAGGGTGTCGGCAGCACGACTATGTGCCCTGACATCAATTTCGTGCGCATCAAGTCGACCACAGGCGAGAGCGACATTGTCACCTGGAGCGTGAAGCCGGCCAAAGGCCTGACGTTCACCCCGACCGCTGTCAGCTTCTATATCGCCCGCAACGGTACTGACGGCGTTGAGAACGCCGTGACCGTAAGGGCCAACGTTACCGGGGGCGAGTCGGTGACCTTCGGATCCATCACCCCGCACCGCAACAACAAGACCCAGGCTGAAGATAAGTTCGGCAAATCTTCCTCATATACCGTTAAATACGAGTACACCCTGACGGAAGCCCAGCAGCAGGCTCTGACTTCGGGCGAAGGGTTCAACCTCGTGCTCAACAACGGTTATGGCACGACGAAGGACTGCATGTACTCCGACGTACAGATTCACGGCAAACTCAACGGCACGTCAGAGGCGGTCGAAGTGTACACTCTCGCTATCGCTGCTAACCCCGCCGAGGGAGGAACAGTATCGGTATATCCCAACGCCGCCGAGTTCGAGGCCGGAACCGAGGTCAAGCTGACCGCGGCGAAGAACTTCGGTTACGAGTTCGTCAACTGGACCGACGCGACAGGAGCCGAGGTTTCCTCCAACGCTGAGTTCACCTACGCTGTTAACGCCGACGCTTCCCTGACGGCCAACTTCCAGAAGCTCACTACCTACGAGCTTACGTTAGGGGTTTCCGGCGGAGCCAATGACTACCAGGTACAGCCCGTTCCGGAAGGAACGATGGTCGACGGCCACCGCATGTACGAGGCTGGCACGCAGGTAACCGTAACGGCTTCCTCCAACCCCGTCGTCACTTTCGCAAGCTGGGACGACGGGCAGACCTCGAGCGAAATCCGCGTCACGATGGATTCCGACAAGGCGCTGACAGCCAACTACGACGCTACCGACTACATTGTAGGATGGGACTTCATGCGCGCCGGGAACAACGGCCGCGTCGCCGACTTCTGCTCGGCCGACAATGACGCCGCCGCTCTCAACCTGCGCAACGCCGCTGGCGACATCCAGGGGTGGCTCGACAAGAGCCAGTTCGGAGCTGGCGGATACGAAGGGCGTCCGGCCGCCGTCAACTGGCGCACCACCGGGCTTGGCGAGTATTACTGGCAGACGATGGTCAACGCCGAGGCGTTCACCGGAATCAAGGTCATCACGGCCATGGCGCTGAACTACAACGCATATTCCCGCCAGAACGTCGAGTACTCCCTTGACGGCGAGACTTGGACGAAGGCCGGTACTGTGAACATTCAGGGCACCAAGAACTGGGCCGACGCGACAATCTCCCTCCCCGCAGCCGCCGACAACCAGCCGACCCTCTACATACGCTGGATTTCCGACAAGACTTCCGACGTAGTAGGCACGACCTCCAACAACGACGGTATCGCTCTCGGCGCGTCGTTCATCGTCGGCACCTCCCGCCCCGTTGACGACGGCGTGGCTCCCGTGCTCGTGTCGCAGGTACCCGAGGAAGGCTCCAACACCGCTTCCATCAACGGCAAGGTTGTGCTTACCTTTGACGAGAAGGTGAAGGTAGCCGAAGGAACCAAGGCCACTCTCGGCACCCTCGAGCTGACCCCCTCCGTGACCGGCAAGACGGTTATGTTTGATTACAAGAACCTCACCTACGGCACCGACTATACCTTCCGCCTCCCCGCGGGAAGCGTTTCCGACCTGGCCGGCAACGCGATGGCTACCGCTATCGAAATCAACTTCACGACCAAGACGCGTCCGGCAGTGGCCAAGGCGCTTTACGACGTGACGGTGAACACCGTCGATGAGCTTGTGGCCGCTATCAACCAGGCTAACACCCGCACCGACAAGAGCGCCCGCTTCCGCATCTTCATCCACAACGGTGAGTACAAGCTCCCCGCGAGCGCTACCCTCACGAAGACCGGCACCGACGGAGTGGCTTATCCCGACCCCACGACTTACATCACAGCGCCCAACATCTCGTTCATCGGCGAGAGCCGCGACGGCGTGGTAATCACCAACACGGTTCCGACCAACAATGTTGCCGGCCAGAACGAGGCTTCGGCCAACCCGCTGGAAGGCATCGGCAAGGGTGACGTGCTCCGCATTGAGAAGGACGCTGCCAACTGCTACTTCCAGAACCTGACAATCAAGAGTTCGATGGGCGACAAGAAAGGCCGCGACATCGAGGTTAACGACAATTCCGACAAGACCGTCATGAAGGACGTATGCCTCTGGGGCTACCAGGACACATATGTCTCCAACAACCAGCGGGGCCGCTTCTACTTCGAGGGTGGCGTTCTCCGCGGCCGCACCGACTTCCTCTGCGGCAAGGGTGACGTGTTCTACAACGGAGTGACCCTCCAGATGGTTGGCGCCGGATACCTCGCCGTTCCGTCGCAGCCCAAGCAGTACGGCTACATCTTCAAGGATTGCGAGATTGTCGGCGAGCTTGACAAGGCCGACGGCAACACGAACCCCGACGGCAACTATAAGCTCGGCCGTCCCTGGGGCAGCGGAACGCCGATCGCCCTGTTCATCGACACGAAGATGACCGTCCGTCCCTCGGCAGTGGGATGGAACGAGATGGGCGACGGATGGCCCGCGCGCTTCGCCGAATACAACTCGGTAACCGCTTCCGGCACCGTGATCGACCTGAAGGACCGCAAGACCGACTTCAAGGGCCACGCCAACAATCCGGCCCTCACCAAGGCCGAGGCTGAGGCACACTCGCTGGCAGTGGTGATGGGTGGCGACGATGACTGGGATCCCGCATCGCTCGCCGAGCAGGCTCCGATACCTACAACTGTCGTGATTGATAACGGCATCCTGACCTGGGACGACAATGCGTACGCTTCCCTCTGGGCAGTATGCGCCGACGGCAAGGTAATCGGTTTCACTACCGAGAACACCTACATGGTAGAGCCGGTTGTCGGCCGCGCCACTGTCGTTTATTCCGTCCGCGCCGCCAATGAGATGGGCGGTCTGGGCGAGGCAGTTGTGGCTTCGGCTTCTACCGACGTTATCAGCGTTGAGGCAGAGGACACCGATGCCGCCGTCTACTACAACATGCAGGGAATCCGCGTCGAGAATCCCGCTCCGGGTGTCTACATCCGCCAGCAGGGTGGCGTGGCTACCAAGGTCGTAATCCGCTGATAGCGCACTCCAGTCCGGGTACAAAATAAGGGTGTATCAGAATTTGATACACCATCATCCGGCCCGGGAAACTATCTATAATATAGGTGGTGTGCCAGTCAAGGCACACCACCTTTTTTTGCTCTTCGCGGGGGGAGGAATATGCGTTTTTGAATGTATATACACTTATAATTATTCGTTATATCAGGGCTGGCGGATAGGAATGGTTTGTCGTTTTTGGTTTTTGGTTTTGCTATTTAATGAAAAATTGCTAACTTGCGCCCGATTTCCGTCCGGCACGTGTAGCGGGCGTAACCGCGGCCTCTGCTGACAGAGGCTCTTTGGCTTACAATATCTATCGAATCAATATAACCAAACTGACCATTTTATGAGACAAGTTTACTCTTTGCTGCTATTGGCGGCGATGGGCTTTGCCGGTTTTACCGGGGAGGCCAAGACTTTCACAATCAGTGTCGATAACCCCGACGCTGTCGTTGTGCGCGATCCCTCCAACGGCTACAACCCTATCGATTTCAGCGCCGGGAACAGCCAGACAATCACAGTGGACGATTCTGCTTATTCCCTTCCTGTTTCAGCCAACAGCGGCTTCCTGATTTCCTCGGTAAAGGACGCCGCGGGGGCGAGCGTCGTCGACAGCTATCCGACCCTTCCGGCCGACAATGCCCAGATCGTGGTGTCGATGGTTAACGACGGAACGACTGTCTCCATCGCGACTGAGGAAAAGAAGGCGAAGGTTTTCACATTTATCGGGAATCCCGAGCATGTGAGAATCAATATGGACTATTCCGACCTGACAGCGGTCGACGGCCAATGGGTCATTACCCCCGGCGACTATTCCTATATAAATATTTACGCCAACACCGGGTACCTCCTGCGCGGCATTACCGATGAGGGAGGGAACTTCACCCCGGCCTACGGAGGCAACCTCCAGATTTACGCCGGAAGCTATACGGCGAGCCAGACCTTCACAATCAACTCCTGCTCCGAGGCGGAGGTGCGCACTGCCGGCTTCACTGTCGAGGTCGAGGGGAATCCCGGCGATGTCTCGCTGCAGCGCAATTCCGACAACGCTCAGATTCCTCTGTCCGAGGCATCTACCGGTATCGCGTTCGACCCGGCGAACGAAACGGGCTGGACTCTCTCGCACACGGTATACGGGAAGGTGCTGTATTCCGTCGCTGTCGGTGATGACCAGATAGCGCTTGAAGGGACCCGCTACAGTGTGACTGTCAGCGACGGCGCGGTAATAAAAGTCAAGACCGATTTCCCCGACAAGGATGTTCCGGTTAACATTTCGTTCACCAACCCCGGGACAGAGGGGGTGGTTTCCGGCGTCCGTGTCGACGGTTCCAATGTCAGCGGCTGGAATGAGAGCGGTTTCTCGGTGAAGCTCGGCTCCAGCCTGTCAATCGAGGCGAATATGACTGATTTCGAGAATGTCAGCGCGACCCTTAACGGCCAGCCTCTCGGTTATCCCTCCTATTCGGCAACCGTGACTTCGGAAGAGGCCCTTAACTTCGTGTTCACCGCGACAAAGGCGGCTCCCATGCATCTGACGGTCGAGGCCGTGAATCCGCAGGGAATCCGGGTCGAGAAGGGCTACACCGGCGAGGCGTACGAGCTTACCGGCGAGCTTACCGAGCTTGAGATTCCGAAGAGCCATCCCTACGTGCTTGTAAAGGCCGTCGACGGCTACCTCATTTCCGCGATCGAGGATGCCAGCGGCAATACCTATTCCTCGAATTACGGCATCTATGTTACCGACGGCATGACGCTGACAATCGTTGCCGAGGAGTTCAACCGCGACAACAAGCTGACTCTCTACGTCGGCGACGACTCCTGGCAGTACCGCAGCTTCACCCTCTCCGACGGCAAGGAGACCCGCGTACTGTATTCCGACAGCCAGCTTCCCGTCGGTTACAGCGAGCTTGCCTTCTCCACCCTGGACCTCCCGTTCAAGATGAGCGGCTACCCGGCTCTCTACGCGTACCATAACGGCGAAAAGGTCGAGGCTCCCATGTACAGCGAGCCGGCAATCAATAGTGCCGCAGACGGGGATGTCGTCAAGTTGTTCGCGTCAGAGCCGGAGACTTACAGCGTCACCTATACTATCGCCGACGGAGTGGAGATAGAGGTGTGCCACGACCGCACCCTGGTCATAGAGAATCCTTCGGTAAATACCGTCGTCGGCCCTACCGAGGTGCATATCGTGCCCGCCGCAGCGGCCACACGCGCGGCGGGTGTGCCCCTGGTTGTCAAGGTCAACGAGCTGGCGCTGGAGGCCGACGAGGATGGGAAGTATGTAGCCACCATCACCGGCGATTCGACTGTCAAGGTAGACATCGACACTACTTCCGGCATCGACGCGGCCGCCGCGGACTCTCAGGGAGCTGCCCGCGTCTATAACCTGCAGGGAATCAGCGTCGGCACTTCCGGCGACGGACGCCGGCTTCCCGCCGGAGTCTATATCGTCGGAGGCAAGAAGGTGCGTCTCTGACCCGCGTAAGGAATAGAACCGAAGAGAATCAGATATGAGAAAAGCGACATTATTCATCATTGCCTCCGGGCTCGCGCTAAGCGTCCAGGGGGCAAAGACCGACCTGGGGAGCCGCGCGATGCTGCGCGGCTGCCCGGTGCCGGCCGAGCTTTTGCCCGCGGGAAAGAGCCGCGCCGCGTCGCGTTCGCCGCAAGGGGAGCGCGTGCTCCGCGCCTTCGTGACCCTTTCGGAGGGAGCGGACGCCTCGGCGCTGGAGAGCGCCGGGGCCGCCGTCCGTTCCTGCCGCGGCGCCATCGCGCTGGCAGAATTTCCCGAGAGCCTGTTAGAGGGGCTGGAAGCGCTTCCCGAAGTCGAGCGCGTGAGCCTCGAGCGTCCCCTGGCGCAGAAACTCAACCTGGCGCGGGCCGCGACTGGGATTGACAAAATCCACGCCGGGACCGACCTCCCGCAGGCATACACCGGCAAGGGGGTAATCACGGGAATAGTCGACGGGGGATTCGACCCCAACCATATAAATTTCAAGAACGCCGACGGCACCTCCCGCATCGGGCGCTTTACCTATTACCGGGCCACGCAGAGCGGCGACTACTTGGAGGAAATCCACGGCAGGGACTATATCCCCCAGATTGACACCGAGAGCGACGAGACCTACCACGGAACCCATACTCTCGGCATCATGGCCGGCGGCTACCGCGGTCCCGTGACCGCCGCCGTCAGAACCGGCGAGACCTCCGGGGAAATCCTTGAAACCTGCAACCCTTATTACGGAATCGCGACCGACGCCGACATCGCGGTCGCCGGGGGCGCGCTGACCGACTACCATATCGCGTTGGGGGTTGAAAGCATCCTGAATTACGCCTACGACGAGGGAAAGCCGGCAGTCGTGAACCTGTCGCTCGGCTCGAATGTCGGGCCACACGACGGTTCGAGCACGATTTGCCAGTATCTCGACTTGGCCTCGACGAACGACCATGTCGTTTTCTGCCTCTCCGCCGGAAACGAGGGTGAGCAGCCGATCGCGCTCCACAAGCGGTTCGCCGACGGGGACCTGACGCTGCAAAGCTGCCTGCGGCCCGCAGTCGATGTCCCGAACCTCGCGAATGTGCGCTACGGCCACACGTATATTTACAGTGACACCCCGGAACAGTTCGAGGTCCAGGCACTGGTTGTCAACCTCAAGCGCGGGGTGGCGGCGATGCGTATGCCTCTTCCCCCGACCGAGGGCGCGAGCAAGTACTGGGTTAGTTCGGCTGACTACCAGTCGGCCGATACGGACATAATCTCGCCGCAGCTCGCCCGCTATTTCGCCGGATATGTAGGGGTGGGAGCGGAGTTTGACTCCAACACAGGGCGTTATTACGCCGTGCTTGACTATATGGTATGGGACAACACGGAGACTAACGCCGACGGCAACTATATCCTCGGGTTCCAGGTTACGGGGAGCGCCGGACAGCGCGTCGACGTGTTCTGCGACGGGGTTTACAACGACCTCGACGACTACGGGCTGGCAGGATTCTCCAAGGGGATGACCGACGGCACGATTTCCGACGTCGCCTGCGGCAACAACTACGTTGTTGTCGGGAGCTACAATACGCGCCCCGACTGGCTCTCGCTCGACGGCTCCATCTACGGCTACCCGCTTGAGATGCCGGTTGGTCAGATGTCGCGCTACACGAGCTACGGAGAGCTTTACGACGGACGCCAGCGCCCGACAGTCTGCGCTCCCGGAGCGGCGATCATATCCTCATCCAACGAATACTATCTTGACGCGTATATGGCGGGGGACGAAAGCCGCCAGGCATCCTTCAACGACGGCTCGCGCCGTTATTCCTGGCACCAGAGCGCCGGAACCTCTATGGCGACCCCGGTTGTCGCCGGCTCGATCGCTCTCTGGCTGGAGGCTGACCCGACCCTGCGCTACGACGATGTCCTGGAGATCATCAAGGCTACCGCCGTCAGGGACAAAGACACGGAGACTTCCGGCAACCCGTTACAGTGGGGTGCCGGTAAATTCGATGCCTATGCCGGGCTGAAAGAGGTGCTCCGCCGCAAGGAGGCATCCCTGGGAAGCGTCGCGGCTGACCCCGACCGGCGGATGGTAGTGAAGGCCGAGGGTGACCGCCTGTTCCGCGTATGCTACGGGGGGACTGACGCTTTCTCGGCAAGTCTCTATTCCGCATCGGGATGCCGGATGCTGACCGCCGCCGGGGCCTCCGGCGAGGCGGTGCTTGATGCCTCGTCGGTTCCTGCGGGATTCTATATTCTGGCAGTCGACGGCGCTCCCGCCGCCACGGCCACGCGACTGGTAATAAAATAAGTAACAGAAAGCAACTATATATATGAACAAGACGATACGCGGTTTCCTCGCCATGGCGCTCGCGGCGGCCGGGACGGCGCTCTCCGCTCCGGCGCAGACCCCGGCGGGAGAGCCGATTATTGAGTTTCAGACCACGCTGTACGAGGATATGGCGGCAGCCAACGCCTTCCATTTCGTAATCGGTGCGAAAGCCGATACCTATATAGATGTCGACTGCGGCTACGGCTCGGTCGAAGTCGAGGTCGGGCCGGCAGTGTTCGACCAGGAGACCCAGGCTATTTCGGGCACAACGGTTACCGGCTCGGTCAGCAGCGAGGGAAAAGTAAGGATTTACGGCGACGCGTCGCTGATTGACTATCTTGACCTCGAAGGGTGCTATATAACGGACATATCTTTCCCGGCCTTGACCGAGGTCGCGATTCTAAATCTCAACCATAACCTGCTGAAACGCCTCGACCTCAGCCATATGGCGAACCTGGAGGCGCTGTATATCAGCGACAACCCATTCGGAGAGTCTCCCCTGGTTGTAGGCCCCGGGAAGCCTAAACTGACGATTATCGACATGAGCCTTCTCGGGGGGCTCGACGAGTCGTTCAATTTCAGCGACTATCCGGCGCTGGTGTCGGCCCAGGTATGGAGCGTCCCGACGCTGCGGCGAGCCGACACGTCGAAATGCCCCGAGCTTATGCAGTTGTCGATTGACGCGACGAATGTCGAGAGCGTCGACCTCAGCAAGAATCCCAAACTGCTCATCCTCAACGTGGGGGACACCCGCGTAAACAACCTCGACCTGAGCCATAACCCGTATCTTACGGAACTGTACTGCGGCCATAACGGGTCGATGAACAGCGGATACAAGTTCGAGACGCTTGATTTGTCGGCCAATACCGCCCTCCGGCGTCTAAACTGCGCCGGCAACGCTCTGACTCAGCTCGACATTTCGATGCTCCCGAACCTCACAGACCTTAGCTGCCAGCACAACAGGCTGACCTCCATCAACATCGACAGCAATCCGGCTCTCGTCAGCGTGGATATTTCCATGAACTATATGGATTTCGCCACCATTCCGGCCGTAAGGGAGACGTTCAGCGAGTATTTTTATTATCAGAACGCGATTAGTACCGGGCGGCAGCACGCGGTAGGGACTGAAATCGACCTGGCGGCGAAAGTGCTGCGCCCCGAATCCTCGACATCGGCCGTGCTCTATTCCCTCAACCGCGAGCATCCTTCCGACGCGACGGTTGTAGAGGATGAGTATTACAGCTATGCCGACGGGAAAGTGACCTTCCTTAAAGCCTATCCCGACAGCGTTTATGTCGGATTCAGCAACTCAGCTCTTCCCGACGCGCAGCTTGCTACGGAACTGTTTATGATCAAGGAACCGGCTGATATAGGGAAACCGTCGGTCGGTGCCACCGTCAATTTCTCCGCTGTCTCCTCCTCCCTGGCTTTCAAGGTCGGCATGAGCGGCGCGACTCCCGGGAACCCCGTCACCTTCCAGGTGGATTTCGGGGACGGGAACCTTAAGGATTTCGAGGCCGAGACGAACGGGATGCCCTCGGAAAACAATGTCACGGGCAAACGTGCCGGGGCCACGACAACGGTCTATGTGCCCGAAGGGGTGCAGATGACGGCCCTCGGGATGGATGGCCTGCGCGTGCTGTCGGTGAACCTGGATAACGCTTCCGCGTTGCAGGAGCTGGCGATTACCGAGGGGCGCCTTCCGTCGGTGTCGCTGGCCTGGAACGCTAACCTCTCGCGCCTGGACCTCAGCGGCAACAATCTCTCCGAAGTGGACCTCACGGGGGCCAACGGGATGTATATGAAGAACAAGCTGTACGATGTGGACCTGAGCGACAACCGGCTTGAATCGTTCGTTTACGAGGCTGCTCCTTTCGTCAGCCTCAACCTCAGCGGCAACCGGCTTGCCGAAGTCGGGATGACGAAGCTGTCGGACGTAAAGGTGCTCAATCTGTCGGGCAATATGCTGTCGTCTGTCGACCTCCGCGACTGCGAGGCTCTTGAAGAGGCTGATTTCTCTGACAACGAGCTGACGGGAATCACGCTGCTTGACTATGTGCCCCTGAAGAAACTTGACCTGTCGGGCAACCGCTTCACTTTCGCGACCCTTCCGGCGGAAGGGTGTGTCGCCGAATATACATATGCCCCGCAGAAGGTAGTTCCGCTCCCCGAGAAGGCCCCGGTAGTCAGCCTCGCGCAGTATCTGTTTGACAATGACGGAGCCCGGACCGGCTTCTTATGGAAGATGGCCGCGACCTCCGCGCCGGTTGCCGACGGGGAAATCCGCGCCGCCGACGGCCGGTTCTTCTTCGACAACCCTGACCTGGGGCTGGTGTTCTGCGAGATGACCCATCCGTCGTTCCCGCAGCTCTCTGGCGAGAATGCCATAAGGACAACCGACGTGCTGACCGCGCCGATGCCAACCAGGGTGTTTGCGACCTATACCCCCGCGGCCAACGGAACGGCCTCCGTCTCTTTGGCCGGAAAAACCAGCGGAACCACCGTCTACATCGACTGGACCGGCCTGGGCGATTTCGAGCAGCTTGTGCTTGGCACCACGTACAGCGGCTTCAGCGGTCCCGCGGCGAATGGGAAGACGGCGAAATTCTACTCCTATGACGAGGATGAGGGAGTGACCCTGCTGTCGGTTTCCGGCGTGGCTCTGTCGGACATTGACGCGTCGGCCATGAAGGGGCTGACAGCGTTCTGCCTGTATGGCAGCGGCCTTACTGTCGATAAAATCGGGTTCCCGGAAAGTCCCGCGCTCCGCGAGCTGACAGTCAACAACAGCCGGATCGACAACACGGGCTTCCTCGCGAAGTATCCCGGACTCACGTCGCTCTCTCTGCAAGGCAATCCTATCTCATCGCTGGATGTCAGCGGCTTAAAGAAGCTGCAAGGACTGTACGCGTCGAACTGCGGCCTGGAGAGCGTGACGCTCGACAATCCGGAAATGTGGGAACTTGGTCTGACCGGCAACCTCCTGGAAACAATCGACCTGGGGAATGTTCCCGCGATGGAGCAATTGTGGCTTACCGACAACCGACTTCATTCAATCGACCTGGAGCCTATGACCCGGCTCAGGGCTGTCGCTATCGACGCTAACGAGTTTGACTTCTCGACGCTCCCTCTGCCCAAGTCGAGTTATCTGGTCTATAATTATAAGAATCAGAAGCAGATTGAAGTCGCGGTAGTGGATGCCAGGGTCGATCTCTCGTCCCAGGCCGTGGCCGGGACAACACCTACGGAGTTCCGCTGGTTTATCGACTCGCCGTATCTCGACGAGGAGAATAACCTTACGGGAGAGGAACTGATCGAGGGCACGGAATACACGATTGAGAACGGCGTGACGACGTTCCTCTCGGACTTCGACCACGTTATCTGCGTCATGTCCAATCCCCTTTTCCCGGACTTCTACCTGCTGACAAATTTCATTGATGTGCGCACGGGCGCCATTGACGGCGTCGAGGCAGACAGCCCGCTCCCTGTCGAGTATTACAACCTCCAGGGCGTGCGCGTCGCCAATCCCGGCAGCGGGGTTTATATCCGCCGCCAGGGTGATTCCGTGACGAAGGTCGCTGTACGCTGACAATCCCGGCTGAGATAATTCCGCAAACATATGGCGCTGTGTCGCATATTGCGACACAGCGCTTTTCATACCCGGATGGGCTGTTATGACACACCCTCTTATGGGTATCAGCGGTTCCAAAAGGAGGGGATGAAGAGCACCAGGAAGGTGAACAGTTCCAGTCGGCCGGCGAGCATCACGACCATCAGGAGCCATTTGACGGCATCGGGCAGCAGGGCGAACGAGCCTTCCGCGCCGGTCGCCCCGTAGCCCAGCCCGTTGCATCCGATACACGAGCAGGTCATGAATACGGAGTCGGTAAGAGTGTAGCCGAAGAAGGTTATGACGGCCGAGGCGGCCGCGACAGTGAGGAGATAGAGCGTCGCGAAGGCTGTCACTCTTGACACGAGGCCGTCGGGGAGGGCGCTCCCGTTGAGGGTCACCACATAGGCCCGTTTCGGAAAGACGGTTTTGCGGATTTCGTTCATAAAATTTCGCCTCAGCACGATAAAGCGGTCAATCTTTATGCCGCCCGACGTGGAGCCGGTACACGCGCCGCATATCATCATCGCTATGGTCAGCAGGAGGCAGAACGGCCCCCACTCCTCGGCTCCGGGGATTGAGAACCCTGTGGAAGTAATGGCGCTGACGATATGGAAGAGGGGGTACAGGAATCTGGAGCCCGCGTCTCCCGACTCGCCCCGCACGAACCCCGCGAGGAGGAACAGGAGGTAGAGGGCGGCGACGGCCGCGGTGAAGGTCCTGACAACCTCGTCTTTGAAGAGTCCGCGGATTCCGCCGCGCCAGGCTCCGTAGATGGCGATGAAATTCAATCCCGCGGCGAACATCACGGCTGTAAGGACTATAAGGACATAGTCGGAATCCCAGTAGGCGACCCCGGCATCGCGGGTAGAGAAGCCGCCGGTCGCGACGGCGGCGAAGGTCTGGCAGACGCTGTCGAACAGATTCATGGGACCCGCCCACAGGAGCGCCACGGAAATAACCGTCAGGGCGCAGTAGACGCCCCACAGGGAGAGCGCCGTAGCGCGGATGCGGGGATGGAGCTTGCTGTGGGTTATTCCGGTGGCCTCGGCGTTGAACATTGAGATGCCCGCGGCGCGGTTAAGCTCCGGGAGCACCGCGAGCATGAACAGCACTATGCCGAGCCCTCCGATCCACTGGGTCAGCGCGCGCCAGAACAGAATGCCGTGCGACTCGGCCTCGACGCTGACAATCATACTCGCCCCGGTTGTCGTGAAGCCGGAGATTACCTCGAACATCGCGTCGGTGAAACCGAGGGGCGACGTTCCGAGAAGGAATGGAATCGTTCCGAAAAGTCCGAAAACAATCCATACGAGGGCCGTTATGACAAACCCCTCGCGTCCGCGGATCGAGGCCGGGGAGTTACGTGTGGCCCATTCGGCGGCTCCCCCGACGGCTGCTGCCGCCGCGGCCGCGATGGCGAACCCGAGCCAGTCGCTCTCGCCGTAGCAGAGGCATACTCCCATCGGCAGGAGCAGTAGCAGCGATTCGACAAGTACCAGCCGCCCGAGAATACGGACGACGGAGTTCCAGCGCAGGGAGGTTTTCATGAGAAATAACGTTTGACTTTCGGGAGCGCTCCGGCGACGCAGAAGACTACGACGTGGTCGCCCGGCTCGACGCGCGTGCGCCCTTCGACAATCTGTCCGCGCCCGTCGCGGATCAGCCCTCCTACGGTGATGCCTTTGGGAAGCGACAGCTCGGCAATCGGTTTGGACACTATCCGCGAACTGTCGCGGGCCGTGATGCCGGCGATTTCGGCGTTCTCGAGCGATACGCACTGCGATGTCGCGCTGTCCGACTCGAGAATCGCGTTCAGGATGCTCCCGGCGTTTATGAGTTTCTTGTTGATAATCTTGTCAATCGACAGGCTTTCGGCCTCGGGGATGTATTCAAGCTCCTCGATGCGCGCCAGGGTGCGTGGCGCGCCGTGTTCGCGGGCCACCATGCACGAGACGATGTTTGTTTCCGAGCTGCCTGTGAGGGCCAGGAAGATGTCGCATTTCTCGATGCCCTCCTCCTTGAGGGTCAGCACGTCGCTGGCGGCCGCGTTGACCGCCACAACCCGGGGAAAACGCGAGGCGATGGCATGGCACCGCTCCCTGTCCGGGTCGATTACGGTGATGTTGTAATGATTGCCGGCGATAATCTCGAGAAGGTTTTCCGTGACGCGTCCTCCCCCGGAAATCATTATCCTCCGGACCGGAATCTCGCGGCGGCCGCACAGACGGGGGAGGATGCCGGTGTCTTCCGGCCTGACAACGAAATATATCGTGTCCCCGGCGAGAAGGGAGTCGTCGCCTCTCGGGATGATGATCGCTCCTCCCCGGCGTATCGCGGCGACGTGGAACAGGCGGGGGTTGGACGGGATGTCGCGGAGGCACTTTCCGCACAGCTCTCCGCCCGGCTCCATTCTGACTCCGGCGACAAGCAGCTCTCCGCGGCGGAGGGGGAACCACTGGCTGGCCCAGTTGTGGCATATGAACTGGCTGATTTCTCCGGCCGCGAGTTTCTCGGGGCATATCGCGAGGTCTACCCCGTGGCGCCGGAGGGTCGCCAGCGACACGCCGTCGGTAAACTCGGGGGAGTCGACCCGCGCGGCGCACTTCGCCGCTCCGATTTCCCTGGCCAGCTCGCAGGCTACGATGTTGGTGTTCTCGTCGGGGGTGACGGCCACGAACAGGTCGGCGCTCCCGACGCCGCAGCGTTCCAGGGCCGCTGCCGAGGTCGGCCTCCCTTCGCAGGTTATGAAGTTGCCCTCCGCGTCCAGCTCGGCCAGGTGCTCGCGGTTCTCTCCTATGAGAACTATGTCCTGGTTCTCGACTGACAGCATCCTCGCCAGGTGGGTTCCGGTCTCGCCGTCGCCGGCAATTATTATTTTCATATCATTCCTTTAGCTATGTTTTGTTCTGTCGAAGAACGATGCGAAAGTACTAAAATTATTCGATATGTACGATGAGTATGTGTTCTGAACGTCCGTTGAGGCGGGATTTGTGTCGGGCAGGACTGCGATGCGGGCATATCCCGTATAACTATCTAAACAAATTCTGATAAAGGTTGTTGGATTGCCTTGCGGGCCTTCCAGGGAGTGTGGCGCGGAGTTTTTTTTCGGCAGCAGGCGGCGATGTGTCGTCATATCACGGGATTTTAGTAACTTCGCGGCTTGAAACAGTGGCGCTTGCCATAGTCCCGTAGTAAATTAAGAGCTGATAATAATGAAACGTGACAAAGTTATGGATGCGACGAAATATCTCCTGATTTCGTTGGTCGTCATCGGTCATTTCATAGAACCGACAAAATACACGGATGACGCTACATGTCTGCTGTATTGTTTGATTTATTCATTCCATATGCCTCTTTTTGTTTTGATAAGCGGGTATTTTTACAAAAGGCGCACCATAAAAGAGGAAATTCGTAAATGTATTCCGTTGGTGGAGATCTGCGCGTTATCCCATGTCGGTTTCTACCTTATCCGTAACGGAGGGAGCATCTCGTTCAGCGATCTGGTGTATTTTGGTGCTGACGCTTCGTGGTATCTCCTGAGCCTGGTTTGCTGGAGGATAATGACGTGCGTGGCATCAAATTTCTTAAGTGTGAGGCATTTGCTGATGGTGAGCGTCTTTGTGGATCTTTGCTGCTTCCTGTGTTTGAGGTATGGCGGTTTCATATCTGTCGGACGAACGGTGTTCTTTTATCCGTTTTTCTTAATCGGATATTGCTTTAAGGATAAATTGATGGGTTTTATCAGAAATCGCAAAATAATATTAAGCATATGGGGGGGGTAGCGCTCGCATTTGTAATAACGACCTTCGGTGTCCTGCAGTTCCAGATTGAATTCCAAAGGAACGGAGTGCCGGAGTTGACGCGTTATTCGGATGTCGGAGTCTGGCAGATAGTCTTGTTCAGGTATGCGATTGTACTATGCTCGTTGTTGATAAGCGGATTGTTTTTGATATTGGTCGACGGAAGCCCGAGGATTCAGAAGTTGTCCAGGTATGGAAGTGGCACGCTGTTTATCTATTATATCCAGGCATTCATGTGCGCGGTGGTCTTTGGTATGGAGATATCTTTGGTGCAGTCGTTGCTGATAGCGGTAGTCACGATTCCTGTTTTAACATATCTCTCAAGGTTTAAGTCGCTGTCGGGCTATATTACGAACCCTGTGAGCCGCCTTATGCGTCTTTAGTCGCATGGTATCCCGTTCCGGGGCAGGGAAGGAATGGCGGTTTTGCGTCAGAGCCACCCTTTGCGGTGGAGGATGAGCCAGGCGAGGCCGCTTACCCCGAACGAGAAGAGGATGATGAACAGGAAGGCGCGGGGCGCGGTCCCGAACCAGACGTCGACGTTCATCCCGTAGAAACTCGCGACAAGGGTCGGAATCATCAGTATCAGAGAGACGCTCGTCATCGTCTTCATGACGTTGTTGACGTTGTTGGAAATCACGGAGGCGAAGGTGTCCATGCTGTTCGAGAGGATTTCCATATAGACATTGACGGTGTTGGAGGCCTGCGCCAGCTCGATTTCTACATCCTCGACGAGGTCGGCGTCGCAGTCGGCCTCGAAAACCTTGTCGAGTCGCTGGATCAGCATGCTGTTCCCCTGGAGGGAGGTGTTGAAGTAGACGAGCGATTTCTGCAGCTCCATCAGGTTGAGGAGTATGTCGTTGCTGACGCCGCGCATGAGGGTGTTGGTGTACTCCTCCATCGTGTCGTTGATTTGCTTGAGGAAGGTCAGGAACCAGTAGGTCGAGGCGTAGATTATGCGCAGCACGAAGTCCGGCTGGTTGTCAACCGAGATGTGGCGGCGGTTGCAGTGGTCGATAAAGTCGGGAATCAGTTCCGTCGGGTTCTCGCAGACGGTTATTATGATTTCCCCCTTGGTCATTATTCCCAGGGGCATCGTGGTGAAGCTGAGGCTGTCGGCCCGGTTGGCGTGGGGGATACGGACGATTGTCAGCAGCCATCCGTCCTCGCGCTCGAAGCGCGGGCGCTCGTCCATGTCGGCGAGGTTCTCCATAAAGGATTCGGGCACGCCGAGCTTGCGCAGCGTTTCCCTGTCGGCCTCGTCGGGAGCCTCGGTGTTAATCCAGTACCGCGGGTCCCATTCCTCCCTCTCGACGATTCCCTCTTCCTCGCACGAATAAAACTTGATCATATAATACCAACAACCCCGCCGGGCAGTTGGTTGCGCCGGCGGGGTAGGGCGGTTGGATAATAATGCGATTGGTTGATTTTCTTCTCAAATTTCGGTCACGATTCGCAAGTGAAGTTGGGCACTCGTGATCTTCTGAAAGTTTTCCTCAGATAAATTTGAGGATTGTCATATTGTTATATCTCGCGGATGTTGATGGAGAGGGGAGGATTGGCATCGTTGTCGTATATGACTGTGGTGCCATTGACATTGGGAAGCGTTTCCTTCACTTTTCTCATGTTGTCCATATAATTTGAACGAATATTGGCTCCCGCTTTTATCTCATAAAGATGGAGCCCTCCTCCCTCTTCGGCTACAACGTCAACTTCCAGGCCGGATTTATCTCGATAAAAAAATAGTCGAGGTTCTTTTCCATCATTATATCTCTTTTTAAGAAGCTCACAAACAGCGAGATTCTCAAAAAGAGGCCCTCTCATATGATGCGATTTAAGCACCTCCCAATTATCAATACCTAAGAGAAAGCATGCTAATCCCGTGTCATAGAAATATATCTTGGGCATCTTAGTGAGGCGTTTTGAATAATTTGAAGAGTAGGGCATTAAGGGGAATGCGATGTATGAGGTCATTAATATCGACAACCATTCCTTAATGGTGACAGATGAAACTTCTGTTTCCCGAGCTAAAGAAGACGCGTTGAATTCTGACCCAATACGAGCGGCCAGAAGGCGCATGAACTTATCGAAGGCCATTATATTTTTGACTTTCAACAGGTCTCTCAAATCCCTTTCCACATAGGTGTTATAATAGCCCCTGTAATAAAGGTCAAAAGGTGCGCCTTGGGCGATAACGCGAGGATAGAGGCCTTCGGTTATGATCCGGTCTGTGCTTTGATTGTCAACAATCGTTTTCGCTTCCGTCAGAGAGAAAGGAAGTAATGTGAAAATAGCGGCTCTTCCAGCCAAAGATTGGGATTTTGTTCGAAGCAACGAGAAATTACTGCTTCCTGTAAGGATATATTTCCTATTCTTAAATTCGTCAACTCTGACCTGTATCATTGACAATATTTCCGGAACATTCTGAACTTCATCAATAATTACTTTTTCTCCTAATGCGTCTAAAAATCCGACAGGATTCCTCATCGCGTCAGTCCTTAATGAGATATCCTCTAAATTAGTGTATTTATAGTCAGGGAATAAATGCCTGCACAGAGTGCTTTTGCCGGATTGCCGTGGTCCGGTGACTATAATGACGGGAAAATACTGGTGCGCTTCTAAAATGGTGCGAGACAACGACCTGCTGATGTATTCGTTCATATTTCGGTTTGTTGAAGTTATGGCTTTGAATTATTTGAAGTCGCACTTTAATACGAAATCTGTGTCTAAAAAAAGAGAGGTGGTAGACCTCTCTTTATGCGGAGCGACCGAGATTCGAACTCGGGATACGCTTTTGACGTATACACGCTTTCCAGGCGTGCCTCTTCAGCCACTCGAGCATCGCTCCATTGAGAAATATCGAATGAACCGCCTCGCTTCGCCGGTGACAGGCCGTTTTCCAAGCCGGACACCTCCTTTGCGGGCTTTCCGGGTGCAAAGGTAGTGAATTAGTTTGGCCGGGGCAAATGTTTCGCGATATTTTTTTTCCGCGAACTTATTTCGGCAGGGAGTCGAAGAGGGTGATCAGGCGGGCGAGGTCCTCCTCGTTGGCGAACTGGAAGGTGATTCGGCCCTTGCCGGAGCGGTCGCAGGAGAAGCGCACGGGGGTCTGAAACGCCGAGGAGAGGTGCTTTTTCAGCAGGTCGAAGTCGTGGCTCGACGCGGCGGCCTGGCGTTTCTCCTCTTTCGCCTTGGGCGCGGGCAGCTCTCCGGCGGCTTCTTTGGCGAGCTCTTCGACGCGTCGCACGGAAAGGCCGTCCGATAGAATCTGCTTGTAGATGCGGAGCTGTGCCTGGGGGTCGTCGACGGCGAGCAGGGCGCGGGCGTGCCCCATGTCGATGCGGCGGTCGCGGAGGCCGAGCTGCACTTCGGCAGGGAGGCGCAGGAGGCGCAGGAAGTTTGCGATCGTGGCGCGTTTCTTGCCGACACGTTCCCCGAGCCGCTCCTGGGTCAGCGAGTACTGGTCAATCAGCTTCTTGAATGTCAGGGCGATTTCAATGGCGTTGAGGTCTTCGCGCTGTATGTTCTCGATCAGTGCCATCTCTGTCAGCTCGCTTTCCGAGGCCTGGCGTATGTAGGCGGGCACGGAGGTCAGCCCGGCGCGGAGCGCGGCGCGGTAGCGGCGCTCTCCGGCGATAATCTGGTAGCTGTCGGGGCCGGTCTTGCGCAGCGACAGGGGCTGGATTATGCCGAGTTCCCTGATTGATGCCGCCAGTTCGTCGAGGGCCTCCTCGTCGAATGTCGTTCTGGGCTGGTCGGGGTTGGGGGAAATCTGTTCCAGGAGAATGTCGTTGATGGCCGACGCGCCGCGGGCCGGAGTGTCGTCCATCGAAATCAGCGAGTCGAGGCCGCGGCCGAGGGCGCTTCTGTGGGGTGTTGCCATACGCGATTATTTGTGGGAGTGAGATTTGTTTTTTGCGATCAGTTCCTTGGCGAGCATCGTGTGGGATGTCGCGCCGCGGCTCTCGGGGTCGTAGAGTATCGCCGGAAGCCCGTGGGAGGGGGCTTCGGAGAGACGTATGTTGCGGGGAATCACGGTGTTGAACACCATCTGTCCGAAGTGGCTCTTCAGCTCTTCGAAAATCTGGTTGGCGAGGCGCAGGCGCGCGTCGTACATCGTCAGAAGGAATCCTTCGATTTCAAGCTCCGGGTTGAGCTTCGATTTTATTATTCTTATTGTGTTGAGGAGTTTCGAGATGCCTTCCAGGGCGAAATACTCGGCCTGGACGGGGATTATGACGGAGTCGGCCGCCGTCAGGGCGTTGACGGTTATCAGGCCCAGCGAGGGGGAGCAGTCAATCAGGATGAAGTCGTATTTCGGGGCGACCTGTGCCAGCAGGCGGCGGAGCACCTTCTCGCGCTCCGGCTTTTGGATCAGTTCCAGCTCGGCTCCCGCGAGGTCTATGCGCGACCCCACGAGCTGCAGGCCTTCGACGCAGGTGTCGACCTGCGACCCGTCCATAGGATAGTCGTCGACCAGGCATTCGTAAATCGACGATTTCATAGTTCGGGGGTCGATTCCGTAGCCCGAGGTTGCGTTTGCCTGCGGGTCGGCGTCGATAATCAGCACCTTTTTCCCCTCCATGGCCAGCGAGGCCGCGAGGTTTATGGTGGTTGTGGTCTTTCCCACCCCCCCCTTTTGGTTGGCTATGGCGATAATCTTTCCCATATCAGAGTCTAAAGGTTTGTTTGGTGCAAAGTTAACGCCTTTAATAATATAAGGGGGCGGTTATCAGACTGATTTAAGCATTTTTGTTGATAACTGCGGCTTAATGTTAATAATGGCGCTCCCTGGAGCCGCCCCTCCGGCTCGCCGAGGCGCGGCGGCTGCGAATTGGTTAACGAAAGTTAAACCCCCCGAAAAAATTGCCTGAAACCGGCGAAACCCCTACCTTTGCACCTCGGTAAAATGAACCATTTCTGCCATCGGGGTGTAGCACAGTTGGCAGCGCGCCACGTTCGGGACGTGGAGGTCGGAAGTTCGAGTCTTCTCACCCCGACAGTTTTACCGAAACAGAGGTCTCAGAGCGCATCTGAGACCTCTGTTTTTTGTATCTCGGCAGAGATATCAAAGCAATCAGCGCCGCAGGCATTTGCTTGCGGCGCTGACGGTTTCGGTGTCGGGGTGACAGGATTCGAACCTGCGACCACCTGGTCCCAAACCAGGTGCGCTACCGGACTGCGCTACGCCCCGAGGGATTTCCGGCCGGGTAGCGGCTCTGAAATCGGTGCAAAGGTACGGCCTTTCCCGAAATTTTCCAAATTTCTGAGTGTTTTCGCAATGGAGGGGAGTCGGACGGGTCGGACGGGTCGGACAGGTCGGACGAGTCAGACAGGTCGGACGGGGCTGCTGACGGCTGGGAGGGGCGTCATAGGATTCCGGCGTGGTGGAACATGTCGCGGTAATAGGCGGCTTTCTTCTCGAGGGGGAGGGGATAGGCCCGGGAGGTGGAGGGCATGCGCCATATTTCGAGAGCGCGGTCGGGAGTGGCGACCATCTCGCCCATGCGGGGGAGGGGCGTGTCGGTCAGCGAGGCGATGACTCCGGCGGCTTTCTCGCCGGTAGTGGCGACGGTGTGGCAGTCGGGCATTCGGGCGAGGAGTTCGCCCAGGTGGACGGGCTCGACGATTTCCAGGAACTTGTCGGAAGCGTTGCCCATGAGCCGGCGCACGCGGAAGCCCGTGTCGTTTAGGGCGATATGCTTTTCGGTGAGCAGGGCCTTGATAGCCTCGAGGTCAAAGTCTTTCGAGCCGGGAAGGCGTAGCGCGTCGCGGTTTCCGAAGAATATGAGCGCCATCATCGGCCAGAAGTCGTTGGTGCGGTTGGGGTAGTAGAAATCCATCGCCCAGCGCTTTGACTGCGGCGGGAAAGTGCCCATTATCAGTATTTTCGCTCCTTCGGGGATGAATGGTTCCCAGGGATGCGTCTCAATCGGCTGTTCGTAGTTTTCTTCTGCCATAAGAATGTCGTTTACTAAGAGATAACGTGAAGGGGCGGTAAAAGATTGCTTCGACGCGTTCCAGGGCGTATTTTCGGGGTGGAAGTGGGATATTACGCCGATTTTCGCTAATTTTGCGGTAAATTACCTGATTATGGGCAGATTTCTTGCGATTGACATGGGACGCAAACGTTGCGGCATCGCCGTGACCGACCCGGCGCGCATCATCGCCAACCCTCTGGAGACGGTCGAGACTCCCCGGCTGCCGGAATACGTCGCCGACTACTGCCGCCGCGAGCCGGTCGACAGGATTGTCGTCGGGCGGCCGCTGGACATGAAGGGGGAGCCGTCGGACTCGACGCGCTACATCCTTCCGACCCTCGGCAGGCTCCGCAAGGCGCTCCCGGAGGGAATGGAGATTGTGTGGGCCGACGAGCGTTTCACCTCCGTGCTGGCCCACCGCGCGATGATTGACGGGGGTATGCGGCGCATGGCCCGCCGCGACAAGGCCGTGGTCGACAAGATTTCCGCAGCCATAATTTTAAACGACTATATAACCAACAACTGATGAAACTTCCAGTATATCTCTACGGCCACCCTGTGCTCCGCCAGGAGTGCGCCGACATAACCCCGGACTATCCCGACCTCAAGAAGCTCGTGGCCGATATGTTTGAAACCATGTATGCCTCGGAGGGCGTGGGGCTGGCGGGGCCGCAAATCGGGCGCGCCGACCGTATCGTCGTTATTGACGCGGACCCTGTCGGCGACACCTTCCCCGAATGCAAGGGGCGCAAGTTCGCGCTCATCAATCCCGAAGTGGAGGTGCTCGACGGCGACCCTGTCAGCCGGTCGGAAGGGTGTCTCAGCCTTCCGGGTATCAGCGAGGATGTTAAGCGCGTCGAGCATATCCGTCTGCGCTGGCTCGATGAGGATTTCCAGCCCCGCGAGGAGGAGATTTCCGGCTACCTGGCCCGCATCGTGCAGCACGAGTGCGACCACCTCGAAGGAGCGCTTTACGTCGACCATCTCTCTCCCCTGCGCAAGCAGTTTATCCGCGGCAAGCTCCATAACATTATCTCGGGCAAGACCCGCTGCGACTATCCGGCGAAATACGCCCCCAAGAAGAAAAAATAAGACACTCCAGTATATATATGGCATCCCCGAATCCCGACGACAAGAAAATCATTTTCTCAATGGTGGGGGTCTCGAAGACCTATCCTCCTCAGAAACAGGTTCTGAAAAACATCTATCTCTCGTTCTTCTACGGAGCGAAAATCGGCATTATCGGTCTCAACGGTTCCGGTAAGTCGTCGCTTCTGAAAATCATAGCCGGCATCGACAAGGATTACCAGGGGGAGGTTGTGTTCTCCCCGGGCTATTCCGTAGGCTATCTCGAGCAGGACCCGAAGCTCGACCCCTCGAAGACTGTCGTGGAGGTCGTGCGCGAGGGTGTGCAGCCGATTATGGACCTCCTCCGCGAGTTCGACGAGGTAAACGCCGCCTTCGGCGACCCCGACGTGCTTGAGGACCCCGACAAGATGGACAAGTTGATTCAGCGCCAGGCCGAGCTGCAGGACGCTCTCGACGCTGCCGATGCGTGGAACATCGATTCCAAGCTCGAGCGCGCGATGGACGCCCTCCAGTGCCCGCCCGACGACCAGCCGGTTGACACCCTCTCCGGCGGCGAGCGCCGCCGCGTGGCCCTCTGCCGCCTGTTGTTGCAGCAGCCTGACGTGCTTCTTCTCGACGAGCCTACCAACCACCTCGATGCGGAATCGATCGACTGGCTCGAACAGCACCTCCAGCAGTACCCCGGCACCGTGATCGCCATCACCCACGACCGCTACTTCCTCGACCACGTCGCCGGTTGGATTCTCGAACTCGACCGCGGCGAGGGGATACCCTGGAAAGGCAACTATTCCTCGTGGCTTGAACAGAAGACAAAGCGCATGGCGCAGGAGGAGAAGCAGGCGAGCAAGCGCCGCAAGACCCTCGAGCGCGAGCTGGAATGGGTGCGCATGGCACCCAAGGCGCGACAGGCGAAGGGAAAGGCCCGTCTGTCGAGCTACGACCGCCTGCTTAACCAGGACCAGAAGGAGCGCGAGGAGAAGCTCGAAATATTCATTCCCAACGGACCCCGTCTCGGCAACAAGGTAATCGAGGTCACCGGCCTGGCTAAGGCTTTCGGCAAGAAACAGCTCTTCAAGGATCTGGAGTTCGCTCTTCCTCCCAACGGAATCGTCGGGGTCATCGGGCCCAACGGAGCCGGAAAGACCACCCTGTTCCGCCTTATTATGAAGCAGATGGAGCCTGACGCCGGCTCTTTCGAGGTCGGCGAGACCGTCAAAGTCGCGTATGTCGACCAGACTCACCATGACCTTATCCCCGAAAACACCGTCTACCAGGTGATCTCGCAGGGAGTCGAGAGCTTCCGTATGGGTGGGCGCGACGTCAACGCCCGCGCCTACCTGTCGAAATTCAACTTCGCCGGGGCCGACCAGGAAAAGAAGGTCGGAGTGCTTTCCGGCGGAGAGCGCAACCGTCTCCACCTCGCCATGGCGCTGAAGGAGGAGGGTAACGTGCTTCTGCTCGACGAGCCCACCAACGACATCGATGTGAACACCCTCCGCGCCCTTGAGGAGGGTCTGGAGAACTTCGCCGGATGCGCCGTGGTTGTCAGCCACGACCGCTGGTTCCTCGACCGTATCTGCACCCATATCCTCTCCTTCGAGGGTGACGGCAAGGTCGTGTTCTTCCAGGGAAGCTACTCCGACTACGAAGCCTTCAAGAAAGCCCAGAACGGCGGCAAGGAGCCTCCCCGCCGCCGCTATCGCAAGCTGATGGAATAGTCGGCGCCACACCCCCCTGAAATAACAGGCGGCTTGCTCACGCAAGCCGCCTGTCGTCATTTGGGGATAGGGTGTCCCTCCCGGGTGGGGTAAAAAAAGTGGGAGGGACGTTGGGGTATTGTTGGAGTCTTTTCGTTGGGGAGGAGCCGCTTATTCCGCGACAACCTCGAAGGGGATTTCAACCACGACCTCTTTGTGGAGGTTGATTTTCGCGGTGTACTTGCCCAGTTCCTTGACAGCCTCTTTGAGCTCGATGGCCTTGCGGTCGATTTCGTGACCGAGTTTGGCGAGAGCTTCGGCGATCTGGATGTTGTTTACGGAACCGAAGATGGTGCCGGTAGCGGAAGCCTTGGCTCCGATGGTGAGCTGCACGTCAGCGAGTGAAGCGGCGGTAGCCTCGGCGGCTGCCTTGATTTCGGCGAGCTTGTGGGCGCGCTGGCGCTGCACTTCCTGGAGCTGCTTGAGCGAAGCGGCGTTGGCGATGACTGCCTTCCCCTGGGGGATGAGGAAGTTGCGACCGTAACCGTCCTTTACTTCAACCACGTCGTCCTTGTAGCCAAGGCCGTGGATGTTTTCTTTCAGTATGATTTTCATTTTCTCAAAGTCTTAAAGTAGTGGGTGGCTTTAGATTGGCGGCCGCGCCTTATTTCATAAGGTCGGTTACGAAGGGCAGGAGGGCCAGGTGGCGGGCGCGCTTAACGGCCTGTGCCACGCGGCGCTGGAACTTCAGCGAGGTTCCGGTGATGCGGCGGGGAAGGATTTTGCCCTGCTCGTTGAGGAACTTCTTGAGGAACTCGGGGTCCTTGTAATCGATATACTTGATACCGCTGCGCTTGAAGCGGCAGTATTTTTTCTTCTTAACGTCAACCGACAGGGGGGTGAGATAGCGGATTTCTGACTGTGTCTGTGCCATTTTCTTGAAGTGAACTGGTTGGAAACTGGGTTATGCCTCCTTTGCTTCGGCCTCGGCGGGAGCTGCTGCTTCCTGGGCCTTCCCGGCGCGGAGAGCGCGACGCTTTGCGGCGTATTCAGCGGCGTACTTGTCGTTGCGGAAAACGAGGAAGCGGATCACGCGCTCGTCGCGGCGGAAAGCGGTCTCGATTTTCTTGACGATTGTGGGGTCGCCGTCGAATTCTACCAGGGTGTAGAAGCCGGTCGATTTCTTCTGGATGGGGTAGGCGAGCTTGCGCAGGCCCCAGAGTTCCTCGTTCACGATTGTGGCGCCGTTGTCGGTCAGCACTTTGGTGAACTTCTCTACCGCTTCCTTCATCTGGGCTTCAGACAAAACGGGAGTTAAAATGAAAACGGTTTCGTAGTGGTTCATTTTGTTAACTGGAAGTTATGTAACTTAGTGTTGTTATGGCGTTTGCGGCCAAAACGGCCCCAAACGGCTGCAAAGTTACGAAATTTCCCCCGCCCCGCCAAACATTTCCATCGCTTTTTCCTCCTTTCCCCCTGAAAGATAGCGCGGGGGAGAGATCTGGACGGTTGAGGGGGCCAGGAGAGCACCCGCCTTCCGGCGGCAGCACTGGACAAGTGTTACTTTATGTACAGGGACGAGGTGATGAAGCCGGAGATGGCTGTCGAAGGCGAAGGCGCCGGTCGGGGCCGGCGGAATCAAGGTCGGGGCCGGAAGGGGCCGTGGGAGGTTTGAATTTGTAAGGGTTGGAGGGGTGATAAACGAAAAAATGGAGCGTCTCACGACGATCCATTTCCTTTAAACCTTTATCTTAATCTAATACTATGAAAAACACACATGCAAAGGAACTCATTATTTTCGACCTGTGCAAGTATTGGTGCGTTTTACCCCCCCCATTTAACGAATTTTAACCCAAATTTAACATATGCAGAATGAATATACCCCTTTCATACGGCTTGTGGGGGCGTTTTTCTGCATAGTGTGGAGGTTGCGGCGACATCGGGTTGCAATCTTCGCCGAGCTTCGTTATCTTCGCGGTGTCTTGCGCGTATGTAGTCAGATTTATCATTGGATTCCGAAGCGCGTAATTCTGCCGTTTTTGGGATTTTTGGGTTAAAGTTGTCCCTTTTCTCCAACCAGTCCGAAGAGGTGTTGCTTTAAAAATTTTTTATCTATCCTTTCGTAATAATTAATGTTCAGATTTTCCGCGTTTGTTGATATATGCCGGGATGTGTCGCGGTTCCGGGGAAAAGTCGCTGCCGCGCTGTGCGCGATTGCCGCGGTTGTGTTGCCGTCCTGTGTTACCGACGAGGTTAAGGAGCCTTGGTCGGTCGGTCCGGGCGACGAGTGCCCTCGTTTCGATATTGTATTGGACGACGGGTCGCGGGTGTCGACAGTTGACCTTGCCGGGCGGCGCACGATGATTGTCTTTTTCAATACGGGGTGTGAAGACTGTCGGCGCGAGCTCCCGGTAATCCAGGCTGTCGCCGACCGCCTCGGGCAGGATACGGCCATACCATATATAATATGTGTGTCGCGCGCAGAGGGGAGTGCCGCGGTTGAGGCGTATTGGGCCGAGAATGGTCTGACACTCCCATACTCGGCCCAGGATGACGATGCGGTTTACCACCGGTTTGCCAGCTCCGTGATCCCGCGCGTATATATAATAGGTGCCGACCTCCGAATCGCGGCGGCATATGCCGAACGGCTACCCTCGGCCGACGAGCTGCTCCGGCAGATGGGGCAATAAAGCTAGCGCCGGGGCGTTATATAAAGGTGATGAGACGCTTCCGCCAGCTCCGGGGCCTGGTGCCCGCGATGCTGCTCCTGCTGCTGACCGCCGCGGGGGCGTTGTCGTCGTGTTCTCCCAAGCGCAACAACGCCGCGACCCGCAAATACCAGGAGTTCATCACCCGCTACAACATCCATTATAACGGCGACAAGCATTTCAAGGAGACCCTCGAGGAGATGGAGCTGAACTACGAGGACGACTACTCGCGCCTGCTCCCGGTGCATCCCGCCAACGCCAAGGCCGACGAGAAGGCTCCCCAGCCCACGGGTAATTTCGACCGCTCGATCGAGAAGGCCCAGAAGGCTATTCAGCTCCGCTCGATTAAGAAGAAACCGAAAAAACAGGCCGGCAAGGGGAACGACCCGAAGTACAAGGCCTGGATGAAGCGCGACGAGTACAACCCCTTCCTCCACAACTCCTGGCTGATGATGGGGCGCTCGCAGTTCCTCAACGGCGACTTCCTCGGCGCGGCCTCGACTTTTTTCTATATTTCAAAGCATTTTACCTGGCTGCCGGAGACCGTCACGGAAGCGAAGCTCTGGGAGGCGCGTTCCTACGCCGCCTTGGGGTGGCTCTTCGAGGCGGAGACAATACTGACGCGCGTCAAGGAGGACCAGCTCGTCAACAAGAAGCTCAGGGAGCTCAACGCCCTCGCCTGGGCTGACTTTCTGATTCATTCCGGCGACTATTCCAAGGCGATTCCCCGTGTCGCGGAGGCCGCGAAGATGGCCGACCGCCAGCAGAAGGTGCGCCTGAATTTTCTTCTGGGGCAGCTCTACGCCCTGACCGGCGACAAGGCCGCCGCATACCAGGCTTACAAAAAGGCGGGAAGCAGCGGAGCGGCGACCTACCGCACGAAGTTCAACGCCCGCATCAAGCAGAGCGAGGTATATTCCGGGGCGGACATAGCGCCGGAGGTGAAGGCGCTGCGCCGTATGACCCGCTACGACCGCAACAAGGAGTATCTTGACCAGATTTATTACGCGATTGGCAACCTCTATCTTTCGCGCGCCGACACTCTCAAAGCAATCGAGAACTACGAGCTTGCAGCGGAGAAGTCGACCCGCTCGGGTATCGACAAGGCCCTTGCGCAGCTTACCCTCGGCGGTCTGTACTACGACCTCCGCCAGTATTCCAAGGCGCAGCCCTGCTATTCCGAGGCGATGCCCCTGATTCCCGATACCTATCCCGATTACAGGATGCTGAAGCGGCGCAGCGACGTGCTCGACGAGCTGGCCGTCTACTCGCAGAACGTCGAGCTGCAGGACTCCCTGCTCCGCCTGTCGGAAATGACCCCGGAGCAGCAGCTCGCCGTCGTCAACAAGATTATCGACGAACTGAAAAAGAAGGAGAAGGAGGAGGCCGAGGCCGCAGCCCGCGAGGAGTTCCTGGCAAAGAGTCAGGGGAACGAGCTGCAGAGCAACAACACGCAGAACTTCACGATGAACAACGGCGACGATTCCTGGTACTTCTACAACACGATGACCAAGAACGCCGGAAAGACAGAGTTCCAGCGCCGCTGGGGCAACCGCAAGCTCGAGGACAACTGGCGCCGCCGCAACAAATCGTCGTTTGACTTCAACGATTTCAACGCCGCTTCCGACGAGGAGGCGGAGGAGGGGGAGTCTTCGGGTGACGTCGCCGCCGAGGGCGCGCCCGAAGGGGCCGACATTTCGCCGGAAGATGCCGAGAAGGCCAAGCAGGCCGAGGACCCACACTTCCCCGAATACTACCTTAAACAGATTCCGAAAACCGATGCTGAGAAGCTTACCGCCAACGACATCATCCAGGAGGGCCTGTATAACATGGGTGTCATCCTAAAAGACAAGATGGAGGATTTCCCGGCCGCTGAAACCGAGTTCGAGCAACTGATGAAGCGGTACCCCGACAATGTCTACCGCCTCGACACATATTATAACCTCTACCTGATGTACACCCGTTCGGGCAACACGGCGGCCGCCGAGCGCTACCGCCAGCTCATCCTCTCCGAGTTCCCCGAATCGAAGTACGGCATCGCGATGCGCGACCCCGACTATATCGGGAGTCTGCGGCGCATGGAGGCAGCCGAGAAGCAGCTCTACGACCAGGCGCTCGACGCGTATTTCGGAAACCGCAACAGCGAGGTCCACGCCGTCTACAAGACAATGTCGGCCGACTATCCGCTGAGCAAGCTGATGCCGAAATTCATGTTCCTGGAGGCGCTCGCATGCGTTTCCGACAAGAACAAGGAGGGCTTCAGCAAGACGCTCCGCGAGATGCTCGAGCGCTATCCCGACACTGACCTCACTCCCTACGCCTCGGCCTACCTGAAGGGGTTGGCGCAGGGGCGCGACTTGCGCCGGACCACCTCCAATATGCGCGGCATGGTGTGGGAGACGCGCCTTACCAACGACTCCCTCGCGACTTCCTCAGACTCCCTTCCGAAATTCGAGATTAACGCCGAGGTGCCGCAACTGCTCGTGCTGCTCTATCCGATTGACGTGATTTCCCCCAACGCGCTTCTTTACGACATCGCGCGCCACAACTTCACCTCCTTCGCCATCCGCGACTTCGACCTCGAGCCGATGAATTTCGGTCGTCTCGGGCTGCTGGTAATCAAAGGATTCGCCAATATCCGGGAGATGAACCGGTACATATCGGTGCTTAACGAGAACCGCAACTTCAAGCTCCCTCCTGAAGTACGGCCCGTCATAATTTCGCAGGCCAACTTCGACGCCCTGCTGCGCTCCGGGGCCTCGTTTGACGAGTATTTCGACTATATGCGCGACAAGACATATTCCGATACCGAGCAGCGCGTGCTTCCCCCCGAGCTTTACGAGCCGTCGCCGCTCCCCTCCGAGCAGGAAGCCGGGGAGGAAGCCCCGGCGGAAGAGGCGCCCGAGGCTCCGGCGATTCCGTCGGACGAGTCAGACCTGTCAGACAAGTCAGACAGGTCCGAACCGTCCGAACCGTCTGACCGGTCCGACGAGACCAACCCCGCCGCGCCCGCAGCCGAATCAGAGTCGACCCCGGCTCCCGCTCCAGCGCCAGTTCCGGCCACTGCCGCGCCGGCTAATCCGGAACCTTCGGCTCCCGCGCCTGCCGCTCCCGCGCCGAAGCCGGCCCCTGTCGCGCTCCCCGATTATCCCGAAGGCTCCGAGGGGGATGACCCCCTCCTCGACTGAGGGGCCTGGTCGCCACCTGGACATAAAAAATCTGTGCCGGATTTTCCGGCACAGATTTTTTATGGGGTATGCTACCGAGGTTTAGTTCTGGGGGAGCTGGGGAGCTACGGGGGTGGGGGTTACGGGGACGGCGCTGGCGGTCGGTACCTGGGGCTTGGCCTCCCAGCCGAGGGCGGAAGCGCCGAGCACGGCGGCATCGGCTTCCTTCAGCTCCGAGGGGAGCACTTTCACTTTCCCCTTCCAGATTCCGAGCATGTTCTTTTCCATCGCGTTGAGGAGGGGCTTCATCAGCATGTCGCCGCTCTTGGCGAGGCCGCCGAAGAGGATGAAGGCCTGGGGCGCGGAGAACACGGTGAAGTCGGCAAGCGCCTCGCCGAGGATTTCGCCGGTGAACTCGAATATGTCCTTCGCGATTTTGTCGCCGGCGATCGCGGCGTCGTAGACATCCTTGGAGGTGATTTCCTCGATGGGGATGTTGCGCAGGAGGGAGGGCTCGCCGGGACGGGCCTCGAGGAACTCGCGGGCGCTCTGGGCGACGCCGGTTGCGGAGCAGTAGGTCTCCAGGCAGCCGCGGCGGCCGCAGTTGCAGAGGCGTCCGTTGTTGCGGCGCACGATTACGTGGCCCAGCTCGCCGGCGAAGCCGTCGTGGCCGTAGACGAGTTGCCCGTTGATCACGATGCCGGAGCCAACGCCTGTGCCGAGGGTGATCATGATGAAGTCCTTCAGGCCGCGTGCCGCACCGTAGGTCATCTCGCCTATCGCGGCGGCGTTCGCGTCGTTTGTGACGGCGACGGGTATGCCGGTCTTTTCCTGTACGAGCTGTGCCAGGGGTATCGGGGTGGGCCAGGGGAGGTTGACTCCCTGCTCGATCACGCCGGTATAGTAGTTGGCGTTGGGGGCGCCGATTCCGATGCCGTAGATTTTGCCGACAGCGTCGTTGGCTTCCATCAGTTTGTTAAGCTCGGTGTTGAGTTCGTCGATGTACGCCTCGACGGTCGAGTGTTTGCGGGTCTTGATAGAGGAGCTGGCGATCACGACACCGCGCGCGTCAACGATACCGAAGACGGTGTTGGTCCCGCCTATGTCGATACCGACAACATAAGGTTTGCTCATTGCTTTACGGGTATTATTAGGTAAGTGGTTTTTTATGGTAAGCGCCTTGGGCGCAAGCACGAGACAAAGGTAATAAAAAATTCATACAGAATAGGTATCGCGGCCTGAAAATCGCTGTCCGAGCTTACTTTTAGCGCGAAATACCTCTTAATGAACGATTACGCTTCCACGATGTTATAATTCTATAACGTAAAAGGTGAAAAATATGAAAAATACTGCTATCCTGGTTCTCGCTGTCGCGGGAGCCGCCGCGCTCGCCGGATGCGATTCGAAAGCGAAACTCGCGAAAGAGATACAGGGAGAGTGGACTTCCACTCCCGAACTGCTTGTAAATACCGGGGCTGCCCGCGCGTCGCTTGTCAGGGTGATGGAGTTCAACCGCTCTGCCGACGCGACCGAGGGAACGGTCACAATGACCGCCCTGATTACTGTCGACAACGCGCTGCCTGCCAATGACTCGATTGTCACCCCGCTGACAATCGCCGCTTCTGGCACTGCCACTATAACAGGAGTTTATTCCGTAAAGGATGACGACGAGGTGAAGGTGAATCTCGACGCGACGTCGCTCTCTATCGCCGTGGACCCCGACGCTGTGAAACTAAGCTACGATATAATTGACGGCAACAGCGGCTCCTCGCTCGAGCAGTTGCGTCCCGGCGCGTTGAGGCTCGCCCGCCAGCAGATCGACCGGGCCGCGCAGGATGTGTTCATCAGCCTTGACGAGATTGACGACATTCGGATCGACAACAACCTGATGTCCTGCGAAATCGGCCATAAGGACCTGACATTCCGCCGGGCGGAACCTGCCAAATAGCCGGGCGGAGCCTTCCGAACAGATATTAATTGTGAACGGCTATCCGCCAGGGTGGCCGTTCACCTCCTTTAACCCTCCCGCGGGAGGGCGTTTCGGAAAAAATTCGTAAATTTGCCATTTGAGAAAATACGCTTGTTTATGAATTTCAGAAACTTTTTTGACCAGATACCTCCTGTTACCAAGAACCTGCTGATAATCAACGTTATTGTCTGGCTGGCGATGGGGCTTGTGCGTCCTGCGTCCGGCTTCTTGGAGCAGTACGGGGCGCTTTACTATTTCACGTCCGACCAGTTCGTGCCCTCGCAGCTCATTACTTATATGTTCATCCACGCGAACTTCATGCACCTGTTCTTCAACATGTTCGCCCTGTGGATGTTCGGCATGACTATGGAGCGGGTGCTCGGCTCCCCGAAGTTCCTGTTCTATTATATCTCCTGCGGCCTGGGTGCGGCCCTGGTGCAGGAAGGGGTGTTCGCCGGAATGATCGCGCATTACGCCTCTATGTTCGCCAATCCCGGAGCGGTAAGGGACCTCCTGGCCCATTCGCAGGTGATGTATAACCAGCTTTACGAAATCGGGGTGGTGCCGACGGATGCCGAAGTCGGGATGCTTTACCAGCTTTACCATACCCCGACAATCGGCGCTTCCGGGGCCGTGTTCGGCATCCTGCTTGCCTTCGGGTACATGTTCCCCCAGGCCCGTTTGTCGCTCCTCTTCCCCCCTGTGACGCTCAAGGCCCGCACGTTCGTGCTGATTTACGCCGCCATCGAGCTTGTCCTCGGCGTATATAACAATCAGGCCGACACCGTGGCCCATTTCGCCCACCTCGGCGGCATGCTCTTCGGTCTCGTGATTCTGCTCTACTGGCGCAAGAAGGGGGTTATCGGCGGTCCGTACCATTTCTGATTCCGCTCGCTGATGGTTCTGCGTCTGTTCATAGTCAACGCGCTGGTCTATCTCGGCCTGAAGCTGCTGTGGCTCGCCGCCCCCTCCCTGGGGGTGGACTTCGAGGCCGCGGTGGCCGGGCTGCTGCTCCCCCCGACTTTCGAGGGGGTGGCCGAGAGGCCGTGGACGTTGGTCACATATATGTGCACGCAGTGCGATTTCCGTCATCTGCTGGTCAACATGCTGTGGCTCGGCGGATTCGGCACTCTCCTTGGGCGCGATGTCGGGGGGCTGAGGGTGCTCGCGCTCTACCTCTTCGGAGGGTTAGCGGCCGCGGGGATGTTCCTGCTCAGCTCCCTTACACCGTTCGCGGCGGCCGAACCGCTCGCCGGTGCCTCAGGCTCGGTAATCGCGCTGACTGTCGCCGCGGGGGTGGTCGCGCCCGGCAGGAAGGTTAAGCTGACCTATATCGGCGAGTTCTCGATGCGGCAGGTTGTGCCGCTGGCGCTCCTGGCGTTCTTCTTCTGCTCGCTTCCCGAGGCGATGGCCCATGCCGGAGGGCTCCTCGCTGGTATCGCTGCGGCACTCATCTGGCGCCGCGCCGCGCGTCCGGCAAAAGTTTCCGAACCAATCATGCCCGACGAATATTCGGCCCTCGTCGCCAAAGCCAACGCCGAGGGCTACGAGGCGCTTCTCCCCGCCGAGCAGCGCCGGCTTTACGAACTGACCGCCCTGCGCTCGCGCCGCGGCTGACACTATAAACATCCATCAATGGGACCTGCTGCGAAACGCATACTACACATCGGAGGCTGCGCCGCGAATATCGCGGCGGCTGCCGCGACGTTGTGCGCGGCCTACGGCGGGATGGTCGATCCGATGGTGTCGACTATTCCGGCGATTTTCGCCATGTCGTTTCCCTTCTGGGTCGGGTTAGTCATAGCACTGGTTGTCATTGACCTGCTTGTAAAGAGCCGGAAGATGGCGCTGATTCCCGCAGGCGCGCTCATTCTTTGCGCCGGACCCCTGATGAGCTACGCCCCGGTCAACCTGGTGAAGAAGGATGTCGCGGCGCAGGACTCGTCGAAGGTCTTTACCCTCGTCAGCTTCAACGTGGCTAACCTGATCGGCACTATGACCCACCTGGAGGCCTCCGAACTGTACACCGCCCCCGGCGCGCCTTCCAACGAGATTGTCGATTACATTATCGGCTGCGGGGCCGACCTCGTGATTACCCAGGAGTTTCCGCCGCTGACCCCGAACAAGTACCTGGGCCTATCCGAAGCGCAAATCGATACCCTCCTGGCTCTCTATCCCCACAGCCTGGTTCCGGCCTTCAGCAAGGAAACGCAGAACGAACACCGCTGCAAGATTTTCTCGAAATTCCCCTTGCGCCGTGTCGCGATTCCGGGATGCTCCGGATTCTCGGAGTGGTCGGCGGCGATGGTTGACATCCGCGGCACGGAAACGCTGGTGATTGACGTCCATCTGCAGTCAATCGGCCTGACGCCCAAGGACCGCGAGCTGTACGTCGAACTGACCGAGGGGGAAGGGCGCGGAAAGATGGGGGAGGTGCGCCACACTCTCCTCAGCAAACTGTCTAAGGCGATGAGGCTCAGGGCCGACCAGGCCCGGGAGCTGCGCCACGCGATTGACTCCATAGGTGCGCCGAACGTAATTGTCTCCGGCGACTTCAACGACATACCGGGGTGCTACGCTATGCGCAAAATCGCCGGCGACAATTTCCGCAACGCGTTCAACGACGCGGCAAACGGCCCGATGATTACCTTCCACTCCGACCGTTTCTACTTCCATATCGACCATATACTCTACCGCGGGGCGATGGAGGCCGTTGACCTGCGGCGAGGCGACTGCTCCGCCTCAGACCATTACCCCGTCCGTGCGGCGTTCCTTCTGGAATAGCCTTTCGGGGGAATAACGAGAGAGAATACTAAAAACAATCATAAACCATTAATTATGAAGCCAATCATTATGAGTATCTGCGCGGCCGCGGCCGCATCGGCTATCGGGCTGGGCGGCGTTTCGTGTTCCCACGAACGTCAGAACCCCTTCATGCAGCCCTATGCCAACGAGTACGGCATCCCTGCTTTCGAGGAAATCCAGATTGAGGACTACGTGCCGGCCTTCGAGGCCGGAATCGCCGAGGCCAGGGCCTCGATCGATTCGATTATCGCCAACCCGGAGGCTCCGACCTTCGAGAACACTATGCTCCCCCTCGACTGCCTCAGCCCGACGCTCGAACGCGTCATGGGAGTTCTCGCTTCCCTTACCGAGGCCCATTCCACCCCCGAGCTGCAGGCCGTTTCCGAGGAGCTGTATCCGCGTTACACCGCCTTCACCGACGAGCTGATGATGAACGACGGCCTCTTCGAGCGCGTGAAGACCCTCTACAACAATATCGACACCGTCAACCAGCCGCTCGACGAGCGCCGCGCTATCGAGCAGACCTACAACGACTTCGTCCGTTCCGGCGCGCTCCTGTCGCCCGAACAGAAAGAGGAGCTGAAAAAGGTGAACAACACCCTCGCCAACCTCTACCTGAAATTCAACAAGAACCTCCTGAACGCAAACAACACCTTCGAAATCGTAGTCGAGGATAAGGCGGAGCTTGAGGGCATCCCTGCGACCACCGTCGACAACGCCGCCGCCGAGGCAAAGGCCCGCGGCAAGGAGGGCAAGTGGGTGTTCACCCTCCACGCCCCCTCGCGCCTGGCAGTCCTGCAGTATGCCGCCAACCGCGGTCTCCGCGAAAAGATGTGGCGCGGCTACACTACCAACGCCACCCGGGGGGAGAACGACAACCGCCCCGTGATCGCTGAAATCCTCAAGGCCCGCGCGCAGAAGGCGAAACTCCTCGGATTCAAGGACTACGCCGCATACGCTACCGCCGACAAGATGGCCAAGACCCCCGAGGCCGCCGAGGCCCTGCTTCTCCAGATTTTCGAGCCGGCCAAGAAGAAGGTCGCCGAAGAGGTTGCCGCTATGCAGGCTGTCGCCGACGCGGAGGGCGCCGATTTCAAAATCGCTCCCTGGGACTATTATTACTATGCCGAAAAGGTGCGCCAGCAGAAATACGCCCTCGACGAGGCCGCCCTGCGTCCCTACTTCGCAGTCGACTCCGTGCGCAAGGGTATCTTCGCTATGGCGAAGCGCCTCTACGGGGTGAACTTCGAGGAAATCGAGGCTCCGAAATACCATAAGGATGTCAAGACCTATAAGGTGACCGACGAGCAGGGTAACCACGTCGCTATCTTCATTACCGACTACTTCACCCGTCCCGAAAAGCGTCAGGGCGCGTGGATGGAGCAGCTTAAGGCCTCCTGGGTGAACGCCGACGGCTCTGTCGAGCGTCCGATTGTCTACAACGTGGGCAATTTCGCCAACCCGACGGCCGACGCCCCCTCCCTGCTGTCGATTGACGACGTGCAGACAACCTTCCACGAGTTCGGACACGGCCTCCACGGCATGCTCTCCAAGGCGCGCCTCAAGAGCCAGAGCGGCACGAACGTCGACCGCGACTTCGTCGAGTTCCCCTCGCAGTTCCACGAACACTGGGCCTTCCAGCCTGAGCTGCTTGCCGAGTACGCCCACCACTACAAGACCGGCGAGCTCATCCCCGACTCGCTCGTGCAGCAGATTAACGCCGCGTCTAAGCACAACATGGGCTTCATGACCGCCGAACTTGCCGGAGCCGCCCTCCTCGACCTCGCGTGGGGCCACTACGACCCGGAGACCGACGGCCCTGTTGACGTCGAGGCCTTCGAGGCCAAGGTCGCCGAGATGCTCGGCATGCCCGCGGAGCTGACCTTCCGCTACCGCTCCCCCTACTTCAAGCATATCTTCGGCGACGAGGGTTATGCTTCGGGCTACTACACCTATCTCTGGGCCGAGCAGCTTGATGCCGACGGCTTCGAGATGTTCAAGGAAAAAGGCGCGTTCGACCCCGAATCCGCCGCCAAGATGAAGAAGGTGCTTGAGAGCGGCGGTTCCCAGGACCCGATGGTACTCTACGAGGAGTTCCGCGGCCACCGTCCCGATGCCTCCGCTGTCATCCGCCAGCGCGGCCTCGACTGATTAGTGCCCTCCACCAATAGGGCATAGCCTCCCATCATAGAGCATAGCCCATCACCAGTAGTGCATAGTCCTCATATCAAGGTCAGGCAACCCGCTTCATTCCAACCTGTTGGGTCGAAGACCCTTAATGTTAGTAACCCCATCATAAGCCGCGTCAGCGGCGGTTGATGGGGTTTTTGCTTGACAATCAGACTGCAAGGCCGAAGATCTTACGCCATTGCCGGTCGCTATAATGCTGAAACGGAGGCTGTCGGTCCCCGGCGGATTATGTAGATGCCTTTCGGTAGCGCGGCGGCTTGAGGGTCGCCGCTGAAAACCTTTATGCCCGAGGTGGTGAAAATCTCAACCGGGCCGGCGTTGTGGTCGGTTTCGGGGGCGGTTATGGCCGTAACCTGGGTTTTGTTGAATCGGCTCCAGGGCTCGGTCGATTTGTATTCGTCAATCTGGTCTTCTGTAAGGTTGATGCCGAATCCGAGAGTGCCTTCGGCGTATGTCGCTGTATTGAACGGGTCACCTTCAACTTCGGGCAGGTGCGGGCGGAATGTGTTTACAACCATAAGCGACGGGGTGTTGAACGCTCCGTCCTCGATTACCAGCGCTCCTTGCGAGGCTGCTCCGCTGTAGGGCGGCGGAGAAAAAACGACGGCCCTTATGCCGGTGCCAGCGAACGCGTCCGCGGCGATTCTCGTGACGAAGAACATATGCTCAACCCCGTTGTCGGAGTGATTGACGATGTAGGGGATGAAAATTCTGTCCATGTCCGCGTCCGCGAGGCCGGTTACCGTGGCGTGGGTGTAGTCGTCGACGCTGTATTTGATTCCGTCTACAGCAAATTCCGCGGCGCTCCCGGCGAGCGTCCCGGCGGCAATTAACGTGGCTAACAATGGAACAACGCGCATATCCTTTGCTTATCAGTTAGAGAAGTGTGTCTTATATGAGAACGCACCCCTCGCCGCGTTAGTTCGTTCTCCTGAGGCTTTTCGAGTTGCCGATAGAATCTCCGCATTTAAATCCGGCGGGATTCCTTTTGTTTCAGAAGTTTTTCATAACTTTGCAACGGCGGTTGCTGCAACCGCCGTTGCAAAGTTATGAAATTCTACGACAGAGAGATAGAAACGCACACATTGCGGGAGATCGAGATTACATCCCGCGAGTTCTCGCAGATGACGGTTATTACCGGTCGGTGCAGAATAGGAAAAACCACGCTCATAAAGCACGCACTGGCAGAGCGGGGGATGGTTTACTTTTTCGTGGCTCGTAAAAGCGAGGCTATGTTGTGCCGCGAGTTGGCGGAGACCTTGCGGGAAGAGCTTGGCGAGGAGTTGGGGGAGTTTTCATCTATGACCCGTCTGTTCGCGACCATAATGCGGATCGCGAAGCGCCGCCATTTTACACTTGTTTTTGACGAATTTCAAAATTTCAAGTACGTCAACGAGTCCTTTTTCAGCGATATGCAGAATATTTGGGATTCTAACAAGGATGAAGCGAGGATTAACCTCGTTATCTGTGGCTCGCTGTATCCGATGATGACTAAGATATTCGACGACCGCAAGGAACCGCTCTACGGCAGGGCCACTTCGAGGATGCGCCTTCGGGAATTTCCCTTGCGTACGTTGAGGGAGATTATGGCCGAACATAATCCAGACTATTCGGCTGACGACCTGCTCGCTATGTATATGGTGACAGGCGGTGTGGCGAAATATGTCGAACAACTCATAGTTAATAAGGCGTTTGCGAAGGATGCGATTCTGAAATGCGTTTTGAGCTACGGCTCCTATTTCATTGATGAGGGGAAAGAACTGCTTTCTGACGAGTTTGGAAAGGACTATGGTAATTATTTCTCGATAATGTCGGCGATAGCGTCCGGAGAAAATGAGAGAGGTGCGATCAAGTCGGCCACCGGGATTGATGCCGGCGGATTTCTCGAACGTCTGGAGAAAACCTACGACTTGCTGTACCGCTACCGTCCTTATCTCGCGACAGAAAACAGCCAGAACGTAAAATACGGCATTCGCGATAATTTCCTTAACTTTTGGTTCCGATTCATTTTCAAATACCGCAGCGCTGTGGAAATCGGGAACCTGGAGTATGTGCGCGCCAAAGTGCTGGCCGATTATGACACATTCTCCGGCTGGATTCTCGAACGTTATTTCCGACAGCTTTACCGCGAGACCGGACTGTACAATATCGTTACCAACTACTGGGAAAAAGGTGGCCGCAACGAAATCGACCTTGTCGCTGTTAATGAGGCAGACAAGGAAATAGTGATAGGTGAGACCAAGCGCAACCCCTCGAGGATTGACCTGCGTCTTTTGGAGGAAAAGTCGAAGAATATCGTTGAGAAACGGAAAGGGTGGAAAGTCAGCTATGTCGGGCTTTCCCTCGACGATATGAACGCCTGACGCGGGTAGTCCGAAGTCTCTTATCCTTCCTCATAGCCCGGCGTCGGCTGAAAATTGCCGGCGGAGGCAATAATATGGGAAAGGGGACGTTATATCGTTAGTGAAAAAACGCAGAGAAGCGATATAGTTAAAAGCGCAATTAAGAGGGCGTTTAATAATAGATGTTAAACGCTAACGAGCTATTTTAGAGGCAATTTTGAGTTTTGAGGAGGGAGCGATGCGGGCATCGTGACCGACGAAAAGCTCGAAATTGGCCTAAAAGAGCGAAGTTTGGCGTTTGACAACGCGACCCCCCTTAATTAACAGATATTATTAAACACCCTCTAAGCAAAACCTCATAGCAATGAACAAACTGTTTCTGTCATTAGCCCTTACCGCTGCCGCGGCCACCGTGGCTTTCGCCAAGGGTCCGAAGGATCCGGAGCTTATGACTATCGGCGGTACTCCCGTAAAACTCAGCGAGTTTGAGTACCTCTATAACAAAAACAACACCCAGCAGCTCCAGCCGCAGACTGTCGACGAGTATCTCGGTATGTTCGTGGCATACAAGCAGAAGGTTGCCGCCGCCCGCGAGGCCGGAATCGACAAGACCCAGGCGTTCCAGAACGAGTTTGAAGGCTATCGCCGCGACCTTTCCGCCCCCTATCTGAAGGACCAGGCGGTTGAGGACTCCATCCTCCGCGCCGAATACGAGCGGATGAAGACCGAGCGCGACGTGAGCCATATCATGATCGCCCTGGGTGACAATCCCGCCGCAGACTCCCGCCAGAAACAGCTTCTCGACTCGATCCGCACCGCCATCCTCGGCGGCAGCGATTTCGCCGAGCTGGCCCGCAAGTTCTCCATCGACCGCTCCGTTGTCCGCAACGGCGGCCATATGGGCTATATCACCGCCGCCCGCTTCCCCTACACGTTTGAGGACGCGGCCTACGAGACCAAGGTCGGCGACATTTCCCCGGTAATCCGCACCCCCTTCGGCTTCCATATCGTGAAAGTCAACGGGGAGCGTCCCGCCCAGGGGCAGGTGCTCGTTGAGCATATCCTGAAGCTCACCCAGGGGATGGACCCCCAGGCCGCTGCCGCCCAGAAGGCGAAAATCGATTCAATCTATACCCTCGTAACCGCCGGAGGCGCTGACTTCGAGGATGTCGCGACCCGCGAGAGCGAGGACCCCGGTTCCGCCAAGAACGGCGGCCGCCTCAACTGGTTCGGTTCGGGCCAGATGGTGCCTGAGTTTGAGCAGACGGCCTTCTCCCTGGCCGACGGCGCGATTTCCGAGCCGTTCGCGACAGCCTACGGCTACCATATCATCAAGCGCCTCGAAGGTAAGGGCATAGACCCCTACGAGACAATGCATCCGATGCTGAAAAAGGTAATCTCGCAGGACGAGCGCGGCGAGCTTCCCCGCAAGCGCCGCGTCGAGCAGCTCAAACGGAAGTACGGAGTCCAGCTCGACCAGGCCGCGATCGAGGCCGTGAAGCAGGAAATCGCCGCCAACATGGGGCTTGACTCAGCCCTGACAGCCAAGTTCCTCGGCAGCGAGACCCCGATGGCGAAAATCAACAAGCAGCCCCTGATGCTGTCGGAAGTGATGGCCGAGATGGGCAATCCCTTCATCGGCACCGGCGAGCAGCAGGCGCGGCAGTTCGAGGGGCTTGTCAACCGCGCCGTTGAAAACGCCGTTCTCGACCTGGCCCGCGAGGACCTGGCCCGCGAGGAACCCCAGTACGGCAACCTCCTCAACGAATACCGCGACGGCATGATGCTCTTCGAGATTTCCGACCGCAACGTGTGGTCCAAGGCCAAGGAGGACAAAGAGGGTCTGGAGAAATTCTTCGAGGCCAACCGCGCGAAGTATGCTTGGGACAAGCCCCGCCTGAAGAGCTACGTCGTATTCGCCACCTCCGACTCCGTCTGCTCCGCCGCGAAGGCGTATCTTGAAAGCAACAACGTCCCCAACGACTCGCTCGGTCTGGTGCTCCGCCGCCAGTTCGGCAACAACGTCAAGGTAGAGCGCGTGCTCGCGGCGAAGGGGGAGAACCCCATTACCGACTTTATCGCCTTCGGAGGCGAGAAGCCCGAACCCAAGGGGCGCTGGGCCTTCTACTTCCCCTACCGGAACCGCGTGATTCTCCAGCCGGAGGACGCGGGGGATGTCCGCGGAGCCGTTACCGGCGACTATCAGAACTACCTCGAGGAGAAGTGGGTCGCTACTCTGCGCGAGAAGTATCCCGCGAAAATCAACCAGAAGGTACTCAAGCAGGCCCGCAAGAACCAGGAGGCCGCTTCCGGGAAATAAAGCCTGCGCAGGCTGCTGGTGCCCCCGGCAACGTCATTATCCGTCCAATAGTTAATGGCTCGTTTCGAGAGAAGCAACCAGAAAGAGGCAACATCGCCCCGCCGCCGGATTCAACGGCTGGCGCGGGCGATACTGCTGCTTATTGCCTTCTGCGGGGCGTTCCCCTCCGCCTCGGCAATCAGCTTCGACCTCGACAGCATCGCGGCCTGGGGCAAGTTTCCCCGCTTCTGCGTCGGGGTTTACCGCTGGGGCGACCATTTCTTCAACAACTACGACTCGACCTACGTCGAGTCGACCGGCAAGCGCTGGAACATAAAGATCAAGAGCGATTCCTGGAGCGACACATACGATTTCCGGTTCGACAACCGCTACCGTATGGAGATGCTCTCCGACCCCTCCTCCTCGCTCGGTTTCTACCTGACGTATATGGCGGTGTCTGTCGGCTACGACGTGAATATCAGCAAGTATTTCACGGGTAACGACCGGGTGCGCGAGCGGTTCAGCTTTCAGTTCAACTGCGCGCTGTTCGCCGCCGAGGTTTTCACCTACTCCAACGACGTCGGCACCACAATCCGCCGCATGGGGATGCCGGGCGAAGTCGAGAAGGTCAACCTGGATTTTTCGGGCATCAATAACCATACTCTCGGCGTCGACCTGTATTATTTCTTCAACCACCGCCATTATTCCCAGGCCGCCGCGTTCAATTACTCGAAAATCCAGCGCAAGAGCTCCGGCTCGATGTACGCGGGGTTCTCCTATCTCGACGAGTCGTATAACTTCGATTTCTCATCCCTGCCGGAAGCTGATTCGGAGATTCCGACTACCTGGGAGCACAACTACCGGGTCGACAGCAAGTCCTACGCCATTAAGTTCGGTTATGCCTACAACTGGGTTTTCCATCCCGGCTGGTGCCTCGGCATATCTGAATCGCCGATTATCGGGGTGCGCAAGGGGCATATAAACCATCCCGGCGAGAAGAGCACTACCTTCTTGCTGAACAACCGTTTCCGTCTCGGGCTGGTATATAACCTCAGAAAACGATGGTTTTTCGGCGCGTCCGGCAATGTCATGTCCGGCCTGATCAACGACCCCGAGCATACCCTGATCGCCAACACGCTTTCCGGCGAGCTGTCGATCGGCTACCGTTTCGACCTCTGGTGACCTTTCGTTATGAAACCGACTCGCTCTGAAATACGCGGAACCTGGCTGCTTGCCGCCGTTTGTGCCGTAGCGCTGCTGGTGGCCGCTGTGATTTCCCGTTGCGGAGGGGGCCCCGGCGACCCGGATGCCGAGCCTCTGTTGGAAATGCCGGAAGTTCCGGGCAATCCCGATGCCCCGGATTCCGTCGCCGTGAGCGAAAAGAAGGCTGCCGGGAGTTCAAAGCGAGGCCGAGCCGCAAAGTCCCCCAAAGGCCCCGCTCCTCGCCCTGTCCCGAAAGACAATCCCTCGCCCCTCGACCGCCCGATGTAGAGATTGTATGAAAAATCCGATACACCCATCCTTTATTACCCAAATGGGAGGGTGCTATCAGAATGGTCCAGATGGTAGGAGCTTGGAGGTGAGGCCGACGGGAGCAATCTATAGATTGTGACCGAGGCTGAATCCTTCAAGCGACGACCCAGATGGGCCATTATGATACACCCTCTTAGGTCAGGCGTGGCGCGAGCGCAGGAAAGAGTCGAGATCCGACTCCCGCGGAAGCGACAGCTTTTTGCGTATGCGGTAGCGGGCGGAATTGGTGCTCGGCCGAGAGATTCCGAGGCTCAGTGAGATTTCGTCGGTGTTCATACCCAGATATATCAGCATGCAGACCAGCTCGTCGTTGGCCGTCAGTTCCGGGAACTCTGCCCGCAGTTCCGTCAGGAAATGGGGATGGAGCGAAGCGAACGCCCTGCGGAAATCCTGTTCTGCTTCCCCGGTAAGGGCCGAAGGGTTGAGGATGCGCTTTACCTGCTCCACTACGTCCTTGTCGCGGCTTTGCGCAAGCTCGTCGTTGACGCGCTCGATTTCAGCGTTCAGATGCTGCTGCCTGTCGAGCATCAGCGCCAGGTTCTTTTCCGCGATCTGCCGTTTGCGGCGCACCACGCCGTGGTACTGGAAACCGATAATCAGCAGCGAGAGGGCCAGGGCTATCGCCAGGAGGAGGATGGCGGTCGTGCGGCGGCTGATTTGCAGTTTCGCCGCGAGCGCGTCGGCTTCTGACTTGCGCCGTTCAGCGCGGTATCTTGCCTCTGCGCCGACAATGGACTCTATTTTCTGGCGGTCGAGGATGGTGTCGCGGGCCGCGTCGTATTCGTCAAACATCCCGGCCAGTTTCGTGTATTCCCCGGCATCGGCGTAGGCGCGGAGGAGCCCCTGCATCGCGTATAGAGTGCCTTCGTCGTCATCCTCGGCCTTCCATCTGTCCATCGCCCTTTCCATCAGGCGTATTCCCTCTTGCCCGCGGCCTGTCATGGCGTATCCCTTGCCGAGAGTGAACATCGCGTCGTTCGTGTCTTCCCCCCGCGCCTCGAGGGTGTCGATGGCTTCTTCGAGCCGCCCGATCGCCCAGGGAATCCTGGCGGAGAAGTATTCGGGATACTCGACTATGATTTCAGCCATTGTGCAGTCGACCATCAGATGCAGATACGGCTTCCCGGCGTTGGTCTTCCCCTCGTCAATCGCCCTGTGGGCAGCTTCGAGGCAGGCCATTACCGAGTCGGGCTGCTGGAGGTACACGAATGTGTCGGACCTGCGGCGCCATAAATCGCTCATCATTACCCCTCCGAGCCGGGCGCTGACCTCCATTCCGCGGCGGTTGGCCTCTAAGGCATCGGCGTACATCCCTGTCTGGTTGTAAAGCCTTCCCAGGTCGCCGTACAGCTCGATCGCGCCCTCGGTTTCCGCGAGGTCGGGCCGGGCGGCCAGCGTGTCGGCCGCTTCCTGGAAATATTCGAGGCTTCCGGCGTAGTCGCCGTTGACGTTAAGGAAGAGCCCCATCTGCGTAAGAACCTCGACGGGGTTGGACGCTTTGCCCCCTTCGCGCATCAGCTCGACGGCGCGGCGCTGCATGTCTATGAATGAATCCGAGGGAATCTGTTCCTGCGACTGGAGATGCCAGGCGAGGTTGCTCAGTGAGTCGATTTCCCCGGTCTCGGCTTCCGCCGGGCCGCGGTGGCCGCAGCCCGCGAGCGCGAGCGCCGAGGCGCACAATATGGCAGGAATGGTTTTCATGCGGCAAAGATAGGAAAAATACATCTCCCGATTCCTCAGGTATTTCCGGCATCTATTGAATCATCTATCGCCATTTTGGCACTCGTACGGATATTGAGGCTATCTTCGCGCTGTTAAGAATTGTAATGACATGTCGGCAGCCGGTCTGCGGCTGACCGCCCCGGCTCCGCATAGGGACCAGCCTTTGTCAGTCTGATACTGCTTAATTCTATTTATCGTCGACAACTATGAAAGCACAGCCCCCGTGCGTCGGAGAGAGACGCGCGGGGGCGTTTTTTCAATCCGTTGCCGCGCAAGAGTCAGAACGGATAGCCGATCGCCAGGTGGAAGCAGAGCGAGTTTTTGAAAGAGGTCATGTTGTAATAACTCGACTTGCTCGTTTGGTATGGCGCGTGGATGCCTACGCCGAGGTCGGCGCGGAGCACGAGCATCCCGATGTCGAACCGCAGCCCGGCTCCCGTGCCCAGGGCGAGGTCTTTGAAGAATGTGCTCCCCCGAAGTTCGCCCCCGGGGCGTAGCGGGTCTTTTTTCAGCAGCCATACGTTCCCCGCGTCAACAAATACCGCTCCGTTCAGCGGCCCGATAATCGGGAAGCGGTATTCGACGTTAAGCTCGAATTTGAAGGTACCGGTCTGGTCGAAATAGCTGTCGCGTATCCAGCGGGGAGGGCGGTAGGAGCCTGGACCGATCGAGCGCACCGGGAAGGCGCGGACCGAGTTGGCACCTCCGGCGTAGAACTGCTCCGCGTAGGGTACTTCCGAGGAGTTGGCGTAGGCGTGGGCCGCCCCGACCATCCCGCGGGTCACAATCCAGTTCTCGCCCCACAGACGGCGCCCGAACACTACCTGCGTCGAGCCTTTGACGAATTGCGAGAAGGGGGTGCCGAAGAGACGTTTCTCCCCACGCTTCCCCGCCGCCTCGTAGATGCACCAGAACAGGTTCCCCGCCTCCTGGGCCGTGAACGTCCAGTTGAGCCGGTTGTCGGAGTCGAACTGGCGGTCGTAGGAGTAGGTGTAGGAGAACTGCGGGATGTACTGCGAGCGGAAACTGAGCGCGATTGCCGGGTTGGCGGCGACTACGGAGTCGAACGCGTGGGTTGTCTGCATCAGGTTGGTGTAAGTCAGCTTCAGCGGGGTCAGCGAGTGGGACGAGTGGCGGCTTGACTGCCAGTCATAACTTATCGAGGCGTTGAACTGCGCCATCTTGAAGTAGTGGGGGCGGTTGAGCAGGTCGGCCGAGAGCACGAACCGCGTCCAGTTCAGGTTTCGGTTGCGTCGTTTGATGAAGTTCGGCGCGAGCATCCGCGGGAAGCTGAGGTTGGCAGCGAGCCCTACCTCGTAGGAGTTGAACACCGACGAGCGGTTGCGCCCGGTCTGCCACTCGTAGGAGCCGGTAAGGGTCACTCCGAGCTGTTCGCCCCCGCCGAAGAGGTTGCGGTTCTGAACTCCGAGAAGGACTCCCGGACCGATATAGCTGTTTGATTTGGAGGACGCGTTTATTTCGACGGTCGCCTCCAGGGGGGTGTCGAAGGTACAGGCGATGTTCACGTCGAGAGTCGGCTCGGCCGCTGCGGTATCGGGTACGACAGCCATGTCGATGTTGTTGAATATGCCGAGGCGGGCGAACCGCGTCTGGGTGCTGTTCATATTGCGCACCGAGAAGTAGCGCCCTTCGCGGAAAGTCACGCAGTCGTGGATTACACCCCTGCGGAGCCGCGAGGGCATCATCTGTATCAGCGTGGCGCGGTCGGTGACGATGGTGTCCGGCGTGCCTCCACCCTGGTTGCGGTACGCCCGGACGGTGACCTTCCCCGTGCGGTAGCGCTGGAACATCTGTTTCGGTACGTTCGACACGAGGGTCATCCTCAGGCTGATCGACATAGGCTTTTGCAGCGAGTCGGCCAGGTACTCGATATAGTCGGGGCGGAAGAAATAGTAGCCGCGGTCGCGCAGGGAATTGGTTATTCGTATGCGGGCGGCCGAGAGGGAATCGGTGCAGTAGCGTACTCCGGCTTTCAGGTAGTTGTCGCGCCGGGCCAGGGAGTCGATGTAATGGTTCAGGCGGCAGGTGTCGGGCAGGAACTCGATAGAGTCGATGGTGTAGGCCGGCCCGGTCTCGATGGTGTAGGAAACCTTGGCGGTTTTTGGGTTGCGGCCCGGAATCGTCTCGTAGCGGGCGGAACCGCGGAAATAGCCGTTGTTGTCGAGGATTTCGTCGAGCATATGGGTGCGGGCGTCGGGGCGCACGGTGCTGATGAGCACCGGTTCCGATACCAGGCGGTCGTAGAACCAGCGCTTGATGCCTTTGCAGGAATCGCTCCAATGGTTCCATACCCAGAGGCCGATGGGGAAGGGGAAGCGGTATTTCGGCGATTTGAGTATGGCGTTGTTCGGGGGGACGCTGACGGCGTTGTCAAGCTGCGACTTGACCGACTGGGGCACCTTCGTCCCCTCCGGGGCGGAAATGTCGATTTTCTTGACACCGGTGTAGAGCACCTCCCCCTCGGGCAGGCGCGAGGTGGTGGAGCAGGCCGCGAAAACCAGCATAGCCGCGGGAAGCAGTAGCAGGGATTTCAGTGAGTTGCGGTTCATTTTTCCTTTTCGGTGTCGGTTGTTGTGGTTGGTTTGGGTTGTGTAGCCGCGGGGGCCGGAGTGAAGGCCGGGGCCTCATCCGGGAGGGCCGGGACGGCCGGTTTGTGCCGTTGCAGGAAGCGGAACATGTCGCTGAGGCGGTGGAGCTTGCGCTTGTAGACGAAGCCGACGCCTGTCTGCGTGATTTCTCCTTCCAGGATGCTCTCGTAGCCGGTATGGCGGAAGAGGCGGACGTACATCGTGCCCTGTTTGTTGAGCATGTACTCGAAGGATATGTCGGCGATGAGGTTTTCGGCGAAGTTCTCGTCGGCTTGGGCGTCGGTTGTGTAGTTGCCCCCGACAACGATTTTGAAGCGGTCGTCGAAAAGCGACTTGCTGACGCGGTAGCTGTACGTCATGGCCTGGGTCTGCGCTCCGTCGACTGTCTTCTCGTACTGGTTGATTCCGAAGGAGAGGTCAACACCCTTGATTGTCGACGCGGCCCAGTTGTTGATTTGCGATTCGAGGAAGGAGTAGAGGGTGCTTGTCGCGGTTCCCGAGACAGTCTTGGTGTTGCCGCCTGTGTATGTGCCGGTTATCATCAGGTTCATCGCCTGGTTGGCTCGCTGCTCCGCGGTCATGCTCTTCAGCTCGTTCTCGATCGTTATGTCGTCGGTGCATGCCAGGTCGAAGGACGCGTTCATCTGTTCCATCGTCCCGGTGACGTTAAGGATTATGTCGAACGTCACCATTCGGGAGTTGCCCGAGGAGTTTACGTTGGCCCGCAGGTCGTCGTCGGCGTGAATGTTGAGCACCGGGTTGAGCATGTCGCCGTTGAAGGCGACGTAGCTCCCCTGCTGGAAGGTGAAATTCTTTTCGGAAATCATCGGGGGGGAATAGCGGGCGTAACCCTGGTTGATGTTGAGGCGCCCGGTGGTCCGCTCGTCCCCCATATAGTCCATCGTGTAGTTGATTGTGCCCTCGCCCTGGACCTGCACGCGGTCTTTGCCGTCGGCCGAGAGGTCCACGCCGAGGGTCGTGCCGGAGGATACTGTCAGCGACGCGTCGAGGTTCAGGAGCATCCCCTTGTTCTCGATGGTGTCGGCGGCGGCTACCGCCGCGGTATCGGCGAAATTGACGAAGCGTACCATGTCGCTCTGGCTGCGCGAGGAAATCGCGTTGACAGCGTCGGGCATGACGTAGGTGACGTTGGTGCCCGGGAGCACTTTCAGGGCCGCGTCGACGTTGAGGAAGCTCATTGAGCCTTTTACCGCCGCGTCGAGGTCGATATATGCCTTGCCGTAGACATCAACTCCGCGGCGTCCCTTCTTGCCGTTGACGACCTGCATGTTACGGGCTTTCAACGCGAGGTCGAGCCCGACGTCGGCCAGGTTCTTTATATCGGCGTAGCCGTTGATTGACAGCGGGTTCTTGTTGAGCCCATGGATTGTGTAGTCGTTGAAGCGTACGATGGAGCTGTCGACCGGTATCTTGCCGTCGGAGAAGCGGAAGCTCGAGCCGAGCATCGGAATCCGCGCCGCGGCGGAGTCGAACTGCAGCCAGCCGTTGAGGACCGGGCATGCCAAGTCGCCCGTCACGTCCATCTCCCCGTTGAGGGAGCCGGAAAGGCTCGCGACATCCGCTCCGAGGAACGGATTGGCGATTTTCAGCGGCAGGTGGATTACCCGCAGGTCGAGAAGGAACGGCTCGGCCTGAGTGGAATCGTTGAGGTTGCCGTTGAGCGTCAGCGCCTTCTGGCCGTCGACGAACATGTCGGCGCTGGCCCTTACGATTCCCGCGGAGGTCTGCGCCTTTGTGTCGATTGTGAATGTCCCGACCCTCTGGCGCCCGTAGGTGAAGTCGGCGAGAGTCAGTGTCCCGGCACCATCAAGGCTCTTGTCGGTCCAGGAGAAGCTCATGTCGGCCGAGAGGTCCCCCTTCATGGCGGGTGCGAAGGGGTTTATGGCGAGCCAGTCCTGCAGCTTGATGTCGCTGAGCTGGAGGGTGACGGCCTCCTGGGCGGAGTCTGCCTCGTTGTGGCGCGTGAAGAGTTTCAGCGAGCTGACGTCGTTGTGGAGGTAGAGGTTGGCGTCGATATGGTGGGTATGGAGGTTGTAGGTGATTATGTTGTCGCGGTTCATCTCCCAGTCCTTGTAGCCGATGATTGGGTGGTAGGGCACGAAGCGGAGGGCTACCGTGGAGGTGTCGGGCATGTTGATGATGGAGCCGAAGCTGTAGCCGGTTTCCCCCTGGATGTTCTGCTGTTTGAAAATCAGGGCCACGCGGTCGGCGCTGACATATCCGTCGGCCGCTATGCGGGCGAAGGCGTCGAGCGTGCCTGGGGCGTTGTTGACGCTCGCCTCGTACGTCAGGTAGGAGCCTCGCTGTCGGATGTCGAGGGAGATGGTGTCGAGCTTGGTTTCACCGGCGCGGAATTTCAGCACGCGGGCGTCGAGGTTCAGCAGCGAGTCGTTCGAGACGTTGAGCGACGCGGTGTTGAACCCCGCCTTGAAGTCGGCCAGCAGGTTGCCGAGCACGTTGTCGTTCCCGGCGGTGACCGTCAGGGCGAACGGGGGAAGCGTCTGCTGCAGGGAATCGACGGCGAGGCGCTGGCGCTTTACGCAGCGGTCGAGAAGCGCCGTAGAGGCTGTCATCCGGGCCAGGAGAGTGTCCAGGCTCGTCCCGGCCGAGAAATCTACCGCCAGGTCGCGGTTTGTCAGCCGGGCGGTCGTTAGCGCGGTGTCGGCGTTGAATTTGAGCGCTATGTCGCGTCCGTCGATTTTCATCGCTCCGGCATGGTAGTTGAGCGAGGCTATGTCGAGGTCGGCCGTGGCGATCATGGGGCGCTGATTCGTCGCGGGATCGAAGCTGACGCTCCCCGAGAGGCGGGCGGCGACGGTAGTCGCGGTGTCGGCCATTCCGAGGGCCTTGAGGTCGAGATTCGTCACATCCCCGTCGAGGTTCAGGCGGTAGGGGAGGGAGGAGATTTCCCCGTCGGCCTTTATGTCGAAGGCGGCGTATGGGTTGCGGCTGACCGCTTCCAGCGCCGCGCGGCCGGCGGCGAGGTTGGCCGTCAGCGTCACGTCCTGGTACTGGTGACCCTGATATGTGGCTTTGACGAGGTCTACTTTCGCGTCGATGTCGGTCTTGGGGCTCATGACGTCTAACCCCTGGCCGGAGGCGCTGATGACGGCGGTCACGTCCCTCAGGCCGAGGTCGGGCATGATAGCCTGTACCGGGAAATCGTCGGCCCTGAGGTCTATGTCATAGGCGGTAGCCCGGTTGTTCCACAGCGCTTCGAGGGCCAGGCGGCCGCTTCCGGTATGGGCGGATAGGTTGCCGTCAATCACTCCGCGGTCGAGGGTCGCCTCGCCGTCGACAGTGAGCGGGGGAATGTTGATTCCCCGGCCGCTCTTTGCGTCGAGCAGCAGCGGTTTGGCCCATTTCCCGTCGGCAATCCAGCCGGAGAGGGCCACGTTGCCTACAGCTTTGTTTATGTCGGTCAGGTCGGCGATTTTGCCGGAAGCCTTGATTCCGGCATGCTGTGGAATCTCGACCTTGACGCTCTTGACGTCGAGGTCGGCCATGGTGCCTTTAAGCTCCGCTTCGGCGAGCAATGGCTGGTAGGGGGGTAGCATGTCGGCGATTTGCGACATCTGGGCGGGCGCGAGGCGGCGCAGGTCCTCGTTGGCGAGGTCGGCGGTGAGTTTCAGCGCCACGGGCATCGCTTTCGCGTCGGTGGCCCCCATGCCCATCATCGCGTCGAGGCTGACGCGCGACGCGCCGGTGGTCAGGGAGATATTCTCGGCGCGTATCGCCGAGGAGTCCATGTCGAACAGGCCGGAGAGGTTGAGGCGCACCCCGCAGCGCTCCCGGGCGTGGATGCCGCGGATCGGCGCTCTTACGGCGGTGCCGCGGTTCACGAAGCTGTCCACGGCGATTCCTATCTCTGTCGCCTGGATATAGTCGAGGTCGAAATTAGGTCCGACGGGTTTCGCGCCGTCGAGGGCGTAGAGAGCGTTCCCCCCCGAGATGCGCACCTTGTCGCAGGTTACGGTCCAGGGGACGGAGGCCGCGACAGCCGCCGAGTCGGCTGCCGCTTCGGGAGGCAGTGGGTGGGCGGCGAGATATTCCGCCGACGGGTAGATATACTTCGCGTCGATGCTGTCGACGGTTATGTCGTTGGCCTTGATTAGTTTGGCGAGCATGTCGAACGAGGCCAGGTTGACGACGGCGCGCCCCATGTATGCCCCAAGGTCGGTAATCGAGGGGTCGATGCTCATGCGGTATCTGATATTTTCCAGCACGCCGTGGTTCAGGGCGATAGTCAGGGGGGAGGATACGGAGTCGGTCTTTTCCGGCTCGGGAACGGAGTCGGGGCGTATCGTTATCGTAACGTCGGCTCCCCGGGCGAGGAGGCGGTCGACGGCGATGTCCTGGGCCACGAGGTTGTACCCCCCGTCGAGGACGCGGGCGTATTCGAGGGCGGCGTTCATCTGGAACGCTGAGTCGGGCCCTCCCATGTCGAAGCGGGCGCGTCGCAGCTCGACGCGCTCGCCGCGGATTTCCCCTTTCAGCAGCGGCATAAGGGAAACGTTGGCTTCCGCCCGTCCGGCGAAAATATCCATTCCGGGGGTGCGCATGCTTGCCGAGTCGATCGCGATTTTCAGAGGGAAGGTGAGTCGGAACCTGCCGACCTCGATTTTCATATCCCCTTTTGAGTTAAGGGTTTCGAGCGCTTTTCCGACAGCGAAATCCTGTATCGGCGGAATATACAGGAGCACGATCGCGAGAGTGAGCAGCCCTACGATACCGAGGACCGCCCAAAGCAGTGTTTTGCCTAATATCCGCAATACGCGCTTCATTGTCGGTGATGAATAAACTGTTAGTTGAAACGTTGTCTCGGCCTTTGAGACAGGAGAAGGTTCCGGGGCCGATACGTCGTTATAACGCCGCCGGAGGGTGTTTGGTTTTATCGGTAGACAGGCTTTTGAGCCTTCCCGAGGGAGGCTTTGCCGTAGTCGATGGCGCGGGTGGGGCAGCCGTGGAAGCAGCGGAGGCAGAGGGCGCAGGCCGGTCCCCATTGAGGCCGTCCTTCCTTCATCTCGATATTCCCTAACGGGCATTCCCTGGCGCAGAGGCCGCAGCTCACGCATTTCCCCGCGTCGCTGGCGAAGGGCGCTGGCGACATGCAGAAGGCGCGGAAGAGGGGATAGACGGCGGCTGTCTTGAGCCACCCATAGTCTCCGCGGACAACGTCGCTATCAGAGAAACCGCGCCCCATCGCTTCGACAATTTCCCCGACGCGGTCGGGCATCGCTGCTAACTTCTGCCGCTCAATCTCCTTGGAATCAACCTCGAACCCTTTCATGCAGACGTAGGTGTTGGGCATCTCTACGGAGAAGGCTCCCCGCGGGGACCAGCCGCGCCGTCCGACCTCCCGGCGCCACTGGTCGTCGGCGCGCCCGATGTCATCGCCGCACGTCGCGACCATCCAGTGGCGGGCGGACGCGTCGGCATCGCTCAGCGTCGCTCCGTTCCCGGCGAGCACTTTGAGCTTGACCTTGCGGATGAAGCGGCGGACTACCGGGGGCACACCCCAGCTATACACGGGGAATACCCAAATAACATCCTCTCCCTCAGATAGCTCGAAAAGGTGTCTCGACGGATGGGACAGCAGCTCGCGCTCAAGCATCGTCACGGCGAGGCCGGTCCGGGACGCGAGTTCCCGGGCCACCAACAGCGAGTTCCCCGTTCCTGAAAAGCAGAAAATCATCGTATAGTGACCTGTGTCGCCCCGTAGCCGTATTCTCTGAACGACGCGTCCTGCACGTCGTGCCCCTTGTAGCGGTGGGCCAGCTCCTTGGTGATTGCCTGGCGGAGAACCCCTTCCCCTTTGCCGTGGATAAAGACGATTTTCAGCCCTTTGTCGCGCAGGTGCTCGTCCATCGTGCGGCGGAAGGTATCGATCTGGTAGTTGAGGATGTCGGCGGTGGAAAGGCCGGCGGTGGAGTCGAGCAGCTCGTTGATATGGAGGTCGACCTCAAGCACCCCATCCTTGGGGTCGGGGCGGCGTTTCTTCACCGGGCGCTGGCGCGGACGGTCGGCCTCGCGCTTGCGCCGGAGGGCGTCTTCGAGTTGCGCCGAGTCAATTGTCATCGGGCGCTGGGGTATGTCGTTCTTCACGATGTCGATTGCGATTACCGGGACCTCGAAATAGGGATTCTCGCGGAAGCAGTGGAGCTTGAAGAACTTGGTAGTGTCCATCCGGTACTCGATTGCCACGGGGGCTTTCAGGGCGAACTCCTTGTCGCGCTTGAAGGCGACGTACTGCACGCAGATCCGGTCAAGCCTCCCAACCTTGTCGCGGGGAATCTCTTCGAGAAACAGTTCCATGTTAGGCTCCGCGACTCCGGCGAAGCGGGTGGTCCATCCCTCCTCGTCGTCGGCGCGGCTGAGGAAGGTGAAGTAGAGGTAGTAGTTGGAGTCGTTGATGAGATAGGCTTCGAAGTCGGTGGTTGTGATATGCTTGGGCTCGATCGGTTCGAAGCCGAGGACAACGTTCAGCTTGTCGCCGCCGGGTGTCTCGGTTACCGGCGCGGGTTTCGGAGCCTCCGGCATGGTAGTTGGCACGAACTTGCTCTGCTTCTCCGCGGCGGCTTTCTGGGCTGCCTGCGCGGTCCCTCCGAAATAGTCCTTGCGGGCGCTCTCGGCCCCGGCGGGGGTGGTCACCACCAGCTCCTTGATCAGGACGGGGGTCACGAATCCGTCCTCTTCCTCCACGTGGGCGATGTTGCCCTCGATTTTTACGATGCGTCCTCCCCCGGTGGAGCTGAGGAAGCGCACGGTGTCTCCTATCTTTGCCATTTGCGGTCTAAAAGTTGCTGTTAAGTCTGCAAATTTAACAATTTATGAGTAATTTCGCGCCATATACAACTATAATATAGACTAAAAGGATTTAATATATATGGGCGCTGACTTTCAGACCGCTGTAACCGACATAAAGATAGAGGATTTCAACTACCCGCTCCCTGACGAACGCATCGCGAAGCACCCCCTGGCCGACCGCGACCGCTGCAAGCTGCTCGTGCGCCGCTCCGACGGCTCCCTGGAGGAGCGCGTTTTCGCCGAACTGCCGGAACTCCTCCCAGCAGACTCTATGCTCGTGTATAACAACACGAGGGTAATCAACGCGCGGCTCCGCTTCCGCAAGCCAGGCGAAAACGGCTCTCTGATAGAGATTTTTGTGCTGGAGCCGGTGGAGCCGGCCGACTACGCCCGCAATTTCGCCTCGACCGCGTCCTGTTCCTGGACCTGCTTCGTCGGCAATTCCAAGAAATGGAAGCAGGGAGCGCTCGAGCTCCCGCTGACCGTCGAGGGGGAAGCGCTTGTGCTCCGCGCCGAGCGCGAGTCCCGAGCGGGGAACGCGTCGGTAGTGCGTTTCTCCTGGGACGCTCCGGGCGTAACATTCTCCTCGATTATCGCCGCGGCGGGTGAGATTCCGATTCCCCCCTATCTGAACCGCTCTACCGAGGCTTCAGACGCGGCTGATTATCAGACAGTCTACTCGCATATCGACGGCTCGGTGGCGGCTCCGACAGCCGGGCTGCACTTCACCCCCGCCGTGCTCGACGCTATCGCCGCGAGGGGGATTCCGCGCCGCGAGCTGACGCTCCATGTCGGGGCCGGGACGTTCCAGCCCGTTAAGTCGGAAACCATCGGGGACCACTTGATGCACAGCGAGTTTATAGCGGTGCCCGTTTCCCTGATTCGCGAGCTCGCCGCCGGGGAGCGGCGCGTGATTGCGGTCGGGACAACCTCGGTGCGCACGCTCGAAAGCCTGTACCACGCCGGGAGGCTCGTAGCGGCTGGACATTGGGAGGGGGAGGTGCCCCAGTGGGCGCCGTATGACCCCTCCCTCCCTGAAATGACTACCTCCGAGGCGCTGTCGGCTCTGGCGGAGCATGTTGAAAAACAGCGGGCAGACACCTTTCTGGCGTCTACCCGCGTAATAATCGCTCCGGGCTACAGATTCAGGGTTGTCGGCGGGATGGTTACCAACTTCCACCAGCCGCAGTCGACGCTGCTGCTCCTCGTTTCGGCCTTCACCGGCGGCGACTGGCGTCCGATGTACGACTTCGCCCTCGCCCGCGGCTTCCGTTTCCTCAGCTACGGCGACGCATCCCTGCTTTTGTAGGCATTAGTCCTCTAAGTAGTAGACGATTGTAGAGACGACCCTGACCTTCTTGATGAAGGGGACGGAGGAGGACTGGCTTTCGATTGAGAACTGGCCCTGGTTGGCGGTCTTCATCTTGCCAACCTTCGAGCCGCTGTCCTGGGCGAAGCGGTCGGCAGCCTCGCGGGCGTTTTTGGTCGCTTCGGCGATCATCTCCGGCTTGATGTCGTTGAGGGCGGTGTATTCGTAGTCGATATAACCGTTGGAGACGGGTATTCCGGCTCTGAGCAGTTCCGACGACTTGTCGATCAGCGCCCTTACCTTGTCGACTTTCGAGGATGTCACGGTGATTGTGTTGTTCAGCGAATATTTGAAGTTTATATTGCTGGAGACGTACTGGTTGGTCGTGGCGTTGTAGGTGTCGGGAGGAGCGACGGTGATTTCGCTCTTGTCGATACCGTTGTCGGTCAGGAACTTCACGATCGCGTTGTTGTTGGCAGTCACCTGGTTGTAGACCGAAACGAGGTCGTCCCCGGCGACGCTGTAAGTTATGGGCCACGTCACTCGGTTGGCGGGCACTTCGCGTTCGGCGAGTCCGCGGACGGTCACCTCCCTGTCGCGGAAAGCCATATTGTCGATACCCCCTTTGATAAACAGGCCGAGGAAGAAAATCCCGGCTCCGATGAGCAGCGCGCCCACCACGGTTGAAACGTTCAGTTTTTTATCCATTGTCGTTAGTTTTGTCCTCCGCGGAGTTGCGGGGTGTACATTATAGACAAAGGGGGCGGCGGGTTGGTTTAACCCGCCGCCCCCTTTTATGGGGATTTTGGAAATCTTACCGTGGCGACGCGTCAGCGGAGCACAATCTTCTTGCTGACGGGGCCTGCCGGGGTCTGGGCCGAGAGGAGGTAGACACCCTCGCCGAGCGAGGAGCCGTCGAGGGTCAGGGCCTCGCCGGAGGTAGCGGCGGCGGCAACTTTGGCGCCGCTCAGGTTATAGAGGGCCGCGTCGAAGCCGTTGATGCCGGGGATGGTTACCTCGACCTGCTTGCCGGGGAGAATCTCGTAGATGAGGTTCTTGTCGGCCTTGTCGTTAAGGACGGTGTTGATTGAAGCGGAGTGGGTGATGGCCTTCTTCATGCCTTCGAGGGCGTTGATTTTGCCCGCTCCGTATTTCACCTTGGAGACGCCGGGGGTGTTGAGGAGGGCGTTGTCGATGGTGCTGGTCATCGTGACGATCGACTGTACCTCCTGGATTGTCATTTCAGGCCATGCCTCGAGCCAGAGGGCTACGACTCCGGCCGCGAACGGGGTTGCCATCGAGGTTCCCTCCATATTATAATAAGGTGCGGTGATGTTGGATCCGTTCTGCTGGTAAGCGGCGAGCTGCGCGGGGTTCATGCCCTGCGACTTGTACCAGTAGGAGCTTACCGGGGCAACAATCTGCGAGCCGGGGGCCACGCAGTGGGGGAGGGAGCGGTTGTCGTTGGTGGTGCCGTAGGAGGAGAAGGAGGCTACCTGTCCGACAGAGCCGGAGTTGTTCCAGGAGGCCATCGTGCCGTTGGCCAGGGGCCAGGAGGTGCGGGAGACGTAAGCGCCGACCGAGAGGATGTTCTTGCCGCAGCCCATGCCGTTGATCGAGCCGTCGGGGGAGCCGTTGAGATAGCCGGTGACGTTCTCGGAGCCGAAGGTCATAGTCGGGTAGTTGCGGTTGGTGTTAATGTAGGCGTCAATCTTGCCGCGGTTTGCCAGCATATCGGCGCCGGGGGTGATGTTCACGCCGATGTAGAGGTCGGCCCCGGTCTGCTGGTAGTTGCCGGAGATAGTCACGCAGTAGCGGTTTGCCTCGCGGTCAATGGAGCCGCTGATGCGGACAGTGCCGGTGTATGAGGCCGCGAACTCGGGGTCGCCGCTGTCGAGGGTGGCGCTGCCGCCGTTTTCAGGGATTGTTACCTCCTTGACGATTTTGCCGCCGTCAAGTTTGGTGTAGAGGATGAGCTTGCAGGTGAAGCGGTCGGTGTTGTTGCTCCAGAACTGCGCGGTATAGCTGAGCTGGTTGCGGGGGGTCCTGGTGGGGACGATGAATGTGTTTAGAGTCTTGCTCCCGAGGCCGCCGAAGTTCTTCTTGATTGCCATGTTGTTTTCGCCCTCGTTGCCGGCGGCGATGCAGATGATGGCTTTCTCGCCCAGCTTGTCGAGGATGCGGGAGGCGTGGTCGTTCTCGTCATGCGAGCCGGAGTTGTTGCCCAGCGAGAGGTTCACGACGGCGGGTTTACCCATGGCGACAGCCTCGTTTACGATTTTGTCGACACCGGCGAGGATTGACGCGTCGTAGAAGTCGCCGCAGCCGACAAGGAGGTCGGCGTCAATCGCGGAGCCGTAGTAGGGGATAGCCTGGCCGGTGACGGCGGTAGCGCCGCCGGTAGAGGTCGTTTCGCCGAAATTGCCGATTACGCCCTTGGAGCCGGCCATTGTGCCGAGCACGTGGGTGCCGTGGCTCTCGTTCTCGTTCTCAGTAGTGAACGAGGCGATCTGCTCGGGGGTGGTGTAGGCGTTGCACTGCACGTTACCTTCCGTGTAGCCGCGGAGCACATATATACCTTTCACGCGGGAGGTGCCGTCTGGGGTCTTGAAGGCGGGATGGTTGGGGTCCAGGCCGGTATCATACAGGCCGCAGACAACACCCTTGCCGGTGTATGCCACGCCGTCGAGTCCGGCGCCGGTGCCGTCCTGCACGCCGTCGACTCCGGTCTGGGCGCGGGCCACGTTGAGCATCGGGAACGACTGAGTCCCGAAGCTGACGGAGTAAACTTCGTCGAGCGCGGCGAACTCCTCGACCTTGTCGAGGGGCATAGCGACGATAAGCATGTCGCCGAAGTCCGACACGACCTCGTATCCGAGGGCCGCGATGTCAGAGGCGGTGACGCCCTGTTCGAGGCTCACCATGACCATTGTCCTGGGGGCGGTAAGGCCGCGGGAAACGGCCGCGCGCTCCTTGAACTCTTCGAGCATGTGGCGCCCGGGGCCGTTGATTTTGTCCCAGGCTCCGGCGGAGAGGCAGCAGCCGGCTGCTAAAAGTCCGCAGATAAGGAGGTTCTTCATTGCTGATTTAACTATTTGCGAATGGTTTGTTGATAGCGTTTTCTTTCTACCCGCTTCCGTGGGCGCCCCGGTATGGGAGGGGGCTTGAAGGCGGAAGCCGCCGCAGGGGGATAGCAAACGGCGCTCTTTTTCGGGTGTATTGATTGCAAAGGTAATAAAAAGTTCGTTAAACTCCGCCAAATTGCTCGCGGGGGAGGAGGTTTTTTACTTTATTTAATAATAAGGGAGGGATGGGAGGGATGGGAGGGATGGGAGGGATGGGAGATTTGGGAAGCTCGCCTTACGGCTCGCCACAGTGGAGGGGGGGAGGAGGGGGCTTAGGGGAAGGCGGGGAGGCCGCTCGCTTACGCTCGCTCCACAGAACGGAGATACTTCCGGCTGACGGGAGGAAGGGAGAAGGGGGGGCGGGGATTTTAGGGGGGCGGGCGAAGGGCAAGACGGAGGAGCGGCGCGGGAGAACAGGAGCGAGCGGCGCGGGAGAACAGGAGCGAGCGGCGGGGGAGAAAGGGGGCGGGGGAGGGGAGAAAGGGGGCGGGGCGCCTCTGATTAACTAATTTTAACACATAAAAACGGAGGGGTTTATGCGTTTTGAATATTTATGCGTTTTGATTCAGTTGTAAGTTGCTGGTTCTCAGCGGGAATTGGCAATATGCTTTTAAAATATGTTTTGCAACATGAAGAAAATTTAGGCAAAAGTCGAGCAAAATTTCTTTTGAAATGTTTATTTTTTTGACATTTTGTGTTAACTTTGCACAATGCGGTGGCAATTAGACGTGTCAATCTGCTCGGTTCGCGGAGGCGTTTCGGCGGTTGTGTAAGCGGTTGCCAACCGTAACGATGAAGAGATTCTGTTTTCAGGCTTCTAAAAGTTCGTTTTTTTAAGCGTCGTTCCTATCCCGCGACGATGCTTTAAACAAGACTTTCGCTCAAACTATTTCTATCGCGCCGGACGGCGCCGACTTCTGAATTTATAAGTTTAACAAATAAAAGTGTATGAAAAAGCTGTTTCTATTACTGACGGCTGTGCTGCTGGCAGCGGTTACGATGACTGCCCAGACACGCACCATCACCGGCACGGTTGTTTCCGCCGCTGATGACGAGCCTATCGTGGGAGCTACAGTGCACCCTGTGGGGGGCGGTCAGGGTACTGCCACCGACATCGACGGTCAGTTCTCGCTGACCATCCCCGCAAATGTCACCCAGCTCCAGGTTACCTACGTGGGCATGACCCCGCAGACCGTCAAGGCGGTCAACGGCGTCAAGATCACGCTCACCGAGAACGCCACCGCCCTTGACGAGGTGATGGTCGTAGCCTACGGTACCGCTAAAAAGTCAGCATATACGGGTTCAGCCTCCGTTATCAAGGCCGACCAGATTGAGGGTCGCCAGGTAACCGACGCTGTCTCCGCCCTCGCGGGCGCCGTTTCCGGCGTGCAGGTGCTGACCACCAACGGCCAGCCGGGTACCGCTCCCTCGGTACGTATCCGCGGTATCGGCTCGATCAACGGCTCGTCCACTCCTCTGTATGTTGTTGACGGCATGCCTTTCGACGGCGACATCGCGACCCTCAACACTATGGATATCGAGTCGATGACCGTCCTGAAGGACGCGGCCGCCGCTGCCCTTTACGGCGCGCGCGGCGCCAACGGTGTGATCCTTATCACCACCAAGAAGGGTGGCGAGGGTGACGCCGTGATTACCTTCGACGCCCGGTGGGGTTCCAACTCCCGCCAGGTCAAGGGCTATGACGTGATCGACAACCCCTACCAGTACACCGAAATGGCTTACCAGGCACTCCGCAACGGATACGCCTGGGGACAGGGCATGGATGCCCAGGCCGCGCATATCGCCGCCAACCAGGCCCTCTACACCGCTTTCGGCGCGGGTTACCAGATCTGGAACGTACCCGCCGGACAGCAGATTGTCGGCACCAACGGCAAGCTGAACCCCAACGCGAAGCTCGGCAACGTGATCACCACCCGCGACGCCGACGGCAACATCATCTCGCAGAACCTCGTGAAGCCCGACAGTTGGTATGACAACACGTTCGTACACGGCCTGCGCCAGGAGTACAACCTCTCTGTCCGCGGCGGCACGGAGCGCTTCCGCTACTACGCGTCAGTCGGCTACCTCGGCGACGAAGGTATCATCGACAACTCGAACTACAACCGCCTGTCGTCCCGCGTGACCGCCGAATACCAGGCGAAGAAGTGGCTGAAGCTCAACGCCTCGCTCGCGTTCAACCACGTTGACATGAAGGCTCCCTCCGGGCAGGACTCCGGCACCCACAATGTGTCGAACGCCTTCTATATCGTAGATAACATGGGCCCGGTTTACCCGATGTTCATCCGCGACGGAAAGGGTAATGTCCTCAAGGATAAGGCTACCGGCCACCCCATCTACGACTACGGCGACAACAACACCTACTTCCCGGGTGCCAACCGTAACTTCATGTCGGGTGCCAACCCCGCCTCCGGCTTCGTCTACGACACGAACGAGACAATCATGGACGTGTTCGACGGCAAATGGGGCGCTACGATTACTCCGATCGAGAACCTGAACATCACCGGCAACGTCGGCTACTTCCTCGACAATACCCGCGAGCATATGATCATGTCGCCCCTCTACGGCTCCGTCAAGTCGAACGGGGGTCTTGCCTCCCAGGAGTTCCGCCGTCTGAGCGGCCTCAACCTGCAGTTCCTCGGAACTTACCGCCGCACCTTCGCCGACGTTCACCACGGCGACATCATGATCGGTTACGAGACCTACGAGCAGAATTCCGAATCGGTTTCCGCAATCGGCTACCATCTCTACGACCCCTATAACTGGGCTGTCAACAATACCCTCAACGACGAGAACCGCAAGGGTTCTGGCGGCGCCAGCGGCTATTCGACCCGCGGCTTCTTCGGCCGACTGAACTACGACTACGATTCGCGCTACTTCGCGAGCGTGTCCTACCGCCGCGACGCCTCCTCCCACTTCCATCCCGACCACCGCTGGGGTAACTTCTTCTCGGTTTCGGCCGCGTGGGATGCCGCGAAGGAGAAGTTCATGCAGCCGACCGCTACGTGGCTCGACCTCCTGAAGGTGAAGTTCTCGTTCGGACAGCAGGGTAACGACAACCTCTACCCCGGTATGGCATACGGCTACTACTACACCGACATCTACGCTATCCAGGGCTCGCAGGCCTGGTCTGACGGTAACATGATCCAGAAGGGTAACCCCGACCTGACTTGGGAGACCTCCAACGCCTACAATGCCGGTATCGACTTCAGCTTCTGGCAGGGCAAACTCTCGGGTACCGTCGAGTACTTCCTCCGCGAGACCAAGGACATGCTCTACATGAAGCCCGTCGCTCCCTCCAACGGTTACACCGAGGTCCCGATAAACGTAGGCTCGATGCGCAACTCCGGTCTCGAGTTCGAGCTGAACTACCGCCCGATCAACACCAAGAACATCACTTGGGACATCAACCTCAACGGTACCTTCCTCAAGAACAAGATTATCAAGCTGCATCCCGACCTGGGGGGCCAGATGATTGCCGGCATCCGCATCCTCAAGGAGGGTTCGTCGCTCTACAACTATTACATGGTTGACTATGCCGGCGTGAATCCCGACAACGGCGCCGCCCTCTTCTGGGCCCGCGAGACTGTCGGTACCGACGAAAACGGCGACCCCATCCTCGGCAAGGAGTATAAGACTGAGAACTACGACCTGGCGGCCGACACCAACCTCAAGGAGACCGGCAACCTGCTCCCGACCTTCTACGGCGGCTTCGGCACGACCCTCCAGGCCTACGGTGTTGACTTCTCCGTGGCGTTCAGCTACCAGCTCGGCGGCCGCACCCTCGACGACGCTTACGGCGGTTACATCTACGGCGGCGAGAGCGACGTGCTCGGCCACGCCTGGCACAAGGACATGCTCAACGCCTGGACTCCGGAGAACCGCAATACCGACATCCCCGCGCTCAACTCGCAGGAGAAGTACAACCTCGGCTCGCAGGAAACCACATTCAAGCTGATTTCCTCCGACTACCTGTCGCTCAACAATATCACTCTCGGCTACACCTTCCCCTCGAAGTGGACCAAGAAAATCGGTATCGAGAGCATCCGCGTCTACGGCTCTGCCGACAACGTGGCCCTCTGGAGCAAGCGTAAGGGACTCGATCCCCGCATGGGATTCACCGCTGCCGATTCGGGCGACTACTCGATCATCCGCACTATCTCCGGCGGCCTCAAGGTTGTGTTCTAATCCGGTCTGTTTAATCTGAAACCCAAAAGAAACAATGAAAAAGTCTAATATATATCTGTCCTGCGCCCTGGCGCTCTCAGGCTTCGCCTTCACCGGGTGTCTCGACCTGGACCAGGAGCCCAAGAGCAACATCGTGACCGAGGAGCAGAAACAGGAGGTGATCAAGGGCGACCCCTCGATGGCTGCCGCCAGCGTCGCCACCATCCCCTCGATGGTTACCGCCTATGTCAACAACTGGAGCGTCCATATCGACTACGGCTATCCTTCGATTATGATTTCGACCGACACCCGCGGCATGGACATGCCCTCGGCGCTCGGTAACTACCAGCAGTACCAGCCGGCGCTCGAAATGAGCGACTTCAACGGCCGCTACTACCTGAACCTGGAGTTCTGGTACACCTTCTATAACCTGATCCGCTCGGCCAATGCCGTGCTGGCCAACGTGCAGCCCACGGAGCCGCTGACCAAGTATTTCTGCGGGCAGGCCCTCGCGTTCCGCTCCTGGGCTTACCTGAATCTCGCGCAGATGTACCAGTTCACCTACGCCAAGAACCCCAACGCGCCAACTGTCCCCATCGTTACTGAGAAGAACATGGAGGAAGCCGCATCCGCCGGCTGCCCCCGCGCTACCGCAGAGCAGCTTTACAGCCAGATTATAACTGACCTTACCTCGGCGATCCAGTACCTCACGGAGGCTGAAGAAGAGGGCTACAACCGCGAATCGCAGGCCGAGCCGGCAATCGTGAAGACTTTCGTCAACGTCGCTGTCTGCTACGGTCTCCGCGCCCGCGCCAACCTCTACAAGGGTTTAAGCAACGAGGACTATCAGAACGCCGCGAGTGACGCCGCCGAGGCTATCCGCCTGGCAGAGGCTGCCGGAGCTGTTCCTTACAGCCGCGCCGACCTCGCCGCTCCCCAGTTCTACAATATCGCCGACAACTCCTGGCTGTGGGGCATGTACTCCGATCCCTCGCAGAGCCAGTTCCGCGGCGTTGTTAACTTCGCGTCCTTCATGACCGGCTGGACCGTCAACGGCTATGCCGCCGCCGGTTTCTACCGCTGCTGCAACAAGGCGCTGTACGATAAAATCCCCGCGACCGACGTCCGCAAGGGGTGGTGGCTTGACGGCGACGCCAAGGCTCCTTCAGCGCTCCCCTCGCAGTATGTCAACTACATCAACAACGCCGAGGCTAACGGTATGGCTCCCTTCCAGCCTTACGCCCAGCTTAAATACGGCGCTGTCGACGGCGACCCCTCGACCAACTCGGGTGCGATCGACATGCCCCTTATGCGTATCGAGGAGCTGAAGCTCATCGAGGCCGAGGCTCTCGGCCACGCCAACCCCTCGGAAGGCGCCGCCAAGCTGCAGTCGCTGATCAAAACCTACCGCGACAACGAGTACGTATGCAACGCTAACTCCTGGGAGGCCCTCCGCGACGAAGTATGGTTCCAGCGCCGCGTCGAGCTGTGGGGCGAAGGTTTCTCCTACTACGACATGATGCGCTTCCAGAAGCCTCTCGACCGTCGCGGAGGTGGATACAACTCCGCGGTAGTGTTCAATATCGAGCCTACCAACACGGTGCTCCTTTATGACATCCCGCAGTCGGAGGTTCAGCGCAACCCGCAGATCGGTACGAACACCAACGGCTCCGTAATCCCGTCGCCTGTCGCTGACGAGGGCACACCCTCCTGGGCGAACTGATATTCCATAACGTAATTTTTTAGAATAACGAATATGAAATTCAACAAGTTATATATGGCCTTCGGTGTCGCCGCCCTGGCTCTCGCTTCCTGCAGCGACGACGAGGACTACACCCCCGCTCCCGCGGTGGTCACTCCCCCGGCCTACTTCAACATCTCCGACAGCAAGGATGTCGACCTGGAGAAGAACTCAACCGAGTTCAGCCTCCCCATCTACCGCGCCGAGGCCGGAGGGGCTTACAGCCCCGAACTAGCGATTGAAATCGTAAGCGGCGACGGCACCTCCAGCGCTACTGCTCCATTTACCGCGCTGAACAGCGACACTGACCCTATCTTTGCCGAGGGCGCGACTACCGGCGCGATCAAGTACGCTGTCGACATGTCGCAGATTACCCCGCTCAACGACTATAAGTTCCTGATCAAGGCGCAGGGAGAGAGCACACCCTACTTCATCACCTCTACCGAGTACGTGGTATGCTATGTGCCCTGGGTTGACATGTCGGACGCTTCGACCGGCGCTCTGCCTACCCTGACGGACAACTCCCTGTGGCAGTGTCTCCAGGGCGGTCTCGAAATGACGCTCGACGTGGTAGTAGAAAAGCATCCCGAGAAGGGGCTCTTCCGCGTCACCCACCCCTACCTGAACGCCCCCGGCGCTATCAATCAGGCCACAGGCGAGAATTTCGCGGAGTATTATCTCGATCCCAACGAGCCGAACTATCTGTATCTCAACACGGAGAACCCCAACGCCGTGTTCTTCTGCGACAGCAAGGGCTCTATCATCAAGGAATACGAAATCGGTGTCCGCGGTATCTTTAATGAGAACTGGATCGGCTACGGAAACTTCCTGCTGCTGAACATGTACTGGTATTATCTGAACAACGAGTGGTACATGGTTAGCGAGGACAAGGGCATCTCCCCCGAAAGCGGCGAGTTCAACAAGTGCATCGGCCAGCTTAAGGACGGCAACATTGCTTTCGGTGACGGCGGAGTCTGGTTCGGCTTCACCAAGGACAAGGAAGCAGTCTGGGACGGCAAGGGCTGGGTGCTCAAGCTCCCCGGAGCCGCGCAGCTCGGCTGGGCATCTCTCGGCGAAGGCTCCATCTCCGACGGCTTCATTTACCAGTTCTGGAGTGAGCCTATTCCTACGTGGAATGTCGCTATGATGGAAAGCGAGTCTACCCCCGGCGTCTTCCGTCTGCAGAACCCCTACCGCTCGGGTAACTTCCCCGACGCCGACAGCTCTACCGACGCTCCCGGCGATGGTCCCTGGAATATCGTAATCGACTGCTCCGACCCGAACTTCGTAATCATCGAGCCGCAGGGTACCGGCTTCCTCGTAGGTACCGAGCAGTACATCGCCAACGCCGCAGGTTACTACACCACGGTCGACGACGCCACCAAGAAACTCACCAAGGCGCAGGTAATCGCCAACGGCTGGAACGACACCTACGATGCCGCGACCCGCACGATTACCATCAACCACCCGATGATTTCCGGAGACGGCGGCTCGAACTGGACCAAGGTTTGGGAGGCAATCGCTGGCGGAGCCAACACCAACCCGCAGCCCGCGGTAATCGTGCTCCCCGCCGAGGGGGGCGCCCAGGCCGCACAGGCTAAGGCCTTCAAGGCCGGCAAGATTTCCTTCGCCAAGGCCCGCACCACCAAGAAGCTCACCCGCATCTAATCCCGACCCAATCTGATGTCGGCCCCCAAGCGGCATCATCCCCCATATCGGCCGCGCCTCCCCCGAGGCGCGGCCTTTTTTATGGGGAGCGCCCGGAGGGGAGTTCGGTTTTGTCGGACGGGTCCGACTGGTCGGACAGGTCGGACGGCTGCTCCTTCGCTCGGCTTACGCCTCGCGCACCTTCAGGGGACTAAGGGGAAGGCGCGGCTGGCGCGGCTGGCTGGGCTGGCGCGGGTATGCTGTTTCGGGCGTTTTGGGCGGATAAATTATCGGGGGAAATGTTGCGGATTGGCAAACTTTCATTAACTTTGCGATTGGGGTAGCTGTCAGGCGTATTTTAGCTTGATAGGCTCCGCCCGCTTACAGGTCAGACACAAACCTAATTAAAAATATTCAAGGATGAAGAAGCACAATTTCTATGCCGGCCCTTCGATTCTGAGCCAGTACACAATCAAGAACACCGCCGACGCGGTTCTGAATTTCGCCAATACCGGCCTGTCGGTTCTCGAGGTATCGCACCGCTCCAAGGAGTTCCAGGCAGTGATGGACGAGGCGCAGGCACTTGTCAAGGAGCTGCTCGACGTTCCCGCGGGCTACAGCGTGCTGTTCCTCGGCGGCGGCGCTTCGCTGCAGTTCGCCATGGTGCCTTACAACCTGCTTCGCACCAAGGCCGCGTATCTCGATACCGGCGTGTGGGCCCACAAGGCAATCAAGGAGGCCAAGCTCTTCGGCGAGGTCGACGTTGTCGCTTCTTCGGAAGACCGCAACTATAACTACATCCCCAAGGGTTACAAGGTGCCTGAGGATGTCGATTATTTCCACTACACGACCAACAACACTATCTACGGCACGGAAATCCGCAAGGACCCGGAGACGAAGGCGCGCCTGGTTGCCGACATGTCGTCCGACATTTTCTCCCGCCCGGTTGACGTAGCGAAATATGACCTGATTTACGCCGGGGCGCAGAAGAACCTCGCCCCCGCCGGAGCCACGCTCATCATCGTGCGCGACGAGGTGCTCAACAATCCTCCCCGTCCGATTCCGACGATGCTCAACTACAAGACCCACGTCGACAAGGGCTCGATGTTCAACACTCCTCCCGTGCTTCCGATTTACTCCGCGCTGATGACCCTCCGCTATTACAAGGAGATGGGTGGCGTAGCGGAGCTGGAGAAGCTCGACCTCGCGAAGGCCGCGAAGCTCTACGAGGCTATCGACGGCAGCAAGGTGTTCCAGGCTACCGTTCCCGACCATGCCGACCGCTCGATCATGAACGTATGCTTCGTGATGAAGCCCGAATATGCCGAACTGGAGAAGCAGTTCATGGAACTCGCCACCTCGAAGGGAATCGTAGGCATCAAGGGGCACCGCTCTGTCGGCGGCTTCCGCGCTTCGCTCTACAACGCCCTCCCGATGGAGTCGGTCGACGTCCTCGTGGCCGCGATGAAGGAATTTGAAAACAAAATCTAACCGAGGGAGGATACAGCAATGAAAGTGCTTGTCGCTACTGAGAAACCGTTTGCCGCCGTGGCGGTCGACGGCATCCGCGAAGTTGTAGAAGGCGCCGGTTACGAGCTCGCCCTTCTCGAGAAATACGCGTCGAAAGCTGACCTATTAGCGGCTGTGGCCGACGCCGACGCCCTGATAATCCGCTCCGACAAGGTCGACGCCGAGGTGCTCGACGCGGCCGGGAAGCTGAAAATCGTTGTGCGCGCCGGCGCGGGGTACGACAATGTCGACCTGGCGGCAGCCACGGCTCACGGCGTTGTCGTCGAGAACACCCCCGGGCAGAACTCCAACGCCGTAGCCGAGCTTGTATTCGGCATGACGGTGATGGCTGTCCGCAATATGTACAACGGTACCTCCGGCTCCGAGCTGAAGGGGAAGACTCTCGGCATCCACGCTTTCGGCCAGGTAGGGCGCAACGTGGCCCGTATCGCGAAAGGGTTCGGTATGGAGGTCAGCGCCCTTGATCCCTACTGCCCCGACGCGGCGATGGAGGAGGCGGGCGTTAAGCCGGTACATTCCGTCGAGGAGCTGTACAAGGGGAACAAATTCGTGTCGCTCCATATCCCGGCGACTGCCGAAACCCGCGGCTCCGTGGGCTACGACCTGATTACCCTTATGCCGAAGAACGGCGTGCTGATCAATACCGCCCGCAAGGAGGTAATCGACGAGGAGGGGCTGCGCCGCGCCCTGGCCGACCGTCCCGACCTGAAGTATGTCGCCGACGTGAAGCCCGATAACGCGGAAACCCTCGCCGCCGAGTTCGGCGAGAGGGTGTTCTTTACTCCTAAAAAGATGGGGGCGCAGACCTCCGAGGCCAATATCAACGCCGGAATCGCGGCCGCGCGCCAGGTGGTTGCCTTCCTGAAGGACGGCGTCGACCGCTTCCGCGTCAACTGAGCTGCTCGAGTTCCTGGCCGGCCAGTTCCCAGAGGCTCATCGCGGTCTCAAGGTCGCGGTTGCGCTTCTGGTGTAGCGTGAAGATTTCGGGGTCGGAGGTGTCGCCGGCAGCGATACGCGCTTCGATTTCTGCGATTTCAGCCTCGATTTTGGCGATTTCGGCCTCCGCTTCCTCGACTTTCTTCCGCGCCCGGCGTACCATTTTCTCGCGCTCGCGCTGTTCCGCGTAACTTAACCGCGGTTTCTGCTCCCCGGCAGAAGCCGCGGATTCTTTTTCCGCGGTCGGGGCGGCAGCGGCCTGGGGCTTCGCGGCAGGGGCTTTCGCGGCGGTTTCCGCGGGGGACTGGCGCAGGGTAGGCTGCTTGCGCTCCAGCTCGTTGAGCGAGGCGAGTTTCTTCTTTTCGAGGAACTCGTAGATTCCGCCGAGACATTCGCGCACCTTTCCGCCCCCGAACTCGTAGACCTTCTCCACAAGGCCGTCGAGGAACTCGCGGTCGTGGCTGACGACGATTACCGTCCCGTTGAACTCCTTGATGGCCTGTTTCAGTATGTCCTTGGTCTTCATGTCGAGGTGGTTGGTAGGCTCGTCGAGAATCAGGAGGTTGACCGGCTCGAGAAGGAGGCGAATCATCGCCAGGCGCGTTTTCTCTCCGCCGGAGAGCACTTTCACTTTCTTGTCGGAGGCTTCGCCGCCGAACATGAAGGCGCCGAGAATGTCGCGGATTTTGGTGCGGATGTCCCCGACGGCGACGCGGTCGATGGTGTCGAAAACCGTCAGCGACTCGTCCATAAGCTGCGCCTGGTTCTGGGCGAAGTAGCCGATTTTGACGTTATGGCCGATTTTGAGGGTCCCGGTAAAGGGTATTTCCCCCATGATGCACTTGACGAGGGTCGATTTTCCCTCTCCGTTCTTGCCGACGAAGGCTACCTTCTCGCCGCGTTTGATGGTGAAGGTCGCGTGGTCGAAGACCTGGTGGTCGCCGTATGCCTTTCCGAGGTCGTCGGCGATTACGGGGTAGTCGCCCGAACGGGGGGCGGGAGGGAATTTGAGGTTCAGGCGCGAGGTGTCGACCTCGTCGACCTCGATGCGCTCGATTTTCGCGAGCTGCTTCATGCGGCTCTGCACCTGTACGGCCTTCGTCGCCTTGTAGCGGAAGCGCTCGATGAAGGCTTCAGTGTCGGCGATTTCCTTCTGCTGGTTCTGGTAGGCGCGCATCTGCTGCTCGACGCGCTCGCGGCGCAACTCTACGAACTTGGAGTAGTTTACGGCGTAGTCGTAGATTTTCCCGCAGGAAATCTCGATTGTGCGGTTGGTGACGTTGTCGATGAAGGCGCGGTCGTGGCTGACGAGCACCACGGCGTTGGCCTTTGTCGCCAGGAACTGCTCGAGCCACTGGATTGACTCGATGTCGAGGTGGTTGGTCGGCTCGTCGAGGAGGAGCACGTCGGGCTTGCGCAGAAGCAGCTTGGCAAGCTCGAGGCGCATGCGCCAGCCGCCGGAGAACTCGGCGGTGAGGCGCGAAAAGTCGCTGCGGAGGAATCCGAGGCCGAGGAGCGTCTTCTCCATCTCGGCCTCGCAGTTCTCGCTCTGCTCCATCGCCAGGCGCTCGCTGAGAGCGGTCATCTCGTCGATCAGGCGGTGGTATTCGGGGGATTCGTAGTCGTCGCGGTCGGCGAGCTGGGCGGTCATCGCGTCGAGGCGCTTCTGCATCTCGGCGAGGTGGGAGAAGGCCTTGCGGACCTCCTCGGCGACGGTTACGGTGTCCTCCAGCTTCATCTGCTGGGGGAGGTAGCCGATTGTTATGTCGGAGGGGACGGCGACCGTGCCGGAGGTCGGGGTCTGCAGCCCGGCGATGATTTTCAGCATCGTGGACTTCCCGGCTCCGTTCTTGCCGACGAGGGCGATTCGGTCGCGCTTGTTTATAACGTAGTTGATGTTGTCGAACAGCGATTTGGCGCTGAACTCGACAGAAAGGTTCTGTATCGAGATCATGGATTGGTCTATTATGGGGGCCGCGGCGGGGAAGCCGCTCGCCTTCGGCTCGCTCCACCCGACAGCCTGCGGGGGAGGGAGGGATGGGAGGGATGGGAGGGATGGGAGGGATGGGAGGGATGGGAGGGATGGGAGGGATGGGAGGGATGGGAGAGATGGGAGAGATGGGAGAGATGGGATTTTTCGCGGTCAGCGGCGGTAATGGTGGATTACCAGGCGGCGCGACTCGGTTATTACGATGTCGACGGGGATGTCGTGGGGCTCGGCGTCGATGTCGTCCCCTTCGATGAACTGGAAGTCGTAGCCGACCCCGACCTTGGTAGCGCGGGTGCCGCGGAGCAGGCGGTCATAGTACCCCTTTCCGCGCCCGACGCGGTTGCCGCGGCGGTCGTAGGCGACGGCGGGAATCACCATCAGCTCTATGTCGGCGATGTCGGCGGTGTCGTCGCCCTGCGGCTCCTCGATATGGAAGGCTCCCATGGCGAGCCGCGAGCGGTCGTAGGGGAGGATTTCGAGGTTGACGCCGTTGACGCGGGGGAGGAAGAAGTGCTTGCGCGAACTCCATTTGTCAATGAACTCGCGGGTCGACAGTTCGTCGGGGAGGGAATGGTAGAGCAGTACCTTGTCGGCCAGCATGAAGGCTGCCGACTGTTCCAGGCGGCTGAATACCCGTCGCGCGGCTTCGATTTTCTCGGCTGCCGAGAGGAGGCTCTTGCGGGCCTTTACCCGGTCGCGTATTTCTTCCTTGTTCATCGCTTATTCTTGCTTGTTGACTGTCGCGCTGTCGGTCGGAGAGCTTTTGGCCGCGGGGGCCTTCAGGGGGATGGTTACCGGGAAGGACGCGGTTCCCTTGCGAAGCTCCTCGAGGGCGCGGCCGACGGTGTTGTCGGCTCCGTTGGCAATTTCGAAGTAAGCCCCGTAGCCGAGCGCGTCGCGCGCTATCAGCGCTTTCAGTTGATTAACAATCAAGTCGTGGGAAATGTTGATGTAGTACCAGCGGGCGGGGATTCCGTTGCGGGCCGCGAAGCTGACGAACTGGCGGAGGAGCGCGTCGTCGGCCGGTAGCAGCTCGACGAGCTCGCGGGCCGATGCGGCCTTTTCGAGCTTTTCGCGGTTGGTGTCCACATAGTCGAAGGCGAATTTCTGGAACAGCCCGGCATTGGCCACGTTGATGTAGTAGGAGGTGATGCCGGAGGTGTCGTTGGGGACGAAAATGTCGGGCATTATACCTCCCCCGCCGAAGACGGTGCGGCCGTGGAGGGTCTGGAAGACCTGGTCGGTGTTCTGGCGCACGGAATCCTCGGAGAACATCTCGCCGCGGTTGTAGCGGTCGATAAGGTCGTGCTCGTAGAGCGAGTGGTTGGAGTAGTCCTTCTGTATGCAGCGCCCCGAGGGGGTGTAGTAGCGCCCGATTGTGAGGCGTATCGCGCTGCTGTCGGGGAGGACGCTCTGGCGCTGGATCAGCCCCTTGCCGAAGGAGCGGCGCCCGATAACCAGGCCGCGGTCGTTGTCCTGGATCGCTCCGGCGAAGATTTCGGAAGCGGAAGCCGAGAACTCGTCGAGAAGCACCACTACCTGCGCCTCCTTGAAAGTGCCGTTGCCGTCGGCCCCGACAGCAGAGGTCGAGTAGTAGTCGCGGCCGCGGGTCGAGACGATTGGCTGCCCCTTTTCAAGGAACTCGTTGACCATCAGGAAGGCGACCTCCATAAAGCCCCCGGTGTTGCCGCGGAGGTCGATTACGAAGTCCGCCGCCCCGGCGCGCGACAGGTCGTTGAGCGCCTGCCAGAACTCGTCGTAGGTAGTGCGGCCGAACTTGTTGACCCGGATGTAGCCGGTCGTCTCGTCGAGCATGTAGGCCGCGTCGACCGAGTTCACGGGGATGTCGCCGCGGGTAACCTCGAAGCTGAGCGGCTTTTTGGAGTTCAGGCGGCGTATGGAGAGCTTGACGCGGGTGTCCTTCTCCCCACGCAGTTTCTTGAGTACCTGCTCGTTGGTGATTCCGATTCCGGCAACGTCGTCGCCGTCGACCTTCAGGATGCGGTCGCCGGGGAGGATGCCGACCTTCTCGGAGGGCCCGCCCGGTATCACTTCGAGCACCACGATGGTGTCGTTGTTGATCATGAACTGGATGCCGACGCCGGAGAACGAGCCGTCGAGGTCGTCGTTGACGGCCTGGAGGTCAGCCGCCGGTATGTAGGCCGAATGGGGGTCGAGATTCGTCAGCAGGCTCGGGAGCGTGTTCTCGAGCAGGCTGTCGAGGTCGACCTCGTCGACATAGTCGTTGCGAATCAGGTTGAGCACGGTCTGGAACTTCTTCTGCGCCGGAGTCGGGCCGCTCCCGACTTTCAGCAGGTTGGAAGTCAGCAGGCCCAGGACGAAGGCGACCGCCGCGACCAGCGGCACCCAGACCGAAGTTTTCTTAATATGGTTCAAAGCTATGGGAAATTTTGAATACCTTGGAAACGAAAGATATAATCCTAACCGCAAGTCGGGTCGGAAAGTTCGGGGATATGGACGCACTCGACCCCGGCGCGCTCAAGCAGGTTGATGCCGTCAGTTATCCGGTACAGCTCGTGGAAGACCACGCGGCGTATGCCGGCCTGGATAATCAGCTTGGAACACTCCATGCAGGGGGAGGCGGTGATGTAGAGCGTAGCCCCGTCGGAGGAATTGTTGCTGCGGGCAACCTTGGTGATGGCGTTGGCTTCGGCGTGGAGCACGTAGGGCTTCGTCGTCCCGTCCTCGTCCTCGCAGACATTCTCGAATCCCGAGGGGGTGCCGTTGAAGCCGTCGGAGATAATCATCGAGTTTTTGACGATTATGGCTCCCACCTTGCGCCGCTGGCAGTAGGAGTTCTCGGCCCAAATCCGGGCCATGCGCAGATACCGCCGGTCCAGTATTTCCTGTTTTACGTTCTGTTCCATCTGACAATCCACAAGTTTTGGCGTCGCGCGCATAGCGTGCGCGCCCGACAATTCCGCGAAGTTACGAAATTTCCCCCATACACAAAAAACGGCGCCGCTTTTCCACCGCCGTTTTCGGGCAAAACACATTTTCCGGAAGAATATTTAGGGGTTTATACACATTTTCTTGACGAAAGTTGGCGGGTTCGTACACGAAAACGGGACGAAAGGGAGCGGAAGACTCGATGGCGGATGCTATTCGCCGCGAAAACGCGGCGATTATTTGCTTTTTTCGCCGCGGAAGGTTATATTCGCGGTATGGATAAATATGGAAAAAGACAAACGGGTTATATCTGGCAGCGTGAAGAATGGCCGCGGTTTTCGTGGGATTTGGAACGGCTGATTACGCCTTTGGCAGAGGTTAGGAGCTTGCAGGGGAAGCTCCAGGGCGCGATGGCAATGCTCGGCTTCGAGAGCCGGGGGAATGCCGCTCTTGACGCAATGACCTCCGATTTGGTAAGTTCTTCCGCTATTGAGGGGGTAGCGCTCAATGCGGATTCTGTAAGAAGCTCGGTAGCGCGTAAACTGGGCCTTGACAATGAGGGACTTGTCGCGACTGACCATTATGTTGAGGGACTTGTCGAGGTTATGACTGACGCCGCTGTAAATTCCTGCGTGCCGCTGACGGCTGAGCGACTGTTCGGGTGGCACGCCGCGCTGTTCCCGCTCGGGCGCAGCGGTATGCGGCGTATAACTGTCGGGGGATGGCGTATTGGCGACGAGCCGATGCAGGTTGTATCCGGTGCGATGGGCAGAGAGAAAGTCCATTACGAAGCACCTCCGTCCGACAGGGTAGCAGATGAGATGGCGTTATTTTTTGATTGGGCAGCTTCAGCGAAGTGCGACCCGGTGCTGTGTGCGGCGGTTGCGCACTTGTGGCTCGTTTCGATACATCCTTTTGATGACGGGAACGGACGCATAAGTCGCACTGTCGCAGACTATTTTCTTAGTCGTGCCGATGGAATGGGACAGCGATATTACAGTATGTCAGCCGAAATCCTACGCGAAAAACGGGAATACTACGAGATATTGGAGCGCACACAAAAAGGGGGGCTTGACATTACGGAATGGGTCCTTTGGTTCCTTGGCTGCTTGAGAAACGCGCTTCTGCGTTCTTACGGGACGGTCGAGCGTACTTTGCAAAAGGCTGAGTATTGGGAAGCGCATAGAGAAGCAGAGGTAAACGAACGCCAACGCAAGATTATCAATAGGTTGTGGGACGGTTTCGATGGAAAACTTACAACATCGAAGTGGGCGAAAATATGCCATTGTTCCACGGACACCGCGCTCAGAGACATTAACGACCTGATTGGCAAAGGTATGTTGAGGGAGAGTACGGAGAGGGGTAGGAGTACCAACTATTTGCTGAGGTGAAGGAGGGAGAGGAGCTGGGGGTAGGTCGGTAGGGAGGGGAGGAAGCGGTAAGGGGGACGGGTGTCATCGGCTGCAGAGGGGTTGAGGAGGCAGCAGTAGTGGGTGAGGCCGTTGGAGACCATGAGGCAGGGGGCGCGGTGGACGAGGTTGTAGCGGGCGATCTGATCGAAGACGCGCTGGGTGACCGGGATGGAGGGGGCTTTGTATTCGACGATCACGAGGGGGCGGAGGCCTTCGCGGGAGAAGACGACGGTGTCGCAGCGGCGGAGGGTGCGGTTGAGGCGCAGGGATACTTCGTTGGCGGTCAGCTCGCGGGGGTAGGCGAGGGGGCCGGTGAGGTAGGCGGCGAAGTGCTGGCGCACCCACTCCTCCGGGGTCAGGGCGACGGGGCGTCCGCGCAAGGGGTCGAATATGCGCGTGACTCCGTCGGCGCCGCGGGTAATCCGGGGCGTTATCGGGGGGAGGTTGAGCCTCGCGACGGCGTTTTCGGGGTGTCTGGCGCTTTGCATTTTTTAAGCCTTGTTTGCGGCCTATTTTTGTGGGATTGGGAAAAACTGCGTAAATTTACAAAACTTTTCGCAATCCGGGGTGCGATAACGCAACTACCCGGCGGGATTGCGCGTCATATTATACGGAACCATCTATGGCAGAAGCGGTAACATTCGAGAGCCTTCGTCGGGCGATCCGGGCCGGAAATCCGGCGCCGGTCTATCTGCTGCACGGCAAGGAGGGCTTTTTCATCGACCAGTTGTCGCGCGACATAGAGGCGCTGGTGCCGGAGGCCGACCGCGACTTCAACCTGACGGTGCTCTATGCCCCGCAGACTGAGCCTGCTAAGGTCGTCGAGGCTTGCCGCCGCTATCCTATGATGGCCGACCGGCAGGTTGTCATCCTCCGCGAGGCGCAGTCAGGGATGCCCCCGCGCTTCGGGGCCGCGGCCTATCTTAAGGCGCTGGCCGCCTATGCGGGGAATCCGGCACAGACGACGGTGCTCTGTGTCTGCTTCCGCGGGGAGGAGGCCAAGGGGGCGGAGTTCATGAAGGCGATGAAGGCCGGCGGTGGCGTGGTGTTCGAGTCGGTGAAGATGCGCGAGGACCGCGTCGGGGCGCAGGTTGCCCGCTTCATTCAGGAGCGGGGCCTTAGTGTCGACCCTAAGGCGCTCGCGATGCTCTGCGATTTCGTCGGTACCGACCTGTCGCGGCTCTACAACGAGGTTGGCAAGCTGACGGTCTCTTTGGGGGAGGGCGCGATGGTGACCCCCGAGGCGGTTGAACGCAATATCGGGGTGTCGAAGGATTACAATAATTTCGAGTTCGTCTCGGCGCTGGCTGCCCGCGACGAGGCGAAGGTGATGACTATTCTGCGCTATTTCCGCGCTGACCCGAAAAACCATCCGGTGCAGCCGTTGGCAGTCAATATTTTTACGCTGTTTTCCAACCTCCTGGCGGCGTATTATGCAGCCGACCGCTCCGAGCGGGGGCTGATGCAGGAGCTCGGGTTCCGTTGGCCGGGGCAACTGAAGGATATCCGCGCGGCGATGAGAAACTATGGTCCCTGGCACGCGATCGAGATTGTTCAGGAAATACGCCGTTTCGACTGCCGGACAAAGGGTGTCGGCTCGCGTCAGGACCCTTACGACCTGCTGAACGACCTGGCCGTCAGGATTCTGCATCCACTGGGCCAAAAAGGAGTGATATTATGAAAATATAACGAAGCTATGAAGTTTAAATTCAGATATATAACTCTCGCCTTGTCGCTTGTCGGCGGCTTTTCCGCCGCATATGCTGCCACGGTGGACGACGCCCGCAGGCTGATGGAGGACGGAGACCCGGCAGGGGCCGAGGCGGCGCTCCGCGAGCTGATCGCGGCCGAGCCGAAGAATTCGGAGGCCGACATAATGCTCGGCGACTGCCTCTGGCAGCTCGGACGAGACTCGGAGGCGCTCGACGCGTACGCCGAAGGGCGGCGCAAGGGGGACCGCAAGGGGATTCTCGCCCTGGCGAACGCCGCCGTGTTGCAATACCGCCTTGACGATGCCCGGCAGCTCCTGGAAGCCTATCGCAAGACCTTGAAAAAGGGTAAGCGCCAGCTCGCCCCAGACCAGTCGGGCGATATCGAGGACCGCATACTGCGAACGGAGAACATGCTGTCGCGCGTGCAGCAGATCGAGGTTGTCGATTCCGTGGTGGTTGATGCGGAGGATTTCTTCAAGTATTACCGCCTATCGCCCGAAAGCGGGTCGCTTAACGAGCCGGCGTCAGTCCTTCCCGACGATTTCCCGGCGGCGGAGCCTACGGTCGTTTATGAGCCGGAGAGCCGGCGGCAGATGATATGGGCCGCTCCCGACACGGCTGGCGTATTCCGCCTGGTTTCTTCCGGGGCGCTTTACGGCGATTCCTGGGAGAAGCCCGTTCCGCTCGGCGACCAGCTTAACGAGGGGGGCGACGCTAACTATCCGTTCCTGATGCCTGACGGAATCACCCTCTATTACGCCAACGATGGCGAGAACTCGCTCGGAGGGTACGATATTTTCATCTCGCGTTGCGACGAGGATGGCAACTTCCTCCAGCCCGCCAACGTAGGGATGCCCTACAACTCGCCTTACAACGATTATCTGCTCGCTATCGACGAGCTTACCGGGGCAGGATGGTGGGCCTCCGACCGCAACCGGATTCCCGGGAAGGTGACAATCTATCTCTTTGTGCCGCAGGAACTGAGGGTCAACGTCAGTCCCGACGCTCCCGACCTGCTGGCCCGGGCGTCGCTCAGCTCAATCCGCTCGACCTGGAACGATGGGGCCGACTACCGTCCTCTCCTGCGCCGCATAGCCTCGATTAATCCGGGCGCGTCGCGCGAGCGGGTGGTCGATTTCCGCCTCTCCGTGCCGGGTCGCGGGGTTCTTACCAACTATTCCCAGCTCCATTCCCCCCGTTCGCGCTCGCTGATGAAGGATTACGTTGATTCCGAGCGCCGGTTCGAGCTTGCCCTGGAGCGGCTTGGCGAGTTGCGCACGGCGTATGCCAAGGGTGACCGCTCTGTTTCCGACGCGATTCTGCGAGCCGAGGCCCAGATTGACGAAGCCCGCGGGCAGCTACTCGATATGCGCAATGAAATCATAAGATTGGAGCAATGACGACTTTTCTTATCTCTCTCGCCGTCCTTGTCGGCGGCTATTTTATCTACGGACTCCTCGTCGAGAAGGTTTTCGGCATCGACCCGTCGCGTCTGACCCCCGCGGTGAAGCATCCCGACGGGGTTGACTTCGTTCCCCTCCCGACGTGGAAGGTGTTTATGATTCAGTTCCTGAACATCGCCGGGGTAGGGCCGATTTTCGGAGCCATAATGGGGGTGATGTTCGGCCCCGCGGCATTCCTGTGGATAGTTTTCGGCACTATTTTCGCCGGGGCGGTCCACGACTTCACTTCCGCGATGCTCTCGCTGCGCCAGGACGGAGTCTCGCTCCCCGAAGTCGTTGGCAACGAGCTTGGCGGGGGCGCGCGTCAGGTTATGCGCGTGTTTTCGGTTGTGCTGCTGGTGCTCGTAGGGGCTGTATTCGTGATTACGCCCTCCGGGCTGTTGGCCTCGATGACACCAGACTATATGGACGTGACATTCTGGGCGGTAGTGATTTTCCTATACTATCTTTTCGCGACGATGCTCCCCATCGACAAGCTGATCGGGAAGCTGTACCCTCTTTTCGGAGGCGCGCTGCTCTTTATGGCTGTGGCCTTGATGGGTGTAATGCTCTTCGGGGGTGTCGGAATCCCCGACGGTATGGCCGACGGGCTGTATAACCGTCACCCACAAGCCGAGACCCACGCTCTGTTCCCGATGCTCTTTATCTCGATCGCGTGCGGGGCGCTTTCGGGCTTCCACGCCACCCAGTCGCCGATGATGGCCCGCTGCCTGAAGAACGAGCGGCTGGCGCGCCCGGTATTCTACGGCGCGATGGTTGCCGAGGGTATCGTCGCGCTGATTTGGGCGGCCGCCGCTATCGCTTTCACCGGCGGCTATCAGGAACTCGCCGAATATATGGCCGTTGAGGGGCATACACCCGGGACGCTCGTCCACGATGTATCAATCGGCTGGCTTGGTGCTTTCGGGGGAGTGCTTGCGATTATAGGGGTTGTCGCGGCTCCTATCACTACCGGGGACACGGCCCTTCGGTCGGTGCGTCTGATTGTCGCCGACACCCTGAAGCTCGACCAGCGGAAATTCCTCAAGAGGGCATTAATCAGCATCCCGCTCTTCGCCGTGACGTTCGCCGTGATGATGGTTGACTTCCAGGTGCTTTGGCGCTACTTCGCGTGGAGCAACCAGTCGCTGGCCGTCTTTACCCTTTGGGCCGTGACGGTTTATCTCGCGCGCAACCGCCGCTTCTTCTATATAACGCTGATTCCCGCGCTGTTTATGACGGTCGTGACGGTGAGCTATATATTCATGGCCCCGGAGGGCTTCTCGCTTGATACCGACCTCTCCCTCGCAATTGGCGGAACGGCCGCGGTAGTGCTTCTCGCCTGGTTCGCCGCAAAACTGCCTGCGATGCGCCGCGAGACGCGGCCTCTTGCCGCCGATTAATTTAGTCTGTTAGTATCGTGGATTTTATAAAGGAACTCGGCGGGTCGACCCGCTACTGCTTTCATTCCCATACCGAATTTTGCGACGGCCGCGCCCAGATGGAGGCGTTTGCCCGCGAGGCTGTCGCCAGGGGCTTTACCCATTACGGCTTCTCGCCCCACTCGCCCCTGCGATTCCATTCCCCTTGCAATATGCTGGAAACCAACGTGCCACGCTACCTTGCCGAGGTGGCGCGTATACGGCGCGAGCATGGCGCGGCCTGCCGTTTCTATGCGGGGATGGAAATCGACTATATCGACGACACCTGGGGCCCGTCGGCCTCCTATTTCCGTCAGTTGCCTCTTGACTACCGGATCGGGTCAGTGCATTTTATACCGACGAAGGATGGTCGGTATGTGGATATTGACGGGGCGCCCGAACGTTTCTGCCGCAATATGGAGGAGGTTTTCGACAAGGACATACGTTATGTCGTCGAGACATTTTACCGCCAGAGCCGCCGTATGGTGCTCGGAGGCTGCTTTGACTTCATCGGGCATTTCGACAAAATCGGCATGAACGCGTCCGCCTGGCAGCCGGGCATCGAAGAGGAGCCATGGTACCGCGGACTGGTTGACGAGCTGGTCGACCTCATAATCGACCGCCGCGTGGCAGTCGAGGTCAACACCAAGATTTACGACAAGACCGCCCCGGCCGACGCTGTCGGCCATCCTGCAGGCGCGCCTGACGGCACGGGCCGCTTCTTCCCCGCCCCCCGCCATCTCTCGCGCCTGAAAGCCGCCGGCATCCCCATCCTTGTCAACTCCGACGTCCATGTCCCCGTCCTCATCGACTCGGGCCGCTCCGCCGCCCTCGCCCTCCTCGCCTCGCTTTAGCGTGGGGTCTTGGAGGAGAGAGCTGCTTGTTAGGTAAATTCAATTTCGTTTGTGTATGTGCGGGTGCCACCTTGCCGCAATTCGGGAATGTTGATTCTTATATCACAATCAATGACAAATATGGTGCCGGTATCCGACTTTATGACATTTTCGTCGTGCATATCACTTAGATAGATTTCGGGTGTCGTATAAGTCCAATTACGGCGGCTGCGTAATTCAAACCCCATTTTTGACATGAAGTCTTCTATCTCAGTCTGTGATATTTGAACGCCGCATATATATGGCTGCTCAACGATGATTTTGAAATTGCTGCCGGAGTCTCTGCCAAACCCGATTACAGATAGTGCCGTTTCCGGAAAAAACGCATTATGAAGGCTGATTCGGTCGAGTGCATAAGTTGGATGGATGAAATAATCCAATCCGATTGATTTGACTATAATGGATCCGTTGTCGTAAATTTTCGCCTCACCACCTTCGGCGATTTCTGCACCGAATGAGTGTGAAAGATGGCTGTCTACATTGTCAATCCAGCAACCGGTTGCCTTCGCCCAGTTTTCTATTACTTCAGCCTGTTCCGCTCCTCGTTTGAGTTCTCTTTTGAAATCTGAGAGCTTTTCAGCAACATTATCTGGGCTATTTTCTCTTCCCGCGAGTATTGTCGCAATGACATTAGACGGGCCTCCCGCTGCGCAGCCATGCTGTTCTTGCGGTGAAAATCGTTTAAATAGTAGCTGCCCGTTTGCAAATTGTTCCGCATATCGTTCGAGAATATTCAGTCCTTCAGGCGTAAAACCATCCCGGATGATTTGGTCGATTGAAGCCCAAAATTCTGAGTTGTTCATTAGTGTTGAATTATAACGCAAATATATCGATTTTGTATGACACGGGGCTAAATGAATCCCAGATTAGCGGGCGACGAGGCCGCCGTCGGCGAGGAAGTGGGAGCCGGTGCAGAAGCTGGAGGCGTCGGAGGCCAGGAAATAGACAAGTTCGGCGACCTCGGCGGGTTCCCCGACGCGGCCGCGGGGATAGAGGGCGTTCTCCTCGGCCCACAGGCGCTCGGCGCTGACATGCTCGGGGTCGGCTGCCTCGAGGCGGTGGAACAGGTTGTCGACCAAGGGGGTGCGGACGGTTCCGGCGCAAACGGCGTTGACCCGTATGCCGTATTCTCCAAGGTCGATTGAGAGCCCGCGGGTAATCTGCCCCAGCGCGCCCTTCGTCAGCCCGTAGCCGAAGCTCTTGGCTTTCCCGATATACCATTGGTCGGAGGCGTTGATCACAACGCTTCCGCCGCCGTTCTCAATCAGGCGCGGCACAGCGGTGCGGAGGGTGTTGAACGTGCCGTAGATATTGGTCTGAATCATAAGGTCCAGTTCCTCGTCGGTTATGTCGAGGAGGGTGTTGCGGCGGTGGATTCCCGCGTTGGCAAACACGCTGTCAAGCCCTCCGAAGCGCTCTACGGCGGCATCGACGGCCCGCTTCACACCTTCGCGGTCGCGTGTGTCGGCCACGCTGAACAACAGTTGGTCCGGCTTACCGATTTCCGCCATAACGGCCTGTGCCTCCGTCTCGTTTATGTCTGCGAAGGCGACATTCCATCCTTCCGCGACGAATTTCTTCACGGAGGCCGCCCCTATCCCGGTTGACCCCCCGGTTATAAATACTGTTTTCCTTCTGTCTGCCATCGCGCTTTAATTTATTTTAGAGAATCTCGTAGCGCGAATTTACTCATTTTGTCGTAATTTTGCACCTGTACTTTATAACAGAAAGAATTATGAATATGATATACGCGCTTATCCCGGCGTTTTTCGGCGGTCTCCGCGGCTGGGAGCTGGTAATCATCGCGGTACTGATTCTGCTGCTTTTCGGCGGCAAGAAGATTCCCGAACTGATGCGCGGTCTCGGCAAGGGAATCCGCGGGTTCAAGGAGGGGCTCAACGATATGAGCGATGAAATCAACAAGCCCATAGAGAAGAAAAAGGATGCCGATCAGGCAGCGAAAGGGGAGTGAGCAGCCCCGGATGAGATATGGCCGGAAACGCTGAAAACACCTCCGGGGAAATGACATTCTGGGACCACCTCGACGCGCTGCGGGGTGTGATGCTGAAGGCGATCGCGGTATTCGTGGCCGTGGCCGCCGGGCTGTTCGTGTTCATGCCTGAGATTTTCAACAACGTGGTGCTCGCCCCGTGTACCCCCGGATTCGCCACTTACCGCTTCCTCGAGCGCCTGTCGGCCTTGTGGCCCGGCGCGTTCGATGCCCCCGCGGCAGGGTTCTCTGTCGAACTTGTTAACTACCAGCTCGCCTCGCAGTTCTTCATCCATATGTCGATGACCTGCTGGCTGGCGCTCGTGCTTTCGTTCCCGGTCGTAATCTATATTTTCTGGACTTTCATCAAGCCGGGTCTTTACCCCCGGGAACGCTGCGGGGCTTCGACGGCGTTTATGTTCGGGGTGGTGATGTTCTACCTCGGAGTCGCGGCGGGTTACTACCTTGTGTTCCCGCTGACTGTGCGCTTCCTGGCCGACTACCAGCTCAGCGACCTGGTGCCCAACGTGATTTCGCTCGACAGCTATACCGACACGTTCGTGACAATCGTGTTCCTGATGGGGGTTGTCTTCGAGCTACCGCTGCTCGCGTGGCTGCTCGGGCGCATGGGGCTGCTGACCAGGCGTTTCTTCTCCCTATACCGCCGCCACGCGATTGTCGCGCTTATGATTCTGGCGGCAGTAATCACCCCGACCGGCGACCCGTTCACCCTCTTCGCCGTCTTCATCCCGATATACCTGCTATGGGAGTTCAGCGCGATGCTCGTTCCCAAAAGCGTACCAACAGACGATTGAAAATGAAACAGATAGCGGTAATCATCCTTAACTGGAACGGAGCCGGGCTGCTCCGGGAGTTTCTTCCCTCCGTGGTTGCCAACACAAATTCCGAACTGGCCGACGTGATAGTCGCCGACAACGGGAGCACGGATGATTCCCTGCGGGTGCTCCGGGAGGAGTTTCCACAGGTAAAAGTGCTCGAATTTCCTGAAAACTATGGCTTTGCGGAAGGATATAACAGGGCGGTAGCGGCAACCCGCTATCCGATGACCCTGCTGCTCAACTCCGATGTTGAAGTGCCGGAGGGGTGGATCGAGCCGCTTGCTGCCTATATGGATGCGCATCCCGAATGTGGAGCCTGCCAGCCTAAGATTTTGAGCTATAAGGACAAAGGCTCTTTTGAATATGCCGGGGCATCAGGTGGGCTAATTGACCGCAACGGCTATCCCTATTGCCGCGGCCGCCTTTTTGACACGACAGAAAAGGACCGGGGCCAGTACGATACCCCGATGAAGGTTATGTGGGCTTCCGGGGCTGCTCTGCTCGTGCGTTCAGCACTCTACGAGGAGGTAGGGGGCCTTGACAAGGAGTTTTTCGCGCATATGGAGGAAATTGACCTCTGCTGGCGCATACAGCTCGCCGGGCATACGGTTGATGTCGTACCCGCGTCGCGAGTCTATCATCTTGGCGGCGGCTCCCTTCCCGCCTCCAATCCCCGGAAAACCTATCTCAACTTCCGTAACAACCTGCTGCTGCTCCACAAGAACCTCCCCCGCCGGGACCTCTTCGCTACCCTTTTGCGCCGCCGGTTGCTCGACACCCTCGCCTGGGCGAAGTTCATCGCCTCCCTTGACTTTGCCAACGCCAACGCCGTCCTCAAAGCCCACCGCGACTTCCGCCGCATGCGCCGTCTCTATACCAGCCACCCCTCCCGCAACCTCCTCCGCGAACCCCTCCAGCGCTGCAACATAATCCTCTCCTACTACCTCCTCCGTCGCAAAACTTACTCCTCCCTCTAAACTCAGCTCGCCACAGTGGCGAGCCGTAAGGCGAGCTGGAATCAGGCTGTTATTTGTAACCTCTAAAATCCCCTCCCTATGAAAGACCCGCGCTTCGCCTCCCTGAACCCCGTTCACCGCAGCACGCGCAGGGCCTTTTTCCATGATTACACCCGTCCGAGACGCTATATGATTACCATTACCCGCGTTCCCGGCGCGCCCACGTTCTCCATCCTTAACACCACAACCCGCGAGCTTTCCCTTACACCCCTGGGTGCCGCGATTTGCGGCGAATTAGGCCGCCTCCAGGAAATCCAGCCCGCAATAGCTGTAAAGGCAAGCGTTATAATGCCCGACCACCTGCATTGCGTCATTCATGTTCTGCGGCAGCTTCCAAAGAAACTCGGCGATTACATAGGAGCGTTTAAAGGAGCCTGTTCGAGGCGTTGGAAGGAAATCGAAGGAGCTGAGACCGTCAGGCCCCTGTTTGTCCGCGGCTTCAACGACCGTATAATCCGGGACGACGAGCATATGTCAAGAGCGGTTACCTATATCGCCGACAATCCGGCGAGAGCCGCTATAAAGGCCTCCCATCCTGACCTCTTCCGGCGGTATAACCACCTCGTTGCCGGAGACCGGGAGTTCGCCGCATACGGCAACATTTTCCTGCTTCGGGACTTTGACCGCCGTCCGGTAATAATCCACCGCGCCGATTCTGCCGAAGCCAGGGCGGCAAAACAGAAAGAATGGCTGGCGTGCGCGGCCAACGGGGGCGTCCTGATTTCCCCGTTTATAAGCCCGGCGGAAAAATCGGTACGGGACAAGGCTGCCGAGCTTGGCGGCAGGTTGGTTATCCTGCGGAACGAGGGTTTCGAGGAGCGCTTCAAGCCGCAGGGCCGCGAGTTCGACCTCTGTTCCGAAGGTCGGCTGCTCCTCCTCGCCCCCTGGCCCGACAAGCTCAACCGCTCGACCGTCACCCGCTCCCAGGCCCTCTCCATGAACGCCCAGGCTGTCTACCTCAGCTCCTACCAAGGCCCCATCTCCCTGCGGCGCTAACCCGCGGCAGCTTTCCCTTTGCTCCCCCTAGTTTGCTCCCCATCACGAAGCTCGCCTTACGGCTCGCCACTGTGGCGAGCCGTAAGGCGAGCTTCAGTTTGAAAGGATAAATCTAAGGGATAGAATCCAATATACAATCCAATATAATAGGAAGAAAATAAATATAATTGTTGCGGATTTAGAAAAAAGTTGCGAAATTTGCAGCGCATCCGATGCTGAAGCCTTTTGCGGGCGTTCTTATATAGTCGTCTGCGGAAGGGATAGCGGGAGGGTGTGCGTTGCTTCAGAGTAATCGGGGCATAGACATAAAAAGCGTATATCAAGCGCTTGTTCTTGACGAATCGAAATCTGGCAGTTTCAATCAAAGCCAAGGACAATGCAACGGATAGACGCCTCAGGTATGAACACCATATGCCTGTCGGTATGCTACCGCATATTGATGGGAGGTATGTCATATCAGCGTGAGGCTTCAGCGTTGCTCGTCCGGCTTTGATGGGCACATGCCAGAGCCTCGATTCGTGGGACGAGTACAAGATACTGACTCTCACGCTTTTTTTGTGTACTGACAAAACGCCGACGAGGAGAGTCCGATTGGCACAAATTTAAAGCAATATGAATTGCAAAGTGTTATTAGCGGCTCTACTATCAGCGTTTGCTGTGGTGGGCGTGTCATCCTGCAGCAACGATGACGATGATTCCAAGAATGACGGAGGCGTTTTCTCCGGTCGCAAACTCCAATCGTATGACGATTACAAGTTTGTGTGGGATGGCAACAAGGTGTCCAAAATCATTTCCACAAGCGAGGTTGAAGGCGGGAGCGTTAGAGAACGTGCGATGACAATCTCTTACAAGGGTAAGAAGGCGACCATTAATTGGAGTGAAGAAAGTGCTCCGGCAGTCGCTAACCTTAACGACAAAGGATTCATCACATCCTGGGAAAGCCTTGATTCCTGGGGGAGCGACTATGCTCGAGGCAGCGCATTCTCCTACGATGAGAAAGGGCATCTGGTATCCTATAATGTTGATTCTACCAGTGGTAAAATCAATTACAACAGCGATGGGGATATAACATCTGCCTCAATCGATGGGGAGCGTGTTAGCTTCTCCTACACAGACTCAAATGTCTCTAAGCCCATTGAGAATAAGGGCAATCTCATGCTTATGTCCGAGTGGGGCATTATGTGGGACTGGGAGTATTTCTACTGGTTCGGAATATACGGAAAGGCTACTGCCCATCTGCCAGTGAAAGTCGGGAATACCAAATTCCACTGGAATTTGGACAAACAAGGCTATCCGACCTCCTGCGAGGTTGAGGAATGGGATCCATACGAGGGAGAATCCAGTACATCCACTATCTCATTCAAATGGAACTAAAGCGTCTCGTCAACATGCCATTGACCTAACATAAAGAACGCCTGGCTTCCGACGCCAGGCGTTCTTTTTACTCTATTGTGGCGAGCCGTAAGGCGAGCTTCGTAGGAAGGGGCGGGGGATTAGAGGCGGATTTTGCCGATGACTTTGCGGATGGTGGAGGTGCCGATGTTGGGGGCGTGGGGGTCTTCGGGGTAGACGATCACGAAGTCGCCTTTCTTGAGGGTGACGTAGATTTCGGCGGGGTCGTCGACGAGGGCGCAGTCTTTGGCGGGGTTGTATTCGCCTTCCTTGCTGAGGTTCTCGATGGGCTTCCAGCCGAATACTTCGCCGTCTTCAAGGGCGATGTGCACGTCGATATAGTCGCGGTGCATCTCGAGGGGCTGGTTCTCGGCCTTTTTAGGCTCGATGGTGGCGTTGTTGACGAAGACGTCTTTGCCCTGGAGGTATATTTTTCCGGCGGGGAGCTTGTCGAAGTCGTTTCCTTTGACGAACTCAAAAAGGGGTTTGAAGCCGGGGTGGAGCGGATAGTAGCGCTCAGCGTTTTCCAATGTTCCGATAATCATTGCGGTATGTAGTTTTAGAAGTTAGGTCGGGGTTCAGTCGGCGGCGACGGCGAGGCGGCGTGATGCTGTCGCGGTCTTGTCGCCGGAGCTGTCGTCGGTGACAATCGCGCGGTAGAGGTATAGGCCGCGGGGTACGCGGTGGCCGGCGGTGTTGCGGAGGTCCCAGGCGACGGGGGCTGACTGGAACATGTCGCTGCGTCCTTTGCGGGTGTTGCTCCAGACGGGGCGTCCCATCAGGTCGTAGACCTCGATTGTAACGGTCAACGACTGGTCGGGGCGGTCGTGGGTCACGTAGAAGTTGGCGTGGTCGCGGGCCGGGTTGGCGTCGGTATAGACTTCGTGGATGGCGGGCGCGAGCTCAGCCTCGACGGTAAACGACAGCTCGGCCTCGGCGGCGTTGGGCGCGGTGTCCCAGACGCGTAGACGGAGGGTGTGGAGGCCGGGCGCGAGGTTGTCAAACGGGTAGGCTATGTCGCCTCCGGGGGTGCCGTCGGAGAAGGGGGTGTAGTAGTTCGCCACGTCGGTAAACGTGTGGCCCCCGTCGAGCGTGAGGGTCATCTGGTGCCCTACGCCGGAGGTGGAGAGGTTTATGGCGCGGTTGTCGCTGACGCGCGCGATCAGCATGGGGGAGGGGTTGACTTTCTTCCCGTCTCGGAACGAGGGATGGTTGAGGTACATCGTCTCGATTTCGGGAGCTTCGTTGTCCTCTTCCGCGTCGGGGTCCGAACCGTAGACGTAGATACGGCGGTCGACCCCGGCACCCTCGCGGCCGTCGTCAGAGCGGGCGTAGATGTTTAGCGTGGCGGTCCGGAAGTTGTCGGCTACTTCCGCGGGCATCGGGATGTTGAGGGTGAAGATACCGTTTTCGACGGCCCCGGAACCCATATAGAGGCGGCCGCCGGTGGTGTCGAAGGGGAACGGCTTCCCCTCGGCCCCGTTGCCGAGGGTGGTAATCGACCTGTCGGCATCATAGAGGATTGTGTTGACGGAGCCTGTGAAGTCGCTGACAATGTTTCCCGAGGCATCCTCGATGTGTCCCATCATCATAACCTGCTGGCGCGCCATGATAATGGTCGGGTCTTTCGACGCGTCGTCTGGGTCGTTAACCGTCTTGCCGTTGACTTCGTCGAGAACCAGGCGGAGCGCGGGCATCGCGAGGCGCATCGCCGGGTCGCCGAGCAGGACGTATCGCAGCTTGTTTGTGTCGGAGTTGACGGCGTTCTTCGCACGGCGGTAGATTTCGCCTAACGGACGGAAGAGGCCGGTCTCGTCGCGCTGGGTAATCTCGCAGCCGAAGGCTTCTGAAAGTGGACCGTTTTGCGAGATATAAACCGGGCGGGTGGCGCTGATCGCTCCGATTACCCCGCCGTCGGTATTGCGGAAGAGGATTTCGGCGCCGGAGACGGTGCCGGAGTCCCAGCGCATGAAGTCGCAGGTCGCGGCATAGACCACCGGGAGGTGGCGGAGGTAGAGGTTGTTGAGGTCGGTGTATGTCACCACTCCTTCTGCGGTCAGCGAGGTCGGGGAGGCGTGGCCGATATAGTTCCACCACATAATCCCCTCGTCGAGGGCGCGGTAGAATTCGGTACGGGCCTGGGCGTAGACGTTCGACACAAGCTCGTACTGGTCGGTGTAGATTTTGCGGTAGAAGGCATCCTGTCCGCTCGACGCGTCAAGCATGCACTGCCACATCGCGTCGGATTGGATCATATGGATTGCCGAGTCCTGGTCGTCAGCCAGGAAGAGCACGTTGTTCTTCCAGGTTCCGTTGGGGGAGGAGGTCTCGTAGGCGATTATTTTGTCGACAGCCTGCGACGCGTCGCTGCGGGAGGTAGCGGGTATGCGCCCCAGGGCGATTGAGAGCTTGTCAGCTCCCATGTTCGAGCCGGAATTGTCTTCGAGAAACGCCAGCATGTCGTCGGTAGTGTAGCCGAAGTTGTCGCTCAGCCCGAGGTCGGTGAACCATCCGGGGAGTATGGGGTACCCCAGGGAGCGGCCCGTGGCGGTCAGGAGGCGGTTGTCGTAGAACACGCGCCCCATCATCAGGGCGTAGCGCAACGGTTTTCCCGCGGCAGCCCCGCGGTCGTAGAACATTTTAAGGCACTTGCGCAGGCCTTGGACGTGGGGGACGCCGGAGGAGAACTCGTTGTAAATCTGCTGCGGGTCGAGCACGAGGACTTCCAGGGGCTGCTCATTACCGCGGCGGTACTCCGCCAGTCGTTCAGCCTGGTCGGCCCACTGGCGAGGGGCTACGATGATCATGTCCGGGGTCTCGCTGATGCCGTGGAGGTTCTGGTTGGAGACCGTACCTTTCAGCGTCGGGGAGGGGAAGGAGCCGTTGGGGTTGAAGGCGATATATTCGCGGGTATCGGTGTTTCGGGCGGTCCATACAAGGGTGCTTGCGGTTTCTATCGCTGCATCGACGAGGGTTATCGCCGCCGGATTCGTCACATCCCATACCTTTGTCGCAGCGGAGGCTCCCCCGAGACGCACCCCGCGGTTGGCCGAGCGGATTTCAAAGGGGAGCTGCGAGGCGCTTCCCATAGCGAGCTCGCGGCAGTAGGAGAGGCCGATGTAGTCGAGGTTGGCGGCGACGAGCGAGCCGGAGGGCCGCATGTTAAGCCCGACGCGGAGCTGCCGGTCGCCGCTCGCGTCGAAAGTCCTGCGTATGGTAGCCTGCGCGGCGTGGACGTGGCCGTCGGTTATAGGCTGGAGGGTGTTCTCAGTGGAGATGGGGAGGCTTGTGCCGTTTACGGTGATTCCGATAGTCGTTGTCCCGGATGCCGCCTTTGCGAGAAATACGACTTCGAGGTAGGTCGGCTGCCCGGCAACGGGGTTGGTGAGGTTGAAGGAAAACTGCTGGTCGCGTGTGTATTTGAAGTCCTCCCCAACGAGCTGGTGTCCGGCCTCACCCGGGGAGGAAAGTTCCTCCTCGTGGTATAGGAAATCGTAAAATGTCGTGGCGGGGGAGGTTCCTGCTTCAGGCGTGGTTGCTCCGATTGCGGGGACGCGGCGCTCCTCGTCCTCCCGGCTGTCGGTCAGGAAGTAATAACCCTCTGTCGTATAGTAGTTCTGCGCGGGGCGGCGGTACTGGCCGGTAGTGGTCTGTTTGGCAACCGGGCCTTCGGCGTAGAAAAGCAGCCCCTTGCCGTCGACCCATTCTGAGAATGTCTGAGGGAGGTCGTCGACAAACGTGCTGTTGCTCATCTGGTCTGGGATTCGCCGCGCCCCGTAGCCGTAGATTTTTACCTCGGAAGGTTTGGAAAAGCCCCATCCGCGGAGCGTTTGCTCCGTGATAAGGTGTATGCCGGTCTGGGTGACAGCAACCTGCACCCATTTGCCCGAAGCGAGCGCCGAGTTGTCGGCGTACTTGGCGAGCGTGAATGCCGAAGCCCGGAACGCCCCTGCAATCGCAAGAGTTCCAAGCACTAACAGCAGATATATATGTTTGAGAGGATAGTTGCGCATAACTATCTTATTAACGCAATTATCCTCTGTTTATTGTGGCTGTCATTGATTTGCCGGAGGTGGCGATGACGCTCCTTTAAAAGGCTGGTTTAGCGGACAATCGCCCTCCCGACCCATACCAGAAGTATGCCGCAAATGACGCTTGCCGAGGTGTACAGTGCGAAAGTTGTCCAGTCCCCTTTATTGCCGAGAGTCAGCATATCGTCAGCAAAGGCTGAGAAAGTGGTGAATCCGCCACAGAAGCCTGTGATTAGCAAGAAATTGGCTCCGGGCGTGATTATGCGCTCTTTCTCCAGAAGCCCTAAGAACAGGCCGATTATGAAGCATCCTATGATATTTACCGTGAAAGTGCCGAGCGGGAACGAACCGTGGAACAACGCCGAGCAAAGTTTCCCGACGAGGAATCTCCCGCAGGTACCGATAAATCCGCCGGCTCCGGCAATTAGCATCGCCTTGAACATAGTAACTCTTGATTTTCAGGATTGTGGCTCGCTGTCAGCGCACTTCTTGGCGCAGTGGGTAGTTGTTGCGCAGAAACTCGAACGCCTTGGCGGCTTCCTCGTCATTTTCCGCGTCGCTGAAAGCCCGGCGCAGGGCGGCGGTGTCGACAGCCGGGTCGTAGCTTGCGAGAATGCTTTCGGCGGTTACTTTTGCCGCCGCGCCTTCCGGGATTCCGAGGTCGAGGCGCCTGTCCGAGCCGAAATGGCGTAGGATGGCGTTGACTGTCATCTGGGTGGCGCGCTTTTTCCCCTCGATGGAGTATCCGGCGATGTGGGGAGTCGCGTAGCGGCTTTTGGCGAGCTGTTCGCGCGAGATCAGCGGCTCCCCCTCCCAGCAGTCGGAAACGACGGCTCCCACGGTCCCGTTGTCGATTGCGGCGAGCAGGGCGGGGGTGTCTACGACCGGCCCGCGGGCGGCGTTGATGAAAATCGGCTTGCGGCGCAGTGCGTTGAAGAACGCTTCGTCGGCGAGATGGTGGGTGGCGTGCTCCCCGGTTTTGGTGTGGGGGGTATGGAGAGTTATGATGTCGGCCTTTTCGGCGATTTCCCGCAGAGGGATTGAGGTGTAGCCCGGTTCGCGGAGGGCTCTCGGAGGGTCGCATTCAAGGACGCGGAACCCGAGCTGCCTTCCCCAGTCTGCCACAATGGAACCGACATGGCCGACCCCGACCACTCCGAGGGTCAGCTCTTCGGGCTTCCTGCCGTCCAGGAGCCGCAGGACGGCCGCGAACACGTACTGCGCTACCGCTGGGGCGTTGCAGCCGGGAGCGTTGACGACCTCGATACCGCGGCTTTGGCAGTAGGGGATGTCGATGTGGTCAGTTCCGATGGTTGCGGTCGCGACCACAGACACATTCGTTCCCTCAAGCAGGGAAGCGTCGCAGCGCGTACGGGTGCGCACGATTATTACGTCGGCCTTTTCCTCCGTAAGTCTCTGACGGGTAAATTCTTCCGGCGCGAGCACCGCTACTTCCGCCTCGTTACCGAACGCCCCTTCGGCAAACGGCACATGGCTTTCAATCAGAACTTTCATTATACTGTGTCAATTAATGACCAGGCGTAGAAACCGCAGTAGACCAGAATCAGTATCAGAATCGGGATGTAGCTGCGGCGCGACCGCCGGTAGGTGAAGAAATGCGCCGCCTGGTATGCTGTCAGGCAGTTCAGCAGCGGCAGGTAGAAACGGAAGCTGCCGAAATCGCATACGGTGTATATCGCCGTGGCGATGAGCGTCATCGTCAGGAATCCGTTAAAGGCCCTGACGCGGGAATTGTAGCTCAGAATCTTCATCAGGTTGACCACGATGAACGAGATTCCGATGAAGAGGGTGAACGCTGTCACAATCAGTGACCTGAAGATATGCGGGTCGCCCCACTGCGACCACGCCATAAGCCAATGGGGCATCACCAGCTCGTCAATCCTTACTACTCCGAACCCAATCAGCAGCCAGGGGGGAGTGAGAGCGCCGAGGAAGGCAGCGATCAGGGTGCGGGTGTTGAATATCCTCATCTGCATGCAGCCTACGAGGAGTACCGGCAGGTAGAGCGCGAAGGAGACGTTGGTGAACGAGGCGAGCGAGGTCAGGAAGAACGCCATGAACACCCGCCGTTGCCCCGCTCCGCTGCCGTAGGCGGAGAACAGCAGCGCGCAGCATACCAGTATCAGCAACGCGAGAAGCGTCCCGCTGTAAAACTGGCACAGCAGCGACGGGAGGCCGAGCTGCATCACGAAAAAGAGCCCAGCGACGAGCGTCGTCAGCGAGCGAAGCACGTTGAATGTCCGGTTGACCGACAGCGCGAGCACTCCGATTCCGATATTTGCCGCCAGCCCCGCGACTAGCGAAGGGAGCCCCTGCGGGACCCATCTGCCCGGGGCCGTCAGCCCCAGGCCGAGGTCGAACCATATCGGCACCACCGCCTGTCGCGTATAGGCGAATATGGCCCCGGCGACGGCCAGGGTCATAAGCAGTCCCGCGCCCCAGCGCGAGTGAAGCAGGGCGGTGATGTCGCGTTCGCTCATACTATAGATTATATAGTCGGGATATTATGTAGTCGGGGTTATTTCGGCAGGAACTCGTTGCCGATGTCGCGGCGGAAATATTTTTTGTCGAAGTTGACCTTTGCGGCCGAGCGGTAGCTTTTCGCGAGGGCGTCCGCCAGGTCGGTCCCGTAGCTGGAAGCGGCGATTACGCGGCCTCCGGCTGTGAAGAGCTTACCGTCTTTTTCAGCGGTTCCGGCGTGGAAGAGAATCGACTCGTCGACCTCTCCTGTGCCTGTTATCTCCAGTCCCTTGGCGTAGCTGCCGGGATAGCCTCCGGAAACCAGCATCACGGTCGCTGCCGCGCGCGGGTCCTCCTCCAGGGGTAGTTCCCCGAGGTCTCCTTTGGCCGCGGCCGCGAGGAGGGGCATGAGGTCGGAGGCCACGCGGAGCATGACAACCTCCGTTTCAGGGTCGCCCATACGTACGTTGTACTCGATAACCATCGGCTCTCCCTCGACATTGATGAGGCCGAGGAATATGAATCCGCGGTAATCGATGCCGCGGCGTATCAGTCCTTCGACTGTGGGGCGCACGATGCGCTCCTCAACCTTTTTCATCCAGGCCTTGTCGGCGAAAGCCACGGGGCTTACGGCTCCCATCCCGCCGGTGTTCAGGCCGGTGTCCCCCTCGCCTACGCGCTTGTAGTCCTTGGCGACGGGGAGTATGCGGTAGCCGCCATGGCCGTCGGTCAGCACGAACACCGAGCACTCGATTCCGCTGAGGAACTCTTCGATTACGACGGTTGCCGACGAGGCACCGAACATTCCGCCGAGCATCTCGGCCAGTTCCTTTTTTGCTTCCGCCAGGTCGTTGATAATCAGCACCCCTTTACCCGCTGCCAGTCCGTCGGCCTTCAGCACATAGGGGGCTTTGAGGGTTTCGAGGAACTTTTCCCCCTCGGCGAGAGTCTCGGCGGTGAAACTGCGGTAACGGGCGGTCGGAATCCCCTCCTCGGTCATGAACAGCTTGGCGAAATCCTTGCTCCCTTCGAGCATCGCCCCGGCCTTACGCGGACCGACGACCAGGAGCGCGGGGCGTGTCTCAGCCATGAAGTCGGTTATCCCGGCCACTAACGGGTCTTCATTGCCGACAACCAGCATGTCAATCCCGTTCTCGTCGACAAATTTGCCGACAGCCTCGAAGTCGGTCGGTCTGAGGGCTACATTGGTTCCGAACTTTCCCGTACCGCCGTTTCCGGGTGCGATGAAAAGTTTTTCGGTTTCGGGGCTTTGTGCCATTTTCCAGGCCAGCGCCGCTTCGCGGCCACCTGACCCGAGCAGAAGGATCTTCATAGGAGGGATATTATATGTTGAGGGTTATTTTTTGGGTTTGCGCGGGCGCATGCTCGGCTGGTTCAGCTTCGGGCCTTCCCCGGTGATACGGTTCAGAAGCTCCTCGTTGCGGCGCTTTGCCAGCGGATTTTCCGACTGCGGCTCTTCCCGGTCGCGGTCGAATGGCTTGCGGTCGCGGTCGAAGGGCTTGCGGTCACGGTTGGGGGAATAGCGCTTCTCCCCTTCGTTGCGCGGCTCTCCGGCGCGTGTGCCCCGGTTTTCGCGGCGTTTCTCGCGGAACGGGCGCTCGTCATCGTCGTCGAAGCGGCGACGGTTCCCCGCGATGCGGCGCTCCTTGCGTTCGCGCACATAGTCCATCTCCTCGTCCTTGCGGTCTTCGAGGTCGCGGAGGCGTCCTCCCTCGGCGCGGAAGTGCTTGTAATCCCCCTCGAATATGATATATTCGCGGAGCTCGCACTCTATGGCTCCGTTGAGGATGGGGATTTTGACGGACGGTGAAAGCCCGATTTCCTTAACATAGTCGTTCTTCGCGGCGATAATCCAGGCGTGGTAACCCTTGAAGATGTTCTTGAGCTTGTTGCCGATCAGGCGGTAGAGCCCTTCCATGTCGTCGGAACTGATACGTTCGCCATAGGGGGGATTTGTTACCAGTATGCCACCTTCGGGCGCTTCCTGCCATTCCGACAGGGGGCGGGTATGCAGCTCGATCATGCGGCCGACGCCCGCACTGCGGATATTCTGGGCGGCGATGTCAATCGCGCGGGGCGACATGTCGGCGCCGATGATTTTGTGGGTTACCTCGCGCTCTTCCGAATCGTCATTATAGAGGCGGTCAAATAGCTCCGGGTCGAAGTCCTTCCAGTTCTCGAAGGAGAAATGGCGGCGGTAGACACCCGGATTTATGTTGGCGGCAATCAGCGCGGCCTCGATCAGGAACGTGCCGGAGCCGCACATAGGGTCTACCAGCGGGCAGTCGCCGCGCCAGCCGCTTTTAAGAATGATTCCGGCGGCGAGCACCTCGTTGATCGGGGCCTCGGTCTGCGCGACGCGGTAGCCGCGCTTGTGGAGCGACTCGCCCGACGAGTCGAGCGACAGCGTCACCTGGTCGCCGGAGATATGGACGTTGATCATCACGTCGGCGTCCTGAAGGCGCACGCCCGGGCGCTTGTCGTCGCCGTAGCGGTCCTTGAACCAGTCGACAATCGCGTCCTTGACGCGGTATGTGACGAAGCGCGAGTGGGTGAACTCGTCGCTGAAGGCGACGGTGTCAATCGAGAAAGTCGACCCGACGGACATGAGCGTGCCCCAGTCGAACTCCTTGGCGCGGTCATACAGCTCGTCGGTGTTGACGGCTGTGAACTTGAAAATCGGTTTGAGGATGCGCAGGGCGGTGCGGCAGCACAGGTTTGCTTTGTAGAGCATCTCCAGGTCCCCCTCGAAGGAGACCATGCGTCGCCCAGGTTCTACGTTTTCTGCTCCGAGGTCGCGGAGCTCTTCGGCCAGCACGTCTTCCAGTCCCTGGAAGGTTTTGGCTACCATTTCAAATTTGTCGGTCATCACCTTTATATGTTATATGGTGTCGGGTGTTTCGTTAGTTGTCGCCGGGACGAGCTTTCGGAGCTGCCTCATCGCTGTCCATATCAGGATCACGGTTACTATTGTCGAGAATATGTCGCTTATGTAGAAGGCGCTCCACACCCCGTCGATGCCCATGCGGCCCGGAAGCCACAGCAGCAGCGGGATGAAGAAAATCACCTGGCGTATCAGGCTGAGGAATATCGACAGGCCGATTTTGCCGGTCGACTGGAAATAAGTTGTCGAGACAATCTGGAATCCAACGACCCAGAAGAAGAGCATCGACGAGCGGAGGGCGTGCCCCGTGAAGTTGGCCAGGTCCCAGTCGGAGACAAAGGCGCGGGCAACGTATTCCGGAATCGTCATCCCTCCGAGCCAACCGAGGAACGTTATCACCGACCCGGCCCCTACCGCGAGCCAGAACGTGCGGCGCACGCGCCCGGCGTCCCCGGCCCCGTAGTTGTAGCCGACAATCGGCTGCATCCCCTGGCATATGCCGAGAACGACGCAGCAGAGCATCGCTGTATAGGTGACGAAGATTCCCGAGGCTGCGATCGCGTCGACCCCGCCGTAGCGGAGCAGGGCGTGGTTGAGCAGGATGTTGATCATGCAGGAGGCGACGTTGATGATGAACGGGGCGGCTCCGATTCCGAGCATTCCCCACACAATCGCGCCGTCAAGCCGGTAAATCCCCCTGCGGAAGGTCACCGGGCCGTTGGAGGAACGGAAGAAATGCTGCATCACGAATACCATCGATACCGCCATGGCGATATCGGTCGCGATTGCCGCTCCCTTGATCCCAAGTTCCAGGAAGTATATAAATACCGGGGCGAGGAGAATGTTCAGGCCGGCGCCGATGAACATGGTGACCATCGCCCGGATCGGATACCCCGAGGCTCTCATTATGTTGTTGAAGGAGAAAGTAAGATTCGTCAGGAAGAGGCCCGGGAGGATATACATCATGAAGTCGCGGGCGTAGGGTAGGGTCTGCTCGTTGGCTCCGAACCACCCCAGGACGGTATCCATCCCCCAGGCGAAAAGGGAGATGTAGATTATGCCGATGACGATTGTCAGGGTCAGGGCGTTGCCGAGCACCATGCGCGCCCGGTTCTTGTCGCCGCTTCCGAGGAAGAGGCTGACGCGCGCGGCGGCTCCGGCTCCGACGAGGGTGCCTAAGGCTGTCGCGATGTTCATTACCGGGAATGTGATGGCGAGTCCGGCGATTGCCTCCTTGCCGACTACCTGCCCGATGAATATGCGGTCGACGACGTTGTATGCCTGCATGACGACCATCCCCGCCACGGCCGGCAGGGAGTATTTCCACAGCAGTCTGCCGACGCTCATCGTCGACAGCTCGCGAAGCCTTTCAAGGTTCGATGCTGAGTCGGTTGCGGAGGACATACGTCGTTTGTTCTTTCTTGGTTGTACAGAGGTTCAGCGTCCTTTGACGGCTGTATAGATAGTGCAGACCCCGAAGGTCATGCGGCGCAGGCGCGGTTCGGAAAGCCCCGCCTCGGTCATCAGCCGAAGCATCTCCTCCCCCTGCGGCATTGCCGCGATGGAGGCCGGGAGGTAGGTATAGGCGCTCTTGTCGGAAGAGACGGCGCGCCCCAGGGCGGGGATGACGCGGAGAGTGTAGAGGTCGTAGAGCGGGCGGGTCAGCTTCCCGCGGGGGGTCGACAGCTCGATCACGCAGAGCATCCCCCCGGGCCGGAGCACGCGGGCCATTTCGGCGTAACCCCGGTCGAGGTGCTCGAAGTTGCGCACCCCGTAGGCTACCGTCACGGCGTCGAACGACGCGTCGGGGAAGGGAAGGGAGAGGCAGTCGGCCTTCTGAAATGAAATCCGGTCGGCGAGTCCGGCCTCGGCAACCTTGCCGCGCCCGATTGAGAGCATCCCTTCGGAAAGGTCGATGCCGGTGACGCGGCAATCCTTCGCCGCGCGGGCCAGCCGAATGGCGAGGTCGCCGGTGCCGGTCGCGACATCGAGAATCTCGCGGGGGGAGCGGGAGGCGACCATCCTTACGGCGCGGGCGCGCCAGATGTTGTCGATTCCCAGCGTCATCGCCCGGTTCATGAAGTCGTAGGCCGGCGCTATGGAGTCGAACATACGCTCCACCTGCCCCGTTTTCGGGGCAGACGGATCGTACGGCTTTATTTTCTCTGCCTGGATTTCCATGGTCTGCGGTTAGCGGGCCAGTTCTTCGAGGCAGTTGGTGACGTTGGCGGCGATGCGTTCCTCGAGGTTCGAGGCGGGGGCCGGTTCGAACTTGCGGCCGGTGACGTGCTCGTACAGCTCGATGTAGCGCTGCGATACCTCGCGGCAGAACTCCGGGGTCATTTCGGGCACCTGCTGCCCCTCGCGGCCCATGAAGCCGTGGTCAATCAGCCACTGGCGCACGAACTCCTTGCTGAGCTGCTTCTGAGGCTCCCCTTTGGCGAAGCGCTCCTCGAAGCCGTCGGCGTAGAAGTAGCGCGACGAGTCGGGGGTGTGGATTTCGTCGATGAGGACAACTTTCCCTTCGCGCTTGCCGAACTCATACTTGGTGTCGACGAGAATCAGCCCCTTTTCGGCGGCCATCTCGGTGCCGCGCTGGAAGAGGGCACGGGTGTAGCGCTCCATCTGCTCGTAGTCCTCCTTGCTTACCAGGCCCTGGGCGATGATTTCCTCGCGGGAGATGTTCTCGTCATGCCCTTCGGCGGCCTTGGTGGTCGGGGTGATGATCGGCTCGGGGAAGCGCTGGTTCTCGCGCATCCCCTCGGGGAGCTTCACTCCGCAGAGCTCGCGGCATCCGGCGGCGTATTCGCGCCAGGCAGAGCCGGTAAGGTAGCCGCGGATAATCATTTCGACGGGGAAACCCTCGCAGCGGTACCCTACGGTCGCCATGGGGTCGGGGGTGGCGAGACGCCAGTTCGGAACGATGTCGGCCGTGGCCTCCAGGAAGTAGCTTGCGAGCTGGTTGAGCACTTGTCCCTTGTAGGGGATACCTTCGGGGAGGATTACGTCGAAGGCCGAGATGCGGTCTGTCGCTACCATCACGAGGATGTCGTTGTTAACGGTGTAGACGTCGCGGACTTTCCCGTGGTATACGGCGGTCTGGCCGGGGAAGGTGTAGTTGGTTTTGGTGAGAGTTTCCACTGTCGGAAGTATGTTGTGGGTTGATAATGAATTGGCTTTTTCCTGGGGGAGAAGTTATCCGGCGGTCTCTTCCGCGGTCTCTCCCGCCTCGGCCTCGAGGGCTTTGCGCTCCTCCTCGTCGCGCTCGTAGGCTTCGACGATGCGCTGTACGAGCTGGTGGCGCACGATGTCCTTCTTTCCGAACTCCACGCGCCCGATGCCCTGGATGTCGCGGAGCACCCGCAGGGCCTGGACGAGGCCGGATGTGGTTGAGCGGGGGAGGTCGATCTGGGTGATGTCGCCGGTGATTACCATCTTGGCGTTGACACCCAGGCGGGTGAGGAACATCTTGATCTGGTGGGTGGTGGTGTTCTGGGCCTCGTCGAGCACGATTACCGCGTCGTTGAGCGTGCGGCCGCGCATGAAGGCCAGGGGCGCGATCTGGATTACCTTCGTCTCCATGTACTCTTTGAGCTTCGCCGCGGGAATCATGTCTTCGAGGGCGTCGTAGAGGGGCTGGAGGTACGGGTCGATTTTGTCCTTCATGTCGCCGGGGAGGAATCCGAGCTTCTCTCCGGCCTCAACCGCCGGGCGCGAGAGGATGATTTTCTTTACCTCCCGGTTTTTGAGGGCGCGGACCGCCAGGGCGATCGCTACATAGGTCTTGCCCGTGCCGGCGGGGCCGAGGGCGAAGGTGAGGTCGTTTTTCTGGAAAGCTGCGACGAGGCGCTGCTGTGTCGGGGTGCGCCCTGAGATGGGCTTGCCGTTAACGCCGTAGATGATCACGTCGTCGGCTTTCATGTCGCGCGGCTGCTCCCCTTTGACGATGTCGAGGATTACCTCCTCGCCGAGCTTGTTGTATTTGGCGCAGTAGGCTTCCAACTCCTTGATTTTTTTCTCGAAGTCGGCGGTTTCGGCGTCGTCGCCCATGACCTTGATCACGGAGCCGCGCGCTGTCATGCGCAGTTTGGGGAAGAGGTTGCGGATAAGCTGCATGTTGGAGTTGTTAACGCCGTAGAAGCTTACCGGGTCCGCCTGGTCTATCAATACAATTCTTTCAATCATAATCGTCGCCGCGAAGTTACAAAAAATCCTTGTTTATCGGGATAAAGACCCCGTGAAAAAGATAATATATATTAATAATGTGCGGCGGAGGGGGAATGTTCGGGCGCGGCGGGGCGTTTTGCGAAAAGAGTGTCAGTCGAGGAATAGCACGATTCTGGCGGCTGTTTCGGGGCCTACGGGGATGGTGCGCTTGACGGGGAGCGGGGAGATGTCGCCGGGGGTGATGTCCCCGGCGAAGTCGGTGTCGGCGACGCGCCCGGCGGTGTCGTAGACGGCGTAGCGGGCGACGGCTACCCGGGGCGCCCCGTTTCTCAGGCGCGACAGCTCGAAGGTGATGGTAAGGGAGTCCCTGTCGGCCAGCACGCAGCAGGGGTTGGAGACGCGCGCCCCGCGCCGGAGCTCGTTGTCGCGGCGGATTTCTATGGCTGCGGTGACGCGCGATAGCAAATCTTTGTCGGTCAGCGGTCCGTCGGCGGTTATCGTGCCGTAGGGGAGGAGCGGTTCCGCGGCTTCGGCCGCGGGTCCGTCGTCGCTCTCCCGGTAGGGGCGTAGCGCGTCGAACATTCCCGAGGGCTTCCCGAGGCTTGCGGTAGCGGCGTCGAGTACGCACCGCGCCATGTCGGGGCGGAAACCCGTGCGGGCCAGGAAGCTGTCGGCGGCGCGCCGCGCCTCCTCTTCTCCTCCCTCCCCGCGCCCGGCGGCTTTCGCGAGGGATGCGAGGATGCCGCTCCGCGCCGCGGTCCGGGTGATGAAACGGAGCGCCGGGAGCGCGTCAAACGCGCCCTCGGCGGCAAGGAGTTCGTCGATGTCGGGCCGCGACAGCGCTTCGGGTCCGCGGAGGTCTACGAGTTGCTGGAAATAGCGGCGCAGCGGCATCGGTATGGGGTGTTGTCAGGAGTGTTTACTTGTAGTTCTCGGCCTGGGCGCGGATGTTGTGGAATATGCGCGCGTCGGCCTCGGTGAGGGCTTTGCCGCGGCGGGCCATCATGCGGGAGGCGGTGTCGAAGAATTTCTCCATCGGCAGGTCGGTGAACCCGGAGGCGCCCCCCTCGCTGAAGGAGGCTACGAAGTTGCGCGGGAAGCCGGAGCCGTGGATGTTTACGCCGACCCCTACGACGGTCGCTGTGTTGAACATCGTGTTGATGCCGGCCTTGGAGTGGTCGGCCATGATCAGTCCGCAGAACTGCAGCCCGGTGCGCAGGAAGCGGTGGGCCGGATAGTTCCAAAGCTTGATTTCTGTATAGTCGTTTTTGAGGTTCGAGGCTGTGCATCCGGCTCCGAGGTTGCACCATTCGCCAATCACGGCGTTGCCGAGGAAGCCGTCGTGGGCCTTGTTGGAGTAGCCGAACATGACGACGTTGTTAAGCTCGCCGCCTACCTTGCACCATGGACCGAGGGATGTTCCCGGGTAGATGCGGGTCGACATGTTGACGGTCGAGTGCTCCCCGAGGGCGATCGGGCCGCGCAGGCAGCTCCCCTCCATGATTTCTACGTCGCGGCCGATGTATATCGGGCCGTGGGAGGCGTTGAGCACCACACCCTCGACGATGGCGCCGCTCTCGATAAAGATGTCGTCGTAGAGGCCGATGACGGTGTTGCTGCGGGGAATCGACTGCCCCTCGCGGCCGCGGGTAAGTTCCGCGAAGTCCTCCTCGATCTGCTGCCCGTTGAGCAGGAAGATGTCGTAGAGGTTCTGAAGGCACTCTACGCGCCCAGGCCATACTTCGGCCGATTCGGGGATGGCGTCGAGCATCAGCTTGGCCTCGTCGGGCTCTCCGGCCGCGGCGATTGTGAACCTCGCGCCCTTGCGGTTCTCGCCGACCAGGGCCTCTCCGGGCTTCAGCTCGGCGACGCGGGCGGCAAGCTCGCGGTTGGGAATCACGTTGGAAGCCACCAGGATATTCCCCTCGGAGGTCTCGCGGAGGGGGTATTTCTCCCGCAGGTAGTCAACGGTCATATAGCTGTAGTCGCCGGGCAGGAAGCGCTCCCATTTGGCGCGGATCGTCGTGATGCCGACGAGGAAGTCGGCCACCGGGCGGGTATAGGACATAGGGAGGAGGTTTTCCCGTACCGAGGGGGTGTCGTAGAGGATTATGTTTTTGTGGCTCATCGCTTTGGGTGTTATGTTGGTGAATGGGGCGGGGCACCTTCCCGAGGCACCGGCCATTTGTTTTCCAAGGGAACTTTCATAGGGCCGCATGCCCTGAAATTTTAGCAAATGTATTAACTTTGCGCTTAAATAACAAATTTAGGCATATGAAATATCGACCTCTGCCGATAAAAGGGGTTTTTCTTATCGAGCCGGAACGCTTCGGCGATTCCCGCGGCTATTTTATGGAGACGTTCCGCCTGGGCGAGTTCCGTCGCGCGACCGGGATGCCCGACATAGAGTTCGTGCAGGACAACGAGTCGGTTTCGCGCCGGGGAGTTTTCCGCGGCCTTCATTTCCAGCGGGGCGCTGCCTCCCAGGGAAAGCTCGTCAGGGTTTCGCGGGGCGAGGTGCTCGACATAGCGGTCGACCTGCGCCCGGGTTCGGAGACTTTCGGCGCCCATGTGGCCGAGGTGCTCTCCGCCGAGACGGGGAGCATGCTGTTCATCCCCCGCGGGTTCGCCCACGGTTTCCTGGTGCTTTCCGATGACGCCCAGTTCCAGTACAAGGTCGACAACCTTTACGCCCCTGAGGCGGAGGCGACCTTGCGCTTCGACGACCCGGCCCTCGGAATCGGGCTGCCCATCCCCGCCGAAGACCTTATCCTCTCGGAAAAGGACCTCAGAGGGCTTCCCCTCTCCGATATCCGCGACATTCTCTAATGTGGAGGCAAACTTCTCAATACACACCTGTGACTCACGATAAAACTATGGAATACAGAAAACTTACACCTGACGAAATCTCCCGCCTCGAAGCCCACGGCTGCTCCGCCGCAGACTGGGGCCTGGTCGAAGTCGCCGACCCTTTCCGCCCTGAGCATTACCGAAACGCGGTCTTCGCCGGCTCTGTGAAACTCGGCACCACCGAGGGGCGCGTCAGCCGCGACGGCGCTTTCGAGCAGCAGTGCGGCATCTATGACGCCGCTGTCGCCGACTGCGTGATTGGCAACGACGTGCTGATCAGCCGTATTGGCAATTACATCTCCCGCTACGACATCGCCGACAACGTAGTGATTGAGAATACCGCGCGGCTGACGATGGAGGGCGCCGACTCGACGTTCGGCAACGGCGTGGAGGTTTCGGTGCTCAACGAGACCGGTGGCCGCGAGGTGCCGATTTACGACTGCCTGTCGGCCCATGTCGCCTATATTATCGCGATGTACCGCCACGATTCGACGCTGGTAGAGAGGCTCCGCGCCTTGGTCTCCGAGTATGTCGAGAGCCGCCGCTCTTCCCGCGGCCGGGTCGAGGAGGGGGTTACGATTCTCAACTCCGGCGCCATCACGAACGTGTATGTCGGTCCCGCTGCCCGTATCGAGGGGGCTACCAGGCTGACCAACGGCTCCATAATGTCTGAGCCTTGCGACCCGGCGTATGTCGGCCCCAACGTTATGGCCCAGGACTTCATAATGCAGGCCGGATCGAAGGTCGACGACGGGGCTGTGATGGTACATACGTTCGTCGGCCAGGCCACCCATCTGACGCGCCTGTTCTCGGCCCACGATTCGCTGTTCTTCGCTAACTGCGCTTGCGAGAACGGGGAGTCCGCGGCGATATTCGGGGGCCCGTACACCGTCACTATGCACAAGTCGAGCCTCCTGATCGCGGGCATGTTCTCTTTCCTGAACGCCGGTTCCGGCTCGAACCAGAGCAACCATATGTACAAGCTCGGGCCTATCCACCAGGGTGTCGTGGATCGCGGCTCGAAGACCACTTCCGACTCCTACATACTCTGGCCGGCCCATATCGGGGCTTTCTCGCTCGTCATGGGGCGCCATGTGAGCCATCCCGACACGTCGCGCCTCCCGTTCTCCTACCTTATCGAGAGCGCCGGAGTGTCGCACCTCGTCCCGGGCGTCAACCTCAAGAGCGTCGGCACGATCCGCGACGCCCAGAAATGGCCCAAACGCGACAAACGCCGTACTCCCAACAAGCTGGACTTCATTAACTTCAACCTCCTGAGCCCATATACGGTGTCGAAGATGATGGACGGCGTCAGGCTCCTCGACGACATCGAGCGGACTTCGGGCGTTACCTCCGAGACCTATTCCTACCAGGGGATGATGATCAAGGCTTCGGCCTTGCGCAAGGGTCGGAAATACTACGGTATGGCGATTGACAAGTTCATGGGCAACTCGGTGCTCAAGCGCCTTGAAGGCGCGCGCCTCGATTCCGACGAGGAGATTCGCCGGCTGCTGAGTCCGACGCTGCAGGCCGGGGCAGGGGAGTGGCTCGACCTGGCCGGGCTGATTATCCCCAAGAGCGAGGTGAAGCGCCTGACAGCCGACATCGCTTCCGGCGCCGTCGCCACTCTTGCCGAGGTCAACGGCCGCCTCAAAGCGCTCCACGAGAGCTATTACGAGCTTGAATGGACCTGGGTGGTAGAGAACTTCCGCCGCTGGTGGGGCAAGGAGTGCTCCGAGCTTACGGCGGCCGACATACGGCAGATCGCGGAGCGCTGGCTCGACAGCGTCGTGACAATCGACAAGATGCTTTACGACGACGCCCGCAAGGAGTTCTCGTCGGTGGCGCGCATCGGTTTCGGTGTCGACGTTACCTCTGACCGCAACACGCGCGCCGATTTCGAGCACGTCCGCGGCGACTTCGAGCGCGACCCGTTCGTACGCATGGTCCTCGACCATATCAAGGCCAAAACCGCCCTCGCCGAGGACCTCTACAGCCGTCTCCCCTCCTTATAGCGGCCCCCAGCCCTCTGTGTTGCGGCCCCCAGCTCTTTATGGCCGCCGGCAACCATCTTTATGGCGCCTCTCTGCTCTATTTGCGGAGGGGCGCCGAGCCGTATTATCCCCCCGCCGCAAGCTGTTGGGTGGAGTGAGCCGAAGGCGAGCGGCTTCCCCACTGCCCGTTACGCCCTGTAACCGTTTTCAGCGCCGATTTTAAAGAAATTTTCATAAAATTTTGGAAATTTCATAAATTGGCGCTAAATTCGCGCCGTTGCACAGACACAATCACAGAGTTTACACACAATTCACATTTCTAATAAAATCACAGTTTATGAAAATCAAAGCTCTGATTCTGGGCGCTTGCTTCGCAGTTGCCGCCCTCCCCGCAATGGCCGACGGCTACAACCGCGTGACCGTTTCCTACGAAAACGAGAATTACAGCCCCAACGAAGGCAAGGACATGGATTTCTCCGCCAACGGCTTCGGCATTGAGTACACCCGCGGCTTCGGTGTCGCTTCCTTCCCCCTCTACATCGAGGCAGGTCTTAAGGCTACTTTCGGCTTCCATGGAGAATCGCATAATAAAATTGATGCTGACTTCACCGCTATCAGCCTGAATATCCCTGTCAACGTGGCATATCGCATCGACCTCGGTGCAAACAACATGTCCGTTACTCCTTACACCGGTCTCAACTTCCGTGTGCGCTGCATGGCTCAGACCAAGTATTCCTATAAGGACGAGAGCGAGACAGAGAGCTTCTTCGACAAAGACGACTGGGATCCTACCGCAAAGCGTTTCCAGATGGGGTGGAACATCGGTGCCCGCTTCAATTATGGAGCTTTCGGCATCGGCCTGGGCTATACCCTCGACTTCATGAAGTTCTACAACTATGACGAGGACGGCTACAAGTACAACATCAGCACCGGCACTTTCCACGTTGGCCTGAGCTACACCTTCTAATCAGCCATACCGCCTAAATGTTAAGCCGCCCCGGACGCTTCCGGGGCGGCTTTCGCATTTTCCGATAGGAGATTAGACCCTTCGGGGCTTAGAACGTGTAATAAGCTCCGAAGGAGATGTTGTTGCCGTTGAAGAACGCTCCCCAGCCGGATTCCGCTCCACCGTCGCGGGCTGCCTTGTTGGCCCCCTGGTAGCCGACGAAGCCGACATGGGCAACGAGGCTGAAGTGGTTGCTGAGGGCTACAGAGATGCCGGGTTTCAGCCCGATGCCGTAGGTCGCGGCGACATCGCTGTGGTCACCCTTGTAGGACGTGCGCCCCGCGCCCAGCTCGAAACCGCCGTCGCAGAAGATGCTTACCTTGCCGCTCTGGAAGAAGTTGTAGCGGAAGTACGGGGCGATTTTGAACATGTTGTAGCTCGTGTGGTTGGCCGAATAGTTGTGCTCCCAACCGATTGTGGTGCCGATCGCGGCCTTGTCGCTCAGGTTGTAGCCGACTTCCGGCATGATCGAGGCCTGGGTGGAGTGCTCGGTGATGTTGCGCCAGAATCCTACCGATCCGCCGACGTAGATGTTGTTGGTGTTTACGGTAAATTCCTCGGCGGAAGCGGCTCCGGCCGCTGAAACTGCCAGAAGAGCCAGTGCGATTAACTTTTTCATATTCCAGTAGTTTTTAGTTGTCTTGTTGTTTGTTCTTTCCGAATTAAGTATGCCCGACGCGGTTGGAACGTTTTCCCCCGGGGCACGCGGGCGTTTTCCTGTACAAACACCGGCGCCGCTGAAAAGTTTCGTCCCGGCTCGCTCTTTAACAATTCCGCCGCCGCGGGGAGGCCGCGGAATTTTTCGCTCAGGAAAGCGAAAATGTTTGGAAATCAGCGGAAAAATGCGTAACTTTGCACTGCTTTTGAGGGCATACTGCCTCCTCTCGGCCGCAACTCCCTGTGGGTCAGGCTGATGAGCGGTGCGTGCCGTGTGCCCGGCGAAGCCTGAATCTGAACGAAGCAATTTAGAACTATAAAAATTTTTAAGTAACTGAGATGCCTACTATCCAGCAATTAGTAAGAAAAGGACGCGAGACTCTGGTGGACAAGAGCAAGTCGCCCGCCCTCGACAGCTGCCCCCAGCGCCGCGGCGTGTGCGTGCGCGTCTACACCACCACCCCCAAAAAGCCTAACTCCGCGATGCGTAAGGTTGCCCGCGTGCGCCTCACCAACGGCAAGGAGGTCAACTCCTACATCCCCGGCGAAGGCCACAACCTGCAGGAACACTCGATCGTGCTCGTCCGCGGCGGCCGTGTCAAGGACCTCCCCGGTGTTCGCTACCATATCGTGCGCGGCACCCTCGACACCAGCGGCGTCAAAGACCGCACGCAGCGCCGTTCCAAGTACGGAGCCAAGCGTCCCAAGGCCGGTGCGGCCAAGAAGTAATCCGGACTTCCGCCAAGCGGCCTGAGAAAGGCCCCAGGAAACCCCGGGTGAAGTTATCTTAACGCACCCTTCGAGAATCACACGGCAGCCCGTTGTTTCTCCACCAAAACAATCAATTTCAAAACCAGTTTTTGATTTCCCGAAGCTGATGAAGAAAGGTTGAGTAAGCCAAGCGCCCCGGAAGCTCCGCAGCGCCGCTGAAGATTCCAGCCAGCCGCAAGAAACGAAAACACATCCAGCCGAGAACCGGCGCAAAACCAAAATGAGAAAAGCTAAGCCCAAGAAGCGGGTGATTCTTCCCGATCCCGTGTTCCACGACGTAAAGGTGACAAAGTTCGTCAACCACCTCATGTACGACGGCAAGAAGAACACCGCTTTCCAAATCTTCTACACCGCCCTTGAAACCGTAGGCGGCAAAATGCAGAACGAGGAGAAGACCCCCCTCGAAATCTGGAAAAAGGCTCTCGAAAACGTTACTCCCCAGGTGGAGGTGAAGTCCCGCCGCGTCGGTGGCGCTACCTTCCAGGTCCCCACCGAAATCCGTCCCGACCGCAAGGAGTCTATATCGATGAAAAACCTGATCAACTACGCCCGCAAGCGCGGCGGAAAGACCATGAGCGACAAGCTCGCCGCCGAAATCATGGACGCGTTCAACGACCAGGGCGGCGCCTTCAAGCGCAAGGAAGACATGCACAAGATGGCCGAGGCCAACCGTGCGTTCGCCCACTTCCGTTTCTAAGTCTGCCCACACCTTATATTATATAGGCAGACCACCGATTAGACAACCCTCTTTTTTCAACACTGAAAAATGGCTAAAGACGAACAGCTTAAATACACGCGCAACATCGGCATCATGGCCCACATCGATGCCGGCAAAACCACCACTTCCGAGCGCATCCTCTTCTATACCGGCCTGACCCACAAAATCGGCGAGGTGCACGACGGTGCCGCTACAATGGACTGGATGGAACAGGAACAGGAGCGCGGTATCACAATCACTTCCGCCGCTACGACCGCTTTCTGGAACTACGACGGACAGAAGTACAAAATCAACCTGATCGACACCCCGGGGCACGTCGACTTCACCGCCGAGGTGGAGCGCTCGCTCCGCGTGCTCGACGGCGCTGTCGCCACTTTCTGCGCCGTCGGCGGCGTTGAGCCCCAGTCGGAAACCGTATGGCGCCAGGCCGACAAATACAACGTTCCCCGTATCGGTTACGTCAACAAGATGGACCGCTCCGGCGCCAACTTCTTCGAGGTAGTGCGCCAGGTGCGCGAAGTGCTCGGCGCTTCCCCCTGCCCGATCCAGATCCCTATCGGCGCCGAGGAAACCTTCAAGGGCCTCGTAGACCTCGTGACCATGAAGGCCATCTTCTGGCACGACGAGACCATGGGCGCCGAATACGTTGAGGAAGAAATACCCGCCAACCTCGTTGACGAGGCACAGGAGTGGCGCGACAAGATGCTCGAGAAAATCGCCGAGTTCGACGACGCCCTCATGGAGAAGTATTTCGACGACCCCTCCACCATCACCGAGGACGAAATCCGCTCCGCTATCCGCAACGCGACCCTCAAGATGGAGATCGTGCCGATGATCTGCGGCTCCTCCTTCAAGAACAAGGGCGTGCAGCCCCTTCTGAACGCCGTCTGCGCTTACCTTCCCTCCCCCGTTGACGCGGGCGTTGTAGAAGGCCACGCCGTAGGCGACCCCGACCAGATCGAAACCCGCGAGCTCTCCCCCGAGGCTCCCATGTCGGCCCTCGCGTTCAAGATCGCCACCGACCCCTACGTCGGCCGTCTGACCTTCTTCCGCGTGTACTCCGGCGAAGTAGTCGCCGGCAGCTACGTGCTCAACGCACGTTCCGACAAGAAGGAGCGCGTTTCGCGTCTGTTCCAGATGCACTCCAACAAGCAGAACCCAATGGAGAAAATCGGCTGCGGCGATATCGGCGCCGGAGTCGGCTTCAAGGATATCCGCACCGGTGACACCCTCTGCGACGAGAACCACCCGATCGTGCTCGAGTCGATGGAGTTCCCCGATCCCGTGATCGGCATCGCCGTGGAGCCCAAGACCCAGAAGGACCTCGACAAGCTCGGAGTAGGCCTCCAGAAGCTCGCCGAGGAGGACCCCACCTTCCGCGTGGAGACCAACGAGGAGACCGGCCAGACCGTCATCTCCGGCATGGGCGAGCTTCACCTCGACATCATCATCGACCGCCTCAAGCGCGAGTTCAAGGTTGAGTGCAACCAGGGCCGTCCCCAGGTTACCTACAAGGAAGCGATCACCAAACCCGTCGAGCTCCGCGAAGTGTTCAAGAAGCAGACCGGTGGCCGCGGTAAGTTCGCAGACATCATCGTGCGCGTGGAGCCGGTAGACGAAGGGTTCGAAGGCGGCCTCCAGTTCGTCGACGAGGTCAAGGGCGGTAACATCCCCAAGGAGTTCATCCCCTCCATCCAGAAAGGCTTCACAACCGCTATGAAGAACGGCGTCCTCGCCGGCTTCCCCGTGGAGAAGCTCAAGGTTACCGTCATCGACGGCTCCTTCCACCCCGTCGACTCCGACCAGCTCTCCTTCGAGCTCTGCGCCATCCAGGCCTTCAAGAAGGCTTCCGAGAAGGCCGGTCCCGTCCTGATGGAGCCCATCATGAAGGTAGAGGTCGTTACCCCCGAGGAATCGATGGGCGACGTCATCTCCGACCTCAACAAGCGCCGCGGCCAGGTAGAAGGCATGGAGAGCGCCCGTTCCGGCGCCCGCATCGTCAAGGCCTACGCCCCGCTGGCTGAGATGTTCGGCTACGTGACCGCCCTCCGCACGATCACCTCAGGCCGCGCTACCTCCACGATGTCCTTCAGCCACTACACCGAAGTCAGCTCCTCGATCGCCAAGAACGTGCTGACCGAGTGCCAGGGCCGCGTCGACCTCGTGAAGTAAACCCTCCCCAAGAGACTCCCCCGGGGGGAGGCAGCAAATGATTCTTGACTCCCCCCGGTCTCAAATAACTCTAACAGCCGCCACGGCGGCAACCAAACGAATCTCATAAAAATGAGCCAGAAAATCAGAATCAAACTCAAATCCTACGACAACAGCCTCGTTGACAAGTCGGCTGAGAAAATCGTGAAGACAGTGAAGGCCACCGGCGCCGTGATTTCGGGTCCCATACCCCTGCCCACCCACAAGCGCATCTTCACCGTGAACCGTTCGACCTTCGTCAACAAGAAATCCCGCGAGCAGTTCCAGCTCTCCTCCTACAAGCGCCTGATCGACATCTACAACTCCACCGCCAAGACCGTCGACGCGCTCATGAAGCTCGAACTCCCCTCCGGCGTAGAAGTTGAGATCAAGGTCTGATGACCGTCAGATACTGACACAACAAACAACACTATAACCCAAACCAACCAACCCGAAACCCGCCCGGGCGAAGGGCAGCGGGGACAACGATTCCCCGAGCCTCCCGGTGGTTTCTAAAACTAACTGAAATGCCAGGATTAATTGGAAAGAAAATCGGAATGACATCCGTTTTCAGTGCCGACGGAAAGAACGTTCCGTGCACTGTTATCGAAGTAGGTCCTTGTGTGGTTTGCCAGGTGAAGACAGTGGAAACCGACGGCTACAACGCCCTCCAGCTTGGTTTTGAAGACAAGAAGGAGAAGCACACCACCCAGCCGGAAATGGGCCACTTCAAGAAAGCCGGCGTAACCCCCAAGCGCCACTTGGCCGAGTTCAAAGGGTTTGACCAGAACGAGTACAAGCTCGGAGACACCATCAGCGTCGACCTCTTCACCGAGGACGATTTCGTCGACATCGTCGGCACCTCCAAGGGTAAAGGCTTCCAGGGCGTCGTTAAGCGCCACGGATTCGGCGGCGTAGGCCAGGCAACCCACGGCCAGCACAACCGCCTCCGCGCTCCCGGTTCGGTGGGCGCCTGCTCCTACCCCGCGAAGGTTTTCAAAGGCATGCGCATGGCCGGCCAGACCGGTAACGAGCGCGTGACCGTTCAAAACCTCAAGGTCGTTAAAGTTATCCCGGAACACAACGTGCTCGTCATCAAGGGCTCGGTTCCCGGATGCAAAGGTTCAATCGTAATGGTAGAAAAGTAAACGCTCATGGAACTCGCAATCTACAACATAAAAGGTGAGGACACCGGCCGCAAGGCCACCCTCAACGACGAGGTTTTCGCAATCGACGCCAACGAGCACGCAATCTGGCTCGACGTCAAGCAGTACCTCGCCAACCAGCGCCAGGGTACCCACAAGTCCAAAGAGCGCTCCGAAGTTTCCGGCTCGACCCGTAAGCTCCACAAGCAGAAAGGCGGCGGCGGAAGCCGTATCGGCGACATCAACTCGCCCGTTCTCGTAGGTGGCGGCCGCGTATTCGGCCCCCGTCCCCGCGACTACCGCTTCAAGCTCAACAAGAAGCTCAAGCAGCTCGCCCGTAAGTCCGCCCTGACCCTCAAGGCAGCCGACGGCGAAATCATGGTTGTCGAGGACTTTACTTTCGAAGCCCCCAAGACCAAGGACTTCGTGGCAGTGGCCAAGAACCTCAAGGTCGACGGCAAGAAGGTGCTCCTGCTCCTGCCCGAAAACGACAAGAACGTCTACCTCTCGGCCCGCAACGTCCCCAACACCCGCATAATGAACGCCAAGGACATCAACACCTACGCCGTTCTCGACAACAAGGCCCTCGTCATCACCGAGAAGAGCCTCGAGCTCATCAACAATCTCTAACCTTCACCCCTTCAAGGTAAAACGAAATGGAAATCTCAATTAAACCCATCGTAACGGAAGCGGCTACGAACCTCACAGAGAAGCTCAACCGCTACACCTTCCGCGTTTCGCCCGAGGCTAACAAGTACCAGATCAAAGACCTGGTCGAGAAGCTCTACGGTGTGAAGGTGACGAAGGTCAACACCTACGTTGTCCGCGGTAAGAACAAGAGCCGTTACACCAAGAGCGGCCTCCTCCGCGGCAAGACCGCGTCCTGGAAGAAGGCCTACGTCTCCGTAGCCGAAGGCCAGACCATCGACTTCTACAGCAACCTCTAAAAAATGCCTCCGGGCCCGGCGCCTTTAACGCGCCGGGCGACGGCAGGGCATCAGGCCGACAAGTGCCGCCCAACGGCGAGCCCCGCCCCGCAGGGAGCGGACGCCAACACGGTTGAAGCGACATACTTCCCCTGAAATGCCTGTCCGCCCAGTTGGCCCGGAACTCATCTATTCACAAACTCCACAATGGCAGTAAGAAAATTCAAGCCCACTACACCGGGGCAGAGACACAAAGTTATTGGCGTGTTCAAAGGAGTGATCACTGCAACCACGCCAGAGAAATCTCTTACAGTCGGTAAAAAGAGCACCGGTGGCCGTAACTCCGAAGGCCACCTCACAAACCGCTACATGGGTGGCGGCCACAAGCGCAAATACCGCATCATAGACTGGAAGAGAACAAAGGACGGTGTGCCCGCCGTAGTAAAGAGCATCGAGTACGACCCCAACCGCTCGGCCCGCATCGCTCTCCTCTACTACGTCGACGGCGCAAAAGCTTACATCATCGCACCCAACGGCTTAGAAGTGGGCACGACCGTGGTTTCCGGACCCGACGTCGCCCCTGAAATCGGCAACGCGCTCCCCCTGGGCAAAATCCCCGTGGGTACCGTCGTCCACAACATCGAGATGCGTCCCGGCCAGGGAGCCATCATGGCCCGCAGCGCCGGCACCTTCGCCCAGCTCGTTTCCCGCGAAGGCGACTACGCGATCCTCAAGCTCCCCTCGGGAGAAACCCGCAAGGTCCTCTGCGCCTGCAAGGCTACTGTCGGCGTCGTAGGCAACTCCGAGCACTCCCTCGAGCAGTCCGGTAAGGCCGGCCGCTCCCGCTGGCTCGGCAAGCGCCCCCGCAACCGCGGCGTAGTCATGAACCCTGTCGACCACCCCATGGGCGGTGGCGAAGGCCGCGCTTCCGGCGGACACCCGCGTTCGCGCAAGGGCCTCTACTCGAAGGGCCTCAAGACCCGCTCGCCGAAGAAGGCTTCCTCGAAGTATATCATCGAGCGTCGTAAAAAGTAACCGTAACTTCTAAGCAAACATCTTAAGATTACAATGAGTCGTTCATTAAAAAAAGGCCCGTTTATCTCGGTTAAACTCGAGAAGAAGGTCAACGCCATGGAAGCTTCGGGCAAGAAGTCGGTGATCAAGACCTGGAGCCGCGCCTCCATGATCGCCCCCGAGTTCGTCGGCCACACCTTCGCCGTACACAACGGTAACAAGTTCATCCCCGTGTACGTCACCGAGAACATGGTGGGACACAAGCTCGGCGAGTTCGCCCCCACCCGCACATTCCGCGGCCACGCAGGCAACAAGAAGAAATAAGGCGAAAGCCCCTCTTCCCGTGCCCAACATTTAATCAAAGATAAAAATAGCACAACAATAAAATGGGTGTAAGAAAAAGACAAGCAGCTCAGGCATTAAAAGAGGCCAAGAAAAACGTGGCCTTTGCCAAACTGACCGACGTCCCCTCGTCGCCTCGCAAGATGCGCCTCGTGGCCGACCTGGTCCGCGGACAGGAAGTGTTCCGCGCCCTGGGCATCCTCAAGTTCTCCAACAAGGAGGCAGCCGCCCGCCTGGAGAAACTCCTCCGCTCGGCGATCGCCAACTGGGAGGCCAAGAACGAGCGCAAGGCCGAAAACGGCGAACTCTATATCTCTACTATCTACGTTAACCCGGCCCCGATGCTCAAGCGTCTCCGCCCCGCACCCCAGGGCCGCGGCTACCGCATCCGCAAGCGCGCCAACCATGTGACCCTGGTTGTCGACACTATTGACAACGATGTAAAAAAGGACTGACGAACAATGGGACAGAAAGTAAATCCGATTAGCAACCGCCTCGGCGTCATCCGCGGCTGGGATTCCAACTGGTATGGTGGCAAGAAATACGGCGACACCCTCCTGGAGGACTCCAAGCTCCGCAAGTATCTCAACGTCCGCCTGGCAAAGTCAAGCGTGTCGCGCATCGTCATCGAGCGCACCCTCAAGCTCATCACTATCACCGTTTGCACCTCGCGCCCGGGCCTCATCATCGGCAAGGGTGGTTCCGAAGTCGACAAACTCAAGGAAGAACTCAAGAAAATCACCGACAAGGACGTCCAGATCAACATCTTCGAGGTTAAGCGCCCCGAACTCGACGCCCAGATCGTAGCCTCCACCATCGCCCGCCAGATCGAGGGCAAGGTGGCATACCGCCGCGCTGTCAAGATGGCTATCGCAGCCACAATGCGCTCCGGCGCCGAAGGCATCAAGGTACAGGTTTCCGGCCGTCTCAACGGCGCCGAAATCGCCCGTTCCGAGATGTTCAAGGAGGGCCGCACACCGCTGCACACCCTCCGCGCAGACATCGACTACGCCCTCGTTGAGGCCCACACCAAGGTAGGCGTCCTCGGCGTCAAGGTATGGATCTGCCGCGGCGAGGTTTACGGCAAGCGCGACCTCGCGCCCAACTTCGCAACCCAGGCCAAGGAAGGCCGTCCCGCGGGCGGCGAGCGCCGCGAACGCCGCGGAGGCTTCCGCAAACCCCGCGGAGGCGAGGGCCGCGAACGTCGGTAATACCCCCGACGGGCCCCTCCCCCCTCCCCGCCACGCGGCGGGCAGGGCGGGGGAGACCCCGAGCCGGCCGCGCGCCGGCGAGCCCCTCGAAGCGGCAGGCGCCGACAGACGCCGCGGGATACCGAGCCGCCCCCTTCCTCGAAGGCCGGCATGCCCTCCCGCCTGACTCCTCCCGCCGCCGGGCAAAATCAAATATCTTCCCAAACTCGACTAACATCACACTCAAATGTTACAACCGAAGAAAACAAAGTTTCGCAGAGTGCAAAAAGGTCGCGCGAAAGGCAACGCCCAGCGCGGCAACCAGCTCGCGTTCGGTTCATTTGGCATAAAGACCCTCGAATCCAAATGGATTACCGGTCGCCAAATCGAAGCTGCCCGTATCGCGGTAACCCGCTACATGCAGCGCCAGGGACAGCTCTGGATCCGCATCTTCCCTGACAAACCCATCACCAAGAAGCCTCTCGACGTCCGCATGGGTAAAGGTAAAGGTAACCCCGAAGGCTTCGTAGCCTCCGTTACTCCCGGCCGCATGATCATCGAGATCGACGGCGTTCCCTACGACGTGGCCAAGGAAGCCCTCCGCCTCGGCGCCCAGAAGCTCCCGGTGACCACCAAGTTCGTTGTCGCCCGCGACTACGATCCCACCCTCAATGTCTAATCCGGCAATCCGAAAGAAGCTATGACCAAAGAAGAAATCAAACAGCTCTCCACGGCCGATCTCAAGGAGCGCCTGGTACAGATGAAGAAGGAGTACCTCCAGCTCAAGGCCACCCACGCGGTAACCCCCATCGACAACCCCGCCAAGATTACCGCTGACCGCAAAATGATCGCCCGCGTAATGACCGAACTCCGCGCACGCGAGCTCAACAACAAGTAACTCTTATCCGCCACAACAAATGGAAGAAATCAGAAACCTCAGAAAAGAGCGTATCGGCGTTGTTTCGAGCAACAAGGGCGACAAGTCGATCACCGTCACGGTGAAGTGGAAGGAGAAACACCCCATCTACGGCAAGTTCGTCAACAAGACTAAGAAATACCACGCCCACGACGAGAACAACGAGTGCTCCGTCGGCGACAAGGTGCGCCTCATGGAGACCCGCCCCCTGTCAAAGACAAAGCGCTGGAGATTAGTTGAAATAATCGAAAAAGTTAAGTAAGCAACACCACAATGATACAGACAGAATCCCGTTTAACCGTAGCCGACAACAGCGGAGCCAAGGAAGCCCTGTGCATCCACGTGCTCGGCGGCACCGGCCGGCGCTACGCGTCCGTGGGCGACATCATCGTCGTCTCCGTAAAGAGCGTGATCCCCTCGTCCGACGTCAAGAAGGGCACAGTCTCGAAGGCCGTGGTCGTGCGCACCAAGAAGGAAGTGCGCCGCCCCGACGGTTCCTACATCCGCTTCGACGACAACGCGTGCGTGCTGCTCAACAACGCCGGCGAACTCCGCGGAACCCGCATCTTCGGCCCGGTAGCCCGCGAGCTCCGCGCCACCAACATGAAGATTGTCTCCCTCGCTCCCGAGGTACTCTAACATCAAGTTCACCGCAACGCTAACCACACAAGCTAACAACAATGAAGCTACATATCAAAAAGGGCGACACCGTCGTTGTTCTCGCCGGCGATGACAAGGGCGCGAAAGGCCGCGTCCTCTCGGTCGACGTCAAGAAGTACCGCGCGGTAGTCGAAGGGGTCAACATGGTCACCAAGGCCACCAAGCCCAGCGCCCAGCACCCCCAGGGGGGCCTTATCAAGAAGGAAGCACCCATCAACATCTCGAACCTTTCGCTCGTCGACCCCAAGTCCGGCAAGCCTACCCGCATCGCCATCAAGGTCAAGGAAGACGGAAAGAAAGTGCGCGTCGCTAAAAAATCAGGAGAGGAGATTAAGTAATGAGCCAGACCACACTTAAGAAGCAGTACGACGAAGTAATCGTCCCCGCCCTGACCAAGGAGTTCAACTACACCACTCCCATGCAGGTGCCCCGCCTGGAAAAAATCGTCATCAACGAAGGCCTCGGTGAGGCTACCCAGGACAAGAAGATCATCGAGACCGCCCTCGCCGAGCTGACAGCCATCACCGGCCAGAAGGCAGTCGCAACCCTGTCGAAGAAGGACATCTCCAACTTCAAGGTTCGTAAGAAGATGCCCATCGGTGCCCGCGTGACCCTCCGCCGCGAACGCATGTACGAGTTCCTGGAGCGCCTCATCCGCGTAGCCCTGCCCCGTATCCGCGACTTCAAGGGTATCGAGAGCAAGCTCGACGGCCGCGGCAACTACACCCTCGGCATCACCGAGCAGATCATCTTCCCCGAAATCAACATCGACTCCATCTCGAAGCTCATGGGCATGAACATCACCTTCGTTACCTCGGCCAACACCGACGAGGAAGGTTTCGCCCTGCTCAAGCACTTCGGGCTCCCCTTCAAGAAATAAGCAACCCCCTATTTCATATGCGGAAAAGCGGCAATCATTTGCCGCTTTTCTGCGTTTCAGGGGGTAGGGACGCGATTCATCGCGTCCGCGCCCGGATGGTTTACCGAAATCGGATGGTTTATCGCCTCCGAACGGGTAGCCGCCTCCGAACGGCTATCCGCTTCAGAGCGCATTCCCGCCCGGTTAACGCGGACGCGATGAATCGCGTCCCTACACCGGTCAAAAGCGGATTCGTTTCGGAAATGAAAAAGAGTTTGAAAATTAGACAAATAAACCATTGAAGTTCGGAACTTTTTTATTATCTTCGCGAGATGAATCCCCGTCCGAAAGCCGGGGAGTACTACGTTAAATCCATAATCACTTCAAAACCAAGCAGAAAAGAATTTCTCATGGCAAAAGAATCAATGAAAGCCCGCGAAGTGAAGCGCGCGAAGCTTGTCGCCAAGTACGCCGCCAAGAAGGCCGCCCTTAAGGCCGCCGGCGACTACGAAGGCCTCCAGGCTCTGCCCAAGAACGCCTCGAGCGTGCGCCTCCACAACCGCTGCTCTATCACCGGCCGTCCCAAAGGCTACATGCGCCAGTTCGGCATTTCGCGTATCCAGTTCCGCGAGATGGCGTCCGCAGGCCTGATCCCCGGCGTAAAGAAGGCAAGCTGGTAAATGGAGCGCAGGCCGCACGCCTGACTTCGCGAAGCGCGACGCGAAATACCCTGCGCGCCTCGCGGGGAAGGCCCTCCGGGTAAGCCCATTTTCTGCGGGACCCCCCGGCCGGTCAGCCTCCCCGTCGACCCTGGCAGAAGGCTTCGCTGCGCCAGACCAAACAAATTTTTTTACAAACAGAGAGTGTTAAATATTGTCGGACCAAGGCCCGATCAATTTAAACCCCAACCAATCAAAAATGACTGATCCAATAGCAGATTATCTGACAAGATTGAGGAACGCCATCAAGGCCAACCACCGCGTTGTCGAGGTCCCTTCCTCAAAATTGAAGAGAGAGATCACCAAGATTCTCTTTGAACAGGGCTATATTCTTAACTACAAGTTTATAGAGGGTGAAACCCCCGCCGGCGTTATCAAAGTCGCCCTCAAGTACGACCCCGTTGACAAGGTCAACGCAATCAAGGGGCTCCAGCGCGCTTCCCGTCCCGGCCTGCGCCAGTACTGCGGCTACAAGAACATGCCCCGCGTGTTGAATGGTTTAGGCATCGCCATCCTCTCCACCTCCAAGGGTGTGATGACCAACAAGAAGGCTTCCGAGCTCAAGGTTGGCGGCGAAGTGCTTTGTTACGTTTATTAATCGAAAGGAGGAAACAACATGTCTCGTATAGGTAAAGCCCCCATCGAAATCCCCGCCGGCGTAACAGTTACCATCGGCAAGGACAACGTCGTTACAGTGAAAGGCCCCAAGGGGGAACTTTCCCAGGCTGTAAGCCCTGAGTTCACCCTCAACGTCGAGGACGGACACCTCACCGTCGCCCGCCCCTCCGACGACCGCGACCACCGCGCAAAGCACGGCCTCTACCGCGCCCTGCTCCACAACATGGTCGTCGGTGTCTCCACAGGCTATAAGAAAGAAATGGAACTCGTGGGCGTCGGCTACCGCGCCGCCTCCACCGGCCAGGTGCTCGAGCTCTCGCTCGGCTTCTCCCACGCCATATATATCCAGCTTCCCAAAGAAATCAAGGTTGAAGCGAAGACAGAGCGCAACAAGAACCCCCTGATCATCCTCGAGAGCGACGACAAGCAGCTCCTCGGCCAGGTGTGCGCGAAAATCCGCTCCCTCCGCAAGCCCGAACCCTACAAGGGCAAAGGTATCAAGTTCGTCGGCGAGGTTATCCGCCGCAAGTCCGGCAAGACCGCTGGTGCAAAATAAAAACTGACCTACAACTATGATTTCTAAGAAAGACAGAAGAAATAAGATCAAGGCCCGCATCCGCGGCAAGATCTCCGGCACCGCGCAGCGCCCCCGCATGTGCGTGTTCCGCTCCAACAAGCAAATCTACGTCCAGCTCATCGACGACCTGGCCGGAAAGACCCTCTGCAGCGCCTCCTCCAAGGGCATCGAGCAGGGCAACAAGTGCGAAATCGCCGCCCAGGTGGGCAAGGCCGTGGCCGAGAAGGCCATCGCCGCCGGCCTGACCACGGTTGTTTTCGACCGCAACGGCTATCTCTACCACGGACGCGTAAAATCCCTGGCCGACGCTGCTCGCGAAGGCGGACTTAAATTCTAAGACATCATCATGGCAAATAAGAACAACAGAGTCAAGACCACTAACGATATAGAGCTTAAGGACCGCCTGGTAGCCATCAACCGCGTTACCAAGGTTACCAAGGGCGGCCGCGCCTTCACCTTCGCCGCAATCGTCGTCGTAGGCGACGGCAACGGCATCGTAGGCTGGGGCTTAGGCAAGGCTAACGAGGTCACCGCCGCCATCGCCAAGGGCATCGAGGCAGCCAAGAAGAACCTCATCCGCGTCCCCGTCCACAAAGGGACAATCCCCCACGAGCAGTTCGCCAAGTTCGGCGGCTCCCGCGTGCTCCTCAAGCCCGCCTCCCACGGTACCGGCGTCAAGGCCGGAGGCGCCATGCGCGCCGTGCTCGAGAGCGTGGGCGTTACCGACGTGCTCTGCAAGTCGAAGGGCTCTTCCAACCCCCACAACCTGGTGAAGGCGACCATCGCAGCCCTGGGCGAGATGCGTTCCCCCGCCCAGGTGGCCCAGAACCGCGGCGTATCCGTAAGCCAGGTTTTCAACGGCTGAACCGAGCTGGCCGCCGCCCGGCCCTCCGGGGGCGGCTCCGCTTCTCCTTTAACAAGTAAAAGAGGAAAATCTAATGGCACAAATCAAAATCAAACAGATAAAGAGCCGCATCGGCGCTCCCGCGGTGCAGAAGCGCACCCTCGACGCCCTGGGCCTCCGCAAGATGAACCACACGGTGGTTAAGGAAGACAACCCCTCCGTCATGGGCATGGTCAACCGCGTACGCCACCTGGTAGAGGTTACCAACGCCTGAGAAGCCTCCCCCGGAGCGCCCGGAAACCCGATCGGCCAAAAACCCGGCCGACGCCCGGGACAGCAGACGGGGAGCGATACTCAAACCAACAAAACTTCTCAGTTGAACAAAAGCACAAGACAATCATTATGGACTTAAGCAATTTAAAACCCGCCGTTGGCGCTACCACTCGCGAAACCCGTATCGGTCGCGGTCCCGGCTCGGGTAAGGGTGGAACTTCTACCCGCGGCCATAAGGGCGCGAAGTCGCGTTCCGGCTACTCTCGCAAAATCGGTTTCGAAGGCGGTCAGATGCCTCTCCAGCGCCGTCTGCCGAAATTCGGCTTCAAGAACTTCAACCGCGTTGAATACAAGGCAATCAACCTCGAGGTAATCGAGGCCCTCGCCGCCGCCAAGAACCTCGAGAAGGTCGGCCTCGAAGAGCTCCGCGAAGCCGGGCTTGTAAGCCGCAAGAAGCTCGTCAAGGTTCTCGGGAACTCGGCTGTGAGCCGCGCCATCGCCGTAGAGGCAAACGCCTTCTCCAAAGCCGCCGAAGCCGCGATCGTGGCAGCCGGAGGCTCCATCAACAAAGTTAAATAAAGATGAAATTCATCCAAACGATAAAAAACATCTGGACGATCCAGGAACTACGTCAGCGTCTGACCATCACGGTCCTGCTGGTGCTGGTTTACCGTCTGGGCTGTTACGTCGTCCTGCCGGGCATCAACCCCAACGACCTCGACGCCCTGACCAACTTCACCAACAAGAGCGGTCTGATGCAGCTGCTTGACATGTTCTCGGGCGGCGCCTTCTCCCAGGCCTCGATTTTCGCGTTGGGTATCATGCCCTACATCACCGCGTCGATCGTGATCCAGCTCGCGGGCATGGTGCTCCCCTCCTTCCAGAAAATGCAGCGCGAAGGGGAGAGCGGTCGCCAGAAGCTCAACCAGTACACCCGTTACCTGACAGTGCTCATCCTGTTTGTCCAGGGTCCCGCCTACCTCTACAACCTGCGGGCCCAGGTGGTCAACGCCGGAGGCTCCGTCGAGATGGGAATCTGGACTGTCATCTTCCTGACGGTGATTCTCGCCGCCGGTTCCATGTTCATCATGTGGCTGGGCGAGCGCATCACTGACCGCGGCATCGGCAACGGTATCTCGTTCATCATCCTCGTGGGCATCATCGCCCGCCTCCCGGTGGCTCTGTTCTATGAGTTCACCTCCCGTCTCCCGGGTTCGACCGGCAGCGAGGGCGGCCTGATCATGTTCATCGTCGAAGTTGTCCTGCTCTTCGCCGTTACCGTCGGAGCCGTGCTCCTCGTCCAGGGAACCCGCAAGGTGCCCGTGCAGTACGCCAAGCGTATCGTCGGCAACAAGCAGTACGGCGGTGCCCGCCAGTACATCCCCCTGAAGGTGAACGCCGCCGGCGTGATGCCCATCATCTTCGCCCAGGCGATCATGTTCATCCCCATCACCCTCGCCGGCTTCGGAGCGAGCGAGAACTCGACCGGGTTCTTCAGCACCTTCGCCGACATCAACGGGTTCTGGTACAACTTTGTTTACTTCATCCTCATTGTCGCTTTCACCTACTTCTACACCGCCATCACGGTTCGTCCGCAGCAGATGGCAGAAGACATGAAGCGCAACAACGGATTCATCCCCGGAGTAAAGCCCGGCAAGAAGACAGTCGAGTATCTCGACTCCATCATGTCGCGCATCACCCTCCCCGGCTCCATCTTCCTGGGCATCGTCGCCGTGCTTCCCGCTTTCGCGCGCCTGTTCGGCATCAGCCAGAACTTCGCCCAGTTCTTCGGCGGCACATCGCTGCTGATCATGGTCGGTGTCGTCCTCGACACTCTCCAGCAGATTGAGTCGCACCTGATGATGCACCACTACGACGGTCTGATGAAGGAAGGCAAAATCAAAGGCCGCACCACCGGCTCGGCCTATTGATTCCCTCCGGAGTAAAAACCAACTGAAAGAATGATCTATCTCAAGACACCCGAAGACTTAGTCAAGATGCGCGCGGCGGCCGACCTGGCCAGCCGCGCCCTTGGCGAAGTAGCGAAACTCGTCGCGCCGGGAGTCACCACCAACAAGCTGGACGCCGTTGCCAGGGAGTACATCCTCGACAACGGCGGTCGGCCTGCCTGCCTGGGCTACGGCGGCTTCCCCGGCACGATGTGCATGGAGGTAAACGAAATCGTCGTCCACGGATTCCCCTCGAGCTACACCCTGCGCGAGGGAGACATCATCGGGACAGACATCGTTGCCGAGCTTGACGGCTTCAACGGCGATATGTGCTACACGTTCGCCGTCGGGGAAGTAGACCCGAAAGTGCTCGACCTCTGCCGCACGACCAAGGAGTCCCTCTACAAGGGAATCGAGGCGTGTGTCGAGGGTAAGCGCATCGGCGACATAGCGAACGCCGTGCAGACCTACTGCGAGAAGCGGGGCTACACCGTCGTCCGCGAGATGTGCGGCCACGGCATCGGGCGCAAGATGCACGAGGATCCCGAGGTCCCCAACTACGGGCGCCGCGGCGTCGGCCCCCTGATCAAGAACGGCATGTGCCTTTGCATAGAGCCGATGATCAACATGGGGAGCCGCAACATCGTCATCGAGCCTGACGGCTGGACCTGCCGCACCCGCGACCGCAAGCCGTCGGCCCACTACGAGCACACGCTCGCGGTACACGACGGAGAGACAGAAATCCTGACAACCTTCGACTATATCCGCGAGGCGCTCGGCGAGGCGTACATCTGACCCTCGAAGCCAATCATTACCGCGGCCTGACGGCGGCGAAGAAATAGAAAATTCTAAACGCTTTTATGGCAAAACAAGACTCAATCGAACAGGACGGCGTGATCATGGAATCGCTCTCGAACGCTATGTTCAGAGTGAAACTCGAGAACGGACACGAAATCACCGCCCATATCTCAGGAAAGATGCGCATGCACTACATCAAAATCCTCCCCGGCGACCGGGTGAAGGTAGAGATGTCGCCCTACGACCTGAGCAAGGGACGTATCGCTTTCCGCTACAAGTAATCGCCGCTCTTCCGAAGCAGACACTTCAAAAACACCATAACTCATTTCTGACAACATGAAAGTAAGAGCATCGATCAAGAAGCGCTCCGCCGACGACAAGATCGTACGTCGCAAGGGCCGCCTCTACGTCATCAACAAAAAGAACCCCAAAAACAAACAGCGCCAGGGATAACATCCGGCGGCGCCCGGCTCCGCAAGGAACGGGCATCCCGCTCTTCCAGGCTTGCCTGACAGGATATTAAGCCGCAGGCACCGCCGTCCGGCCCCGGCCGGAACCAGGCAACGCCGCTGGCGGCGCAGCGCCGAGCAGGCGCGGCAGAAACCGCCCGGCAGCCCGCAGGAACTAATGAGGCGGCCCGGAAGGAATGTTAAATCTGCGACAAAAACCAAAAGAAAACGCTAAACAAAGCATTTTTATGGCAGTAAGAATCGTGGGAGTTGACCTCCCCCAGAACAAGCGAGGCGCTATCGCCTTGACCTACATCTACGGCATCGGCCGCTCGGCCGCCCTGACCATCCTGGAGAAAGCCGGTGTAGACGAAAACATCAAAGTCAAAGACTGGACCGACACCCAGGCTGCGGCTGTCCGCGAAGTGATCCAGGCCAACTACAAGGTAGAAGGTGACCTCCGCAGCGAAGTACAGCTCAACATCAAGCGACTCATGGATATCGGCTGCTACCGCGGCATCCGCCACCGCATCGGGCTCCCCCTTCGCGGTCAGTCGACCAAGAACAACGCCCGCACACGCAAGGGCCGCAAGAAAACAGTCGCCAACAAGAAGAAAGCCACAAAGTAAACAGTAAAAGACTATGGCAAAGAAAACAGTCGCAGCTAAGAAAAGAAACGTCAAAGTTGATGCCGCCGGCCAGCTTCATGTTCACTCTTCGTTCAACAATATCATCGTGTGCTTAGCCAACAGCGAAGGCCAGGTGATTTCTTGGTCATCTGCAGGCAAGATGGGATTCCGCGGTTCTAAGAAGAACACCCCGTACGCCGCCCAGATGGCAGCCCAGGATTGCGGCAAGGTAGCCTACGACCTGGGTCTCCGCAAGGTGAAAGCCTATGTCAAGGGTCCGGGCAACGGCCGCGAAAGCGCCATCCGTACCGTCCACGGCATGGGTATCGAGGTAACCGAGATTATCGACGTGACTCCGCTGCCGCACAACGGCTGCCGTCCTCCGAAACGTCGCCGCGTCTAAAACCTCACCGCGCTTCCCGCGCCGGCACCTAACGCCGCGCGGGAGGAAACCAAGAGAATAAAAGAAATCACCCAACTTCCATCTCCCGGCCGCCCCGGCGGCGAGGGCGACAGCGCTGAAGCCCGTCTCAGGGCGCAGGCGCCGCAGAGCCCGCGGGAGAACGAAAATGAATTTTCAAAATGGCAAGATACATAGGTCCCAAGACCAAAATCGCACGCAAATTCGGGGAACCCATCTTTGGCGAGGACAAAATCCTCAGCCGCCGCAACTTCCCTCCCGGCCAGCACGGCCAGAACCGTCGCCGCAAAACTTCCGAGTACGGCATCCAGCTCCGCGAGAAGCAGAAGGCGAAATACACCTACGGTGTTCTCGAACGTCAGTTCCGCAACCTCTTCGAGAAAGCATCCTCGATGAAGGGTATCACCGGTGAAATCCTCCTGCAGCTCCTCGAAGGCCGCCTGGACAACCTCGTTTACCGTCTGGGCATCGCGCCTACCCGCGCCGCAGCCCGCCAGCTCGTGCTCCACAAGCACATCACCGTCAACGGCAAGGTTGTCAACATCCCCTCCTACGCTGTAGAAGCCGGCGACGTTGTCGGCGTACGCGAGAAGTCGAAGTCGCTCGAAGTGATCGCCGACTGCCTCGCAGGGTTCAACCACAGCAAGTACCCCTGGATCGAATGGGACGAGTCCGCAAAGGCAGGCAAACTACTTCACGTCCCCACCCGCGAGGATATCCCCGAAAACATCAAGGAGCAGCTGATCGTCGAGCTCTATTCTAAGTAACCCCCCTAAAAGCAAGATCCATGGCTATTTTAGCATTCCAGAAACCTGACAAAGTCGTAATGTTAGAAGCTAATAACTTCTACGGCAAGTTCGAGTTCAAGCCTTTGGAACCCGGCTATGGTATCACTGTCGGTAACGCGCTCCGCCGCGTTCTCCTCTCGTCGCTCGAAGGATACGCCATCCAGGCTATCAAAATCGACGGCGTGAAACACGAGTTCGATACCATCCCCGGCGTCAAGGAAGATGTCACCAACATCATCCTCAACCTCAAGAAGGTTGATCTGAAACAGGTAACCGAAGACGCAGAAACCGAGAAAGCCACCATTACCGTGTCGGGCCAGGAGGTGTTCAAGGCCGGCGACATTGGCAAAGCCCTTTCGGGCTTCGAGGTGCTAAACCCCGAAGAAGTCATCTGTCACTTGGATCCTGAAGCGAGCTTCACTCTCGAAGTCACAATCAACAAAGGCCGCGGCTGGGTGCCCGCAGACGAGAACCAGTTGGACATCACCGATATCCAGACCCTGGCAATCGACTCCATCTACACCCCGATCAAGAACGTGAAGTACTCCGTTGAGAACTTCCGCGTCGACCAGAAGACCGACTACGAGAAGCTCATTATCGAAATCACCACCAACGGCTCAATCCATCCCAAGGAAGCCCTCAAGGAAGGCGCCAAGATCCTGATTTACCACCTGATGCTCTTCTCTGACGACAAGATCACCATCGAGACCCAGGAAGCCGACGGCACCGAGGAGTTTGACGAGGAAGTGCTCCATATGCGCCAGCTTCTCAAGACGAAGCTGACCGACATGGACCTCTCCGTCCGCGCCCTCAACTGCCTTAAGAGCGCCGAAGTCGAGACCCTTGGCGAACTGGTGGTATTCAATAAGACAGACCTCCTGAAATTCCGCAACTTCGGTAAGAAGTCACTGACGGAACTCGACGAACTGCTCGCCAACCTGGGCCTTTCGTTCGGAATGGACATCTCAAAATATAAACTTGACAAAGAGTAAAAACACCGATGAGACACAATAAAAACTTCAACCACCTTTCGCGCAAGAAAGCTCACCGCGACGCCTTACTCGCCAACATGACGATTTCCCTTATCCGCCATAAGAGAATCTTCACCACCCTGGCAAAGGCAAAAGCGCTCCGCATGTATGCCGAGCCGCTGATCAACCGCGCGAAGAACGACACCATGGGCAACCGCCGCCTGGTGTTCTCCTACCTCCAGAACAAGGAGGCCGTTACCGAGCTCTTCCGCGAAATCTCGCAGAAAATCGCTGACCGCCCCGGAGGTTACACCCGCATCCTCAAGACTGGCAACCGTCTGGGCGACAACGCCAAGACCTGCTTCATCGAGCTGGTTGACTACAACGAGAACATGCTCAAGGAGAAGGCAGAGAAGAAGGCCGGCCGCACCCGTCGCTCCCGCAAGAGCGCCGCTGCCGCACCCGCCGCTGAAGCTCCTGCCGCAGAGGCTCCCGCCGCCGAGGAAGCAAAGGCTGAATAATCTGCCAAGTTGTCTCACCGGTATCCCGGAGAGAATCCATACCACGAATCCAAAGTCGTGCCGCGTTCTGCGGCGCGACTTTTTTTACAAAAATTTGTAGACGTTAAAAGATTTTGGTATATTTGCGGAGTAATTGCGCCACACGATTAGTAATTTACCAAAGCACACGCTTCAATACATTACCAGTACAAAGGCTTCAATAACACACCATCATACACACATTTTCAACAATCTGTCACACAAATGAAAAATTACAAAAAGATGCTCCTCGCCGCTGGCGCTGTAGTAATGCTCGCCTCCTGCTCGGAGGACCAGACCGAGTTCAACATCGACAGCGTCCCCGGACGGGCCAAAATCTCGGGTACTATCGTCTACAACGAAGGCACGACTATTGAAAACGGCCGCTTCGTCTACAACTACAAGCCGCTTGCCTCCCACGAGGTAATCCTGACAGTGCCCAACAGCTACTACAAGAGCGGAAGCCAGGGCAGCAAGACCTTCATTGCCAATACCGACGCTGAAGGGCGTTACACCTTCGACATCCCCGCTACCGACAACCAGGGAAGCGCGAGCGTGTCGATCCGACCGTTCGAGGGAACCACTACTACCATCAAGGTCATCGACAACAAGCCGAAAGCTGTCCAGGAGCCTGTTGTCTGGCGCGTTTCAGAAACTGTTCCGTTCTCGGCCCGCGACCTGCGCGTGGTAAATATGACCTGTGGCTACAATTCGAGCTACGAAGTGCCGGAAAGCTATGCGTACACCATGACGGTGAAAATCCAGATTGGAGAGAATATGGAATATAAAGTGCCGATGACACCCCGCTATGGGAGTAACAATACGACAATCATCGGTTACAACCCTGCCGAAATCAAGAAACTTTGGCAGCCTTCGGCCAGCGTAGACTTCACAATGCAGGTTGGCAACACAGAGGCAACAATCAATATGTTCGGCACGACAGACGCGAAGGGAGTCTGCCAGCTGAATGTGCCCGTAGCAAATATCCCCGATGTGTTTGTCGTAAACATCACTCCCATCTCAAAGAGTGGCAGCTTCACCCATTATGTGGAAACAACCGTTGAGAAAGCGCTCTCGTCGGGCAGCAAGGTAAAAGTCAGAGACTATGAGGCCAAGAAGCTGAACGGCTACTTCGCTTCGAGCGGCACCGTTACCTTCAACAGTGTTGATTATCCTTTGGCCTCGATTGTCAAACTGTTAAACTGCAAGTCGCTGCTCTTCAGCCCGTATGCCGGAGAACAGAATGCAGATGACACGCCGTTATACGATGCGTCCTCTTGGTCGACCGGCTCGCTTTGGCTTGCCGACTACCTGGAACAGCAGGCTAACGCGAAATGAACACTATAACTAACCTACTGAAAGCCAATTATTATGCGTAAACATATAAAGGCAATCGCCATTGGCGCGGCGCTGCTCGCGGGTTATCCCGCCAGCGCTGCCGACGCTGCAAAGGAGACCGTCTACACCCCCGAGCAGGGAGACATCTCGTTCGGAGTCGACCTGGTGCCGCTCTTCCGTACAATCGGCGATGCCTTCGACAACCACAAATACGAGACTGTTATCGGCGGCACACCGTTCCGCCCGGAGGGGAATGACCTTGTCCGCCCGAAAGTTGCCATCAGTGCCAAGTATATGCTGACCGACCGTCTGGCCGTCTCGGCGATTCTCGGTCTGCGCGTCGAGAGCGCGTCAGAGCGCGAATATACCAAGGACGACCTTGCCCTGGCGCTCAACCCCCTTTCCGAGGCCCGCGTGGTAGATACGCGCAAGGCATCCCGTTCGGGCGGCTCGCTCATGGCCGGGGTGGAATACCGTATGGGGCAGCGCCGTGTGCAGGGAATCTTCGGCGGCGGTCTGCTATTCGGATTCTCGAGCGTCACGACCTCCTATACCTACGGCAACAAAATTACCGACATCAACCAGCGACCTTCCACGGCATATCAAGGCCAGACGGACGGGAACGGTTACCGCACACTGTCTTACCGTCCCAACGGACCCGCGTTCGCCTTGGGCGTGTACGGCAAGATTGGCGTCGAGTGCTTTGTAGCCCCGAAAATCGCGCTCGGCGCGACCGTCGACCTTTACCTCTATGGCACTTTCGGCCCCAAAGGTTACACCAAGAGCGAGGGCTTCAACGCTGCCTACGGCAAGGTCGAAGAGCGGACAGATCTGGTAACCCCCGGCAACCGCGGCGTTTACTTCGGGACTGACAATATCGGCGGTTCCCTATACCTCGCCTTCTATTTCTAAGAAAAGTACTGCTAAACTGTAAAGTCGTGCCGCGCTCCGCGGCGCGACTTTTTTTATCGTTATCATCGCAATTTTTCGGGGAGAGGGTTCGTTATTGAGTTAAGGATAAAAGTGCAAATATAGTTTAGTATGAATATAAAGACCTGTTTCGCCGCTGCTTTGGCGGCGGTTTTCGCGACGGGAGCGCAGGACGCGGCCGCTTGTACCAGCCTGATAGCCGCCAAGGGCGCTACGGCCGACGGCTCGGTCATGGTAACCTATGCCGCCGACAGCCATAACCTCTACGGCGAGCTGTACAACCAGCCGGCCGCCGACCATAAGAAAGGGGACAAACGCCGTATCATAGAGTGGGACACCCATAAATATCTGGGCGACATTCCCGAAGTGGAGCATACCTACGCGACTATCGGCAACATGAACGAGCACGGCCTGACTATCGCCGAAAGCACCTGGGGGGGCCGCGAGGAGTTGGCCGGGAGCGGCCTTATCGACTACGGCTCGCTGATTTACATAACGCTCCAGCGCGCCAAGACCGCCCGCGAGGCGTTGCAGGTGATGACAGACCTCGTGAAGACCTACGGATATGCCAGCGAGGGTGAGTCGTTCACCATCGCCGACGCCGACCAGGTATGGATTATGGACCTGATAGGAAAGGGCAATAAAGCGAAGGACGCCGTATGGGTGGCCCGCCGCGTGCCCGACGGCTATATCTCGGGCCACGCCAACCATCCGCGAATCCATAAGTTCCCCATCTCCGACGACCCCGGAACCATTTACTCGCCTGATGTCATATCCTTCGCGCGGGAACAGGGATATTTCGACGGAGCCGACGAGGATTTTGATTTCTCGAAGGCGTATGCCGTGACCGACTTCGGGGCCCTCCGCGGATGCGACGCCCGGGTGTGGTCCTATTTCAACCGCCATGCTTCCGGCATGGAGGCTTACCTCCCCTGGATTAACAAGGCCGAAGGGGAGCCGATGCCTCTATGGGTCAAGCCCGACAAGCCCCTTACCGCCGCCGATATGAAGGAGTCGATGCGCGACCATTTCGAGGGCACCCCCTTTGATATGACGCTCGACGTCGGCGCGGGACCCTACGCCGTGCCTTATCGCTGGCGTCCGATGACCTTCAAGGTCGACGGCGAGGAGTACACCCACGAGCGGGCCATCGCGACCCAACAGACCGGCTTCTCGTTCGTCGCGCAGATGCGCGGCGACCTTCCCCGCTATCTCCGCGGCCTCCTTTGGTTCGGAACGGATGATGCCAACACCTGCGTCTACCTCCCGGTGTTCTGCTCCGTGGCCCGCGCGCCCCGCGAGCTCGGCCCCGGCGACACCAACACCTTCGACCCGAATTCCAATTTCTGGATGAACAACCTTGTCGCCAACCAGGCCTACAACCGCTACTCGCAGATGATTCCAGACATCCGCAAGGTGCAGAAATCGCTTGAAGACTCGATAGCGGTAGATGTGGCTGTAGCGCTCGAACAGATTCCCGCTTTCGACGATGAGACCGCCGCGGCCCTTACGCAGGACTTGGCCGACATTTGGGCAAAGAAAGCGACCGACGCGTACCGCGACCTCTCGACCTACCTCTTCGTGAAGTTCATGGACGGGAATATCAAGAAACTCGACGGCGAGGGGCGTTTCCTGCGCACCCCGGAGGGGATTCCGGCCTATCCCGAGTTCGGAGGATATGAAGACACCCGCTATTTCGAGAATATAGTGAAAGAGACCGGCGACCGCCTGAAAGTCAAACCTGTCGACTATAAATAACGGACCATGCGCACGGAAGAAGAACTCGGCGGGGTCAGTCTCCTCGGCAACACCGCTACCCGCTATCCATCGGACTACGCCCCGCAGGTGCTTGAGACATTCGTCAACAAGCATCCTGAAAACGAATACCTCGTGACGTTCAACTGCCCGGAATTCACGTCGCTCTGCCCCAAGACCGGGCAGCCCGATTTCGCCCGGATAATCATCAGCTATATCCCCCGCGAGCGGATGGTTGAGAGCAAGAGCCTGAAACTCTATCTGTTCTCTTTCCGCAACCACGGCGACTTCCACGAGGATTGCGTCAATATCATAATGAAGGACCTCGTCGCACTGATGGATCCTAAATATATCGAAGTGTACGGCGTATTCACCCCCCGCGGCGGAATCGCGATACACCCCTTCGCCAATTACGCCGACGCCGACCACCAGCAGCTCCTTGCCTCCCGCATGGAAGCCGCGATGAACCGGGCGCTTGGAAATGCTTGAAGCAATGGATAAAAACGGAAAGAAAGACGCCCTGCTTGTTCTGTCCGGGGGCATGGATTCAACTACGATGCTCCATGAGTACCGCGACAGGATAGCCCTGGCCGTGACGTTCCACTACGGCTCCAACCATAACGAGCGGGAGGCGGAGTGTGCCCGCTATAACTGCGCCCTCCTCGGCATCGAGCATATCGAGATTCCCCTCGACTTTATGGGGCGTTATTTTGAAAGCTCCCTGCTCAGCGGGGCCGACGCCATACCCGAAGGGCATTATGAGGACGAGAACATGCGCTCCACCGTCGTACCCTTCCGCAACGGGATAATGCTCGCCGTGGCCGCCGGACTTGCCGAAAGCCGCGGTCTCTCGACGGTGATGCTCGCCAACCACGGGGGCGACCATGCGATTTACCCTGACTGCCGTCCCCGTTTCGTTGACGCGATGGGGGAAGCTATCCGTCTCGGATCCTATGCCGGAATCCGCCTGGAGTGCCCCTATACCGACATCACCAAGGCAGAAATCTGCCGCCGCGGCGTTGCTCTCGGTGTCGATTACCGCCATACTTACAGTTGCTACCGCGGCGGCGCGACCCATTGCGGCACCTGCGGCACCTGCGTCGAGCGCCATGAAGCCCTCTCCGCCGCCGGCCTCAACCCCGCCGATTTCGACTGACCTGGAGAGGGATTTAGGGGAGATGGGGCGGTCGTTCGGAATATTTTCGTAAATTCGCGCTAAACGAGACAGGAGTGAGCGCTAAAAGGAGAAAGAAACGGAACGGCGTCGGGGCGTGGCTGAAGCGCGCCCGGGTTGTCGTGTCGCTGGCGATGCTGGCGGTGTGCTGCGTGCTCTTCACGACGCTGACGGCGGAGGTCGCCCTGTCGCTCGGCTGGGCGGCGCGGCTGCAGCTCGTGCCCCTCACTCTCGCGGGGTGTACGTCGGCCCTCGTCGCGTGGGTCGCTCTGACGTTGGTTTTCGGCAGGCTCTATTGTTCCTGGTTCTGTCCGATGGGGGCGATGCAGGACATATTCGCCCGTCTTCGACGCCTGACGCGCAAACAGGCGTTCCGCCACCGTTATTCCTATTCGCGCCCCAAAAACCTCCTTCGCTATATCTGGCTCGGCATAATAGTCGTCGCGGCGGCCATAGGGGCCGGTGTGCTGCTGTCGCTCTTCGACCCTTACAGCGCTTTCGGCCGCATTATGTCGCAGCTTGTCAGACCATTGTGGGGCGCTTTATGGGGTAATCCAATAGTCGTTTCCTCGATTGCCGCCTTCATGGTCGCGCTTCTGACCCTTTTCGGTATCGGGGCTGTGGCCGCCTGGCGCGGGAGGCTCTATTGCAATACCCTTTGCCCGGTTGGATCCTCGCTGAGCGTTCTCAGCCGCTATTCGCTGTTTCATTTCGACATAGATACCGACGTGTGCGTCAATTGCGGCGCCTGCGGACGCGTGTGCAAGAGCGAGTGCATCGACCAGGCCGACCACGTTGTCGACGGCTCCCGCTGCGTGATGTGCTTCAACTGCGTCGATGTCTGCTCGGAAAAGGCAATCCGCTATACGATTAACCGCAAGAAACTCTCGATTCCGATGATGCAGCGGGTCGAAAGCGCGGCCGCCTCTTCCGCCGCCGTGAAAATCGACCGCCGCAAGTTCATGGCTACGGGACTTCTGATCGCCGCCACTCCGGCGCTCGACGCTGTCGCGGGAAGGCTCGGCATATTTGAGGGAAAGTGCAAATCCTCCTCGGAACGCCGCCCGGTGGTACCTCCGGGGCGTCGCAGCATGAGGGAGTTCATAGAGCGGTGTACCGGGTGCGGCATCTGCGTGTCTCATTGTCCGCAACAGGTTCTGAAACCTTCGGCAGGGCAGCTCGGCTGGGTCAGCATGCTCCATCCCGTGATGGATTACGACCGCTCATATTGCCTCTACGACTGCGTAATGTGTACCGAGGTATGCCCCACGGAAGCGCTGCAGCCGCTGACTCCGGACGAAAAGCATATATTCATAATCGGCCACGCCTCGGCTGAGTGGGACTACTGCGTCGGGTGCGGTATGTGCGCCCGTGCGTGTCCCCGCGAAGCGATCCGGATGGAGGAGCGTCCCGCCGGGACTCCCGTTCCTCCAGGCGCGATGAGCGAACTTGTCCCGGTAATTGATACAACCCTGTGCATCGGTTGCGGGGCGTGCCAGAACCGCTGTCCGGCCACTCCCGACAAGGCGATTACCGTCTGCGGCATAACCTAACTGAATTTCACAATTATGCGACAATATCTCGACCTGCTGAAGCATATAATGGAGCACGGCGTGCAGAAAGGGGACCGCACCGGTACCGGCACGCGGAGCGTCTTCGGCTACCAGATGCGTTTCGACCTTGAAAAAGGGTTCCCCCTGCTGACTACTAAGAAGCTGCATCTGAAATCCATAATCTACGAACTGCTGTGGTTCCTCAAAGGGGACACCAACGCCCGCTATCTCCAGGAGCGCGGGGTGCGTATCTGGAACGAGTGGGCCGACCCTGACGGCAACCTGGGCCATATCTACGGCTACCAGTGGCGTTCGTGGCCCGACTACGACGGAGGCTTTATCGACCAGATCAGCGAGGCCATCGAAACCATCAAGCGCGACCCCGATTCGCGGCGCATAATCGTCAGCGCCTGGAATGTGGCCGACATCAAGAACATGAATCTGCCGCCGTGCCATGCGTTCTTCCAGTTCTATGTCGCTGAGGGGAGGCTGTCGTTGCAGCTTTACCAGCGTTCGGCCGACACGTTCCTCGGCGTTCCGTTCAACATTGCGTCCTACGCGCTGCTGACGATGATGGTGGCCCAGGTATGCGGTCTGCGCCCCGGAGAGTTCATCCACACTCTCGGCGACACCCATATATACAATAACCATTTCGAGCAGGTCGCCGAGCAGCTCAGCCGCGAGCCGAGGGCGCTCCCCCGGATGGTCCTCAATCCCGAAGTGAAGAACATATTCGATTTCCGTTACGAGGATTTCACCCTCGAAGGGTATGACCCGCACCCGCATATAAAAGCCACAGTATCAGTATGACAACCATAATTGCGGCCGTAGTGCCCGATACCTACGCCATAGGGCGCGGAGGTGACCTCCTCTACCATGTCAGCGCCGACTTGCGCCATTTCAAGGAACTTACGATGGGCAACTCCGTCGTCATGGGGCGCAAGACCTACGAGTCTCTTCCGAAAGGGGCGCTTCCCGGGCGCCGCAACATCGTCGTTACCCGGCAGAAGGATTACCGGGCTCCGGGGATAGAGACCGCCGCTTCCCTCCCCGAGGCGTTGGAGCTGGCCGCCAACGACGGCCGCGAGGTGTTCGTCATCGGCGGGGGAGAAATCTACCGCCAGGCGTTCCCGCTGGCCGACCGCCTCGAACTGACGGAAATCTACGCTCCTACACCCCCCGACGCCGACACCTACCTCGACCGCCCCGATGCGGCTCAGTGGGCGGAAAGTGCCCGCGGCGAGCGTCTGTGCGACGAGCGGAGCGGCCTTGAATACGCATTTGTTTGCTATAATCGGAAATAATGTGTAACTTCGCGTTACCTGCCCTGGTAGTTCAACGGATAGAATAGATGTTTCCTAAACATTTGATAGCAGTTCGATTCTGCTCCGGGGTACAACGACAATACAGGCTGCCTGGCGAACCGTGGCCGGGCAGCCTTAATTAAATTTAAATAACTGGTCGGTATATGAGCGCTGGGAAATGTGCCAGGGGAATGAGGATTCTCGTCTGGGCGGTCACGGGACTGCTCATGGCGGCTTGTGCCTCGATTGGCCGTCCCGAGGGTGGTCCGCGCGACAAAGTGCCTCCTAAGTATGTGCGCTCCAATCCCGCTCCCGGTACCTTGAATTTCGACAGGGAGCGGCTCGAAGTTATTTTCGACGAGAATATCAAGCTCGAGGACCCCGCCAACAAGGTAGTGGTTTCCCCGGCTCAGAAACAGGCCCCGCAGATTCGCGCCAACGGCAAGAAGGTAAGTGTGGAGCTGCGCGATACATTGCAGCCCAACACCACCTACACGGTTGATTTTTCCGACGCCATCCGCGACCTGAACGAGGGGAACATCCTCGACGGGTTCGCTCTAGACTTCTCTACCGGCGACCAGATCGACACCCTACGCATCTCCGGGATGGTGTTTGAGGCCCGTACTCTCGAACCGGCGCAGGGGATGGTAGTCGGGGTTTACCGCGAGCCGGCCGACACCGCGCTCACTACTCTCCCGCTGGAACGAGTAGCCAAGACCAACCAGAGCGGCCAGTTCACAATCCGCAACCTCAAGCCGGGCAACTACCGGGTCTACGCCATCGACGACCGCAACCGCGACTGGCACTGGGACCGCTCGGAAAACATCGCCTTCTTCCCCCTTAACATTTCCCCCTCGACAGAGAGCGTAGAGGTTACCGACACGCTCCGCGCTTCCGACGGCACGGACTCGCTTGTCGTGCGCCAGGGGACACACTTCCTACCCGACGACCTGCTGCTGACTTGGTTCAACGAGAACTACAAGGCGCAGTATCTCCGCGATAACGCCCGCCCGGAGCCGCGCACGGTTATTATGAAGTTCGGGGCCGCGCTCGACTCGATGCCGGTTATAAAGATTCTCAACGGTCCGCGGGAGGGAAGGCTCCTGGAGGACCTCTCGGTTATCGAGACGCGCCCCGAACGCGACTCGCTGGTCTACTGGCTCCGCGACACCGCGCTGGTGGCGCAGGACTCCCTCCTGGTCGAGGCGCGTTACCGCAAAACCGACTCCCTTGAAAACCTCGTGTGGCAGACCGACACGCTGAAACTCTTCAACCGCGTGAAGCGCAAGAAAGAGAAAGAGAAGAAAAAGGAGGAGGCCGACACTCTTCCGCCCCCGATTCCCCTGCTCGACATCAAGACCGTCAGCAGCTCCTCGCAGGACCTCCATCTTCCCGCTATCTTCGAGTTTGTGGAGCCGCTTGGCGAGGTTGACTCGCTCGGGGTGCGCCTCGAATGGACCGCCGATACCATATGGAAGCCGGTCAAGGAGTGGACGCTCAAGCCCGATACCGCCTCGGTGCGCCGCCTGGTGCTCTCTTCCGCCTGGCAGCCCGGTACCAAATACCGCTTCACTGCCGATTCTATGGCAATCAAGAACATCTACGGCGTCTATAACAAGGATTTCGAGCATAACTTCACGACCAAACAGCCTGAGGATTACGGCAATATATACTTCACCATAGGGGATGCCGCGCTTGTGCCCGACTCGCTCGGCATAATTGTAGAACTGCTCGACGGCTCAGACCGACCGCAGTCGACCGCCAAAGTGAAGGGTGGCTCAGCCGCTTTCCACTACGTCACCCCCGGCACATACTACGCCCGCGCCTTCATCGACCGTAACGGCGACGGGGAGTGGACTACCGGGAATGTCGCCGACTCGATCCAGCCGGAAGATGTGTTCTATCTGCCAAAGAAGTTGAATCTTCGGAGAAACTGGGACATCGAGATGGAATGGAGTCTCTTCGACACACCCGTCGACCTCCAGAAGCCATACGAAATCAAGCGTAACAAGCCGAAGAACTCCGAGCGCGACGCTCGCCGCGGCGACGACGAAGAGGAAGAAGAGGAGGACGACGGCGGATTCTATAACGACCAGGGAAGCTGGGGCAACGGCTCGCGGTATAACAACAGCCATCGCCGGGGCGGTATCGGTTCGGGAGGATTGCAGACCAACCGCCCGTATTAACCTGCCGGCGACCATATAAACGACAGACAGGTGCTTGGAAAAGAACTCATAACGGTTCCGCGGAGATACCGCGCGTTTCTCGAGGTCGGCGACCGCGGGTGCGGCTTTCTTGCCGTTTCCGAGGTCGAGACGCCCGGGCTTGTCGGCGCCCCCCTGTCGTTTCCCGACGGAATGGAGCGCGTGGCGGCCCTGGAGGAAACCGTTTATGCCAATCCGCTGCTGCTGGGCGATTTCGCCGAGACAACCGTCATACTCCGGGGTGGCCGTTTTATGCTTGTTCCCGGTTTCGTAACTGACGATTCCCTCGCCTGCGACCTTTTCCGGGCGCAATATCCCGTCGATAACGACCTTCCTCCCGCGGAACTGCTTATCGACGACTGGAGCGGCCTGGGGTCGAGGCTTGTATATGAGGCTGACAGCGACGAGCTGTCGTTCCTACGGCGCACGTTTAATAATCCCGCGACGCGCCATCCGCTGTCGGTGCTCTCCCTCTATTTCGCCGCCCGGCGCGAGGGGTGCGCGGGGAGCCGCATGCTGCTTAGTGTCAGCGACGAGCGGGCAGACATAGTGGTCCTCGGGCGCGACGGGGTCCTGTGTGCCAACAGTTTTCCTGTTTCCGGGCCGCTCGACGCGGCGTATTACGCCCTGGCCGTGCGGCAGTCGCTTTCGCTGTCGCCCCGCGACGAGCTTATGCTGGCCGGGTCTTCCGCGTTACGCGCGTCTCTTACGCCGGTTCTGCGCCGCGGTATATCATTCGTGATGCCCGCGATTGAGCCTCCGGCGGTGCTTGCCGCTCCGAAAGGGATACGGGCGCTCCCGTTCGATCTGAAAGTGGCTCCGTACGCAAACCTGTGAGCGGCCGCGGTTGTTGTCTTACTATCATTACTTATTGATTGCAGATGAGGATTATAAGAGGAAAATACGGGCGGAGGCGCTTCACCGTCCCGACAAACATAACCGCCAGACCGACTACCGATTTCGCCCGCGAGAATATCTTCAACGTGATGGAGAATCTCGTGGATTTCGAGGGTGACGAGCCGGAGGCGCTTGACCTTTTCGCTGGAACAGGGGCGGTTTCGTTCGAGCTCCTTTCGAGAGGGTGCCGGTCGGTTACCTCCGTCGAGAAGGCCGCGACCCAGGCTAACTTTATCGCCAAAGTCGCGCGGGAGCTGAAAGCCGACAACCATACCCTTGTCCGCGGCGACGCGCTGCGCTATATCGAGTCCTCCCGCAAGGGGTACGACCTGGTTTTCGCCGATCCTCCCTACGACCTTCCCGGTTTTGCCGAAATTCCGGGCAAGGTGCTCGCCTCCAAGCTTCTGAAGCCGGGCTCGCTGTTCATTATCGAACATTCCGCCAAGCACGATTTCTCGAACCTTCCGCATTTTTTCGACCACCGCGCCTACGGCTCGGTGAATTTCTCCCTTTTCCGCATCCCCGCCGAAAACGCGGAGCAAGATGCCGAACCGCAGGAATTGTAGGGATGCGGCAGGCGACATCTATATAAATTCTGATTAACCTGTTATGGAACAACAAGATATGGAAATGACGGAAGCCCCCGTATATGAGGCTCCCGTCCAGCGCAAGCCTCTGATCGGGCTGACTTTGCAGCAACTGAGGCTCGTATGCGAGGAGGCGGGGCTAAAGCCCTTCGCCGCCAAGCAGATCGCGCGGTGGCTCTACACGGCCCGCGCGACCGATATAGAACAGATGACCGACCTCCCGAAAGCCGGGCGCGCCCGGCTGAGCGAGTTGGGCTATGTCGTCGGGCTTCGCAAGCCGCTGAGGCGTGAGGTGTCGACCGACGGCACTGTCAAATACCTTTTCCCCGGGGTCAACGGCCGCGACGTCGAGGCCGTTATGATTCCCGAGGCAGATCGCGCGACCCTCTGCGTATCCTCCCAGGCGGGTTGCAAGATGAACTGCTCTTTCTGCATGACCGGGCGGCAGGGATTCCACGGCAACCTGTCGACAGCCGACATAATCAACCAGGTGCTTTCCGTGCGCGAGAGCGAGAAGCTGACCAACATCGTCTTCATGGGGATGGGGGAGCCGACCGACAATCTCTCCGCGGTATTGATGGCAATCGAGATTCTAACGGCGCCCTGGGGCTTCGGCTGGAGCCCGAAACGCATCACTGTCAGCACCGTAGGGCGCACGAAGGAGCTGAAGAAGATACTCGACGAGACAAAGGTTCATATCGCCGTATCGCTTCACTCTCCCTACGGCCAGGAGCGTGCGTCGCTGATGCCGGTTGAGAAAGCGTATCCTACCAGGGAGCTGCTCGACCTGCTCCGCGGATACGATTTCGCCCACCAGCGCCGTCTGTCGTTCGAGTATATCGTGTTCAAGGGTATTAACGACGACGTGCGCCATTGCCGCGACCTGGCGAAGCTGCTGAAAGGGCTTGACTGCCGCGTTAACCTTATCCGGTTCCACGCAATACCCGACTCGCCGCTGCGTCCGGCGCCGATGGCGGCGATGGAGCGGTTCCGCGACCAGTTGAACGCCGACGGGGTGGTCGCCACCATCCGCAGCTCGAGAGGCGAGGATATTTCCGCCGCCTGCGGAATGCTCGCCGGTAAACAAAAGGAATGTTAGTTTAACTCGAATATTAATAAAGAGTTATGAAGAAGATACTGACCGCGCTGCTGGCGGCGGGAGCCGTGCTCCTGGCCTCGGCGGCGAAACCAGCGGGAACTCCCGCGATAGAATTTTCCGAAACAGCGCATGATTTCGGCACGATACGCGAGGATGGCGGCAACGTGAGCTGCGAGTTCGCATTCAAGAATACGGGGGACGCTCCGCTGCTGATTGTCAACGCGACGGCCTCCTGCGGTTGCACCCGCCCGAACTATCCCAAGCAACCTGTCGCACCCGGCAAGACAGGTAAAATCAAGGTCACATACCATCCGAAAGGGCGTCCCGGCGAGTTCGACAAGACGGTCACCGTGCGCACCAATGTCAAGGACCAGAAGAAGGTGACTCTGAAAATCACCGGGGTAGTCCTCCCGGAAAAACAACGTTCCGATGAATAGGCGACTCCTTTCCGCGGCGCTTTCCGCGTGTGTTTTTGCCGCTGTCGGCGCCCAGGTCAACTGGCTTGATACGACGCACGACTACGGCGCTTTCACCGAGGATGGCGGAAGCGTAAGCTGCGAGTTCTGGTTTGTCAACGCCGGTAGCGAGCCGGTGGCCATAGTCGCCGCCCGCGCGTCGTGTGGCTGCACAACACCGAGCTTTACCAAGACACCTGTCGCGCCCGGCGATACAGGCCGCGTCGAGGTTCGTTACAATCCCGTCGGCCGCCCCGGCAGGTTCAGCAAGACCGTCAGCGTGACCCTTTCCGGGGAGCAGAAGCAGACTTTGACGGTCAAGGGGGTTGTCATAGGCGCGCAGAACACCCTGAAATCCCGTTATCCGGTTGATGCCGGGCCACTGAAACTCCGCGGCGTAGCGATGCCGATGGGTACTGTGAAGAATCCGGGAGCCAAGTCGGCGGTTTACGAAGTCTATAACGCGACCACTTCCCCCATCACCCCCTCCTGGCGCGGACTGCCTCCCTATCTGAAAGTCAAGGCAATGCCGGCGACCATTCCCCCCGGGGAGCAGGGGGTGTACTCCTTCGTGCTGACCGCTGACAAGACTGTCCCGTACGGGTTTGTAGGCGATTCGGTATGGCTCGACATACCCGGCGGGGATCCGGTGATGGTTGAGTACACCGCCATAGTCGAAGAGGACTTCCGGCGCCTTACCCCCGGCGAGATGCAGAAGGCCCCAAAGGTATCTGTCGAGACCAAGAGCATAGACTTCGGCGCCGTCCCCCGCGACGGAGCGCCCGTAGAGCGGGAATTTGAAATCGGCAACATCGGCAAGAGCGACCTGCTGGTACGCCGCGTGTACACGCTCGACCCGTCGCTGACGATTGTCTCGGCCCCAGCGAAGGTCAAGAAAGGGAAGAGAGGGACCGTAAGAGTGAAGTTCGACCCGTCAAAGGCGGAAGGGAAGCTGCTTAACGGCCGTATACAGTTGATTGTCAACGACCCTGACCAGCCGCTGACGACGCTCCGCGCCGTCGGCGAGGCGCGATGAGGACCCGTCGCGTTTGCAAATGCAAACCGCGGGGCGCGGAAGCGGGAAATGTTGATAACTTTTTTGCTGAAACACCGCATTTTTGCTGTTTGTCATTGTAAATTCTTCCAACATTTTTGCGTAACTTTACGCTCCGAAAACGACATACGTTTTCGGAGCGTTTTTCAGTTTCACACGGCACCCCGGTTCTTTCAGGCAATCAAGTGACAGACACAACGATACATACCGCTATAGGGAACTCCCTCCCTTACCATATCCCGGCGCTTCTGCCGGAGGTTCTCGAAGGATTGGACATCAAGCCTTCGGGGGTCTATGTTGACTGCACTCTCGGAGGTGGCGGTCACTCCCGGGCCATACTCGCCCGGCTCGAGCCTTCGGAGGGTGGGCGTCTGCTGAGTTTCGACCAGGATTCCGACGCTATCGAGCGCGCCCTGGCCGACGGGGAACTTGCCTCGAATCCCGGATTTACCGCCGTGCGCGGCAACTTCCGTTACCTCCGCAACTTCCTGCGTTTCTACGGGGCGGACCACGTTGACGGCATCCTGGCCGACCTCGGGGTTTCGTTCCACCATTTCGACGACCCCGGCCGCGGCTTCTCGTTCCGCTGGGAAGGGCCGCTCGACATGCGCATGAACCGCCAGGCCAAAACGACCGCCGCGGCGCTCCTCGCCGACTCTTCCGAGCAGGAGTTGGCCGAGATTCTGACCCTTTTCGGGGAGCTGAAGCAGGGGAGGGCCATGGCCCGCGCCATTACTGCCGCCGGACGTGTCTCGCCTGTCGATACGGTAGAGCGTCTGCTGGAGGTTGTGAAGCCCCATATCAATCCCCGGCAGGAGAAGAAAGAGCTGGCGCAACTGTTCCAGGCGCTGAGAATCGCTGTCAACGGCGAGATTGACGCGCTCAGAAACCTGCTGGCGCAGAGTCTCGAGGCCTTGAAACCCGGAGGGCGGCTCGCCATCATCACCTACCATTCTCTCGAAGACCGGCTCGTGAAGAACTTCATGAAGGCCGGAAATCTCGAGGGGCGCGATGAGAAAGACTTCTTCGGGAGGCGTCTCAGCCCTCTGAAATGCCTCACCTCGAAACCGATAGTCCCGACCCCGGAGGAGGTCGAGCGGAATCCGCGGTCGCGCAGCGCGAAACTCCGCGTGGCGGTGAAGCTCTGAGCCGCGGCGATTCAGACACTCAATCAGCGAAACAAACCCGGTCAAAACAAACCCAGTCAAACAACCGATACTCTCATACTCCGATGCAGGCAACGACAATTTCAGCAAACAGGACATACACCCCGGGCGCTGGTGGCAAGGCTTCCCGCGCTTCGAAGGGGAAGGAGGAGACCGCGAAACGCGGCCGCCTGTCGATTATGCGGCGGGCGCTCCACGGCCGCATGCTCTCCCTGGATTTCTTCAGCCGCCACTGGCTGTGGGTGCTGACAATCGTCGTGATGCTTATGATTTACATTACCAGCCGTTACACCTGCCAGACGCAGATGGAGGATATCCAGCGGCTCACCCGCGAGCTGGAGGTCGCCAAGACCGAGCGCGTACGCGAGAAGTCGGTATATATGAGCCGCATACGCGAGTCGCAGATGCAGCATATGGTCGACTCGCTCCACCTGGGGCTGACGGTGCAGGAACAGCCCCCATACAAAATCTCTCTCAAAAAATGACAGAAAAGGGACGTTTGCAAACTCCATAATGTCAAACAACGGAAACAGTAATTTGAAATGGCAAACGGAAGGGTAAAAATTCAGGCACGTTACGCGGCGATCACCATTCTGATCGCCATCTTTGCCGGTGCCATATCCTACAAGCTCTTCTCTACCACCATAGTGCATGCGGATGACTGGAACCGCAAGGCGCTTGAGGAGCTTCAGACGATTGACACCATACTTCCCGAGCGCGGCGACATACTCGCCGCCGACGGTTCGATCCTTGCCACGAACCTGAGCTTCTACACCGTCCGCATCGACTTCCGCGCGGAGCGCTTCATGGAGGACCGCTACCGTCTCGCGATTGACTCAATCGCCGATTCCCTGGCGCTCCATTTCCCACGCCGCGACCGCGCGGGCTGGCGGGCCTATCTCGAAGAGCCGCTGAAGACCGACCCCAAGCGCCGTCCGCGCGCCTGGCGCCTGATCCGCGGCCTGAGCTATACCGACCTCCAGCTCCTGCGCACGTTCCCCTTCCTGAAAATACAGAACCCCAACAAAAACGGGCTGACGGTCGAGAGCACGATGCGCCGCTCTAACCCTTACGGCGACATGGCGCGCCGCTCCGTCGGCGGAGTGGGGCAGACCAAGGAGTGTCGCCAGATCCACGGCATCTCCGGGCTTGAGATGGCCCTCGACTCGCTGCTCTACGGGGAACCGGGGCTCGCGAAGAAGATACCCCTGACGAAGAACATCGTCAACTGGACCGACGTGCCGGCCACCCCCGGCTACACCCTCCGCACGACAATCGATATAAACATGCAGGACATTGTCGAGAACGAGCTTAACCGCGTGCTCGACTCCTGTTCGGCCGACTGGGGGTGTGCCATCCTAATGGAGGTGTCCACAGGCGACATAAAGGCGATTTCCAACCTGGAGAAGAACAAGAAGGGACCCGGCTATATCGAGGCCCTGAACTATGCCGTCGTTGGTTTCGAACCCGGGTCGGTAGTTAAGCCGATTTCGATGATGATTGCCCTGGAGGACGGCCTGGTAAGCAATCTCGAGGAGGTTATCCCGATCGGGAAGAGCTGGGCGTATGCCGGAGGGAGGCCGATTACCGACAGCCACTATAACGGGTCGCTCCGGGTGCGCGAGGTAATCGAGCAGTCATCGAACATCGGTATGGCGAGGATTATCACCCGCGGTTACGACAAGAACCCCAAGGCGTTCGTGGAGCGTCTGCGCGGAATCGGCTTCCTCGACCCGATGGGTACCGGCATCGCCGGAGAGCGCGTGCCGTACTTCAACCCCAACCCCGGGAAGGTAGACCTTTCGCGTATGTGCTACGGCTACGCCTCGCAGATTCCCCCGATTTACACCCTCTCGATTTACAATGCGATTGCCAACGGAGGGCGCTACGTCCGCCCCCGCCTGGTAAGCAACCTGCTGACGGAGAATTTCGATTCCGTGATACCCGTCAGCTACATACGCGACCGCATCTGTTCCGAGGAGAACGCCCGGAAGATGCGCTACATGCTCAAACAGGTAGTATGGGGGGACCACGGCACCGGTCGCCGTCTCCGTTCCGACAAGGTAGCGCTTGCCGGGAAAACCGGCACCTGCTACAGCGTCGACCCCGCGACCCGTCAGTACAATACGGGGCGCAAGCGCCTGGCGTTCTGCGGCTTCTTCCCCGCCGACAATCCGAAATATTCATGCATGGTGCTGACCTTCTACCCCAAGCGCAACATGTTCGGGGCGGCCTCCACCTCTGGCCAGGTGATGCGCAACATAGCGCTTAAGATGTACTCCCGCGGGATGCTCGACAACTCCTCGGACTACGCCGAAGGGGCCACCGGGACCAAGCGCGGAACCCTCTACGGCTCTACCGACAAGGCCAGGATAGCCGCCGTGCGCGAGGCCGCGGGCATGAGGGAGGAGCTTCACCCCGCGCCTCCGCGCAAGATGCCCCGCGGCACCGTTCCCTCGGTTTCCGGACTCGGGGTGCGCGAGGCTGTGAAAGTCCTGGAGGACGCGGGCTATAACGTCGCCGTCAGCGGAACGGGATATGCCCGGGGCACCACTCCCGCCCAGGGTACCCCGCTCGCCCGAGGGGGTAAGGTGACTATTCATTTAGCAGTGTAACAACAGTTTTCGACTTAGCATATATCTGACACAACAATTGAAAATGAAAATACAGGATCTGATTCAGGGGCTCCGCGTCAAGGAAGTGGCCGGAACCACGGACAAGGAACTCAGCGCTATCACCGCCGACTCGCGCCAGGCCCGCGAGGGAGGGCTGTTCGTCGCCGTACGCGGCGTAACGGTCGACGGTCATTCGTTCATCCCCTCGCTCAAAGGGAAGGGGCTCGCGGCGATGATTGTCGAGGAGATGCCCGCCGAGCGCGAGGAGTCTGTCACCTATATCCTGGTTGAGGATTCCGCCGAGACGCTGGGCGAAATCGCGTCGCGCTGGTACGGCGAACCCTCCAAGAAACTGCGCCTGGTCGGGGTGACCGGCACTAACGGCAAAACCACTACCGCGACGCTGATTTACGAAATGGCGCGGCTGATGGGCCACAAGGCCGGGCTGCTCTCTACCGTCGCGAACTATATCGACACCCTCCGCGAGCCGGCCAAGCAGACCACTCCCGACGCGATCACAATCAACGCCCTGCTGGCTCGGATGGTCGAGGCGGGTTGCACTTACGCCGCGATGGAGGTAAGTTCCCACGCTGCCGACCAGAAGCGCATCGCCGGACTGACATTCGCCGGAGGGGTGTTCACGAACCTTACCCGCGACCATCTCGACTACCATAAGACTGTCGCCAACTATCTGAACGCAAAGAAGAAATTCTTCGACGCACTCCCCGCCGGCGCATTCGCCCTGACGAACATAGACGACAAGGTAGGGGAAGTTATGTTGCAGAACACGAAGGCCGCGCGCAAGAGCTACTCCCTCCGCAGCCTCGCCGATTTCCGGGGCCGCATTATCGAGAGCCGTCTCGACGGCACCCTGATGAGCCTCAACGACAGGGAGGTGGAGGTGCGCTTCACAGGGCGCTTCAACGCCTACAACCTGACGGCGGTCTATGGCGCGTGCGTGCTTCTCGGCTGGGAGCCGGAGGAGGTGCTGGTCAACATGAGCCGCCTCGTTCCGGTCGCCGGGCGTTTCCAGGCGTTCCATTCCCCCAAAGGAGTGACGGCGATTGTCGACTACGCCCATACCCCCGACGCTGTCGTCAACGTGCTCCAGGCAATCCGCGAGGTTGTCGGCACTTCAGGGCGCGTGTTCACCGTGGTCGGCGCGGGTGGCAACCGCGACAGCGGCAAGCGCCCCATAATGGCGAAGGAGGCGGCGCTCCGTTCCGACCGCCTGTTCCTGACCTCCGACAACCCCCGTTTCGAGCAGCCGGAAGCGATTCTCCGCGACATGGAGGCGGGTCTCGATACTCCCGAGCTGCGCGAGAAGTCGTTGAGCATCACTGACCGCAAGGAGGCGATACGCGCCGCTGCCGCTATGGCGACCGCGGGTGACGTCATCCTGATTGCCGGCAAGGGGCATGAGGACTATCAGGAAATCCGCGGCGTGAAGCATCATTTCGACGATGCCGAGGTCGTTGCCGAGGTCTTCGGCATTTGATGAGGCTTTAATGTAACAGTTTTCATAACAGAAAGTTAATCGAAAGGAAGGATGCTTTATTATCTTTTCCAGTATCTTGAAGAATGGGGAGTGCCGGGTGCGAGGCTGATGGACTACATCACTTTCCGCGCCGGGGCCGCCATCCTGCTGTCGCTCTTTATCGCCTTGGTAATCGGGCGCCACATCATCGACCGCCTGCAGAAGATGCAGGTCGGGGAGATTATCCGCAACCTCGGTATCGAGGGGCAGATGAAAAAGACCGGGACCCCGACGATGGGGGGCATAATCATCATAATCGCCACCCTGGTGCCCTGTCTGCTTGTCGGGAAGCTCGGCAACGTCTATATGCTGCTGATGATAGTCGCCACCTGCTGGCTCGGCTCGCTCGGTTTCGCCGACGACTACCTGAAAATCAAGCGTCACAACAAGGACGGCATGAGCGGCCGCTTCAAAATCATCGGCCAGGTAGGGCTGGGACTGATTGTGGGGCTTACGATGATGCTCTCGCCCGACATGGTGATACGTCAGAACCACGAGGTTGTGAACGTGGAATCCAACGAGGTCGAGGAGATTATCTACGAGACAAACGACATAAAGGCGACCCAGACCACAATCCCGTTCGTCAAGGAGAACAACTTCGACTACGCCTCGCTGACCCGCTGGCTCGGTGAGAACGGGGCGCAGGCGGGAGGATGGGTGCTCTTCATCCTGGTAACCATCTTCCTGGTGACGGCGACCTCCAACGGCGCCAACCTCACCGACGGGCTTGACGGCCTCGCCACGGGGTGTTCGGCGATTATCGCTGTCGCGCTGGCCGTGATGGCCTATCTCGGAGGTTCGATCATCTATTCGAGCTATCTGAACATAATGTATATCCCCGGCAGCGAGGAGCTTACGGTCTTTTCGGCTGCGTTCATCGGGGCGCTTGTCGGGTTCCTGTGGTACAACGCCTATCCGGCGCAGGTATTCATGGGGGACACCGGCTCGCTGACAATCGGCGGCATTATCGCGGTGCTGGCAATCCTGATTCATAAGGAGTTGCTGCTGCCTCTCCTCTGCGCCGTGTTCTATGCCGAGGATCTTTCGGTGATGATCCAGGTAGCCTATTTCAAATATACCAAGAAGCGTACCGGGACCGGGCGGCGCGTGTTCAAGATGACCCCCCTCCACCATCATTACCAAAAGGAGGGGAACGCCGGCATCGACGCGCTGATTCAGAAGCCGTTGCAGGCAATCCCGGAGTCGAAGATCGTTACCCGTTTCTGGATTGTGACGCTCTTCCTGGCCGTTATCACGTTCGTAACATTGAAGATTCGATAAATTCCTGATAATATGGAAAATAAGAAGCGTATGGTTGTGCTCGGCGGTGGCGAGAGCGGCGTAGGAGCCGCGGTTCTCGCCCAGGCCAAGGGTATGGAGGTGTTTCTCTCCGACGCGGGGAGTATCGCCCCCCGCTATGTCGCGGAGCTGGAACGCCGCGGAATCCCCTTCGAGCAGGGGGGACATACTCCCGAACTGATTCTCAACGCCGACGAGGTGGTGAAATCGCCGGGCATCCCCCCGACGGCGCCGCTGGTGCGTCAGCTTGTCGAGAAGGGTACGCCTGTTATCTCCGAAATCGAGTTCGGAGGGAGGTACACCGACTCCAAGATGGTGTGTATCACCGGCTCCAACGGCAAGACCACGACCACGATGCTTATATACCATATCCTTCGCGAGGCCGGAATAGACGCCGGGCTTGCGGGGAACGTAGGGCGCTCGCTCGCCTGGCAGGTAGCTGAGGAGCCACACGATGTCTATGTCGTGGAACTCAGCTCGTTCCAGCTCGAAAACATGTATGAGTTCCGCGCCAATATCGCCGTGCTGATGAACATCACGCCCGACCATCTCGACCGCTACGACTACAAGATGCAGAACTACATCAACGCCAAGTTCCGCATCCTGCAGAACCAGACCCCCTGCGACGCGTTTATCTTCTGGGAGGATGACCCCGTCATACTCCGCCAGCTTGAGCAGGTAAGGACGGAGGCCCGGATGTACCCCTTCGCGGAACACCGCGAGGACGGGTCGGCGGCCTGGGTCGACGAGGATGGGGAGCTTGTTCTCGATACCGAGGAGCAGAAGCTGCGCATGCCGCGCCGCGAGCTTGCCCTGCGCGGCCTCCACAACCTCTTCAATTCCATGGCGGCCGGACTGAGCGCCTGCCTGATGGATGTCAAGAAGGAGGACATACGCCGCGCCCTCAGCGACTTCGAGGGTGTTGAGCACCGTCTCGAACCCGCCGGAACGGTCGACGGGGTGCGCTGGATTAACGATTCCAAGGCTACCAATGTCAATTCCTGCTGGTACGCCCTCGAGAGCATGCCGGCAGGAAAGCAGACCGTGCTGATACTCGGCGGGAAGGACAAGGGTAACGACTACTCGGAGATTCTCCCGCTGGTGCGCGAGAAGGTCAAGGGTATCGTCGCCATGGGTAAGGACAACGCCAAGATTGTCGATTTCTTCGGTAGCGAGGTGCCGGTGCTCCGCGACACTCATTCTCTCGACGAGGCCGTCAGCGCCGCGCGGGAAATCGCGTCGGAGGGGGATGTGGTACTTCTCTCCCCCTGTTGCGCCAGCTTCGATCTCTTCACGAGTTACGAGGACCGGGGGAGGCGATTCAAGGAGGCTGTCAAAAAACTCGCTGAATGAGTGTCAGGGGTTACGCGGCACGCCGCGTCCCTACTCTCGAATAATGTAATTTCTCTCTTGTCTACTCTCTTATAACTGCAACGTTATGGAATCCGAAATGCGACAGGGTCTCGCGGGCGCTCCCGCCAGGGAGGCGGTAGAAACCCGCAAGGCCGACAAATATATCTGGGCTATCTACATCGCCCTGCTTGTGGTGTCGGTGGTAGAGCTGTACAGCGCTTCCTCGCGCGAGGTGCAGGCTTCCAACGTGTTTGCCCCGCTGCTGCGCCATGGCAAGATGCTCGTGCTCGGCGCTGGCATAACCATCGGACTGTCGCGCCTGAAATTCAAATGGATTATCGGAATGACCCCGTTCTTCGCCCTGGTAAGTCTGCTGATTGGTGTCTACGTCTTTTTTAACGGCCAGATTATCAACGGCGCCCGCCGCTCGATGAACCTGATGGGGATTCAGTTGCAGTCGGCGGAGCTGTTAAAGCTCGCGGTCGTCCTCTTCATAGCCTATATAATGACCCGCAAAATCGGTAACGGCCAGCGCGTCAATAACTGGGGGCTGATACTCAGCGCCGGTTATGTGCTGCTATGCGGCGGACTGCTTGTGACGCAGGGCCTTACGAACACGCTCCTGCTGATGGGTGTCTCGTTCGCGATGATGCTGATCGCGGGGGTCGACCTAAGGCGTATCCTCCTGGTGTTCGTCTGCTATATGGCGGCCGCCGGAGTGTATATGGGCTTCAAGGGGGACAAGGATGAGGAGACCGCCGCTGAAACCACGGCCATTATGACGACGGGCAAGGACCTCTCGGGTAAGGAAGTGACCCACGCCCGCCAGTCTACCTGGATGGCCCGCATCGACCGATGGATGGGCAACGATTCCATAAAGAAATATGATCCGGAATACAAGATTGACGCTAAGAACCGTCAGGAGATGTATTCCTATTTCGCCCAGGCCAACGGGGGGATCCACGGGGTGCTCCCTGGAAACTCCCGCGAGACGGCGCGCCTCCCGCTCGCTTTCTCCGACTATATCTACGCCATTATCGTTGAGGACTGGGGCTTTATCGGGGGGATGGCGCTGCTGGTGCTCTACCTCTGCCTGCTCGGGAGGGCGGGAGTTATAGCGGCGCGGTGCTCCCACGTGTTCCCGGCGTTGCTTGTGATGGGTATGGCGGTGATGATTGTCCTGCAGGCGTTGTTCCATATGGCGATTGTCACCGGCGTGTTTCCCGTTTCGGGGCAGCCGCTCCCGATGATTTCCAAGGGAGGAACCTCCATTATAGCTACTTCGATAGCCTTCGGTCTTATGCTCGCCGTCAGTCGTTTCGCCTCGCAGAGCAACAAGCGCAAGGAGATTATCGCGGCAGCTCAGGAGCTCCCCGACGATATGGATGCCGCCAATCCCGGCAAAATTAATTGAACCGAATTGTTTGATTCCGGGTTATAGTGGTAACCCAGTTATATAGATTCATCACGCGCCGCTGCGCGGCCATTATGACCCGTTATTGAGATTGATATGAAAGTGCTGATTTCCGGTGGTGGCACCGGCGGACATATATTCCCGGCCCTGGCAATCGCCGGGGCGGTTAAGCGGCTCGACCCGGACGCGGAGATTCTCTTTGTCGGCGCCCTGGGGCGAATGGAGATGGAGCGCGTGCCCGCGGCGGGTTACCGCATTATCGGGCTCCCCGTTGCCGGGTTCAACCGCCGCAAGTTATGGAAGAATTTCGGAGTAGTCGTGAAGCTGCTGAAAAGTATGCGGCTGGCCAACAAGGTGCTGAAGGAGTTCCGCCCCGACATATGCGTCGGGGTAGGGGGCTACGCCTCCGGCCCGATGCTGAAAGCGGCCCAGAAAAAGGGGATTCCGACCCTTATCCAGGAGCAGAACTCCTATCCGGGAGTGACAAACAAGCTGTTGGCGAAGAAGGCCGCGGCTGTGTGCGTGGCCTACGACGGGCTGGAGCGCTTTTTCCCCGCCGAGAAGATTGAGAAGACCGGCAACCCGGTGCGTGCCGGGATTGCTGATTCGCAGGTCGGAGCCGCGGAGGCCAGGGCCGCGCTCGGTTTTCCGGCCGACAAGCCGCTCGTGGCGGTAGTCGGTGGCAGCCTCGGAGCGCGTACGGTCAACGACTCCATGAAATCCGCCCTCGCGGAGATTCTGGAAACCGGGGCCTCGGTGCTTTGGCAGACGGGCAAGCTGTACGACAGCGAGTGCCAGCGGTTCGCGGAGGAGTTCCTTGCGGAGCGTCCCGAGGTCTCGGGGCGCTTGCAGGTGAAGCCGTTCATCGACCGTATGGACCTGGTTTATGCCGGGGCGGACGTGATGGTGTCCCGTGCCGGAGCCTCGACGATTTCAGAAATACAGATCGCGGGGATGGCGTCGGTGCTCGTCCCCTCGCCGAATGTGGCGGAGGACCATCAGCGCCACAATGCCGAGGCGCTCGCCGACCGGGGCGCGGCGGTAATGGTGCTCGACCGCGACTGCCGCGGGCAGCTTGGCGGGGCGGTACGTTCCCTGCTCTCCTCGCCTGAGAAATTAGAGTCGATACGCCGCGAGGCCAAGGCGATGGCGCTTCCTGGGGCCGACGACCTGATCGCGGAGCGGCTGCTATATCTCGTGAAACATTAAATCAATTTTCGCAAGCTCAAATTGAAGTGAAAGAAGTGAAAAGTGAAAATCCGGCTACGCCGGAGTTAAGATAATACTTTGGTCTGAACCGTTATATTGAAAAGAGTGTAACCTTCACTTTTCACCTCTCACCTTTAACAATGAGCAAGTTGAAAACTTGCGATATTTTTAATCAGAATCCAAATGGAGAAAAACAACATATATTTCGTTGGCGCCGGCGGCATAGGCATGGCCGCGCTCGAACGCTATTTCCTTGCCAAGGGTTACAACGTCGCAGGTTACGACCGCACCCCTTCCGACCTTACCTCCGACCTGGAGCGCGAGGGTGTCAGGATTACTTTCAAGGACGACGAGGCGGAGATTCCCGCCGAGTTCCGCGACAAGGAGAAGACCCTGGTTGTCTACACTCCCGCCGTTCCCGCCGATAACCGCATACTCAGCTATTTCCGCGACAACGGTTTCGAGGTAGAGAAGCGCGCCCGGCTCCTTGGCGAGGTGACCCGCCAGAGCAAGAGCCTCTGCTTCGCCGGAACCCACGGAAAGACCACTACCTCCTCCATGGCCGCGCATATCCTGCAGACGCAGGGGACCGGGTGCAACGCGTTCCTGGGGGGCGTGCTGCGCAACTACGGCACGAATTTCCTCCTCAGCCCCAGTTCTCCGTACTCGGTAATCGAGGCGGACGAATACGACCGCTCTTTCCACCAGCTCAACCCCTATATCGCCGTGATAACCTCGACCGACCCCGACCATCTCGACATCTATGGTGACGAGGAGGGGTATCTCGAAGGATTCGCCCGCTTTACGGAGCTTGTGCGCCCCGATGGCGCGCTGCTGGTCCACGAAGGGCTGAAACTCAGACCGCGTCCCGCGGACGGAGTACGGGTCTACACCTATTCCAAGGATTCGGGCGACTTCCATGCGTCGTATATCCGCCGCGGACTCGGAGTAATCACGTTCGATTTCGTATTTCCCGGCGGCAAGGTGCGCGACATATCGCTCGGCGTGCCGGTAGAGGTGAATATCGAAAACGCTGTCGCTGCTCTCGCCGCGGTATGGCTGACGGGGCAGTTCGATGCCGTCAAGGGGCGCGAGGCGATCGCCTCGTTCCAGGGAGCGAAACGCCGTTTTGAGTTCTGGCTGCGCGAGGAGGGCCCGACGGGCCGCGTGATTATCGACGATTACGCCCATCATCCCGACGAGCTGCGTGCCTCGATTTCCTCGGTCAAGGCGCTCTATCCGGGACGCGAAATCACGGTCGCTTTCCAGCCGCACCTTTACACGCGCACCCGCGACTTCGCCGACGGGTTCGCCGAGGCGCTGTCGCTGGCCGACCGCGTATGGCTCCTGCCGATTTATCCGGCGCGCGAGGAGCCGATTCCGGGAGTCGATTCCGAAATGATTCTCTCGAAAGTCAATTGCGGCGATAAGGAATTAATTCCTTATGACGGCTTGATAAATAAAATAAAAAACGCTAACTTTGACATTCTGTTGACAGCCGGGGCGGGCGACATAGCCAACCTCCTTCCGGGAATCGCCGAGGCTGCCGGAGAGAGTGATTGAATTTAACACGAAGAAATATGAATCTGTCTTCTTTCTATCCCCTCAAATGTCTTTTCGGGCTTTTCCCGCAAGTTTCATCGGTCACGATGCCCGCATCGCTCCCTCTTCAATTTGCGGAAAACGCTCCGAAAATCCTCTTTGAGTGAATAGAAGTGAAATTCAAACACTCTCTTGGAAACCGCGAAAAAGTAATCGGGAAACCGTGAAAAAGTAATTTGCAAAGTGACTAAAACCGGTGTAATACGTTGCCTGTTGTCGGTGATTCTCGCCGTCTACCTCGGCTTCGCCCTGTTCATAGCCGACGATATGTCGGCCAGGGAGCGGTGTGCCGGGGTGGAGGTTATTGTAAACGGCGACGCGGAGGCCGGGCGCGACGTCCGCGCCGAGGTCGAACGGCTTCTCCTGGGGTGGGGAATTCCCGGCGGCGAGAAACCGCTGTCGAGGGTCAACACCCAGTGGGTCGAGGAGCGCCTGGGGCGCTTGCAGTTTACTGAGGATGTCGAGGTTGAGCGGCTGCCGGACAGCAGGCTGCGGGTGACCGTTACCCCTATGATTCCAGTGGCCCGCGTCTTTACCACCCGCGGCTCCTACTATATCAACCGCGACGGCAAGCGCGCGAAAGCTGATGTCACCTACCGCCGCGACGTGCCGCTGCTGTTCGGAGAGTTTGACTCCGTCCATCCCGCGACGGAGCTGCTACCGGTAATCGACTACGTAGGGTCGCATGAACGCTGGCGCCACCTCGTTGGGCAGTACAGGGTTCTCCCCGGATCCCGCGACATTATCCTGGTACCGATGATCCGCGGCCATGTTATAAACATCGGCGACACGGCCGACCTTTCCTCCAAGCTCGCCCGCGTCGAGGCGATTTACGACAAGGTGCTCCCTCTCAAAGGGTGGGAGTTCTATGATACCCTCTCCGTGAAATGGGGAGGGCAGGTGGTTGCCTCCAAGCGCGAGAAGCCGCTACCCGAACCGGCCATACTCTTCGACCAGGAGGGTGAGGCCGAGGAAGAGGATGTCAACTCGATGCTTGTCGCGACGGCTACCGACACCTGCGCGGTCAAGCAGCCTAAATTCTGAACTTTCAAGAACTCAATAATATACAGCATAAATGTCTGACAGATACATAGCAGCAATCGAAATCGGCAGTTCCAAAATCCGCGGTGGGGTGGGGCTGGCCGACGCTGCCGGCCACCTCGACGTGGTGGCTGTCGAAGAGGAGAAACTCACCGGACGCGTGCGCTACGGCTGCATCCAGAATGTGGACGTGAGCAACACAATACTCCGCATCTGCGAGCGCCTCGAAGGGTACCCGCGGGTCGAGCCGCGCAAGATTAAGGGGATTTACGTCTCGCTCGGAGGCCGCTCGATGGTCAGCGAGCTTGTCGATGTTTCCACCCACTTCTCCTCGGAAATGGAAATCACCGGTCAGATTATCGAGGAGCTGAAAGAGAAGGCGGCGAAACAGGTTCCCGACGGCTATGACGTGGCCGAGGTTGTACCTGTCAAATTCTCTGTCGACAACAAGAGTGTTTCCAACCCTGTCGGTTCCTACGGGACGAACGTCAGCGCATCGATGCTCGTAATCGTTTGCGCTACCTCTGTGAAGCGTATGATCCGCCGCGTCGTCAACGAGCGTCTGGGATATGAAATCTGCGGTTATGTGACCCGTCCGACCGCCGAGGCCGCGCTCGTGCTCTCTGAGGAGGAGAAGCGCCTGGGGTGCATGCTCGTTGATTTCGGGGCTGAGACAACGACTGTCGCCATATACAAGGATGGCGCGCCGGTATATGTCGCGACCCTTCCGATGGGCTCGCGCAATATATCTCTCGACTTGGTTGCCCTCAACCATACCGAGGAACGCGCCGAGGAAATCAAGAAGGTTAGCGGCAACGCGATGCCTCTCGAGGGACAGCGCCGCCAGGGGGCCGACGGGATAGACTATACCGAGGTCAACAACTACATCCACGCCCGCGCCGCGGAAATCGTCTCCAACATTCTCGCCCAGATTGAATACGCCGGGCTGAAACCGCAGTCGCTTCCCAAGGGAATCGTGATTGTCGGGGCCGGAGGGCGTCTGCGCGGCTTCTCGGAGCTTCTGGAGCAGCACTCGAAGCTGAAGGTGCGCCAGGGTTCCCCGTCGAATATGGTCCGCATCTCCGACGGTGCGATTCATGCCGCCGAAAACACCGATATTATCGCGGTTCTGGCAGGAGCGGCGCAGATGCCCCCCAAGGAATGTTTCGAACAGCCCGCTTCCGCCGAGTCGGAAAATGATGCTCCCGGAAACCGCGGTGACTACGAAGAGATGTATGGCGACCGGGATAAAGAAACGACCAAAGGCCGCGACAACGGGAAAGACGACGATTTCACTCCCGAACCGACTCCGAAAAGAATCAGTATCTTCCAGCGGATGCGCGACCGTCTTGCCGGAGCCTTCGGCGGCGAGGGGGAGACTTTCGACGACGACAACGAATAATATTGAACTGACAAAGATACAGCTATGACAAGCGACGATATAAACAACCTTGCCAATTTCGTTGACGCTCCCAAATCGGGGGTGATTATCAAAGCCATAGGCGTTGGCGGAGGCGGCAACAACGCCGTCAACCATATGTTCGCGCAGAACATCGAGCAGGTCTCCTTCGCCGTCTGCAATACCGACCGCCAGGCGCTCAACAACTCGCCTGTGCCTAACCGCGTGCTCCTCGGCCCGTCGATTACGGGGGGGCTCGGAGCGGGCAATGACCCGGAAATCGCGAAGCAGGCCGCGGAGGAGAGTGCCGACGAAATCTCGCAGCTCTTCGACGACGGCACCAAGATGGTGTTCATCACAGCCGGAATGGGCGGAGGTACCGGTACCGGCGCCGCGCCGGTGGTGGCCAAGATTGCCCGCGACCGCGGTCTGCTGACTGTCGGAATCGTCACTATTCCCTTCCTTTTCGAAGGTGAACGCAAGATTCTCAAGGCGCTCGACGGCGCGGAGGAGCTTAGCAAGTATGTCGATTCCCTACTGGTCGTAAACAACGAGCAGCTTACCGAGATTTACCCCGACCTCGACTGGATCAACGCTTTCGGTAAGGCCGACGACACCCTTTCGACCGCCGCGCGCTCGATTTCCGAACTGATCACCTGCACGGGCCATATCAACCTCGACTTCAAGGACGTAGACAAGACCCTCCGCAACGGGGGCGCCGCGATTATATCGACCGGCTACGGCGAAGGGGAGCACCGCGTCACCAAGGCGATTGACGATGCCCTCAACTCTCCGTTGCTGAAAAACCGCGACATAATGGGGTCGAAACACCTCCTGTTCAACCTCTATTTCTCCCGCGAGGCCGAGCATAAGTTCGCCATGGGTGAGGCCAACGAGCTGACCTCATTTATCTCGCAGATCGACAAGAACGTTGATGTGATTTACGGTATCGCTTTCGACGAGACTCTCGGCGACAAGATCAAAATCACGATCCTCGCCTCGGGTTTCGAGCTGGTAATCAAGGGAGACCGCAAATTAAAGCCCAAACAACAGAGCGAAATATTCCCAACCAAGCACAAGGGCTTCACTCCTACCGCGGACGAAACTGCCGAGCAGCCGGCTGCGGCCGAAGTTCTTGCGGGTGCTTACGGCAAGGACAAGATTGACAATCTTAATAAGCAGCGCGAGACGCTGCGCTATGTCATCCTCCGGCCCGAGCAGTTTAACGACGACGCCGTGATTGAGAAGTTCGAGCGCAACCCCGCCTACAACCGCGACCGCGCCATCACCGACGAGCTCCGCAACGACACCCCCGCCTCCCGCGCCTCCCAGGCCTCCGCGCCCCTGGCCGCTTCCGGTCCCCTCTCTCCCGCCGCTCCCGCCGACCAGCCCCGCCCCTCCGCCTCCGTCCCCCCCGCCTCCCGCGAAATCAAATTCTAAGGAGTATTAAAGGAGGAGATAGTGTGGCCGAAATGGCATAAAGGAGGCTTGGTTAGCATTTTTTAACCAAAAAAGATGCGGGGAGACAGATCAAACTTTGTAATTTTGCAATGTTGAAAGGCGAATGCCGGTTCGACCCTCCGCAAAGCGGATGCTGAATTAGAAGATTGTTAGACGAAAAGAATATATACTTGAATTTTGGTTATGAGGGAGGAGTCAATCTGTGAAGATTGACTCTTTTCGCGTTTAATAGGGTAAGCGGGATACGGAATTGGCGGGAGGGTTCTCTTTGCGGATGGATATGCGGAGAGGGGGCGAGTGGCCGTGAGCATCGCCTCGGAAGGCATTTGGCTCGGTATGGACTAAACCAACGGGGTCATATGGTTGTTTCCTGTATACGAAAGATTCATCACATCGCTTACAGTTTATGGATGACCTTGTAATAATCATCGTTCTCATACTTCTCAACGGGGTGTTCTCAATGTCGGAAGTCGCCCTGATTTCGGCTCGCAAGTCCAAACTGAACGCCGACGCCCGAAACGGCAACCGCGGGGCTGCCGTGGCGTTGAAGCTGCAAAACGAGCCGGACCGTTTTCTGTCGACTGTCCAGATCGGGATAACGCTTATCGGAATCCTGACCGGTCTTTTCTCGGGCGCGGCGCTCGCCACAGACCTCGCGGGCTATCTCGTCGGAATGGGAGTTTCGCGCGGCGTGGCCGCGAGTCTGTCGAAAATACTGATTGTGGCGGTGGTTACCTATCTGTCGATTGTCGTCGGGGAGCTTGTCCCCAAACGGCTGGGGCTCGGCCGGGCCGACTCTATCGCCAAGGCCGTAGCCGGACCGATGAGGCTGCTTTCGGTCATAACGTTCCCTATCGTATGGCTGCTTTCGGTGTCGACGGCGGGGATAGTGAGATTGCTCCGTCTGGGCGGCAACTCGACGAAGGTGACCGAGGAGGAAATAAAGTCCCTTATCCGGGAAGGCGCCGAGGCCGGTGAGGTGCGGGAGGTGGAACAGGACATTATGGAGCGGGCTCTCGTTATGGGGGACAGCCGCGTAGGTGCGATTATGACCTGCCGCAAGGAAGTGGCATCCCTGACAGTCGACATGGACGAGGCCGCGATCCGCAGAGTTCTCGCGGATGACCTTCATTCCTCATATCCCGTGTTCGACAAGGACAAGGAGGAGGTCTGCGGAGTGGTATCGCTCAAGCGCCTGATTTTGGCGCTCGGAACTCCGGGCTTCAATCTTACGGGGGAGCTGGCACCGGGTCTTAGCCTTCCGGAGACGATGACTGTCTACGACGCTCTCGACGCGTTCAGGGCCGCTAAGGAACATTCGGCGCTGGTTTATGACGAATACGGCTGCTTCCAGGGGATTGTGACGCTGCGCGACATTCTCGATGGCCTTGTCGGGTGTATTCCCGACGGGGTGGAGGAGCCTTTCATTGTCAAGAGGCGCGACAAGGATGAGTGGCTGGTTGACGGGCGGTGTCCCGTCTACGATTTCCTCGCTTATTTCGACCGGGAGGACCTCTACGAGCCGGCGAGCTACACGACTCTTGCCGGGCTTATTATGGAGCATCTGCGCAAGGTTCCCGCTGAGGGGGACATATTCGTATGGAACGGCTTCAATCTCGAGGTCGCCGATATGGACCGCGCCCGTATCGATAAAATCGCTGTCTCTATGGCCTCCGTCCCGGCGGAATGACCGGACGCGTAATAATTACGAAAATAATTTGAGAGCCGCGGTTACGTCTGGCTCTCTTTTTCGTATTAATGGTGTACGCCGAGGAACAAGGCTTATCAGACGTCAATACCCCTTGTCCCGGCTGCGGCTGCCATTCTTTGTAACGGGGGCGGCATCTAACAGTCTAAACCCATTGATATGAAAATATTCAGTATGCTGCCTGTCGTGGCGGCAGTGCTCCCTTTATGCCTTTGCGCCGCGGAGCTGAATGATACCGTTCCGGCGGACTCGGAGCGCGGTGTCAACCTCGGCGAGGTTATAGTGATCGCCAACCGGCCCGTGTTCAAATCGGCCTCCGACCGAATCATTTATCTGACAAAGAACGACCCGTTCGCGCCGGGACTGAATGGTATGCGGCTTCTCGGAAGGGTGCCCCGCGTTTCCGTTGTCAACGACGAGGTTAGGGTAGCCGGGAAATCTTCCGTGAGGTATATTGTTGACGGGCATCTGTTGGAAATGTCGCCAGAGGCGGTAGTGTCGCGGCTGAAAAACCTGCAATCGTCGGACATAGAGAAAATCGAACTGCTTACAACCCCTCCGGCCAAATACGCTGCGGAATCGAACGCCGCTTATATCAGCATCACGACTCGCGACGAATCGCTCGGAACCCGGGGAAACCTGTGGGGGAGCGGCACAATCCGCGAGCAGTTCAGCCATCAGCTCGGCGGGAGCGTGAGTCATACGACGTGCCGGATTGAATTGTCGGCTGATGCCTCCTGGCAGGACAGCAGGGGAATCAACGACCTGGAACGAACTTACGCGTTCCCGGACCACGCCGTGGTGTCGGACCGTTCAAACCATTTCACGAACCGTTCGCTCGGAGCCAACGGGATGTTCAGATACAAGGTCAACCGGGGGCTAAGCGCAGGTGTGATTGTGAACTTCAACGCTATCAGGATGAAGAGCGAAATCAGGGATATGACCGCTGACAACGGCGTTACCTCCCTGTCGGAGAACAATTCCCCCGGTCGCCCTGACAACGCCTTGACGCTGACCGCTTTCGGGGACTGGGCGCTTGCCGGTAGGGGAAAGACGCTCAGCCTGACATATAACTTTTTCAACCGCGAAACCCGTTCGCTCTCTGATGTTGCGACGCTTGTCGGGGGAGCGGAGCCGGTCAGGTTGCGCGACGAAGGGCGGAACAGGTACCGGATTAATTCCGTCAAACTTGATGCCCTCCTTCCGTTCGCCTGGGGAAAGATGGAGGTCGGAGCCGCTTATACGGCAATCAGCAATAATTCGGGGCTGAAAGTAAGCGCGCCGGCTGACGGGAAATGGGTGGCCGACGAATCGCAAAGCAATGATTTCGACTATGGGGAAAGAACCGCGGCGGTTTATGTCAGTGCGGAGCGGAACATCTCAAAAAAGTTGTTTTGCAGGGTCGGATTGCGTTATGAACATACGGATGTGAGTGGCAGGCATGACCGCGGCACGCGTCGCGGAAAAAGCTATGGCCGCCTGTTTCCCTCGGTTAACGCGAGCTACAACTTCCCGAACGCGGGCAGAATCTCCCTCTCATATTCTATGGGGATAGCGCGCCCCGGATTCCGGGACCTCAATCCCTTCCGATACTATACGACGGTTTCAGATTATTTCTCGGGGAATCCCGACCTGGATCCGGCTGTCACACATAACGCCGAGGTGAATTATAGTTTCAAAGGTCTTTACGCGGTCCTTTATACCTCCCATATGCCTGATGGAATCGGTTATCTTACCCGGTTCGGCGCTGACGGAAGCCGGCACACACTTCCGGAAAACTGCGTCACGACGAATAAGAGCGGTTTGTACGCGTCCTATGACAGGTCGCTGTTCGGGTGGTGGAGCCTCAAGGTCGGCGGAGAGCTGTTCCATACCTATGCGGAATCGCGCGTCGAGGATTTCCGAGATGCCGTCGACCGCTGTTGGAGCGGCAAAGTCGAGCTTAACACCTCCTGGATGCTCAACCGACAGAAAACGCTCATACTGAATTTCAGATTCAGCCATTATTTCCCCTGGAGTGACCGCATGACGCGCTATTCGTCAATCTCGCTCATCGTCTGCGACCTTCGCTATGCCCTGCTGGGGCGAAGGCTGAACCTCTCCCTGTCGGTCAACGACCCGTTCGGCTGGAACATAACGGAATCACGCACGCGTTACAACGGCTATGAGGTGAAGGCCCGTAACGACATCCATTCCCACGCCGTCACGTTCCGGCTATCCTGGTCCTTCGGCCGCGACAAAGTGAAATCCGTCTACCGCGACACCAAGGAGCGCGACTCCTCCCGTATCTAAATACATTCAGTATATAGTAAAATTTATTTGTTCAAATCCCTTTGTTCACAATCCACTCGCCGGCTTTGGTCGAGCCTTTTCGGGAGAGGACTCCAGTTTGTTGCAGTCGATTTGTAATCTTCTGGACTCCTCTTTTGGTCATGTTTAGGAAGCCGGCAATCCTATCCAGTGTTAATCTGGAGTCTGATTCCAGCAATATTAGTACCTTTTGATCTGATGAACTTCTGGTGAACTCTGGTGAACTCAATAGTGAAGTCAACGTATCTTCCAGTGAACCTTTATTGGATTTCTGATGAACTGAATCGTTTCCTCCATCACTTTCCGATGAATTTTTCAGGCCACCGCCCATTTCTCCCTTACTTTCTGGGGTATTGCTTACCTCAATGAGGTCATCGGGATTTCCATAAAGCAGTTTCATTGTCTCAATGTCGGGCTGATGTCCCTCAAAACCGAGCGTGAGCGTTGTACGGTCAACGCCGCCTGAGGTTGTCACTTCCAACTTGGGTGCGCAGTGATATACGCTCTGCCACGTCTTGAATATTCCCTGAAGGCCGCTTCCGGCGCGTTCTCCGTACTCCACCATCGCAAGCATCTTCATCATCACTCCGTTGCGGGGATCAGACGCGCTGTCCAGCAAAGCTTCGGTCAACGAAACTCGCATACTGCCGGGATTGGCGAATTTGAAGCCTTCCGCACTTTTCTGTACCACCACACCGCGCCTTCCATAGAAATCGGCATTTGCGAGCATATTGACAGTAGCTTCGCGCACGGTCTTGTGTAAGGGGGTGTCTTCGTCCCTATAATTGCCCTTAAACATGAACGGGACTTTCAGGTCGGACTGCAACTTGGGAATGACTTTAAGAATAAAATCAAACACGTTGCCGCTCCAGTCGCCCGATTGAGAAGTGACGCGGTCTGTCCAGCGGGCATAAATGCCGTTGGTGCGGTTCTCCTGATAATCAAGGAAGTAGTTTGGGAATAAGGCGGTAATCTCGTATTCATATCCGAACATCAGCAGGCCTGCCACAGTAGGATGAAATTTCCCGGTGTCTTTATCTTCCCTGACAGCCCCTATGCGACGTAGGAACATGGCGTCATCTTCCTTGTTCCATAGATGGTTCTGACGTACGAGTTTAAATATGTTACGATATGATTTTACGGTTTCATAGCAGAATACGGAGACATCGAGGTCGGTAAGAAGTTTGTTGTCATCTGTCACTAACGCGGAATCACGAATCATCAGCGCTACCTCTTCGAGCGAACAATGATAGTCTCCTTCAAAGTTTCTGCGATATGTCCCGGTTCGAGGGTCGGAACCTACATATACAGGGCGAGATGTGCGCTCTGCGCGTGGCACGTTTATCACGATTACATCCTTGCCTTCAAGTTTTTCCGGGACAGCCATACTGTCGGTCAGAATATTGCTGCTCACTTTCTGACGGTTGTTGACCGTATTCCAAAAGTCTTTCATCAATTTATGGACGTCATCAAGTCCCTCGACATGCAATGCGCCATCTTTGGGGTTTTCCTTTACCCCAAGTACAATCACACCGCCATCGCTATTGGCGAAGGCAGAATATGATTCCCACAAAGAGTTCGGCAGACCGCCACGTGCCGACTTGACTTCAAGCCGGGAACTCTCTTTATATGTTGTCAGCAATTCGAGGCTGAAAGATCCTGGAGTCTCCATGTACAATGCTGTAATAAATACAAATTTACAAAATTATTCTGACTTGCAGGCATCTGGACAATTTTGTTTTTGAGAAACCCGGACAAAATAAAAGTCGCTGAAACCTCAATGTTTCAGCGACTTTATTTCCATTTAAGTGGTCCCACTAGGGCTTGAACCTAGGACCCACAGATTATGAGTCTGTTGCTCTAACCAACTGAGCTATAGGACCGTCCTCGTTTGGCGCGTGGCGGGTTCCGAAGCCGTTTCCGGCAGTTGTCCGCCGCGCCGCGGGGAAAGAAAAAGTGGAGGGGATGCCTCCACTTTCATTGTTGCCTTGGAAGGATTCGAACCCTCACAGGCGGAACCAGAATCCGACGTGCTACCATTACACCACAAGGCAATTCCAAATATTGTCAAGGAAGGGCTTTTGCTTCCGGCCGTATCGCTTGGAGGGAGCCAAGCCGGATTTTGGCCTCCGCTGAGGCGCTGTCTTCGTTTGACGTGTGCAAAGTTACGCACTTTTTTGAAATTGACAAAATAATCGGCACAATTTTTTTTGTCAGATAAATAAGGTTTGGGGATGTTTGCGAGGTTGTCGTTGCTAAAATGTTGTCTGTCAGCCTTAGCGGGAGGTGAGGAAGGCATCGAGGTCGGTTTCTTTGGGGAGGTCGAGCTTTTTGCGGAGGCGGTAGCGGGCGGAGTTGACGCTCTGCTTGCTGATTCCGAGGCTGAGGGCGATTTCCTCTGAGCGGTACTTCATATAGATCAGCATGGCGACCAGTTCGTCGTTAGGGGTGATGGAGGGGTAGTCGCGGCGCAGGTCGGGGATGAAGCGGGGATAGATTTTGGAGAAGTAGCGGCGGAAGAGGGCTTCCTGCTCGTCGCTGAGGAGGCAGGAGGGCATCCCGGTGATGAGGTCGCGGATGCTGTCGGTTCCTTCGCGGCCCTCGATTTCCTTGTTGAGTTCCTCGATGCGAGTGTTTAGGGTCTCGATTGTGGCGTTGACCTCTTTCTGGCGGGTGAGTAGAGCGAGGAGGCGCTCCCGCATGTCCTCTTTCGATTTCCTGGTCTGCCGCAGTTTCCGGAGAATGGAGACGGTGAAGAAGGCGGCGAGGATTGCTGCCAGGATGATGGCGAGCCATTGGAGGAGGATAATCTTCCGGGCGCTGGCTTCGCGCTCCTTCCACATCCGGGCCTCCAGCTCTTTCTCCTTGGTTCGGAATCTGAACTCGCTGGCGGTTACGGAATTGATTTTCTCGCGGTTCATCAGTGTGTCGCACAGGGCGTCGTATTCGGGGAAGAGGCGGGCGAGGTCGTCGCCGCGGCCGACCTGGGCGTAGGCGTTGAGTAGTTCCTTCTCGTTGTATTGCATCATCTCGACATCCTGCTGGACTCTGAGGGAGTCGAGGGTGCGCTCCATGATTTTTATCCCTTCCAATGTGTCCCCCCTGAAGATTTTCCCCTGGGCGATGATGTGTATGGAGGCCCATTTTTGGGGCGTCTCGTTGTATGGGGAGCTTTCGAGGTCGCGCATTGCCTGCAGGATTTCCTGCCGGGAGAAGAGGTCGGGATGGTGGACCATATACTCCGCTCGGTCGGAGTAGGCGCTCGCAGCCAGCCTGTCTCTTCCGACGGCTCTTGCCAGCGCGAGGTCGTAGCACCTCATAACCGAGTCGGGCTGTTCGAGATACTGGAACACCATGCCCCTCATCCTCCATAGGTTGCTGGCAAAGATTTGGGAAAGGTCGCCGCTGTATTCCAGGGCTTTGGCGTTGGCGTCGAGCGACTCGGCGTACATATTCATGCGGGTGTAGAGGTTCGCCAGGTTGCCGTATAGGAAGGCGGCGGTCTTCCGGTCTTTTTCAGTGAGGGACCCGCGCTTTTTCAGGGAGTCGACCGCCTCGAGGAGATAGTCGGCCCCGAGGCTGTACTTTCCGGCCCGGCAGTAGAAGTAGCCTGTCTGCTGGAGCACGTCGACAGGGTCGTCGTCGGACTCTCCGCGGCGGAGCTGCTCGACGGCTTTGTCCTGCATGGCGAGTATGGTGTCGAAAGGCGCGAGGCTGTCCATAAGCTCGTAGGCGCGTTTGTTGTAGGAGAACTTGGGCGCGCCGTTATCGGGGGCGGCTTTCTTCCCGTCGGAGCATGCGGGGATGAGAATTATGGAGATGAGCGACAATAAAATGAGAGGGAGCTTTTTCATTGCTGATGGGGAAATGGAGTATTCGGATTATGATTGGGTATCTGTATTCTCGCTTAGGTCTGACGCACAAAGTTACCTAATAATTCCGAAATATCGGGATTTAGAGTGCCATAATAGGGTATAGAGGACATATCGCGCTGTCAAAGAGGTTGTAGCGGGAAGTTCTCCGCGGTTCATACGAAGCAGATTACCAAGAGCTGGGCTATGACGACGCGGGCGAACATCGAGAGGGGGTAGGTCGTGGCATAGGCGACGGGGGCGCAGTCGCCGGGGGTGATTCCGTCGGCATAGGTCATCGACATCGGGTTTGCCATAGCTCCGCTCACCATTCCGGCTGCGGTCCCGAAGTCGAGACGCCACCAGCGCATGGCGGCGACGGTCATCGCCAGGGAGGGGAGGAGGGTGATGATGAATCCGGCTGCTACCCACGTCAGGCCGTCGCCCCGGAGGATGGTGTCGATGAATTCCCCTCCGGCGTCGAGTCCCAGGCAGGCGAGGAAGAGGGAAAGGCCGATGCCGCGGAGCATGAGGTTGGCGCTGCGGGTGGTGTAGGTGACCATATGGAACCGCGGTCCGAAACGTCCGATCAGGATGCCGACGACAATCGGGCCTCCGGCGAGGCCGAGCTTGATGGGCACGGAGATTCCGGGCAGAGAGATGGGTATCGAGCCGACAATCAGCGAGAGCACCATTCCGATGAATATCGCCGCGAGGTTGGGGTCTTTGAGGTCGGTGACGGAGTTGCCGACGAGGGCGCCTACCTTGTTGACGGCGTCGGGGGTGCCGACGATTGTCAGGCGGTCGCCGAGCTGCAGCAGGAGGTCGGGGCGCGCCAGGAGGCGCACTCCCGAGCGGGAGACGCGGGAGATGTTGACGGCATACAGTTTTCGCAGTTTCAGGGAGCCGAGGCGGCGGCCGTTGAGCTGGGGCTTGCTGATGGCGATTGTGCGGGAGACGAGGTTTTTGTCGAGGGTGTCCCAGTTGATGTCGGGCTTGTTCCAGTCGCGGTCGCTCTTCTCGCCGAACAGCACCGTCAGCCTTCCGACCTCGTCCTCGTTGGTGATTACCAGTACGCGGTCACCTTCGGAGAGCACGTCGTCGGGGCCCGGAATCGAAACGTCGTCGCCGTGCCAGATGCGGGAAACCACGAAGTGGGCCCCTCCGAGGGCGCTGATTTCGCGGAGGGAGCGGCCGCGGATGCCTGGATTGGTGACGCAGAACTCGGCGACATACGTATGGTCAGAGTCGTCGTGCCGCCGAGGTTCGTAGTCGGCCTTCCGGGCCACGAACTTGCGGACCAGGACGAAGGCCAGGATTACCCCGACGACTCCCAGCGGATAGGTCACGGCGCAGCTCAGGGCGGCGCCTTCGGTCGAAAGCCCTAACTGGCTGATTGCCTGCTGGGCGGCTCCGAGCGAGGGGGTGTTGGTTGTCGCTCCGCTGAGGATGCCGACCATGTCGGTCATGGGGATTGACATGAGGTAGCTCAGGGCTATGGCTACGGCCGTTCCGGCGAGCACCAGCGCGAGCCCGAGCAGGTTGAGCTTTATGCCGCCGGTACGGAACGAGCTGAAGAAGCCGGGCCCGACTTTCAGGCCCAGCTCGTAGACGAAGAGCATCAGTCCGAAATCCTCGGCGTATTTTAGAATCTCGGGGTTGATTGCCAGCCCCAGGTGCCCCGCGAGGATGCCCGTGAAGAACACGAACGTTACCCCGAGCGAGATACCGCACACGCGCAGCTTGCCGAGCCCCAGCCCGACGGCGATGATTACCGAGATCACGCAGACAGCCTGCAGCGCCGACTGCTCCCAAAACAGACTTTCAAGCCAATCCATACCGCGAAGTTACACATTCCCGCGCTGAAATAACAATACCTACGCGATGTTCGATACCGATTATTATCAATGAACAGTGTTGTATTCGTTGCGAGAGTCTATCTGCCAAGAGGAGGAAAGAAAGATTCTCTCCAGCCTATGTCGTAAGGATTATGGGGCAGACGTTAAATGATAGCGTCAATTAGAGGATTGGAGAGATGCTGATGGAAATTTGCGGATGCCGAAACGGGCGACGTATTGGCATAGCAGTAGAGGCAGCCGTGGGGACAGGTATTATATGCGCCGATGTCTTTTGAGAGAACGCATCCGCAAGCCTTCCGTTGGCCGCAGTCTGTTTTGACATTATAAAGGAAATTTCGAAGAACGGCATCATTGGGAGCAAGACGGCTTATCAGTTCCGGGTCGACGCAACGATTGTGTTCGATACCATATTCCGAGAGGTCAATGCGTTCGGCACACGTCGCAAGGCTGTAATTCCAATTATCACGGTTCAACCAAGAGAGCCGCGACGCGAATCTGCGCATAGACTCTTCTTCCCATTCACGATAATCTATACCGATAAGCCGCAGATTGCGCGATACTTTTTTATACGAGTCAATGTCTGCGAAACTGAAAACGAGTTTTTCCGCATAACCGTCCAGGGCATCGGCGATGCGTGCAATCTTCTGAAGTAAATTATCTATGCTTATTCTTCCTGTAAGAATAAGCGGGTCAAAACGCCATACTACTGCTCCAATGCCGAGAACATCCACGAGTCGGCGGAAGGTGTCTATCCTTTGTGGCAAAGGAGGAACGTTTGGCTCCAGACCTTCGGCCTCGTAATAGTTAAGCGTATACTGGATATAGCACCCGATTCCTCGAGTTTTTAGTATCGGCAGGTACGGCAACAGCGATTCGGGATTCTTCGACCAGAAGACAATGAAGCGGGTATTCGCGAATGAAACATAGCTATCCTGCCCCGAGAAAGGATTACGCCATCTGACATATCCTTTTTCGAGACGATGGAAGAACCAGTCGGCATAAAACGCCGGAATGTCTGTGGCCCTGCTTGCCGATACAATCATAGGGGCCTGCGCCAAAATTTCCGTCCCGTTATCGTCGCGTAAGGATAGTGTCTGATGTTTCATCATAGTGTAATTATTCCTGTGCGAAGTTATGATTTTTTTGAAACCTTAACCTAAATCAGAATAATTCGGAGTGTGTGTCGAAACGAACAAGTTTGATAATCCCTCCCTCCTTATCCCACCATATCAAATCACCTCGGTCTTATGCTTATAACGCTTAAGGTCTTTCTTAAACTGGGAAGTGAGCTTAAGGGTGTTCATAGAGAGTCGACAAAACTGCGGAAACTATTCAAGTCAAGAGTTTCAAGATTCTCTGACGATTCAGCTTCCTTCATCGCGGCGAGAGTTGTTTTGTTTGGACGCTCGGCCACAAACGCCAACAGCACGCTCTCCACAAGATTGTTGAGACTGCGGTTATGACGCTTTGCCTCTTCCTGAAGGCGTGAAAGAAGCTCTTCGCTCAGATGGAACGAGGTCTGTTTCCTGGGAATTGATGCTGTATTCATAAACGTTATTGTTTGTAGTGCGAAGATAATGCGTTTGTATAACACTTGCAAGTCAATCCAAGTTTTCGCAAACCTTTTGAGGAGGGTTAGATTTTGGCCAAGAATATCTTCAATTATGGCCAAGGAAAGTGGTTTTGGACAAGAAAACCAAGGGCAAAACAATATAAAACAGCAATGGCCAAGAAAAATCGCTCTTTTCTTGACCATTGGTTATTAGTTGGCTGTGTTGGTGGGTCTGCTTAGTATTCTTCTTCGTTGAAGAATGAATTATATGTTAGTAATCAGAATATTACATAATTACTTTCATAAATAGACAAGTGTATTTTGCAGTGAAAATCCATGAAATGCGACGGCGTTTTACCCTCTGATTTGCTGTTTCGGAGGAAAATGATGAAATCCTCTGAGTGTTCAATGAAGATGAATAGTTAATATTTTCAAATGCCTATTATGTAATAATTTAAATCTGAGAAAATAGGCACTTATGTATAAGAATGCCGTAACATCCTCCATAGTTTGAGATGATATATAATTAACCGCTGCATCGTCAAATAACAGTTGATCTGCTATATTGATTATGCAGCGGTAATGTTTTTAGGAAAGGCAGCCTTAGTGGGTGATTATTTCTTATTCGAGTTTCCCATTCCGGAAATCAGAAACTGCTTTATCGGAAAGAGTTACTTCGGAGAAATAGCATGTATGTTCGTTGTCTTTAGGACTTTGGGAACTAATGCCGAGGAGAAGTCGGTCGGGATAATCGTTCTTATACAAGCGGGCCATGCGCCATACCTCTCCATCTTCGGAGAAATAGCTGCCTATCTGTTTACCGTCAGAGGAAATTCTCATATATACGAAAGGTCCGGCAATAGACTGGTGGTTGTTGTCGTCTGATGTGCCGATTGTTCGGACTGTCACGACTCTGTGATCTCCGTATTCATCCTGCTCGAAACACAGTTTCTGGCTATGTGTTTCGTTCTCATAGGCATAGAGTACACCTGCGGAGTAAGTGCCGGTAGCGGTAAATTGAGGTTCAACCTTTGCGGTGAATGTGAAAGGTTTAGTATTATCAACCTCGGTAAAGAGAACGGGGGACGAATTGATGGTGCTCTGTTCGTCAGGTGCACGGAAATAGTCAGTCTGAAGTCCGGCCACAAACTTCAACGTGTCGTTGATGATGGTAACGCCACTTTCAGCATTATTCTTGGATTGAGTGAATTTAACACCGTCAATCTCAATGTTACAGGGAGAAAATGTCTCCTGTACTGAGGGAGTCTCTGTCTTGTTGTCAGAGCATCCGGTCATGATTATGCCCATAAGCATGAATGAGTATAGGAATTTCTTTTGCATCGTGATGATATTTAGTTCGTGATGCAAAATTAGGGGCTTTCAGAATACTATGCAATACTGAAATTTCACCAATTTTTTATCAGTGTCGAATGTCGCTTCTTAAATAAGATTCATTTTGATCCCGATTTCCACCGCCGCCACAGTGTTTTTGACGCGCAGAACTGACAATATATCCTGACGGTGGCGGTTAACGGTGTTGAACGAAATATTCAGATATTCGGCAATTTGCTTGCTGCCGAGACCTTTCGCCAAGAATCCCAGAATTTCTTTTTGCCGTTTGCTTAACAAATTGTTGTTGCTCTGTCTATATTCCTCTTTGTTTACAGTTATCCCTGTATAAGTGTTTACGATTCCGCCATTTAGTCCAAGCGAGGTTTGAGGGAAGGGAGAATATGTACATAATCCACACCATATGCTCCCATTTGACAGGCAGTTCAGATAACGGGTGGTGTGTAATATTTGCATCGTATCGCTTCGCCTCTCGTTATATATTCTTAAAAAACAAGATGCCCCAACTCCCCCGTTAGTGTTGGCAAACGCACTATATGTCTCCCAAAACGAACCCGGGAAACCTCCTTTAGCCCCCTTAAACTCCAATTCTTCATTTTCAGCAATGTCTTGAAGTGAATTTAGGAGATGCGTTATCTGGTTCTCAAGTAATTCCATATATTTTGCATTTTAAACGAAGGGAATCCCATAATTAATGAGGTCACATTCTTCTTTGAAAATTTAATAAATTAAATTGAGATTTGAGCGGCTCAATCCGAAATCCCGGTGCATAGATTTTTGGGAAAGTGTTAAATTTGCAGGATGAAAACTGCAGAAGCAATATGGATGTGCCTTCCCGAAGGCTTGGATGAGTTGTTTGAGATGGTCAGGTTTGAAAAGACAGACCAGTCATACGACATATGGCTTGACGAGAAGAAGAAACTTTCCGACGAGGACTATCGTAATCCGAACATAGTAGCCCGCGGATACACGGATTATGTAACAGTACAGGACTATCCCATGCGAGGCAGACCCGTTTATCTGCACATGCGTAAAAACAAATGGTGGGACAAGAAAACAAACGAGATATTCTCCTACAACCTTGAGCTTCCCAACGAGGGAGGCACACGACTCAGCGCTGAGTTCGTGGATTTTTTAAAAGTACCGACCACCGTTCCGGTGGAATAAAATCGGGAATAACCGGAGGCACCTCGCCATACTAACGTTTATAC